>Ga0193706_1000010_pt1 | contig 375301 bp, 333 predicted proteins | sample U3c1metaG_FD_160130 | JGI IMG/M metagenome (GOLD analysis project Ga0193706, IMG submission 160130) | Soil microbial communities from a riparian zone of the East river system, Colorado, United States - U3c1 | ecosystem: Environmental > Terrestrial > Soil > Riparian zone | place: USA: East...
CTCCGCAAGCCAATCCCGCGGCGACGGCGGAAGAAGAAGAGACTGTTCCGGAACGTAGCGACGAAAGGTCGTTGGCATACGGCTATTTTACCGCATGCCAACGATTCCTGCCGCGCAGGCTCCTAGCACCTCAAACATCTTGCGCAGATCGGCAACTTCTATTTTCATTTCAACGCCACTTGGCATCGCACACCGCTAGCGAACCGCGAGGGGAGCCAACTCAATGTATTTCTCTGAATACTCGAAAAGATCAGGGTTCACCTGTATTGCGCCGCAGAAGAAATACTCTGCACAGAAGAGCACCGCCTGAGCCTTACTTTTCCTAATTACAGACGCTTTGACGCTCAGAGTGCCCAGCTTATCAGTTCGCCCAAGGCTATGCTCGACGGCAGAAAGGAGAATCACCTCCACCCCTGGCAGAGGCTTGCTGCTTCCGCTAGTGCCGACCAGGAATTTGATCTCCTCCTGCTCTGCTGCTGAAGCACCGGCGAGAGCTATGCCAGAAAGGCAACCAATACAACACAGCGTTGCAAGTACGAGACCGTAGGCATATCTCCAGCGCATACCAAAAACCTCCTCAAGCAGACCTCTCCGAACTGAGGGTGGCTCTATAGTCATTTTTTACAGCCTACTCGGGTTAATATCAATCAGTTACACCCAACCGTTTCAGGGCTGTCTTAGCTTGCCGACGCACCCAAGCCTTACCATGTTCCTTCGCGATGATCCTTAGCTTGGGTATCGCCTCCTCTGCCCGCAAGATGCCGAGACCCTCCGCGATCGCCAACCTTCGGATGGTAATCATGGATCGTCTCCAACCCGGATACTACCCGGATGAAACTCAGAATCGAGCAGAGTCAGCTTCACGCTCTCCCATAGTCTGTGGTTGAGGAAGGTCATTTTACTTCTACGACTCATGCCAGCCGAGGCGAGCAATGACCGCATCGACATGCTCGCCCCTTTTCACTGAGGCAAACTTCTCCCATGTAAAGTTACTGGAGTGGACAATCCCCCCATTCGAAAGGAATAGAGTGAAAAAATACAGGCCGGCCACGAGCAGGCAACACGAGACGACGAGAGCCACTGACACGATAACGGTTCTTTTCCTCATCATCCGCAACTAAGCCCCCTCAACCCTCATCAGAGACTCTAAATGCGGCATCAATATCAGCAAGCAAGCGCTCATACTCCTCAGAGTCGGCAATGGTCATAAACCTTCTCATCTCTTGAAAGGCTTCGCGCGGTGCGCCCAACTTCCATAGCGAATGGAACAGGCCTAAAGAAGCGTACTCATTCTTCGGACAAGTGGCCAAGACTTTCCGAAAAGTATCTGCCGCCTCTTCAGACCTATCAAGCCTGAAGAGAGAAGCCCCGTACAAAAACAAAGCATCTTCATGATTTGCATCTTTGGAGAGAAGCATTGCAAGCACAACGGCAGCTCCTGCGTGGTCCCCATGACTTCGCAAGCTAAGCGCCTTGCAAAATAGCTCTTCTCCACTCTGGTCTATTTTTTTCCTTGCCATCTCCACCCTTACCTTCTTCAAGCTTCCGGCACCTCAGGAGCAGCAATCTGGTCGATACGGTGAATGTAAAGCCCAAGCCTCGAAGACTTTGCAAAAAATTTCCTCCCGGCTCCGTTCGGTTCAATCGAAAATCCATCGTCCCTTTCAAGCGTGGATTGCCCCCTGATAAGCTCAGCCAAAAATTCCAGAGACACCCTGTCGCCTTCCAGCAAGACCACATCACCCTCAAGCACTCGTATTGACAACTGAACATCGCGACCAGAATAGTTGCCACACACTTCATCAGGACTCATGGTTGTTTCCTCTTACAGTAAAAAGCGCGGATTTCTCATAACCTCTGCGCGTCATCATGTCAACCACTCAACTTTGAGCCCGGTTCGGGCCTCCAGGCAACTACGCTGTTCTGGAGTTGCACACCCGATCAGGCAGTCCTGCCCACCCAGGTTGATGTACGTGAACCGCTTGCCAACGTTTCGGGAATCGAGCAACTCGGTGAGCTTGGCGATAATGAACGGATCAACCCAATCATCATCGACCTTTGCCTGCCACTTATACGGGTGCCCATCAAGAGTAAATGAAAGCCACGCTTCTCTTTCCTCTACATCGACGTAATCTTCCACGTTAAGCAGCGGAAGGCCTCCCTGTGCGAGCACAGCCATACGGTTGGCAATAGCGGCATAGGATCCGTGATCGTCTATGCATTCAGTGTCGAAGTGCCAGATATTGTCGGACAGGTAACCGGATAGCTCTTCTGGCAACTCACCTTCCGCTTCTCCTCCCAGGACACAAAGCAGTAGGAGGTATGGGTCCTTTTCGTACCCTCCGCCAGAGACTGCATGAGCGAGGTATTCAGGCGTGACGAATGGAGACAACTTGATCCCGCAGCCAGCAAGGACTCGCAGTTGTTCTTCCCGCGAGATGGAATTCTTCTCACTTGACATCCTGCCCCCCAACTGCGTCCGACAGGCAAGCCTGCTCCCTCATGAGCCTTTCCCTTTGCCTTCTTCGACGCTTGCACCCATACGTTTCAATGCTTTCAAGGCCTCACGGCGAATCCAACTATTCTTGGTGGTAGCCAGAATTTCTTTAAGCTTAGGAATTGCCTCTTGGGCCCCCAAAACTCCCAAGCCGCGAGCAGCAAAACCCTGAAGATCTGGTGAATCCAAATAGTCCAACAGAACCGGGATCACCCGGCGATCTTTCGTCTTTGCCGTCGCGATACTTAGCAAGCCCCTAGCACGTGCACTTCGAGGATCTTGCAATAAACGCATCAGAGCGTCGACGTCACCCTTGCCCCCAATCATTTCCAACGTATTCGCTATGGCCCATCGGAAACCCTGGGCGTCGGCACTCTTGTCTGCCAGAGACAATTCGAACTCAGCAATGAGCGCGTCCTCCACTCTACCCTTGGCCGCCCTTACCCCCAGAGAACGAATAATTATCTCTTTTACTGTATAGGTCTTGACCTTACCCAACATATCGACCAGCACAGGAATGGCTTCAGGATAGGGACCTCTTGTGTTCATGAGGTCCTGGGAGGAAGTAACACCCAATCCTACCCGCCTCAATGCGTCAACAACTAGCTGATCTTCCACGCGTACCTGCTCATCCATATCTAAACCATCCTACTTAGGCGGCAATTGCTTCAGTGAAATCACCCCAGAGTCCACAAGCTGCTGCAGCGACCGAGAGATTTTAGTCGGATCCTTTACCCACAGCACAAACTTGTAGCCATATTCTTTGGCAAATAGAACGAAGTCGTTAATCTGCTTAGTCAGCTCTACCGTACGTGAACTATTTTTTACCTCTGTCAAAATCTTGTTGGCTTTGTCTAGCGCATCAGGTATTCTTCGGGTGGCGGTCCCGGACAGCGACTCTATTGCTTTCTTACCGCCCTGAACAATCCCTGCAAGTCTCTCCCCAAGCTTTCCAGCTTCAACATTTTGGGCCAGTCTTTGTGCCGCAGAGATGGTCTCCTCGGCAACACCGACTAGTTCCGCCTCGCCAGCCGCAATGGCTTCCTGACCAGCTGGAGATTCTGCCGCCGCCACAACACCCGCAACAATAGCCCCTTCGACAAGGCAACCGTCAGGACACTTTCCGCTTGGATCTGTGTACCGAATTGGATTCCCGTGAACATATGCGAAACGGTTCCAGCCTTGCGGCTGCTTCAACGATCGCTTCACATCGATAACAGGATCTATGCTGAGAAACCGCCCCGTCAACGGGCTGTAGAACCGAGCATGCATGTAATCCAGGTCATCCCCCGCTCCGGCCGGATTCCCGAGGTCCCTTTCGTGGCCGGTGAACTTCTCGCGGACGGTGTCCTGGTTGAAGGCGGTCGCTTCTTCTCCGTAGGGGTAGTAGACGTGGTAGGCCTTCTGCTGGCCGAGGCTGTCGGAGACCAGACGCGGGGTTCCCAGGTGGTCGAGGTGGAGGTGACGGGTGCCCTGCGGGGTCTCGGCGGCGAGGAGGAGGCCGTCGCGGTAGATGTAGTCCTCCGCCATGCTCCAGGTGCCGTTGGTCGTGTACTCGCGGAGAACCTTGCCGTCCAGGCCGCGCAGCGTCCAGAGGGAGGTGTTGTCGGTCTTGTAGGACCAGGCCCTCTCGTCGTCGGCGGTGTAGAGGTAGACCCACTCGTCGCTCGGGGTCTTGTAGCTCCACATCAGGTGGAACGGATCGTAGGTATAGGCGTTGCCGTTCCAGGCGGTCACGTTGCCCGCGGCGTCGTAGGTCGCCGAGGTGAGACGGTTGGTCCACGGCGCGGTCGGCGTGTTGCGGGCGACGCTGCCGCCGATCGCCAGCAGGTTGGCGAAGGCGTCGTAGGTGAAGGTCTGGGTGCGTAGTGTCGCCGAGCTCGTGGGCTCCAGGTACTGGTTCGAGGCGGTCAGGCGGCTCACCTTGTCGTAGGTGAAGGTGTGCGTGCCGATCGCCTTCACGTTGCCGGCGCCGTCGTAGGTGTAGCCCCCGGTGGACCAGCGCACCGCGCTTGCCGGCGTCGTCACGGTGATCGAGGCCGGACGGCGCATCAGGTTCGGATCGTTGGCGTAGGTGTCGGTCAGGCTCTTGGTCGCGTCCGCCGGATTGTTGGTGTGCACCACCTGGTTCACCAGCAGGTTCGGGTGATAGGTGATCGAGCTCGCGTAGTAGCCGGCGTTCGACGAGGTGCCCACCGCGCTCAGCAGGTCGTCGGAGTAGGCGAAGCTGACCGCGCGCGGCGACGGGGCGGCGCAGGCCGCGTGGGTGCACCGCGGATAGCCCAGCGAGGTGACGTTCCCCAGCGCGTCGTAGGTGGCGTTCGGCAGGACGAAGGTCTCGTTGACCGCGTCATTGACCCAATTCTCGAGCGTCCGCCGTGACAGTCGGCCATCGCGCCCGCAGTAGGTCATCGCCTCCCGCATCTCGACCTTGTAGGGGCTCCCGAAGATCGTCACGTAGTTGAACCGGGACTGCTGGCTGAGCTTCCCCTTGCAGTAGTCGGTGCAGGTGGCGCCCGTGCCCGGATCGGTGAAGGTGGTGTTGGTCCCCGCGTAGGTGAACGACTTGAGGGTCCGGCCCCCGGTCTCCTTCACCTGGAAGAGGCGCTCGGCGGGATCGTAGGTGAAAGTGAGATTATTGGCGCCGTCGATCCGCTTCAGCAGGTGGCCGCGGGAGTCGTAGAGCGGGTAGGTCGTGGAGCCGTTGCCGGCCGCCCCCAGCTCGGGGTGGGTCTCGGACTGCAGCAGCCCCGCCCGGTCGTAGCTGAAGCTCCGCGTCTGGGTCACCGGACTGCCGCTCACCGTCGCCGGAGTGGAGACCGAGACGAGGCGGCTGCCGACGTCGTAGCCGTAGCTGGTGGTGACGTTGGCGCCGGCGCTCCCCGAGGGCTCGGTGACGGAGAGCAGCCGCCCCTGGCGGTCGTAGACCTCGGTGGTGGTGGCGGAGGTCTCGGAGCCGACGGCGGTGGCGATCTTGACCGCGCGATTGATCTGCCGCGCGCCGAGGTAGGTCAGGGTCAGGTTGTGGGCGGCGCCGTCCGGCGGCTGGATGGTGCCCGGCCGGCCGAAGGGGTCGTAGTTGAGGAATGAGGTCTTGCTGGTGGGCGTCCCGGTGGTCAGCTCGGAGACGGACGCCTTGTTGCCCGCACCGTCGTAGAGGGTCTCGCGCTTGTTGAAGGTGCCGCCGGGCAGCCGCCGCTGCTCCTGGTAGACGCGGCCGAAGTAGTCGAAGCTGACGAGGTTGACCCCGAGGATCGCCGCCGTCTTGCTGCCGTTGTCGCGGCGGCGGACGGTGACGAGGGCCTGCGCGGATCCCACCGGATTCGCCGCGGCATAGACGTACTGGGTCCACCCGCCCTGCCCCACGTCCGGCTTCGCCCAGGTCATCCGGCCGAGGCTGTCGTACTCGAAGGCGGTCTGGATCCCCGCGCTGTCGCGGCTCGCCGAGACCAGGCCGGTGCTCGGGTCGATCGTCTGGTCGAGGGCGAAGAAGCTCGTGCCCGCGTACTGGGAGGTCGCCCGCACGCCGGAGGCGTAGGTGTGATTGATCTGGACCTCGGGCGAGGCCGGCAGTCCCATCGTGCACAGATCGCTCCCCCCGGTGGGGATGCCCCCCTGAACATCACCGCCGTAGGAGCTCTCGCTGGTCACGTTCCCCTCTCCCAGCGGCGAGAGGCCGTAGACGGCGACCAGATCCTGCGTGCCCTGGGCCGCTCCGTCCAGGCGGTGGCTCCGCTTGCGGGTCACGGTGGCCGAGCCCGGGGCGTAGCAGAGGTCGGTCTGGGCGGTGGCGCCCCCCTCGGAATCGGACAGGTAGGACGGCGTCTCTAGCACCCATGGCGAGCCCGCCGGAAAGAGCGAGTAGCCGGAGCCGGTGTTGGCGCCGGCGTTGACCGTGTACGTTCCCTGGGCCGGGTTGTAGTTGCCGAAGTGGGTGCGGACGTTCGAGCCGGGGAAGCTCCCCTCGGTCGTCTGTGTGCGGTAGTGCCCCAGACCATCGAAACCGGAGCTCACGACGCCGCTGTAGATGCCGGGGTCGTCGTTGTAGACCGTGCGGCTGCGCAGCATGCGCCGGTTGGTGTTGTAGCTGTCCGGCGGCTCCGACCCGAAGGCGGGATCCCGCTCGTAGAGCACGTACTCGGAGCGCAGCAGCGTACCGGAGGCGTTGAAGGTCTGCCGCGAGAGGTTGAGGTCCACCCCGGGAGCGACGTTCAGCGTCTGGTTGCGGGTGAACGGCAAGCTGTAGTCGTACTGGCTCCAGCCGGTGTAGACGGGCTGGGTGGAGACCGAGAAGTAGTTGACCGTCTTGTGCCCGAGCGGATCGGTCACCGTGGTGGAATGCTCGGGGTTCATGGCCGGCAGGGAGCTCGGCGTGTGGACGTAGGTCCAGACCCCTTGCAGCGAGCCATCGGCGTTGCGCATCGCGCGGGTCGCCACCCCGGAGTTGCGCTGCGCGAACGACTTCGCCGTGGAACCGGTCGGGAAGGGGACGGTCTGCCAGGTCCACTCCATCCGGCCCAGGGTCGGCAGGGTCAGGGCGGTAAGATTGCCACTGTGCTGGGTGCAGGCGTTGTCCGGCCAGGTGCCCGAGGGCAGCGCGGTCACGTAGTCGCTCGCCGCCGCCTTCCATACGGAGCCGTCCGGCAGCGTGACGCTGGTCAGCAGCGGCACCGTCACGGTGGCCCCGAGGCTCCCCATCTGGTCCGTGTCGTTGTGGGGGCAGATGCGGCCGATGGTCTGGGTGGCGTAGTTGAACTGGTAGGGCGTCGTGACGCCGCCGAAGGTCACCAGGTCGATGTGATCGACGGTCCGCGCGTAGTTGGGCAGGTCGGTGCGGAAGTAGATCCGCTGCGTCCTTCCCTGGGTGTCGGTCAGCACCCACTGGTTGGGCGTGGCGTAGCTGATCGACAGCTTGTTGCCGAACGGATCGCGCAGCTCGGTCGGCATGCCGGTCGAATCGAACCGGCGCGCCGAGCCGTCGGGGAACTCGATCTCCCGATAGCCGGCGGTGTAGACCTTCAGCCGCAGGTAGCTGCCGTCGCGGGTGTACTCGACGTCGGAGACGCCGGCGACTGGGGCGTCCTCGGCGTCCCCGGCGTGCAGCGTCGGATAGAAGACGTGATCGGTGCCGTTCTCGTCCTGATAGTCGAGAACCCCCGGCGGCAGCGGGTCCACCGACAGGCAGGGTGGATTGAACCGGCCGAACGACACCCGCCAGCCGAGGCCCGCGTTGGAGCAGGGGCTCGGATAGGCCTGGGTGCGGAAGAGGGTCGGATTGCCCGGGAAAGTGTACTCGACCGTCTTGAACTGCCAGGAGCTGGAGTTGTAGACCAGCTTCAGGTTGTAGGAAAAGCCGCCATCGACCGGATAGGAGCCGCCGATCGGGATCGTCAGCGTCAGCGCGCCGTTGAACAGGTTGACGCTGTCGACATCCCCGACATGGAAGGACTGCTCGACGGGAAAGCCGGCCGCGGTGTTCGGATGGATCTGCGCCGCGCCCGGCAGGGGCAGGACGAGCAGGAGCAGCGGCAGCACCCGGAGCAGGAGCTTGCGGCCGCTCATTGCGCCACCCCGCCCTTGTGCACGGCGATCTCCATGGCCAGCGGATCGACGATGAACCAGAGATCCTTGCCGCCGAGCTTGGATGGCGCGGCCGGGCTCCCGGGAAACGGGCGGAGCCGGTCGAGGGCGAAGCGGAGGTGGCCGTCGTTGACGCCGTCGCCGTCGCTCGGGCCGCCATCGCCGACCGCGAACGCCCAGGCTCCTTCCGCGGGTCGAACCACCAGCCCCACCAGCAGAGGGTGATCGTCCAGGATCTCGTCGGACGCCCCTGCCGCCCCGGGCCCGAGACGGGCGGGGCGCCCCGGCTTCCGCAGACGGTAGCCGTCCGGTCCCGCCACGGCGAAGGTGCCGCTGTCGACATCCACCGCCACCCAGAAGGAGCTCGGCGCGGCGGGCTGCTCGAGGTCGAGGCGCGCCGTGCCGTCCGCCGCGGCCGTGCCCGCGTCGTAACGCTCCGCGATCTCCCCCGCGAAATCCGCGCCGATCCGGTGCTCGACGGCGAACCAGGCCACCGGCTTTCCAGGGGTCAGGCCGCTCGCCACCACCGCCGAGCCCTCGAAAGCGATCCGGGGGTCTGGCTTCTCAGGAGTTCCCTGGGCGAGGGCGGTTCCGGCGAGCAGCAGGCAGAGCAGGAGGGACGACAGCGACGGCAGCTTTCTCATGCATACTTCCTTATAAATTGAACGGCAAGGAAGTGTATACGGAGAGATGCAGGAAAGCGTCTAGGGTTTTAGTTACCACCCCTCTTCTTCGAAGAAGGGGAAGACCGCCTCTTCAGGCCGGGCGAGATCGGCGGCGAGGACGGCGACTCCCACGGCCCCCTTGTAGAGGCTGTCCGGCGCTTCGGCGGTCCGCTCGATCGCCAGCGTGGCGCGGCCGGCGAGCTCGCGGGCGCGGGGGAGCCACTCCTCTCCCCCGCCGTGCTTGTGGAGGTGGAGGAGCGCGTAGGCGCGGCCGGCGAGGCCGCAGCAGAGGCTGCCGTTGGCGTCCGGCGCTTCCCAGGCGTTCCAGGCGGCCCCCTCGGCGAGCTGGCGGTGGAGCGGCTCCCCCGACATTCGATGGGCGAGCGTCCAGAGATAGACGAACCCGGCGCTGCCGTTGCACCAGCCGGCCATCGAGGAGATCCCCCACCGCCCCTCCCGGCCGCGCCCCCAGCGCCAGCGGAGCCCGCGCCCCCAGGGCCGCGCGCAGGCGGCCAGCTCGGCGAGTCTCTCCGCGAGCCGCTCCGGCTGGGGAGCTCCCGCCGACCGGCACCAGCGCAGCGCGGCGTAGAGAAAGCCCGCCCAGCCGTGCGCCATGCCGAGGCTCGCCTCGTGCCCGGCCGCGGAGAGCGGGGGCATCCCGTCGAGTTCGCGCCAGAGGTCGCGCAGGATCCGCTCGCCCCTCTCGATCAGCGGCCCGGCTTCCGGCGCGCCCTCGGCAAGGGTGTCGAGTAGCAGCGAGCCGGCGAGCAGGAACCCCGAGCGGCCCAGGGTCAGGTCCGGCTCGGGGCAGGGCTCGCGGATGGCCTCCAGGAACGCCTGGAGACTTTGCCGCCGCTCGGCCGGAACCCCGAGGGCCCACGCGATCAGCGCCCGCACGCAATGAACCCCGGTCGCGGAGTGATGGATGGAGCTCCGGCCGACGGTCTCCGGGGTGATCTCCGCGGAGGTCGAGTAGACGTCCCCCTCGTCCCCCCGCCCCCGCGCGGCCCGGAGAGCCCAGAGGTCGGCGAGGGCGAGGAGCTCGGCGTCGTCGCGGGCGAGAGCGATGCGGTGGAGCCCGCAGGCGATCCCCGCGGCGCCATAGCTGACGGTGATCCGCGGCGGCTCGGGGAGTCCTTCCCGGAAGAGGTCGCCGCCGGGGCCGACCCGCGCGAGCACCCGCGCGAGCAGGGCCTCCGCCGGAGGGACCCCCGCGCTCGGCCTCGGCCGCGGCGGGGGCGCGGCGGCCGAGAGCGCGGCGAGCAGATCGCCGATGCCGGGAAAGCGCGCCGGCGGCTCCTTGCCGAGAGCCCGGGCGAGCGCCGTCTCCACCTCCGGCCAGGGCTCGGCGCCCCGCTCGGCGAAGGGGAGCGGCGGCTCCTCGGCGATCTGGCGCAGCATCTCCCCTTTTTCCAGGGAGAAGTCGCGGTAGTGGGACCCGGTCAGGAGCTGGTAGACGAGGGCGGCCACCGCGTGCTGCTCGCCCGCTCGGGAGGGGGGCGGCATCCGCGCGCCGGACCGCATCGCGGCGGCGGCCTCGGGCTCGTAGTAGAAGGCGACTCCGGCGCGGCGGGGGCGGCCGAGCTCGCCCGCTCCCTCCCAGAGCGCCAGACCGAAATCCACCAGTTGGACCCGCCCACCCCCCGCCACCAGGATGTTCCTCGGATGGACATCGCCGTGGATCACCCCCCGCTCGTGGAGGCCGGCGTAGGCCGCGAGGACCGCCCGGCAGAGCGCCAGCAGGCCGGTACTGTCCGGCTCGCCGCGGCGGAGCTCGGCGGCGGCCGACGCCGCGTCGATCCCTGGGCACCAGTCGGTCGCCAGCCATCGCCTGCCTTCGAAGTCCCCGGTGGCCAGCAGGCGCGGCGCGCCCGCGCCGTCGAGATGCCGCAGGATCGCCGCCTCGCGCTCGAAGAGGGCGCCGCCGTGCCCCTCCCGTCCGGCCGCCGCGGAGCGCTCGATCTTCAGGGCCGCCGCCCGCTCGCCGGTCCGCACCTGGTAGAGCTCGGTGTCCTCGAGCGTCTGCACGCAGCCCAGCACCTCGAAGCCGGCGATCTCCTCGCCGGGCACGAGGGACGGCTGGATGTCGTCCGCCTCCGCCGAGCCCTCCTCGGCGAGGAAACCGGCGGCCAGCAGGGATTCGATCATCGGGTAGCACTGCTCGAGGACGGCCTCCGGATCGGCCTCGTGGGCGCGGCTGTAGCGGATCACCGCGTCGACGACGGTCCGCGGCGAGCGGAACTCGCCGAGCAGCGCCGCCGCGCCCGCGTCGAGCACCCGCGAGGTCGACCGCGAGCGCGGGCGGCTGATCGCGAAGTCCCCCTCGCCATGGGGGAACTGGCGGCGCACCTCCTCGGCGAGGTCCGCCACCGGGACCAGGAGCACGTCCGCGGGGAGCAACAGGGGATCGGTGATCGCCATCCGCTCCTCAGGCTCCCTTCCAGAGCAGGGCGCCCGGCGTCCAGGTGGCGGTGTCCACCCCGTCGAGACGGACGCGCTCGAGGGCGAAGCGCCAGGGCTCGACCCCGGCGTTCTCCGGCGTCTTCGCGGCCCGGGCGTCGATCAGCGCCCGGGCCAGCCGGTGGCTCAGCCAGAGCCGCCAGCTCTCGCGCCCGTCCCACAGCGAGGAGCGCTCGCCGGCCGGCGGGTCGACGCCCCAGGAGAGCAGCCCGTCGCCGCCGATCTCGGAGGTGAACGGAACCCCCTGGGCGGCCACGCCGGCGAGCCGGGCGAGGACGGCGTCGGCGGCCTCGGCCAGGCGCTCGAAATCGGGGAAGTAGGCGACGATCTTGTCCGGACGGAGCAGGCCGGCGGCGCCGTCGCCGACCTTGAACTGGCGGGCGCGCGCCGCCGCCAGCGCTTCGAGCACGGCGCCGAACCCCTCGCGGAGGCACCCGGGGGTTGGGCTCACGTAGAGCTTGTAGGTGGTGCCGCCCGGGATCAGGGGCTCCGTGCGCCGCCCGCGGGCGGTCCAGCTCAGCCAGCCGTCCATGGGAGCTCCGGGCGTCCAGGCGCGGTCCAGAAACGGCCGATTCGCCCCCCCTGGCCCGACGCCGAGGTACTCGCGGACGGCTTCGGCCGACGGCAAGAGCCGCTGCCAGCGGGGGGTGAGCGGGAGGCGGTTGTAGGCGTAGAGGCGCCAGGCGAGTTGCAGCGGATCGTCGAGCGCCAGGGCCTCGCCGTGGCGGAGCGCCGCGAGCGAGAGGCGGGCCAGGCGGCCGCGCGGCTCGCCGGCCGGGCCGCTCGGGAGCAGCGCGAAGGCGGCCGGGCCGGAGACGAAGGCGCCTTCGTGCTCCACCTCCAGGATGCCGTCGGCCAGGAGCTGCGCCATGGTCCTGGCGGTGCCCTCGCCGAGGACCTCCCGCACGTAGGCGGGCAGGGGGCCCGGCTCGCGGAGGGTCAGGAAGAGAAGGGCGGTCTCGCGGTCGACCGCCTTGACGCCCATCCCCCGCCGGCCGCGGGGGCGCAGCACACCGTAGAAGCCGGGATCCCGGCGGAAACCCTCAAGCCGGCGCCGCTCGCCCTCGGACAGGCGGTCGAACAGCACCAGCTCATACTTTGGATTGGCCCGGAAGGCCCGCCCGAGGAGCTCCGACGGCGAAGCGACCCCCGGGCCTTCCGGAATCCCGACCTCCACGGCGTCTCCGATCTCAGGCCTGCGCCAGCGTTTCGCGGAGCTGCTGCCGCAGCGAGGCGAGGGCCTTCAGGGGAGATTCGTCCTCTCCGTAGCCCGTGACCGGGCTCGGCGTGCAGTTCGCCGGTGGACTCGGCGTGCAGTCCCCGTCCGGCGGACTCGGCGTGCAGTTCCGGTCCGGCGGGCTGGGTGTGCATTTCGCCGGACTCGGCGTACAGCCGGGCTCGTCGCCTTCTCCAGACATCCCATAAAGGACATTGACCATCAGGTCCCTGGACACGAAAGACATATTCACCTCCCTGGGGAAGACCCCGGACGCCAGGAAATTAATGAACGCGATGGCGGAAGTATATAAGAACCCCGGCTGGCGGCCATGCCCCGTCCCTATTCGAGATCGATCATCCCGATATCCCCCTCGTCGGTGGCGCGGACCGTATAGAGGGTCCGGTTGTCCGCACTGAGGCTCGCCAGGAGGAAGGTGGAGCTCGGCGGCGGCACGAGAACCTCCCGGGTCTCCCGCGTGACGGTGTCGAGGACGAAGAGCTTCCCCTGGTCCAGATACAGGAGCCGCCGGCCGTCCGCCAGCCAGAACGGCGCCAAGCCGCGATGCCCCAGGGGCTCCAGCTTGTGGGATTCGAGCCCGTAGACGACGATCTCGGAATTGTTCCTGTTGCCGGCCAGACGGCGGCCGTCGGAAGACCAGGAGTTCGGACTGAAGCCGGGCAGGTTCCCTGGGAAGGGGAGCGGCGAGGACGGCTCCCCGGCGTCCCGCCAGTTGAAGAGCACCGTGCGGGCGAAGCCGAGAGTGGCCGCGATCCGCTGGCCATCGGGCGACCAGATAGGGTTGAATACGGGCTCGCCGGCCACCTGCGTGACCTGCCGCAGGCCGCTGCCGTCCGGCCGCACCGCCCAGGCCTCGTATTTTCCGCCACGGTTCGAGAAGAACAGGAGGTGGGAACCGTCCGGCGACCAGCGGGGCACGCGATCCTTGGCCGTGTCGTTGGTGAGCCGCCGCAGCCCCGTGCCGTCGGCCCGCATCACGAACAGATCCTCCTGGGGAGCGGAGGTGTCGTAGGCGATCCAGCGGCCGTCGGGCGAAGGCTCCGCGTAGCGGATGAAGCGCGAACCTTGCGTGACAGGCTGAAAGGGCCCGGCCACGCGGGCGCCGGCAGGATCGAAGCCGGCGCTGTAGACGTTGGCGTTGCTGTCGTCCACGGCATAGAGAATGCGGCGGCCGCTCTTGGCCAGGCTCGGCAGACCGCTCGACGCCGACGGCGTGGTGACCGGCTCGGGCGCTCCGCGGACCTTCCCCGAGTCTTCGTCGATCGGGATCCGCCAGAGATTCATGCTGCCCCCCCGATCGCTGGCGTAGTAGAGATAGCGGCCGTCCGGCGACCAGACCGGGCTCCAGTTGAGATAGGCGTCATCAGTGACCTGTAAGGATTTGCCGCCCGCCACCGGCAGCGTCCACAGATCCCGTTGCGCCTTCCCGTCCGGAATCCCCCAGTAGGCGATCCGCTGGCCGTGAGGGGACCAGCTCGGCTGCACGGCGTCGCCCGGCGTCACCAGCCGCCGGCTGCCGTCCTCCACTCTGATCCGCCAGAGCTGGCTCACCGAGGACCGCCAGGCCGGCGAGGTGATCCCCTCGGTCGCCACCACCACCTCCTTGCCGTCGGGGGACCAGGAGGGGTTGTACCCGATTTCCGACAGCCGGCGCACCGACTCCCCCGTCGCTCCCATCACGAAGATGCCGCCGCCGCCCCTCTCGGAGCGGAAGGCGATCATGCCGCCGTCGGGCGAATAGGCGGGCTGCGTATCGGAAGCGGCCGAGTCCGCGGTCAGATTGATCGGATTGCCCCCCTGAACGCGCTGCAGGTAGAGATCGAGATTGTCGGGGGAGGTCGCCCGCGCGTAGACGAAGAAATTGCCGTCCGGCGAGATGCTCGGAAAGGTCTCGCTCCCCTCCTGATCGGTCAGCCGGGTGAAGGTGGCGTGGACGGGCGCCTCGGCGCCACGCGGCCGCGCCAGGAAGAGAGAGCCGGCGACGACGGCCACCACCGCCAGGGCGGCCGCGCCCCAGATCCAGCGCCGGCCCCTGCGCCCGGAGGAGAGCGTCAGAAAGGTGGTGGTCCCCGGGTCTCCCGCGAGAGCGCGCAGCTCGGCCAGCGGCTCGTCGACGCTGGCGTAGCGGTCCGCCGGGTCCTTGGCCATCAGCCGCTCGGTCAGCCGCGCCAGCTCCGGCGGCACTTCCGGACGCAGCTCGCGCAACGGCTGCGGGCGCTCGTTGAGGATCGAGTAGACCACCGCCTGCTCGCGCTCCCCGCGGAACGGCCGCCGGCCGGCCAGCATCTCGTAGAGCACGACCCCGAGCGACCAGAGATCGGTCCGCGGGTCCACCTCGTCGCCGCGCGCCTGCTCCGGGGACATGTAGGCGGGGGTGCCGGCCGAGGAGCCGGTCTGCGAGATCGCCGCCGTGCCGGCCAGCTTGGCGAGGCCGAAGTCGAGGATCTTCACCACCCCGTCGATGGTGACGATCACGTTCGCCGGCTTGATGTCGCGGTGGACGATACCGCTGCGGTGGGCCTTCGAGAGGCCGCGGGCGATCTGCAGGGCGATGTCGACCGCCTCCGTGACCGGCAGCGGCCCGCGCTCGATCCGGCGGCGCAGGGTCTCGCCGTCGTAGCAGGGCATGGCGAGATAGAGCCGGCCGTCCGGGGTCTCCCCCAGCTCCAGGATGGTGCACAGATTCGGGTGGTCCAGGCTCGAGGCCGCCCGCGCCTCCTGCTCGAACCGCTCCTTGGCCTGCGGATCGCGGGTCAATTCCGGCGGCAGGAACTTGAGGGCGACAACGCGCGCCAGCCGGGTGTCGCGGGCCTTGTAGACGATCCCCATGCCGCCGCCGCCGAGGATCTCCAGGATCTCGTAGGGGCCGACCTTGTCCCCGGGCGGGCCGGCGGAGACCAGGGGCCCGGTTTCGCCGAGGAGCGTGGGCGCGCCAGGAAAATCGAGCAGCGTACGGTCGTCGTCGGAGGAGAAAGCGGCCGCTGTGAGCGCCGGCGCGAGGTCCCGGAGCCCGGCGCGCATCGCGTCCATGCTCCCGATGCGCTCCTCCAGTCGCTTGGCCAGGGCGTGCCGCACCAGCCGCTCGAGGGCCGGCGGCATGCCGGGGCGGAGCGAGACCATCGGCCGCGGGCTCTGCCCCAGGATGGCCCGCGCGATCTCGATCTCCGAATCGCCCGTGAACGGCGGCCGGCCGGTCACCATCTCGTAGATCACCACCCCCAGCGACCAGACGTCCGTGCGGGCGTCGGCGGGCTCGCCGTGGAACTGCTCGGGGGACATGTAGGACGCCGTGCCCACGGCCGCGCCGGCGCGGGTGATGCGGGATTGATCGGCGAGCTTGGCGATGCCGAAGTCGACGATCTTCACCCGGCCGTCGGGAGCCACGATGATGTTGGCCGGCTTCACGTCGCGGTGGACGATCCCCTTCTCGTGGGCGCGGGCGAGGCCGGCGGCGATCTGCTCGGCGATCCCCACCGCCTCGGCCAGGGGCAGCGGCCCGCGCTCGATCCGGTCGCGCAGCGTCTCCCCCTCGCACAGGGCCATGGCGATGAACAGCGCGCCGTCGCCGGTCTCGTCGATCTCGTAGATCGTGCAGATGGCAGGGTGGTCGAGCGCCGACGCGGCCCGGGCCTCGCGGATGAAGCGCTGCTTGCTCTCCTCGGAGGCGCCGCGCTGGCCGGCGAGGAACTTGAGCGCCACCGGCCGGTCGAGCTTGAGATCGACCGCCTTGTAGACGACGCCCATGCCGCCGCCCCCGAGGCGCTCGAGAATCCGGTAGTGGGAGATCGTGCTGCCAATCAAAGAGAAGACACTCCGGTCAGGCCCGCCGCGCCCGCGCCCGCAGCTCCTCGAACTCCTCGTGAAACCCCTCGACGATCAGCTCCGGGTCGGGGACCAGGCCGGTGTCCGAGGCGAGCCCCAGGCGAACGTGGCCGGCATAGCTGAAGATGCTGATGCCGAGCCCCACCCGCCCCGACTGCGGCACCCAGAAGAAGATCTCCCGCACCGCCTTGCCCGCGAGGTAGAGCTCCTCCCGCGGGCCGGGCACGTTGGTCATCACCGCCGTCGTCTTGGCGGCGAAGATCTTCACCACCATCCTCTGTACCGCCAGCGGCACCATTCCCAGCATCTTCAGGATGCCGTAGACCACGATCGGCTCGGCCGAGCGCTTCAGCGCGACCGACCGCCGGTGCAGCTCGGCCAGCCGCTCCACCGGGTCGTCGATCCCCACCGGCAGCGACAGGAAGATCAGCCCGAACTGGTTGCCTAGGTCCGACATGTCGTCGAGCGACCGCAGGTTGACCGGCATCGCCGCCCGGAAATTCAGCCCGCGGGCCGGCTTCCCCTTGTGGTCCAGATAGCGCCGCAGCCCCCCCGTCATCGCCGAGAGCAGGACGTCGTTGATCGTCCCCTGGAGCGCGCGCCCCACCTCCTTGACGTCGTCGACCGCGATCGGCTCCGACCAGGCGACCCGCTTCGGGATGCCGAGCGGTCCCTTGAACATCGTCGACGGATCGGGCAGGCGGAACAACAGGCGGCTGAAGGCGCTGGTCGACGCCACTCCGGTGGCCAGGACATTCATCGAACGGAACGCCTCGGCCGACTGCCGCATCAGGCGGATGCCGTCGGGCATGATCCGCTCGGCGAGCCGCGTGGCGGCCTCGTGCTCCCGCGGCGGCCGGCGGAAAAAATCGGTGAACGGGCTGTCGAGATCGTCGGCCGTCTCGGCCGTCATGTCGGTCAGCGACAGGAGCACCAGGAGCAGGGCCATGCCGTCGCCGATGCAATGGTGGAGGCGTCCCATGAGGATGGACCCTTGGCCCTTGTAGTTCTCCAGCAGGTGGAAGCTCCAGAGCGGCCGCCTGGAATCGAACGGCTCGCTCATCAGGCCGCTGATGACCTCGCGCAGAACGTTCTCGTCCCCCGGCGCCGGCAGCTCCATCCGATAGACGTGCTGGTCGAGATCGAAGTCCGGGTCCTCCTCCCAGCAGGGACCACCCCGGTGATGGACGATCCGCTGGTGGAAACGGGGGATCGGCAACAGCCGGCGCCGCAGGATGGCCTTGATGCGGTCGAACGACGCCGGCTCGTCCATCACCAGCACGCCGTTGATGATCATCAGGTTCGATGGCTCATCCATCCGCAGCCATGCATGGTCGACGGCGGAAAGGGGTTCCCGGGCTGTGGTCTCCTGCGGAGAGGCCAAGACGATTCCTCCTGAGGCGTTTCCGCGGGAAGTCTACACCTTGAGGCGGCTTGGCGGACCGGGGCGCCCCGCCCTCCGGGATTCACTCCGGTCCTCCGCGGATCGCGGCTTGCCATGACGATGGCGCGGGATGGCGATACCAACCCCGGCTCTGGTATCCTCATCTGGAGAGGAGGCGACATCCATGGCATCTCACAAACCGACCCTGCCCCGCAAAGAAGATGACGCTGATCAGCAGCCAGTCAGGCGGCGCACCCTCGTGAGAAAGCTCGATATCGCAGCTCTCCACCAGCCCCAGGGACCCGATTCTGGCATCAATGCCATCATCGGCAAGTGGCCGGGCGATGAGAGTGAGGAGGAAATCCTCGCTTACCTTGAAGAGCTTTCTTGACGCTTCCGCGCCTGCTGCTTCTCGATACCAATATTTTGATTCACCTGGTCCGGGATAACCGGACAGGGAGATTTATCGATTCCAGATTTCTCTTGCGAAAGCGGGCGGAAAGGCCCTTGGTCTCTATCGTTACCGTCGGCGAGGCTTTGGCAATGTCCAGGAGATTTAGCTGGGGGCCTTCGAAGATAGCTGCCCTGGAAGGCCTGCTCCAAGATCTGGTCGTCGTGGACATCTCGGACGAGATCCTCGAATTTTACGCCCAGATCGACGTTTTCCTCCGACGAGCCGGCAACCCCGTCCAGCAGAACGATATGTGGATCGCCGCGACCACGGTCGCCTCGGGAGCCCACCTCCTGACCACGGACAAGGATTTCGACCCACTCTATCCCGCCTACCTGGACCGCACCTGGATCGACCCACAGCGGCCCGATGCCTGACCGCCTTCAACCTATACTATCTTTGCTAAAGCTCCTCCTCAGCAGCCCTGACTTGGAGTCTGACCGGGCCTCGGTCGAGCTTCCGGCGATGATCGCCGGAACGTGATGCCGATAGCAGGAGATCGTCGATGAAAAAGGCAATCAAGAAGCTTCATCTGAACCGGGAAACACTGCTGAATCTGGAAGAGAGCCTCAGGGCCGCGATTGGAGGCGCAATCACCGACGGCCTGGTCTGTGACCGGACCGACACCTGCACCCAGTGCAGCAAAACCTGCAAGTAAGCCAGGAAGGCTCTCGTCAGGAGCGACCTGCCCCAGGTTGCTTCTGACGAGCGTCACTCAGCTCCGTTTCGGATCGGCGGGAAGGTCTGTAGGGGGAACGGCAGCGCTGATGAGGAGTTGGACCCGGCAAAGCGCTCATCCGTGACGCCTTGCAGGCGCTTCCTGAGGTGGTGTACCGAGTTCGACCCGCGGCCCCTGCTCCTTGACCCATGCATTCGGGATCAGGACCCACGGGTCCGACTCTCCGACCCACGGGTCCAGGATTACTACCCGTGGTCCCGGCTACCCGACCCACGGGTCCAGGACCACGACCCATGGTCCCGACTGCCCGACCCACGGGTCCAGAACCGCAACCCATGGGTCCGACTCCCTGACCCACGGGTCCAGGACTACGACCCACGGGTCCGACTCCCCGGACCGCGGGTCCAGGACCGCGATCCGCGGGTCCGAAAGCGCGGACCGCGGGTCCGGAGCCGCATTCAGCCTTCGTGGCCCCGCCGCTCTCTTCGCAGATAGGCGGAGAACTGGCGCACGAGATCCACGGTGAGGCGCTCCTCCTCGCAGGCGCGCTGGAACATCAGCAGAGTCACGATGGCCTCCCGGTTCACGTCCCGCGACTGGAAGATGGGCATCAGCTCCGCCGCGAGCCGCTTCAGATCCTCCGCGCACCCTTCCTGGGCGAAAAGACGGGCGAGGTCCAGGGAAACCAGCGCCGCATCATAGCCCATCTGCCGCTCCAGGAACTCCCGCTGGACCTCCCGGAAGGCGGCCTCGGCGGGTCCGAGACGGCCGAGGCCAAGATCGATGAGCCCCTCCACCCAGCGCAAGCGGACGAGATCGAGCGGCTGGGAGATTTCGCCAAACAGTCCTTTTATCTCGGGAAGGAGCTGCGCAGCCTCCTCGAAAAGCCCCGCCAAAGCGAGACAGCCCAGCAGGTTGTAGCGCGCGCAGAAAAAGAGGCGAGGGTACTCGAGACGTTCGATCTCGTCGACGGCTCCCTTCAGGAGATTGATGGCCCCCGAGAGATCATCGACCTCCTCAAGAATTTTGGCCTGCTGCAACAAGGCTTTCCCGATCCCATGGCCATCCCCGAGATCTCTATAGGTCGAGAGCGCCTCGTCAGCCAGCGACAGGGCCTCGCCAAGTCTCCTCTGAGCCCGGCGCAAGGAGGATTTCAGGTCCAGGATCTCCGCCCAGACCTCGACATTTCCGGACGTGCTCCGGATCAGGCAGGCTTCCGCCTTGACGAACGCATCCTCTGCGCTCCGCAGCTCTCCAAGAACCCGGCGCGCATTCCCCAGATAGGCGAAGCACCGGGCCCGCAGTTCCATCACCCAGTTCGGGTCATACGCCTTGCCCAGGTGCCGGACGACCCGGAGCGCCAGATTCGCCAGCTCCACAGCTTGGGCAGGATCGCTGAAAGTGGCCTCCCGGCTCTTCTGGAGGAGGAGCTGGCAGAGCCCCCAGGCGTGCAGCCCCTCGTCCTCCTCCACCTCCCGGAGCTGCTCAGCATAGGGGCGCTCGGCGAGGCGACTCCAGAGCTCCGGCGCCTGCTGCCCCTCCATCACAGAGATCTCCGGATCCCAGTGGCCGACCTGCTTCTGGATCCTGAGGATCTCCTCATGCCGTTCCCGGCAAACCGGACAGCGCGCCAGGAAGTGAGGGATGACGAGGCGGAGCGTCTCGTCGTGCTCCAGGGTTCCCGAAAGCCACTTGGCCAGTGTCTCCAGAGACAGATGCGCGTCTTCCAATCCAATCCCCTTTCCAGGCGTCTCGTACCTCTTATAGTCACCTTGAAGCGCTATTTCGTGACACAGAGGAGCAACAAAGTGGGCCGGAGAGGTCCCCGGCCCACTTTGAAGCCCGTTACGTCCGGCCGTCGGGATCGATGGTTATACCCTCGTCGTCGAGGTCGCCGCCGGGAGCGGTCGTCAGCCCCTGGGGCTTGGGGGCGCCGTTGGGATCGATAGTCACCCCTTCCTTCGTCGTCAAGCTTAGGAGGAAGCTCCAGATCCGGACGAGGCCGTTCTCGCCGGAGGCGGCAACGGCGTGGCGGCCCGCCGCGCGATGGCGGAGCGGCCGGGCCTGGGCCGGGAGACTGGCGAGGACGAGGAGGGCCAGCAGGGCGAAGACGGTGAAAATGCTTTGCGGAGAACGGTTCGGCAACATGGTTGATCCTCCGGGGGCGATCTCGGACACGGCGGCATACCGGCGCGAGCTTGGAGCCCCCATAGAGAAAGGTTGCTCCAAACGGTAAAAGCGCGCTACTGATGCCCCGCGCCGCCCCTTGCGGCCCCTTGGGATAGAATCCGCTGCCTAACCTCAGCGGGAGGGCGTTCATGCCTACGTCGGTCTCTACCCTAACCGAGCTGTTCCTGAAGGCGGCAAGCTACAACAAGCCGGATTGCCTCATGTCCAAGATCGGCGGCACTTACCAGCCGATCTCCACCGCGGAGCTGGTGGACCGCGTCCGGCGGCTGTCGAAGGCGCTCCTGGAGCTCGGGGTCGAGCGCGGCGACCGGGTAGCCCTGATGTCGGAGAACGGCCCGCACTGGCCGACGGTCGACTTCGCGACGCTCTGCGCGGGGGCCGTGCTGGTGCCGGTCTACCCCACGCTGCTGCCGGACCAGTCCTCCTATATCGCGGGCAACTGCGGCGCCAAGGTGGTGATTGCCGAGACCGCCGCCCACCTGGAGGGGTTCCTCGCCAATATCGACAAGCTGCCGGACGTCCACCACTTCGTGCTCATCAAGGGGACGTCGAACGATCCCCGGGTGATCACGCTCGACAAGCTGCTCGAGAAGGGGGCCGGCGCCGACGCCGCGGAGTTCGAGGCGCGCGCCCGCGCCGTTCAGCCGGACGACCTCGCGACTTTCATCTATACCAGCGGCACCACGGGCACGCCCAAGGGGGTGATGCTCACCCACCGGAACATCGCCTCGAACGTCAGCTCCGGCCTCTCGGTGCTCGGCCTCGACCGCAAGTTCGTGGTGCTGTCGTTCCTGCCGCTGTCGCACTCCTTCGAGCGCACGGTCGACTACTGCTACTTCCTGGAGGGGTGCACGATCGCCTACGCCGAGTCGGTGGCCCTGGTGTCGCAGAACATGCAGGAGGTCAAGCCGCACGTCTTCGTCTCCGTGCCGCGCGTCTACGAGAAGGTCTACAGCAAGGTGCAGGAAGGGGTGGCGGCGGGATCGCCGATCAAGCAGAAGCTCTTCGCCTGGGCGGTCGGGGTCGGCCGCAAGGCGCTCCCCTACCGGCTGAAGAAGCGGAAGCCGCCGGGCTTCCTGGGGATCCAGCTCGGCCTCGCCGACAAGCTGGTCTTCTCGAAGATCAAGGCGCGGCTGGGCGGGCGCTTCGAGTTCGCCATCTCGGGCGGCGCGCCGCTGGCGCGCGACATCGCCGAGTTCTTCTGGGGCGCGGGCCTGCCGATCTATGAGGGGTACGGCCTCTCGGAGACCTCGCCGGTGATCTCGGTCAACACCCGCGAGAACGTCAAGATGGGCGCCGTCGGCCAGCCGATCCCCGGGGTCGAGGTCCGCATCGCCGAGGATGGCGAGATCCTCTCCAAGGGTCCCAATATCATGAAGGGCTACTGGGGCATGGAGAAGGAGACGGCGGAGGTGATCGACGCCGAGGGGTGGTTCCACACCGGCGACATCGGTGAGGTGGATTCGGAAGGCTTCCTGCGGATCACCGATCGCAAGAAGGAGCTGATCATCAACGCCTATGGCAAGAACGTGGCCCCGGCGCCGATCGAGAACACGCTGAAGGGGAGCCGCTTCATCGGCCAGGCGGTGGTGATCGGCGATCGCCGGAAGTTCCTCGCGGCGCTGCTGGTGCCGGATTTCGAGGCGCTCAAGCCCTGGGCGGAGAAGCAGGGGATCGGCGTGGCGGACAACGAGAAGCTGATCGCCGATCCCAAGGTCCGCGAGCTGATCGGCAAAGAGGTGACGGCGGTCAACGCCAACCTCGCCGGCTTCGAAAAGATCGTCGCCTGGGAGCTGCTGCCGAACGAGTTCACCCTGGAGACGGGCGAGATCACGCCGACGCTGAAGGTCAAGCGCCGGGTGATCAACCAGAAGTACGGCAACGTCATCGACCGCCTCTATGCCGAGGCGGACAAGCACGGGGGGTAGCGCTCTGGAGCCCGGGATTGAAATCCCGGGCTACCTACGGTCGTCCCTCCGGGACTTCCAGGGAGCGCTTCTTCAGAGCCCCGGCAAGGGGCGAATGTCGGTAGCCCGGGATTGAAATTCCGGGCCAGTCGCCTTCGGGCGGGTTTCTTCCAAGGAGGCATCACCGTGACATCCATCTTCCATCTCGAGGCCGGCGCCGATCGCCTGGCGACGCTCACGTTCGATTCGCCCGACAGGAAGGTCAACGTCTTCACCCGCGCCGCGTTCCAGGAGCTGGAGCGGGTCATCGACGAGCTCGGGGGGCGCAAGGACATCGGCTGCCTGATCCTGCTCTCCGGCAAGCCGGGGAGCTTCATCGCCGGCGCCGACGTCGAGGAGATCGCCCGGGTGACCGATCCGGTCGAGGCGGAGGCCGGCTCGCGCGTGGGCCACCGGCTGTTCTCGGCCTGGGAAGCGCTCCCCTTCCCCACCGTCGCCGCCATCCGCGGCGTCTGCCTGGGCGGCGGGCTCGAGATCTCGCTCGCCTCGACCTACCGGGTGGCGAGCGACCGGCCGGATACGAAGATGGGTCTTCCCGAGGTGCGGCTGGGCATCCTCCCCGGCTGGGGCGGCTCGACCCGGCTGCCGCGCCGGATCGGCATCGCCGAGGCGCTCGATCTCATCCTCACCGGCAAGACGGTGGTCGGCCGCAAGGCCCTCAAGCTCGGGCTGATCGACGCCCTGCTGCCGGACGCCCGTTTCCTCGACACGCTGCGCGACTTCGCCCTGGAGCGAGTCGACAAGCCGCGCCGCGACGAGGGGGAATTCGACCTCAAGGAGATGCTCCTCGAGAAGAACCCGTTCGGGCGGAAGATCCTCTTCGACCAGGCACGCAAGAAGACCCTGGAGACGACGCATGGGCACTACCCGGCGCCGCTGCGGGCCATCGAGGTGGTGCGGGTGGGGATCGAGGACGGCCCCCGTGCCGGTTTCGACGCTGAGGCCCGCGCCGTGGCCGAGCTCGCCACCTCGCGGACGGCGAAGAACCTCATCCACGTCTTCCGGCTGACCGAGGAGGCCAAGAAGGAGAACGGCCTGCCCGGAGCGGAGCCACGGGAGGTCCGCTCGACCGCCGTGCTCGGCGCCGGCGTGATGGGGGGCGGCATCGCCCAGCTCATCGCCGCCGAGACCGCCCTGCCGGTGCGGATGAAGGACGTGCGCGACGAGGCTCTGGCGAGCGGCATGCAGCACGCGTCGCGGCTGTTCACCAAGCAGGTGGAGCGGCGGCGCCTCACCGTCCCCGAGGCGCGGCGCAAGATGGGCCTGCTCCACCCGACGCTCGACTACACAGGTTTCCGCTCGGTGGACCTGGTGATCGAGGCGATCGTCGAGAACATGGGGGTCAAGCAGGAGGTCTTCGCCGAGACGGCGAAGCACGTCGCCGAGGGCGCCGTCCTCGCCTCGAATACCTCGTCGCTGTCGGTCGGCGGCATCGGCTCAAAAACCCCGCATCCGGAGCGGGTGGTCGGCATGCACTTCTTCAATCCGGTCGACAAGATGCCGCTGGTCGAGGTGATCGCCCCCGAGGGGAGCGACCCGGCGGCGGTCAACACGGTCTTCGCCTTCACCCGCAAGCTGGGCAAGACGCCGGTCCTGGTCAAGGACACCCCGGGCTTCCTGGTCAACCGCCTGCTGATGTTCTACTCGACCGAGGCCCTCTGGCTGCTCGACGAGGGGTACAGGATCGAGGACGTCGACCGCGCGATGGCCGACTGGGGGATGCCGATGGGTCCGATGGCGCTCACCGACGAGGTGGGGATCGACGTCGCGACCAAGGTCGCCCACATCCTGCACGACGCCTTCAGCGACCGTCTGCCGGTGCCCGATTGGCTGGACCGCGCGCCGCAGAGCGGCCGGCTGGGCACGAAGAACGGCAAGGGGTTCTATCGCTACGAGGGACGCGAGCGGAAGGAGCCGGATCCGGAGATCTACGCCCTCCTCGGTCTGCAACCCAAGGTGGAGAACCCCGACCCCGGGCTGATCGCCGACCGCATGGTGCTGCCGATGGTCAACGAGGCGGCCCGCTGCCTGGAGGAAGGGGTGGTGCGCAGCGCCGCCGAGCTCGACCTCTCGCTGATCTTCGGCACCGGTTTCCCCCCCTTCCGCGGCGGCCTCTGCCGCTGGGCGGACCAGGAGAACCTGAGCCGGATCGTGGCCACCCTGGAGCGCCTCGAAAGCACCGTGGGGGACCGCTTCGCGCCCTCCGCCGCCCTGCGCGGGACGGTGGAGGCGGGGGGGTTCTATGCGCGGTTCCCGGGGAAGACGGAGTAGGCGGCGACGGTGGCCTGCGATGCCGCCCCTTCGGGGCGAGCCCTCACTCCCCAACCCCTCTCTCCCAGCCTCCCCCCCGCCCGCCGGGAGAGAGGGGCTAAAAAGCCTCTTCGACAAACTCTTCTAACTACTCCCTCTTCTCCCGGCGGGCGGGGGGGAGGCTGGGAGAAGAGGGCCGGGGTGATGAGGGCCCGCAGGCCACCAACGCACCCCACCAGAGACACCCCGTCCTCTCCCAATGACACACCATCCCCTCACCCCTGCCACCCCAATCCCTTTTAAAATCAATCCATTCCGCTTCCAGGATACCTGGAATTTTCCTGGCCCGGCCCTTGCTGTTATCAATGGACTGGACCGCGGGGTTCCCCGGTCCGGACCTCCAAAAGGAGAAAATCATGAATCGAATCATGCGGATGACGGCCATCGCCCTCATCGCGCTCTGCGGTCTCGGGCGCGCCGCCGCGGCTCAGGATCAGGCTCCCCAGGGCCAGGGTGCACAGGGTCAAAATCCTCAGGGACAGTTCACGGGCAAGGTGAACGTCAACGAGGTGCTTCTCGACGTCCTGGTCACCGACGCCAAGGGGAACGTGATCGTGGGCCTCGACAAGAGCGACTTCGTGGTGAGGGAGAACGGCAACCCCGTCGACCTGACGGGCGCGACGTTCTACAGCAACCGCCGGCTTCTCGAATCCAACTCCACTCTCGCCAAGCAGGGCGTGAGCACCGAGCAGGGGACGGAGGACCGCTACTTCATCCTCTTCTTCGACGACCAGAAGGACACCGCCCAGGAGGCTCCCCGGCTCCTCTCCCAGCAGCTCGAGGCCGCCAAGCGCGCCCGCGGCTGGGTGGATGGCGACATGCAGCCAAACGACTGGGTGGCGGTGGTGAGCTACGACACCCGCCTCAAGGTGCAGCAGGACTTCACGCACGACCGCAAGGCGCTGATCGCGGCGATCGGCGACGCCGTGAAGGCCAAGGACCCGGAGGGGAACTACCCCTCGCGGATCGACACCACCAAGCCCTCGCTGCTCGCCGGGCTGCCCAAGGGGAAGGAGCTGCGCAACAAGACGCCGAAGATCTATGACGCCCTGCAGGTGATCGCCCGCTCGGCCGGCAACATCCGGGGGCGCAAGAACCTGCTGCTCTTCACCTTCGGCCTCCCCGCCAACGAGACGACGTTCGGCCAGTTCGTCCCCGACAAGCGCTACTTCCTGCCGACGGTGAACGCGCTCAACGCCAACAACGTGGCGGTCTACTCGCTCGACCTGACGCCCGCGGCGGTCGAGCACACGCTGAGCGACTCGCTGAACCTGATGTCGAACGATACCGGCGGCCGCTACTTCTTCAACTTCACCAACTTCTCGACGCCGCTCGACCAGATCGCCAAGGAGAACAACGGCTACTACCTGCTGAGCTACCAGAGCGAGCAGCCGGCCGGCAAGTCGGGTTTCCAGAATGTCACGGTGACCACCACCAACCCCGAGTTCCGGGTCAAGGCCCGGAAGGGGTATGAGTACGGGAAGTAAACCGGCTTCCAGCGGTCAAGGTCTGTAGGGGCGCCCCTGTGTGGGCGCCCTTTCACTTTCCCACCGCCGCCCGCAGCAGCCGCCGCCGCAATCCCCCATACGGCTGCCGGCAGGCGAGCAGGTCGTTGAGGACCCCGCGGATTCCAGGGTGAGCCCGCGCCACGGGCACCGCCCAGCGTCCGATGGCCCCTTCGAAGAAGAGGTCCCGGGCGTGGGTGGCCCTCTCCATCTCCCCTTCCAATTCGGATTCCAACCGCTCCGGGTAGCCATTAGGGCGCCTCGCCAGCAGGCTTTCGGCCGCCCAGAGACCGGTGAGCAGGCCGTAGCGGATCCCCTCGCGGGTCAGCGGATCGGCCACGGCCGCCGCGTCCCCCGTCAGCAGGATGCGATGGCCGAGCGCCCGGCGCACCGCCGGCAGGGTCCAGGGCCCGAAGACCGGGATCGGATAGCGATAGCGCGGCCCGGGCAGGTCCCGCCATCCCGTCGGCAGATGCAGATCGAGAAAACCGTCGAGCGCGGCCCGCGCGGCGCCGTCCGTGAGCCGGCCCGGCGTGTAGGCGATGCCGACCGAAGCACCGTCCGGGCGAGGAAAGATCCACAGGTAGGCGTCCGCGATCTCCGGGAAAGCGAGGACGAGGCGGCGCCAGCCGAGCCCAGAGAGGGAGCCGCCGAGGCCGACGCTATCCCCCTGGGGGATCAGCCCGAGCGAGCGCCGGGAGAGCCCGCGGGCGCCGTCCGCGCCCACGACCCAGTCGTAGGTGCGCGCCTCGCCGCCGGCGAAGACCCGGATCCCCTTCTCCACCGCTTCCAGCCTCTCGGCCCTGGCCCGCCGCGGCACCGCGCCCGCGGCCAGGGCCGCCTCGACGATCGCGCGGTCGAAATCCCGCCGCCGGAAGACGCGGATGCCGGCCAGATCGAGGGTGAGCCGGTGTCCGCGGGAATTCTCCAGCAGGGCCTCGGGGCTGGCGATAGCCGGCAGAGCTGAGGGATCGAAGCCGGCGATCCGGGGGAGAACGTGCTCAGGGATCGCCCCGCCGCAGGGCTTCTCTCCGGGCCGGGCCGGCAGGTAGAGATCCACCGCCGCGCCGCCCCGGGCCAGCGCCAGGGCGGCCGAGCCGCCGGCCGGTCCACCGCCGAGGACGGCTATGCGGGTCATGAGGGGAGGAAAGGACGAACACGGACAAAAAGGACAGGAGTTCGTTTTTTCCGGTGTCCTTGTTCGTCCGTGCTTGTCCGTGTTCGTCCCTGTTCGTCCTTTAGGTCTTTTCCGTCCCCGACTTCGTGGCCTCGCACTCCTCGTCCTCCGCGGTGGCCTCGTCGCCCTCGATCGCCAGCAGCACAACAGTGACGTTGTCGATGCCGCCGCGGGCGTTGGAGTCGGTGATCAGGGTGCGGCAGATCTCGGGGAGGCTGCGACCGGAGTCGAGGCGCTCGCGGATGTCGGCGTCGGAGAGCATGCCGGTCAGGCCGTCCGAGCAGAGGAGGAAGAGGTCGCCGGGCAGGACCTCCATCTCGCGCACGTCGACCAGGACGTCGCTCTCGCCGCCGAGGGCGCGGGTGACGACGTTCTTGAGCGGGTGCGTGCGGGCCTGCTCGCGGGAGAGGAAGCCGGCCACCACCTGCTCGTTGACCCAGGTGTGGTCCTGGGTGAGCTGCTCCAGGCGGCCGTCGCGCAGCCGGTAGGCGCGGCTGTCGCCGACGTGGGCGACGGCGGCGCTGGAGCCCGAGAGCAGGAGCCCGACGACGGTCGTGCCCATGCCGTAGAGCGAGCCGTCCTTGCTGATCGCGCGCAGGACGTGGTCGTGAGCGATCCGCACCGCCATCTTGAGCAGGTTCGAGTGGCGCGCCAGGTCGGTGTCCATGCCGAACGGCCACGTGGTGTCGCGGTCGGCGCTCTTGGCGATGAAGTCGCGGATCGAGTTGACGGCGAGTTGGGAGGCCACCTCGCCATGGCTGTGGCCACCCATGCCGTCGGCGACCACGTAGAGCCTGTGCTGGGGGTCGATCTCGAAGTAGTCCTCGTTGTGGGCCCGGGTGAGCCCGACATCCGAGAGTCCGCAGGCTTTGACGCGCATCAGGAGCTCCGTCCGAAGAGGCCGCGCCGTGCCGGGGAGCCGCTCAGCTCCTCCAGCGCCTGGCGCACGGTGGCGTCGTCATCCCCCCACTCGAGGGCCTGGCGGTAATACTGGATCGCCTTCTCGGTCTGGCCGGACAGGGCGCAGATGCGGCCGGCCTGCTTGAGGTAGCCGGGGTTCATCGACTCGAGCTGGCAGGCGCGCTCGATGGCGTCGACGGCCCGGGAGAGCCAGTTGCGCTGGTGGCTGCACGCCTGGGCCAGGTGGTGCCAGCCCTGGCCGCTCTTGGGGTCGGCCTGGGTGGCGAGGTCGAAGTTGCTGGCCGCCTCGAGATAGTTCTTCTCCTTGTACGCCTTGACGCCGCGCTGGAGATAGACCCGGAAGAGCTGCCGGGGGTCGGCCGAGCTCTCCTCGGGGCGCACGAGGTCGACGTCGTGCCGCCGCCGCCGCTCGGGGTCGGACAGCACGTTGAACGCCTGCGTGAGCTCCTGGAACTCCTTCTCCGCGCGCAGCTTCTCCGCCCCCTGGAAACGGTCGGGGTGACGGGTGCGGGCGAGCTCCCGGAAGCGCTGGCGGATCTGGTCCTCGGTGGCGTTGCGCGGCACCGCGAGGACGCTATAAAAGTCCCTGGCCATCGTTCTGATCTCTATTTCTGCTTGATTCTATACAAACGCAGGGCTGTCGAGCGCAACGCGTCCGGAATATTCCGACTCCGGCCGATTTCCCGGAGGTCCTTCACCGACAGCTTGGTCAACAGGCGCACCGATATTCCTATCGGTGTCCGTGGGTTCTGGATCAAGGCTTTGGCGACATTGTACTTGTTCACCCACTCGCGCCGCTTGGCGACCGCCATCAGGACCTCCTCGACCACGGCCCGGTTGCCGGCGGTCTGCTCGACCTCCTGGTCGGAGAGGTTGTTGTTGGTGATCACCGAGACGGCGACCTGGGGATTGGAGTCGCGCAGCAGGATCGAGCGCAGGCCGCGCGGCGCGCCGCGGGTCAGCTTCAGACGGGCGGGGATCGGCAGGCCGCGGATCTGCCCCTCGGTGAGCTGGGTCCTCTCCGGCTCGAACTCGCCGGCGGGCGGGAGCTCCCGCGCGGCCTCGATTTCCCGCGCCAGGGCGGCCTCGTCCATCTCCTCGATCTCGGGGAGAGGAGCGATGGTGCGCTCCCGGGGCAGCAGGTGCTCGCGGTACTCGGCGATGCGCCGCTGCGTGTAGGAGGAGATCTGCGGGTTCTCTTCCAGGGCCTCGAGGATGACCGGCTCCTCGACGATGGCGTCCTGGCGCAGCAGGAGGATCTCCTGGAGGTCCGGCGGCAGCCGCCGGGCGAGACGGGCGAGGATGGAGCGCGGCACGTCGCGCCGGCGCAGGATCGCCTCGATCAGCACCGGATGGCTGCTCTCCTCGGCGAAGAAGGCGAGCGCCTCCGCCCCCGCCTGGCGTTCGAGGAACGGCAGGACGAGGCGCACGTCGACGGTGCGCAGGCTGTGCCGCGCCTTCCCGGCGATCTCCTCGTCGTCGCCGTGGGCGAGATCGACCTGGATCGGGATCAGGTCCTCGGGAGGGATGGGGAGGACCCCCTCGGCCGCGAGTAGCTGAAATTGCCGATTGCCCGAGCGGATCTGCTCGAGCAGCGCGAAGGACGGGCTCTCGGCCAAGATCAGCGAGCCTCTTTTTTCGCCTTGAGCGCCTCGACCGTGCTGAGATCGATGGTCAGATCGTGCACCACGTCCCCCTCTTTCTTGTCCAGCTCGAGGGGATAGCCGTTGACCTGCACATCCACCGCGCCGGCGTTGCCGAGGGTCAGCACGAGGCTCTTCTCCGCCTCCAGCGGCAGCGACTCCCCCTGCACCCGCAACTCGGAGAAGCGGCGCTTGCCGCCGTCGATCACCGCCTCCACCCAGCAATCCTTGCTGAAGTCGAGGGAGACCTGGATCGGCGCGCTCGGCGGCGGCGGCGCGGAGCGCCCGGAGACGGCGGCCGAGACGGCCCTCTGGTCCGGCCCCGGCGCGGCCAGTTGCGGCGGCGCGGACATTGGCGGCGCCTGGCCGACGTTGGCGGGCTCGGCGTGCCGGCGTTCGGCGAAGTAGGCGGCGAGCGCCACCAGCACCAGCAGGATCAGGCCCGCGAGGGCGAGCAGCAGGCCCCAGCTCCAGTTGCGACGCATGGAAGGCTGGCCGGGATCGACCGGCTTCGGCCGCGAGCGCACCTTGGTGTCGTCCTTGGGGTCCACCAGCTCCTCCGGGTGATGCACGGAGAGATAGTGATTGACCACGTCGTCCGGCGACAGCCCCACATAGCGGGCGTACTCGCGGAGAAAGCCCTTGGCGAACAGGGGCGCGGGCAGAAGATCGAAGCGATCCGCCTCCATCGCTTCGAGATACCGCAGGCTGATCTTGGTCCGCTCGGCGATGTCGCGCAGGCTGATTTCACGCAGCTCGCGTTGCCGGCGGAGCCAGTCGCCAAAAGAGCTGCTCTCGGTAGACACCGCTTCCTTCTCCCAAGGTGGCTGACGGTTCGGTCGCTTGCCCCCCGCGCCTCCGGCCACACCTCCCGCCGGATCGGCGGCCGGGGCTGCGTCTTCGGTCTTGCGGGGCGGAAATCTCTCTCCTCTGGACACGTTTTTTGGCACGAGAGTCATAACTTTACGCGGCGCTCCGCCCTGGGGTCAAATTCTTGCGTTTCATGGCTCACTTTTACCTAGTCTCCCAGCGGTATTCCCAACACTACTCGCCCAACAAGACGCGCGCCCGGCGGCGCAGCGGCTCGGCCAGCCGCGGGTCGGCGGCGACCGGCCGGAGGTCCGCCTTGCGCAGCGTCTCCAGCAGACGCCAGGCGGTCTGGAGCGGCGTCGCCGGATTGCGCGCCAGCGCCAAGCGTAGAGGGTAGCGCACTCCCCAGCGGCGGTCGCCCGCGATCAGCTCGAGGATCGCGGGCGGCGTCCTCACGGCGTGGACCACGGGCCCCAGCGCCCCCTCGGTCAGCCGGGGGTTGTCGAGCAGCGCCGCGATCACTCCCGGGCTCGGGTCGTGCCGGAGCTGGGCGATCACCCCCGGGCTCGCCCGGCGGGCGAGCGAGATCTTCTCCCCCATCGCCATCCCCGGCAGGCGCGCCGCCAGTTGGGTCTCGGCCGCGCGCCGCAACGCCGGGCGCAGGCGGCTGTCGAGCGAGAGCACCATCAGGTCGCGCCAGTAGAGGGTCGGCACGAAGCGGGCGGCCAGCGTCTCCGGCGTCCGCGGGTGAAGCGTCAGGTCGCGCCGCACCTCGTAGAAGGAGAGGAGCCGCTGCTCGCCGGCAATCCGCTCGATCGCCTCGGCCGTGCAGTAGGGGTTGCGCAGCGCGTGGCGGAGGTCCGGGGGCGCGAGCTCGGTCGCGTGCTCGCGCAGCAGGGCGAGCAGCTCCTCCTCGCCCGCCTCGCGCAGGCGTTGATGGAGCTCCGGCAGGTCGGACATGCGGCAAGCTTAGCCGGTTCAGAAGACACGTTCTCAGAGAATCTGGTATCTTGCTTCCTCCCTATGACAATTTCCAGGACTACCCAGACCCAACTTTCCAAGAGCGATTTCGACTCCATCGAGACCGACTGGCTGGCGCGGATCGAAAAAGACCCCTCGGATCTCGAGTATTACGTGGGGGTCGCGCGCGCCCTGGTCGGCACCGGCGAGGAGGCGCGGGCCCGCTCGCTGCTGGAGCTGCTGGACGACCATTTGCGCGAGAGCGGCCGCTGGGCTTTACGCCTGCAACTGCTCAAACGCGCCGGCACACTGTTCGTCGCCACCGACAAGCTCTACCCCACCCTCTCCTCCACCCTCGGCAAGCTCTACAGCGACCGGTCGACCTACAAGGCGCTCTTCGAGGCCGTGGGGCTCCACAAGGCGACCACTGACATCCCCAAGACCTGGGAGAAGGTCGACCGCCTGGAGGGGCTCCTCGCCTTCGACGTCGGCACCGTCGTGGCGATGGAGGGCAAGGGGGTCGGCCGGGTGGTCGAGGCCAACCTCGGGCTGGAGAGCTTCAAGGTGGACTTCGAGCGCATCCGCGGCCTGACAGTGGGCTTCAAGGCGGCGCCCAAGCTGCTGCGCCCGCTGCCGGTCGAGCACGTGCTGCGCCGCAAGCTTGAGGCGCCGGCCGTGCTCAAGGCGCTGACCCCGCCCGAGCTGCTGCGCACCGTCCTGCAGAGCTACGACAAGCCGCTGACCGCCGGCGAGGTCCGCGACATCGTCGCCGGGCTGGTCTCCGAATCGCAGTGGACCGCCTGGTGGTCCGCCGCCCGCAAGCACCCGCAACTGGTGGCGAGCGGCAGCGGCGCGCGCCAGACCTACCGCTGGGCCGAGAGCAGCGGCGACGCTCTCGATTCGGTCTGGAAAGCTTTCGAGCGCGCCACCCCGCGCAAGAAGATCGAGCGCCTGCGCCGCGAGGGCGCACGCGACGAGGGGCTGCGCGACCGCATGGCGGCCAACCTCGCCATCGTCGGCGAGCACGTGGCCGACAGCGACCCCGGCCTCGCCTTCGAGATCTGGTTCGCCATCGAGCGCAGCGGCTCGAAGATCGTCGACGCGGTCGACTGGACCCCCGACGACCTGCTCATCGATCAGCACCAGCGGCTCTTCTCCGGCATCGAGGAGCGGCTCCTGCGCGAGCGCGCCTACGCCATGGTTCGCGAGCGCCGCGAGGACTGGCCCGCCATCTACCGCGACGCCATGAGCAAGGAGTCCGATCCGCGCGCCCTCGACCTGCTGGCCGACGGCTTGGCCAAGGGGGGACCCCGCGAGCTCGACCGCCTGCTCGACAGCCTGCTCGCCCAGCCGCACCGCAATCCGCCGGCCTTCGTCTGGCTGGCCGAACGGGCGGCGGTCGACGAGACGATGCGCACGCGCAATCCGCTGCGCATGCTGCAGCAGATCCTCACCACCCTCTCGCGCGACGAGTTCGCCCCCTACCGCGTCCGCCTGCTGGCCCTCTCCGAGTCGGGGAGCACGGTGCCGCGCCTGCTCAGCCACCTCACCGAGGATCAGGCGGCCCTGGCCGAGGACGCCATCCAGCGCGCCGCGCCGCTCGAGCCCTACCAGCGCGAGCAGCTCATCAACGCCATCCACCTCCGCTTCCAGGGGCTGCGCAAGGAATCCGGACCGCCGCCGATCTACGCCATGATCGAGTCGGTGGAGGCCAAGCGGGTCGAGCTGCACCAGATCATGTCGGTCGAGATCCCGGCCAACCGCAAGGCGATCGAGGAGGCCCGCGCCATGGGCGATCTACGGGAGAACTTCGAGTACAAGTCGGCCCGCCAGCGCCACGAGTACCTGAACGCTCGCGCCGCCAGCCTCAACGGCGACCTCCAGCGCGTCCGCCTGATCGAGCCCACCGGCATGGACACCTCCGAGGTGCGCATCGGCACCGTCGCCCACCTGACCGGCGCTGGTGGCAAGCGGACGATGACGATCCTCGGCCCCTGGGAGAGCAGACCTGAGGAGGACATCATTTCCTACGAGTCCGACCTCGCCAAGGATCTCCTCGGCGGCAAGCCCGGCGACATGGTGAGCCTGTCCGGCGAGAGCTGGACGATCGAGAAGATCGAGCCGTTGCGGTAGGCCCCCGCCCGGGCATTGATGCCCGGGCGTTGAGGCCGTCCCAAACCGGCCCTCTACGTCGTCACCGTCCGCCCGTGCACATGCGCCAGCGGCTGCGTCTCGAACCCGAAATCCCGGGCGGGCGGCAGCTTGTGGATCTCGACGGTCTCCAGATTGTAGCGGAGCACGACCGGCGAGCCGTCGGCGAGCAGGAACTCCAGGTCCGAGTAGCGGGTCAGCAGCGCCCGCCCCTGCGGGCTGCCGGCGTCGACGCGGGCGACCGGGGTCTGCCCCTCGAGCCCCCGCTGGATCCAGCCGCTGTCCGTCCAGATGAACTCCCGGTCGGCCACCTCGCTGGTGGTGAAGAGCTGGCCCGTCTGCGCGCCGGCCTGGACGGTGACGATCTCCTGCCCCCCGCGCGTCGGCGGCGGCATCAGGCTCTCGGCCTGGTGATTGAGGGTGACCAGGCCCACCATCACGGCGAGGGCCATCACCACCGCCGTGTGCCGCGCCGGCCGGACGGGGAAGAGCAGGAAGCAGAACGAATCGACAGCCTTCCGCAACCCATAGGTCGGCTGCTGCGTGATGACTTGGCGGCGGATCTGCTGCCGCAGCGCCGCGGGCGGCACGGCGCGCTCGACGCGGCCGAGACCGGCGACGAAGCGCCGCATCGAGGCCAGGCGCGCGCCGCACTCCGTGCACTCCTGGCAATGATTTTCAAGCTGGCGGCTCTCAGCCACCCCGAGCTCGGAGTCGAGATAGGCTGAAAGCTGCTCAGTAGCTACGTGACGGTTCATGGTTCTTTCTCCAGGAGAACCCGAAGCTGCTCCCGTCCCCGCGCGATCCGCGAACGGACCGTCCCCACCCGGACCCCCAGCACTTCGGCAATCTCTTCATAGGATAAACCCTCAAGGTCTCGCAATACCACTGCCTCGCAGAAAACCGGCGGAATCCGGGACAGGCCCTCGGCTACCCGGCGCCCCTCGTCGGCGGCGACCGCCAGCTCTTCCGGACCACGGCCGGGGTCGGCGATGGGAATGCCACCCCCCTCGGCCTGGTCGTCGATCGACTGCATCGCCGGGTGGTGGCGGGACAATCGGTCACGGCAGTGATTGAGCGCGATGCGGAACACCCAGGTCTTGAGGGTCGAACGACCCCCGAATCCCCCCAGGTGGCGATAGATGCGCAGGAAGATCTCCTGCGTGAGGTCGGCGGCCTCCTCGCGGTTGCCCGCGAGGCGGAGGGCGAGGTTGTAAACCATCTCGCCAAACCGCTCATAGACTTCGTCGAAAGCCTGGAGATCGCCGCGGCGATGGCGTTCGACGAGGGCGACGTCGAGGGCTACATCATTGTGAACGACGGGGTAAACCGTAGTGACGCCCACCGAGTCCTCCCAGGGCGGATCGAGCCGCGCCCTGTTGTCATAGACCGTAGAGGCCTCGGAAAAGTTCCCGAGCTTCTTCAAGGGAGATCAAGGGTAGCACCCTTTGGAAGAGAGGGGGCCTACTTCGCCGTCTCCGCCACCACCTGCGAAGGCGCCCCGGCGCCCTGGCCATAGTAGGCGAGGAGCCCCTTGACCACGGCCTGTGCCATCTGCTGGCGGTAGACGCGGGTCTGCAGGCGGGCGCGGTCCTGGTCGTTGGCCAGGTTGCAGATCTCGAGCAGGGCCTTGGCGGGGATCGAGTTGTAGCGCAGCACCGCCGGCACCCAGACGCCGTTGTCGCGGATGATCCGGTCGCGCACCGGCTTGAACGGGTGCACCGGCAGGCCGGAGTCCTGGAAGGCGGCGACCACCTGCTTGGCGAGCTCGCGCGACAGGCCCTCGCTCTCCACCCGCTTCTCGCGCGGGAAGCTCACCGTCGGGCTCTCCTTGACCTCCTTGCGCGAGGCATAGACGCCGCCGCTCTTGCTGAAGCTGCCGTCGCGCATGTCGGCCGCCGGCACGTAAGCCATCAGGCCGCGCAGCGACGGGTGGAGCGAGTCGGCGTGGATCGACAGGAAGACCACCTTGTCGGGGTCCTTGTCGGTCCGCGTCACCTGCCGGTAGAGGCTGTTGGCGAGGTACCAGCGCAGGTTGACCCCCACCTTGGGATCCGCGATCGGATACGGCGGCGTGGTCAGCACCGCGTGGCCGCGCGAGAAGGGGAGGACGTCGGCATCCTGGATCCGGAAATCATTGCCGTCGCGCGTGGTGAGCAGCACCCGGGCGGCCGTCTGGGTCTCCAGCAGCTTCTTGATCCGCATCGCGACGTCGTAGACGTAGAGGCTCTCCCAGACGCCGCCCAGGGTCGCCCCGGCGTCCTGGCCGCCATGGCCGGCGTCGAGCACGATGGTGATGCCGGCCAGCCCCCGGGCCTTGACCTGGTTGCTGAAACGGGCGCTCTGGCGCAGGCCCTCCTCATACTCCTTGCGCTTCGGGTGCCCCTCCGGCAGGTACTCGGGCTGCAGCACGTCGAACGGGATCTTGACCCGGTAGCCGATCGGGATGTCGGTGACGTCCGGAATGCCGCTGCGCCTGGCGATCCTGGCGGCGAGGCCGTTGACGTCCACCGCGAAGACGCGGCCGGTGAAGCGCACCACCACCGAGGAGTAGAGCGCCTCGTGGGGGCGCAGGCGGTAGACGGCGAACTCGCCGTCCTTGTCCGAGCCGTACTGGAGCAGGTAGGGCTTCTCGGGCACCGGCAAAGCGGCGCGGAAGGCCGGGCGCAGCAGCTCCGAGGGGATCGAGACCGCCGTGCCGCGCGACACGTCGTCGTCCATCAGCTCGTTGTACTCGCGGATGGCGCGGAAGTTCTCCCCCGAGCCGGTGAACCAGTCCGCCAGGGTCCACAGGCTCTCCCGCTGCAGCGGCCCGGTCCCGCGCACCTTGTGGCGCCAGCCGTCGGCCTCCCCGCGGTCGTCCTCGAACAGGGCGCGGGCCGCCTTGAGCTGCCACTCCGGAGAGAGCAGATCGAAGGGGATCGAGTAGAGGGCGGTCGCCTGGAGAGTCGCGGCGCCGTTCACCTCGGCCACTTTGGCGGCGGCGCCGGCGTCGCCGCACAGGCGGGTGGCGAAGGCGACCATCCCCTCGCCCCGGCGGGGGGCGGCCTCGACGGAGATCCCCTTCTCGTCGGAGAGCAGGACGGCGACGCCGTCCTCGAGCGGCACCCGCACCGGGCCGCGCGCGCCCGGAGCCGGAGAGACGATGGGAGTGGAGACGATGGGAGTGGAAGTAATGGAGACGACCGACGAAGCGGTCCGGGAAGGCGCCGCGGACAGCAGCCCCAACAGGCAGAGCGCGGCGACCCGGCTAGTAACCTGGCTGGCGACCGCGCGCACTCTCAAGCCACCTCCGCTCCCCGGAACGTGGGAGCGACCGTCCAGCCCACCGCGCGCTCGAAGGCCCGCGCGGCGCGGAACACCCCGGCCTCGCCGAAGCGGGGGCCGAGGATCTGGAGCGACAGCGGCAGACCGTCAGAGTCGGCGCCGGAGGGCACGGCGGTCGCCGTCACCCCGGTCAGGTTCGCCGGCGTGGTGAAGATGTCCGAAAGGTACATGGCGAGCGGATCGTCCACCTTCTCCCCCAGGCGGAACGCGGCCGAGGGGGTGGTGGGCGTCACCAGCAGGTCGGCCTTGCCGAAGGCGGCGTCGAGCTCGTGCCGCATCCTCTCCAGCACGCCGCGCGCCCGGCCGTAGTAGGCCTCGTAATAGCCGGAGGAAAGGGCGAAGGTGCCGAGCATGATCCGCCGCTTGACCTCGGCGCCGAACCCCTCGCCGCGGCTGTCGAAATAGAGGTCGGTCAGATTGTCCGCCTCCGGCGCCCGCCGGCCGTAGCGCACGCCGTCGAAACGGGCGAGGTTGGCGCTGGCCTCCGAGGTGGCGATCACGTAGTAGATGGCGATCGCCGCCTCGACGCTCGGCACCGAGACCTCGACCAGATCCGCCCCCAGCGCGGTCAGCCGGTCGAGCGACTGGCGCCAGTTGCGGTCGATGTCGCCGCCGAGGCGGGCGACGTCGATCTCGCGCAGGATGCCGATCTTCAGGCCGGCGATCCCCTCCTCGATCCGCGCCAGATAGTCGCCGACCGGCTCGGCCGCGGACGTCGCGTCGCGCGGGTCCTCGCCGGCGATCACCTGGAGCCCGAGGGCGGCGTCGCGGACGTTGCGGGCGATCGGGCCGATCTGGTCGAGCGATGAGGCGAAGGCCACCAGGCCGTAGCGCGACACCCGGCCATAGGTGGGCTTGACTCCCACCACGCCGCAGAGCGCCGCCGGCTGGCGGACCGAGCCGCCGGTCTCCGAGCCGAGCGCCAGCGGCACGCTCCCCGCCGCCACCGCCGCCACCGGTCCGCCGCTCGAGCCGCCGGGAACCCGGGCGAGATCCCACGGGTTGCGCGTCAATTGATAGGCCGAGTTCTCGCACGACGAGCCCATGGCGAACTCGTCCATGTTCGCCCGCCCGAACGGCACGGCGCCGGCGGCGAGCAGCCGCTCGACGGCGGTCGCGGTGTACGGGGCCACATAGCCGGCGAGGATCCGCGAGCCGCAGGTGAGCGCCCGCCCATCCAGGCTCAGATTGTCCTTCAACGCCACCGGCACGCCGGCGAGCGGCCCGGGATCTTCCCCGGCGGCAATCCGGCGGTCGATCCCGGCGGCGCGGGCGCGGGCCTCCTCCTCGAAGATCTCCAGATAGGCGCCGATCAGCGGCTCGACCTCGGCGGTGCGGGCGAGGCAGGATTCCAGCACCTCGGCCGCCGACGCCTCGCGGCCGCGCACTTTGGCCGCGATCTCCTCGACGGAGAGCTCCCAGAGCTCAGGCATCGCCGCCGCCCCCCTTCACTTCCGGCACCAGCAGGAAGCCGTCCATGGACGCCGGAGCGTTGGCCAGGAACCGCTCGCGCGGAATGCAATCCCGCGGCTGATCCGCGGCCTCCCGCACGCCCTGGACGGCAGCGTCCGGAGCCGCTCCCTCGAAGCTCTGGAGCTGATCGATGTAGTCGACGATCGTGGCGAGCTGGCCGGTGAGCTTCGCCTCCTCCTCCGGAGTGAAACGGAGCCGGGCCAGGGTGGCGATTTTCCTTACATCTTCGTGGGTTAGTGCCATAGCCTTCAAGTTGAAGTTTAGCCCCGTTGGGGGATTTGACGCAAACAGGAAGTGCCGCCCGCCCGAATCCTCACCCCCCGGCCCCTCTCCCACCGCACTCCCCCCCACCGGGAGAGGGGAGCTTGACGGGAACGACCTCGCTTGTAGCAGGCGCTGTAACAACAGTTCTGATGGAAAAGCGCTTCCTACAGGCGCTATCGGTTCGGAGTCGTCCCCCCTCTCCCGGTCGGGGGGAGTGCGGTGGGAGAGGGGCCGGGGGTGAGGATTCGGGGCGGGGGGCGAACCGCGTCCCTACCCTTCCCCCCGCCAAGCCACCGGCCGCGCGAGCACCGTTCCCCGCCCGCCGTCGCGCAGCTCGATCTCGAGGTGCCCCGCCCGGCCGGCCTTCTCCGGGAGCTGCGACGGATCGAGGGTGAGGACGTAATAGCCGGAGATCGCCTGGGACAGGGTGTGGATCGCCAGGTTCGGGAGCCTGAAGGTCTTCAGGTAGAGCCCGCCGGTGGCGTCGGCGACCCCTTGGAGGCCGACTTCGAGCGAGTGGCCGTCGGCGCTGGTGACGTCGAGCACGAAGACGGAGGTGCGGGCGGCGGCCAGCGCCCGCACGGCGGGGGCGAAGGCGGGAACCATGTCCACGCCGCCGCCGCCGAAGCGGCCGAGCCCCCAGCCGAGGAAGATCATCGTCTTCTCCCCCGGGAACGGCTCCAGGGCCTTCGCCGTGACTTCGAGAGCCCGCTCCGGCGAGGCCGCGCGGCGGGCGGCGGCGAAATCGAAATGCCCGGCGAACGACTCGGGACCGTCCGGCGCGATGTCCGGCTCCTCCCCCCAGAGCATCCCCTGGTCCAGCGCGGCGTAGACCGCGTCGCGGTCGCGGGTGAAGTCCTGCCGGAGCTTGAGGTGAGAATCGTAGGAGACCACCGCCATCCGGTCCTCCGGATGCAGCCCGTCGAGAAGCTCCCGGGTGTGCAGCCGCAGGCGGAGCTGGCCGCTGATGCGGGTCGGGTTGAGATCGGCCTGGACGAAGAAGATCACCAGCCGGCCGGCGGGCCGGGGGGCCGGCGCCGTGACCTCCTCCGCTTCCTCCGTTGTCTCCTGGGCCGCGGCCGGCGCGGCCGGCGCGGGCTCCTCACCGGAGACCCAGTCGACGGCGACCACCGGGATCTCCCGCTTCCCGGCCCACACCCGGAAGTCCTCCGGCCGCAGGTTCAGGATCGGCACGCCCCAGGTGTCGACCGCCCGCACCACGATCGTGGAGAGCGAGACGTCGATCTCCCCCTCGAACTGGGGCTGCGTTTCGGGAGGCTGGGTTGCGGAGGGAAGCTGGGGGCTGGAGGGCGCGCTCCGGGCCGCCGCGCCAAGGCCGAGGAAACCGCTCACCAGAAGGACCGCGACCCCGCGAAGCATCACCTTTTCAGTGTACCACCCGCATAGAATGGATCGATGATCCGCCGGGCGTTCCGCCTTCTTCTCCACCACCGCGCCGTGCGGGCGCTGCTCGATGCCTGCGACGCGGCCGATGGGCGGCTCGATCCGGTCGAGTGCCATCTCGTCGGCGGCGTGCTCCGCGACCGCGCCCTGGGGCTGCCGATCCACGACGTCGACGCCGTCGTGGCCGGCCATGGCCGGGAGATCGCCGAGCGGCTCGCCGCGGCGCTGCCGGCCCGGCTGGTGCTCCTCGGCGGCAAGGAGTTCGCCGCCTACCGGCTGGTCGCCGGCGAGCTGACCGTCGACCTCTGGGACCGCGAGACCCTGTCGCTCCACGACGACCTCGCGCGGCGCGATTTCACCCTCAACGCCTTCGCCTTCGACCCGCGGAGCGAGGAGGTGATCGATCCCTTCGGCGGCATCGCCGATCTCGAGAGGCGCCTGCTGCGCGCGACCACCCCGGCGAGCTTCGCCGGCGATCCGTTGCGCGTGCTGCGCCTTCCCCGCCTGCTGCTCCGCCTGCCCGGCTTCGCCGCCGATCCCGAGACCCTCCTGCTCGCCCGCCGCTCAACGCCCGGTCTCGCCGGCGTGGCCGCCGAGCGGGTGCGCGACGAGCTGGCCATGCTCTTCGCCCACCCCGAGATCCATCGCGGGCTCGCCCTATTGATGGCGCTCGACGTCTATCCCGGCCTCTGGCTGGCGCGGCCCGGCGAGCCGGGGCAGCCGTCCGGAGCGCTGGCCGAGCTGGAGGCGCTGCCCGAGCGTGTCCGCGAGCTGCGGCAGCTCGACACCGGCGCCGCGGACGGGGTCGACGCGCCAGCCGCGCGCCTCGCCGCCACCTTCGTCCATCTGCCCCAGAACGGCCACGGGGCGCTCCAGCGGCTGGAGCGCTTCCGCGACGCGGGCTACCTCACCCGCCAGGAGGCCGCCAAGGTCGCCCTCGTCCTCGGCTGGGAGGAGCTGCCGGCCAGCGACCTCGGCCGGCGGCGCTTCCTCCACCGCGCCGGCCCGCTCTGGGCCACGGTCGCCGCCTCCCTGGGAGCGCGCGCCACCGGCACCGCCGCCCTCGAGCCCTGGCGGGCCACGCTGCGGCCGCTGGTGGATCTGGCCCGTAGCGAGGGCAAGGCGCTGTTCGATCCGCCCCGCCTGCTGACCGGCGGCGAGGTCCAGGAGCTGCTCGGGGTCCCCCCCGGACCTCATGTGGGACGGGCCCTCACCGCGGTGCGGCAGGCTCAGGTGGACGGCAAGATCCGCACGCGAGAGGAGGCGGTCGAACTGCTCAGGGCCGGGGCGGCTTGACCGGCGGTTTGGCTGGCGCCTTGACAGGCGGCTTGGCGGGTACCGGTTTGGAGGGCGCTCCCGGCGCCTGGATCGTGAAGCCGAGCTGACTGAAGAACTCGAGCTGATCGTTGACGATCCAGGTCTCGCGGATCTTGCCGTCGGCGATCCGGAACAGGGTGATGCCGATCACCTCGACCGGCTTGCCCGCTCCGCCCTCCGCCTTGCGGATGGCCCGGACCGTATAGAGCGCGGCGACGCGGTCCCCCTCGGCGACGAGATCGCCGACCTTGTAGCGGATCCCCTCGAACAGCTCGCGGGCGCGCTTCTGGGAGTCGCGGATCGAGCCGGGCCCCTGCACCTTCGGAGCGCCCGGCGTGCGGTCGAGAAAGTCGGAGCCGATCACCTGATCGAGCTCGTCGAGAGAGCCGCCGCCCAAAATCTGAAGATAGTGGCTGACCACCGCCTTGTTCGCCTCCAGGCTCCCCGGCTCGGGTGCGGGCTCCTGGGGGAAGGCAGGAGAGGCGAGGAGGAGGGTGGCGAGGAGGAGGGCTTGGGGGAGGCGGTGTCGATTCATGGGTGTCCTTGTTTCATGTGCCCTTGCGGGATGGGGCGTCCTGCCCTCCGAGGCCTCACCCCCTGGCCCCCTCTCCACGGAGTGGAGAGGGGGAAAACAGCCTGCCAAAGGCCCTATTCTTCTCGATCTCGCGCCCTCCCTCTCCACTTCGTGGAGAGGGACCGAGGGTGAGGACTCGGAGGGCAGGACGCTCCATCCGGCACCAATACTTGTACTGGTAGAGATTGAAGCCTACACCTCCTCAAAACACCCCCGCTCCCCACCACCGCACCGCCGTTCATCCGCCACCCGCCCATCCGGACCCAGGCACGTCATGGTGAGGCTGCACCAGCAGAAGCCGTCCCGTGGATTGGGCACCAGCGGATCGGGCTCGACGTCCACGAACATCCCCTTCCAGCGCAGGCGCGCGCAGCAGACCCTCGGACCGGAGCGGCTTGGATTCTTAGCGAGATCCATACTCAGCCTTCCTCCTCGTCCATGATAATCCCGGCGGCGGCGATCAGCGCCCGTTTCACGGCCACGCGGGCGAGCTGGATCTTGTAGCGGTTCCCCTCCAGCGCGAAGGCCTTCTGCACCGCGGCCTCCCCCGCTTTCGCCGCCAGATCGGCGTCGACCCGCTTGCCCTTGAGCAGGGCGGCGGCCTCGATCGAGACCCACGGCATCGGCGCCACCTGGCCGAGCACCACCCGCGCCTGCCCCACCGTGCCGTCGGGGTTCATCTCCAGGGCCACGGAGGCGGTGGCGAGCGACCAGTCGAGCGTCTCGCGCTGGCGCACCTCGTAGCTCGCGACCTTGCGGCCGGCGGCCGGCGGCAGCAGGACCTCGGTCAGGATCTCCCCAGGCCGCAGATCGTGCTCGCGCTCCCCCTCCTTCTTCGGGATGCGGTAGAGCTTCTCGAGCTCCAGGCTCCGCTCCCCCGCCGGCCCGAACAGCGTCACCCGCGCGCCCACGGCGACCAGCAGCGGCGCCAGCGTCGACGGCGAGACGAAGTACGCCGGCCCCTCGTTGCCGAGGATGGCGTGGTAGCGGTAGTCCCCCTGCGGGATCATCGACTTGCCGTCCTGGAGGGCGAGCAGGCCGAAGCCGTTGCGGTAGTACCAGCAGCGCGGGCGTTGCAGCAGGTTGCCGCCGAGGGTGGCGACGTTACGGATCTGCGGTCCCGCGAGCCGGCCGGCCGAAGCGGTGACGGCCGGATATTCGAACCCCAGCCCGGCGTCGGCGGCCAGATCGTCGAGAATCGTCAGTGCCCCGATCTTCAGGCCCCCGCTCTCGGCGCGGACGCCGGTCAGGCCAGCGATCCCCTTCAGGCTGACCAGCCGCCGCGGGGTCTCGACGCCGTCCTTCATCAGCGCCAGCAGATCGCTGCCGCCGGCGAGCGGCGCGGCGGCCGCCGGATCGGTCCCCAGCAGCTTGACCGCCTGCTCGCGCGTCAGCGGGCTCGCGTACTCGATCGGGTGCATCAGGCCACTGCCTTTCCAGTGTTCGCGCCGTTCGCAGCTAATGCGTCCAGCACCCGCCGCGGGGTCAGCGGCACCCAGGGGACGCGGACGCCGATCGCGTTGGCCACCGCGTTGGCGATCGCCGCCAGCGGCGAGACCATCGGCGGCTCGCCCACCCCGATCACGCCGCGCTCGTCGTAGCCGGGGCCGGTCATCATCCGCACCACCAGCTCGCCGACGTCGCCGATGCCGGCCATCCGGTAGGTCTCGAAATCGTGATTGAGGGTGATCCCGGTCACCGGATCGGTCACCTTCTCCTCGGCCAGCGCGGTCGAGATCCCCATGATCAGGCTGCCGTAGACCTGGCTCTCCGTGGTCTGGAGATCGACGATCAGGCCGCAGTCCTGCACGGCGACCATCTTCTGGATCTTGACGACACCGGTCTCGACGTCCACCGCCACGTCGGCCATCTGCACGCCGCCGACGCCGCTGGTGGTCAGCTCGCCCGGCCCAGGATTGGCGCCGGCGGCGGTGACCGGGGTGCGGCCGAAGAGCGCCATCGCCTGCTTCCAGGTCATCGCGCGCTCCGGAGCCGCCTTGACGCGGATCTTGCCGTCGACCGCCTCCAGCTCCGCGGGCGTGGCCTTGAGCGCCGGCGCCACCCTGGCGAAGACCTGGCCGAGGGCGTTGAGCGCCGCCCGGCGGGTGGCCGACGAGACGCCGCCCACCGTGGTGCTGCCGCCCGAGCCGCCGGAGGCCGGATAGCGGCTGTCGCCGATGCGGGCCTGGACGGCGTCGAGCGGCAGGCCGAGGGTGTCGGCGAGCACGATGGCGACCACCGTGCGGGTGCCGGTGCCGATGTCCTGAGTGGAGATCTTGGCCTCGGCGGTGGCGTCCGGATGGATCGTCACCTCGCAGTTGCTGCGGTGGCCGCGGCCGCCCCAGGTGTGGATCGCGAGGCCCAGCCCGCGCTTGACCGGGCCGCGGGCGGCGTCGCCGCGCGGATGCCAGCGCTGGCGCCAGCCCATGAGCTGATCGGCGACCTCCAGCTCCTCGCGGTAGATCTTCTCCAGCCGGCCGGTGAGCGGCAGATTCTGGATCACGACATCGAGCGGGTTCATCCCCAGCGCGGCGGCGAGGTCGTCGATCGCGCTCATCGAGAGATAGCACCCCTGCGGAGAGTTCGGCGCCCGCCAGGCGCGCGAGCTCGCCTTGTTCGTCGGCACCGCCGAGTGCCGGTGCCGGCGGTTGGGGATCTGGAAGACATACGGCAGCGGCGGGTCGCCGGCGCTCCCCGGGCCGCCCGAGCCCCAGGACTTCGAGACCCAGGCGGTGAGCGTGCCGTCCTTCTTGGCCCCGACCTCGATCTCGGCGAAGGCCGAGGGGCGGTCGCCGGCCACGGTCAGCTCGGCGTGGCGATCGAGCATCAGCTTGACCGGCGCGCCGGCGATCTTCGCGAGCTGGGCGCAGACGATCCCCCAGCGGTCGACGCTGAACTTGCTGCCGAAGCCGCCGCCGACGAAATCGGCGATCACCCGCACATTGGCGGCGGGGATGCCGAGCCCCTCGGCGAACTGCGAGGCGACCCCCGAGACCGCCTGCGTCGAGCACCAGGCGGTGAGGTGGTCCGGCTCCGTCCAGTGGCAGATCTGGCCGTGGGCCTCCATGCAGTTGTGGGCCACGGCGGGCATCGAGTAGGCCCCCTTGATCCGCACCTCGGCGGCGGCCAGGGCGGCGTCGGCGTCCCCTTCCTTCTCCACCTCCCCCGGATCGACCTTGGGAGCGCCGGCGAGCTTCTCCTCGGTGACGAAGTGCGGCAGCACCTCGTACTCGATCTTGATCGCCTTCACGGCGTCCCAGGCCAGGGCCTCCGAGGTGGCGGCCACGGCGACCACCTCGTCGAGAGCCCACTGGATCTCCGCGCCCACCTTCTGGATCACGAACACCGCCTTGACGCCCGGCATCGCCCGCGCGGCGGCGACGTCGAGGGCCTTGATCCGGGCATGGGCATGCGGGCAGAGCAGCATCTTGGCCCAGAGCATCCCCTGGGGTTTGAGATCGTAGGTGTACTTGGCGCGGCCGCTCGCCTTGGCCGGACCGTCCAGGCGGGCGATCCGCTGGCCGATCAGCTTGCGGTCCGCCGCCTCCGGCCAGGCCGGCACCGTGGGATCCACCGGATCAGCCATGACCCCGCCTCCTCTTCTTCTTTTTCTTCTTGCGCTCCCCCGCCTCCGGCTCCACTCCGTCCCCCTGAACGTCCGTTGCGTCCGTGCCGTCCTTTACATCCTCTTCTTCCTCTCCTTCATCACCCATCAAAGGAGCCGCCGCCAGAACCGCCAACCGCATGCCGGCATACGTGCCGCACCGGCAGAAATTGCCGGAGAGCCCATGATGGACATCCTTGAGCGTGGGGCTGGGAGTGTGATCGAGCAGGGCCTTGGCGGCCATCACGAAGCCCGGGGTGCAGAAGCCGCACTGCTGGGCGTCGTGCTCCACGAACGCTGCCTGCAACGGGTGGAGCTTGCCCGGCCGGCCGAGGCCCTCGATCGTCCAGATCGGCTGGCGCTGGACGTCGATGGCGAGCTGGCTGCAGGCGTAGACGGCCTTGCCGTCGAGGATCACGGTGCAGGCGCCGCAGGTGCCGCGATCGCAGACCCGCTTGGCGCCGGTCAGCTCGAGCTCCTCGCGCAGCACATCGAGAAGGGTCGTGCGCGGCTCGACCTTGAGGTCATAGGCCCTGTTGTTGACCCGCAGCCGCACGGGCACGGGCCCCGGCCCCCAGACCTCCATGCCGTCTGGAGCCGCTGCTGGATTTTTCCTCGCCGCCTCCGCGATCTCGCCGGCGAGCAACCCGGCCGACCCGAGCGCCCCGGCGACCGCCCCGCCGCGCAGGAAGTCGCGGCGGGAGATGCCGCCGCCCGGAGGGGAATCGTCCTCTTTGCCGTCCATTGCCATCCGAAAACTCCTGATGTCGATCCGCTCGCCCCGAAGGTACCACAGCCCCCGCGCCCCGAGCCGCAAGAAAAGGACGGGGCTCCGGCCAGGGCGCCGCGAGCCCCGTCGAACGCCCGGGACATCCTTCAGATTCAGTTTTCAAAGAGCCCGAAACCGCTCCGCGAGCCTCATTCCCCACCGTTCGGGCCGCATTCCCCAGGCCTCCAGCTCATTCCCCACCGCCCCCCTCCCATTCCCTCCGGGGAATGGAGCGCGAACGCCCCGCCGCATCGCATTCCCCGTCCGTCACCTCCCACGAAGGCCAGGGAATGCTTCATTCCCCCCGCAAACGGGCTCCCGGCAACGGGGAACGCCTCGCGCTAGCCCGCCGACATCATGCACATTAGAGGGAATGCCTCATTCCCCTTGGGGAATGTCCCGTGAACGCCGGGGAATGGGTCATTCCCCGGAGGGAAAGCGCCACAAATCCTGGGGAATAAGGGCCGCAATCCACTCCGAAAGCCCCAATCCCGCCTCGAAAGCCGCGCTGAGGAGGATTGACAACTCGTCTCCTCGCATCCATTATATGTACATCATCGTCATCTGTCCAGAGGCCTCACCACGAGGCGCTCCCCAGGCGGAGAAAGGGCCGGGGATTTCCACCGATCGCAGGACTCCGCCATCGCACCAGGCGTCGAGACCGCGGTCCGGCGGTTCTCCCGAGGTACGGCCCGAGCTCTTTGACAATTGATGTACCCAGCCGGGGGAACGGGGGCGGGGCCGTTCCCTTCGGCTTGTTTCTTAGCCTTGTAGGAAGAGGCGGGCTTCTATGCCCTAGAGGATTGCCTACCACCGCTTGGCATGGCAGAATGGCGTAAATGAAGCGCTATACCGAAACGCTTATCAGCCATTCCTATTCCTCACCGGAGCTTCCGGAAAATTAGGGCCCTACCGCGATTCGGCTGGCTAAGAGGGACTGACGATGAGGGCTACACTAAGCAGAGATGACGGGATGATTGGTGCACCAAGGCTAAGATTCGGGAGCAGCCGACTTTGCGCTCGACGGAAGAAGATCTCAACTCGACGCTTCGTTTGGCCAAATGCTGCGGTAGGATTGACGCTCAATGTGGTGATTCTGCTGGGAGTGAACTTGGACGAAGTCGATATTGACGCAGGTCTTGCGATTGCGTTGGACGCCATTCATGCCGATCGCCTCGCCTTACTCTGTGGTGCAGGGCTGTCGATGGCCAGTCCTAGCAGCCTACCAAATGCAGCACAAATCGCCGCTGCGGCAAAAAACAAGTACGATGCCCTTTATGGCGCAACTCGTTCACCACTGCCGACAGAAATTGAGGAGCAGGCAGAATTTTTCTTTCAACGCGGTGAGTTGGGAACTGTTTATCTGCGGACCCTGATCGATCCCCACGTTTTCGCAGGCGTACCTAACGCTGGGCATAGTGCAGTTGCAGACCTTCTCCTGGTCCGAGGCATCCAGACAGCAGTATCGACAAATGTAGATAGCCTAATTGAGACGGCGGGCCAGATGCTATTCGGACAAATTGGCACCGGCATAGACAAGAAATCTGTTGCCGCCCTACCTCCGGAGACTTCTCCGCTGCTGAAAGTGCACGGCTGTTGGTCATCTGATCAAGATAATACTGTCTGGGCCCCCGGCCAGCTCACAGCAGAACCGGTAGCGAGTCGTATCGCCGGCAGCAAAGAATGGTTATCCATCCGGCTGCTCGACCGTGATCTGGTTATTGTGGGCTACTTCACAGATTGGGATTATCTTAACGACGTGCTCGAGCGCACGCTCGGCGACGTGAGACCGGCACGAGTGGTAGTGGTTGATCCAAGTGACGGCGGATGGCTGGCGACTAAGGCTCCGGCTCTCTATGCGTTAGGGGAGCGAGCGGTGTCAGCTTTTTACCATATCCGTCAATCTGGCGACACTTTTCTCGATCGCCTAAGAATCGAGTTCTCTCGAAGTTTTGTGCGTCGCATGCTCCACGCTGGACGCGAAGCTTACAAAGACCTTAAGGGCGTGGCGGCTGATTCGGCATGGCTGGAGCCGACACTAACCGACGCCGAGACCCTATGGCGTGTGCGCCGTGATCTGGAAGGGCGCTTTCCTCACGAACCTGCGCGTGAGCGCGTTCCGGCGCTGGAACCGGTGCTTGGCCTTACACTCCTCCAACTCCGTGCAGGAGGCGCAGTTGAGGATGGACCATATTGGTTACTTGACAGTCAACATATCCGGGTGGTGCGAACCCCAAACCAGTTACTGCACCAAGTACAGGCCGTGTTTGAACGCGAGACACCCCCGGTCGTGGCGCCTGACGTGGTAATCGCAGTTGGAGCGGAATCCCTGCCATTGCCGTCTCATATCGTTCGTGCGGGCACGGCTCCGACTATCGCGCGCGGAAGCGCCGGGCGTTGGCTTACACGCCTTGAAGCTGTCACGGAGTTCGGCTTATGATCGATTTACTAGAAGAGTCCCAACGATTGCTCAATGAAGTCGGCAGTGCGACGGCTTTGGTCAAGACAAGCCAAGGAACTGCACTGGCTTTTGAAGATGCGACAGTGCTCGGCTTTATTCTTACTTACAATGATCCCGCCCAGCTGCTTGCTCGTTGGAGTGCTGATGCGACGGCGTTAATCAGCGAAAACCAGATTGGCCTTCGGCGCGCGCAATATAAGGCTTGGAACACGTACACCGTGTTTATTTCTAGCGCCGTAGCGACCTACGGTGAGATGGTGGCACTTAGCAATGTCGAGGAGAACTTAACAGGTACGCGCAAGATCGCACGTGCAGGTATTCGCGACGGCGCAGAGCTTCGTGCGGCCCTACTACCTCTGTTACCTATTCAAAACGCGCCTCGATTGGAAGCGATAGACATGATGGCCGAGATCAAACTGCGGACGACCGAGTTGCCGGCCCGTGCCATCCAAGCGTTCCTTTCGGGAGCGCAGGAAAGTTCGGTTGTCCAGGTACTTGAGGAGGAGCCGTGAAACTCGCGTATGTGGACCTGTGCGGCTTCCGTGGCTACCGCAAACCGCTTCGCATTGACTTTCCCGACGGTTTCACGATTATCGATGGCCGCAACGGTGTGGGTAAAAGCACAATCTTTGACGCTGTCGAGTTTGCACTGACTGGAACAATTGCAAAGTACGGCGACGCTAAGGCGGACGGAGAGACAGTTGCCGACTATATTTGGTGGAGCGGCGCTGGAGCGCCGCCCCCCGAGCGATACGTAGAAATTGGTTTTCGTGACGGTGATGGTATGCTGACGGTTCGACGCACACAATTAGATGATGTCGACCCGTTGGCTTTGAGCGCGGCTCAAAATAGCCTGTGCGATGCCAGAACTGCGCCGAAGTCACCGCTTCCGCAGCTGTGTGCCGCGTCTATTATTCGAGATGAACACATAGCCGCATTAAGCCTTGACCTCAAAGAGGCTGAACGCTACTCACTACTTTCGAATGCGATCGGCGCAACCGACGCTGATATATGGACAGAGCGTGGGTCCAAGTTGTTGAACCTCGTCCAGAAGCGCGCTAAAGCAGCGGATAGGGAGGTCGAAATTGCCGCCAAAGACTTGGCAGCGCTGGCCCGCCGCATCGATGAAACCCGCGCAGCGCTGCTGGAGGAAGCACTCATTGAAGAAGCAGCCACTCGACTTCAGTCATACACTAAGAGCACTGCACCTCCGGATAAGCTGGCCGAACCGGCTCGGGCAGCCATTGCTGAGTCAGCACGCCAAATTGAGAAGTTTGCCTCGCTCGAAGCAGCATGGCGGGAAACCGACTTAGCTCGGTCTCGACTCCCGAACCTCCGGCAATCTGTGTCTACAGCACAAGAAGCCAAGACACGGGCTGACGCAGCCTATATTGCCATAGCAGTGAAAAGTCAGCCAACAGCTAGTTCGGACCTGTTGGCTCAGCAAGCGCGCGATCTTACCACCTTAGTGATGCTCGGTCGAAGACTAGGACTACGAGATGGTCACTGCCCGCTGTGCGCAAGCGATCGGACCGACTCAGGCTTCTTAGAAGGTCTCGCACTTGCCGAACATTACGCAAAACAACTCGATGCGCAAGCTGTCAATCAAGCGGAGCGCGAACAGGCTAGCCAAGCGGCTGCAACCGCGGCCGCAACAGCTCGGGAAGAACTCGAGAAGCTCGAATTCTTATTACGATCTACGCAGGCCACAGTTGACGAGTTCGAACGACGTATTACCGCCACCGGCCTGCCAATAGACATCAGCGTCGATGAACTACGCAAACGCCAGCAGATGCTGCGTGTCGGGCTCGACGAGGCGCGGAAGGATCTTCGGATTCTCGAGACCCTCAAGTTGAACGCCGGATTGGAGAAGGCCATCCATGAGGAGGCTGAGACCAGGGAAGTTTACGCACGTGCCGAGGCAAGACTGGGAGTGGCACGTCGGGCTGAAAGCCGGGCGCAGGCCCTCTACGACGCAGCGCGACGGGCTGGAGGCGAAACTCTGAACCGGCGGCTCGAACGCGTTCTGCCGCTCATGGCGGAACTGTACCGCCGCCTTCGGCCCCATCCGGTGTGGAGCGACATCGAATACAAGATTCGTGGTGACGTCAAGCGCTTCCTCAAGCTACAGGTCGGCGATGAACTCAACCCACAATTCATCTTCTCCAGTGGACAGCGACGCGCGACCGGGCTCGCCTTTTTGCTCTCGGTGAACCTTTCGCTTGCTTGGAGTCACTGGCAGACGATACTCCTCGATGACCCTGTCCAGCACGTAGACGACTTCAGAAGCATTCACCTTGCTGAGGTCATGGCACAATTATCGGCAGCCGGCAAACAGATAATCTGCGCGGTAGAGGATGCCGCCCTGGCCGACCTTCTTTGCCGTCGACTTCCTATCGAAAACGTAGGGGCTGGCAAGCGGGTAACGCTGGGGCCTGATTCCGAAGGAGCGCTGACAAAGCTGAACGAACAGGATCTTGCACCATTAGTACAAAGAGCCTTAGTAACTGAACCACATCGATGACGAACCGAGATAGCTGACAGGTCTGTGCTGAGAGGACCTCCGAATAGAACAACGACAGCGCTGGTTCGAACATGTCCGCCCAAACTTTCGACTGACCAATCTGCAAGCACAACCAACGAGCCTGTCCACTCTTCCTCACAATAGGTGCTCTGCCCTCGCGCGCCGAATAGCTTGCGCATCGAGTTTCTCTCCTACGAATATAATTTGCCGAGACCTCGGAGCCTTCTTAATATACCTTGTTATATTCATCCAACGAATATTCTCCTGCTCGTCGCTAATGACCAAATAAACATCCACAGGTTGATTACGCCAATATTCAAGGTGTCGATCCTTCTGAATATCGAACACTTCCTTCTCGTCCCGCTTCCGGGTACGCAAATAAGATTTGCCGTTTTTCAATTGGACATATATTTTTCGACCGCTGGGATCGCCGTCATCATCTCTAAATTCTACTTCCCCATCTATTCCAAAATCAAACATAGGACTAGGCCTAAATATTTGATTTGCCTCACCACAAATCGCCATCATATGCCCGATTAAAATCTGCTCAAGTGACTGATTCAATAGTTCTTGCGTGGCCGTTTCATCCAAAGAGATAACCTTGCTCGTGATCGGGTTCTCTGTCAATCGACGCTCGATATGATCAATTAGAGGGATCTTAGTGTCACATCGTTGGCAGAACACAAATTTTTTCCCATTGTCTAGACGCTCTCGAATCACATTCGAGTCGACTACTAGCTTTGAACACTGCGGACACACATACCGGCGATCTCTTCTTATGTTTTCTCCATATTTCGACAGATGATTATACACAAATTCAAAAAACACGACCTTTAGCTCATCCGGCACGCCTAATTCGGAAAATATGTCTACGCAGGCATCTTCCTCGCTCAAGTCACGCATTCTGAAGCCAATCACTTGCCCCTTCGAGGTCCTGAACTCGGCAGCATTTTGCCAAAGTTCTTTCTGATCAAAGACTCTGCTGTACCAGAGGCGCACGACTAGGGTCGCATAAATTACCTGGCGCTCTCCTGAAAAGGTATAAGAAACAAGCACTTCAGGGAAGCTTGGAATCGGTCTCTCTCGTCTATATTGTGACGGAAATACTAACAAGCTTTCTCCATCTGCCGACTCCAATATACAAAGAGCGTGATCGAGCAGCATCTGTACGATGGCATGCAGCAGGAGTTCTTCATCTGCGCGATCTAGGCGATTAACCCCGTGGAAATCAAAGGAAGTGCTATAGATGTCGCGCTCCCTTATACATCCTATTTCATCAATATTCTCTCGAGCAGCGCGAATCAAAGCTGACGCATAGCTGCTGATCAGCTCGGGATGCAAGAGAACAAGTTCACCAAACTTTAGCACCTTAACTAACCCATGATTTCCAAGTAAGATCACTGCGGTTCCTATGTCTGTCTCCGAAGGACTGTTAATATCTGCAGCGTCTTTCAGCGACGTGGTTATTTCCGACAATCTTAGCAGACGCCTTCCGCCCCTTTCCTTCATGCTGAGAACGGAACTCTTTATATCTGAGATCAACTTTGGGGTGGCAGTCCACGGAAGCTCGTTCCATGGTATGTGGAGCAAAATGTGCTTCTTCAAGGCGGATGGGCTACTGCCGTTGAGCTGGTCCGAGCAATTGTCTCCACGCATAGCACTAGTGGGTAAGAAGCCGCAGAAATCCTTCTCTCGGAGAAAACGGTTAAGCTTTCTGCTGCTTATCCTAAGGCCTCCAACGTCCATTCTAGAAGCAACAAGGATCTTAACTACCTTACGGCGTAGGTCTCGAGCCGCTAGCGCAGTATCTAGCGCCCTTAGCCAGTCTTCTACTTCAATAAATGGATCTTGCTTCTGTGGATTTATGAGCACGACCGCCAGGGCCGTCTCATCGAGAAACAGCTGATGAATGAGCCGATAATCCTCCTGGCCGGCCAAATCCCAGAGCAGGACTTCTCTTTCTAGGGATTCTTTTGATTCGAGAGGAAGATTAAGCCTCCAGACCTGCATGCCGTGAGTCGAGCTGGTCTTGACAAACTCATCAGAAATTAGCCGATTAGCTAGCGCTGTTTTGCCAGCGCCACTCTCCCCTACCAAAACAACTTTTGCATTAATATAACGATGCGTTTCTGTAGCCGCTTCTTGGCTATTAGATTGCTTCACTCGATAGGAATAGATCTTCCTGGCAGCCGTTTCAAGCACAAAGAGCCTTCCGTCTTGTGCGAAGGCCACGTTCTTTAGTATGGAGTAGACTCCGTAGGTCAAGACTTTTAGGCAAGAGCCCGACGAGAAGTTCCATAGACGGACCGATCTGTCCTGAGCGCTGGCGGAAGCTATGATTGAACCATCGGGCGATATCGCAATCGTATCTACAGTGCCCTCATGCCCCTCGAGACTTCCCAGGCATGATTTTTCATGGAAGTTCCAAATCTTTATAGTTCGATCGTTAGAACAAGACACTGCATAATTTCCGTCTGACGTAATATCAATCATATTTATTGTGGCAGAATGTCCCACTATCGAATGGAAGCACTTCCCTGATCTCATATTCCAAAACTGCATCAGGGTTCCCGACCCTGAAACCCCCATCTTCCCATCCAGGCTCACAAAAGTGCTTGTTTGCTTTCCATGAGATGTTTCTGCTTTCCAAATACAACTGCCCGATGCCAAATCTCGCAGTTCCGCGTCATGTCCAGGTGAATCCCACAGCGAGAAAACGTCTAAGCCATTCGGCAACAACGAGACTGACTTTGCGGGCTTGCCTCTTGTCGCGAAGACTCGGACCAAGGCCATGCGGCTTAGGTCAAACAGTTTTATAGTTCCATCTTCTGAAGCAGACAGTAAATATCTTCCATCGCGAGAAATCGAAATACCATTGATGGAGCCCTTGTGCATATATAAAATTTGCCACTCCTTTGATGCAGCAGCGAGATCCCGCAATTTAACCGAGCCATCGAGACCACCCGCAACGATGGCTTTAATGCCCCAAATCGTGAATGTGTTTGCGGAACTTGCCGGTAAATTGATAGTTTGATCTAGAGTGGCCAGCAGCTCAAATGATTCAACTATTCCTTGGGGCACCGCTGATTGCTCGACCTTCGGTGCTTCCCCCTTCGGCAAGCAAGCGACCAAAACCTCGTTGAATGCATCTTGAGTTTCATTCCTGAAATCAATGACTAGGCTTCCGCTAAAGGCTTCCAACGATGCGCAATCATCCATCAGTAGCAAGATTTGTTCTTGCCTGGCGCGCTTGGCTGCACTGAGCACTCTGCCAGCCTCTTCGGATAGCAAATATTCTTCTGATAGGCAGACGATAACAATGCGTGAATTTGCTAGCCCGAGTTCAGAGGGAGATCTGACTTCATCATTCGTTTTGAGTATCCATTCATCCAACCAGACACGAACTCCGGCGTTCTGCAGCCGCTCCGCGAGTCTACGGACTCGAACCTTGTCATTCGATATGTGGCTAAGGTAAACATCTCTCATGGTTAAATAAGATCCTCTCTAGGCGTATTGTGGCTGCATTGAGCCTAAAGCGCAACGCGCCTAGTGGCGCCTGCTCCTACCCTGGCCCCCAATAGCCCCCAATAGCCCAAATAGGTGGCCCAGCCCAGCCCCCAAATAGGTGCCTGCCGATTCGACGAAGAGTGAACAAGATACTGAACAAGGTACCGCCGAATTGACCCTCTTTGCACCGTCGCACCGAATAGGTGCCCGAATAGGTGCCCGGGGAATAGGTGCCTGCCGACTCGACGAAGAGTAACAAGGCATCACTGAATTGACCCCCTGGCATCGTCACTTCGGGCGTTGAAGGGCATCCTGGAGCCCCTTGAAGAGGAAATCCGTCTCGCCGAAGGAACAAAGAGGAACAAAGAAGCCGTCGAGTCGTCGATTTTGAGAGGTTCTCCGCGACAGATATTACCTCGGGGCACACCTTGCCCGGCCTCTTCGAGAAGCTCACTCCAAAGTCTGTGGTCCGCGCAACCCGGAGAGAAGCTACCCTCCCATGAACGGCAGGGCCGGTGGGAAGCTGCCGGCCGGAAACGCCGCGTTGCGATCTCCAGCGCGGAGCTTCTCCGCCGCGTCCCGGAAGGCCGCGACAAACCAAGCGTAGGCTTCCCAGAGTTCGTGGCGCACCTTGGAGCTCCAGGCGTGGAACAGCGGCGCGGGCGATTTCTTCGGGCGCTTCGGACGGTCGTGAGGATGTTGACCCCGGATGGCCGCTACTCCCAGCGGCTGGCTTCCCGTTCTGGACCTTCGGACCGTGGTCTCCTCTTCGATCTGCTGGATCAGGTGGAGGCTGCGCTCTTTCCAAGCTTCCTCCGGAAGGTGCTTCCAACAGGGCAGCGGCGACAGGTGCAGCATCTCGGTCGTCGCGTACTTGAGACGGTCGAAGTCCTCGCCCCGCCGGCGTGCGGCGTACTCCTGGGTGCGGTTGAACCAGATGCCCGTGAGGGCTTCGCCCGCGACCAGGGCGCGGGCGGCGTGCACTCCCGGCCAATCCTGAGGACGCGCGACAAGATCCTCTTTACAGCCGTTCGCGAGGACGTACTTCAGCCTCGCGGTCTGCGCCCCTTCCTCCCCGCTCACGATAATCGCCTGGTAGCGCCGCGACCAGATCTTGTCCTTCCAGCCGTAGAGCCGGCCGACCTCCCGGGCGAGGTTGGAATTCAGGTAGCCCATGAAGCGCGCAAGCTGGCGGACGTCGTCGACGTCGAGCAGAAGGTGGAAGTGATTGGACAGGAAGGAAAAGCCGCAGCAGCGGACTTCGTAAAGCCGCTGGGCGCGTCCGAGGACGCCGACGACGATGTCGTTGAGCTCCGGACCGGGCCGGAGAAGGAAACGGCTGTGGATGGTCCGGCAGGTGACCTCGACCAGGGCCCCGCCTTCGGGAATGTAACGGAGTCTTCGTCCCATGCACAGATAAGACGTAAAATCGCCCCTGAATCTTCTTCGCCCTAGAACGGCTTGCGTTTGCAAGGGGGGTTTTGGGCTTATTCCGCGGTTGTTGAAATACATCCGGAGCGAGAGAAGGTCGCGACGGCCTTCCGCGTAGATGAGTCAGCCCGGCCCGTCAACGAGCGGGGCGGGGCGGGGCCGCGGCAGGCCCGAGGGCTTGCCGCAGCCACAGCCGACTCACGCGCGGAGACTCGCCATCCTCATGGCCTCAGGGCACGGGGATGCAGGTCACCACCGAGGCGGGAAGACTCCCCGCCGTACAGGCATTACCGGTCCGCGGCACGGTCACCGGGTTCAGCATCTCGGTGAGGTCGACCCGGGCGAGCAGGGTCGCGTTGCCGTTCGCCAGCAACGCGAAGGCATGGTTCGGGGCGTTCGGGCTCCGGTACGCGGTGACCGTGTGGGGGTCGAGGCCGTTCGAGAAGGCGGCGCACGAGGCCACGACGGCCGTGATGCTGCACGTCACCCAGTCGGTGATGTCCGGAACGGCGCAGGTGACGGAGGAGGCCGTGGGAAGGGCGATCGCCGTCAGCGCGTTGCCACCGAACTCCCCCGTCACGACGCCGGTATGCGTCCCCTGCGCCACCGCGATGCCGCTCGCACCCGCCGACAGGAAGGAGTCCGTCAGGGTCTTGATCTGCGAAGGCGCGGTCCAGGTGCCGGGCGAGCCGGGCGTGAAGACCGCGCAGGCCGGGTTGCTGATGTCGGCGATGTACACCTGCGATGGACCCGAGAACTCGCTGGGCGCCAGGATGATCCCGGTCTGGCAGTCCTCCCCCGAGGAATCGAGCTCTCCCATAACCGGGATGGCGCCGCTCTCGAAGAACGCCGGGCTCGTCGTGGTCGCCACGTTGGCAATCTCGTAGTTGTTGTTCTCCGCGGCCGACAGCAGCAGGTTACGGATCGGATCGATCAGTGGATCTTCCGAGATCATGCCCGCGGGCGACGCGAAGGCCGGCTCAGTCGCCGGCGCGGTGCTGATGTTCTTCAGGAACTGGAAACCGGGCGCGCCGCCGACGCTCAGCCCGATCACCGCCTGGTCGTTCGTCGCGTCCATCGCCACGCCGCAGTTCGTGCAGGAGCCGCCGGAGAATCCGATGAAGCCGCTGCCGCTGCTCGGGAGGGTCGCCGTCAGCGTCGTGGTCCCCGTACCCGAGAGCGTGAGCAGGTAGATGTCGGTGTTGTTGGCGGTGCACACGGTCTTGCCGGTCAGCGAATTCGAGGCGCAGGAATTGACCACGTTCGGCGTCGGGATGGGATTGGGGAGCCCGTTGGCGAACGTACCCTCGACGTTGACGAACGACACCCCGGTCGTTCCACAGGACCAGCAGCCCTTGGGGACGTAGGAGACGACATTCGTTCCACTGACCAGGACGGACAGCGAGCTTGACGGCTGGCAGGAGCCCTGGGGCGGGATCACGACCTCTTCCCGGACCTTGAAGTTATCCGTCTTGGAATCCGGATTCTTGAACAGAAGGACCTTGGGGTCGCTCCCCGAGATCGAGGTCGTACCTGTCTTGCGGATCAGCCAAGCCTTGTACTCGCCTCCAGGATTCGGCGTCAGCGAGAACGGCGCGAGTTGAACCGGAGTCGTGCCGTTCGCCGGGTTGAGCGTCCCATTGGCGTGCGGGCAGGGCCCCGTAGCTCCAGCAATTCTTCCACCGGCCACCAGGAGCTGGCGGCAGACGGCGTTGTCTTCGGACAGCAATGTGTGTCCGCTGGGGTCCGTGACCTGGAAGAAGTAGGTGCCGTCCGGCAGGCCCGGAGGGTTCCGGTTCTGAGGGCCGCCGCTGAGATACACGTCCGATCTCGCGCTGTAGAGGTTCTGGTTGACGCGGGTGCCGGTGCTGTCGGTCGTGTAGATGGCGCCCGAGAATTCCGCCGCGAGGAGCAGCCCTTCGCCGCCGGCCGCAAGAGCGAGCGCCAGGAAGAAAGGCAGGGAGGGGAGGACTCGCCGGATACGGGTGATTGGGAAATACATAAAGCTTTTCCTCATTCTGAATTGATTCGATCCCATTGGGGAGGTCGCCTGTGGAGACCCATATCGGCAATCCGTTTGGAGGGCAGCCAGGGAGCATCTCTCGCAGGCAGTCCAGACGCATCGAGCGAGGTCTCGATCGGCGGAGATCGGCCCACGGCGCGCGGGCTCGCCTGGCGCGAGGCCGGAGCCGCACCGGCCGGGATCGGCAGGACGAGGAGCTTCGGAAGAGACGACCGGAAGGTGGCACGCACGAGAGACTCCTCCTACCAGCGAGAGCCCATGCAACCAGTCTGCGCCGCCCCGGGACGGTGCGCAATCTTATGTTTTTACTGAAAAATGCGGACGGGGGCCTGCGGAGCAAATAGAAATAGGTGGAAATAGGTGGAAATAGGTGCCAAGGTGAGAAAGGTGCCTGCCGCCTCGACGAGCGGCCACACGATCGCCAACCATTCGGGGGCGACCACGTTGTCGACGTCAAGCAAGAGGTGAAAGTGATTGGACAGGAGGGAAAAACCGCAGCAGCGGACTTCGTAAAGCCGCTGGGCCCTGCCTTCGGGGATGTAACGGGGTCTTCGTTCCCATGCCCAGATAAGACGTAAATCGACCCCAAATCTTCTTCGCCCTAGAACGGCGTGGGCTTGCGAGGGGGGTTCCGGGCTTGTTTCGCGGTTCGCGGAATACAGTCAGGGTTGCCGTCCAGGCGATGGGTGAGTCAGGCCCGGAGCGCTTGCGTCAGAGTGGACCTCTGAATTCTGCTCCGAATCGCTTCCTTTATGATATGCTGATAGGAGTATCAGCAAGGAGGGTTCACGGTCTAATTCACCCACGGCGGATAATCTTCTAACCCTTACCGGCCTTGCGTTCTTACCTATTCTGGGAGACCGCATTCCGCGGTCTCTCTACTCGAGAGAGGAGTAAAACCCATGAAGAATCCCTCGAACCTGCTGGCCATCTGCCTGATCTTCCTCCTGCCGGCCGTTGTGGGCGCTCAGTCAAACGCCGAGCCGTCCCTTCATGTCGGCACCGCCCCCTGTCAGGCCTTCAGCGGGAATCTAGCCGCGAATACGACCACCAACCTTGACATTCGAGGAATATGCGGCGTTCCGGATGAGGCGACGGCGGTCGTTTTCGCCGTTCACGTCACCGCGGCCGGTACGGGAACCCTCAAGCTTTGGGAGTATGACGGCAGTCAACCCTCAGCCAACGCGATGAGTTACAACTCCGGAATCGGTAGCTCCTTCGCCGATGTGCGGATCTGCGCTCCTCTCGCGGATTGCTTCCATGACCTTTCCGCGCGCTCGACGACGGCGATTACCGTAACGCTCGTCGTTGAGGGCTTCTACGTCCCACCGGTCTAGTTCCCCGCCAACAGGTCGCAGCCCGGTTCCCCGCCCGGGCGCGGACGACCTCGGTCCGCTGGTGCTCCGGCAGGTGCAGCTCGTCGCGGTTCGTCCAGACCGCGAACCACCGGCCGAAGACGTGGAACATGAAGAGCCCCGAAATAGGTGCCTGCCCCGCCGTAGGAGCCAAGCCCCGGGGAATCTTCCCGCGCTTGCATAACTTTGCGTCGTAAAGTACATTGCGACCATGACGAGAGCCAAGATCGCCGGCGGGGCGTTCGCCACCGTGCTCATCCTCCTCGCCGTCGCCGCCGGCTACCGGGCCTTCAACCAGGACGTCCACCCCTCCGCGGTGACCTCGCCCGCGATCGCCCCCTCGACCGCGCCGGCGGCGGCGGAGCCCCACCCGGCGGCGGAGACCTACCAGGGGTTCCTCTACGGCCGGATCACCACTGTCGACGGCGCCACCTACGAGGGGCGGCTGCGCTGGGGGGGCGACGACGAGGCGTTCTGGGACGACTCCTTCAACGGCACCAAGCACAAGAACCCCTGGCTTGCCTACATTCCGCCAGAGCGGCGGCCCAGGGAGCGCCACCCGATCGAGATCCTCGGATTCAGGATTGCCGAGAGGGAGAGTCAGAGCGAAGTCAGCCGGCAGCTCCTGGCGCGCTTCGGCGAGATCGCGCGCATCGAGGCGCGCCGCCGTGAGGTGCGGGTGACTCTCAAGAGCGGGACCCTGTTCAACCTCGACCGCTTCGAGACCGGCGATTTCGACGACGGCGTGCGGGTGTGGGACGGCAGGCGGGGCGTCGTCTACCTCGACAGTCTGCGGATCCGCACGATCGAGCTCCTCCCCACCCCGCCGCTAGGCGCCATGCCCTCCCGGCTGCACGGTACCGTCCGCACACGTCAGGGGGACTTCACCGGCTTCATTCAGTGGGACCGGGAGGAGTGCGTCGGTCTCGACGAGCTCGACGGCCACACCGCCGACGGCAAGCTCAGCCACCTGCGTTTCGACACCATTCGCTCCATCGCGCGCCGCTCCCGCGACAGCTCCCTGGTGACGCTGCTCGACGGCCGCGAGATCGTGCTCTCCGGCACCGCCGAAGTCGGCCATGGCAACCGCGGGATCTACGTCGACGACCCGCGCTACGGCCGGGTACTGATCTCCTGGGACGTCTTCGAGCGCGTCGACTTCAGCCCCGGCGACAGCGGCCCCGCCTACGGCGACTTCCCGCCGGGGCGCCCGCTCATGGGCAGCATCACCACCCGCGCCGGCCGCCGCCTCGCCGGCCGGCTGGTCTACGACCTCGACGAGAGCGAGACTACCGACACGCTCGACGCCCCATCCCAGGGCGTGGACTACACCCTCCCCTTCGGCCTGATCGCCTCGATCGTGCCCCCCGACCGCGAACAGCGCGCCAGGGTAACCCTCCATGACGGCGAGGAGCTGCGGCTCGAGCGCACCGGCGACCTCGGCGAGGGGAACGCCGGCATGCTGATCTTCGTCGACGGCCGTCAGCGCCCCGAGTACGTGCCCTGGACCGACGTCGAACAGGTAGACCTCGACCGCCCGCCGGCCATGTACCCGCCGCTCGGCGGGCTAGACCCGGGGCGGAAGCCGGCGCCGGAGTTGGCGCCGCCTGATTGATTCAAGGTCTCCTCGATAGAGTTTGTCAGCTCGTGGATCGAGCTCTACGAGAAGCGGCGGGCGGCCTTGCGACTCGATGCGACAGTCGCCGTCGTCTTTCGAAGGAGAGTAACTGCTCCCCCACCTCTATATTATGAGGCGCCGGGGGGCTTGCGGCAAGACCCGGGCCGTGCCGCACAGTCATCGCCATGACAAACATGACGAAACATGTGTACGTGTTGGATTTCCAGGAGATCGACCAGACGCAGGTCGCGGTCGTCGGCGGCAAGGGCGCGAACCTCGGGGAGCTTTCGCGGATCGAAGGCCTCCGCGTGCCGGCTGGCTTCTGCGTGACGACGGACGCCTTCCGGCGGATCCTGGCGGAAGCGCCGTCGATCCCCTCGATCTATGACCGGCTCGATCGGCTGTCGCGCCTGAAGCCGGACGACCGGGAGGCGATCCGCGCGCTGAGCTTGGGAGTCCGCCGGACCCTGGAAGCGATCGCCATCCCCGACGATCTGGCGGCGGCTATCACCCGCCCGCTCGCCCGGCTCGGCGAGCATGCCGCCTACGCCGTCCGATCCAGCGCGACGGCGGAGGACTTGCCGACGGCCTCGTTCGCGGGCCAGCAGGACACGTATCTGAACGTCGTGGGGCCGGCGGCGATCCTCCAGCACGTCAGCCGGTGCTGGGCCTCGCTCTTCACCGAACGGGCGGTGACCTACCGCCTGCGGAACGGCTTCGACCACCGGAAGGTCCACATGGCCGTGGTCGTGCAGCGGATGGTCTTCCCGCAGGCGGCCGGCATCCTGTTCACGGCCGACCCTGTCACGGGCAACCGGAAGGTCGCCTCCGTGGAGGCCAGCTTCGGCCTCGGCGAAGCCCTGGTCTCCGGCTTGGTGAACGCGGATGTCTACAAGGTGCGGGACGGCGAGGTCGTCGCCAAGGCGGTCGCCACCAAGAAGCTCGCCATCCACGCCTCGCCGGCAGGCGGGACGCAGGAACAGGCGATCGAGCCGGAGCGGCAGGATCAGCCGGCGCTGACAGAGCACCAAGTCGTGCAGCTCGCGCAGTCAAGCCGGCGAATCGAAGCGCACTTCGGCCGCCCTCAGGACATCGAATGGTGTCTGGTCGATGAGGATTTTCAAATCGTCCAGAGCCGGCCGATCACCACGCTGTTCCCGATTCCTGCGGCTGGCGACGATGAGAACCATGTCTACCTCTCCGTCGGGCATCAGCAGATGATGACCGACGCCATGAAGCCGCTGGGCCTCTCGATGTGGCGGCTGGCGGCTCACGCGCACATGACCGAGGCGGGCGGGAGGCTGTTCGTTGACGTCACCCATGCCCTGGCTTCGCCGACAAGCCGCGCGAGTATGGTCGCGTTCCTTGGGAAAGGCGATCCGCTGATCAGGGACGCCTTGCAAACCATCCTCGACCGCGGTGACTTCGTCCGGTCGTCCCCGGACAAGGGCCCCGCCTGGGCGCCGCCGGGTGGCGCCGCGCCCTCCCCGATCGAGACCGATCCGGCCATCGCCACCGAACTGATCGAGCGCAGCCAGGCGTCCATCGCTGCGGCGAAGCGCGACATCGCGACGAAGTCCGGATCGGCGCTGCTCGACTTCATCGTGGCTGACATCCAGGAGCTGAAGCAGGTCCAGTTCGAACCGCGAAACCTTCAGGTGATCATGGCGGGGATGGAGGCCGCGTGGTGGTTGAACGACCATCTACAGACGTGGCTAGGCGAGAAGAACGCGGCCGACACGCTCACGCAGTCCGTCCCGAACAACGTCACGTCGGAGATGGGGCTGGCGCTCCTGGATGTCGCGGACGTGATCCGCCCGCATCCGGAGGTGGTGGCGTTTCTGCAGCACGTCGAGGACGAGGGCTTCCTGGACGCGCTGCCCAGGCTCGCGGGCGGGCGGGAAGCGCGAGACGCCATCCAGGCCTGGCTCGACAAGTACGGCATGCGCGGCGTCGGCGAGATCGACATCACGAGGCCGCGCTGGAGCGAACGCCCCACCATGCTCCTGTCCTTGATCCTCGGCAACGTCAAGAACTTCGAGCCGGGCGCCGGCGAGCGGCGCTTCGAGCAGGGGCGGCAGGAGGCCTGGAAGAAAGAACAGGAACTGCTGGCGCGGTTGCGAGCCTTGCCGGACGGACAGCAGAAGGCCGAGGAGACGAAGCGGATGATCGATCGGGTCCGGACCTTCGCCGGGTACCGGGAATATCCGAAGTACGGCATGGTCAGCCGCTATTTCGTCTACAAGCAGGCCTTGATGGAAGAAGCCGAGCGCCTCGTGCAGGCCCGCGTGCTTCGTGAGAGGGAAGACATCTTCTACCTCAGGTTCCAGGAGCTCCACGACGTCGTGCGCACGAACCAGGTGGATGAGCAACTCATCCGCCAGCGCCAGGACGCGTTCAGGTCGTATCAAGCGCTCACGCCGCCCCGGGTGCTCACGTCGGACGGCGAGGGCATCAATGGCTCGTACCGACGCGACGGCTTCCCGACCGGCGCGCTGGTCGGCCTACCGGTTTCCGCCGGGACCATCGAGGGGCGGGCCCGCGTCATCCTGGACATGGAGAAGGCCGATCTCGAAGCGGGCGACATCCTGGTCACCGCCTACACGGACCCCAGCTGGACGCCCCTGTTCGTCGCGATCGCGGGGCTGGTGACGGAGGTGGGGGGCCTGATGACCCATGGCGCGGTGATCGCGCGGGAGTACGGCTTGCCAGCCGTCGTGGGGGTGGAGCATGCCACCCGGCTGATCCGGGATGGGCAGCGGATCCGCGTGCATGGAACGGACGGGTACGTCGAGATCCTGCCCTAGCGGGCCGGCCCGGCAGGTAGCCCAAAGAATAGGTGCCTGCCGATCTGGGGGAGCGGCAGGCACCTTCACTTTCGAGCCTAACCCGTGACCGGCGCGGAGGCGGCCGCGGTCCGCCCGGCGAGGAAGCCGAAGGTGATCGCCGGCCCCAGCGTGCCTCCGGCGCCCCAGTACGCCTGGCCGGTGGGGGACGCGATGCAGTTGCCGGCGCCGAACAGGCCGGGGATGGGCAAGCCGTCGGGGCGGAGCACCCGCGCGGCCGGATCGATCACCGGGCCACCGCACGTGTCCAGCGTCGCGGGGCCGAGGATCGCGCAGTAGTAGGGTCCTTCCAGCGTCAGCGGGTACATCGTCCGGTTGCCGGTGGTGCTGCGCGTCGGCCCCTGCCAGGCCTGCTCCACGGGCGTCTCGCCGCGGTGGAAATCGGCATCCACGCCGCTGGCGGCGAACGTGTTGAAGCGCTGGATGGTGGCGCGCAGGGAGGGGACGAAGTCCGCCGCCAGGCGTACCCAGGGGACGATGGCGCTGCTCAGGAAGCGCGCGCCGCGCAGCGCGTCCAGCCGCGCGCTGACCCGCTGCGCGAGCTCCTCGAGCGTCGCGGCCTGGATCACGAGCGGGGACGCCTGTCCCGGGAAGGGGACGATGCCGCGCCACGGCCATGGCGTGGGCTCGTTCGCCGTCCACTGATCCCAGATCATGAGCTGCACCAGGTGCGGATACTCGGTTTGACGCCAGTGGAAGTGGCTCTGGGTCCGCACGTGGTACGGCGACTTCTCGTTCACCACCCGCTGGCCGTACTTGTTCACCAGGATCGTGCTGTCCCCGTACGGGAAGAACACGTGCGCGTCCGGCCGGACCACGTAGCCCTCATGGGCCGCCGCGTCCTCGAGCGAGGCCTGGTAGTAGAAGCCGTTGGAGAGGTTGCCGAGCTCGGCGCCCGCCTGGCCGCCGATGTCCACGAAGGCGCCGTCGCTCGTGGTGACGCTGCAACTGCCAAAGATGGGACCCCGCAGGTGGGAGCGCAGCTTGTCCCGATCGTGCGCGAAGCCTCCCGAAGCGAAGATCACCCCGCGCCGCCCGCGGATGAACCGGGGGCGGCCGTCGTGCTCCGCCTCGACGCCCATCACCGCTCCGGCCCCGTTCTGGACGGCCTGCGTCACCCGGTGCCCGAGGAGGATCGGCACGTCACGGCTCCGCAGGTGCGCCAGCATGCCTTCCGACAGATAGAGGCCGGGGAACTCGATGGAGCCCGGGGGGGACTTCGCCGTGAGCACGCGCCCATAGGGGGCCTTGTTCTCGGGCAGCTCCGCGAAGTAGTCCGGATCTGTGACCGGGTTGGGCGAGTAGCCGTAGTTGGGCAGGATGATGGGATCGAGCGCGCCCAACTGGATCAGCCGGTCGATCGCGGGCGACGCCTGGTCATAGAAGGCCGCGAGCAACCGGTACTGGAGCCGCGGCAATCCGAGGCGCGGCTGAGCCGGATCGTAGAGCGTGGGGTAGGCCAGGCGCGCCATCAGCTTGAGGGCATCCTCCCGCGGGTCCGTGAAGCCCCGGGCGCGCATGAGGGAGTTGTTGGGGATCCAGAAGGCGCCACCGGAGCGCCGCGTCGTGCCTCCCGCCGCCTCCGCCGCCTCCAGCATGATGACCGAGGCACCCGCGTCCATGGCGGCGGCAGCCGCGGCACATGCCGCGCCTCCGGTGCCGACGACGACGACGTCCGCCCGATGGTCCCACTGCTCTGGCACCCGGGCGCCGTGCCCGGCCGACGCCGGCCCTGGCAGCAAGGAGCCCGCTGTACCCGCCAGCGCGGTTCTCAGAAGAGATCGCCGGGTGAATCTGCTCATCTTTCCTCCTTCCTTCACTGAAGGTCTCCGCTCCCGGAGCGTACACCGCTTGAAAATATGGAAGCAAGGGCGGAAAGCCCTCTGTTTCGAGTGGTATAATTACTCAAAAGATATACCGCGTTCTCAGGGAAGGAGAGAGGACATGGCAAACCAAGTGGTGGAGAACGGTGTGAAGCTGGTGGGCGAGAGAATCCTGCCGGGCACCAGCTTGATAATGGACGGCGACATCAAGGGGGGCCTGGCCCACGCCGCGATCGGATTGCTGGCCAGGGCGGCGTTTGGGCCGGTAGCCTGGTTCGCGGTGGCCGCGGACTCGTACTCGCGCTCCGTCACCGGCAAGGGCCTGATCGATCATCTGACGTCGTCGACGACGCCCGGTAAGGACTGAACATGAAGTCACTGCTGCGGGCCGCGGTGGACCTGGACGACAGGCTCAGAGGCGCGCAATAAATATAGCCATGCAGCAATACAGATGATACACTCCGCGAGCTTTCCCCAATCTTGGGAGGCGCACTCCAAGGAGAGGTATCACCAATGAAGAAGAGCCGCGTCCAGAAACTGACCCTCCACAAGGAAACCCTGCGGAGCTTGGACGAGAGCCGCATGGCCACCGTCGCCGGCGCCGCGACCCTGCAAGGGTGTAACACCAGAACCCCTGACTGCTTTACCCAGTACACGTATTGCGGCTCCTGCGGCATCGCGTGCACGGTCGATTGCGTCTAGAGCGGTAACGGATGTGGCGGAGCCACGGGCTTCGCCACATCGCCTCCACGCCGTCCTTCCTGAGATCAAGACCCATGGGGTGCTCTGGTTTTCGATCAGGAAGCGGTACATGCTCGTCGCTCACATCCCGAACGGCAGCTCCAGAATGGTTTTTCACCGCACCACGACCCGTTGACGCGGGTTGACTCTCTCCTCTCCGGAGCCTAGCCTCGCTCCTCAAGTAGGCGGGCGGTCGCCGAGCGGCAGGCTGACCAGGAAGCGGGTATCGCCGGGGCGCGATTCAAGCCTCATCTCGCCGCCGTGCCGGCCGACCACGATGCGGCGGGCGATGTCGAGACCCAGCCCGGAGCCCTCCCCCATCGGCTTGGTGGTGAAGAAAGGCTCCCAGATCCTCCCCAGCAGCTCGGCGGGGATGCCGGGGCCGTCGTCGCCGATCACCACCTCGGCCTGGTGGTCGATGCGGCGGGTGCGAACGGTCACCCGCCCGCCGGGGGCGACGGCGTCGAGCGCGTTGTCGAGCAGGTTGGTCCACACCTGATTGAGCTCGCCGGCGAAGGCCGGCACGGCGGGCAGCTCCGGATCGTACTCGCGGATCACCTTCACCCCCTTGGCCTTCGCCTTGTGGCCGAGCATGGTGAGGGTGCTGTCGAGGGCGCGGTGGAGATCGGTCTCCGCTTTCTCGGTCAGCTCGCGATCCATGTGCGAGTACTCCTTGACCGAGCCGACGAGGTCGGAGATCCGGCGCGCCGAGTTCTCCATCTCACCCAGCAGCAGGTGGAGGGCGATGCCGGTCTCCACCCACGGGATCGCCGCCGGCAGGACGGCGGCGGGAACCCCCGCCACGAAGCGCTCGAGGTCGCCGGCGGTCATCCCGGTGGCCACGAAGGTGGGGGCGAGCCGCCAGGCGCCGGCCACCCGCCGTTCCTCCAGCCAGTCGCTGAGCTCGCTCTCGCGATCCGCCTGGGCCAGCGGATCGAGCATCGCGGCGCCCCCCAGGCCGGCGCCCTGCCCGGAGGTTTCGTGCAGCCGGCAGAGAGCGTCCATCTGGGCGGGCTCGACCCCCTGGCGGATCAGCGCCGCGGTCAGCGCCGGCAGGGCGGCGAGGCGGTGACGGAGCTCGGAGACCGCGCGGCCCATCGCCGAGGCGGGGTTGTTGAGCTCGTGCGCCAGCCCCGCGGACAGCTTGCCGAGCGCGAGGAGCTTCTCGTTCTGCTGCTCGACGCGGGTGGTTTCGCGCGTCCGGTCGGTCATCAGGCCGATCAGCCGCGGCTCCAGCACGGGGATGCGCTTCAGCATCTCTTCGAAGTGGGCCGACGAGATCGCGGCGACGCGGGTCGGGCCGGCGGCGCGGATGGTGGCCCCCCACTGCCGCATGCGCGAGAAGGGGAGCAGGCCGGTGATCTCGCCGGCCTGGGCAATGAAAGTGCGGGTGGCCCCGGGGCCTTTCTCGCTCCGCCCCCGCAGCTCGCCCGCGAGGACGATCGACATCCGCTCGGCGGGCTCCCCCTCGCGAGAGATCACCTCGCCGTCGGCCAGATGCATCTCTTCGGCGTTCTTGGCGAGCCAGTCGATCTCCGCCTCCGCCAGGTCGGCCAGCAGCGGCACGCCACGCAGCGCCTGCCGTAGCGGCGCCTCGCCGCTCCCGCCGGTCTCTTCGCTCGTCTCACTCATTGTCTTCTGGCAACCGTCGAGCCGGCCGCCGAATTTCCGGCCGGCTCTGCTCCCTGTGCCGGGGCCCTGTGATTGACAGCCCTCGCTGCCTTCACTAAAACCTCGAGATGCTCTTCGTCTTCTGCTTCTGCTCGCTTCTCGCCGGGACGGGAGCCTGGATGCTCTGGTTCTGATCAGAAAGCGATACGTGCTCGTCGCTCATACTCCGAACGGCAGCTCCAGAATGTCTTTCACCGTACCGCGACCCGTGAGAACGTGATCCAATTCGCAACCAGCGCGGCGCGGCGTCACGACTACCTCTTCGACTTCGGACACGGCCTCGTCGGCTGACCGCGGGTCCTGACTCCCCGGTCTGCCATTCCACGAAGGCACCCGCCTCCGGATCACGGCACAGTCCGCCCTGGGGCGGACCGCCATCGTTGAGAGGCGGTCATTCCACAAATCTGTCACGATCTCCTGGGAGAATGCTGCGCGCCGGAGAGTGGTATGGTCCTTGCTCAATCTATCTCCGGTCGCTATTAAAAATCTTTATTACAGGAGGTATGACAATGCCAGCCATCATGGAGCAAACGACGAACAATGCAGTGACGGCAGAGATAGTCTCACTGACGTTTCCGGGCTTGGCATACTCTAAAGAGAGTAACCAGATCGCTGTATCGGTGATCGTTTCCTCTTCTTCCAAAGATCCCCTCGGGTTAAGCTGCCGGGTCCCTCCCATCGCCATCGTCGGGCCGGGACCGCTTGATCCCCTCCCGACCTGGACGGTATCCTGGAACTTCGTGCTGGACGGCATCGTCACGACGGATAACTTTTCTATTCGAATGCCGCTGATCCTACCTGCCTCTTCTCCAGTCACACTGGAGTCGGGGTCACCGAACCAGTTTCTGATCAGATTCTTGACTCACGACGTGAAATTGACCTCCTTCAACTATGACATTGTGGTAACCGGCAGCAACCTTAAGCCGCATAGCGAGGACCCCACGATCGTGGTGACCCCGGACCCGATCACCTAGTACCCCGCTCATCCCCTAACGGGTGCGGGTCAAGGCCTGGAAAGCGGGCTCATTGCGCAGAGGGTCGAAAAAGGGGAAGGCGAACCAGTTGGCGTCGACTTTCTGCGCCGCGGCCTTCCTGGCATGGAAGAGGGCGGAGCCGCGGTCGCCGATGAGGACGTATACGACCGCGGCCTGGTAGGAGAGCAGGCCGTTGTCGGGAGTCAGCCGCAGGGCCTGCTGGATCGCCGCCAAGCTCTTCTCGGTTTCGCCGAGATGAGCGAAGGCCTGGGCCTGGACGGCGAGCATGCTCCAGTCGCCGGGAGTGGCATGGCGGGAGGCGGACTCCGCGACGCCGGCATAGAGCTTTCGGGCTTCCGCCGGCCGGCCCAGGAGGGTCAGGCAATCCGCGAGGTTGAGAGCGGCCGACGGATCGCCTGGCTGGAGGGCCAGGGCCTGCCGGAGGACGGTCTCGGCTTCGCCATAGCGGCGCAGGAACAGGAGGTTGGCTCCGAGGTTGGTCAGTGACCCGATACCAGGATCGCTCTTCACGGCCTCCCGCAGCAGCGCCACGGCGCGCTCGGGATTTCGCAGCAGCTCGATCTGGACCAGCATCGTGAGGCCTCCGACGTTCCCGGGCGACCGGGCCAGGAGCTCCTCCGCGTGCCGCCGCGCGTCGTCGATGCGGTTCTGGCGGTACTCGACATTGGCCAGGAGGAGCAGGTTCGTCCAGGAAGGCTGGAGGCGGACGGCGGCCCGCATCAGCTCCAGGGCCTCAGCGGGCCGGCCCCGCCGCTCGGCGAGCCGGCCCCGCAGGAGGAGGCTTCCGGCCGGATCGATCCGCTCCAGGCTGGCGAGAGCGGCTTCGGCCTCGTCGAGATGTCCCGCCGACAGCTCCAGCTCGAAACGGGCATCGAGGGGCCGAGGGTCCCCCGGCGCGATCCGGATCGCGTCCTGAACCACGGCGAGGCCACGCTCGAGATAGCGGGTCTCGCCCGTTTCACTGTATCGGCGACCGGCGACCTTCCCCTCCAGGGCATAGGCTTCGACGAAGGACGGGGCGCTCTTCCGGAGCTCTTCCAGGCGCGCCAGGACTTCATCGCTGGCGCCTTCCCGGTTGACCCTCAGCCGCAGATCGAGAAAGGTCTGGTAGTCCTTCTCCGGGATCTCCAGCTCCAGCCGCGGAACGCGCAACCGCCGGTCGCCGTAGCCCTGCCGGAGTGTGGCGGCGACGGCGTCGGCGAACAGCCGGGGGCGTGAAGAGAGCACCTCCAGAGCTTCGGTCCACAGCACCCGTCCGTCCTTTCCACCCAGGCGCTGCAGGCTCACCTGGCAGAGCTCGCCGGCGCAGTCGGCCCGCGAGGTTACGACCTCGCCGGCGGCCACCGCCCGGGCCACCGCCATGGGGGAGCCCTCCACCGGGTTGACCTGAGACGGGCTGAGCGCGGCCAAGCCCTCGAGGGCGGCGACGGTGCGGAGCAGCGCGGCCTGGATGTTGGCGGTGACCCGCGCCTGGTCGTCCGCCGAGAGCGAGCCGGCGACCTCCGGCTTGAGCACCGCCACGTAGACGGTCGGCGCCGGCTTGCGCGTCAACAGGAACGCGGTGATGGCTACGGCGGCGAGGAGGATCGCGGCGCCGGCGATCCACCACGGCCTCAGCGTCCGCCGGCGGGGCAGATGGACCGTGTCGCTGCCGGAGCTCCAGAGCCCCGCGGCCTGGAGATCCGAGAGGACGCCGGCGGCCGTCCCGCGATCCCCCGGCTTCTTGCGCAGGCAGTGGGAGACGATCCCTTCCAGAACGGAGGGCGCGTCCGGCCGGGCTTCGCGCAGAGGCGGCGGCTCCTCGTGAAGGATGGAGTGCACCATTCCCGCGCTCTCGCCGCCGAAGGGCTTCCGGCCCGTGAGCATCTCGTGGAGCACCACGCCCAGCGCCCAGAGATCGGCGGCGGTGCCCGTGCGCTGCCCCTGGAGCTGCTCGGGCGCCATGTAGGCGGCGGTCCCCATCGCCGTCCCTTCCTCGGTGAGGGCCTGGGCGTCGAGCCGGCGGGCGAGGCCGAAGTCGAGCAGCTTCACCCGTCCGTCCGGCAGCACCATGACGTTTTCCGGCTTGAGGTCCCGGTGGACGATGCCGGCGGCGTGGGCGGCTGCGAGCGCCGAGGCGAGCTGGCCAGCGATGGAGGTCGCCGTGGCCACGGACAGGCGCCGGTCCGGCTGGCCGGCCAGGAGCTGGGCCAGGGTCGTGCCCTTGTAGAAGGCCATGGCCAGAAAACGCTCGCCTTCGTGCTCGCCGACCTCGTAGACGGTGCCGATGTTCGGGTGGTCGAGGGCGGCGGCGGCCTGGGCCTCGCGGCGGAAGCGGATCTCGTCGGCCGGACGCACGGCGCGCCAGTGATGGAGAAACTTGATCGCCACCTCGCGGCCCAGCTCGACGTCCATGGCGAGGTAGACCACGCCCATGCCGCCGCGGCCAAGGGGCCGGAGCAGCCGATAGTGGGAGATCTGCCGGCCCGCGAAGGGCTCCCCGGCCGGGGCGGCTCCCTGCGGCGGGATGTCGAGCATCGTGGCGCTGGCGGAATCAGTGGCGGCGGAGATGGGAAGCGCGGCGCCGCAGGCCAGACAGCGGCTGTCGAACTCCGAGTTGGCTCTGCCGCAGGAGGCGCAAAGGAGCGTCTCCATCAGCCCGCTTCCGGCAGGCCGGCCAGGAGCCCGAGGGCCGAACGGTGGCGAGCCAGCAGCTTTTGCAGATAGGTGCGGTGGAGCCCCGCCTCGCGAGCAGCCCGCGAGACATTGCCGTCGCAGCTCCGCATCAGCTCGACGAGGAAGCGCTGCTCGACCGCGGCCACGCTGGCCTCCCGCGCTTCATTCAACGCTTCGCCCGTCAGCGCGGAGAAGGCCGGCTCGGCCGCGATATCGCCCGCCACACCCGCCATCTCCGGCGGCAGCAGGTCGAGATCGAGATCCGGCCCACGGGCCAGCAGGCAGGCCCGCTCGACGGCGTGCCCCAGCTCGCGGATGTTGCCCGGGTAGGGGTAGGCCTGAAGCGCCCGCTCGGCCCGCGGGGTCCAGCGCGGCCTCTCTCCGGGGCGCCGCCAGGACCGGCGCAGGAAATGATCGGCGAGGAGCGGCACGTCCCCCCGGCGCTCGCGCAGGGGGGGCAGCGTCAGATCGAGCACCTTGAGGCGGAAGTAGAGATCCTCGCGGAATTGCTTCTCTTTCACCATCTGCCGCAGGTCGCGATGGGTGGCGGCGACGATCCTGACGTCCACCTTCTCCGTGCGATCGGACCCCAGGCGCTGGATCTCGCCGAACTGGAGAAAGCGCAGCAACTTCGCCTGCGCCTCCACCGGGATCTCCCCCACCTCGTCGAGGAACAGGGTGCCGCCGTGAGCCGAGGCGAGGCGCCCCGGACGATCCTTTTTCGCGTCGGTGAACGCTCCGGCGACGTGGCCGAAAAGCTCGGATTCGAGCAGGGTGCCGGGCAGCGCCGAGCAGTGGACGGTGACGAAGGGGCGCGCCCGGCGCGGGCTGTTGACGTGCAGCGCCCGGGCGATCAGCTCCTTGCCGGTGCCGGTCTCACCCAGTACGAGGATCGGGGCATCCGCGCCGGCCACCTGCGCGACGACCCGGAGCAGCTCGAGCATCCGTGGATCGCGGGTGACGATCCCCTCGAAATCGTGCTGGGCGAACAGATCGCGCTCCAGGCTGCGATTGCGCCGCCGCAGCTCCTCGCGGTCGCTGGCCCTCTTGAGGAACAGGCCGGCGATCTCCGCGAGCTCGGTCAGGAAGGCGCGGTTCTCCGGAGTGAAGCTGTCGACGCGTTCCCGGTTCTCCAGGTAGACGACGCCGTAGACCTCGCCGGCATGGCGCAGCGGCGCCACCAGCACGCAGCAGCGGCCGATCACCAGGCCGCTCTCGCCGGCGGCGAAGCGTGGATCCTCGATCAGATTCGGCAGATAGAGGAGGGCGCCGGTGGCGATCGCCTCGCGGACGAGCGTGCGGCTGAACCGGCGCTCCAGGTCGCTGCGCCGGCCGCGCTCCTCGCCGACCTCGAACTTCTGCTGGTAGGAACCATCCTCACGGACGACAACGAAACCCGTCTCGGCGCCGCACTGCTCGACAAGGCGCCTCAGCAAAACTTCAGGGGCCCGTTCCGCGTCGTCCTCAGCCAGCAGGAGTTTCGAGATCTCATACAGATCTTCGTATAGCACTCCACCTGCCTCCAATCGGTGACATCTGCCTCTGGGAACAGGCACAGCTTACTCCACTTGTGCACCGAAGTGTTGAGCGGAGGGAAAGATGGCGCTTGGGGTAGCCCGCCCAGGAGAAGAGAGAAAGGAGGAGGTGGTTCAATCGCACGATGGCGAGAAGGCCATGAGCGGATATCGATGAGGGAGGTTGTCTTCGACGAGTGGCAGCCCTTGGGTGGCAACATGGGTGAAAACCTGCAAAATCAATGATTTCCATTGTCGACTTCCTCTGGCAAGGGAGTTGCTCTATAGGAATGATGAAGGCAAGAAAGATCGGGCGATTCGATTGGAGCTTGCCCATAGAGAAACCCGGAATTCAAGCTTAAAAGGCCGGTTCGGCCGGACCTTTTGACACACAGGAAGATCGGGATACTCCCGCTCTGACTCACAGAAAGGAATTGTCCATGTCAACGAAATACGTCCTTCAATTCAGCACCAATACCAACTTCTGCCTCGGCGTCACCACGGCGAGCCCGGGCACGCCAGTGGTCCTGAGTATCCTTCAGGGCGCTGGCTCTCCCCTGACGCAGTGGTATATCGATCCCAATGGCGGCACGATCAGCCTCGTGGGCTCCCCGGATCCACAGAATCCTCTGTACCTGGATTTCCAGGGAACCAGTGCCTCGAACGGCAACGCGATCATCGTCAGCAGTCTCGTCCTGGGCCGGACGTTTCAGAAATGGAACTGGGTCGGCAATCCGCCTTACGTGATGAACCTGGGGGCCCCAACCTATTGCATCGACGATTCCAACGGCGGCACGCAGCCCGGCACCAGGATCCAGATCTGGAGCCAGCAGAACGGCAACACCAACCAGCAGTGGCAGTTCCTGGCGGTGCCCGTCATGGAGGAAGCTCTGGCGGCCAGCAGCCGTTAAGCCTTGAAGCTAGGCGCCCTGTCCTCACTCAGAGGCAGGGCCTTCTTTCAGTGTTAGGAGACCCCGAAATGGCCCTCCCTTACCTGATCCAGTGCCACACCGCGCCCGGGCTCTGCCTGGAGACTTCCTCTCCAGCCATCAACGCTTTCGTGCGGTTATCTTTTATCTCGACCTTCAAATTCGTCGCGGACATTGCAACGGACCGCTGGATCCTTGACGACGGATACATCTATCTAGCCGACAATATCGAGCTCGTGATCGGTGTTGCCGGTTCGGAGATCATCGACGGAGCCTCCCTCCTAATCGGCCAGAAACTCCCGGGACGCCAGGCATTCCAGAGATGGGATTGGACGACCGTGCCTCTCTGCATCAAAAACGTTATGTCCCCTGGAAATGTGATCGATTGTGCGGATGGACAGCCGGGAACCGACATCAGGATCTGTCAGTCGTCCGGCGTCCCGACACAACAATGGACTCTCACACCACTTCCTCCTCAATAGGGCGTCATCGCGTCGACGCGTCTCCTGATGCTCTACGCCGGTTTGCCGGGGGTGAGCCCGGACGCCGGCAACTCCAGCACCGGCAGCTTGAACGACCGACAACCTATCCGACAGGTGGGCCGGTCTATCCGATCGGTGAGACCGGAGCGGGCCTGCTACGGCGATAACCGTTGATTTTGCTGCGTTTTGTCGCTGGCAAATCGATTGCCCTAGGTGTCTGGCCTACCCGTACTCAAGGAGAGAACGCAACTGGCAAAGACCACCGTCAAGTTTTCCGTCACAAACTATTCGAAAGTGACCCTGGACCTGCTCCAGATCGACGGCAAACCAGCCGTGCTGGACCTTTACGGCAGCTTCCACGACATGCCCGCGACCATCGCCGCGGAAGAGTCATACACGTTCGACCTCCAGGCTTCCGCTCGTGCCATCGGCGGTTTTGTCTACTCCAATTACGACAAGCCCTCGGAGCTTTTCGTCTTGATGGCCTGCGCCGCCAAGCAGGACGGAATCGACAACGCCATGAAATTCGTGAGCACCCTCAGCAACGTGGTCGTCTCGGCCGTAATGACCACGGGAGAATTCGACCCCGTCTGCACGATCACCCTGAAAGACAAATAAGTAAAATGCCTGCGTCCGCAGGGCGGGGCGGCACTTCTGGGCTCGCCGCCACGGAACAGAGATCCGGAGCCTCCGCCTCGCCCTGCACGATGTCCGTCGCCACCAATAGATACAAGCCGAACAGGCGAAGCGCCTGGCACCTCTATCGGTGGTCCGTTGACCTCCGCCATGCTGGAGCGCTACCCTGGGCGGACATGACGGAACGATCGACAACATAGCCATGGCGAACTATCGGCACAGGTCGGCCGCCGACCAGTACCTGCGGCAGTATCCTCACCTCCATCAGTGGCTGAACGTCTGTAGGGGATGCGGGGCCCGAGGTTTCAAGCCAGATTTGCCAGACAATATCTATCCCTGGTTCAACGTGGCGGCTGATCATCTCAGGGCGTTTTTCCGCCCCCTCGGACTGAACGAAATCGGCTTGTGCGAGCAATGCGCGGAGGCTGCCTTTTCCCTCGAGACGCGTGCCCGCGAAAAAGACAGAGCTTGACGCGAGCTTGAAACGGGCTTGTGGAGGCCCCGCTCCGGCCACGATGTCTTCACCGCAGCCCCAGCACGGCCTCGGCGATGGAGTCCTTTCTTCGCCGCGCTCGGTGAATACTCTCAGCGTCCCTTGCCAGGCTTGGGCCGCCGCTGAAGAGCTCCGCGTCAGCCGCGGCAAGCTTGAGATGTGTCATTTCAAGCTTGCGGCGCTCCAGATCGAGCTTGAAATGAGACGCTTCAGGCTTGAGGGCCCCGCGACAATCCTGGCGCCCGCCATGACGAGCTTGGCCCGCTCCATGGCAAGCTTGGCCCGCTTCATCCCAAGTTGGCATCGCGCCGCGTCAAGCTTGCCGCGAATCGATTCAAGCCTGTGCAGCTCGTCTGAATCCTTCACGGCTCCGCGGCAAGCTTGAAGCGGCGCGTCGCAAGGTTGCGCGGACTTCCGCAGGCTTGATCCGGAGCGCTTCAAGCTCGAGGCGAGGCGTTTAAAACTCGTGACGGCTCGTCTCGAGCGTGGTGAGAGCGGTTCAAGATCGAGGCGAGACGCGCCAAGCCTGTGCTTCGTCCTTGGCCAGCCATCTCCTCGCCAGCTACGCTATCTCTTGGATGCCTCCTCGGGCAGATCGCTGCTGATGTACACGTCCGCCACCGGCACGTGGACCGGGCCGAGCGCCGCGATGCGGTCGAGGGCCCGCCGGCTGTAGTCCGCGTGGCGGATGGCGTCCGCCGCCGGTTGCCAGCGGAAGGCGGGATCGCGCGAGAGCAGGAAGTCCACGAAGGGCGCCAGGAGCCGCAGCTCCGGGTTGGCCTCCTCGACCCACAGGAACTGGCCCGCGGGATTGACCTCCAGGAAGACGTGCTCCCCCTCCGGCGTCACGATGAAGTCGAAGCATCCGAAGAGGATGCCCAGGTTTTCCATCAGCCGCCGGCAGGCCTCCTCCACGTCTGGCGGCAGCCGGTCCGGCTCCACCCGCAGACGAGGCCCCGCGGTCCGCCAGTCCAGACGCGTCATTTCCAGCTCCTGCGAGTACAGCCGGGCGGTCACGAAGTGGCCGCCCATCACCGTCACCCGCAGCTCGTGGGCCTTGTCGATCCGTTCCTGGAAGATGCCGGGGGTGAGCCGCAGGATCTCGTCCTCGGGCAGATCGTCCACGCTCACCTCGCTGGTCAGGAGGACCGCCACCCGGTCTTCGCCGTCCCACTGCGCGGGGTAGAACGGCTTGTACACCGCCCGGCCCTGGAGCTCCTCCACGAACCGCCGGATGCGGACAGGATCGTTGCTCATCAGCGTGGGCGGCACGGCCAGGCCCACGCGCACCGCCTCCCGGAGCTGCACCGCCTTCAGCTCGGAGCGGGCGCGGGTCGCGAGGGGGTTCACCCAGAAGGCCTCCGGCGCGGCCAGATGGTAGAGCCCGTCGAGGAAGTCCCGGCACTCCCGCCGCGCCACGGGCACGTCGCCGGGGTGGAGGTGCGGGGGGAGGACCGGCGGCGTCGGACGCCGCATCCACATCACGTCGAACGGCGGGCGCCCCCCTTCCAGGCCCGGCCCCGAGATCTCCCAGCCCACCTCGCCGCCACGGACGTCGATCGATCCTGTCTGGAGCGTGGGAAAGTCGGTGCCGCACCACAGAACCGCCTCGTGCCCCCGGTCCTCCAGCGCCAAGGCCACTTCCTCGGCGTGGATATCCTCGGGATAGGTCGGGATCAAGACTCGCATCATGCAACATCCTGTGGAGATGAGCCCCGGCCGGTCTGGCCGGGGCCTTGGAGGGTTGGGGACCGGATCGGACCGCGGTGCCTCAGTGGTCGTGGTACGGGCCGTCTGGCGGATCGGTCAGGGTCCAGCACTGGACGCGCTGGACGGCAGTGGCGCTGCCGGTCGCCTTGTCGAGCTCCTCCCGAGTCAGCTCCCGGGCCAGCCTGCGGCCAAGGATTCGTCCGGTGTGAGTGTCATTCTTCTTCATTCTCACTCCTTTCTCGTCTGGAAGAGGGCCTCGAGGGCCACGCTCCCATAAGAAAAGGTGCCGCGAGCAGGACGAGGCGAGACGGCCGCTGAATAAACTGGCGCCCGGCGGTGATATGTTTCAGACTTCATTGAAGACATCTGGCGAGCTTTCAGAAGCTCTCACCAAGGAGGTTGCGATGGATTCGAGATCGTTCCGCCGTCTCGCCTGGGCTCTGCCCGTCCTGGTTTTCGCTTTCGCGGTCGCCATGGCGCCCCGGCTCGCCGCCGGTCCGGCCGCGGCTACGCCCGTGATCGATCCGGCTCCGTTCCCGCCAGGGTTCAATTACCCGCAGTCCGCCCAGACCGTCCTGGGATGGGTCCGGGGGCGCTCCGGCGCATCGATGCGGAAGCATGGCTGGTCCGTCTTCGCCGGGCTCAATCAGAAGACCTCGGACGGCAGCTTCGTCTGGCGGACCTGGTACACGTCCACGCAGGCCTTCCCGTGGCAGTACGCCCGCAGCGGCGCCGACCCGAACCGGCCGTCGATGATGAGCCGCAGGAACGTGCATCAGGCCGAGGGGCCCGGCGGTGATCCCAACCTATCGGTACCGGGCGATCCGGTGTATCCGGTCCCGCTGAGAGTCAAGAGCCGTTACCCGGGGTGCGTCGCCGGAACAGGGCTGCTCGACGGCCCCACGTTCCAGAGCAACGGCGACATCATGGTCGCGGGGGTCATCTACAACGAGTCGGCGTTCCAGTGGATTCAGAACGAGCGTCTGTACGACGCGCGGGTCCTGACCTCGCAACTGCCCCCGAACCGGCAGGGTCCCCCGGCGGTCATCGCCGAGTTCCCGCACGAGGCCATCGTGCTGAAGCCCATGTGGTGGCCAGTCAAGGGCACGGGCACCACGGCGCTTCCGATCTGGGACTCCCCGCCGCCGTCCGCCGACGGCAGCAGCGGCGACGGCCTCCAGGGCGCGCGCTACTCGGGCTTCGAGATCCAGTCCCTCTGGAAGCGGGCCGTCGCGATCACCGCCGGCTCCCCCGGCGGGACGGCGACGGTGACCTACCTCCACGGCGTCCTCGACGCGAGCGGAAAGAGGCAGCTCGAGCCCATCACCTACGAGAACGCCCCGGTGGTGCCGCTGGAGCGGTTCTACCACCTGACCTTCTCGGCGGTGGACCTCGCGGCGATGAACCCCTGCGACCGCGCGCTGCTCGACGCCTCGGCGATCTGGAATTACGGCCGCCCCTTCGCCGCCGGGGACTCGCTGGCGCTGATCGCCATGCACATCATGACCAAGGAGAAGCCGGGCTGGACGTTTCAGTCGGTCTGGTGGCACGACCAGGCCCTGGCCTGCAGCATCAATCCGACGAGTTGCAATGGCACTTCAAGCCGCCCGGCCAGCTACGGCAGCAACAGGCCCGCGCAACTCCCGGGCGACACGACCTGGCAGAACTACTTCCTGGTCACGACCTACGGCGAGGAGCAGGTACCCGGGAACGCCAACGCCTGGCCCCCCGGTGAAGCCAACCAGACCGGCAAGTGGCCGGTGGCCTATAACCCTTACATCGAGCTCGCGGCGACCCACCCCATCGCCACCAACTGCATGAACTGCCATCATCGGGCCGCCTGGCCCGCCCGGCCGGCCAGCGGATCGATGTCCGGGCGGCACTCCAGCTATCTGGCGGGCGGCGCCAACGCCCCCGATACCCAGGACACGTTCACGCGCAACAATCCCGTCTTCGACGGGCTGCTGATGCTGGACTCCATGTGGGCGGTCAGCGACCGGGCCCACAATCCGCCACGATGATGCCGCCAGGATGACGATGGCGGCTTGCAGGCTCGTTGGACACCGTCTTACGCCCCTGGCAAGATGAAGCTCATGAAGTCCGCAACCCGTGTGACCAGCAAGGGTCAGGTCGTCATTCCCAAGCCCGTCCGCGAGCAGCTCCAGTGGACATCGGGCACTCAGCTTGCCGTCGAGATCATGGGCGATGGCGCCGTGCGCCTGACTCCGCTCGAGACCGAGGACTCCATCGACATCCTCTATGGCTGCTTGAAGGATCTCCCGGGGGATCCTGTCGCGGACCTCGAAGCCGAGCACCGGGCCGAAATCGAAGCGGATGAGCGCTGGCAACGTCGCGGTCGTTGATTCCTGGGCGATCCTGGCGTTCCTGCGAGCCGAGGAACCTGGCGCTACGGCGATGCGCCGCTATCTCCGCCGCGCTCAAAGCGGCAACCTCCGCCTGCTGCTGAACGTGGTCAACCTCGGCAGGCTCGACCGGCACGCGTGAGCTCCGCGGCACCCGGAAGGGGCAAGATGGCGCCGGCGAGAAGAAGGAGGCGGGCTCCCGCCTCCTCCTAGCCGCCTCGCTTCAGGCCCCCATGCCGAGCACGGCGGGGTTGAACATGAACATGCGGTCGCGGATGCTCTGCGGCGCCTCGGTCATGCCCCAGCCGATCGTGCGCGCCAGCTTCTCGGGGAGATAGTCGAGGTGGAGATCCTCGGCGTTCCCCCACTCGTAGACCGGCGGCATGCAGGCGGCGCTGCCGAGGGAGGCGAGGATCGCCTTCGCGCCGGTCTCGGCATCGATCTCGCCACGCTCGTGGCGGATGAGGATGTCGTCGGCGAAATTGACCAGGTCGGTGATCTCGTCCTCGCCGGGGGCGCTGGTGCCGATCAGGGGGTCCTTCTCCAGTATGTCGAATACCGACTTGTCCTGGGTCTCCAGGTACTTGACGCAGACGCTGAAGAGCCGCAGGTCGCCGAAGATCTCGGCCACCAGCCAGACCCGCAGCCAGGCGTTCCACAACTGGAAGTCGGGGAAGGAGCGGTAGGAGTTGTTGACCACCCGGTCGCTCTGCCGCAGCATGGCGTGCTGCAGCTTCTCGGCGTAGGCGAAGCGGTCGCGCGAGAATTTGTCCTCGTCCAGCGCCGCGAGCAGCGGACCGGCGAGGGCGGAGAGCACCTCGAAGGTGGTGATCATGCCGCGCGAGTAGAGCGCGTCGATGAAGCCGTGGGCGTGCGCCATCAGGAAGTAGCGGTCGCCGGCGCCGCCGGTCGCCGAGTACTGCAGGCGGCCGGTCTTCACCCAGGGGCGGGCGGCGGTGGCGCCAACGAACTGCTGGGCGATGCTCGGATACTTGTTGACGAAGTGGAAGAACTCCTCTTCCGCCGGCATCCCGGTGTCGGGGTGGCGCTTCATGTTGAGCGTCAGGCCGACGCTGCACAGGTGATTCGTCGAGCCCGCGACGTTGTCGAAGGGGATCATCCAGAACCAGCCGCCCTCGAAGACGTGGTGGAGCGTGCCTTCGGACCAGCCGGCCGACAGCTCGGGCGACTCACCCGGCAGCAGGCAGTCGTCGTAGCACTTGATCCCCTCCATGTGGGTGAAGATCGAGCGCGACTGGGTCTCCAGCGGGGTCGGCGTCTCACGCAGGCCAAAGCGCTCGGCGAGCGGCGAGCGGAAGCCCGCGCCGTCGACCAGGAAGCGCGCCGAGAGCTCCTCACCGGTGCCGGTGCGCAGGCTCACGCCGTCGTCGTCGATGTCGAACTCGGTGACGTCCGTGTTATCGCGGTAGACGGCGCCGTAGCTCATCGCCGCGTTCAGCATGTAGAGGTCGATGTCCTGGCGGAAGAGATGGCTCTCGTTGGTGAGCGGCGTGCTCGGCGCGATGAGCAGGTTGGATTTCTTCGGGTCCTGCCGCTGCCCCTCCTCGTGATAGAGAAATCCGAGCGCGCGCTTGATCCCGCAGGTCGGCCCGACGTGCTTGTGGATCGAATCCGTCCGCGTCAGATGCTGAATCTCAGGCACGTCGAAGCGCTGGGCCATGATCCACATCCAGAGCGTGCTCTGCGGCAGCAGGGCCTCGCCGACCGCGAAGCGCGGATGGCTCCCCTTCTCCAGCACCAGCACCCGCTTGCCCTGGCGCGCGAGGATCGCCGCCAGCATCGTCCCGCCGATCCCCGCTCCCAGAATAGCCACGTCGAAACGTTCGTTCTCTTGCATACCCTCTCCCCCTTCATTAGATATTCCGCCGACCGGCACGCCCGGGTGGCGTGACGCGCGCGGAACGAAAATAGTTGTTGCCAGACCCTAGGGTGCGGATTTCTGGGGTAAAGGGGACACCGGCTTCAACTGGCGTGCGCCGCCCGCCGCCCAAACAGGCGCGGGGCAACGGGAAGCCGCATGCGGCTGCCGCTAGAAGATTGGAGTAGGCTTGGCGGCAAGGGTCTCCCGATGACTGAAGTCGCGCTCGACATGCTGATGTACCTCATCTTTGCCGGCCTCATGCAAGCCGTGCTGACAGCGGGGCTTGCCATTGCGGGCATGCCGTTGCTCCTCCCGCGGGGCTGGCGGGTGTACCGGGCTTTCGTCACCAGAGTCCTGCTCTTCAGCGCCCTGCTGTACGCCTGGGGCTGTCTTGGAGACGGCCTCTTCGTGGCGGCATTCCGCGATCGGATCTACGTCAATCGTGACTCCATCGGCGACTTCATTCCCTGGTTTCCATCCACCAGATACATGGTGGATACCGCCTGTGGCGGTCACCCGATCAACGGCGCCACCTGGAACACGCTGCGCCTGGCCTGGGTCGCGGTCGCGGCGCCGGTCTGGCTCGCGGCGTTCTGGTCGTATGCGCGCTTCATGCGCCTTCGCGGCGACTCCCGAATCGCCCATCTTCCCGCCGCGGAGAGCCGGTAGGATCGTTCAGAAAGGTATTGTGCCACCCTGCTTCGCGAACGGTTGAGACTCGCGGATCGGATGGCAATTATTTGGGAGTGGCGCGCGAAGGTGATCAGCCGCCTCGCGCGCCGCTTGCTAGGTAGCCGTGCGGGGCCCTTGCGGTTTTTTAGCAGCGGACCGTGTGTGGATCAATGAAGCATTTCTCCGAGCAGTCCATGTAGGTGCACTCCATCAGAGTACCGAAGGTACCGCCAACGGCTGGCGCCATGCCTTTCTCCTCCAGGGAGAGCAGCGTTTCGCGACAGAGTGTGAGCTTCTTGATCTGCTTTTTCATGAGATTCCCTTTCTGAGTCGGGCGAATGTCTGGGTTCGATTATAGCAGGATGGCAATGCGTCATCCGTTACTCAGCCGCCGGTCGTCAGCCCGCCCATCTGCTGGAGCACGATACCGCTGATGAACGAGGAGTCGGCATCGCTGGCCAAGAAGACGTACGCCGGGGCGATCTCCTCCGGCTGGGCGGCGCGCTTCATCGGCGTCTTGGCGCCGAATTTCTCCAGCTTCTCAGGGCTCATGCCCTCATCGGCGGGGTTCAGTGGCGTCCAGACCGGGCCGGGGGCCACCGCGTTGACGCGGATGCCCTTGGGCGCCAGTTGCTGCGCCAGCGCCTTGGTGAAGGCGTTGATCGCCCCCTTGGTGGCCGAGTACTCCAGCAGCGCCTTCTCGCCCATGAGGCCCGTCTCGGAGCTGGTGGCAATGATCGCGCTGCCCGGCCGCAGGTGCTGGAGGGCGGCCTGGGCGAGGTGGAAGTAGGCGTCGATGTTGGTGCGGAAGGTGCGGTTCCACTCCTCCTCGCTGATCTCCTCCAGGCTTTCCTTGCGGTTCTGCCAGGCGGCGTTGGAGACCAGGATGTCCAGGTGGCCCAGCTCGCGCACGGTCCGCTCGACGGCATCGCGGCAAAATTGCGGGTCCATCAGATCGCCGGGGATGTCCAGGCACCGCCGCCCCTCCTCCTCGATCGCCTGGCGCGTCTTGTCGGCGTCCCGCTGCTCCTCGGGCAGGTGGACGATGGCGACGTCCGCTCCCTCGCGGGCATAGAGGTAGGCGACGGCCCGGCCGATGCCGCTGTCGCCGCCGGTCACCAGCGCGACTTTGCCCTCCAGCTTGCCGGCGGGCTTGTACTTCGGGGCCCGCCACTGCGGCTGCTGTTCCATCTCCGCCTCGAGGCCCGGCTTTTCCAGCTTCTGTTGCGGGTAGGGCGGCTTGGGCTCGGCCTGCACCTGCGGCTCGTCCAGCATCTGCGTGGACTGTCCCTGACTGTCGCTTCGTGCCATGGTTGTACTCCTCGTTGTTGAAGCGCATCGCGGGCGCAAGGCCCGGAGCTTGAGGAGGGATTTGCAATCCGCGTGCTAGACGCTTTGATGGAGCCGCCTTCGTACCCACGATCCTGGCCCGCACCAAGCAGGCCAGGATCTCTCATCAAGCCTCAGCAGCAGGTGGTCTGGCAGGTGTTGCAGTTGGTTCTAGTGCACGCCTGGAAGGTGACGCCACCCGCCACGCCCTGGAGCTCCGGATGTTCCAGGGCGAGAAGGGTTTCGCGATGGAGCTTTAGCTTGATGTCCTTGAGGGTCTTTTTCATGAGGTGTTCTCCTTGGAGATGAGACCTGTTTGGACCAAACCGTCCCAGGATCGCCCGGGCGGTCGAAGCCAGAAGGTTATTCCAGTAATCTCAGAAGATCAAGAAACGGCGTCGAAACAGACATCCATCACTCCCGGATCGCCGTGATCGGATCGACGCGCGCCGCGCGGCGGACGGGGACGAGCAGCGCGACGGTGGCGCAGGCGAGCAGCGTGATCACGGAAGCCCCCAGCGCGATCGGGTCGAAGGGCGGCACGCCGAAGAGCAGGTTGCGCAGCAGGCGCGCGACCGCCACCACGCCGACGGCGCCGCCGGCCAGCCCGGCTGCCATCCAGACGGCTCCCCCCCGCAGCACCAGCCCGGCGATCGCCTGGCGGGTCGAGCCGAGGGCGACGCGGAGGCCGAACTCCCGCTCGCGCGCGGCCACCATGCTGGCGAACATGGCGTAGACGCCCACCGAGGCGAGGAGCAGCGCCAGGACGCCGAAGGCGGTCATCAGCACCACCGGCAGCCGGCGGCCCGCCATTCCTTCCCCGAGATAGGAGCGCAAGGTGCTCGCCTTGTCGATCGCGATATCCGGATCGATCGCCGCCAACTCGCGCCGGAAGGGGCGGAGGAGGGAGAGAGGATCGCCCTTCGTCCGCAGCAGGAAGGCGCCGGCCCACGGTTCCTGCCGTCTCGACCCGTAGCTCGTGGGCTCCGGCTCCGGATGGGCGGGATCGTTGCGCACGTCGCCCACGATGCCGACCACCTCGGACCACGGCCCCTCCAGATTCGGGCCCAGACGGATGCGCGCGCCGATCGCCCCACCTTTAGGCCAATACCGCTGAGCCATTTTCTGGCTGATCACGATCGCCTTCGGCGTGTCCGGCCGGTCCGAGGGCCCAAACGTGCGCCCGCGCAGCAGCGGAATGCCCAGGGTGCGGAAGTAGTCGTCCGACACGGTGGTGTAGGTGATGAACGGCTGCCCCTCCCCCGCCGGCCAGGTGACGCCCTCGATCCCGAGCCCGTTGCTGTTCATCCGGGCGGCCGGGAGCTCGGTCACGCTCGCCACGCTGGTCACGCCGGGGAGGGCGCGCAGGCGTTCCTCGAGCTCCTCGTAAAAGCGGGAGGCCGCCTTCTCGTCGTCATACTTGTGCGTTCCGAACTGGAGGGTGGCGGCCAGCACGCCGTCCGGGTTGAAACCGAGCGGCGCGGTGGCCATCGCCCAGAGGCTGCGGGCCAGCAGCCCCGCCCCGGCGAGGAGGCTGACGCAGAGCGCGATCTGCCCCGCCACCAGGGCGCCGCGCAGGCGCCGCGTCCGCCGGCTCTCGCTGGCGCCGCGGGCGCCCTCGCGCAGCGTGCCCTGGGAGCTCGTGCGGCCGGCGGACAGCGCCGGGGCCACGCCGAAGGCGATGCCGGTGCCCAGCGCGATCAGGGAGGTGACGAGCACCGCGCCACGATCGAGCGACAGCGCCGCGTACGAGGGTAGCGCCGACAGCGCCAGCTTGCGGAGAACGGCCAGCCCGAGCGACGCGAGCAGGATGCCGGCCGCGCCGCCGGCGATTGCCAGCAGCGTGCTCTCGGTGAGCAGTTGGCGGACGAGCCGGCCGCGCCCGGCGCCGAGAGCCACCCGCACGGCGAACTCCTGGCGGCGGGAGAGCGTCCGCGACAGCATTGCGGCGGCCAGGTTCGCGCAGGTGATGAGGAGCACGAGCCCGGCGCTCGCCATCAGCACCAGCAGCGGGGTGCGGGTGTCCCCGACCATGGCGTCGCGCAGCGATTCCATCGCCGTGGTGATCCCGGCGTCGGAGTCCGGATGCTCGCGGGACAGGTCGGCGGCGATGGCGGCGAAATCGCGCTGCGCCGCCTCGATGGTGGCGCCCGGAGCCAGACGGCCGATGAGCCCGAGCCAGTGCTGGCGCCGCGCGCGGAGCGGGTTGCGCAGCACGGGGCCGAGATCGAGAGGGAGCCAGAGGTCGGCGTCGCCCATCGGCCCGACGAAGCCGCGCGGCAGCACGCCCACCACCTGCCAGGGGTTACCGTTGAGGCGGATCGCCCTGCCGATCACGCCCGGATCGCCGGCGAAATCCCGCAGCCAGGCGGCGTGGCTCAACATCAGCACCTTGGCGCCGGTCGCGCAGTCGGCGTCCGACAGCGTCCGCCCGAGGAGCGCGGGCACGCCGAGGGTCTCGAAGAAGCCGGCGCCCGCCAGCGTCAACTTCAGGATGCGCGGCCCGGTCTTGCTGTTGAGCGTGGCATTGTCCGTGCCGTTGAAGAAGGCGGTGAGGCGGGTGAACGACCGCTGCCGCTGGGTGTAGTCCAGCACGGCGCCGGCGCTCACGCCCGAACGCTCGAGCGTGCCGTCCACCTTGCGCGCGTAGACGCGCACCAGGCGGTCGGCGTCGGCGTAGGGGAGCGCGTCGAGCAGCACCGATTTCACCACGCCGAAGACGGCGGCGTTGGCGCCGATGCCGAGGGCGAGCGTGAGCACGGCGAGCAGCGTGAACAGCGGCGCGCCGAGAGCGGAGCGCACTCCGTAGCGGAGATCCTGGACGAAGTCCTCGAGCGGCCGGCTGCGGTACTCGTCGCGCGCCTCTTCCTTGATCCGATCGGTGCCGCCGAAGCGGACCAGCGCCGCGCGGCGGGCCTCCTCCGGGCTCATCCCGAGGCGCTGGTTCTTCTCGGTCTGCATGTCGAGGTGGAACTGGATCTCCTCGTCCAGCTCCGGCTCCGCCGTCCGCTGCCGCAGCGAGCCGGACAGCTTCTTCGCCTCATCCCTCAGGATTCCCATGGTGCCAGGCTCCTAACTTGTCGACATCCGCATCACGAGGTTGACGGCCTCGGAGAGCCGGTCCCAGCTCTCCTGCTCCACGGCGAGCTGCCGGCGTCCGGCCGCGGTGAGCGCGTAGTAGCGGGCCCGCCGGTTGTTCTCGGTGATCTTCCAGGACGAGGTGATCCAGCCCTGGCGCTGCAACCGGTAGAGCGCGGGATAGAGCGATCCCTGGTTGACTTGCAGCACCTTCTGGGACCACTGCTCGATGCGCTCGGTGATCCCCCAGCCGTGCATCGGCTCGAGCTGCAGCGCCTTGAGCACCAGCATGTCGAGGGTGCCCTGGAGAAGATCGCTTTTGTTTTTGCTGGTCACGGTGTTGGTCACGGTCACTCCTCTAGACGATCTGGAGGAGAATGGTGTCGTCACTTCTCTAGATTGTCAAGAGAAAGATTCCCGGTATTCGCCTGCGGGTTTTGCTATGGTTCGGATCGTTGAATACCTTCGACGTCTGGAACGATCTCGCGAGCCGCCGGTGGGAGCTGCTGCTGGCCCTGCTGGGCATCGCCCTGCTCGTGGCCGATGCGTGGCGCGAGCGGCGGGACGAGCGGCGGGAGGAAACGCCGCCGCCTCGCCGCGGCTGGCGCCGGTGGCTCTTCGGCGCCGCGGCGGTGGTGGCGACGCTCACCTACTTCAACTTCGGCGCCTTCCACTTCAACAACTTCGTCCACAACTGGGACACCCTGCACTATTACCTCGGCGCGAAATACTTCCGTGAGCTCTCCTATGAGCGGTTGTACGAGTGCATCGCGGTGGCCGACGCCAACGAGCCGCGGCTGGCCTGGCGGATGGGACCGCGGAGGATCACCAATCTCCGCACCAACGTGCTGGAGTCGACGGCGGAGATCCTCGCCCACCCCGAGCGCTGCACCGAACACTTCTCCCCGGACCGCTGGTGGCGGTTCACCGAGGACGTCGCCTACTTCCGCGATCGCGAGACGCTGGGGCGCTGGACGGAGATCACCACCGATCACGGCTTCAACGGCACTCCGGTATGGCTGCTGGCAGGCGCGCCGCTCGCCAATCTCGGGCCGGCGAGCGATCGCCAGATCCTCGCCCTGACGCTGCTCGATCCCGCCTACTTCCTCGCTCTGATCGTGGTGATCGGGTGGGCTTTCGGCCTGCGCCCTCTCGCCGTGGCGCTGCTCGTCTTCGCAACCTTTTTTCCCAGCCGTTTCTACTGGACCGGCGGCTCGTTCCTGCGCTGGGACTGGCTCTTCTATATGGTCGCGGCCGTCGCATGCCTCAAGAAGGGGCGCCCCTGGCTGGGCGGGATGGCGCTCGGCTACGCGGCGATGCTGCGCGTCTTCCCCGGACTTCTCGCGGCCGGACCGGCGGCGGCCGTGGTCGCGCTGGCCGCCGGGGGCGCCGCGCGACGGCCGGAGGTGCGCGCCCATCTGCGCTTCCTGGGCGGCGCCGCGCTGGCGGCGGCGATCCTCGTGGCGGCGAGCCTGGCGGTCAACGGCCCGGGCGCTTACCGCGCCTTCTTCGCCAACACCCGCAAGCACGAGTCGACGCCGCTGACCAACCACATGGGCCTGCGGACGGTGATGGCCTACCGGCCGGCGGAGGCCGGGCGCCTTCTGATCACGGAAACCGGCGTCGACCCCTGGCTGCGGTGGAAGGAGGCACGGCTGGCGGCGTGGAAGCAGGCGCGCCCCTTGGCGGCGCTGCTGGCGGTGGCGGCGCTCTTCCTCCTCGGTCGCGCGGCGAGGCGCCGGCCGGAGCCGTGGATCGCGGCGGCGCTCGGCACGCTCTGGATCGCCTTCGCGGTCGAGCTCACCTCGTACTACTACGCGTTCCTCATCGTGCCGGCGCTGCTCTGGACGGAGAAGCGAGCCGCCGGCATCGCCCTGCTCGCGCTGGCGGCCTTCTCGCAACTGGTATCGCTCGGCCCGCTCCTGGGGCTGCCGGCCTGGCTCGACGAGCAGTACACGCTGATCTCGCTCGCCAGCGTTCTCGTTTTCGCCGGGCTCCTCGCCGCTTTCGGCCAGGACCCGCCCATGAAGCAAAGCGCTTTTACTTCAGGCACTCCCTCAGAAACGCCACCGTCCGCGGCCAAGCCTCCCGCGTAGCCTTCAGATTCGCGCCGTTGCGGTCTTCCTGCGCGCGCAGGAAACCGTGGCCCGCTCCCTCGAAGACGTGCGGCTCGTAGGTCTTGCCGAGCTTCTTCATCTCGGCCTCGGCCGGCGCGACGGTGGCGGTGACGCGCGCGTCGTCACCGCCGTAGAAGCCGAGGACCGGCGCCTTGATCCGGGCGAGGTCCGCGGACTCCGGCGGAGTGCCGTAGTAGACGACCGCGGCGGCGAGGGACGGCTGGGTGGCCGCATAGGAAAAGCTCCGCCCACCCCCCCAGCAGAAACCGATCGTGGCCGCCTTGCCGTTGGCGGACGGGAGCTTGACGGCGTACTCGCGGACGGCGTTCAGGCGGGCGGTCGCCATCTCGGGAGTGAGCGCGCGCACCATCTTCACCACGTCGTCGCGGCTCGCCGCCGAGGCGGTCCCGCCGCCGTTGGGGCCGAGCCCCGAGATCAGATCGGGCGCAACGGCGATGAACCCGTCCCGGGCGAGCTGGTCGGCGACACCGCGGAGCCAGTCGGAGAGCCCGTAGATCTCATGGATGAGGATGACGACGCCGGCCTTGTCCTTGCGCTCGGGATAGACGATCCAGGTCCGGATCGGCGTGCCGCCCGAGGGGAGCTTGATGTCCACCCACTCGCCGTGGCGGGGGGACTTCTCCAGGCCGGCCTTGGCCTGCGCCTCCGAGGGGGGCAGGTTCTCGTCGCGCGCGGCAGGGGTGGCGGGCGCGGGCGCGGCGGCGGCAGCAGGCGTCGCGTGCGCCGCCGCCGGAGCGGAGGGCGCCGGAGCTTGTTGCGGGATTGCTTGTTGCGGGATTGCCAGGAGAAGGATGGCACCAAGGATGGTTCGCATTTTCGGCCTCCCATCGAAGTTGAGCGCCGATTCTAGCTCTTCCCCCGCGCGGCAAGGACAGATACACTCATATCCAAGATTCGATTGACTGAGAGAGCCTCATGCCTGACTACGATGCTGTTTCACGGCGGGACGTCGCCGCTTTCTCCCGCCGTTACTTCGCGGGCACGATCACCCTCGACACGTTCCTGGCCTGCTCCGCCGGCTCCAACGATCCCCTGATCCACGCCCTGCGGGATGCGGTCGTCCACGAGCCCCCCAGGCACGGGCTTCTGGGGCTGCGGGACCGGTGGTGGCAATCCCGGTACTGGAAACCGGTCGAGCGGCTACTGGGAGAGCTCGACAAGGGGGCCGCCGGACAGGTGCCGGCGGAACGCGTCTATCCGCGGATCAATCTGTGGAGCCTGGTCTGCGGAGCCGCCCTCCTGCTCTGGGCCGGCCTCTTCGCCGCCCGGCATCTGGATCAGATCCTGACCGACATCGATCGGGGAGCGTCGCTCTCCTTCTGGAGCACGCTGGCGGTCGGCACCCTGGCGATGGTGACCGCGACGGGCCTCCAGGGCTGGATCCACTGGCTGCGCCTCTACCGGACGCGCAAACTGTCGAGCGGCGGCGGGACCTCCGGCGGGAGGTAAGCCCCTGGGAGCGCCGGCGTCCCCAGGGGGCTACCCTTCCCGCAGGGTCACGCAGGGGCTGATCCGCGAGGCGCGCCGCGCCGGTAGCCAGCAGGCGGCGGTGGCGGCGGCGAGCAGCGCCGCGGCGGTCAGCAGCAGGGTGAGCGGATCGTAGGCGCCGACGCCGTAGAGCACGCTCGACAGCGCCGGCCCCAAGGCCAGGGCGGCGCCGAGGCCGGCGAGAATGCCGAGCGCGCACATGCGCAGGGCGTCGCGCATCGCGTGCCGCACGGCCTGGCCCGGGGTGGACCCCAGCGCGAGGCGGACGGCGAGCTCCCGCGTGCGCTGGCCGACGGTGTGGCCGACCACGCCCGCCACGCCGACCGCGGCGAGCACCAGGGCGAGCCCGGCGAACGCGGCCAGCAGGACGGTGTTGAGGCGCGGCGCCGCCGCGTTGGCGGCGATCGCGCTCCGCATCGTCTGGAATCCGGCGACCGGCTGATGCGAGTCCAGACGCGCCACCGCCGCCCGCACGTCCGGGATCAGCGCGGCGGGCTCGATGCGGGTCCGCACGGTCAGCGACATCGTCGGCCAGAGATACCAGGAGGTCGACATGTACATGGTCGGCGTCGGGTCCTGCTTGAGCCCGAGCTGCCGCACGTCGCCGACGATGCCGACGACGTTGAAGAGCTGTCCATTGCCCAGGCTGACCTCGCGGCCGAGCGGATCCTGGCCGTCCGGCCACAGCCGCCGCGCCAGCCCTTCGCTCAGCACCATGCTCTTGCGCGGCTCGCCGCGCGCCGCGAAGAGCCGCCCCTGACGGAGCGGGACCCGCAAGGTCTGGAAGTATCCGGTGGTGACGATGCGCCAGGAGGCCTGGACCCCCTCCTTGGGCACGCTTTCGGAACGGAGGGCCGGGAGGATCGTCATCGACGTGTCGTCCGCGCCGAAGGGGACCTCGCTGCTCACCCCCGCCGTGACCACACCGGGCAGCCCGCGGACCTCCTCCACGAGCCGGTCGAAGAACTCGCGGTTGTCGCCAATCATCTCGTCGGTCGTATCCGAGCGGGTGATCTGCGTGGTCAGCAGATGGTCCGGATCGGCGAAGCCCAGCGCCACCTGCTGCAAGCGGACGAGGCTCTGCGTCAGCAGCGCCGCGCCGACGACGAGCAGGGTCGCCAGCGCGAGCTGGACGGCGACGAGGGCGTGGCGCGCCGGGCTCCGCCCTCCCGTCGTCGAGCGCCCCGCCTGCTGCAAGGCATCCCGCACGTTCGAGCGCAGGGCCATCCGGGCGGGCAGCAGCCCGGCGAGGAGCGCCGTCGCGCCGACACAGAGCACGGCGACCAGCAGGACCGGAAGATCGAGGTTGAGGTTGTCGCGGCGAGGGATCGAGACCGGCAGGACGGCGGCGGCGGCGCGGACGCAACCCCAGGCGATCATCAGCCCCACGATCCCGCCGCCGGTGGCCAGCAGCAGGTTCTCGGTCAGCATCTGACGGACCAGGCGCGCGCGGCTCGCCCCCAGCGCCAAGCGGACGCCGATCTCCCGCAGGCGGCTCCCCGCCCGGGCGATCTGCAGATTGGCGACGTTGGTGGCCGCGACGAGGAGGAGCAGCGCGACCGCGGCGAGGAGGATCCGCAGCCGCTGGCCGACCTCGGCGTCCACGATCCAGTCCCGCACCGGCGCCACCCGGACGCTCCACCCCTTGTTGGTGTCGGGGAACTCCCGCTCGAGCTGGGAGGCGATCCGCTGGAGATCCCCCTGCGCCTGCCCGAGGGCGATCCCCGGCGCCAAGCGGCCGACGACGGTGAGCCGGTGATCGCCGCGGTTCTGCTCCAGCTCCGGGTCGTGCCCCATCGGCAGCCAGAGGTCGACGCCGGTCGCGAACCCCACGTCCTGGGGCACAATGCCGATGATGACGTGGGGCACGAGGTTGACGTCGAGGGTGCGGCCGAGGACGGACGCCGAGCCGCCATAGCGGCGCTTCCAGAGCCCCTCGCTGATCATCGCGACCGGCCCATGGCCTGGCAGGTCGTCCTCAGGGGTGAAGGCGCGGCCGGCGACGGGTTGGAGGCCGAGCAGGTCCCACAGGTTGGCGGTGACCCTGAAGCCGGTGACGTGCTCCGGCCGGCGGCCGTCGGTCAGGTTCGAGCTGGCCTCGCGCAGGGCCGCCAGTTGCGAGAAGCTGTGCGCCGACTCCCGCCAGGAGTGGAAGTTGGGCATCGACGACGGGAAGCTGTCGACGCCGAGCGCGGGCTGAGTCTCCCAGATGCGGACGACGCGGCCGGGCTCGCGGTACGGGAGCGGCGCCAGCAGCACCGCATGGACGATGGTGAATATGGCGGTGACCGCGCCAATGCCCAGCGCCAGCGTCAGCAGGGCGGCGCCGGTGAAGGACCAGTTTTCGCGGCGGCTGAGCGAGCGCGCCGCGTAGCGGAGATCCCCGCCCAGCACCTCGCCGTGCGTCCGTACCGCCGTCACCAGGGTATCCACCAGCACGGCCAGCCAGAGGTGCGCCATGCCCAGCGGGCCGCCCGCCTGGCGCTCCTCGCGCCAGCGGTTGCGGAACGCCGCGCGCATCTCGCCGGCGTACTCCTCGCGGAACGACGCGGGGTAGGTGCGCAGGAGGGCCGCATAGACCCGTTCGGCCCAGACCGGGACGCGAGAGGCGGCGCTCATGCCTCAGACCTCCTCCGACGCCAGCCCGGCGCGCCGCCCCAGGGAGACCATTTCGGTGAGCCGAGCCAGCTCCAGTTGCGCCACCCGCTTCCCCGAGGAGGTCAACCGGTAGTAGCGCCGCCGCTCGTCGTCCTCCTCCGGATCGCGACGCTCGTTGAGCTCGACGATCAACCCCTTGTCGAGCAGCCGCTGAATGGTCGTGTAGAGCGTTCCCGGATTCAGCTTCGTCCGCCCCCCCGTCCGCTGGGCGACCTCCTGCATGATGGCGTAGCCGTGGCGGTCGGCGTCGGACAGGGCGACCAGGATGTGGAAGGTCGCGGACGGGAGGGGGAGCAGGCTTTCGAGATCGTCGTCCATGGCACTCAATATATTTGGTGTAGATATATTGAGTCAAGATCTATCTCTTCTCCCCCACCACGAGTGCCATACTGGATTTCGCAGCCCTCAATGGAGGAATCCCATGAGCTCCGACCCGCAATCGCCTGAAGCTTCAACTCTGCTGCCGGCCGGCACGCCGGCGCCCGATTTCACGCTCTCCCAGAACCCCGACGCCCCGCTGCGGCTCAGTTACCTGCGCGGCCGGCCGGTGATCCTCCTCTTCTATCCGGCGGACTGGAGCCCGGTCTGCGGCGACGAGGTGGCGCTCTTCAACGAGGTGCTGCCCGAGTTCCAGCGCCACGGCGCCGAGCTGATCGGCATCTCGGTGGACGGCGTCTGGTGCCACCGGGCGTTCAAGGAGGCGCGGAATCTGCGCTTCCCGCTGCTCGCCGACTTCGAGCCGAAGGGCGCGGTCTCGCGGGCCTACGGCGTCTACCGCGCGCAGGACGGCATCTCCGAGCGGGCGCTGTTCGTCATCGACGCGGAAGGCATCATCCGCTGGAGCTATCTCTCGCCGATCGGCGTCAACCCCGGCGCCGATGGCGTCCTCACCGCCCTCGAGGCGCTCCCGGCATTGACCCCCACCGCGACCGCCACGGAGGTGAAATCATGAGCACTCTGGCTCCGCCCGTCGGCCCTGCCGACCACGCCCACGGTCCGGCGGACGCGCCGGTCACCCTCGTCGAATACGGCGATTACGAGTGCCCGCACTGCGGCCTGGCCCATCCGATCGTCAAGGCGGTTGAGAGCCGCCTGGGAGACCGGCTGCGGTTCGTCTTCCGGCACTTCCCAATCGCCAGCAACCATCCGCACGCCCAGCATGCCGCCGAGATGGCCGAGGCCGCCGCCGACCGGGGGAAGTTCTGGGAGATGCACGACCTGCTGTACGGCAACCAGGACGCGCTGGAGGATGAGGACCTCCTCGGCTATGCCGAGAGCCTCGGGATCGACCCGGCCTGGGCCGCGTCGGCGCTGCGATCCGGGACCTTCGCCGAGCGCGTGCGCGCGAACTTCCTGAGCGGGGTGCGCAGCGGGGTGAACGGCACGCCGACCTTCTTCATCAACGGCGCCCGCCACGAAGGCCCGTGGGACGAGGAGTCGTTGCTCGCGGCGATCGCGGCCGCCGCCGTCACCGCTCAGCGGTGAGGGTCAGGCTAGAGCGAGATCGGTCTGGACGAAGTCGTTGCCGATGCAGAGCAAAGGCTGGCCCGCGACCTTGGCCGTCGCATAGGCCATGCAGTCGCCAAAATTGAGCGCGGCGGGATGGCGCCCCTTCCCAAAGCGGAGGAAGGCGTCTGTCGCCACGCGCCAGTGGACCTCGCTGAATGGGATCGTCGTCACCTCGAACTCTTGGAGGAATTCGGTCAGCAGGAGTTTTGAGTCCTTGGATCGGCCAGCGAAGACCATAGAGCACTCAACCAGGTTCGTGGTGCTCACGGAGCGTGATTTCGCCTGATTGAGCTTGGCCAGCAAGAGCCCGAAGTCAGGCTCCTCGAGGAGAACGGCGAGGATGACGGAAGTGTCTAGGATCACACTCCGTCCGGCCCATATCCCAGAATCTCTTCCCTTTCCTCTTTCGTGATCCGCTTCCCTCGAAACTCCGGCAAGATATTCGGCCGCACCTCTTTCTCCAGGAAAAGCCGCCATCGCGCGACACGATCCTCAGGCTCAGGCTCAGGAGGAGCAAGTCGCTGCTTCCTCTCTTGCAGGGCCTTACGGACAGCTTCCTCCTGGCTTTCGCCAGTGAGCTTGGCGACTTCCACCGCGAGCCGCTCGGTTTCGGGATTCTCGATCGTCAGAGCCATGTCCTCATGGTCTCAATCCCGAAGGGAGAAGTCAACTCGACAGGCAGGGACGGGAACGACCCCCGCCCCTACGATCAGGATTCAGCTCCTCACCAACCGCACTTCTGACCCTGGTTCTGCTGATCGAGCCAGGTCTTCAGAGGGGCGAAGTAGTCGCCGATGGCTGTGGCGTCCATCTGCCGCTGGCCGGTGACGGCTTCGAGGGCGTCGGGCCAGGGGCGGCTGGCACCCAGCTCCAGCATCTTGGCGAGGCGGGCTCCCGCCTCCTTGTTGCCGTAGATCGAGCAGCGATGCAGCGGGCCCTTGAAGCCGGCGGCCTGGCAGAGCCCGCGGTGGAGCTGGAACTGCAGGATGTCGGCCAGGAAGTAGCGCATGTACGGCGTGTTGGCCGGCACGTGGTACTTAGCGCCCGGATCGAAATCGGCCTCGGAGCGGGCGACCGGCGGCCGGACGCCCTGGTACTTCAGCCGCAGATCCCACCACGCCTTGTTGTAGTCGGCGGGCGTGACCTCGCCCGAGAAGACCTTCCAGCGCCACTGGTCGATCAGCAGGCCGAAGGGGAGGAAGGCCACCTTTTCGAGCGCCCGCTTCAGCAGCAGGCCGATGTCCTTCGACTCATCGGGCACCTGATCGATCAGTCCGATCTCCTTCAGGTACTCCGGCGTGATCGACAGCGCGATGGTGTCCCCCACCGCCTCGTGGAAGCCGTCGTTGGCGCTGTCCTGGAAGAGGACCGGCAGGGTGTTGTAGGCGCGCTGGTAGAAGTTGTGCCCCAGCTCGTGATGGACGGTGCGGAAGTCCTCGTCGTTGATCTTGACGCAGACCTTCATCCGCAGGTCGTCCTTGTAGTCGATGCTCCAGGCGCTGGCGTGGCAGACGACGTCGCGGTCCTGCGGCTTCTTGAACAGCGAGCGCTCCCAGAAGGTCTGCGGCAGCGGCGCGAAGCCCAGCGAGACGAAGAACTTCTCGCCGTACTTGACCATCCCCACCTCGTCCACCTTCTTGGCCTGCAGCACCTTGGTCAGGTCGTAGCCGGGATCGGCGCTGGGGGGCGCGACTACGTCGTAGATCTGGTCCCACTGCTGCGCCCACATGTTGCCCAGCACGTGCGCCGGGATCGGCTGGCCGAGCGGCACGACGGCGTCGCCGTACTTCTGGTTGAGCCGGGCCCGCACGTAGCAGTGCAGGGAGTCATAGAGCGGCTTGAGCTGGCCCCAAAGCCGGTCGAGCTCGGGACCGAAGGCCTCGGGCGGCATGTCGTACTTGGCGCGCCAGAGCTCGCCGGTGTCCTTGTAGCCCAGCTCGCGAGCCCCCTGGTTGGCGATCTCGACCAGCCGGGCGTAGTCGGCGCGCATCGGCGGCGAGATCTTGTGCCAGCCGACCCAGGTGTCCAGCAGCTCCTTGGGGTCGCGGCTGTTGCGCATGATGTCCTCGATGTCCGGCAGGCTCTTGCACTCGCCGCCCCCCTCGGGGCAATACTTGCCGGAGCCGTACTGGGCGCCGAGCGAGGCCGCCAGGCGGGACAGCTCGGCATTCTTCTTGGGATCGGCGGGCGCCGGCAGCACCAAGGTGCGCTTGAGCAGCTCCATCTGGCGGCGCTGATCGGGGGCGAGCTCGACGCCGTCGAACCGGGTCGCCTGCTTGGCGAGCTCGACGGCCAGCCCGGTGAGCACCTCGCCACGCGCGGCGGCGAGGATCTGGGTATCCTCAGTGATGAAGTTCTCCTGCACCCAGGCGGCCCGGCCGGCCTCGATCGAGAGGTCGAGCAGGCGCTTCGAGGCGTCTTCGAGGAACTTGCGGGCCTCCGCGGCGGTCGGCTTCGCGGCGGACTTTTTTGGGGCGGCCGCCGCCGCCGGACCAGCGGCGAGCACCAGCAGGAGGCCGGCACAGGCCAGGAACGCAACAGATCGATTCTTCATAGACTTTCTCCGCAAAAGAGTCATGCCAGTGCCGCCGCGATCCGCGCCAGCCCTTCGGTGAGGGTGGCGCGGGAACAGGCGAAGGAGAGGCGGATGTGGTCGTCGGCACCGAAGGCGGTCCCGGGCACCACCGCCACGGATGCCTCCTCGAGGAGGTAGGTGGCCATCTCCACCGAGCTCGACCGCCCGGGGCGGAAGCAGGCGGAGACCTGGGGGAAGGCGTAGAAGGCGCCGTGCGGCGGGCGGCAGCGGAAGCCCGGGATGGCGTTGAGCCCGCTGGCGACGATCTCGCGCCGCGCCCGGTACTCGGCAATCATCAGCTCCACCTCGGGCTCGGCGTGGCGCAACGCCGCGAGCGCCCCGACCATCGCGAACGAGGTGGCGTTCGAGGTAGCGTGGCTCTGGATGTTCTCGACCGCGTGCACAATCGGGGGCGGCCCCAGCAGGTAGCCGATCCGCCAGCCGGTCATCGCGTAGGTCTTGGAGAACGACCCCACCACCACCACGGTGTCGGGGAACTCGGCGGCGAGCGCGGCGGCGCTGGCGGGGGGCTCGTCGTAGACGAAGCGCTCGTAAGTCTCGTCCGAGATCACGATCAGGCCACGCTCGGCCGCGAAGGCGACCACCTGCCGCAGGTCCGCCGGACTGATCACGCCCCCGGTCGGATTGCAGGGGGAGTTGAGCAGGATCGCCCGGGTGCGGCTGGTCACCGCCTCGAGGAGCGGGCCGGCGTGGATACGGAAGCCGTCCTCGACCGATGTGGGGACGGTGACCGGGCGCGCGCCGGCGAACAGGATCTGCTCCGGGAAGCTGACCCAGCAGGGGGAGGGGAGAACGACCTCGTCCCCCGCCTCGAACAGGGCGAGCGCCAGCTCGAAGAGCGCCGCCTTGCCGCCGACGGTGACCACCGAGTCGGCCGCTGTCCAGGGGGAGCCCCAGCGCTCGCGGTAGGAGTCGGCGATCGCGGACCGCAGCTCGGGCAGGCCGCTGCCCGGGGTATAACGGGTGAACCCGTCGGCGAGGGCCTGGCGCGCCGCCTCCACCGCCACACCGGGCGAGGAGAAGTCGGGCTCGCCGGCCCCGAGGTCGATCACCTGGACGCCCTGCCCCTTGAGCTCCGCGCAACGGCGGGTCACACGCAGGGTGGCGGATTCGCCGATCGCGGCGGCACGGGCTGAGAGTTTCACGGGGGCGGATCGTATCATCGCCGCGCCGGGCATGGCACCGGGCATAAAAGGCGGTCCGTTCCTGTTTCCCGCAGACAGACCGAGGTGGGGGGCCCATGACGATACGGCGCGCCAGGATTCACTCCGTTGCACTGATTTTCTGTCTGGCTCTCGCCGGACGGGCGGAGGCGCAGCTCAAGGCCCCGCAGAAGGCGACGTTCGTCCTCAACTCCGACCGCACCGCCTACGAGGCCGGCGCTCCTGCCCGCGTCGCCGCCCTGGTGACGATCGAGCACGGCTGGCACGTCAACAGCCACAAGCCCAGCTTCGAATACCTGATCCCGACGGTCCTCGACCTCACGCTGCCCGCGGGCTGGCCGCAGGAGACGGTCCAGTATCCGGCGGCGAAGATGAAGACCTTCTCCTTCGAGCCCAAGCCGCTCGCCGTCTACGACGGCGACGTGGTGATGCTGGCCGCGGTCCAGGTGCCCAAGGGGGTGAAGAAGGGGGCCTACCCCGTCAGCGCCTCCCTGCGCTACCAGGCCTGCAACGACACGCAGTGCCTGCCGCCGGTGACCGCCGAAGCGCGGATCGAGCTCACGGTCGGGCCGGGCGGTCAGGCTCAGCACGGCGAGCTCTTCGCGACGGGGGGAGCCGCCGGCGGTGAAGCGGCGGTGGTCCCCGAGGCGACCGAGGCTGTGGAGACCGCTCCGGCGAAGCCCGCCGGCAGCCTCGGCGTCATGCTGCTGCTCGCCCTGCTCGGCGGGCTGATCCTCAACGCCATGCCCTGCGTGCTGCCAGTGCTGTCGCTCAAGGTCTTCGGCCTGGTGCGCAGCGCCGGGCACGGCCGGGCCGAGGTGGTGCGCGGAGCGCTCGCGACCTCGGCGGGCATCCTCTCCTCGTTCCTGGCGCTGGCGCTGGTGGCGGTGGTGGCGCACCAGGCCGGCGCCGCGGTGGGCTGGGGGGTGCAGTTCCAGCACCCCGGCTTCGTCGCCTTCCTCGCCGTGGTGGTGGTGCTCTTCTGCCTGAACCTCTGGGGGCTGTTCGAGATCCCCCTGCCGCAGCGGCTGGCCCGGCTGGGCGGTATTGGCGCCAGTACTGGCGTCAGTACTGGCGGGAACACCCCGCGCGAGGGGATCGCCGGCCACTTCTTCTCCGGCCTCTTCGCCACCCTGATGGCCACCCCCTGCTCGGCGCCCTTCCTCGGCACGGCGATCGGCTTCGCCCTCGCCCAGCCGGCGCCGGTGGTGTTCGCGATCTTCGCCGCCCTCGGCCTCGGCATGGCCCTCCCCTACCTGCTGATCGCCGCGGCGCCCGGTGTCGCCCGCCTCCTGCCGCGGCCGGGAGCCTGGATGGAGACGGTGCGCGGGGTGATGGGCTTCCTCCTGGCCGCCGCCGCGGTCTGGCTGTTCTACGTGCTCTCCTCGCAGGTGGCGCCGGAGCAGCTCGCGGCGATCCAGCTCGGACTGCTCGGGATCGCCCTCTTCACCTGGATCCAGCACCGGGTGGCGAACAGACGCGCGCTGCGCGGGATGGCGGGGGCGGGGGTGATCGCCGCGATCGCGATCACGATGTTCGCCGCCACGGGCGCGACCGCCGCCCGCGGCGAGGCCCGGCAGGGCCGGCAGGGATTGACCGCTTCCCAGCCCGCCGGCCTGATCCCCTGGGTGCAGTTCGACCGCGCCCGGGCGGAATCGCTGGCCCGCGGCGGCCAGCTCGTCTTCGTGGACGTGACCGCCGACTGGTGCTTCACCTGCAAGGTCAACGAGCGGCTGGTGCTCGACACCCCCGAGGTCGCCAGGGCATTCGAGGATCACAACGTGGTGCCGATGCGGGCGGACTGGACGAACAAGAACGACGAGATCGGCAAGTTCCTCGCCGCGCACGGCCGCTACGGCATCCCCTTCTATCTCCTCTACCGCCCGGGACGCCCGCCGCACGTCTTCGGCGAGCTGCCGAGCAAGAGCGGGCTGGTCGCCACGGTCAGAGCCGCAGCCGGCTCGTGACCTGCCTCGACCGCCCATCGTCGTAGCTCACCGGCAGCGTCACCGTCATCACCGCGCCGCCGCCAGGGCGGTTGGCCGCCGCCACCTCGCCGCCGTGCTGCTCGGCGATCCGCTGCACGATCGACAGCCCGAGGCCGGTGCCGCCGCGGCGGCGGGTGAAGAACGGCTCGAACAGGCGGTCCAGATCCTCGGCGCGGAAGCCCGGCCCCGAGTCCTCCACCACGAAGCGCACCAGCCCCTCCCCCGCCGTCACCGCCCGGATCAGCACGCGCCCGCCGGCCGGCGAGTGCTGGATGGCGTTTTCGAGCAGATTCTGGAAGATTTGCACGACCCGGCCGTGGTCGACCACCAGGCGCGGCAGGTCCGGCTCGGCCACCTGGGCGACCTCGACGCCGGTCTGGTCGGCGAGCGGAGCGCAGGCGGCGACCGCCGCCGCGACCACCTCCCGCGGGCAGGCCTCGGCAAGGTCGAGGCGCGGCGGCTTGCCGTAGTCGAGGAGCTGGCGCATCAGCTCGTTGAGCCGCCCGATCCGCTCGCGCAGCACGTCGAGATAGCGCCGGTACTCGGTCCGCCGCTTGAACTTGGACTCGAAGGCGTCGAGCGTCGCCGTGATGCCGAACAGCGGGTTGCGGACCTCGTGGGCGACGCCGGCGACCAGGGCTCCCATGACCGACATCGTCTCGCTGCGCCGCAGCCGCTCCTGAAGGCGGACGGTGTCGCTGATGTCGAGGATCACGACGACCGCCCAGCGGTCCTGGTCGGGGCCGACGACCGGGCTGATCGACACGTCCCAGGTGCGCCCGTCGTCGCGATGCGCCTGGGCGCTCGCCCGCCGGTCGCTCTCCGCTACCTCGGCGAGCAGCGCGCGGACCGCCCGCCAGGGCTGGCCGTCGCCGAGCACCGCCAGCGGGTGGTGGATCGCCCCCTCGTAGGAGAGGCCGCCGAGCTCCCGCGCCGCCTCGTTCATGCGGATGATGCGGCCGTCCATCTCCAGCAGCAGCAGGGGGGAGGCGATGGCGTCGAAGGTCAGCCGCCATTCGAGAGCCGAGCGGCTGATCAGCCGCTGCAGCTCCGCCTGGCGCTCCTGGCCGTCCATGACTTGGCTCAGCATGCGTTCTCGCTCAAAGGATGATCGGGTGTGCTCGCGTAGTATATCCCTGGGGAGGGGATGAATGCGGGACGAGGAAGAGGACGGCGAAGAAGGTGAGATCCCGGGGCTCGATCCCGTCGAGCTGCCGATCACCGGCGTGCTCGACCTGCACAGCTTCCGGCCGGCCGAGGTGCCGGACGTCGTGCGGGAGTACCTCGAGGCGGCCTGGGAGAAGGGGCTCCGCGAGCTGCGCATCATCCACGGCAAGGGGATCGGCGTGCAGCGCCAGACCGTGCGCACGCTGCTCGCCCGCGACGAGCGGGTGGAGGCGTTCGGCGACGCGCCTCTCGAAGCCGGCGGCTGGGGCGCCACCTGGGTGAGGCTGCGCCCGGCGTAGGGACTGCCCTGCCATGCGATCTTCCATCGCCAAAGCGTGGCGCCGGGGGCGCCGGCGGCTGTCGACCGCCGCCGGCAACCGGGGGCGCGTCCAGTTCGTCTACAGCCGGCGCTACCAGGTGGAGCTCCCCGGGGTGGCCTACGACTTCCAGCGCGGCGAGCGCATCCTCACCTTCCTGGACGCGGCGGGGCTGCTCGACCGCGGCGACGTCCACGCCGCCGAGCCGATCCCCTTCCGCTACCTGCGCCGCGTACACACCGACGACTACCTGACCGCCGTCACCCGGCCGGACGCCCTGCTGCGGATCGTCGGCCTGCAGCTCTCCGAGGAGCTCGCCGAGCGGGTGCTGGAAGCCCAGCGCACCATGGTCGGCGGCACCCTGGCGGCGGCCCGCCTCGCGGTCGCCTCCCGCGGCATCGCCGTCAGCCTGGGCGGCGGGATGCACCACGCCTTCGCGGACCGGGGGGAGCGCTTCTGCGTCTACAACGACGTCGCTACCGCCATCGCCGAGCTGCGCGCTCAAGGGGCCGCCGCGCGGATCCTGGTGATCGACCTCGACGTCCACGACGGCGACGGCACGCGCTCGATCTTCGCCGCCGACCCGTCGGTCCACACCTTCTCGATTCACAATCACACCTCGGCCGGCGTCCAGGCGGCGGAGGCGACCGCGATCGAGCTGGGGTTCGGCGTCGGCGACGAGGCCTATCTGGAGGCCGTGCGCGCCGGCCTGCCGCGGGTGATCGAGCGGTTCGCGCCCGAGATCGTCTTCTATCTCGCCGGCAGCGATCCGGCGGCGGACGACCAGATCGGCGACTGGAAGATCACTCCCGAGGCGATGCTCGAGCGCGACCGCTTCGTCCTCTCCTCGGTCCGCGAGGGGGCGCGGAAGCTCCCGCTGATCGTCGTGCTCGCCGGCGGGTACGGCCTCAATGCCTGGCGCTACAGCGCCCGCTTCCTCTCGACGCTCCTCAATCGCGGCCGGGCGGTCGAGCCGCCCAGCACCGAGGAGCTGCTGCTGGTCCGCTACCGCAGCCTCGCCCGCCAGCTCGAGGAGCACGAGCTCACCGGCGAGCCCGAGCGGAACGAGGACGACTGGGGGCTCTCGGCGGAGGATCTCGCGGGCGCGCTCGGCGGCCCCCGCCGGCCACGGCGCCTGCTCGGCTTCTACTCGCGGCAGGGGCTGGAGCTGACGCTCGAGCGGGCCGGCCTCCTCGAGCGGGCGAGAGACCTCGGCTTCGAGCGCCCGATCCTCGAGCTGGACCTCGACAACCCGGCGGGGGACACCGCCCGCCTCTATGGCGATCCCGCGCGGCGGGAGCTGCTGATCGAGACCCGCCTGCGCGTCGACCGCCGGGCCCTGCCCGGCGTGGCCCTGCTGCGCGTCGAGTGGCTCCTGCTCCAGAACCCGCGCGGGCACTTCACCGCCGAGCGCCCCCCGCTGCCGGGGCAGAGCCACCCGGGGCTCGGGATGCTCCAGGACCTCATCGCCCTCTTCGTGCTCATCTGCGACCGCCTGCAGCTCGACGGGATCGTCTTCGTGCCGTCGCACTTCCACATCGCCGCCCACGGCCGGAAGACGACGCGCTTTCTGAGTCCGATCGACGAGGGGCTCTATCGCGCTCTCGAACAGGCGCTCCGGCCCCTCCCCTTCGCCGAGGCGGCCGCGGCGATGGCCGCCGGACGGGTGGTCGACACCGCGACCGGCCAGCCCCTGGTCTGGCACCCCGTGCCCATGGTCTTTCCGGTCAGCGAGCGGCTGCGCGAACAGGTCACCGGCGAGGAGTACGAGCGGCAGGCGGCCGAGGAGGCCGCGCGGCACGCCTTCGTGGTACCGCCCTGAGGCTCAGGCGGCCCGGCGGCGGGACCGGTTCCCGGCCTGCCGGAGGACCAGGGAAGCGGCGAGCGACTCGCGGGCGATCCCCAGCCCCAGGAAGATGCGCCGCGCCTGCTCCGCCAGGCGCTCCATCGACCCGAAGCGGCCGAGCCGGGCGGAGACCAGCGCCAGCTCGAGGGAGGCGACCGCGGCGTCGTAGGCATTCCCCCGCCGGACGAACTCCTTGCGGACCTTGTCGAGCAGGCCCGCGCCGCGCCGCAGCTCCCCCTGGGCGAGGGCGATCCGCGCCTCCAGCCAGCGGAGCCGGAGCTGGAGGATCTCGTCCGGGAAACGGTACATCTCGGGGCTGCGGGCGAGCAGCGCCTGGGCCTCGAGCGGCCGGCCGGAGCCGGCCAGGCAGTCGATCCGGCGGAAACGGACGAAGTAATAGAAGAACGGGTCCTCGCCGGGATCGGTGAGGGCGTCCGCCCGCTGCAGGGTGAGGATCGCCTGCTCCGGCTCGCCGCGGTACTGCTCGACGAGGGCGAGACCGACAATCGACTCGGCCGCGCGGCGGGACTCGCCGGCCCACAGGAAGACGGAGACGGCGCGCCGGAACAGGCCCGCCGCCTCGTTGAGCCGCCGCTGGGCCCGCCACAGGCACGCCTTGTAGGCGTGGAACTGGGCCTTCTCCAGCAGATCCCCGGTCCCCTGGCCGAGGTCGGCCTCCGCCTGGCGGAACGCCTCCTCCGATCCCCGGAGGTCCGAGGCGAGCCGCCGGGCGTTGCCGATGGTCATCCAGCACCTGCCCCGCGCGTCGGCGAGCACCCGCCCTCCATACGCGGAGGGGTCGAGCGATTCGACGAGCTCGAGCGCCACCCTCGCCAGCCGCTCCCCTTCCCGGGGAGCGTCCACCGAATCCCGGTAGCCGCGCTGGAGGAGCAGGCCGCAGAGCGGGAGATTGCGGAACCGCTTGCTGTTGCGCGCCAGCAGCTCCCGGCGCTCCGGCCGGTGGCGCAGGAGCTCCGCGAGCAGGGCCGGCGCCTCGTCCCGCTCCCGCGTAGCGGCCTCGATACGGGGGAGGAGCGCCGTCAGCACGCGATCCACGGCCCGGCCGGCCGTCGTCTCCGAAGGACGCCAGAAGAGCAGGCCCCCCGGCTCCGCGGGAGCTCTCGCCGCCAGCGCCGCCCGGCAGGACGGACAGGCATGGACATGCCGCAGGAGACGGCTCCGCACCTCGGGAAGGAGCTCGAGCAGGCCGCTCAGGATTTCGGGCTTGGGATGAGTTCTTGGCATCGGCGAGACCCGGTTCTTATCTTTTTTTGCAGAAATAGCTCTCCTAATAGAAGAGTTGCCGCAAGAGGCTTCCAGGTGACAAAAAAGGCTCATGAATTTTTTGCACGGTCTCCAGGGCCCCTGTTATGATCGTCCGGCCCCCCTGTGACCTCGTCGATGAACCGCCTATGAACCGCTCATGAACCGATTGATCAGCCTCCCCCTCTGGCTGGCGATCCTGCTCTCCCTGCTCGCCGCCTGGGCGGCTCTCGATCGCCTGCTGGTCCCCGGCGTCCGCTGGTACCTGCGCCGGCGGGTGAACCGCGCCATCGACGAGCTGAACACCCGGCTGCGGCTGAAGATCCCCCCCTTCCACCGCACCCGGCGGCGGGTGCTGATCGACCGCCTGGTCTACGACCCCGCGGTGGTCGAGGCGGTCGACCTGCACGCCCGCGAGCAGGGGATTCCGCGCCGGGTCCTGGTGTCGCGGGTGGAGCGCTACGCCCGCGAGATCGTGCCGGCCTTCAACGCCTACTTCTACTTCCGGATCGGCTACTGGATCTCCAAGCGGGTGGCCCAGCTCCTCTACCGGGTGCGGCTCGGCTTCTCCGACGAGGCCGGCCTCGCCGCGCTGGCCCCCGGCTCGACCGTGGTCTTCCTGATGAACCACCGCAGCAACATGGACTACGTCCTGGTGGGCTACCTGGCCGCGGACCGCACCGCCCTCTCCTACGCCGTCGGCGAGTGGGCGCGGATCTGGCCGCTGCAGACCCTGATCCGCTCGACCGGGGCCTACTTCGTGCGGCGCAACTCCGGCGACCTCCTCTATCGCCGGGTCCTCGAGCGCTACATCGCCATGGCGACCGCGGCGGGGGTGCCCCAGGCCGTCTATCCGGAAGGGGGGCTCTCGCGCGACGGCCTCCTGCGCGCGCCGAAGCTCGGCATCCTCGACTACATGCTGCGCTCCTTCGATCCCCATCACGGCGACCGCGACCTGGTGTTCATCCCGGTGGGGATCAACTACGACCGGGTGCTGGAGGACCGCACCCTCCTGCTCGGCCAGCAGCCGGAGCGGCCGCGGCGGAGCCCCCTGTTCGCCGCCAGGACGGCCCTGCGCTTCATCGGCCGCAACCTCGCCCTGATGCTGCGCAGCCGCTGGCACCGCTTCGGCTACGCCTGCGTGAACTTCGGCACCCCGCTCTCGATGCGCCGCTATCTCGGCGAGCGCGGCCTGGACCTCCGCCATCTCTCGCGGGAGGAGCGCGCCACTCATCTGGCGCGGTTGGGGGAGGAGCTGATGGCGAAAATCGGCGGCGTCATCCCCGTCCTGCCGGTGCCGCTGGTGGCGGCCGTCCTGGTGCGCTGCGCCGGCGAGCCGATCTCCGAGCTGGAGCTCAAGGCACGGACGTTCCGGCTGATGACCGAGCTGGAGAAGGCCGGCGCCCACGTCTACATCCCCCGCCGCGACCAGGACTACGCCATCGTCGCCGGCCTGCGCATGCTCACGCTCCGCCATCTCGTCGAGGAGACGGACGGCCTGTACGTAGCGAAGACCGGCGAGATGCCGCTGCTGCGCTACTACGCGGGCTCGATCTCCCACCTGCTCCCCGCGCCGGCCCCGGCTTAAACTCGGGGCGCCGCTTTTCGTATACGAGCCGAGATGAAACGCCGCGCCAAAGGGACTCTCTACCGCCTTCAGGGCTTCTTCAGCGATTACACCGCGGGATTGGAATCGCGCGACGTCAAGCGCCTGTTCGAGCGCGACGCGGCCCGGGCCTACGCCGTGCTCACCCGCGACCACAGCCAGGAGGCCGAGCCGGAGAAGGGCCTGAGGCGGTTCTTCTTCCGGGCGAAGCTCGCCTTCCTCGGCCTCTCCTACAAGCTCTCGCCGCCGCGGCGCATGCTGTTCGGCGTCTCGCTGGTGGCGTTCGTCCTCGGCCTGCTCAGCGACCCGCACACCCTCTACCGCTCGAAAGAATTCAGGGTCGTCGTCCAGTTCTCCCCCTTCTGGTTCGCGGTCAGCGTCGGCTGCCTGGTCTTCCTCCTCGCCCTCGAGCTGGTGGACCGCGTCCGCGTGCGCGACGAGCTGGAGGTCGCCCGCGAGCTGCAGTCGGAGCTGCTGCCGCACGACCTGCCGGCCGTCCCCGGCTATCTCTTCGCCCACTCCTATCGCACCGCCAACGAGGTGGGAGGTGATTTCTACGACCTGATCGGGCTGCCCGACGGGCGTCTGGCGATGGTGGTGGCCGACGCCAGCGGCCATGGCATGGCCGCCGGGCTGGTGATGGCGATCGCCAACGCCACCCTGCGCACCGCCCTCGACCTCGACCCCAGTCCGGAGCCGGCGATGGCGATGCTCAACCGCACCCTCTGCCGCACCGGCACGACGCGCACTTTCATGAGCGCCTTCTACGGCCTGCTGACCCCGGAGACCGGCGAGATGGAGTTCGTCTGCGCCGGCCACCCCTATCCGCTGCTGCGGCGCGCCGGCGGCCAGACCGAGGAGCTCGGCAGCGGCGGCTATCCGCTCGGCCTGCGCGATCCCCTGCCGATGAGCCGCGGCACCGTGACGGTCGAGCCCGGCGATCAGCTCCTCCTCTACACCGACGGCCTGCCCGAGGCCCTCGATGCCCAGGGGAAGACGGCGTTCGGCTACGAGCGCATCCAGGCCGCCCTCCAGCTCGGCGGCTCCCCGCAGCAGGTGCACGACAACATCCTCCACAGCTTCGACACCCACGCCGGGGACGAGCCGCTGCGGGACGACCTGACGCTGCTGGTCATCGCGCGCGGGGGCGACTGACCTCGGGATCGATCAGGCCGGCAGGATGCGCTGCCAGTTTGCGAGCGCCACGATCCGGCCCATGGGTTGAGCCTTCCGCACGTAACGGCCATCCGCGCTCACGAGCGTCCCGCCATGCTCCAAGGCCACCGCGTGATAGAGCGTGTCGAACAGATGATGGTTCAGGTCACGGGCGATCCGGCTGGCTCTCTTGAGAGTGGCTAAATCGTCCGCTATAGGGAATTCCATCGCGGCCAGGAGGTCGAGCCCCGCATCGGCGCTTGCCGGACGGAGCCGGGTCACGACCGCGGCCACTTCCGCCAGCCAGTGCGGGGGCTGCAGCAGCTCGAGGGTCCCCGCCCTGATCGCGGCGAGCAGCTCCAACGCCTCTTCGGTGTTTTCTTCAGCCTCAGAGTCAGGAAACAACCACTTCACCACCACGCTGGCGTCGATCACTATCCTCATGGTCGGTCTGCCTCTCGTGCCCTCGCGATTTCGGAATCAGAGACCGGCTTCTGCTGGCGACGGAAATCGAGCAGCGCATCAATGGCGGCGGCACGTCGCTGCTGTCGCTTCTTCTCCTCGACAGCTTGCTGCATGAGGCGGGCGATGACGGCGCTTTTGTTGTCGTTCGCGAAGGCCTCTTGAAAGGCCTGCTTGATGTCTTCTGGAACGCTGAAGTTGACGGTAGCCATGATGGGCCCCCTTTGTTGAAATTTTCAACAACATGGTAGCACCACCAGGGAGCGCGGGATAAAATCCCCTGGTCCGGCCCAGAGAGGAGCGCTTCCTGACCGAAGAGACGATGCCGTCGACGATGGTGGTCCACGCCACCATCATCCTCGGCATGTTCGCGACCTTTTTTCTTCAGGTTCCCCACGCCGTGAGAAGGAGTGGCGGAAGGACGTGAAGAAGGAGGAGCGGCAGATCGAACAGGACGAGTTGGTGAGGCCGGTTCGTTAGACCTCTTCGGAGTCGGTCGCGTCTTCACGATACGGAGGGTGGATCGGGAGCACCGGCGACTCGATATGGGGTAAAATAGAAATCGCCATGGCGGCTCCTCGAAAGCAACCCTCGATCCTCTCGAATCCTCCGAAAGAGGAATTTCATCCCCGAACCCCGCTGGGCCGAGAGCTCTGGGAGATTCGCCAGCGAGTCCTTGACTCGGGGGAGCCTCTCCTGGACTGGGAAGATTTGGAGCAAGAGATCGCGGAGCGCAGAGGCGAGCGGACCGGATCCTCCCGTTGAAGCTCACCTTCATTGATGCCGGGGTGCTGATCGCGGCCGTTCGCGGCAATGCGGATGTCGCTCGTCGTGCATTCGAAGTCCTGAACGACCCTCAACGCTCTTTCGCTTCAAGCGGGTTTGTCAGGCTCGAGGTCCTGCCCAAAGCCGTCTTCCACAAACAGGGGGAAGAGGCCGCGTTCTACGAGGCATACTTTCGTGGAGTCGACCGGTGGGTGGAGCCCGGTCCAGCTGTCATGGAAAGCGCGCTCGATTTGGGTAGCAAGAAGGGCCTTTCCGCCCTGGACGCTCTGCACGGGGCAGCGGCGTTGTTGGCCAATGCCTCGGAAATGGTGACCACCGAGAAGAGCGGAAAGCCCCTTCATCGTCTGACCCATCTCAAGGTCACAACGATCCACCCGGACTAGGCCGCCCCACCGGACAGCCGCTTCCGGAAGTGCTCACGCCACCCTTCCGCCAGGGCCTCGACGCTCGCGGCCCGGCGCAGCAGGTCGGGATCGCTCTTCCCCTTGCGATCGAGATAGAGCCGGATGATGTCCACTACCGTCACGCCATTCTCGTCCTCGTGGACGCGCTCCATGGCGTCGCCGGCGCCGATCTCCCCTTCCTGGACGATGGCGAAGTAGATGCCCGGGCGCTCGCTGGCGAGGAAGCGCTCGACGACGTCGTCGCGGTCGAACTTCAGGGCCAGCTTGAAGCAGGGCATCCGCGGCTGGGTGACGACCAGCTCCGCCGTGCCGATCCGGAAGCGGTCGCCAACGTGGACCTGGTCCTCCCACCACCCCTCGGTGGTGAGATTCTCGCCGAAGGCGGCCCACGGCAGGGTCTCCAGCTCCAACTCGCGCCGCCAGTACGGGTAGTGCTCCGACGGGTAGGCGTAGACCGCCTTCTCCGGCCCGCCATGGACCGAGAGGTCCGCCTGGCCGTCGCCGTCCAGGTTGTAGCGGCGCAGGCGCACCCGCCCCTCGACCGGCTCCTTGAAGATGCCGGTCATGATCCGCCGCCCCTTCCACATCACGGGCCGGGGGAGCCCGACGTTCAGCGAGAGGATTTTCATCGGAGCGGAATCGTATCGCGTTCGGGAGAACGGATGGGCGGTTTCCGCCCAGCCATGCGCCGGGTCCGCCCTCCGGTTCGCCGGGTCGGCCCTCCCGTTTCCTGAGGCGCCCCTCCGGTTCGCCGCGCCGGCCCTCCGGTTCGCTGAGCTGGCCCTGTTTTCGCGCGAGTCCGCCCATCGTTCGCCGGACTCTCCTCTGCGAATGGGAGAATCGCGCGAACGGAGGGCACACCCGCACCTCCACTGGGCGGACTCGACGCACGGGTGGGCCCGTCCTCCGTGCCATTCCGCGGAACCCCAGGATCAGAGGGCCGGTTCGCACGATCGCAGGGCGGTACCGCGCAATGGGAGGGCAAGACCGCACAACCCGAGGGAAAAGACGCACGAGCGGAGCGGCATACCGCGGAACCAGAGCATGGCGCCGCGCAACCAGAGGGGAGCACCACCGAGCCGGAAGGCCCAGGAGGGGAACGGCTCGGCGGTGCTGGATCCGCCGTCCGCTCTACGCCTTCGCCCCGCGCGCCACCAGCAGCTCCACGATGGCGTCCTGCTTGCCCGCCTGGGCGTGTCGGATCAGCGGGATGCCGTGCGGCCCCTTGAGGTCGATCACCTTGGGATCGTCCGCCAGGAAGGCGCGGACGATCTCGATCTTGCCCGTCGTGGCGGCGCAGAAGACGTCCATGCGCGCGCCGCGGGAGAGGAGGAGGGCCGCGATCTCCCGGTTCCCCATGTGGGAGGCGCCGCCGAGGGCGGTCTCCCAGTCGCCGCCGCCCCAGTCCCAGGTGGCGTTGATCAGGGCCGGCTGCTGATCGAGCAGCTCGCGGGTGCGGTCGAGCTTTCCGTGGCCGGCGATGACGAATTCGCGGACGAGGTCCGGATCGAGACGGGGAGGACGCTCGGGGACCGCGGGTTTGGCAGCGGGAGCGGCGTCCTGGGCTCCGGCGATGGCGTTGGGGACGAGGGCTCCGGCGGTCATCAGCAACCCCCCTTTGAGCAGGTCGCGGCGGGAAGAGGTCATGGTCGGTCTCCTTTCACCACCATAGTAGGTCCTAAAGCCCGACAGGGCCTCGCATGGCGTCGCTTCCGGTACCGGTGGCGCGCAAAAATCCTTCAGCGCGAAAGATAGGCGGTTTGCCAGGAAGCCCTGGCCAACCAGGTCCAGGTGCGCACGTTGGGGAGCCTGGGCAGGTTGAGGCTGAAGTCGGCGGCGATTTCCAGCTGATGGCCCGCCGCCGGCAGATAGGCCCGGCCCTCGCTGCGTTGGCCGTCCATGCGGTCTTCGTGGCGGTCTTCCCGCTGGCGGCTCGTGCCGTTTATCCAGACGCCCACGCCGTTAAACGGACTGCCGCCAGGGGCGCCCAGGGTGATCTTGAGGCCGGATCTGAAACTTACCTCGCGGGACGAGATCCCTTCCCGGTCGTGGGCCACGACCAGCACCTGCTCGGACGGTCGCCCGAACGGGCTGCCCAGTGAATCCTGGTTCCAAATCACGTGCAGCTTGAGCTCGAGCGGCTGGCCGGAACGCGAACGAATGGTCTTCCGGCTGCGCAGCATCAGAGAGCGCTTGCGGTCGACCGAGAACTCGACCCGATTGGAGCCAGTGATGGGGTTGACGCCGCGGGTCGTCACCCACCTGGTCGCGATCGTTTCACCCACGATCGGTCGCGGCATGGTGCCACGGGTCGTGTCCACCCGTTGGATGCGCTTACGCTGGTCGATTGTGGTGTCGAGATCGCTGGCCGACGGTACCCTGGCCAACGTCGAATTGACGTTGGGCTTGGAGGGTTCGCCCCAACTCTCGGAGGACCGCTGGTCGAACTCGCCGCTGAAGAGGGCGTAGGCGCCGCCGGCACGGGCGATCCCCACGAAGCTGCCGAAGCGTTCGCTGGCGCGACCGGTGATCTCGCCCAGGCTGTCGTCGACGCTCACGACCGATGGGAGGTAGGGCAGGGCATTGCCCGCGTCCCCAGCGGCGAACCGATAGTCGCCCAGCCTCGCATCGTTGGCGAGCGGCTGCTTGAAGCGGTACACCGTCCATTCGCTGCCGAAGTCGATGCGGTCGAAGACGAGCGGCCGGGCGAGGTTCGAGGCGCTCCACCCGTCGAGCTCCGGCCAGCCCTTGATCGGCACACGGGCCGTGATCGACGCCTTGAGCGGCAGCGGGCTGTTGCCCGGCGATTTCAGCGTCAGCGTCGAACCGGGCCCCGGACCCAGGGCGATGACGCGGCCCCAGATCGCCTGGCCGGCCGACCGCAGCGCGACGTCGTCCGACGTCGACAGCGCCAGGGCCTGGAACGCGTCGGCGCGCGCGAAGACTTCCTCGGCGTGGCTGGGAAGGAAGTTGGCGAACGGGCTCCGCGGGAAGCTGTTGGCCAGCACCAACCATTCGACGGCACGCTGGAACGACTCGAGCTGCGCTTCGATGTTGGCGGCGTAGGACTTGCCGTACTCTGAGGCGGTCTGGCGCGGCGCGTCCGGAGTCCCCTCGAGAGCTCGCGCCGACCACAGGTACAACACCTGCGCCTGCTGCTGGCGCAGGATCCATTGCCGCATGGCGAGCTCGAGCTCGAGATAGAGCGGACGCACGTCGAACTCCTCGGGGTCTTTGCCATCCCACTCCTCGGGATTGCGCCCGGCCCGCGGCCAGGAGTCGATCTGCTTCGCCAGCATCAGGGGCAGCGGCACGCCCTCCCGTCCTGAGCCCTCGACGATCGCGACCCGGAGCGCGATAGCCGACTTGCCGATGTCATAGGAGCTCCCAACCAGATTTCGGGCGAGCTTCTGCAACGATTCCCGGGTCGCCTCCGGGCTCTTTGGCTCGGCATAGCGGAAGTGGTCGTTGAAGGCGGCCCAGGCATTCTGGATATTCGACAAATGGCTTTCGATCTGGACTTCCGCCGGCAGGTTCTTGAGCGCCTCGCGAAGCACGTCGCTTTGCCGCCCGATCGCGTCGTTGAGCTCGGTCTGCCCCGCCTGGACGGCGTCGAGCTGCTCTCGCAGGGTATCGAGCTTGGCCCCGACCCCGTCGCGCCATTCCTTCTCGTCCTCTCCCGTGACCTTCCCCGCCGTCATGCACAAGAGCTCGCCCGCCGCGTCGTTCACCTGATCCTTCCCGCAGAACCCGGCGTAAAGCCCGCCGGCGATGGCGTTGAGCAGAAAACCCGCGCCCCAGCTGGCGCCTTTTGAGAGCCCGGAGCCGAGCCCGCCGAGCAGCACGTCTTTGGCGGACTTCGCCTCCGCCCGTTCCGGCACGGCTCCCAGGACGGTCAGGGCCAGGGCAAGGCAGGTGAAACGGGTTGCGAGCGAGTGCGTTCGTCCCATTCTCTTGAACAAGGTGTTCCTCCTCGTGGCGATGAAGGTGTTCTTTCCTCAGGGGTGTCCCGGGGAAAGAGATCGAGCTCGTGGGTGCCGTTGCCTGGAGTGGAGCGTAGCATGGCTGGATCGACGCCCCACCACCAGCGCCCGCCTACCTACCTGGGGGACGGGAGAAGAGGGCTGGGGTGATGAGGGCCCGCAACCCCCCGCCCCCCAATCTCGTACAGGTATACTCACAGGGGTCCCGATGGACCTTTTGAAGCTCTCCGGGAGGGTCAGCCTTTGACGAAGGATCGCGCGACGGGCCGGGACATCGTACTCGCCATCGGCGAGAACATGCGCCAGAGCCTCGAGCCGCTGGTGACGAAGACGATCGCCCCCAGCCTCTACCAGGTGTATCTCCACGCCGACGACTACGACCGCCTGCGCAGCCTCTTCGGCGAGCTCGAGGGGGAGGCCAAGGCGCTGCTCGACAACGAGCTGGCGCGGCTCAACCACGGCTCGGCGCCGGCGTTCCCCCGCATTCTGCGCAAGAAGAAGGACGAGCCGCCGGCCGCCCCGCAGTACGTCAGCGCCGAGGGGAAGTGGACGGTGCGCTTCCAGGAGGACCCGAACGGCACGCTCAGCCCCGGCGACGTCGAGGTGGTCTCGGAGTTCGCCCGCCCCCCCGAGGCGGCCTTCGGCGCCGGCACGAAGACCCACCGCATCTCCACCACCCGGCGGCTCGGCCAGATGACCACCCAACGGGAGGACCAGGCGGCGACGGCGAGGCGGGAGATGCCCTCGGGAACGGTAGCCACCGAGCCCTCCGGGCACGCCCGGATCGTCTACAAGGACGACCGCGGCACCCACACCTTCCTGGTGACCAAGGACGAGATCGTCATCGGCCGCCAGGCGCCGGACGTCTGGGCCGACCTGTCGATCGACACCTCGCTCGACGTCTCGCGCGAGCACGCCCGCCTCCAGCGCACACCCGAGGGGGTGTTCCGCATCAAGGACCTCTCGAAACTGGGCACGACGGTCAACGGCGTCCCTCTGCCGCGCAGCCTGGAGGCGGCGGACGGTGGGGTCAAGGACCTCGACCGCTGGGAGCCGCTGCCGGACAAGGCGCGGATCGGCCTCGCCGGAGTGATTTATCTCGACTTCGAGAGGCTCGCCAGCGCATGACGGTCCTCTACTTCGCGCGCTTGGCCTTCGTGCTGGTCCTGATTCTCCTCGCCGCCACGCTGCTGGTGCTCGCCGCCCGGGAGAGGAAGTAGACCTTGGCCGCGGCGAGCCTGAAGCGCCCCCTGGCGGCGGCCGGCAGCGACCCCGGCCGCGAGCGGGAGAACAATGAGGACCGCGTCGTCTGCGATCCCGAGCGGGGGATCTACGCCGTGGTCGACGGCGTCGGCGGCGAGTCGGGAGGCGAGATCGCGGCGCAGACGGCGATCGAGATCCTGCAGGCCCGCCTCTCCCGGCGGACGACCGACGCCTCCCGCCTGATCCGCGAGGCGATCGCCCTCGCCAACAAGCAGATCTACGACCAGGCGCAGGCCAATCCCGCCCTCGCCGGCATGGCGTGCGTGCTGACGGTCGCCGTGGTCGACGGTGACCAGGCCACGATCGGCCACGTCGGCGACAGCCGGCTCTATCTGTTGCGGCCCGGAGAGATCAAGAAGATCACCCGCGACCACTCCCCCGTCGGCTCCCGCGAGGACACGGGCGAGATCTCGGAGGCGGAGGCGATGAGCCATCCGCGCCGCAACGAGATCTTCCGCGACGTCGGCTCGGCGCCCCACGAGCCGGACGAGGAGGGGTTCATCGACATCACGCAGATCCGCTTCGAGCCGGACTCGGCTCTGCTGATCTGCAGCGACGGCCTCTCGGACCTGGTGACCTCGCAGGCGATCCTCTCCCTGGTCGAGAGCAACGCGGCGAGCCCCAAGGCCGCCGTGCAGGCGCTGATCGACGCCGCCAACGAGGCCGGCGGGAAGGACAACGTCTCGGTGGTGCTGGTCGAGGGGGAGCGCTTCGCCGCCGCCGCGTCCAGGAGCCGGAAGGAGCCGGCCATCGCGGCCAGTTCCCGGTCTGCCGGTAGTCTGGCCGGCAACCCGGCCAGTAGGGGCGTCCGCGGCGCCGGGGTGGCGCGCGGCGGCGTGGGATCGCGGATCCTCGGCGTTTTCGTCAGCCGGCCGGCGTTCCTCTTCTATGGCGCGCTCCTCGGCGCTTTCGCGTTCGCCGCCTTCGGCCAGGGGCTGCATCTGTTCGACCGCTGGCAGCGCCCGGCTCCCGCCAACGTTCTGCGGGTGGGCACCGGCGACGGCGGGACCGCCACGATCACGGAAGCCCTGGCGCAGGCCGGGCCGGGGCAGACGGTCGAGGTGGCGCCCGGCATCTACCGCGAGGCGCTCCAGCTCCGTTCCGGCGTCTCCCTGGTGAGCCGGGTCCCGCGCGGGGCGCTGATCCTGCCGCCGGCGGGGAGCGGCGTGCCGGCGGTCACCGCCCAGGGGGTCGAGGGGGCGCGCATCGCCGGCTTCCGGATCGCCGGAGACGCCCAGGCGCCGCTCCAGGTGGGGCTCCGCCTCGCCGATTCGGCCGTCGAGGTGGACGGCGTCGAGATCTCGGGCGCGCAGACGGCGGCGATCGACCTCGCCGGCGCCGATCGCTCCGAGATCCACCACAGCTATCTCCACGACAACCCGGGCGGCGGCGTGCTGGTCGAGGCGAGCGCGGCGCCACGGCTGCTCTCCAACCTGATCGCCGGCAACGGCCGGGCGGCGCCGGGCGCGCCCTCGCACCCCGGCGTCGAGGTACGGGAAGGAGCGCAGGCCGAGCTGATCGAGAACCGCTTCGTGGGCAACGACGGCGGCGGCGTGCTGCTGGCCTCCCCGGAGCGCGCCGAGGAGATCTTCGCCTGGAACTCCTTCCCGGGGATGAGCCGCGCCGATGCCGTGCGCGCGCCGGCGCCGGTCCGGCCAGCTCCCCAGGGACCGGGGCGGTAATGCTGACCGTGCAGCAGGTGGGCCGCTTCGAGCTTCGCGACTTCCTCGGCCGCGGCGCGATCGGCGACGTCTATCTCGCCTGGGACCCGCAGGCTCAAGGGGAGGTGGCGCTCAAGGTGGTGCGCATCCACCGCGCCGACCCCGAGATGCTGCAGGCGGAGAAGAACGGCGTCGCGCTCCAGGAGCAGCTCTCGCGCGTGGCGCCGCAGGTGGCGGCGGTCTACGAGTGGGGGGAGGACGGCGGCTTCTTCTGGGTCGACATGGAGTACGTGGCCGGCGCCGACCTCTCGCAGCGGCTCGCCCGCGGCCCGCTCCCGGAGGACAAGGCAGCCTCGATCGCCTGCCAGGTCTGCGACATGCTGGAGTCCTGCCACAACTTCTCGGCCGAGGTCGGCGGGCGCAAGGTCTACGGCATCGTCCACGGCGACATCAAGCCGGAGAACATCCGTCTCCAGGACGACGACCGCGTGCGCGTGCTCGACTTCGGCATCGCCAAGCACCTGTCGCAGACCCGCAAGTTCACCGTCAACCTGTTCGGCAGCCTCCCCTACACGCCGCCCGAGCGGCTCGACCGCGGCGGCGTCGACCGCCACTCGGACCTCTGGGCGGTCGGGGTCGTGCTCTACATGATGGTCGCCGGCTACTCGCCGTTCGACGGCGAAGACCCCGAGGCGGTCGAGGGGAAGATCCGCCGCGGCGATCCCCCGGCGCCGCTGCCGGGCCATGTGCCGCTGCCCTTGAGCCGGATCATCAATCGCAGCCTGGAGTTCCAGGTCGCCCGCCGCTACCAGACGGCGGCCGAGATGAAGGCGGACCTCGAGGCCTGGATGGCCGGCGAGTCATTACCTAGCGAGCGGCCCAGCGAGCTGCCGCGTCCCGGCGCCCCTGGAGTTGCCGGGGAAGATCTGAGCTCCACGCGCCGGACCACCCGCCCGCTCGACGATTCCGGATCGTTCCGCAACTCGGAAACGCGGCGCACCGACGGCTGGGCCGGTCCCAGGGACGCGGCGCTGGACGCCACCCGGCGCACCGGCGAGCTGCCGGTGGCGGCACCACCCATGCCGGTTGCCCAGCCAGCCAGCACCGTGGCCGTACCGGCGGAGCCGCCGCCGGCGCCGCCCCCGACGCGGCGCCGGCGCTTCGCGCTCCGCGGCGCCGGGCTCGCCTTCCTGCTGGTGGGCTCGCTGCTCCTCGCCTCGCAGGTCTGGGTGCGCAGCGAGGCGGCGGCGATGCAGCACGACCTCGCGACCCAGACCTCCCCCGACCTCGACGATCTCTGGGACCGCTACCGCAACCTGGCGCCGTTCAGCATCCTCCCCGGCTCGGGGCTCCGCGACGTGCGCGAGGAGCTGCGGGCCGCCATGCTGAAGTCGGCCGACCGCGTGCTCAACAGCTACCGCGGGGACGACCCGACCACCACCCAGAAGGGGTGGCAGAAGGCGCACGACCGCTTGCGGGCGGCGGTCGACCTCAACTACCGCGATCGCCCGACGCGGGCGAAGCTGATGTACACGCAGGCGCACATCGACCGCATCGACGCCCAGGCGATGCGCGGGCGCGGCCAGAAGGACCCGGCGCGGCAGAAGCTCCGCGACGCCGTCGAGGAGTACCAGGACGCCGCCAAGCTCGCTCCCGACTGGCCGGACCCCTACCTCGGCCTGGCGCGGGTCTACTCCTACGAGCAGCCCGACTTGAAGCAGCTCGAGGCGGCGCTGAACGAGCTCGAGAAGCGCAATTACCCTCTGGGGCGGCGCGAGAAGGCGATGCTCGCCGACGGCTACCGCATGGCTGCCGAGCAGATCCTGGCGCAGTCGGTGGCGGCCAAGGAGACCGACCAGGAGCCGGAGCTGCTGGAGAAGGCCCGCGACACCTTCACCCAGGCGATCAGCCTCTACCGCGAGGCCGGCAACTACGCCGATGCCAAGGCCAACATGGCCACCGCCGCGCAGGAGCTGCGCGGCATCCTCAGCCGGCTGGAAGAATTGGGAGTCTGGTGACCACATGGCCGTGACCCGCAGCACCGCCGCCGACCGCCGGCAGCGGGAGACCGAGACCGCTCCGCGCCGCCAGCCGGGCTTTTCCGTCCAAGGGCTCCCCGGCGGCCCCGTCCCCAGGGCCCGCAACGCGGAGGGGGTGCTCCTCGCCGCCGCCGCCGCCGTCGTCCTCCTCGGTCTGGCCCTCGCCTATCTGGCGATGGTCAAGCCGCTCGCAGGGGACACGGCCGAGATCGCCGCCGGGCGGATCGTCAACCTGAACGACCTCCGCGGGGCTGACCAGTTGCTCGGGGCGCTCGACGTCTTCCCCAGCTCGGCCGAGCGGTCATACGCCGCCCAGGCGATCTGGAAGCGTGCCCACCAGGGGAGCCTGCCCAACGTCGGCGAGATCCAGCGCATCCGCATCCCCTCGGCCGAGATCGAGGGGGACCGGCGCCTCATCAGCCTGCGCGAGCGGCTGGAGGCACGGCGCCAGGGCGGGGTGCAGGGGGAGACCTCGATCCCCCTCCTCTCGCTCCAGCAGTTCCGCGCCCTCAAGCCCCACCTCGTGGTGCGCACGCCGGGGCAGTTCCGCTCCTCGTTCTGGCTCTGGACCGCCGTCTTCCTGCTCGCCTTCGCCGCCGTCCATATCGTCTGGCGGCTGCGGCGCTTCGGGGGGGACGAGCTGATCCTGCCGGCGCTGCTGCTGCTTACCGGCATCGGCCTGGCGATGATGCTCACCATCCGCGACCCATTGCGCGACCTGCCGCTCTACCGCGGCTTCGCCGAGGGGGTCCTGTTCGGCGCCGCCCTGCTGCTCGGCGCCAGCCTGATCGACTACGAGCGCTCGCCGCTCAAGCGGATGAGCTTCGTCCCCCTGCTCGCGGCCTTCCTGCTCTCGGTGGTGCTGATCCTCTTCGGCAGCGGCCCCGGCGGCAGCGACGCCAAGGTGAACCTCTTCGGCTGGCAGCCGGTGGAGGCGATCAAGATCTTCGTCGTGCTCTTCCTGGCCGGCTACTTCTTCGACCGCTGGGAGTTCCTGCGCGAGATCGCGGAGACCCGCGCCGGCCTGTCGCGGAAGCTGCGGATCCCCAAGCTGGAGTACCTGCTGCCGCCGCTGCTCGCCATCGGCCTGGTGCTGGTCTTCTTCTTCCTGCAGCGGGACCTCGGGCCGGCGCTGATCCTCTCCTTCCTCTTCCTCACCCTCTACTGCGTCGCCCGCGGCAAGCCGTGGATGGCCCTGGTGGGGAGCGCCCTGCTGGTCGCCGCCTTCGCGGTGGCCTACAAGATCGGCTACCCCGCCACGGTGAGCGGCCGCCTGAACATGTGGCTGTCGCCGTGGGACAACTTCTTCCGCGGCGGCGACCACCTGGCGCAGGGGCTCTGGTCGCTGGCCGGCGGCGCGGTGACCGGCACCGGCCTGGGGCTGGGGCAGCCGGAGCGGGTGCCCGAGGTCCACACCGACCTGGTGCTGGCGGCGGTCGGCGAGCAGCTCGGCTTCCTCGGTCTGCTGGCGGTCGTGGCCCTCTACGCTCTGCTGGTCTGGCGCGGCTACCGGGCGGCGTTCCGGGCCGGCGGCACCTACAGCTTCTTCCTCGCCCTCGGGCTGACGGTGCTGATCGCCATCCAGATCCTGCTGATCGCCGGCGGCGTCCTCGGCGTGCTGCCGCTCTCGGGCGTGGTCTCCCCCTTCCTCAGCTCCGGCCGCACGGCGATGCTCGCCAACTTCCTGATCCTGGGGGCGATCCTCGGCATCTCCGCCCGCACGTCCCAAGTGGACGGGGAGGAGGCTACCGCCGCGGCGACCGCCACCCGCAGGTTCCAGGGCGCCGCCCGCTGGGCCGCCGTGGCGCTCGGCGTCGTGCTCGCCGCGATCGTCCTCAAGGCGGCGCAGGTGCAGGTCTTCCAGGCCGACCGCTTCCTCGCCCGCGGCGCGCTGACCCTGCAGGGGGACGGCTACCGGCGCTTCCAGTACAACCCGCGCCTGACCGACATCGCCCTGGGGATCCCCCGCGGCGACGTCGTCGACCGCAACGGCGTGCTGCTCGCCACCAGCGATCCGGCCCAGCTCGAGAAGAACCGCGCCGTGCTGGAGCGCCTGGGAGCTACCCTGCCAGCGGCGGAGGACCGGGCGCGGCGCGGCGAGCGCTTCTACCCCTTCGGCGGCCGCACCTTCCACCTGCTGGGGGATCTCAACACGCGCACCAACTGGGCGGCGAAGAACACCTCCTACGCCGAGCGCGACTCCAGCGTCCTGCTCCAGGGGTACGACGACTTCGCCGGGGTGGCCGACGTCCCGCAGCCGGACGGCACCGTCACCCGCGAGCTGCAGCGCGACTACAGCGAGCTGATCCCCCTGCTGCGCCACCGCTGGCAGCCGGAGCACCCGGCCGTGAAGCGGATCCTCGACCATCCGCGCACGCTGCGGATGACGATCGACGCGCGGCTGCAACTGCGGGCGGCCGACGTGCTGGCGAAGTACGCCAGGCAGGCCGGCTTCGGCGCCGCCGCCGTGGTGCTCGACCCGGCCACCGGCGACCTCCTCGCCTCGGTGAGCTATCCGTGGCCCGAGCTCCCCGTGCAGGCCGCCGGTGGAGATAATAAAAACCCGACCCTGATCGACCGCGCCCGCTACGGGGTCTACCCGCCGGGCTCGACTTTCAAGATCGTCACCGCGATGGCGGCCCTGCGCAAGAATCCGCAGCTCGCGAGCGAGCGCTTCACCTGCAAGCTCCTCTCCGGCGGGCGGGTGGGCAACTCTATCCGCGGGTGGGGGCGGCCGGTCCGCGACGATCCCACGGACCACACGCCGCACGGCGAGGTCGACCTCGCGAAGGGGATCGTCGTCTCCTGCAATGCCTATTTCGCGCAGCTCGGCACCTACGCGGTGGGTCCGGAGGCGCTGCTGGAGACGGCCAAGGTCTACGGCATCTCGGTGGCGAAGCCGAACACGCCGCAGCAGCTCAAGGACGCCCTGCCCCAGGCCGCCTACGGCCAGGGGCAGGTGGTGGCGACCCCCTTCCAGATGGCCCGCGTGGCGGCGGCCGTCGCCGCCAACGGCGCCGCCCCCGAGGGGCGCTGGGTGACGGGCGAGGGGAACACCCGCCGCGGCCAGGCGGCGCGGGTGGTGGAGCCGGCGCTGGCGCAGTTCCTCGGCCGCGCCATGCGCCGCGTGGTGACCGAGGGGACCGCCGCCCGCTTCCTCGCCGGCGTCACCCCCGCCATCGCCGGCAAGACCGGCACCGCCGAGGTCCAGGACAAGGGGTCGCACTCCTGGTTCATCGGCTACGCTCCCTATCCGACGCAGGGGGGGCGGCAGATCGCCTTCGGCGTCATCGTCGAGCACGGCGGCTACGGCGGCCGGCTCGCCGCGCCGGCCGCGGGCGAGATCGTCCAGGCGGCCGCGCAGTTGGGCATTCTCAAGCAGCAACCCTGAGCAGAGAGACGACCATGAACGACATGATGGGAAAGATGCGCGACCTGTTGAAGCCCTGGATGAAGGGGACCTCGCCGCTGGAGATCCGCCGCGGCATCCTCGACGACGTCGAGAGCCGCGTCATCGCCGTCGGCGAGGGGAAGCGGATCTTCCCGAACAACCTGCTGCGGGTCCATCTCCTGGTCGCCGACGCGGAAGAGCGCGTCCGCTTCGAGGCCGTCGTCCGCGAGGGGTGGAACCTGAAGCGGGAGATCTCCGAACGCCTCGCGGATCGCGGCTGCCCGCTGCCCGCCGGCTTCGACGTCGAGGTCGCCTTCGACGAGGAGGCTCACCCCCGCTTCGCCGACCGCCGCTTCTACGTCGAATACCTGAACCAGGAGGCTCCCGCCGCCGCTCCCGTGACGGCCGGCGCACCCGGAGCGGCCGCCCCGGCCGGCGGACCCGCCGCTCCGCGACCCATCCTGGAGCTGACCGTGCTCAAGGGGACGGCGACGCAACGGGTCTACGAGATCGAAGGCACCCGCGCCTTCCTCGGCCGGCTCGAGGAGGTCGTCGATCACGATGGCCGGGTCCGCCGCCGCAACGACGTCGCCTTTCTCGAGGTGGGGGAGATCAACTCCACCGTCTCGCGCGAGCACGCCCGCATCGCCTGGGACGCCGAGAGCGGCGGCTACTGGTTGCGCGCCGAGCAGAACGCCTCCGGCACCCGCATCTACCGCGGCGGCAGCACGATCGACGTCAGCTCCCACGACCGTCGGGGGGTCCGCCTCCAGCCGGGGGACGAGATCCTGCTCGGCCGGGCCGCCGTCAAGGTCGGGATGCGGGAAAGTGAGTGAGAGAAAAAAAGTGAGAGAATAAAAAAAGGCGGCCCGCGGAGCTTTGGAGGGAGCGGATGAAGTGGAAGCTCCGCGGGCGCGTGTCTCGGTTGCAGAATGGAGAATAGGCGCGAGGGCAGGTAAAGGTCCTCAACGCGCCGTAAAACTTCGCAAACGTCGTAACCAATCTGTAAACTAACAGAACCCCCGGCGGAACTGCTCTAGACTTTCCGCCGAGCATGAAACTCACAGCTTTGGGCAAACGCAACACTTTATGGGTTGGATTCGTGGCGGTCCTGGTACCGCTGGCGGTCCTCCTCGCTTTCCAATACCGCTGGCTGCGCGAGCTCGACTCCTTTTCCGAGCGGGCCCAGAAGGCCCAGGTCGAGAGCCTCCTCGAGGCGGTCTCCAAGAACGTCGAGTACTTCTACACCGACGCCGGCCAGGTGCTCGATCTGCAGCCGGCCATCTTCACCCAGAACCAGCTCGACCGGGCGGCCCACCTGTTCAAGAAGAAGGGGGTGGTGGGGGTCAAGCGGCTGTTCGTGATGGACCTGCGCGACGGCGACGAGCCGCTCTACTTCTCCCCCAGTTGCGCGAACTTCTATCAGCCGGACTCGACGCCCGAGGCGCGGGCGGTCGCGGTCGCCGTCGCTCCCTGGAAGGCGCTCTACCGCAAGGACGGCATCCTCGAGCGCGTCCGTCTGTTCGTCGAGGAGAAGGACCCCGGCTTCCGCATCCTCCTCTACCCGGTTACCGACGACTCCTCGCGGCTGGTCGGCCTCGCCGGCATGGTCCTCGACGAGGACTACTTCCGGCGGGTCGTGCTGCCGGGGGCCATCCGTGACGCGCTCTCCGACTTCGGCGACAGCGATCCGGATTACAAGCCGATCCTCTCCGTCCAGGACGGCAAGGGGCAGATCGTCTACGCCACCGCGCCGCTCGCGGGGCACCCCGCCTGGAACACCGAGGCCCGGCGGCCGTTCCGCTTCGTCTTCACCGACTGGAACGTCGAGCTCGCCACCCGGCACGCCACCGCCTCCGAGGTGGCGCGGCGGAACTTCCTGGTCAACATGGGCCTGTCGGCGGCGCTCGCCACCGTCCTCCTCGGCGGCCTCATGCTCGCCCTGCGCATCGCCGCGCGCGAGATGAAGCTGTCGCAGATGAAGAACGAGTTCGTCTCCAACGTCTCCCACGAGCTGCGCACGCCGCTGGCCTCGATCCGCGTTTTCGGCGAATTCCTCCGCCTCGGGCGCTTCGTCAGCACCGACAAGGCCCGCGAGTACGGCGACTACATCGAGACCGAGAGCCGCCGCCTGACCCAACTGGTCGACAACATCCTCGATTTCGCCAGCATCGAGTCCGGCCGCAAGACCTACCGCTTCGAGCGCTGCGACGTCGCCGAGGTCGTCTGCGCCACCCTCAGGACCTTCGAGGTGCGGCTGCGGCAGGACGGCTTCGGCATCCGGATCGAGGGCGCGGACACCCCGTTCCCGCCGGCGCGGATCGACCAGGGGGCGATCGTCCAGTCGCTCTCCAACCTGCTCGACAACGCGGTCAAGTACTCCCGGGAGGCGCGAGACATCGTCGTCGCGCTCCACCGCGAGGAGGACTTCATCGTCATCTCCGTCCGCGACCAGGGGATCGGCATCCCGCGCAACGAGCAGCGCAAGATCTTCGACCGCTTCCACCGTGTGAGCACCGGCCTGGTGCACGACGTCAAGGGGAGCGGCCTGGGGCTCGCCATCGTCCAGCACATCGTCCGCGCCCATCACGGCAAGGTGACCGTCGAGAGCCGGCCGGGCGAGGGGAGCACCTTCTCCATCCACCTGCCCATAGAATCCCCGGCGACCGCCGAGGCGGCCGCGGCCAGCGCGGCGACCGCGAATGCCGGGGCGGCGAAACCTTCGGAGGCCTGACACCATGACGACGCGCGTCCTGATCGTCGAAGACGACGAAGCCATGTCGATCGCCCTGCGGGATGGCTTTCAGTACGAGGGGTACTCGGTGACCGTGGCCAAGGACGGCGAGTCCGGCCTGCAGCTCGCCACCGAGGAGCCCCCCGACCTCATCCTGCTCGACGTCATGCTGCCGAAGATGACCGGCCTCGACATCTGCAAGAACCTGCGCGGCGGCGGCAGCGCCGTGCCGATCATCATGCTGACCGCGCGCGGCCAGGAGATCGACAAGGTCCTCGGGCTGAAGCTCGGCGCCGACGACTACATCACCAAGCCGTTCGGCTTCATGGAGCTGCTCGCCCGCGCCGAGGCCGTGCTGCGCCGCTCCAACCCGGTCCAGCCGGCGCCGTCCGCCGTCGAGGCCTACCGCTTCGGCGACGTCAGCGTCGACTTCCGGCGCCACGAGGCGCACAAGGCGGACCAGCCGGTCGACCTCTCCCCCCGCGAGTTCCAGCTCCTCGGCTTCTTCATCCAGCACCGCGGCGAGGTGATCACCCGCGAGAAGCTGCTCGACACCGTCTGGGACTACAACTCGATCCCCTTCACCCGCACTGTCGACATGCACATCGCCAAGCTGCGCAAGAAGATCGAGGACAACCCTTCCGATCCCCGGCACATCGTCACCGTCCACCGGCTGGGGTACAAGTTCACGGGCTGAACGGCTCCTTTTCTTGCCTCTCCCCTCCGAAGCGCATACCTTAGCGTTATGGCGCAGCCCTGGGACAACGATTTAGAACGGGACGAGGAGTTCGCCCTCGAGGAGCGGCGCAAACCCAAGCGCCCGCGCAAGTGGAAGGTGCTGCTCCACAACGACGACTTCACCACCATGGAGTTCGTCATCCACGTCCTGGTGACCCACTTCCACAAGCCGCCGGCCGAGGCGACCCAGATCATGCTCCAGGTGCACAGGAAGGGACTCGGGCTCGCCGGTGTTTACTCCAGAGAGGTGGCCGAAACCAAGATCGCCGAGGTCACCGACGAGGCCCGGGCCGAGGGCATGCCGCTCAAGCTGACCGCCGAGCCCGCGGAAGAAGGAAGAGACGAAGACGAATGAAACTCTCCGACGATCTGCAGATCTCCCTCACCGTCGCCATCTCCGAGGCGGGACGGCTGGGGCATGAATACGCGGGGCTGGAGCACCTGCTCTACGCCCTGACCCTGGACGACGACACCGCCGAGGTGCTCAAGCATGCCGGCGCCGACATCAACCAGGTGCGCGACACCCTCACCGAGTACCTCTCCGACGAGCTGGAGTCGGTCGACGGCGGCCGGCAGCCGCGCCTGACCCTCGGCGTCCAGCGCGTCCTCTCGATGGCCGCCGCGCGGGCGGGCAGCTCCGGCAAGGACGAGATCGACGGCACGGACGTGCTGGTGGCGATGTTCGACGAGGCCGATTCCTATGCCATCCAGGTGCTGGAGAGCGAGGGGGTCACCCGCCTCGACGTCGTCAGCTTCATCGCCCACGGCGTCTCCCGCGATCCGCAGCCCCCCTACTTCAGCGGCAGGACCTCGCGGGGGACCGGCCAGACCGCCGGCGACGAGGACGACGAGGACGAGGAGACCGGCCGGCGCGGCGGCGCCCCGCAGAGCGATCCGCTCAAGGCGTTCGCCCAGGACCTCACCGAGCTCGCCCGCAACGGCGGCATCGACCCGCTGATCGGCCGCGACAAGGAGGTGCTGCGCACCCTCCACATCCTCCAGCGGCGGCGGAAGAACAACCCGATCTACGTCGGCGACCCCGGGGTCGGCAAGACCGCCCTGGTCGAGGGGCTGGCGTTGCGGATCGCCGGCGGCGACGTCCCCGAGGCGTTCCGCCAGACCAAGGTCTACCGGCTCGACATGGGCTCGCTGATCGCCGGCACCCGCTACCGCGGCGACTTCGAGAACCGGCTCAAGGCCGTGCTCGCGGCGCTCGCCGAACAGGAGAGCCCAGTCCTGTTCATCGACGAGATCCATACCGTCGTCGGCGCCGGCAGCGCCGGCCGCGGCACCATGGACGCCTCCAACCTGCTCAAGCCCGCGCTCCAGGACGGCTCCCTGCGCTGCATCGGCGCCACCACCTGGGAGGAGTACCGCCAGACCTTCACCAGCGACCAGGCGCTCGCCCGCCGCTTCCAGAAGGTCGAGGTGACCGAGCCCTCGGCCGAGGAGACCACCCAGATCCTCCTCGGGCTCAAGGACCGCTACGAGAAGCACCACGGTGTCACCTACGCCCAGGACGCGATGGACAGCGCCGCCCTGCTCGCCGAGCGCTACCTGAAGGACCGCAAGCTGCCCGACAAGGCGATCGACCTGCTCGACGAGGCCGGCGCCGCAGTCGCCCTGCGCAGTACCGGAGACAACACCGAGCCCAAGGTGGTCACCGAGGCGGATCTCGAGGAGGTGCTCGCCACCATGGCGCAGATCCCGCCGCGGCGGGTGAAGGGGAACGACAAGGAGCAGCTCCGCGTCCTGGAAGCGGACCTCAAGGCCCAGGTCTTCGGCCAGGACGAGGCGATCCAGCGGCTGGTCTCGGCGATCAAAGTCTCGCGCGCCGGCCTGCGCGACGCGCAGAAACCGGTGGGCGCCTTCCTGCTGACCGGCCCCACCGGCGTCGGCAAGACCGAGGTGGCGAAACGGCTCGCCGAGGTGATGGGGATCTCCTTCCTGCGCTTCGACATGAGCGAGTACATGGAGGCGCACACGGTCTCCCGGCTGGTCGGCGCCCCGCCCGGCTACGTCGGTTTCGACCGCGGCGGCCTGCTGACCGAGGCGGTGGCCAAGAACCCGCATGCCGTGCTGTTGCTGGACGAGATCGAGAAGGCGCATCCGGACATCTTCAACATCCTGCTCCAGGTGATGGACCACGGCACGCTGACCGACGCCAACGGCAAGCCGACCGACTTCCGGCACGTCATCCTGCTGATGACCTCCAACGTCGGCGCCCGCGAGCTGGCGGGGCGCACGCCCGGCTTCATCGACCACGGCGATCACGGCGAAGGGCTGCCGACGCGCACCGCCAAGGACACCGACGCCGACAAGGCGGTCGAGCGCCTGTTCAGCCCCGAGTTCCGCAACCGCCTGGACGCCCGGCTGCGCTTCAACCCCCTCTCGCCCGTGGTGATGGAGCAGATCGTGGACAAGTTCATCCGCGAGCTCGCCGCCCAGCTCGCCGAGAAGAGCGTCAAGGTGGAGATCACCGATCCCGCCCGCAAGCTCCTCGCTGAGAAAGGCTACGACCCCGCCTTCGGCGCCCGGCCCTTAAGCCGCGTCATCGAGGAAACGATCAAGCGCCCGCTGACGGATGAGCTGCTGTTCGGAGCTCTGGAGAACGGAGGGACGGCGACGGTGGACGTGGAGGGCGGGGAGATCGCGATGCGGTACGCGGAGGTGGAGATCCCGGTTTCTTAAGAGAGAGGCGGAGGGCCTGGATTCCCTCCGCCTTGGGCGAGCACTCCGGCTCAGGCCGGCGAGAATCCTGGGAAATCAGGATGCTCAGCCTTGAGCTTGGCTTCCAAAGCTTCAAGACTTGCCCGAAGATTTGGCAGCGGGCCGATGCCGTTATTTCCGTTCCCGGTAAAAGTCCCATGATCGATCAAAAGCTCCTTCATTCGGTCGTGAGGGAGCGGATCGAACCCGTGGGCCTGCACAATACTGCTGACCGCCGCCACACAGCCCGCGATGATGGCTGACGCGCTAGACGTCCCGTTGAAAGACTTCGTGTAGCACGCGTTGTTGTCGTCCCGGCGTTGGAGGTCGTCATAACCCACCCCGGAGCGAGAGCCCGTGGTCACAACCTCCTGCCCCCACCCTTGAAGATTCACCCGACTGCCGTAATTGGACCGTCCGACTCGCATTCCGGTCACCGGATGTCCGGCTCCCACCAGGAAGGCGGGTCCGGCGGGATCGATACCAAGGTCTTCCGTAAGCTCCAAGGTGCCGTTTCCCGCCACTTCGACCACGTAAAACCCCTTATCGTGCGCGGAATTGATCGCGGCTTTACCATGGTCAAACGCTTCGATCGGCAGGGTAAGAGCCAGCCCTTCCTCGGGCACTAGCCGCCTGGCCTCGACCTCGACCAGAACGACGCTGCCTCGAGGGGCGGTGAGCGCTTCGAGCGCTCCCTCAGGATTCGGCAGAGAACGATCGAAGGGAGCAAGGCCGATGTTGGCTTCCGGCACAATTCCGGTGACTCCCACATCGTTGGGATTTCCCCAGAGGATACCCAGAACCGCCGTGCCGTGATAATCGTCGAAGACGGTGCCTAATTGATTAGGTGTCCTGCCCTGGAACTCCTGGTGCGCAAGGTTCCATCCCGTATCGAGATCCACCAGCGTGACCGCGCCCCCTCGCCCACCCCGCAGAGCCCATGCGAAGCGGGCGCCCACTCCTTGTTTCCTGCCGGAGATAGAATCCGGAACGTTCAAATATCCCTGGCACGTCTCGAAGGGTCGCGTCACACCGGTGGAGTTGAGATCCGACGCGCATCCGACCACTGCCGCGAAAACGTCGGCCGGCGACGTGGCCGGCGCGCCGATGGAGCTCTGGAGGTCGAACCACTCGATGAGCCCCGCGCTCCGCGCCTGCCGAAGAACCTCCCAGATCCCCGGGCTCAGATCGTCTGGGACATAGGCTTGATAGTAACGCACGAGATCGTTAACGGAACTCTCTTGAAATGATGCCGATCTCGCCTCAATCCTTGCCTGAAGCTCGCCACGGTCTCCCCTGAATACCGGACCCATCCCGGCCACATCCGGAAGGGCCAGCCGCTGCCGAAGCTCTGGGCCTGCGCTCATGAGATCCGGGAGCGAGGTGTGCGCACGATTGAATCGCCAGACATATCTGACCATGACTATGTCCCACCCGATCCGGTTGCGTTGTTGGGGGAGCACTGGCCGTTGAAACTGGACCCACCATTCTCGGTGTTAAGCCTGGGAAGCCGGGCGAGCGGGGTAAACCCGGGATTCTCCAAGAGATTGTAGGTGAGAAGGAAATCGTCAGTCTGCCCCATGGTCCCGGTCATACTGTGGGCAGGGTGATTGCCGATCCTGACCTCCACCACCTCGTTAGGCCTGCCATGTATGACGAGGGCCTGCTTCGGGCGGCCGCCAGCCGTCAGGGGCTTTGACCCAAAGGTGACATTTCCTCGCACCTCCATATCCACCACGATCTCGCTCGCCAGGGCCCGGCCCGGGTACGCCGGCACCGCCGGGAAGACTTGATGAGTGAACCGATTTTCCCCGTCCGTCTCAAGCCTCCCAACGTGGACTGTGCCGTGCGTCAGGTGAAGGCGCGTCGCGAGAAGCAGGGGCGAGCCCTTGCAGCTATAGGTCGGAGTGCGTAGGCAGGTCTTGAGTTGCTTCTCAGCGGGTGTCCCTTGTGACAGCTTCCCCAGGACCTCATTGAGGTCCACGGTCCACAGGATGTCCTTCCTCTGCTCCTCCTCGGGCGCCACGACTGTGCAGCTGCTCTTTTTCGGATCACAGGGCTCCGGCAGCTGCCCTCGGTTGCGAACGATCGTCAGCGGCGTGCGCGTGGCGGCGACCAGAATGAGCTCCTCGCCGGAAAGCATCATCCTTCGCCAATGGTCGGCAACGGCGAGCTCGGGATGCCGGCTTTCCAACATGTCCTCGATGAGAGGCTCCAATGGCCGGCCGGAAGTCTGAACCCCTCCCTTCACCAGGAGGTCCGCCTCGTGCGGTCCCACGTCCCTGCCGACCTCGAGCTGATCGGGATGGCTGGCGTTGACCAGCAGGGCCCAGGCTTCTTCCGGATGCTCGCTTGCATCGGATTCCCAGAGCGTCGTCAAACCGTCGAAGACGAGCCGGAGGGTATAGGGGGCATCCGTACCCGCACTCTCGAGCGCGGCCGGAGCTTTGCTCGGATTCGTTGCCGCGGAGAAACTTTTGGGTGCCAGCGGACCGGAGCTCGGGCTCCGGAACAGCCAGCAACCCGCAGAGCTGAGAAAAACCATCAGGATCACACCGAGAGCGAAGCGAAATCGATACACAAATCCCCCTTTCGAAAGAAAATTTCCGTAATCCGGGCGGAATGCCCGCGGATCAACGGCTCTGCGGGGAGGCCGTCGGTGGTGGCGAGAGATCGTTGGCGGGCGCGAAGACGCCGCCGGTCACCTGGAAGGCTGCCCAGATGTGTGGAGAGGCGAGGGCCGGGTCGGGGCCGCGCAGGAGATCGAGCTGGGCCTGGCGCAACGCTGTCAGAGGATCGTCACCGCCGCGCAGAAGCTCGTGGAACCGGCGCAGGAGCTTGAAGGCCGGCTCGTCGTCGATGTCCCAGTGGCTGGCCACCACCGCCGGAATGCCCGCCGCGAGGAAGGCGCGCGCCAGGCCGAGCGTCCCCTCATTCTGGGAGAGGCGCCCATCGGCCGTGCGGCAGCCGGCGAGGACCGCCAGACGGGTCCGCGGCGGCCGCGGACACTGAATCCCGCTCGCCGGCAGCAGTCCCGTGCCGCCGGTCGCGGCCGAGCCGGTCAGGAGCAGGCTCGGAGCGTCCGCGCCCGGCGCCGTCACCGTGTGGCCGGCGAAGTGGAGGACGTCCTGGTCCGGCAGCGAGGCGAGGAAGCGCTCGGCCGTGGCCGCCTCACCGGTCAGCACGATGGGCCGGCCGTAGAGCCGCCGGAGGGCCTCGATCTCCTTGGCCGAGTCCGGCAGGGAGGTCAGGGTCGGAAAGGCGCCCGGGTCGATCCGCGGCTCCCCCACCAGCAGGATCGAGGCTGGAGCCGAGCGGCTCCGCTCGCGGTAGCGCTCGGCCAGGGCCACATAGATCCCGGCGCTGGGCGCCGTGGCCAGGGCATGATCCTCGATCAGGAACCGGCCCGAGGATTCCTCCTGAAGGGCCGCGAACGGCACCCGGCAGAGCTTGCCGTCGGGGATGACGACGAGGGTGGAGACCCCGGCCAGCCGGGACTCCAGCGGGGCGATCAGGAGGCGGCGCAGCTCCCGGGAGACGGCGCCGGCATCGCGTCCGTCCTTCAGATTCTTCGCGAAGCGCTCCGCCAGATCCTCGACCCGCCGCCGCCCGGCCCCGAGATCCACCAGCTCGACGCCGCCGCGCGTGATGACCCAGGCCAGCAGACCGTCCCGGACCCAGAGATATTCGACGAGAGCGGTGTCTGCCGGCAGGGCGGCGGCGATCGCGCGGGCCGGCGGCGGTTCCGGCCAGCCCGCTGGATCGGGGCCGCCCAGGGAATCGAGCAAGGCGCGGGCCCGCAGCCGCTCCGCCGTGTCGAGGGTCGCCTCCGCGCTCTCCCCCCGGCGGCGTTGCAGGGCGATCCGCTCCTCGAGCAGGGCTCGCCCCTGGTCGCCGAAGAAGACGCGAAGCGTAGCGTCGCCGAGGGTACGCCGCTGCCGCTCCAGCTCCGCGAGCCCGGCCTTCTGGTCGGCCTCCGCCTCGCTCTCCCGGCCGAGGGTCAGCCAGCTCTCCGCCCGCTCCTGGAGGATCTGGATCAGTAGGTGCCGGTTCCCTTCCTGGAGCGAGATGGCCAGTGCCTGATCCAGCACGCGCAAGGCGGCGTCCGCGCGGCTGCCGCGCAGCATCTGCCCTTCCGTCAGCAGGGTGTCCACCTCGACGCTCTGCCGCAGCAGGAGATCCTCGATCCGCTGGGAGGCCTGGCGCGCCCGGTCGAGATCGAGGAGGGCCTCGGCGGTGCGCCCCAGCTCGTGGAGCAGGGCGGCCTGGTTTCTCAGCGCGATCGTGAGGCCGTTGGGATTGCCGGCCCGCTCTGCCTCGTCGGCGAGGACTTGTGAAAAGTAGACGGCTGGAATCAGGTCTCCCGTCCGGCGCAGGCTCTCGACGACCGCGGACAGGATGTTCTGGATCCGCCGTGGCTTGTAGAGCCTCGGCAGGATCTGGAGAGCGGCGTAGTTGTGCCGCCAGACCTGCTTGACGTCGCCCAGCTCGGTATAGATCTGGGCCAGGATGCTGTCCATCGCCGCGCGGTTCTCTACCTCGCCGGCCCGCTCGAATTCCTGGCGGGCGGCATTGGTGGCGTCCAGCGCGGCTGCCAGGGGGCCCTGCTCGCCTCGCGCCTGCCCGATCATCCAGTCGACATAGCCGAGAAAGGCCGGATAGTCCCAGATCGCGAACCGCCCCCGCAGAGCCTCCAGGTCCCGGATGGCCTTCGGCCGGTCGCCGTGGTGATGGGCGATGACGGCGAGATAGAAGTCGGGCCAGACCGCGAAAGGGCTCCGCGCCGTCTTCAGCTCCGCCGCGGCCCGCCGGAAGAGCGGCTCGGCCTGCGGATATTTCTGGGACTCGTGCAGCTCCCGGGCCTCGGCGTACGCCGCGTGTCCATGGGTCAGGGCGGCCAGCCGGGGGGCGTCCCGCAGAGCCTCCTGGATCGCGTTGACCTCCGCTCGCAGCATGGGATACCCGAGGGCTGCCGCCACCGCCCGGGCGATCGCGAAGGCGCGACCACTCGCTTCCTGATTTCCTTGCAGCCGGGCGGTTGCCCAGTCCCCCAGCAGCTTGTCTTCGACGTAGAGACGGGCGGGCTGCCGGTAGGCGGCTACGAGGCGCTGGACATCCTCGGAAGCCCCCGCGAGGGCGGCGCGGTCGAGCCGGTCACGGTCCGCCTTCCAGAGATCCGCTTCCCGGGGCTGGTCGAGCTGCTGGAGATGGCCTGAGGCCTCCTGGCTCCATCCGGAGTCCGGGTCCAGATCACGATAGGACCGCCAGGCCTTCTCCGCCTCGGAGACGAGACCGAGGCGGGTGAGGGCGAGCGCCTGGTTGAACTTCGCCTCCTGGAGCGAGGGGGCGATCTTCAAGGCGCGATCCGCCGCCGCCAGCGCCTGGATCAGGTCGTAGGGGGAGCTCTCCCGCTCCGCTCGTACCAGATGGGAGGCCGCCAGATCGGAGAGCAGGCGCGGGTCTCGCGGGCTGGCGGTCAGGGCCTTGTTCAGCAGATCGAGCGCCGGACCGGGGTCGCAGCCCAGAAGAGAGACGACCGCCGCCGCGCCGCGTTGATCCGCGGAGGCTTCGCTCCCCGCCTCGCGCAGGATCCCGGCGCGACGGCTGACACCGCCGGCCTCCTTGCAGCCGGGCAGGTAGGGGGCGTAACCGAAACCGCCGGTGACCCGGGGCTCGATGGTACGGACCTCGCGCGCCTTCGCCGCGAGGCTGGCGAAGGCCAGGGTGTACGGGGAGACAGCGGAAGACCCAGCCGCGGTCTCTCCCCGCGGCTCGCGGTAAGCGGCGATCAGCAGATACGCGGCTCCCAGGGATACCAGCCCGGCGGCCGCCCAGCGCCCAGGTTTCAGCATGGTTCGAGGATCGATTGGACCAATCCGCCCCTCCCCAAAGGCCACGTTCGCCCGAACGGCGATACTGTCCGAAAATCCGTAGCCTGAGAGTACCATCTTCCAATCTCCTCCGAGCCGCTGCGGCCCGCTGTCTGTTGACAGCAGAAGAGACGGACCGGCGGCGCGGTTTCCACGGCGAATCTGACTTCGGGGCGATCGGGTTGTGACGGGGAAAACCTTGAAGGAGAACCCGGGGCCTGGGCCTTCGGCAGGCCCAGGACTCCGGCAAACCGGCTCAAGTCAGGCTTGGCCGGTCTTCGTACACCGCGACCAGACGGACCGGCGAGATCTCGCGTTCTATCTCCTGGAGCAGCTCTTCGTGGCCTGGCAGCCTGGCGTCGAAGTAGACGCAGACGGCATTCTCGGATCGGCGCAGGCCGATTCCATGCACGCCGGATTTTCCCAGGTAACGGAGCAGCCGGCCTTTGGCTTCCTCCAGGGGATCGGTCATCTCAGCCCCTTTCTACAGAATAGAGATCTGGATCTCCGCGAGAACATCGGCGATCGGATTGGCCACTCCGTAGAACCCGTTCTCGGGGCCGGCGAAGTAGAGGCCCACCGCGTTCTGACGCTCGCCGTGGACCACCAGGGAACCACTGTCGCCCCCCAGGCCGAACGCCGGGAAGGGCGCCACCCGCTCGATCCGGATCTGGTCGACGAAGAGGGCCACGATCGAGGGGTTCGTGTGATCCATCCCGACCAGGGCAGTATAGGAGGCATCGGTGACCACCCCTTCGGTAAATCCCGTCGTCCGCCCATGCTTGCGGACCCTCATTTGCTCCGCGGCCGCCTCGGTACCCGTGATCGATCCGATGGAACAGACCTGTGGCGTGAAGGGGATCCCGGGTAGAAGCCTGCCGATGGCGGCATCCACCCGGTTCTGGTTGACGCCTCCCAGCTGGAGGGGAACGAAACGCTCCAGGTCGGCGAAGCGGTCCGCCATGGTTCCGCCATCTAAAGGACCGGGCTGCAGGAGAGGATCGCCCACGTTCCCCCTGTTCACATCCGCGAAAACGTGATTGTTGCTGAGGACGTAGACCTGCTCGGGATCATCCCCTGGCTGGGTGGAGCGGCAGAAGCAGGACAGCGTGCCGGCGGTGACGGTGACGAGAGCCGTGCTGATTCCGGCGATCACGGGTCTCTGAGCTCTCTGCCGGTTGACGCTGCACGGCATAGCGGCGGCCGGCGACAGGGCGGCAACGCCCGCGATGCCGGGAATCGCGGCCTCCTCGACGTCGACGGTGGCAGCGGGGAGGAGGAACGCGGGGGGCGATTCGATGACATCGGTGGGAAAGCCGTTCACCTCCGCGGGGATCCGCAGGAAGTCGGGGAGCAGAGACGCCTCGAGCTTCTGCGTTACGTAGACCCGGACAGACATAGCGTCGGTGAGCTGGCCTTCGACGACTTTGCGACCGATTCCGACGGCATGGACGTTGTTCCCGATGTCCGCGACGGCCGCCTCCAGGTTGCGCGCGCTCGAAGCCCGCAGAAGACCGCCCCGGGCTGGGGTTCGGAGAAACCTCTCCGTCATCTGTTCCTTGGCCTGCAACAGGCCCATTTCGGGAGGCTCAAACGGCATGGTCATGTCATCCTTCCTTTCTGGTGACGAGATATCCAGAGTTAGAGACGGATCTCGGATCGGATTTCGCCAGCCTCCCGCGCTGGTCTGTGGCCGCAGCGGTGCCGTAGCCCCCCCCTCTTCGGGTACCCTTGATCTGTTACTGCAGAAAGGAGCTGCCCGTGAGGAGATCCTTCGTCATCCTGCTCGCCGCCTTCCTGGCCCTCTCCGCATTACTGCCTGCCGCCGCCTCCTCCGCGACGGTCCGCGATCTTCGGGACACCTACTCCATCCCGCACATCTTCGGGTCCACGGACCGCGACGTTCTCTACGCTCTGGGACGGGCCCACGCCCGCGACCGGTTCTTTCAGATGGACGTGCTGCGCCACACCTTCAGCGGCACTCTCGCCGAGATGGTGGGCACGGCGGGGCTGGCTTCGGATGTCCAGCTTCGCACCCTCGGGCTGCGCCGGGCCGCCGAGGCCTCGCTGCCGGCGATCTCCCGCGAGACCCGGGTCTGGCTCGACGCCTATGCCCGCGGCGTCAACAGCTACATCCTCGATCCCGGCAACCCGTTGCCGGTCGAGTACGCGCCCCTCGAGCTCACCCGGGCCAGCATCCACCCCTGGACCGCCCTCGACAGCCTGACCATCGGCAAGGGGCTCGCCTTCGGCCTTTCTTTCGACCTCGGCGACATCGATCTCACCACGGCCCTGACCGCCTTCCAGACCGCGGGCCCGGCCGGCGGCTTCGACGGCGCCCTCCTGTTCTCGGACGTCTACCGCTTCGCGCCCTTCGATCCCACGCACTCGCTCCCCGCCAGCGGTCCCCTGCCGGGACCCGGCGGCCCGGTGGAAGGGGACAAGCGGGTCTCCTCGCTGCCGGTCTCCCCGCGCACGGCGAGCCTCGCCGCCCGCTATCGCGAGAAGGCCGCGCGGGTCCCCCTGCTGCGCGATGCCCTGGAGCGGCGGCAGAGCGGGCGCGGCAGCAACTGGTGGGTGGCCGCCGGCAAGGTCACCGACTCCGGCCGGCCGATCCTCGCCAACGATCCCCATCTCTCGCTCGGCAACCCCGCCACCTTCTACGAGGCCCAACTGCGGATCACCGGCGGCGGCCGGCCGGCGATGAACGCCTTCGGCGTCACCTTCCCCGGCATCCCCGCCATCGTGCTCGGCTGCAACCCCCGGATCTGCTGGGGCGCCACCACCAATCCGATGGACGTCACCGACGTCTACCAGGAGCGGCTGGTGCTCGATCCCGCCAGCGGCCTCCCCAACGCCACGGTGTTCGACGGCAAGCCCGAGCCGCTGGTCGCGATCCCCCAGACGTATCTCGTCAACCAGATGGGAAACGGCACCGCCGACGACCTCGTGAACGGCGGCATCGGCCCGCTCGACGGCGGCGTCACCCTCGTGGTGCCCCGGCGCAACCGCGGCCCGATCGTGGCGGTCGATCTCTCCGATCCAACGAATCCGATCGGCCTTAGCGTCCAGTACACCGGCTGGGGCGCCACCCGCGAGCTCGACGCTTTCCGGACCTGGAGCCGCGCCGCGAGCCTCGACGAGTTCAAGCAGGGGCTCCAGTTCTTCGACTTCGGCTCGCAGAACTGGGCCTACGCCGACGTCGACGGCAACATCGCCTACTTCACCAGCGGCGAGCTCCCCCTGCGCGAGGACCTCCAGACCCTCGGCGCCCCCGACGGCGGCATCCCCCCCTTCCTGATCCGCGACGGCACCCACACGCTGCGCCACGAATGGCTCCCCGCCGGCTCAACCTCCGGACAAGAGCGGGAGCCGGGGCAGGCGATCCCGTACCAGATCCTCCCCTTCGCGGAGATGCCCCAGACCGTCAACCCGATCCGGGGGTATATCGCCAACGCCAACAACGATCCGCTGGGGACGAGCAACGACAACGATCCGCTCGACCAGCGCCGGCACGACGGCGGCATACTCTATCTCGGCGTCGGCTACGACCGCGGCTACCGGATCGGCCGCATCGAGCGGCTGCTCGAGGGGGAGCTGAAGCGGGACGGCAGCTTCTCGGTGCAGGACTTCGAGCGCTTCCAGGCCAACAACCAGCTCCTGGACGCCGAGGTCCTCACCCCCTACCTCCTGGCCGCCTTCGACAACGCGCGGGCCGCGGGCGCGCCGGCCCCCCTGGCCGCTCTCGCCGCCGATCCCCGGATCGCCGAAGCGGTGGCCCGCCTGCGCGCCTGGGATTTCAGCACTCCGACCGGTATCCCTGAAGGCTGGGACCCGGGCGATCCCCCAGTGGCCAATCCAGCCGCCCTCCCCGCCCCCTCGGCGCGGGAGATCGGGAACAGCGTGGCGGCCACGATCTACTCGGTCTGGCGCGGCCAGGCGGTGGCCCGGATTATCGACGCCGCGCTCCAGGGCCTCGGCCTCGGCGGCTACGTTCCCCCAGGAGACGTGGCGCTCGCCGACCTGCGTCACCTGCTGGAGACCTTCCCCGAGAGCCAGGGGCGAGGCGCCTCGGGGATCGACTTCTTCGCCGTCGCGGGGGCTCCAAGCCCCGAGTCGGCCCGCGACCTCGCGCTCCTCCAGAGCCTCCAGAGCGCGCTCGACCTGCTGGCCGGCGACCCCTTCGCTCCGGCCTTCAATCACTCGGCGAACCAGGAAGATTACCGGTGGGGCCGGCTCCACCGCATCGTCTTCGATCACCCCCTGGGCGGCCCGTTCGACCTTCCGCCCAGCGGCGGCTTCCCGGACCTCGCGCCCGGCCTGCCCGGTCTCGCCCGCGCCGGCGGCTTCGGCACGGTGGACGCCGCCGCGCACGACGTCCGGGCGGCGAGCGCCAACGCCTTCATGTTCGGTAGCGGTCCGGCCCGGCGCTTCGTGGGTACCCTCCAGCCGTCCGGACCCGTATGCGAGGAGGTGATCCCCGGCGGCGAGCGGAGTGGCCTGCCCGACCAGCTCCCGCTCTGGCTAACCAATCACTACCACCCCTGGCTCTACCGACCGGCGGACGTGATTCGGGGGACGGTCGCGGGCGAGGTGATCGTGCCGTAAGGGGGTAATCCCGGTCACAGACCGTCGAGATTGCCGAGCATCGGCACCGAGTCGCGATCGCCGAAACCCAAGTGAAGGTGGCCTTCCGGGCTGCCTCCATCATGAGCGGTGTCGCAGGACAGGATTCCCTGCACGTAGACGCAAGGGTCCGCCCGGCCGTCGCCGTCGAAATCTCCCAGTAGGGCGGGATCGCCGGCCTCGCCGAACGCGATGTCGACGTTGCCGGCGCCGTCGTGGTGGGTGTCGCAGAGAAAGTGGCCGGCGCGGACGACGCATGGATCTGCCCGGCCGTCGCCGTCAAGATCGCCCAGCAGGGGAACGTCGCCGGGAATGCCGAAGGCGAGATCCACCTCCGGCCCTCCCCCGTCGTGTGCCGTATCGCAGAGGAAGTGGCCACTCCGGTAGACGCACGGATCCGCCCGGCGGTCGCCGTCGACGTCGGCCAGGAACGGCAGGTCCCCGGCCTGGCCGAAGCCCACGGTCACGCCCGTCGTGCCGGAGTCGTGCTCGGTGTCGCAGAGGAATACGCCGCTCCGGAACACGCACGGGTCCGAGCGGCCGTCTCCGTCAATGTCTCCCAGCAGCCCGACATCGCCGGCCTTGCCCCCAAAGGGGTGCCGGACCTCGGGTTGATCCCCCGTGCGTCCGGTGTCGCATTCGAGCTCGGCCTCACGAACCGGAGTGGTATTCCGGAAAAAGCAGACCTCCTCGCCGGGCGAGGCCGAGAAACGCCGCACGTGAACTATGGGTACGAGGAAGCCTTCCTGCCAAACGAGCGCGAAGGTGCCATTCCAGCCAAAGGCAACGAGCCCGTTTTCCTGCCCCACACCCTTCGTCAGCGCGACGGGCGCTCCTACCGGCGTGCCGTCGGCTTTATAGAGCCGCGCCACCGTCACCCCTAGGAGCTCGTCCTCATTCCAGGTGACCACGAAGTTGCCATGAGGATCGGAGGCCACAGCAGGGAACTGCTGGGTTCCGGAAAAACCTTCGCTGATCCGAAACGTGGACCCTAAAGGCGCGCCTTCCGGGCTGAACCTTCGGCCCAGGATCAGATAGGTTCCGCCGTCATCAGGATCGGGCTCCTGCCAGACCACCACGAACGAACCCTCGGGCGCCATGGCCACCACCGGATGCGAGTTCCAGGACCCACCCACAACCGAACCGACCCTGAATTCGCTGCCTTTCCGAGCCCCGCCGGGAGTGAAGAGCTGGCCCGCTACCTGCGCATTGTTGCTCGCAGGATGGGTTTCCCATACGGCGACGAAAGCGCCGGTCTCAGCGGCCATCGATACTTTTGGGGAGATCTGGTCTCCTTGCCGGACCGTGTTCACATGGATTTCGGGACCCACCGGAAAGCCTTGGGTAGCCACGAGCCGGCCGAAGACTCCCCAGCCATGGCTCCCCTGGTCCGTGCTCTCCTGATCCTGACTTTCCCATACGGCGACGAAGGCACCGCGGGCGTCGATCGCGATTCCCCTCGCAACCCGCGTTGAGGAACCGGGAAACGAATCGAGACCGAGCCGTTGAGGTCCTTGGGAGAAACCATAACGACGCACGGTGGGCCGCCAGGTGGAAAAAGACACCACCAGGTTGCCACTGGCATTGACTGCCATGGGTCCTGGGTAGGCTCTGGCCCCATTGGGAACGCGCAAAACCGTCACAGGATCGGAAAGCGGGGCGTCCGCCAGCGAGAAGCTACGAATCAGCTCCTTGTAGGGCCCCTGCTGATCCGGAAACGGGAACTCAATCCACGAGACCGCAGTGCCGCCGTCGGGCCTTACCACAACACCACTCGGGTACTGAGGGCCGATCGGTTTATGCCAGGCCCGCAAGGGCGGACCTGCGGGACTCTGGCACAGCCCCGCCCCGCCGCCCGCCAGCCAAGCCACCAGGAATATCAGCGGCGCCAGCTTACGACGGCAGGATCGGAACGTCAGCGAATTGTAGGATGCGAGTTGCACTACGGCACCCTCTTCAGTCTCAGCAATCTGGGCTGCATGTCGGATTCTCGGATTGTATCGCCATAGATCAGCACTCTCGTCCGGACCTTGCCGCGCGCGTAGATCAATCCCACGCTCGGTTTGTCCTTTCCGCCGGCCTTCCATTGTGCGCCATCCGGATCTCCAGAAATCGCCTGTAGGCCCCCTTCGGCAAGTTTGGCCGCTCCCTGGTTGGCGGCGTCCCAGGTCTGCCGCACTGAAAGGACCGTGTCGCTGCCCTTGACGGCGTACAGACATCCCACGTCTCTTCCGCCAGGAAATAACATGTCCGCGGCCTGGCCGTCTTCGACGCTCACTCCGAGCGCCGACTCGATCTCGGCCGGCGTGAACGGGCACGGCGAGAGAGATGCCGGTGTCAGGGACTCTTGCGCCAGCGTCGGGGAGATTGCGCGCAGAGACAGCGTAAGTACGGCGAAGGTCGTTGTCAACCAGCTTCTCATGTCGTGACCTCTGAGCTACGGCAGGATGTTGAGGGTGAAGGTCGACGTGACGGCACTGCCGTCGCTGACGGCATATGTAACTGTGTCCGTGCCGGTGGCGTTGACGTTCGGCGTGTAGGTGCACCAGTAATTCGGCGTGCCGCAGCTCAGGGTTCCCTTGTGGGCCGTCGTTTCGTAGACGGTCACGTTGAGGGGATCGTCGTCAGGATCATAGTCGTTCCGCAGCAACTCGAAGACCGAGAACCGCAACGGCGTGTTCTTCGGCGTCGAGAGGCTGTCCGGCACCGCCACCGGCGGATGATTCGAGCCGCCGACGCGAAGGCGCACGATCGCCATGTCGGAGCCGCCGTGGCCGTCGGTCGCGGTGTACTTGAACCTCGTAATCCCCTGGAAGGAGAAGGGGGGCTTGTACGTGCACCCGAACGTATCGCAGGTGAGCGTCCCCAGGAGCCCGGCCTTATCGATGCTGGAGACCGCGACGGGATCGTGCTCGGGGTCGAAGTCGTTGCTGGTGAGGGCGCCATTCGAGATGTATATCTGCTGGTTGAGCCCCGTGACCGCCACGTCCTCCCGCGCGTCAAACGTGGGCGCCGGCGGCGGCAGCGTGAGGATGTTGATCGCCGCGGTCGCCTGCGGGTTCATGACATCGGACGCCGTGTAGGAGAAACGCTCGGTCCCCACGAATCCAGCGTTCGGCGTGTAGGTGCACCGGTACATCGGGGTCGAACAGGTGAGCGAGCCATAGTCCCGGCTGCCGCTGATCAACCCGACGGTGAGAGTGTCTCCGTCGGGATCATGATCGTTCTGCACCACATCCTGAATCGTAAACGTCCTCGGCGTATCGCGCGGAGTGGTGAAGTAGTCGTCGCTCGCGGTGGGGGGATTGCCGTGCGTTCCCACGTAGAGTCGCACCGTCGCAGTGTCGCGGTGCCCCGCGGGATCAGAGGCCGTGTAGCGGAAAAGGGTGTACCCATAGGCGTTGGTGGGGGGTCTGTAGGTACAAGCCGTCGGATCGCTCGCGCAGTCGAGGGTCCCCATCAGGATCGAGGTGTCCATTGCGACGATCGACAAGGGATCCCCGTCCGAATCGTAATCGTTGGACAGCAGGTTCGACAGTGGAATGCGCAGAGAGCCGTTCTGGGCACAATAGAGCTGCTCTCCCAACACATCGGTGACGGACGTCCACTGGGTGACGTTCAGCGTGACCGTCGCGGTCGCCGTGGCCCCCCAGCGGTCGGTGGCCACGTACGTGAACGTCAGGGTGCCGACGAAGGTGTCGGGCGGCGTGATCCGGATCGCCCAACCGCCTCCGCTCTGCACGGCCTGATAGGAGGCGCCGGGATTCTGCAGCGTCACGGAGGCGAGGGTCAGAGCGTCGCCGTCCGCGTCCGAGTCGTTGGCGAGAATGCTGATGAGGACGGCGATGTCGCGCTCGGTAGTCCCGGAATCGTTCGCGGCAACGGGTGGCGTGTTGGCCAGAGCGTCGAGCGCTAGCGTGCCCGTCTGGTCCGACGTGTCCACGACGGTGTGTGTGATTGTGTAGCGGCCGGACTGCGCATAGGTGTGCCACTGGTCGGCCCAGGGGTAAGGGGTCGTGGGCTCGACAACGGGCGTACCGTCGCCCCAATTCCACAGATACCGGGTAATTCCGATGTCGTCTCGTGACGTGGTCCGCACGATGCATGTGCGGTTCACACAGGACACCGTGAAGAGGGCTTGCGGGGGAGCGTCCGTAACGATGATGGTGACGGTCCCCCGGGCGTAGGGAGGATTGCCGTCGCGCGAGATCAGGTATTCGAAGCTCGCCACCCCGGCGAAACCGGCGGCCGGAGTGAAGCGATAGACGGAACCGCTCGCCGGCGTGTCGACGAGATCGAGGGTCCCATTGACAGGGTTTTCCGCCCTCACGAACACGGCGCCGGGTGAATCGTTCTGGAGGAGTTGGCTGCTGGCCACGAGAATCGGCACGCCAACCGTCGTGGAGAGTTGGTCGGGGTTCGCCACCAGAGGCACCGCCACGGTGATCGTGACGGTGGCGGTCCCGGAGTTGTTCACCGCGTCCCTCACCATGTAGGTGAAGCTGTCCGTGCCGACGAAACCAGGCGATGGCGTGTAGGTGCAGCTCCCGGCATCCGGAGAGAGAACGCACTTCGACGGGTCGGCATGGTCGAACCTCACCCCGGGGGCGTCGTTGCTCAGCATCTCCTGCGTGCCGATCGTGACCGGGCTGTCCCGGTCGGTCGAGAAGGCGTCGTTCGCGGCGAGAGGTATGGGTGGACATGAGCGCGGCGCGGTTGTCACGTTCAGGGTGTCGCCACCCACGACGGTGCCGTCGTCCGCGTACAGGCCGTAGCTGACCACGACACTGGAACCACTCTCATCGAGGCTCTCGAGAATGGGTGTCGCCCCCGATCCCTGCGCGAGGCGGGCATCGCTGGCACTTCCCGCAGCGTCGACCTGCAGGACATAGATGCCGCTCTCCTCGCTCATCTCCCATGCGATCGCATAGCCCCCCGTGCCCCAGGAAACGACCTGCGGGAAGTCGCCCGCGACGAACTCGCAATGGGCGACGATCCTCGGAGGTGTCAGCGGGGCTCCCCACCGGTCGAACGTCTGGGCGCGGATCCACGGTCCGTATCGGTTCGCATCGCTCCCGGCCCAGACGACGAGGAAGTCGCCATTCGCCAAGGCCGCCACCGATGGATGGCCGGGGGAAGCGCCTTCCCCGCTGGCGATTATGAATTCCGGCGTCAGCGGCTGGCCCTGGCTGTCCAGGACACGGCCGGAGATCGTCGTGGTCTCGTCGTTGTCCGCTTGCCATACCACCATGCTGTTCCCGGCAAGCTCGGTCGCGATCTGGGGAGGTCCAGGGTTGCTGGTCCCGTCGCCGCCGATCTCCGCCTGGCTGAGCACCGCCCCCGAGGAGGAGCTCGAGGTTTCGGCAAGGACTCGCAGACCTGGCGAGGCAAACCCGGGGCCGTTCGTAACCTCGAGGGTGATCCCCGTGGATAGCAGAGGCTGGAGCTTGCCCTTCTTTACGATCTTCAACACCCAATCGTTCGCATCGCAGCTGGCGAGCTCGCAGGCAGGCTTCGTGAACTCGAAGACTCCCAACACGCGTTGGCCTGTTCCGCTGGTGACGAGGCTGGGCGGAGCAGCCCGCATGGTCAGGCTTCTCGGGCTCAACCAGGCAGCGCTCCAAGTCTTAGTGGGCCATTGATCGGCGCTCGCCAGGCCCGGTACGGGCCGTGGTTGGTTGAAGTTGATCCGTATAGCCGTGTTGTCCTGGGTCAGATAGGCAAGGACAGCCGAGCTGCCATCGTACGCGACCGCCATCTTCATTTCGGGGAGGCTGGTCTGGTTCTGAATCCGCGAGGGCTCGGATGTCAGACGTTCCCAGAAGACCGACTGAAGGTTCAAACGCAAGACTTTCATCGTACCGGCGGTAAGCACCGCCCCGGGATGGGTCCAGGTCCAGCCGAGCGAACAGCCAGCCAGCCCATTTCGGAGATTCCAATCGAGCACGCCGCAGGTTCCCATGGAGTACCCCATCGCGCCCGACAGCATGCTCAGGTACGCAGCCTGCCTCGCTCGGTAAGGAGTGTGGTTGGCCGCAAAGATGGATCCCGACAGGTCCTGCCCAGGATAGACGGACTCGCCATTGATCACCGGCTTCTTCGGTACTGCCTTCCAGAGAGCGACCGCCATGCTCGCCGCGCGATCGGTGAGATTGCAGAGCTCGTTGGACTCCAGAGTGGATCGACTGCAAGCCGAAGTGCGTTTGGTCGGAGTACCGCTCTGGAACAGATCGAAATCTAGCCAGGTTTTTGCGTGCACCGGAGCGTATGCGCTGGGATCGGAGCCACCCGCGGCATGATTGGTCACCAAGTGCCGTGAGGTCACCCCGGTAGCGTTATCGCCGATGGCGCTCCCCACGAGGTCGATGATGCCCAGGTTATCGCCAAGCATGTGATCAAACCCAGGCGAGAAAATCACGAAGTTCCCATAGAGCCGCGCTGCCATATTTTCGGCGAAAATCTTGGCTTCCGCGGGAAGTGTCGCCACCGAGGAAGAGTTCTCCAAGAGCTCTTTCTGCAGGGGCTCGATAAACCCGGCGAGCACCACGGCCATGCCATGCTGGTTGGCGAACTCGATCTTGTCGTCGACGTTTTTCCAGAACCGCGGGTTTATCCGGTAACACTTGGCAGGGCCATCCCCTGAGCACGTGGAATCGATCGGATCGAATGGCGGGTTGCGCCCGGTATCCATACTGCCCGCCGCCTTCGGAGCGGTAGCGATTTGCACGACGGTAAATTGAGTGTTGGTAGTGCTTTCGATGGGTGACGAGCGGTCCATGATGTACGTCTCCCAGTCGGGCTCGCTCATCAGGATGTTGGCGTTCCAGGCGGCGTCTCCCAGCCAGAAGAATTTGCTGTTGTTGGCCAGCGTCAAATACCGGCCCGTGCTGGCCTTGCTCAGAAAGCCCCCGGAATACAGCAAGCCCTCGCCGGGAGAGCTCGTCACCTTGAAGTACCCGTTGGCCTTGAGGCCGCCATCCTGGCTGCAGTCCGGTGTGTCGGTGGTGGTATCCCGCTTGCTACAGGTGACCTCCCATCGCCAGGTACCGGGAGGAAAGGCTCCACGAATCCGGTAAGCACGGCGATCGAGCGTCTGGCCATCCGTGGCCAGCCCATACCAGAAGCCACGCGTCCTGTACTCGACGGACTTCGCCACGTCGCATTGGGTAAACGTCACCTTCAGGAGGAGGTCCCGGCTCGGATTTCCTTTGCCATTCGTGCCGAAGTAGTCGCTCTGGCTGGTCAGCGGCATTTCCCACCGCCGCCATTGCAAGACGCCAGGGCCCAGGGGCCGGCTGTTCGGTGGTGCACAGACGGCAGCCTGGGCGGCGCCGGTAAAGCAGAGAACAGACAGCACGACCAGAGCGGCCAGACTCACTCGCGTTCTCATCCAGTCCCTCAGATCTGGATCCTTGGCGGATCCCAATTTAAAACGGGTCTGCACACTGTATCACCGACAGGACGTGGCCGGCGGCCGGCGGGTCTGCTCTACAATCACACCCGCAGACTTCCAAGGAGGATTCCCATGCCCGCGCAAGCCCGCCGTGCCGTGCTGTTCGCCGTTCTCCTGATCTCCCTGGCCGTCAGCGCTTTTGCCGCTGATTCCCAGGATGATGTGGACCTCCTGTGGAACGTCCGCATCCCGTTGCGCGACGGCGTCGAGCTGGCGGCGACGGTCTTCCGGCCCGCGGGCCAGAAGGAGCCTCTGCCGGTCATCTTCACCCTCACCCCCTATGTCGCGGACAGCTATGAGGACCGGGCGGTGTATTTCGCCCGCCATGGCTATGTCTACGCTCTGGTCGACGTCCGGGGACGGGGTAACTCGGGGGGCGTGTTCGACCCCTTCGCCCAGGAGGCGCGGGACGGCTATGACGTCGTCGAGTGGCTCGCCCGCCAATCGTGGTCCAGCGGCAAGGTGGCGATGTGGGGGGGCTCCTATGCGGGATACGACCAGTGGGCCACCGCCAAGGAGCGCCCACCCCACCTCGCCACCATCGTCCCCGCCGCCTCGGCCCACCCCGGGATCGACTTCCCGCTCAGCCACAACATCTTCTACGCCTACGACATGCAATGGCTGACCTACACCAGCGGCCGGGCCAAGAACGCCCTCCTGTTCGGCGACGGCCGCTTCTGGAGCCAGAAGTTCCGCGAGCTCTACCTCTCCCATCGCCCCTTCCGCGAGCTTGACCGCATCGTGGGCAACCCGAGCCCCATCTTCCAGAAGTGGCTCACCCATCCCACCTACGACGACTACTGGAAGGCGATGAATCCCACGCCGGAGCAGTTCGCCCGGATCGATCTGCCCATCCTCACCATCACCGGCGACTACGACGCCGATCAGCTCGGCGCGCTCACCTACTACCGCGACCATCTGCGCCATGCCTCCCCGGCCGCCCGCGATCGCCACTATCTGATCGTCGGCCCCTGGGACCACCCCGGCACCCGCACCCCGAACGCCGAGGTGGGGGGACTGACCTTCGGCGCGGCGAGCGTCCTCGATCTCAATTCCCTGCACAAGGAGTGGTACGACTGGACGATGAAGGACGGCCCCCGCCCCGCCTTCCTCGAGAAGAAGGTGGCCTACTACGTGGTCGGCCCCGGGGCCGAGACGTGGAAGCGCGCCGACTCCCTGGAGGAGATCGGCGCTGAGCGGCGCACCCTCTATCTCAGCTCCGAGGGCCGGGCCTCGGACACCTTCCATTCCGGCCACCTCGCGACCGCGAAGCCCGCGGCGGCGGCCGCGCCCGACCGCTACGTCTACGATCCGCTCGACGTCCGCCCGGCCGAGGCCCTCGAACGGGAGACCCCGGGGGGCCTCGTCGATCAGAGCGCGGCGCTCAACCTGCTCGGCAACGGCGCCGTCTATCACAGCGAGCCGTTCGCCGAGGCGACCGAGATCTCTGGACAGGTGAAGCTCACCCTCTGGATCGCCCTCGACGTCCCCGACACCGACTTCCAGGCCGACCTCTACGAGATCCTGCCGCACGGCGGCAGCGTCCTGCTCACCTCGGGCAACCTGCGCGCCCGCTACCGCGGCTCGCTGGAGAAGGAGACGCCGGTGCCCCGGGGGGAGATCGCGCGCTACGACTTCACCGGCTTCTCCTGGTTCTCCCGCCGGATCGCCCAGGGGAGCCGGCTGCGCCTGGTGATCTCCTGCCCCAACGCGGTCGGCGGCCAGAAGAACTACAACTCGGGCGGCGTGGTGGTCGACGAGACGGCGAAGGACGCCCGCACGGCCCACGTCGCCATCTACCACGACGCCGAGCATCCGAGCGCGCTGGAGATTCCGCTCGGCCGCTGAGGCGCGCCGGCCCCGAATGGGATACCATCTCTTTTAGCGATTCTGCACAATGACCGCGCCGGCGGACCAGGCTCTCTTCGCAGCCCGTCCGCCCGGTTCGCAAGGAGAGCGAGGATGGCTGGAAAATTCGAGCTGAAGAAGGCCAGCGATGGGCAGTACCGCTTCCAACTCAAGGCGAGCAACGGCCAGGTGATCCTGGCGAGCGAGCTCTACACCGAGAAACGGGGCGCGCTCAGCGGCATCGAGTCGGTCCGCCGCAACGCTCCGATCAACGAGCGCTACGAGCGCAAGACGGCCAAGAGCGGCGAGGCCTACTTCGTCCTCCACGCCTCCAACGGCGAAGTGGTCGGCCAGAGCGAGATGTACTCCTCCACCGCCGCCATGGAGGGCGGGATCGAGTCGGTGAAGAAGAACGCGCCTGACGCGACGACGGACGACCAGACGGCGGCTTAGGGGCTGTCCGGATTGAACCCAGCTTAAATTCTGGAGCGTCGGTGGCCTGCGACCTCAACCCCTATCCCCTTCTCCTGAAGGAGAAGGGGGACGACTGCGCGTCATCTTGCCCGTAAGGCCCTCCCTCTCCTTCAGAAGAGGAACCGAGGGTGAGGCCGCAGGCCACCAACGAGCCGGGGACAGTGGGACCTTGCTATACTCTTCAAGGCTCCTCAACCCTTCGAGCTGGAGGTTCGAATCATGCGCAAGCTGATGTTCTTGATGCTCTTGGTCCTCGGTGGCTTCGCGGCAGGTCTCTTCTCCCCGCCCGTCGCGGAGGCCAACCCTCCGGGCGGCTCCTGCGTCACCTATTGCTCCACTCCGAACGCGTGCGGCTACGTCTGCTGCTATCAGCAGTGCTGCGGCTCGCGTTGCGTGGACCTCGACTGCGCCCCGCCGCCGCCCTGCGGCGACAATAGTTGACGGGAGTGTCGCCCCTTCGGGGCTGACCCCTCACTCCCCCAACCCCCTCTCTCCCGGCCTCCCCCCCGACCGCCGGGAGAGAGGGGGCTTAAAACATCCTTCGGCTAACCTCTCCCTCTTCTCCGGCGGGTGGGGGGGAGGCCGGGAGAAGAGGGCCGGGGTGATGAGGGCTCAGCGCCCCAGCCAAGGCAATCCTGCCAAAGTAGAACTAGCAGGTCCGGGTGATGTCCGGGCAACCGAACGTGATGTCGCAGTAGGTGTTGCAGCTCGGCAGGACCGTGAGAGCGTTGGCGCCTCCCCCCACGGAGCCCAGGGCAGGGCTCTTCAGCGTCCGCAGGGTTTCCCGCGAGAGATTCAGCTTCCAGAGACTCTTTTTCATCGGGTTCCTCCTTGAAGATCTCCGGTGAGCTCCCTTGCAGGGACCGTTCCCGCCTCGGCATGGGGCACCGGGATCTCGCCTGCCGGCGAATCGCCTGGCACCTCTCCCGCCTCTCCCTCAGCACCTCTCCCCCGCTTGGACCCGGCGCGGAACATCCCCTTCCCTTATCGACTGCCAATACCATGCTTGACGACAATCGATAAATGATTTATTGTTAGTCGATAAAACAGGAGGTACTGAACATGGCAAGACCGACCCCATCATCCGCCGCGCTGCCCATCGCGCACGTCATGCTGCGAATCCTCATCGTCGTGAACTGGCTGGGGGGCGCCGCGATCGCCGTTCTGCTGCTCGCCATGCCCACCGAGCAATGGATCATGAGCGCGTTCAAAATTCTTCCTTCGCCTGACGCAGACCGGCTGATCATGGCCTTGCGCGCGGTCGCGGTGCTCGGCCTCGCCGCGATCCCGGTGAACTACGTCGTCCTCAAACGGCTGCTCGCGATCGTCGAGACGGTTCGCACGGGCGATCCGTTCGTCGCCGCGAACGCGCACCGTTTGCAGTCGATCGCCCGGGCGCTGCTCGCGCTGCAGCTTCTCAGCCTCGTCATCGGCGCGATCGCCAGGACCGTTTCGACACCGGCGCATCCGCTCCATCTGGATGCCGGCTTCTCGATCAACGGCTGGCTCGCCGTACTCTTCACGTTCCTGCTGGCCCGCGTCTTCGCGGAAGGCACGCTCATGCGCGAAGACCTCGAAGGGACCGTGTGACATGGCGATCGCCGTCAAACTCGACGACCTCCTTCACGATCGGCGGATGACGCTGACCGATCTCGCGGAGCGGATCGGAATGACGCTGGCCAACCTCTCGATCCTCAAGACCGGCAAGGCGCGCGCGATTCGCTTCTCGACGCTCGAGGCGATCTGCGAGGCGCTCTCATGCCAGCCTGGCGACCTTCTCCGGTTTGATCCGGGGCAAGAAGACGCGAGCGACCGGCAGCGCGGGGCAAACGGAGCGCAAGCCGATGAACGCACTTTGTGAGAGGCAGATACGAGTCCGCGGGGTAGAGCTGCGGGCGAATCGCCTGGCGCCTCTCCTGGCAGTCCTGGGAGAGCCGTTGTAAGGCTACGGTGGCGCGCCGTAACCTTACAGCGGCCCACATAACCTTACGGCGCCTCGTTGTAACCTTACGGCGCCTCGTTGTAACCTTACGGCGGCCCGTTGTAACGTTACGACGAGCCACAGAACCTTACAACGCTCCGTTGTAAGCTTACGGCGAGCCTCATAACCTTACGGCGGCTCGTTGTAACGTTACAACGAGCCCCAGAACCTTACAACGCTCCGTTGTAAGCTTACGGCGAGCCTCATAACCTTACAACGCTCCGTTGTAAGCTTACGACGAGCCTCATAACGTTACAACGCTCCGTTGTAAGCTTACAACGAGCCTCATAACCTTACGGCGCCCCGTTGTAACCTTACAACGGGCCGCAGAACCTTACGGCGAGCCGTCATAAGCTTATGACGAGCCAGGGAGCATGGACCGTTCCCGCCGTAGCGGGGCTCCCCCCAGGCTGCTCCTCACTTTTGGCTCGCGGCTGAGGGGTTCCCCCGCTCTCCAGCGTTCCTCTCCCCAAGGCCGATCGGGCGCCCCGCTCCGCAAGCCCGCCGGCCTCCCGACATTCAAAGAGGAGAGAACGATGAAAAAGCAGAACGCCAGGAGGCTGGTCCTCCACAAGGAAACGCTGCGCGAGCTCACGGACGTTCAGGCCCAGCAGGCCGCGGGGCGCATCGGCCCCTCCCAGTTGGTGGAAGACAGTTGCCACGGCACCTGCCAGTGCAATCCAACCCAGTAGACCCTTATCCCGGCAGAACGGAACCCTCGGGGCGGCCCTCCGCGGCCGCCCTGATCGCCCGGCGCCCTGATCGCCTGGCACCTCTCGCCGCGAGCGGTGAACGGCGTCCCCGGCAAGGCCCTCGCCTGGCCCTCTTCACCTCCTCAAAGGCGGCCCGCACGAATCGCCTGGCACCTCGTTCTCCGGTCACGGACGACCAGACGGCGGCGTAGGCCTCCCAGGCGTCCGCCGCCGCCCGAGCGGTCCGCGCATCCTGACCCCTGCCCCCCTCTCCGCAAAAGTGGAGAGGGGGAATACAACTCCCTCCCGACGTCCTCTTCCTGAAGATCGCGGGTTCTTCCCTCTCCCTTGCCGCCGGCCGCGAGGGCGTGACCCGGTTCGCCTGCGAAGAGCGCATTTCTAACCGAGGCATTCCTCAGAGATCAACCCGTAGCGCTGTTGCGCGGGTGCTGAATGTGAAACGTCTGTTTCACACCGGCACAGAGGAGTAGCGCTTCTCAGGACACTGGCAGGCAAAGGAGAACAGGATGCAAAGGCTTCGCATCGCAGCGACGATTTCATCGATCTGGCTGGCGGCCGCCATGGCCGTCCAGGGCCAGCAGGCGCCGGACAAGCTATCGCGCACGCAGGATCCACCACCTCCCCTCTTCAAGACCGCCGACCCGGACACTCTCTCGCCGGAGTCCGCCAACCCGTCGAAGCCTCTCCAGAAACCTCCCGCGTGGGTGACGTATTCGTTCTTCTTCTGGCACCTCGAGCACCTCGACCAAACCGCGGACGAGCAGCTGGCGCTCGGGAACAAGTCGGCCGCCACCGAATGGCGGACCCACGAGCAGGTCGCCGCGGGCCTCGAGGCGCGGGAAGGGAGCCTGATGAAGCAGGTGGCCTATGACTGCCTGCAGACCCTCGAGGACAAGGACGTGGAGATCCAGGCCGCGGTGAAGGCTTTCCACAAGAAGTATCCGGACGGTGGATTCCTCACCGCGCCGATCCCCGAGGAGCTCAACGCGCTCTGGCGGGAGCGCATCCAGATCGTCGAGCGGCAGGTCGACCGGCTCCGCTCCCTCCTCGGCGAGGAGCGCTTCCTCGCCCTCGACGGCTACGTCAAGTCGACCTTCGTCCCGGCCGTCGAGCAGCCGGCCGCCGAGTCCCCGGCCGCCGACGCCACCGCCGAGAACGCTGGAGGTGTCCAATGAGACGCGCGATCCTCGCCTGCGCCCTCCTCCTGCTGAGCGCGCTGAGCGCGGTCACCGCCGCGCGCTCGCAGTCGATCAGCGTCTTCACGCACACCACCATCGTGCCGGGTCAGCAGGCCATGGCCGAGTGCGGGACGATTATGAACGACGTCAATACCGTGGCCCGCTACCCCTACGTCCAGAGCCAGTGCAGCCTCTGGCGCCAGATCCAGGGCACCAGCGACGGGGTCATGATCGGGGCTTTCAACTGCCCCGCGGGCACCGACTCCCGCTGCCGGAGCACCTATCCGACGGCCCCCGGCGAGACGTACGCCGCCAGCAACAATCATTGGCTGGGGTTCTACAACAACGTGCCCGCGCTGTGCAACGGCTACTACGATCCCTACCGGTATCTGATCAATCCCATCCCCCGTTTCGTCGAGTCCGGCACGCTGGGAGTCCGGACGCCGTATGGCTGCTGGGCCGACCCGGAGGGTCTCATCGCGACTTCGTACAGCGACGACGTGACCACGTTCGCCATCTTCCCGACCGCCGTGACCCTGGCCCCGGGCAAGCAGATCAGCTTCAGCGCCGTCGGGCAGGTCCCCCTCTGGAGCGTGATCCAGGGCCCGGGCACGATCGACAGCTCCGGCACCTACACCGCGCCGTCGTCGGTCTCCGGGACCCAGACCGCGGTGGTCAAGGGCTGCAACACCTTCAACGGCGCCGACTGCGCCACCGCCAACATCACCCTGCAGAACCCGGTCTTGACCGTCAGCCCCAGCGGCCAGGAGGTGCTGCCGCAGGGGACCCTGACGCTGAAGGCCACCCTGACGCCGAACACCTTCCCCCAGACCGTGACGTGGAAGGTGACGCCGACCGGCGCCGGGACCATCAGCGCGGCCGGCGTCTACACGGCGCCCACGAACGACCAGTTGCCCGGCACGGTGCAGCTCACCGCGGAGGCCTGCAGCACGGTCAGCCCCACGGTCTGCGGCACCACGACCTTCACCGTGCCCAAGGTCGATATCACCGTGACCGGCCCCAGCGCCTTCCTCGCCACCCCCGGCAGCACGCTGACGCTGGGAGCGAACGCCATCGGCCCCGTCACGTCGCAGGAGGTGACCTGGCTCCCGAGCGCCGGGACGCTGACCCTGATCGGATTCAACACCATCCGCTACACGCCACCGGCGATCACCGCGGCCCAGACCGTCACCTTCAACGTCTGCCTCCGCTCGAGCCCGGGGACCTGCGGCAAACCGGACTACTCGCTGGTGCTCGTGCCGCCCGTCGCGATCGCCTCGGCCGGCACGTGGACCGCTGGGACGACGTCCGCCGTGACGATCACCGGGACCGGCTTCGGAACGGCGCCGGCGGTCGGCCTCAGCGACCCGGGCATCCCGTTCACGATCGCCTCGCGGAACAACACCTCGATCGTGCTCAACGTGACCCTGCCCGTGTCCGCCGGCGGCCGCTCCCTGACCGTCACCGTGCAGAACACGACCGCGGGCTTGACCTCCGCCGCGAGCGCGGGCGTCGTCGTGGCGAAGGCGGTGCTCGCGATGACTCCGACCTCCGCCACACTCCGGGAATCGCAGTCCGCGTCCTTCAGCACGACGTGCACGGCGGGCGGCTCCGCCTGCACCGGGTCCAACCCGGTCTCCTGGTCCACCACCCTGGGCACGATCACCCCGACCGGGGCGACCACCGCCCAGTACACCGCGCCGGCGTCCGTGGCCAGTACGACCACCGGCACGATCAAGGCCTGCTGGTCCGTCGCCCCCGAGCAGTGCGCCACGGCCCAGGTCACGGTCAATCCCCTCACGGTCGCCGTCACTCCCGCGACCGCCAACGTCAACGGCTGCTCGACCCGCCAGCTCACCGCGCAGGTGACCAACGCCACGGTGACCACGGTGACCTGGTCGATCGCCTCCGGCGGGGGCGCCGTCGACACCAACGGGCTCTACACGGCCCCGTGTCCGGTCACCGCGCAGAGCACGGTCCAGGTGAAGGCCTGCAGCACGGAGAACACCCAGAAGTGCGGCACCGCGCAGTTGACGCTGGTGCCGGTATCGGTGGACGTCACCCCGAAGACGGTGAGCGTGGCCCCGGGAGGGTCCCAGCAGTTCGCCGCCGTGGTGCAGGGCGCGTCCAACACCACGGTCACCTGGTCGATCTCGGGGAACGGCGGCATCGACGCCAACGGCCTCTACACCGCGCCCGCCACGCTGCCGGCCGTGACCGCCGTCACCGTCACGGCCACCAGCAAGGCGGACAACACCACCAAGGGGACCGCGCAGATCACCCTGGTGTCGGCCTCCGCCGTGCTCACCCCCTCGACGCTGACCTTCGCCGCCCAGGACGTCGGCACGACCAGCGCCGCCCAGACGGTCACCCTGTCCAATCAGGGCACGGCCTCGTTCTCCCTGACGGGTATCACCACCACCGGTGATTTCACCCAGACCAGCAATTGCGGCGCGGCCCTCGCCCCCGGCGCGAGCTGCGCCGTCAACGTCCAGTTCGCCCCCACGGCCAACGGCTCGCGGACCGGCACGCTGAGAGTCGCCGACACCGCGCCCGGCAGCCCGCACATCGCCACCCTGAGCGGCACGGGCCGGGGCCCGGCGGCGAGCCTCAGCCCCCTGAGCCTCGACTTCGGCGGCCAGAGGGCCGGCTTCGCGACCGCGGCGAAGACCGTCACGCTCACCAACACCGGCGCCGGGCCGATGGCGATCAGCAGCATCGCAGTGGACGGCGAGTTCACTCAGACCAACGCCTGCCCCACCTCCCTGGCCGCCGGCGCCAGTTGCATCATCAGCGTGAAGTTCAATCCCGCGGCGGCGAGCCTGGGTATGCTCACGGGCACGCTGCGGGTCTACGACAACGCGGCCGGCAGCCCCCACGCCGCCAGCGTGCAGGGCAGCGTCCTCGGAGGATTCCACGACTACGCGACCTGCACCGGCAGCTCCGGCTGGGCGTGGGACTCCGCGCGGCCGAATACCCCCATCAACGTCTACATCTTCGAGGGCAGCAACCTGCTGGCGACCGTCCTCGCCGACAAGTACCGCTCGGATCTGGCGAGCGGCGGGTTCGGCAACGGGTACCACGCCTTCGACTGGCCGATGCTGGCCAGCCTTCGCGACGGCCTGTCGCACACTCTGACCATCCGCTTCAGCTCGGACCCCAGCTCGCTGCCGATCCCCGGCAGTCCCAAGTCGCTCACCTGCACACCCGCGCCGAGCTATCAGGGGAATCACGACATCGCGAGCTGCCAGGGCCTCGCCGGCTGGGGGTGGGACTCGACCCAGCCGAACACCGCCATCACCCTGTATGTCTTCCAGGGCACCCAGTATCTCGGGTCCGTGCTGGCCAACCAGTTCCGCCAGGACCTGGTGAACGCCGGCATCGGCAACGGCATTCACGGCTTCAGTTGGCCGATTCCTTCGAGCCTCGTGGATGGCCAGTCGCACAGCCTCACCGTGCGCTTCGGCAGCTCGTCCTCTTCCACGGCGCTCACCAGCAGCCCCAAGTCCATTAATTGCGCGCCCGCGCCGGCAGCCACCACCAGCATCGCGTGGATCCAGCCCGCCGAGAGCTCGTGGGGTCCGGCCGGCACGCTCACCGCGGCCGGATACGCCGAGGGCGGCACCGGTGGAGTCCAGCTCTTCTGGCGTGAGCGCAGCAGCGCGGGCGTCTGGAGCGGCTGGAGCTCGGTCGCCTACCAGCCGGCGCCCGCGGGCGACACCACGTGGTCGAACACGATCTCCAGCGGCAGCCCCACCGACAAGTGCCACTGGTTCGACGCCTACGTGAAGTACTCCGGAGTGACCTCCGCGACGTTCCACTACACGGGCGCCTCCGGCTGTCCGTAGACCGACCCTGACAGGCCAGGGCGGCCCCAAGGGGGCTGCCCTGGCGGCTCCCCTGTCCCTTCCCCAGGGATACCGCGCTGAGGGGTTTCCCCGCTTTCCCGCGTTCCTCTACCCAAGCCAATCCGGGCGCCCGCTCCGCGAGCCCGCCGGCCGCCCGACATCCATAGAGGAGAGAACGATGAAAAAGCAGAACGCCAGGAAGCTGGTCCTCCACAAGGAAACGCTGCGCGAGCTCACGGACGCTCAGGCCCGGCAGGCCGCGGGGCGCATCGGCCCCTCCCAACTGGTGGAAGACAGTTGCCGCGGCACCTGCCCGTGCAATCCGACCCAGTAGGCCCTCATCCCGGCGGAACGGAACCGTCGGGGCGGCCCTCCACGGCTGCCCTGATCGCCCGGCACCCTGATCGCCTGGCACCTCTCGCCGCCTGGGGACGTTGAGCCCGGAAGTCTCGCTCTACCCGACACTTGCGCGGGTCCGGCCCGCCCCGGGCTGCCCTGCCGCTAGGAATTACCGGGGGCGGGGATGCTCCCGCCCACGCTTGGGGCGCCTCCCCCCACGCTTGGGCGGCTCTCCCCCACGCTGGGGTAGTGGGTCAGTTTGAGTAAAGGCCCGTAAGTCTATGATTCTTCTTGTATTTACCGGCTAAAAGTGCGGTATCCTCTCCCCTCAGAAGGGGGGCGGATCGTCCTCTCCCCATCTCACGAGTAAGCGGCCCGGCGGGGTGCTGTCACACGTCCGCCGGACCTGACCCGAGCAAGGAGCGAGTCCATGCCCGAGCTGCCCGAAGTCTACCCTACCCCCCTCGACCTCACCCGCTACACCGAAACCACCCGCCGAGAGCTCTACGACCGGCTGGTGACGATCCAGACCGCCCCGATCCCGGGGGAGCCGCCGCCATCCTTCGATCCGGAGGACGCGGGGCTGACCGTGTTCTACCTGTTCGGTCGTTGGTTCGCCTTCTGGCGCGACGTTCCGGAGCCCGGGCTGCCGGAGTGGCGACTGACCGAGATGGTACGGATTCAGGCCGCGCCGGACTCCCCGGACGGCATCATCCTGTACGAGATCTAAGCCATGGGATGGGACTCGAAACTCTCCTATCCTCCAGACGCCACGCGCAGCGTCTCGGTCAAGGCTACGCCCGCCCAGAAGAGCGCCTGGGAGGTCGCGGCGAGCCGCCACGGCAAAGCGAGTGCGGGCGCCTTCCTCGCATGGGCTGGGGATCTCTACCTCGCCCTGCAACGCGCCTACCACGACGCCATCCAGGCGCATGACGACTCCCTGAATCCTGTCGGCTACGCGGAAGAGGTGAAGCGACGGGAGGAGCGGGAGGGGAAGCCGTGAAGGTCGCGAGCTTCACGGTTCACGCGACCGCGGATCAATCCATCCGCTGGAAACGGGCGGCGGAAGCTGAGGGGCACCGTTCCGCCGGTACATGGCTCGCGGCGGCGGCGGATGCCTATCTCCGCGTCCGTGCCAGGGCAGGGCAACCGATCGCCTTGGCGTGGCACCTGGGGGCCTTCACGGCTCGCTTGATGGACGGTCGAGAGGTGCAGGTGCGGGGCATGGTGTCGCCTCCCTTCGGGACCTACCGGGGCAACAGCCACGGACCGGACGGGAACAAGCGGCGTACGCTCGTTCACCTTCCAACCGGCCGCGTTATCGCTACGCTCCGAAGCTCGCGCCAGTGCCGCGTTCTGGCGGCGGAGCTGGCCCCCGTCCTCCTGCGCGGCGAGCTGCCCGAGCTGGCCCCCCTGGTCGAGCGCCACGTCCGCGAGTCGGTCTAAATCCCACGGGCGGCGCCTGTGCGGGCCGCCTACTTCGTCTCGTCTTCCTTCTTATCCCACCGCACCCGGGCCGCCCTGCGGGCGATCTCCCGGCGCTGTGCGGGCGTGAGGCTCGCGGCGCGGGCCTTGCCGCCCTTCGATCCCCCGAGCTTTCCCAGGGCCACGGCGGCGGGGTTCTTTGGGGGACCGGCATCCTCCGGAGGAAGCGGTTCTAAGGTACCGGTCAACTCCCCCACGACCTGGAAGGCCAATTGGTTCGCATCTCGCGGCCTCTTGGGGGGATTTTCGGGATGCTCTGGTTTCCTTGTGGGCTTAGGCATGAGTTCAGTATGCCACACCTCCGCCGCCTGCTCTCCTGTAGTCTTAGGTTCGATGGTTCGCGGAAACCCCTTGACAGGTGAGTTCGCAAGCTGCAGACTACTCACCATGGAGAGCGAACACGAACTGAAAAAGGCGCGCGACTTCCATGAGGCGGAAGTCTTGCGTCTTAGGCAAGTCGCCGATGATGCGCTGAGGGAAGCGGAGAAGCATGCTGGCCGCGTTCAGGCATATGACGTGGTTCTCTCCGACCTTCCTTCGGTCCGGGCCAACTTCGCCGAGCAACTCACGCTTGTGATTGATAACGGCCAGAAAGAGGTGGCAGAGGATTACGAGGAAGACGAAAGTTCGGGTTTGGATCTCCTGAACGGCCCCGTGCCGAGCCTCGTGGAGTATGTGCGCTCCGCCCTTTCTCGCCTTGAGAAAGGGAGCACCTTCGCGGGATCGGATATACAGAATGATGTTGAGACGCGAGCCCCAGGGTTTCTTTCTACTCTTGAACCAAAGGCGCTTACTAAGGTTCTTTGGGGGCTTGCAAATGCAGGCGAAATCGAAAGAGTGCAGGGGGGACACGGCAGAAGACCGGCTATTTACCGTATACCGAAGGAGGTGAAGCAGTGAGGAGGAACCAAAGCCCTTGCCGGTTGCCCGGCCGTGGCAAGGGCGGTAAGCGGGAGAAGTAAGGCGGGCCGGCTACCTCAAGGAACCGTCTAGCTTGTCGAGGGCGAGCGGTTCCCAAGGTAGCGCGGCCAAGTCGGGCGGTCTGCTAGCGGGGCGGTTCGGGGTCCAATCCCCCGGGCCGTCCTCACTTACGGGGTAGTAGCCAAACGGCTAAGGCAATGTCCCTGCAAGGCATGATTCCGGGTTCGACCCCCGGCTACCCCTTTTCCGTCCACCTTTGATTGTAGGCGTGTATTGCATCGGGGTCAAATTGACACCTTTGGCGTCGCCTTGCTATAGGAAAAGTTCTTGACTTTTCCTTCCCGCTTAAGCATAATGGTCAGTATGGCAAACGTACTCAGCACCGCGAAGCGCGCCGCCGTTGTCGCCGCACTTGTAGAGGGGAACTCGATTCGTTCTACAGTTCGCATGACCGGGGTGGCGAAGAACACAATCGTCAAGCTCCTGGTGGAGCTGGCGGGCGTTTGCCAGAGTTACGCGGATGAGCACCTGCGGAACCTGTCCTGCAAGCGCCTCCAGATCGATGAAATCTGGGCGTTTTGCTACAGCAAGGCCAAGAACGTTCCCACGGAGAAGAAGGGCGTTTTCGGCTATGGCGATGTCTGGACGTTCGTGGCGATCGACGCCGATACCAAGCTGGTTCCGTCGTGGCTCGTGGGCTCGCGGGACGTAGGGTGCGCTACGGAGGTCGCGCAGGATCTCGCGAACCGTCTTACCAACCGTATCCAGGTCACCACGGACGGCCTCAAGGCGTACGTCTCGGCGGTCGAGGAAGCGTTTGGCGGAGACGTGGACTTCGCGCAGCTCCACAAGATCTACGCCGCCGCGCCGAACGGTCCCGAGACGCGCTACAGCCCGGCGGAATGCACCGGATGCGAAAAGCGGACGGTCACCGGCAACCCCGACCCGAAGCACGTCAGCACGTCGTATGTGGAGCGCCAGAACCTAACCATGCGAATGTCGATCCGCCGGTTTACGCGCCTCACGAACGCTTTCTCGAAGAAGGTGGAGAACCACACCGCGCAGGTCGCGGTCCACTTCTTCCATTACAACTTTTGCCGCCCGCACATGACCCTCAAGGGCAAGACCCCGGTCCAGGCGGCGGGCGTCGATGCCCAGCGGTGGAGCATTGAAGATATGGTGCGATTGCTTCCGGACGCCAAGGATTGAAACTGACCCACTACCCACGCTGGGGGCGGTCCCGCCCACGCTTGGGCGGCTCTGCCCCCGGCCGGGGACGGTCCCGCCCACGCCAGGGGCGCTTCCCCCCACGCTTGGGCGGGACCTCCCCTCATCGGGGCCGACCTGCCCACGCTTGGGCTGGACCGCCCCCGGCCGGGGATCGTCTCGCCCAAGCGTGGGGGGAAGCCGCCCAAGCGTGGGCGAAAGCAGGTACTCCGCCCGTCAGAGCAGCGAACCCCTCCGTCAAAGCCCCCGGCTCGGGGAGCGCGCCGGCGCTTTCCAGGGCCATCGCGCCGGAGAACGATTGGAAGGCCGCCGACGCCTGGGCGCTCCCGGCGAAGGCCTGGGCGGAAGCGGCGGGCGCCTGGGCCAGCGCGACGAGGTCCCGGGGGGAGCCCGCGACAGGCCGAGGCCCGCTCCGGCCATCTGCCAGGGACACAAAGGCCCGCCGCCCGCAGGGCGGAATTTATCCAGCCTGGGGTGTCAACCCCAGGTAGGAGGCCCCCCAAGATCGACAAGCCCCGCAGGGCCGGCATGTCTTTGCCAATTCGAAACTGCCGCCGGGGGTGTCGGCCCTTTGGGGCTTACAGGATGGTCGTCTCTTTCAGCCTAGCAGACATAGCAACTGCAGATTGATCTGCAGGTGCCGGTGAAGATGCCCCGGGTGCACTGCCCAACGGAATATCCTCCGCAGGGAGCACAGATGTTGTCGCAGAAGGCCGCGCATTCGCTCGCTGAGCAGGAGCTTGCCTTTTCCTGGGGCCGGGCAAACAGCGATCCGGACAGATCCTCTGGCTCCTGCACGGCCTGCCCGCCCAGAATTTGAGCGAGGGTGTCCTGTCCGGCGCAGGCGGTGTTCTCTTGGATCTCCGAGGAAACCACCGGAGCCGGGCTGGCGGAGCCTGCCGCCCGCGACACAGAGGGAACCAGGAGTGCGGCGAGCAGGACCAGAACGAGGCGGACTTTGGGAGTCGACATAGGATTCCTCCTTGGATTCAAAGCGGGATAGTACCTCAACGCCTGCTTATAAAGTACCCGGTGGTGAATCGCATGGCACCTCGTTTGGGGACACCGCGCTGAGGGGTTTCCCCGCTTCCCCGCGTTCCTCTACCCAAGCCAATCCGGGCGCCCGCTCCGCGAGCCCGCCGGCTGCCCGACATCCATAGAGGAGAGAACGATGAAAAAGCAGAACGCCAGGAAGCTGGTCCTCCACAAGGAAACGCTGCGCGAGCTCACGGACGCTCAGGCCCGGCAGGCCGCGGGGCGCATCGGCCCCTCCCAACTGGTGGAAGACAGTTGCCGCGGCACCTGCCCGTGCAATCCGACCCAGTAGACCCTTATCCCGGCAGAACGGAACCCTCGGGGCGGCCCTCCGCGGCCGCCCTGATCGCCCGGCGCCCTGATCGCCTGGCAGCTCTCGCCGCAGCTCATCCCCAAGCGCTCCCTGGTAGAGCCTCCCTCCAGACACGGCGACTGACCGAGGCGCGCTCCGGCCACCTGCCTCGCCATCGATCCGATCCCTATCGGTACCCCGCCCGCCTCCCCGAGACTCGCCTGACACCTGCTGCCCGGGCCTCTCGTCTCCTCCGAGCTAGCAGACGTAGCAGCTGCAGATCGACCTGCAGGTGCCGGTGATGCCCCGGGTGCACTGCCCAACGGAATATCCTCCGCAGGGAGAGCAGATGTTGTCGCAGAAGGCCGCGCATTCGCTCGCGGAGCAGGAGCTTGCCTTTTCCTGGGGCCGGGCAAACAGCGATCCGGACAGATCCTCTGGCACAGCCTGCCCGCTCAGAATTTGAGCGAGGGTGTCCTGCCCGGCGCAGGCGGCGTTCTCTTGGATCTCCGAGGAAATCACCGGAGCCGGGCTGGCGGAGCCTGCCGCCCGCGACACAGAGGGAACCAGGAGTGCGGCGAGCAGAACCAGAACGAGACGAACTTTGGGAGTCAACACAGAATTCCTCCTTGGGATTCAAAGTTGAATAGTACTTCAACGCTTGCTCATAAAGCATCCAGGTGGTGAATCGCATGGCACCTCGCCGGGCGGGGAGCCGTCTCGACGAGATCCGCCTCCGCTGAATGGAGGGGAGGATCGCGGCCGGCCTCGGCGACCGGAGCGGCGCCCGGCGATCCTTCGGCGACGCGCGAAGGGAGTTCGCCGGCCGGGGAATGGCCTACGACGCGGCGCTGGTCTCCCTGGAGCTGGCCGTCCTCCTCATCGAGCAGGGGGAGACGGCGGAGGTCCGCGAGCTGGCCGAGGAGATACCGGAGATCTTCCGGGCCCGCGACGTCCACCGCGAGACCCTGGCCGCCCTCGCCGTCTTCCAGGCCGCCGCCCCTCGACGCCGCCACCGCCGATCTGGCCCGAGACCTCGCCGCCTACCTCACCGCGCCCGCCTGGACCCGGAGCTGCGCTTCGAACGGGAGCGGTGAACGGCGCCCTCCGGGCAAGGCTCCTCGCCTTGCCCCTCTTCACCCTCGAAGGCCAGGATTCGATGGATTCGCCCTGAAAGGGCGGCATTTGAATAGCCTGGTGCTTTAGCGCCAGGTTGACTGCCCCCCATTCCACCCGCCCGGAAGGGGCGGAACCTGCACTGAGCACCTGGCACCTCGTTCTCCGGGCACCCATTGCACGGCGTGTACCTGCCGTACTTGTTATTGCTGACCTCCAGCCAGCCGCTGCTCCAGCCTGAGGTGCGCTTCAGCAGTGCTACACTCTACGGTGTCTAAGGGCGTTCAATCACCAAGGAGATCCCACATGAAGAAGCAGACCAAGACCAAGAAGCTCGTGCTCCAGAAGGAAACTTTGACAGGCTTGCAGCATGTAAATGGCGGTTCCGTATACCAACAGACCGTTATCATCTATGGAGAAACTTTTGGCCCGACTGGCGGGTGTCAAAGCGGTGGCTGCACGATCTCCTGATTCTCCGAATAAAAGATGTGGGCCCCGTCAGCTAGCCGAACCAGTGATTTCTTTTGATGGAATATCAGGGTTCCGGACGAAACTTTCACACTGGTTGAGAACGTTATCTGCAGGTAGACGTCCGGGACTGGAGAATCGCATGGCACCTCCTTTGGGCAGCGAATCGCATGGCACCTCATTTCCGGAGATCTTCCGGGCCCGCGACGTCCACCGCGAGACCCTGGCCGCCCTCGCCGTCTTCCAGGCCGCCGCCGCCCTCGACGCCGCCACCGCCGACTTGGCCCGGGACCTCGCCGCCTACTTCACCCGCGCCCGCCTGGACCCGGAGCTGCGCTTCGAGCGGGAGCGGTGAACGGCATCCCCGGGCAAGACCACGCCTCGCTCCTCTTCACCCTCAAAGGTCAGGATTCGATGGCTTCGCCCTGAAAGGGCGGCATTTGAATAGCCTGGTGCTTTAGCGCCAGGTTGACCGCCCCCCTCCCCCACCCGCCCTGAAGGGCCGGAACCCAGCTCTCCGAAGGTCAATGTGGGTGGTGGAGGGGAGGGCTGCCCTCTGCTTTCGGACCAGGCAGTGAGGGCCCTTTTTTTAAAGAATTAACAATTCCGCGTCTGTGGCTGGATAACGACGCCGGAAGCTGTATATTGGCAGGTATAATCGCAAGACGCGCTAGCACAGAGGACTTGGGCGGTGTAGGGGCATCCGGCGGTGCTGTTGGTACAACCGTCGAGGGGGTCGCTGAAGCCTCCGGCTATGCGCCCGGGCTCAATGTTGAGATTCCTCACCGTCTCCTTTGTCAGCACCAGCTTCTTCATCTGCTTCTTCATGATGTCTCCCTAGGTTGCCGGGGGGACCATCCCCCGGTCCGGGCATTCTAGTTCATCTTCAAGTGCTCTTCTTCTCTCTCAGCCGCCGAAGCGAAACACCTGGCACCTTCCCCCCGGGCCCCCGGGCCGGGCCCGGGCCGAGGAGATCGCGGAGATCTTCCGGGCCCGCGACGTCCACCGCGAAACCCTGGCCGCCTCGCCGTCTTCCAGGCCGCCGCCGCCCTCGACGCCGCCACCGCCGATCTCGCCCGGGACCTCGCCGCCTACCTCACCCGCGCCCGCCTGGACCCGGAGCTGCGCTTCGAGCGGGAGCGGTGAACGGCGCCCCCGCAAGGCCCCTCGTCTTGCCCCTCTTCACCCTCGAAGGCCAGGATTCGATGGCTTCGCCCTGAAAGGGCGGCATTTGAATAGCCTGGTGCTTTAGCGCCAGGTTGACCGCCCCCCTCCCCCACCCGCCCTGAAGGGGCGGAACCTGCCGCATTGAGCGCCTGGCACCTCGTTCTCCGGGAGGAAACAACGAGGGCCAACGCCGCGGAGTCTTCAACGCCCCACCGATCGATACAATGCCCCGCCGATCGATAAAACGCCTTGCCGATCGATCGACAATCCGGATACCGATCCAACACTCCGCCAATCCATACGACGGGTCGCGGATGCATCTGGCGAGCCACCGATCCTTATCACGGCCCGCCGATCGATAGGACAGGCCGCCAATCCTTACAACCGGCCGCCGATCCGCACAACGCTCCGCTGATCGGTATGACGCCTCGCCAATCCATCCGAAGGACCGCCGATGCTTCGAACGATCCGCGGATCGATACAACGCTCCGCCGATGCTTCCAACACCTCGCCGATCGATACAACGGACCGTTGTCTCCATCCAACACCCCGTACATGCTTACAACGCTCCGCCGATCGATCGGCAAGCCGTTGGATCGATCCGACAGCCAGCGGACGCATCCGTGAGGTCGTGCCAAGGAATCTTTGGGGATAAAAAAGGGGACGTGCGGAGCACGCCCCCAAGACCCCGCACTGAGCGCCTGGCACCTCGTTCCGTTGGCCGAGGAGATCGCGGAGATCTTCCGAGCCCGCGACGTCCACCGCGAGACCCTGGCCGCCCTCGCCGTCTTCCAGGCCGCCGCCGCCCTCGACGCCGCCACCGCCGATCTGGCCCGAGACCTCGCCGCCTACCTCACCCGCGCCCGCCTGGACCCCGAGCTGCGCTTCGAGCGGGAGCGGTGAACGGCGTCCCGGGCAAGACCATGCCTCGCTCCTCTTCACCCCTCAAAGGCCAGGATTCGATGGCTTCGCCCTGAAAGGGCGGTATTTGAATAGCCTGGTGCTTCAGCGCCAGGTTGGCTGCCCCCCATCACTACCCGCCCTGAAAGGGCGGAACCCCGGCTCCGTTGTCACCTGCCCGCACGATTCGCCTGGCACCTCGTTCCGTTCCGTTCCATAGCAGAACCCATCCCAGGCGGACCATTGAGCTATCCCATTGAAGGCGCTAAAGTGATGCCGAGATCCCGACCGGCGATCCTTCATGCGTCTACGAGTAGCCGTCACCGACAACAATTGGTTCCGCTTCCTGCGGAGCCTGCCGGACGTGGACGAGGTGAACTTCTGGATGCCGGGCGGCGGGGCCTTCAAGGCCCTCTCTCCTGATGAGCCGTTGCTCTTCAAGCTGCACCACCCGGAGAACTACATCGCCGGCGGCGGCTTCTTCGTCCGCTACGTCCTCTTCCCCTGGAGCTTTGTCTGGGAATTCTTCGGTCAGAAGAACGGGACCTCGACCCGGGATGAGATGAGGCGGAGGATCGAGAAGTACCGCCGCGCGCCGGTCGGTCCCAACGACCAGATCGGCTGCATCCTGCTGCGGGACCCGTTCTTCTTTGACGAGCCGCTGTGGATCCCGTCCCCGCCGGACTTCGCGCTGAACATCGTGCAGGGGAAGAACTACGACACGGAGACGCCGGCAGGCAGGCACCTGTGGGACGAGGTGACCGCCCGGCTCCAGGGGCTCGCCGCCCCGGCGAGGATCGCGGCGGAAGAGGCGCCGAGCCTCTATGGCGATCCGGTGCTCGTCCGTCCGCGGCTGGGCCAAGGCACTTTCCGCGTCCTGGTGACGGACAACTACCAGCGCCGCTGCGCGGTGACGGGAGAGAAGGCCCTGCCGGCCTTGGACGCCGCCCACATCCGTCCGGTCGCCGAAGGGGGCCAGCACCGCCTCGACAACGGCCTCCTCCTCCGCACCGACGTCCACCGCCTCTACGACACCGGCTACGTCACCGTCACCCCCGATGGCCACTTCCTCGTTAGCCGCCGCATCAAGGACGACTTCGACAACGGCGAGCCCTACATGCCCTTCCACGGCCAGCGCATCTGGATGCCCGGAGACCCCGTCAGCCAGCCGAACCGGGAGGCTCTGGAGTGGCATGCGGAGGAAGTGTTTTTGGGGTGAGGGCTGCTTTTGAAGAGTCTGGTGCTTCAGCGCCAGGTTGATCGTCCTCACTCTCCACCCGCCCTGATTGGCTGAACCCAGCTTTTCACAAGCACAGGATCGAAGCCAGTCCCACACGGAGCCCCTGGTACCTCGTTCGGAACGACGATGGCCTCGGAGTTTGGTTGCGCAGCCAGCCTTACATGCTAGACAACAAGACTCCTGGCGGCGTAAACTAGCCGGTAGATGGCTATGTAATGGTTCAATCTTGCGTTCGATAGTGCAGGGCATCACAGCAAAGGACATCTATTAGCAGCCTGCCCCACACCCCCCCAGTCATGAAGGAGCTACAACCATGAAACCATTTGTCGCGAAGTTCGGAATCTCAAATCTTCCTAATGCTTCCCGAAGCCCAGAGGTGAAATACGACATCGAGAGAGAGAGTGTCATGCTCGTAGGTAGTTCCACTCTCGCAATTGAATCCCGAGAAGACCTGCGCGAGAATACGGGAAGTTTTTGTACCAGAGCACAGGCAGATCCTACTTCTGACGAAGCATCAGATCGCTAACAAGGGAAAACTATATGCGTCCTTTTATAGCCCGTTACTCAGTGGCTCACGATCACTACCCAACCTTTTCTATGCATGGGTATGATCCCGATCGAGACATTGCCATATCGTCCGATGGGATGTCAGTTCTTGAAGACCCGGCGCAGGCCCTAGCCCTAACAGGAAGCATTTTGTCCAAAGCAGATGCAGACCCCACTCGGGACGAGGCGACAGACCGGTAATGATCCTCCTTGTCACCAACACACATGACATCACCTGCGACTTCATTGTAAGGGAGCTCCAGCGACGAGACAGAGCTTTCGCTCGCTTGAACTTGGATGAATTCCCTCGCTTCGCGTCTGGAGTAATAACCGCTGGGCGAGGCAATCCCGAGCAGGCGGAAATTCGCTGGTCCAATAGGCGGAAGGTCTTACGCCTTGGAGAGGTTGCTTCCGTGCTTTACAGGAGACCAGTTCCTCCGGTAATCGATGATGCCGTCCGGGACGAGGCGCTCAGAAAGTTCTGCACTGACGAGTCCTACGATTTTTTGCGAGGCCTCTTGTTCACGCTAGAGTGTCACTGGATCAGCAATCCAGAGGCAATTCGAAAATCAGAGCACAAAGTATACCAGATGAGAGTTGCCTCAAAGGTTGGCCTGACTATGCCCCGCACACTGGTAACTAATGACCCCAGCGAGGTTTTGGATTTCTTTGAAGCGTGTTCAGGAAACATGGTGGTGAAATGCATCTATATGGGATTCATCGACAAACAAGGGGCTCCAGAAACTATTTTCACTAGCATAGTATCAAGGGAGGACCTTTCCGACATTGATTCAGTTCGGCTCGCTCCATCGATTTTTCAGGAGTACATATATAAACAATTTGACCTCCGCGTAACCGTAGTGGGAGAAAGAGTGTTTTCGGCAAAGATTGAAGCAGCGCTTCCTCCCAACAAACCCGATTGGCGCGCGTGCAGTATCGAGAACCTTCATCATACTCCATACCTTCTACCCACTTCGATCGAGAGGGCTTGCATAGAACTCGTCCACCTTTTGGGCCTCGACTTCGGCGCACTCGATTTTGTCGTCGACCGGAACGGAAATTTCTACTTCTTAGAAATTAACCCTAACGGGCAATGGGCATGGCTAGAGACGATCCTTGGGCTTCCTATTAGCTCTGCGCTAGTAGATCGTTTGGAGGGATTTGGGAGATGAGCTTCAGTCAGAAGCTATTGAGCCTTAAAGGTCGATTGCCACTTAATGGCGATTGGCTCTTTGTGACTGAGACCGCCCGAAGAGAAGGGCAGTTCGTCGACGTGGCCGAAAAATATACGAGGTCCGACGCTGTTCTTGGTAGATTCTCGGCAGAGACAGATGCTGATACGGCCAAGATGATATACGAGAGAGTAAAAGCTTATGAGGGCCGAGTGGGAGACACTGCGAACCGAGTCTACGATAAAGCAAAGGTCATATTTGGAACTGTTTCTTTCTCATCGACCATACTCCTAGCCTTAGGCTCTACGCTTCTCCCCCCTCTTCTGGCGAGCTCTCCTTGGATTAATGTTTTAGGTATTATGCTGGCATGCCTCCTCGCGGTGCACTTAGTTCGATCTTTGATAATAGCTTCTAGAGTCATGACAAGGGAGGAGATTATTCACGAAGGTCCGGAGGAATTGATCGACTTAAGCGAGAAGAAAGAGGTTGACCTGATTAAGGAAATCACAGCCAAGGTGCTTGCGTACGCGATTCAAACAGATGAGCGTGGCTCCCAGAAGGTTAACCGGCTAATAATTGCACAGCACTCCTTCCAGTGGGCTTTCATTTTCTTTTTTATTCTGGCCGTTCTTAGTATTGCTATGCGCATTGAAAGCACTAGGCTTGAGGAGTCTAGCGTCAGCAAGGCTCTCAGAGAGATTAGAACAATCCAAGAAGGGGATGCTGCTAGAGATTTAAGGTGGGAAAGAATGAATTACAAGGTTGACTCTCTGGCGAGTGGACAGGCGCTCGCTCGGCGAGAAGTGAGGGAGTTTGAGGCCCTGAGGCTGGCCGAAATGGAATTTCTCCGGGCTCTCGATACGCAGTTCAAAAAGGGACAGAATGCCCTATCACTCCAGTCCTCTGCTTCAAATAAAAAGCGGCCATAAACTTCGGTGGCCTTCAATCGGCGGCAGCGCTCGTCCGGTGCTTGGCGATAATATTTACCTAGTCCCCTATCCTGGGAACCCGACAGGGAATTATCGATGAGGGAAGGCTAGGATCACGAAGCGGACCGGCGCGAAGTCCCCTCCAACTCACAATCCAGCCCACTCAAGATGCCTCCGCAACGCCTCCTGACTCGGCCGCTTCGACGGGTCCGTGGGGATCCTAAGCTTTGCATTTCTCAGCTCTCCGTAAGCAGTACCGCTAAGTTTAGGCGAGAGGACAGCCATCATTTCCTCAGGCTCCACTCCGACAAGCCCTAAGTCAAAGAGCGTATGAATATCTGCACGCAAAAGTAGACCGTTGCTGACGTCGTTTGTGGCCGGACCCTGATAGGGCACAATATGAGCAGCTTCCAGAGCATCTACGACGTCGCAACTGGTAACAGCACAGCGCCGGTCGTAGGCAGCAAGCAGGCCCTCACGGAATTCTTTCTGACCTCGCCGGCGGACGATCTGTGCCAGGACTCTCTCTCGGGCGTCAACGGTACTACTGACGTCAAAGGAGTGGCTCGCAGAGGCCAACAGCTCCTGCTCTGCGGCGAGCAGCTCAATCTCGCTTTCGAGGCTTGGTGAATGAGCGACGCGATCTGGCCCGAATCCCTCAAAGAAGAAGTAGCCCTCATCCCAACGAGCCACGAGGGCCAACCCTAAGATTTGATATCGAACGGCGGGCTTGGGGCTTGTCTGGAGCATCACGCCGACCGGCACGGAGTCCCGCCGGCACAGCAGAAGGCTGCGATTGGTAAACTCTGCGTCCCGCTGCGCGGGGTCATCGTTTTCCTGGAAGTAGCCGTATAGCCAAGTTCCATCTTCTCGGAAGTAAGGTCCCTTCTCAGGGTAGCGGCTTTTCAGAACCTGTCTTACGCTGAGGGCGTAGTCGGACCAACTCGGTTTGTAAATTCCCTTCGCCCGGGTCGCTAAGAGGGTGTCGCCATCACTGTCCGGGATTGCGGCCGGCCAGGGCTGCTCTGTTCCAGCATGTCGCTGGAACCACTCCAGGGCATGGCGATGCCGTGTGGGGAGACGAGCGAGCAGGTCACGTAAAACTTCCACTTATTAAGGCAAGCCCATGGGGTTAGCGGAAGAAATAGCATGGGGTCTCCCCAGGATCAATGATCTAAAGATGTAATTGGCGGACCCGAGATTGTTTCCAGGATCGCCGTTAAGGATCTATGACCGTAGAAGGATGAAGAATTACGGGTAGAGATGTCCACGTCCAGGGTTGTCGCACTGGAGAAAGCACCTGAACAGCACCGCCCCCTCGGGGCGGATGGGGAGATTGGGGGTATCTACCTGGCCCTGAAGCGCCAGGCTAATCAGATTTCGCCCTTCCAGGGCGTGGCCAGAACCGGTCGCGTTGAAGCTGAGATTGCGTGGAGCACGCCGGTCTCCCCACCCGGGCGGCCACGCAGGGCCGCCCCTACATCAAGGCATCGAGGTCAGGAGACAGAAGGCCGTTCGCCACCCGCCGCAGCCCTCAGCCTGGGAGCAGCGGCGGGTAGGAGGTCTGGGGAGCTCAGTTCCAGGACAGGGCGGGTCGGCGAGGCGCGGACCGGTCAGTTGCTAACCTGACGGAATCCCAAGATCTCACACTCTGCGCGGCAGATACCGCACTCGGGTCCGAAGCACTGGCGAACGCTGACGCAGTCCGGATCACAGCAGATGGGCGGACATGCCGCGTTCGCGGCTTTCGGGGCGAGCCCCATCCCGAAACTTCCAGCCAGAATCGCCCCGGCTAGGGCCAGCTTCACGATCTTCTTGCGCATGGTGACTCCTTTCAGTCAGACAGATTCCCAGGACTCACGACCGTGGCCGTCGAGCATAAAACCCCCCGGCTTGCCCTGGCTCTTTTAGGAATTCTAAATACCTGATCCACTAGAGTCAAACCAGAGAAGGGACAGCGGTGCCGTCCGCGATACAGTGGATAGGAAATCAGCCGCGGGCGAGGCTTTGGGGAGAGCCCCGATCTGTCGGGTGCCATCGCGTGGCCCCGGGCACCAACCCATTTGCGGTATCCTCGATCGGTGATCCGGACTTCGAGAACGTCGTTCCGCTTGGTCCTGGCCGGCCGGCCTCCGGCGGCCTTCAGGGTGATCTTCGCTCTCCTGGTGGTCAACTTCGCGGTGAGCTATGGGCTGACCCTGTGGGGAGGGGAGCCGTCCCCCGACTCGGTCCACTCGTACGGCATCCGGTTCCGCGGCGGCCACTGGAGCTATTTCCAGCCCGCGCTCGGCTCGTATGTGGATCACTGGTCAATGCCGCTCCATTTCGTTCTGCTGGCCGCTGTATTCGCGATAGCATGGCGCCACCGCCACGGTTACCAGCAGCCCTGAGAGAACGCCCGCCCACGCGTGAGCGCTGCGGGCTGGCTCTCCGCGGAGCGATCCGGCGAGGACCGCGCCGGGTTCAGCGCAGGTACGGAGCGACGTTGTTCGCGATCGTCCGGAGCTCTTCTTCGGTCAGCGGCAGCCTGGTGCGAAAGGCATCCCACCCTTCCCGGGGCGAGAGGGCTTCGGGTACCGGGCCGTCGGTTCCGTAGAGGATGCGCTGGGGTCCGATCTGCCGGATGCGCTGGACGATCGTCCGCAAGGTCTCCTCGGAGGCGCCCGCGACGAGCACGGCCTCGGCGACGTCGAAGTAGAGGTTCTTCGTCGCCGGACGGCCGGCGGACACGGCGTCGGCGTAGGCGGCCAGGGCGGAGTCGGAGAAGGCTTCGCCGCCCCAGAGGTGCGCGATCTGCACGGGGATGTCGGGCGCCGCCGGGAGGAGCTGGTTCAGCAGGATCTCGGCGTGCTCGCGTCCGTAGGTCTGGTCCGCCCGGACGTGGACGATGATCGGCAGCCGGCGCCGGTTGGCCGCCTCGAACACCCGGCGGACCTTTTCCACGTGCTGCGGGTTCTTCAGGTCCACGACGGACATGCCGAAGTGCAGCTTCAGGCCCCGGAACCGGGAGTCGCTCGCGCAGCGGTCGAGCTCGGCGAGCGCGTAGTCCGCGAGCGGATTGAAGCTGCAGAACGCGACGAGGCGATCCGGGAACCGCGCGACCTGCTCCGCCGTCCAATCGTTCTCCGCCCGCATTTTCGCGTAAGCGTCCGCGACCGGCGCATTCTTCGGAGAGTCGAACCAATAGGCGTCGGACAGCACCACCGCGCGGCGGATGCAGGCGGCGTCCAGGAGTGACACGAGCTTCTGCCCGTCCTCCGGCTCCTCGACGGCGGGGCCAGGAAAGCTGGGGGTCTCGGCCGCGATCCGCCAGACGCCGTCGCGGCCTTTGTCCAGCTCGACGAAGAAGTGCCCGAAGTGCTTGGCGGCAGCCCCTTCGCCCCGCGTGAAGTAGCCGGCGACATGGCCCGCGGCACCCTCGACCCGGTAGACCACCGGCGTCATGCGGTACGCGCGGAGGAAACGGGTGCTCAGGTAGGCGGCGACCCCGTCCCGCCCGCGGATCCAGCCGGGATTCTCAGTGCTGAAGACGACGCTGTCCTCGGTATAGAGATCGGCGAGGCCGGCCTTGTCGTTCCACCGGGCCTCGACGTCCCGCAGCAGGCGAGCCAGATCCTGAGGCAGCTCGACGGCGGGCAGCGGCGGACGGTTCACCAGCTCCGCGCCGGCCGGGCTGAGCAGGTGCTGATGGTGATCGACCCGCGAGACGAGCTGGCACGCTGCCACCGAGGTCGCGGGTGCGGCGGTCGCGGCCGAGATGGCAGCGCTTTCAGCCGCCCCGCCGTGGCGAAGCCTCGGGCCTTGAGCGCAACCCGCCGCCAGGAGGGCCAGAGCGGTAAGGAGGGACTTCGTCAGGCTCGGAAGGACGTTCCGTAGGCCGGCAAGGCTCTTGGACATGGCAGAAGCCTATCAAATTTATAGAATAGATCTGCCCATTTCTTACCACATTAGCTGGCTTCTGGGTCTCTCCAATTCTCATATCGCAGGCTTGCCAGCTCGGGGCAGGGCCGATCTCCCCAGGGCGTGGGGAGATCGGCGAGGTGCGTCGCGGGGCAGTTAGTTGTTGTTGACGGGCTCACATAATTCTTTGCAGATACATCTGCCTCCCAGCCCGGAGCACTGGCGAACGCTAGTGCAGCTCGCGTTACAACAGATCGGCTGACAGAATGTGGCCGCGCTTACGACTCTCGGCGCGACCCCCACCCCGAGGCTTCCGGCCAACATCGACACGGCTACGACCAGCTTCACGATCTTCTTGTTCATGGGGACTCCTTCTAAGTCGGATAGGCTTCCTCGGCTCGCGACGACGACCGTCGCGAAAGACTCAGCTTCTCCAAGCTATTGTGAATTTTAAATATTCCTTCTCACGGTCAGCCTCCAGGGAAACTCCAGTATGCCCGAGCAGCACGTACCTGTCCTCATCGCCGGCGGCGGCACGGTCGGTCTGTCGGCGGCCCTGTTCCTGGCCCATCACGGGGTGCCGGCGCTGGCCGTGGAGCGGCGGGCGGGGATCTCGATCCATCCGCGGGCGCTCGGCATTGGAATCCGCTCGACCGAGATCTTCCGGGAGATGGGCATGGGCCTCGAGGATGCGGTGCGCGCCCTCAGGCGGCGGCTAGCGGCCGGCCAGGGGCGGATCTCGGCGCGGACCCTGGCCAGCGCCGACTGGACTTCCTTCGCCGACAGGCCGGCTGCCGCGGCGGCGGTAGCGGCCACGAATTCAGGCGCGCTCTCGAGCCCGGCTCAGGGGGGGCTCTGCAGTCAGGATCTCCTCGACGAGATCCTGCTCGCGGCCGCCCGGGAGCGTGGAGCCGAGATCCGTTTCGGCACGGAGGTGACCGCCGTCGAGCAGGACGCGGAGGGGGTGACGGCGACGCTGGCCGGGCCGGCTTTCACGGGGACGATCCGCGCCGACTACCTCATCGTGGCGGACGGGGCCGGCGGCGGGCTCCGCGAGGCTCTCGGCGTGCCGGTCTCGGGGCCGGGCCTGATCGGGCCACCGATCGTCAACATCCTCTTCCGCGCCGACCTGCGCGAGGTCACTCAGGGGCACGAGTTCTTCATCGCCCACCTGGAGAATGACGAGTTGAAGCGGGGGTTGTTGATATCCGTCGACGGCCGGGAACGCTGGATCCTCCACGTCCCCTACGATCCCGCGCGCGGCGAGACGGCGGCGGACTTCACTCCGGAACGCTGCCGCGAGATCGTGACGCGCGTCGCGATTGGAGTCGATCTGCCGGTGGAGATCCTCAGCGCGCTCCCCTGGCGCGTCGCCGCCCGCCTTGCCGACCGGTTCCGCGAGGGGCGGGCCTTCCTGGCCGGGGACGCCGCCCATGCGGTGCCGCCGACGGGGGGCTTCGGCATGAACACGGGGATCGCCGACGCGCACAATCTGGCCTGGAAGCTGGCGCTGACGCTCCGCGGCGAGGCCGGCCCCGCGCTGCTCGACAGCTACGACGCCGAGCGCCGCCCGGTCGCGCGCTTCACCATGGAGCAGGCGCTGCTCCGCCTGGAGCGCCCGGATCTCCACTTCGACCCGACCCGCACCGCCGAACGCGAGCAGCTCGGCATCGCCAACGACGCGGTGGTCCACCTCGGATACCGGTACGGCTCCTCCGCGCCCTCTCTCTATGACCTGGAGCGGGATCTCGACGGCACGCCCGGCTCGCGGGTGCCGCACGCCTGGCTGGAAATGGAGGGCCGGCGCGTCTCGACGCTCGATCTCGCCGGCCCCGGGTTCGCGCTCCTCGCCGGCGTGAAGGCCGAGGACTGGTGCGCCGCCGCCCGGGCCGCAGCGGCACGTGTGGGTGTGGACGTCCGGGCCTTCCGGATCGCTGGGACGGCCGGGGAAGGCGGCGCCGATGCGGTCGATCCCGAGGGGGCGTGGTGCCGCGCGGCGGGCGTGGGGGATCGCGGCGCGCTGCTGGTGCGGCCGGACGGTTTCGTGGCCTGGCGGGCGGGCGGGGCGGCGGCGGGATTGGAGGCGGAGGCCGGGGCGGTGTTGGAGGGGGTGGTGCGGGGGGTGTTGGGGCGGTAGGGGGTGGGGGGGGGTGGCGAGTCCGGGACGGGTCCTTGGTCTCGGCGGTGGCCCTCATCACCCCGGCCCTCTTCTCCCATCGCACTCCCCCCGACCGGGAGAAGAGGGAGCAGTTAGCTCGGAGTTAGTCTAAAAAGAACAGAACGGGTTTTAGCCCTCTCTCTCCCGGCGGTTGGGGGGGAGGCTGGGAGAGAGAGGGTTGGGAGAGTGAGGGCCCCTGCCGCGACAGCGGCAGGCTTTCTGCAGAAGGATGTTCCACGATCCCACCACGGCGTGGGGAGAGGGCGAATTTAACATCTTCAGAGGAGGTGCTTCATGGTCACACTCGCGGATGCGCGCCGGGTCATCGCGGCGGCGGAAGCCAAGGCGGCCGATATCGGCCAGCCGATGAACATCGCGGTCGTCGACGCCGGCGGCAATCTGGTCGCTCACGTGCGGATGGACAACGCCTGGATCGGCAGCGTCGACATCTCGATCAAGAAGGCCTGGACCGCGCGCGCCTTCGACATCGAGACCGGCGATCTCGGCAAGCAGAGCCAGTCCGGCGACCAGTTCTTCGGGATTCACGCGTCGAACGACGGCAAGGTGATGATCTTCGCCGGCGGCATCCCGCTCAAGCGCGACGGCCAGGTGGTCGGGGCGGTCGGGGTGAGCGGCGGGATCGGCAAGCAGGATCAGGCGGTGGCGGAGGCGGGGGCGGAGGCTTTTTGAGCGCCGTTTGCCGATAAGGCGGCGTTGTTCCGCCCCTTCGGGGCGGCCCTCACTCTCCCAACCCTCTCTCTCCCGACCCCTCCCACCCTCCCGCACCGGGAGAGAGAGGGCTTTAACACTTGTAGAGCCAACTTCTCCCTCTTCTCCCGGTGCGGGAGGGGGGAGGGGACGGGAGAAGAGGGCCGGGGTGATGAGGGTCCTTGCTCCCCCGCCCCCGTTTGGCTAACATCCCGCCGTTTGGGCGCTCGCCGTCTTTCCTACCGGAGCTGCCGCCCTTCCCCACAGGAGCCTCATGTACCGAGAACCCAATTTTTCCAAGCCGAGCCTCGCCAACGCCCCCGAGTGCCGGTTCGAGCCGGCGCCGGCCGATACCGTGCTGCCGGACGGCTTCATGTCGACGACCAATTTCCCCACCTACGTCAAGGTCGGCGGCAAGTGGCGGATGCCGGAGCGACCGCGGATGGACTCCCATCTGGTGTGGGACCCCGCCACGGAGCGGCTCGCCGTCAAGGAGTTCCGCCTCGTCGGCAAGGGGGATCTGGTGGCCGTCGCCACCTCCGAGGACGGCTCGGAGGGGGTGCTGGTCTGGGACCGCGGCTTCCTCGCCGAGGTGGACGACACGCTCGCCCCGGAGGCGTTCGCGTTCATGTCCTCGGAGGTGAGCCGCGAGAAGCCGGTCAACTATGACGCCATCTTCCGCGAGTTCATCAAGAACCGCGGGCCGAAGGGGTACATCCTCTGGGTGATCGGGCCGGCCCTGGTCCATGCCCGCGGGCGCATCGCCATGGAGTGGCTGATCCACAACGGCTACTGCCACGGCCTGATCACCGGCAACGCGGTGGGGGTGCACGACGTCGAGGCGGCGCTCTATGGCACCACGCTCGGCATGATGGCGGACGGCTCGGGGACGGCCGGCGGCCACGCCACCCACATGCGCGCCATCAACGAGGTGAAGAAGGCGGGCTCGATCCAGGCCCTGGTCGACGACGGAAAGCTGAAGGGGGGCATCATGCACGCCCTGACGGTCACCCAGACCCCCTACGTGCTCGCCGGCTCGATCCGCGACGACGGGCCGCTGCCGGAGACGATCCCCTCGGCGCTCGACTCCCAGGAAGCGATGCGCGAGATGACCGTGAAGGCCACCATGGTGGTGATGGTCGCCACCGCCCTCCACGCCATCGCCGCCGGCAACATGCTGCCGACCTTCTGCGTCCGCCCGGACGGCTCGATGGACGAGATCACCACGATCTGCGTCGACCAGACCGAGTTCGTGGTCAGCAAGCTCAAGGACCGCGGCACGCACCAGGCGTTCGGGGTGGTCACCAACGCGCAGGACTTCATGCGGCTGGTGCAGTTGGAGTTGATGGAGCGGGGGTAGGGGGGGGCCCCGGAGCCACGATAAACCCCTCCCGCAGCACCCGCTCGCCGCGGTCCACCACCGGCGGCAGGCCCACGGTTCCGCCCGGGAGCTCGTCGTCGAGGAGGCAGGCCTCGGCGGCGAGGGCGCAGAGCATGGCGTCGACGTGGTCGGGACGGGTCACGGGGTCGTCGCAGAGGTAGCCGGCCTCGCGCAGGCGAGCCCAGACGAAATCGACGTAGGCCGCGGGGTCTTTTCGCTTCGACGGCGGGCGCTCCCCCCAGAGCTGGAGGAGGACGTAGCGGGGGTAGGTCTCGAAGACGATCCCCTCGCCTCCCGGTACCGGAACGAGGCCGAGGATCGAGGCCAGCTCCTGCTCGTGGATCGACCAGAAGAGCTCGACGCCCGCCTCCACGAAGGGGCGGTAGAGGCGCCAGCCGGCGAGCTCGGCGCGGGTGCGCGGCAATACCTTGGTCGGCACTTTCGCCAGCAGATCCGACTGGCGGGAGCGCTCCCCCGCGCGCGGCAGCCCCTGCGGGCCGTCGATGCCGGTGAACGCGGGCGGCCAGCCGCCGGGAGCGGGAGGGAGGGGGTGCTCGCGGCTGGCGAGGTACTCGTCGAGGACGAACTGCTCGTCCTCCAGCCAGGCGACGTAGCTCGGGCTGCGGAAGGAGCCGAGGTCAATGCCGCAGAGGAGAGCCATGGGGGGATCATAGAGGGCACGAGCCCCGATCACGATACAATCCGCCCATCCTTTACCTGGGAGGGGAACCGATGAGCTATCAAGCCTACAAAGTGATCCACATCCTCGGGGTGCTGTTCGTCTTCGCTGCGCTGGGAGCCTTGATGCTCGCGTCCCGCGAGGGGGTGGAGCGCGGCAACGGGCGCAAGCTCGCGGGGATCACGCATGGGATCGCGCTGCTCCTGGTGCTGGTGGCCGGCTTCGGGACGGCCGCCCGGCTCGGCCTGCCGAACCCGGGGGCGTGGCCGATGTGGCTCTGGATCAAGCTGGCGATCTGGCTCGTGCTCGGCGGCATCATCGTGCTGATCCGCAGGGCGCCGCAACTCGGGACGCTGCTCTGGTGGCTGCTCCCCCTGCTGGGCGGGATCGCGGTCTGGGCGGCGATCTTCAAGCCGGTGTAGGCTCCGCAGTCTTGAGCCCTGAAAAACCGATGACGCCTGAACGAACCGACATCGCCGTCCGCTGCCAGGGGCTGGTCAAGCGCTACGCGGATGTGACCGCCGTCAACGGCCTCGACCTGGAGGTGCGCCGCGGCGAGTGCTTCGGCCTGCTCGGCCCCAACGGCGCCGGCAAGACGACGACGATCGAGATCCTCGAAGGGCTCACCGAGGCGGATGCCGGGGAAGTGGAGATCCTGGGCACGAGCTGGTCACGCGACGCCCCGTCGCTGCGCGAGCGGCTCGGCATCTCGCTCCAGGAGACGCAGCTCACCGAGAAGCTGACGGTAGCTGAGACCGTGCGCCTCTTCCGCTCGTTCTATCGCCAAGGGAGGGAGCCGGACGAGGTGCTCTCGCGGCTCGCCCTCGACGAGAAGCGGAACGCCCGGGTGGGCAAGCTCTCGGGCGGCCAGAAGCAGCGGTTGGCCGTGGCCTGCGCCCTGGTTGGGGACCCGGAGGTGCTCTTCCTCGACGAGCCGACCACCGGACTCGATCCGCAGAGCCGGCTGCAGCTCTGGCAGATCGTGATGGACTTCCGCGCCCAGGGGGGCACGGTGCTGCTGACCACCCACTACATGGACGAGGCCGAGCGATTGTGCGACCGGGTGGCGATCGTCGACCGCGGCAAGGTGATCGCGCAGGGCACGCCCCCCGATCTGATCAGCTCGCTGCACGCGGCCAACGTGATCGAGTTCGCCTCCGAGCCGGAGATCGACGAGGCGACCCTGCGCGCCCTGCCCGGAGTGACGGAGCCGCACAAGCGGGGTCCGAACTGGTCGCTCCCCGTGGGCTCGCTGGCCGAGACGGTGCCGGTGCTGCTCGAGCGGATCGAGCGCTCGGGGGGGAAGCTGGTGAACCTCTCGACCCACCGGGCGACGCTCGAGGACCTGTTCGTCTCGCTGACCGGGCGGGCTCTGCGTGAGGATTGAAGACAAGAGGATTGAAGGCAAGATGTCTGGAAAATCAGCCGCGGCCTCGCATTCGGGATTGAAATCCCGGGCTACCGACAGTCGCCCCTGCCCGGGGCTCTGCGAGAAAAATGGCATCTGGGAGTCCCGGAGGGACGGCCGTGGGTAGCCCGGGATTTCAATCCCGGGCGGCAAGCCGCCGCTACTCCCCCCTTTTCGAGCTGACCTCGACGCGGATGAAGGAGTTCCTCCGCGAGCCGGAGGCGCTGTTCTGGGTCTTCGCGTTCCCGATGCTGCTGGCGATCGCTCTCGGCCTCGCCTTCCGCGCCAAGGGGCCGGACCAGATCCCGGTCGGCGTGGTGGCGGTCTCGGAGGCGGACCCGGCGGCGGGGCGGGCGATGGACGCCCTGAAGCGCGCCCCCGGGCTCCTCCCCCGGCGGTTCGCTCCGACCGAGGGGCGGGAGGCGCTGCGCACCGGGCGGATCTCGCTGCTGGTCGAGGCGGGGCCGCCGGCGGTCTTCCACTTCGATGAGACGCGTCCGGACTCGCGCGTCGCCCGCCTGGAGGCCGAGGACGCGCTGCAGCGGGCGGCCGGCCGGCGGGACGTGATGGCGGTCCGCGCCGAGAAGGTGACCGCGAAGGGGTCGCGCTACATCGACTTCCTGATCCCGGGCCTGCTGGGGATGAACCTGATGGGCTCCGGGATCTGGAGCCTCGCCTTCTCGATAACGACGGCGCGCAGCCGGCGGATCCTGAAGCGCCTGGTGGCGACGCCGATGCACCGCAGCCAGTACCTGCTGGCGCAGATCCTCGGCCGGCTGGTCTTCCTGTTCCCCGAGGTGGCCGTGCTGGTGGGGATCGGCTGGCTCCTCTTCGGCGTCGAGGTGCGGGGGTCAATCCTGCTGCTGCTCCTCACCTGCCTGCTCGGCGCGATGTCGTTCTGCGGCATGGGCCTGCTGATCGCCTCGCGGGCGACCACGGTCGAGGGGGCGAGCGGCCTCGCCAACGTGGTGCTGATGCCGATGTGGATCCTCTCGGGTGTCTTCTTCTCCTCCGAGCGCTTTCCGGACGTGGTGCAGCCGATCATCAAGGCACTGCCGCTGACCGCGCTCAACCAGGCCCTGCGGGGGATCATGACCGAGGGCCGGGGCCTCGCCGGCGTCGCCCCGCAGCTCGCCATTCTCGCCGCCTGGGGGCTGGCGAGCTTCGCGGTGGCGCTGAAGATCTTCCGCTGGCGGTGAGGCACATGACAGAAACAAGGGACGAAAGGGACTGCAAGGACGACAGGGACAAAACGGGGACCGAGTGTTTTCGTCCCTGGTGTCCCTGATGTCCCTTTCGTCCCTGTTTTCGCTTTCCAATCCAGAGGGTACGTTGCTCTTCGCCCTCGCTCTCGCGACGCTCGCCGTCCACCTCGCGACCGCGATCCAGATCCAGCGCGGCAACCGGTCGATCCGCTTCCTGAAGGACCTGCCGCCTTTGGCCGGTCCCCTGCCGCGGGTGTCGATCCTGATTCCCGCGCGCAATGAGGAACGGAACCTGGAGGAGGCGCTACGCTCCGTCCTCGCTCTCGACTACGACAACCTGGAGATCGACGTCGTGGACGACCGCTCGACGGATCGCACGGGGGAGATCCTCGACCGCATGGCGGCGGCGGACCCGCGGCTGCGGGTGGTGCACGTGCGCGAGCTGCCGCCGGGATGGCTGGGGAAGAACCACGCCCTCTGGCTGGGCGCCGGCAAGGCAACCGGAGAGTTCCTCCTCTTCACCGACGCCGACATCGTGATCGAGCCCCTGGCGCTGCGGCGGGCCGTGGGGGCGATGGTGGCCGGCGGACTCGATCACCTCGCCGCTTCCCCCAGCATCGAGCGGCCGAGCGTGCTGTTCGAGATGTTCATCGGCGTCTTCGCGCTCTTCTTCGCCCTGTTCACCAAGCCCTGGAAGGTGAAGGACCCGAAGAGCCCGCATCACGTCGGGATCGGCGCCTTCAACCTGGTCCGCGCCTCGGCCTACCACGCGGCGGGGGGGCACCGGGCGATCGCGATGCGGCCGGACGACGACCTGAAGCTCGGCAAGCTGCTCAAGAAGAACGGCTTCCGCCCGGAGTTCGTGTTCGGCCAGGGGGCGCTGCGGGTCGAGTGGTACGCCTCGGTCCGGGAGCTGGTCCAGGGGCTGATGAAGAACGCCTTCTCCGGGGTGGACTACCGGGTCTCAGTGGTCGTCGTCTCGACCGTAGTCCAGCTCGTGCTCTTGGTCTGGCCTTTCCTGGCGCTCTTCCTGACGTCGGGAACGACGCGCTGGCTCAACCTGGGGAGCGTGCTGGTGCTCTTCCTCCTCTGCTGGATCAACGCCCCGCTCGCCGAGGTGCGCCGCTGGCACGGCGTCGCGCTTCCGGTGGCGACCCTGCTCTTCCTCTACATCGTCTGGCGCGCCATGATCCTCACCCTCTGGAACGACGGCATCGATTGGCGGGGGACGCATTACTCCCTGGCGGAATTAAAGGCCAACAAGGTGTAAGTGGTCAGGCTCAGTTGACCCACTCGCCCCCCTCGTCCTTGCGGGGCTCGAGCAGCGCGGCTTCCGCCTGGGCCCGGGACTCGGCGGCCAGCCGGAGACGCTCTTCCTCCTCGTCCCACCCCCGCCGCCGGGCGGCGTCGCGCTGCCGCCGCCGCTTGATGGCCCAGAGGGCGAGGAGAGTGACCAGCAGCCAGAGGGTGACGGAGCTGGTGAGCAGGGGCACCCAGCGGTACCAGAAGGTCTGGCGGTCCCAGAAGGAGGTCTCGGCCGTGGCGAGCGAGTCGCCGGTGGCGGCGCGGAACGCGTCCGCGAAGGAGAGGCCGCGGGAGACCTCCTGGAGGATGCGGCCGGCCACCCCCTGGCCGTAGCGGTCGAAGAGGTCGTGGACGAAGGAGCCGGAGATCGCGTAGGCCCGGTTGACCTCCGCCTGGCCGCCCGCGAAGCGGTCGTCGAGCGCGGCGAGCGAGACTGGCCGGTCGACGAGCAGGGCGAGGGTCAGGCGGGAGCGGTCGTCGAACCCCCAGGAAAGGCCGGCGATCATCGCCATCCCCTCGTGGAACCAGCGCGGCAGCGGCCGCCCCCCCGCCGCCCGGGCGACCAGCACGTGCGCCACCTCATGGGCGAGGAGATCTGAGAGCGAGGTGTCCGGATAGCTCGGGACGCGCCCGGGGAGCAGCACGATCACCCCCTCCTCCCCGATCGCGTACCCCGAGACCCAGGGCGGCACCACGGTCGCGGCGCCGGACCCCTCCGGCGCCAGGATCACCCGGATCGGCGGCCCCGGATCTTGGAGCCCTACCAGCCGCATCACGCTCGTCAGCCGCGACGGATTGATCGCGCGCAACTGGGCGGCGGTCCCGGCGAGCGCCGGGGGAGCCTCGACCTCGATCCGTGGGGCCACCTGGGCGGGAGCCGCGAAGGACTGCAACAGAAGGAGAATGAGAAGCGCTGCGGCGCGGAAAATTGTCATCTCAGCATATTTAACAAACTAGCGACATTTTGCTCGGTTTGCAGTAGGATCTTCCCACGAATGTTGGTGAAGTCGTCGCAAGAGCCGGTCGCTGCAGTCAGAGTTTCCTCGATTGCGTTTCGGTCCGGTATTTCCGCCCGGTCTTGTCGGCCCCGGTAAATCGCGGATGCGCTCAACGAGCGCCATCCCCTGATGTCCGCCCGGAGGTGAAGATGGTCCGTCCCCGTCTGCTCGGCCTTGCCGTTCTCCTCGCTTTGACCGTTCTCCCGCTCGCTGGCTGCCGCCAGGCAGCCGTGCGCTACAACACGCGCTACACGGCGCTGCTCCAGCAGGAGATACCCCGCACGCTGCTGATCCCGGTCGACGGCGTTCAGGCCAGTCACCTGCAGAACACCTGGGGGTACGCGCGATACGGCGGACGGCATCACAAGGGGATCGACATCTTCGCGCCGCGCAACACGCCGGTGCGCAGCGCCACCGAGGGGATCGTGGAGTTCAAGGGGATGAAGGGGCTCGGCGGGCAGGTGGTGACCATCACCGGTCCCGGCGGTTACCGTCTCTATTACGCGCATCTGGAAGATTTCGGCTCGCAGGCGGTCGGTGACTGGGTCGAGGCGGGCGAGATCATCGGCACCGTGGGCAACTCGGGGAACGCCGCGATCTCCTCCACCCACCTCCACTACGGCATCTATAACCCCTCCGGCGTGGCGGTCAACCCGTACACGTTCCTGAAGGCCGGCCAGCCGTACGCGGAGCCGGCGCAGACGCAGACGGTTCAGACCGCGGCGAAGTAGGGTCACCCCCGCTCGGCGGGGGTCGGCGCCGCCTCGGGCGCCCGCGCCGGCTTCTTCTTGCCCGAGCCTGGCATCACGCCGTCGCCCATCTGGTTGCGGGAGCTGATGTGGGCGGAGTAGGAGGCTTCCACCCGCTTGATCTCGTCATTCTTCAGATGGCACTTCTTGTACTTCTTGCCGCTGCCGCACCAGCAGACGTCGTTGCGGCCGATCGGGGACTTCGGCCCCTCTGCGCGGGGGGAGATCAGATTGCGAAACCAGCTTGCCAGGGACACGGTAGTCTCCGTTTCGTTGAATTGGGGGTCGATTGCCGATCAGCCGTGGCGGGCTGATTTCCTGTCTAACAGGCCTCTGGGGCTCCCGCATTTCAGGAATGGCGCGGAAGAATAGCACGAGGCGCGGACCGGGCTATCCCGGAATCCAGCAGACGACCGCCGTCCCGCCGCCCGCCCGCCGCTCGATGCGGAGCCGGCCGCCATGGGCCTCGACGATCTCGCGGCAGAGCGGCAGGCCGAGCCCCGAGCCTCCGGGCTTCGAGGTATAGAACGGCAGCAAAGCCTTCTTCATCCCCTCGTCGGAGAGCCCGGTGCCGCGGTCGAGCACGCGGAAGCGCACGCCCCCCTCCCCCGTCGGCTCGACGGCGAGCCGCACCTTGGCGGGCGGGCTGCCGGACTCGTGGGCGTTCTTGAGCAGGTTGATCAGCGCCTGCTGCATCTGCCCGGGATCGAAGCGGCCGGGCGCGCCGGGCGGCTCCCCCTCCGGCTCGAAGGGGACCACCTGCCGCAACTCAGCGAGGAAGGGACCCCACTCCACCTCCCGCCGGACCGGTTGCGGCAGGCGGGCGAAGCGGGCGTAGCCTTCCAGGAACTCCTTGAGATGGGTTGCTCTCTCCTCGACGACGTCGAGCGCCGAGCCGAGGCGCTCGGCGTGCTCCGGCTGGCCGACCATCAGGCGCACCGAGCGGGCGAGCGAGGCGATCGGGGCCAGCGAGTTGTTGATCTCGTGCGAGAGGGTGCGGATGGCCCGCTTCCAGACGTCCACCTCCTGGCGCCGCAGCTCGGGGGTCAAGCGCTTGACCAGGGTGAGGTCGTGCCGCCGGCCATTGAGCTCGAAGACGCGGCGGGCGACGTGAAAGACCTCCTCCTCGCCCCCCTGGTCGAGGGAGAAGAGCACATCCCGCCCGCTGGCGAGCGCCTCGCGCAGCCCCTCCGGGCACTCGGCGAGGATGTCGGCGAAGGCCCGCCCCTCGTAGCGGCCGCGGGTCGTGAACAGCTCGCGGGCGGAACGGTTGACGAAGAGGATGCGGCCGCGCGAGTCGGTGAGCACGATGGCGGTCGGCGTCGCCTCGAAGACGGTCTCGAGCAGCATCTCGCGCTGGATCAGGGCGCTCCGCTCGTCGCGCAGCACGTCGCCGACGGCGTTGTAGAGCTCGACCAGCTCGCCCAGCTCGTCGCCGCGGTCGGCGGCGAGGTTGAGGCTGAAGTCGTGGTCGCGGTACCCCTGGACGCCGTCGCGCAACGCTTGGAGGACGCGGGTAGCTGGGATCAGCGTGCGGTCGAGGATCCACCACCCCAGGGGTAGGCCGAAGCCGATCGCGGCCAGGAGGACCGTCCAGGGGGAGGGGAACCAGTACGCCGCCGCCATGCAGACGGCAACCACGGCGAGCAGCCCGAGGAAAAAGGCGAGGCGTACGCGGTCGGCGAAGCGGAGGGGCTTCATCTGTTCATCGTTTCATCCGCGCAGCCGCCGCTCGACGACGAGGCCGTGCTTCTCCATCTTGCGGTAGAGCGCCTGGCGGGAGAGGCCGAGCGATTCGGCGGCCTTGGCCACCACGCCGCCGGCTTCTTCAAGAGCGCGCTCGATCTTCACCCGCTCGGCCAGCCCCATCTCGTCCGCCTCCGCGGCGAGGGCGGGACCGGCGGAAAACGGCGAGGCGCCCAGGCCCAGATCCTCGGCGCGGATGGTGTCCCCGCCGGAGACCAGCACGGCCCGGCGCAGGGTGTTCTCCAGCTCCCGCACGTTCCCCGGCCAGGAGTAGCGGACCAGCCGCTCGCGGGCCGGCGGGTCGAGCCGCCAGAGGGCGCCGGTAGGCGCCGGCGAGAGGTCGCGGAGGAAGCGATCGGCGAGCGGGATCACGTCCTCGGGGCGGTCGGCGAGCGGAGGCACGGCGAGCTCGATGACGTTCAGGCGGTAGAAGAGGTCCTCGCGGAAGCGGCCGGCGCCGATCTCCCGGCGCAGGTCGGCGTTGGTGGCGCAGATCAGCCGCACGTCCACCCGCCGGGTCTCGCTGCTCCCCAGACGCTCGAACTGGCCGCTCTGGAGCACGCGCAGGAGCTTCGCCTGCCCCGAGGCGGAGAGGTTGCCGATCTCGTCGAGGAACAGGGTGCCGCCGTCCGCCGCCTCGAAGCGGCCGATCCGCCGCCGGGTGGAGCCGGTGTAGGCGCCGGCCTCGGCGCCGAAGAGCTCGCTCTCCAGCAGCTCGTCGGGGAGCGCGCCGGCGTTGACGCGGACGAACGGGCGCTCCTTGCGCCGCGAGTTGGCCTGGACGATCTCGGCCAGCTTCTCCTTGCCGGCGCCGGAGGGGCCGGTGATCAGCACCGGGATCTCGCCGCGGGCCACCTGCAGGGCGAGGGTGACCACGGCGTGCATCTTCTCGCTCGCCCAGACCGCGCCGCAGAGGTCGTGACGCTCGGCGAGATCCTCCCAGCTCCGCCGCGCCCGGCCGCGCAGGCGGGCGTTCTCGAGCTGGAGCTCGCGCAGGCGCAGGAGATTGCGCACCGAGGCGAGGAGCTTCTCGTCGTCCCAGGGCTTCGCCAGATAGTCGCTCGCCCCCTCCTTGACGAGCTGGACGGCGGTCTCGAGCGACGTCCAGGCGGTGATCAGGAGGACGGGGAGCCCCGGGTCCCGCTTCTTGACCTCGCGGAAGAGGGCGATCCCCTCCTCGCCCGAGGTCGCCTCCGGGCTGAAGTTCATGTCCTGGAGAACGACGCCGATCTCCGGCTCGGAGCGAGCCCCATCGGCGTCGAGCCGCCGCAACGCCTCCTCGGGCGAGCGGGCGACGGCACAGGCCATGCCGCGGATCTCGAAGAGAACCTGGAGGGCGGTGACGACGGCGGGCTGGTCTTCGACGATCAGGACCTTGAGCATGGCCACCTCTTATTTATACCCCGCCGCCTGGATCGTCATGTCGAATCGCACCTCGTTTTGTCCCTCCGTGATTGCTGAGAAGCACCTAATGCATGGGTGTCGATATAACTCCTCACCCATCGAACGGAGGTGAAGGATGCGCAAGAAGATGCTTCTCCTGGTCCTGTCGCTCGCCGCGCTCGCGGGCTCGCTGTCAGCTTCCCGGGCCGCCGCGGGCGGGACTCACGCCTGCCCGATCTGCACCACGTACTCCGACGGCTCGCAATGCTGCGTGAGCTGCGTTTGCGATGCCAACAACCACATCCTCGCCTGTACCGACCACTACTGCCCGCCCGAGGGCGGACTCAACTAGGAGGTACTGATGCGCAAAAAGATGCTGCTCCTGGCCCTCGCTCTCGCCGCCACGGCTTCGCTCACGGTTCCCCAGGCCCAGGCCTCCCCCCTCGGCGGCGGTGGCCCCTTCCACGCGTGCCCGATGTGCACGACCCTCTCAAACGGCTCGCAGTGCTGCATCAACTGTCAGTGCAACGACAGCGGGGTCACCCTCTGCCCGCAAAACGCCTGCGCGGAGATTTAAGAAATCAGGCGGTAACGCGGGGCGCATAGCATGCGCCCCGCGTTTTCCTCTTTACACGTTCCGCGTCGCGATCGCCGGCGGCACGCGGGCGCCGCGCAGGGCGGGGCCCAAGGCCGCACCGAGGCCGATCGCCCAGAGCGCCACGGCCCCCGCGGCAACCATGGTGGGGCTGAGCCGCGCTCCCGCCACCCAGGTGACGAGTCCGAAGTTCAGGCCATAGGCGAGCGCCACCCCGAGCACGACGCCGAAGCTGGTCACCATCCAGTTCTCCAGCAGGAAGTGGCGGACGATCGCCATCCGGTCGGCCCCGAGAGCGCGCCGGGTGCCGATCTGACGCCGCCGTTCGGCCACCGAGAAGGAGGTCAGGCCGACGATCCCCAGCGCCGTCACCAGCACCAGCAGGGCCATGACGCCGTTGAGGGAGGCGACCAGCAGCCGGTCGCGGCCGTGGAACTCGTCGCGGTTCTCGACCTGCGTGCGCAGATGGAGGAAACGCCCCTTCTCCACCCCGAGCAGCCCCTTCTCGAGCTGGGAGATCAGGCTTCCGGGGTCCCCCGCGGTGCGGACGAGATAGTACGAGCCGCTGTCGAAGGCCACCGACCGCCCGGGGACGAACATCACCTTGTCGGAGTTGCCGCCGAACGGATTGTAGAAGCGGTCGATGATCCCCACGATCTGGAAGTGCTGGGATTCGTCGGCGTCGGCCAGCGGCTTGCCCACGGCGCCGCCGCCCGGGTAGAGCTGATCCGCGAGGGCGCGGCTCACCACGATCGGCAGCACCTCGTCCGGCCGGGCATCGGCCCCATGGTCGTACTCCGCCTCGGCGAAGCCGCGCCCCTCGACGACCGGGATGCCCAGGGTCTCGAAGAGGCCGGGGTCGGTCTCCGCGCGCTGGGTCCGGGTGGGCTCGCCATGGCTGCCGGGCACGCGGATGGCGGTGATCTGGCCGCTGGACTCCCAGGGGCGCAGGCTGGTGTGTGTGGCGGCGCGCACCCCGGGCGCTGCCCGGAGAGCCCGGACATCCTGGTCGACGAGCCGGTTGAGCACCGCGGGGTCCCGCAGATGATCGTCGAACGGGTTGCTCTGGATGGCGACGATGTGCTCGTCGTCGAAGCCGGACGGCCTGGCGAGCTGGGCCTGGGTATCCATGATGAGGCTCAGGCAGTTGGCGACGATGGCGAGCGTCAGCGCCACCTCGACCACGATGAGGACGACCCGCGCGCGGTTGCGCAGGAGGGAACGGAAGATGGGTCCGAATTCCATGGCGGTCTCCTACTGGCTCTTGAGATGACGGGCGGGTGGAACGGCGCAGATCCGCCACGCGGGGTAGAGGCCGGCGATCGTCCCGGCCAGGAGCGACAGGGCCACGGCGGCGATAACCATCGGGACGTCGAGCTGAAAGAACGCCACGCCGTCGGGGCCGTCGCCATAGACCCGGTTGAGGATAGCGAGGCCGGCCACCGAGAGCAGCACCCCCAGGAAGCCGCCGGCCAGCCCCATCAGCTCGCACTCCACGAGGTGCTGGACGAAGATCGTCCACCGGCTTGCTCCGAGGGCGCGGCGCACCCCCACGTTGGAGGCCCGGGCCAGGAACTTGCCGAGGAACAGGCCGATCAGGTTGAGCGCCGACACCACCAGAAAGAGCAGCGAGATGGCCGCCAGGGCCTTGGTCTGCGGCGGCACCACCTGCTCCTCCTCCATCAGGTCGAGCAGCGAGGTCACCCGGTTCTTAGGCGGATTCGGGAAGCGTCCGAGCTTCTTCTGCTCGGAGACGTAGGCATCGATATAGCTCTGATACTCCCGCACCTTCCCGGCATCCGGCAGCTCGGCCCAGAACCCCAGGAAGAGCGACTCGTTCAGCATCAACTGCGAGGCGTAGGGGAGAGCCTCCTCGCCGGGCAGCGGAGTCCGCCAGCTCATCTGCATCTCGGCGGGCTGGAAGGTCATCGGCCCCGCCAGTCGCAGGGGGATGAAGACGGGCTCCGGCGCCCGCAGCGGATTGCCGATCAGTCCGAAGGCCCGCACCCGCGGGCGCCAGGGACCGAGAACGCCGGCCACCCGCAGATCGTGGCCTTCCAGCCGGATCGTGCGGCCGACGCTGTTGGCGCCGCCGAACAGCCGGTCATTCAGGGCCGAGCTGATCACCGCCACCGACTCCGGCCTGGCGTCCGCCTCGCGGCTCCACGGGCCGCCGTAACGGAAGGGCACGGCGAACATGGGGAAGAAGTCCGCCGTGACCAGCCGGACCCCGTCGCGGAAGGGGCGCACGCCGTCCCGCGGGAAAATGGTGGCCTGGGAGCTGAACGTGGCGGTGCTGCGGACCGGAATCCGGCTCTTCAGCAGCTCCAGGGCGTCGCGATAAGTGATCAGTGGCGGCGGTTCCTGGCGGAACGGGCTGTCCCCCCTCCCCCAGGAGTCCATCCGCACGTAGTAGAGGGAGTCGCTCTTGCCCGGGACGGGGTCCCGCGCCAGGACGTGATAGGCGGTGATGAAGGTCGTGGAGACGCCCACGCCCAGGGCGATGCCGAGCAGGATCAGCGCCGAGAGCACCGGATACCGCTGGACGCTCTTCCAGGCGAGGCGGACGTTGTAGAGCAGCATGGCGTCCTCTCCTTATCCCGCGACCAGCGCCGCAGCCTGAGGCTTGTTGAGGGGGAACGGCGCGATCCGCTCGAAGTCGACCAGCCGGCCGTCGGCGATGTGGAGCTGCCGGTGGGCGCGCGCCGCGTGCTCCGGGTTGTGGGTGACCATGACGATCGTCGTCCCGGCCTCGTTGACCTGCTCGAGGATCTCCATGATCTCGCGCGCCATCGCGGAGTCGAGGTTGCCGGTGGGCTCGTCGGCCAGGATCAGCTTGGGATCGCCGGCCAGCACGCGGGCGATGGCCACCCGCTGCTGCTGGCCGCCCGAGAGCTGCGCCGGCAGGTGGCGGAGGCGCGAGGAGAGCCCCACCATGGCGACGGCCTTCTCGATCCGCTCCTTGCGCTCTTTGGCCGGCAGGCGCCGGTAGCGCAGGGGGACGTCGATGTTGTCGAACACGTCGAGGTCCGGCAGCAGGTTGAACCCCTGGAAGATGAAGCCGATCTTCTCGTTGCGGACGCGCGACATCTCGCGGTCCGAGAGGCGCGAGACGTCCAGGCCGTCGAGCATGTAGGTCCCCTCCTCGAAGGCGTCGAGCAGCCCCGAGACGTTGAGGAACGTCGTCTTCCCCGAGCCCGAGGGACCGGTGATGGTGACGAACTCCCCCGCCTCCACCTCCATCGAGAAATCGCGCAACGCCCGGGTCTCGACCAGCCCGGTACGGTAGATCTTGGATACGTTCTGCATTTTCAGCATGGGCATGGCGGTCTCCCTGATGGCTTCTTGATGAATTGAGCTTCAGCGCCTGACGAGGACGGTCTTGGCGCCGTTGAACTGGTCCATGTCGGAGAGGAGAAGGCGGTCCCCCTCTTTCAAACCGGCGACGATCTCCACCTCAGAGACGCTGGTGGCGCCAACCTGGATGGGCCGCAGGGTGGCGAGGCCGTCGGCGAGGACGTAGGCCTTGCGTCCGCCGCCCCCTTCGAGGAAGGGGCCGCGGGGAACCTTGAGCACGTTGGGGCGGGTCTCGAAGATCAGCCGCACGGAGACCCGCTGGCTCTGGCGCAGCCCTGGCGGCATCCCCCCCTGGAACTGCACGGTCCCCTCGACCTGCCCCGCCCGCACCTCCGGCGAGACGGCGGTCAGCGTGCCCGGGACCTCACGGCCGCCGTAGGAGATCGCCGCCGGCGTGCCGGCCGTGGCCTCCGCGGCGTAGGACTCGGGGATCTCGACCTGGATCTCGAACTTCGAGAGGTCGACGATGGTGAGCAGCGGCGCGTTCGGCGGCACGGCGTCGCGATCCTGGGCGTCGACGGTGGCGATGAGGCCGTCGAACGGGGCGCGGATCGTCAGCTCCCCCACCCGGCGCTCGAGTTCGGCGACCACCAGATGCTGGCGCTCGACCTGGCGGCGGCGGTCCTGCACCTCGAAGTCGCGCGACTCGCGGCCCAGGCTCCCCCCCTTGTCCGCCTGCTCGAGCTGGACCTCGGCGATGCGCACGGCGTCGCGGCTGCGCTCGTAGTCGACGATGTTGAGCAGGCCGTCAGCGTGGAGCTTCTCGGCCCGCTGGAGGTCGCGGCGGGCGGCCTCCAGGCTGACCCGCCGGAGCTTGACGGTCTGCTCGTCCCCCTGGTTCTGCTGGCGGGCGGCGAGGTCGCTGCGGGCGAGGTCGGACTCTATCGACTGCAGCCGGGCCTGCTCCTGGGCGAGCTGCGACTTCAGGTCCGGGCTTTCGATGGTGGCGAGCACGGTGCCGGCCTTGACCGCCTCGCCGGCGCGGACCGCCAGCGAGACGATCCCCTGGGCCGGGCTATACAGCCGGGGGTGATTGGCGGCGACGACGCGCCCCTGGGTGGAGGCGTCCCGCTGCAGGTCGCCGCGCACCACGGTCCCGATCTGCACCCGGTCGAGGTCGACCGACTGATCGGCCCGCGCCCACCGCTGGAGCGAGGGGGCCAGGGCCGCGATCAGCGCCGCGAGGGCCGCGACCACCCCCAGCCCGATCTTCACGCGCCGGGAGAGCCCCGGCGCCTTCGGGATGACTTGGTCCATGGAATCGGTTTCTTGGATCATGCCGGCCCTTATAGGCAACCGGTGTGCCATGCCGGATTGAATCCATAAACCTATCTGGTGCAGTTATTTAGGGTTGTGGACAGGCGTCCGGACGGCCGTCCGGTTGACAGATGTCCGGCGGGCGGGCGGACAGGTGTCCGAGCTGTTCCCTTCAGAGTCCTGACGGATGTCGCGGGTATACTTACCTCATGGGCAGAGCATCGGCAGCGGCAAGGACGGTTCAGGTAGAGATTCCCGAGGACGCTTTCCAGCACCGATCCTGGAACCCTCGTGAAATCGCCCAGGAGATGCGGGTCCTCTGGCTCCTGGAGGAGGTTCGGGGACGCCGGCTGGGGCACGGCAAGGCAGCCGAGCTCGCGGGCGTTCCCCTGGCGGACTTCTTCCTCCTGATGGGAAAGCATCACATCACCCCCTTTGATTTCGACGACGACGAGCTGGCGAGAGAGCTCGGTTCGTGACGGTCATCGCGGACGCTGGCCCTCTCATCCATCTCAGCCTGCTCGGTAAGATCGACCTCCTGCCTTCTCTCTATGGACGCGTGCTGATCCCCGACCTCGTTTATGACGAAGTAGCCAAGGCTGGAACCGGACGCCCTGGCAGTACGGAGGTCCAGGGCGCCACATGGATTGATGTCGAGCCGCACGAACCGGACGCGGACCTTTTTCGTCTTCTGCGGTCCGAGCTCGATCCGGGAGAGGCGGCGGCCATATGGCTCAGTTTGAACCGGCGGGCTGAATGTCTCCTCTCTGATGACAGGCAGGCGCGCCTCGCGGCCGAGCGCCTTGGATTGACCGTCCGGGGGACACTCGGCATTCTCGCGGAGTCCAAGCGCCGTGGTTTCCTCGTCGAGGTCTCTCCTCTGCTGAGAGAGCTTCAACAGCAGGGGGTCTGGCTCTCGGAGAAGCTGGTCGAGGCGGTCCTCAAGAGCTTGGGGGAAGCAGGCTCCTGAGGGCAAGGACGGGCTGTCGAGGATAAAAAAAGAGGCTCGCGACATCCGTCGCGAGCCTTTGAATGAGAGGAGGCTCCGCAAGCGGACCGGCGGGCGGCCGGCCCTCCTCGCGAAAGCCACTCAGTAGTAAGTTGCCGCACCCCCGGTTTTTTTGACACCGAATCGCAAAATCGATCCACGAAGTTGGACATCGGCGTCCACCGTCTTGGATTTACCCCCCTCTTCCCGGTCCGTCCCCCGCGGGAAGGGGCTGGAATCACTCTTGCTGTAGTCCTGGAAAAACACTGGAAGCCAGGAGGTCCGGGACCTGATGCGAAGACCGCGATGCCGTACCCTTCAATCCTTGCTGCTGGCCGTTCTTCTTGTCCCCTCCGCGAGCGTCTCCGCCTTCGCGAAAGCCACCGATGACCGGGGGCTGAGCACCGTGGTCGCGGGCGTGGTGGTGGACGAGAAAGGGAGGCCGGTCGCGGATGCCAAGGTCGAGCTGACGCGGAACCCCGGAGGCTTTCCGTCCTCTTGCGGCTGTTCCCAGGACCAGGAGATCTACCGTGCCCGCACCGGCTCCGCCGGCCGCTTCGAGGTGCGCGGCCTGCCGGCGTCCTGGTTCGAGCTGCGGGTCGACCATCCGGCCTTCGCTCCCCTGACCCGGGAGGGGATCGTCGTGCCGGATGCCGCCGGAGCGGTCGATCTCGGGCGGCTCACCCTGGATAAGAGCAGGAAGCTCGACGGGATCGTGGTCGACGGCGAAGGCCGGCCGCTGGCGAACACCGCGATCTGGATCCGGGGATCGGACCCTTGGCCGGAGGGCTACGCGTTCATCCAGCGAGGCCCGCGACGGGTCACGGGAGCCGACGGGAGGTTCTCGATTCCTCTCGAGAAGAAAGAGATTCTTGATCTCTATGCCTGCCGGCGCGACCGTTCGCAATTCATGCAGAGGCTCGACGAGCTTGCCCAGCCTCTCCGGATCGTCCTGCCCTCCTCCGGACGCGTTCCCGGCCGGGTCGTGGATCTGGAGGGGCACCCCGTTCCGGGTGCCCGGGTCTCGGCGGGGATGGCCCTGGGCCCCCCCAGCGACCTCATCGATTCCTACGATCCCTGCCCGCAGACCGATTCCAGCGCCTCGGCCGTCACGGACGCGGAGGGGCGGTTCATCCTGGAACCCATCGCGCAAGGTGCTTTCGGGGTCTGGGTATCCGCCGACGACTTCGTGCCGTACACACAGAACAAGGTTGAGCTCGGAGGGGCGAGCGGCCTGCGGAATCTCGACATCGTCCTTCAGCGGGGCGCCGCCTCCCTCTCCGGCCAGGTCCGAACCGGGACCGGGGTTCCGGTGCCTGGCGTCAACATCTTCTTGAGCTGTCCGGGAGACGGATCGAACACTTCGACCGGCCCTGACGGGCGTTACCGTCTGGGCAGTCTCACTCCCGGAGGAATGTGCCACCTCTCGGCGCGCGGCGACCGGTTCAATGGGGTGGAGGATACGGTCGTCCTCAAGGACGCGGAGAACCATCTCGACCTGCAACTCGTACCCATCGAGACCCTGGAGATCCGCGGCCGGGTGATCGGTCCCGCGAGCGAGCCGGTCGCGGGCGCGGAGGTCGAGATCCGAAGCGCGCTCGGTGAAGGGAAACATCTCACCGCCGCGGACGGCTCCTTCGCGGTGGAGACGGCCGTCGGGAACAGCGATTGCGGCATCTCCGTCTGGAAGGAAGGCTATGCCGCGTACCGCTTGCAGAAAGTCGATTGCGGCGAGGCTTCGGCGAAAGAGGCGGTGATCCGTCTGGAGCGGGCGCTCACCTTGACCGGACGTATCCTCCATCTCGGCCCAGAGCAGCTCAGAAGCGCCCGAATCTCCGCGATCAATGAATCTTTCGCCACTCCCCGCGGCAGCGTCTCCCCGGAGGGGACCTATCGTATTGCGGACCTCGGCCCGGGCGAATGGACAGTGAGCGTCGTTGCCGGACGGAGGTTCGTCAACAAGAAAGTGACGCTGCGGCGCGGCCAGGACAACGCGCCCCTCGATCTCTCCTTCGGTGATCAGTTTCCAGTCCGTGGCCGGGTCATCGGACCCGACGGCGAGGGGATCGCGGGCGCGTCGCTCCGGTTCGGAGGAGCGGAGTATTTCTCGGACCAGGCCAGCACCCAGGGGGATGGTTCTTTCGAAATCCTGCTGGAGAACGGCGCCTATACGGTCGAAGTGAATTCGCCGTATGGACCTTCTGCGTCAACCGAAGACAATTGGTCCATCGACCTGCCTCCGATCCTGGTGGCGGGCGCCCCTTTGGAGGGGATCGACGTCCACCTGAAAAAGGGCGTGGCGCTCCACGGCTGCATCCCAGGTCTGCTCGCGGGCGAGCACCCCGTGGTCCAGGCTTCCCACCAGGGCACCACCTGGACCTATACGATCAAGGCGGACGGGTGCTACCGGTTCAAGGCCCTCGAACCCGGCGACTGGTCGGTCACCACGCAGCTCACAACCGACATCCCCGAATACCGTTGCGGAAAGAATCGGGAGGCCCGGAGTCACCTTGCACTGGCGCCCGGAGCCCCGGAGACCGTTCTCGACCTGGACCTTGCCCTCGGCGACCGGACGCTGGCGGTCCGTCCGGCCGGAGCCGAAAAACTCGGAAGGCTTCGTTTGATGCTGCTCCTGGCCGATGGCGCAACCCTTACGTGCGCGGCCCAGGAGGAGAACGGAGCGTTCCACGTCCCTCGGCTCCGGGCAGGGGACTACCGGATTCAGATCATGGACGAGAAAGACCAGATCCTGATGAAGGGGCCCGTCGAGCTGAACTCGGACCGGGAGATGGTGATCGATCTGCTGAAGGAGAACCGATGAGGGCGCCGGGCTTTCTCTCCCTTCTCGCCCTGATCCTCCTGAGCGTGGCGGCAGGAGCCGCCCAGCCAACAGCCTGGGCCAGCGGCAAAGTGGTGGACGAGGCCGGGCGGCCTGTTCCAGGAGCCCGCGTCGAGCTGGTGCTGGTCCAGGACGACTACCCGACCCCGGCGAACCCCGTGCGGTATCGAGCCACTTCCGGCCCCGACGGCCGGTTCCGGATCTCCGAGGTCCCGGCGGACTCCTGGTTCTCGCTGGGAATCTCCCAGAAGGGCTTCACCGTCCTGCTGGAGAGCGGGATCCTGACGCCGGCGAACGGCGGCCAGATCGCGCTCGGCACGTTCCGGCTGCCTGAGGGCCCGACGGTCGCCGGCAAGGTGGTCGACTCCAAAGGGCACCCCCTGGCCGGAGCGCGAGTCTGGGCCCGGTCCACGCAGGATTCCCAGATCCAGAGCTTCCTCCCGGATGGCGGTCCGGCGGCCGTCACGGGCGCGGACGGACGGTTCGAGATTCACCGTTTCGAGCCGGGGGATCTGGAGGTCTGCTGGCAAGACCTCTCCGTCCAGCTCACTCCCAAATCCTCGGTCCGGAACCTGATCCTCCTGCGGCCTCCTCCTCCCCCCAGCCGGATCTCCGGACGGGTGATCGACGACCGGGGTCTGCCGGTGGCCGGGGCCAAGGTCCACCTGAGCTCCACGGACCCTTGGGAGATCCTGACGCAGGAGACGCCGGGGTGGCACTCCTGCTCTGGGCGCAATCGCGACGGCGAGCTCATCACCCCCACCGACCGGGAGGGGCGCTTCAGGTTCGAGCTGACGGGATCGGAAACGATGAGCATTCAGGCCGAGGCGGCGGGGTTTCTGGAGCAGGAGAAGTCAAAGGTCGCGCACTCTCCGCAAAACCCGGGGAGAGTCGAGCTCGTCCTGGAACGGGGGGCGATCGTCTCCGGGCGCGTCCTCACGGCCGGAGGCCTGCCCGCCGCCGGCGCCGAAATCTCCATCTCGAGAGGGGGGAACCCTGACACCAAGCCGGCTCTGGCCGATGGCAAGGGGCGCTACCGCGCTATAGGAGTAGAGCCTGGAGAGCAGACGGTGGCGATCCGGCACCCGTCCGGCCAGGCGCTCCGCAAGCTCACGGTCGCGCCGGGCGAAAACCGGCGGCCGGATCTGGTCCTCGACGGCGACGAGCTCCGCGAGATCCGGGGGCGCGTGACCGGGCCGGACGGCGAGCCGGTCGCGGACGCCTCGGTCAGGATCACCTACCCCGCCGCGCTCCAAGGGCTGGACTTTGGTACAGCGACAGCTCCGGACGGCTCCTTTCTGCTGAGCTTCCGGCACAGCCTCCTGGGCGTCGGCGGCATCGGATTCGCGATCGCAAAGCCGGGATATAAGAAGCGGCTCGTGCGGCTCGCTTCGGCCGAGGCCTTCCCGGCCTCTCTCGAGGTCCAGCTCGATCCCGGCCTGCGCCTCGCCGGGCACGTCCTCGGTTTCGACGGGGAGAGACCCGTGGGTATGTCCGTGGAAGCGAGCCAGGGTGAAGATCACTTCACATCGCGGGTAAGCCGGGACGGAGAGTACAGATTCGCCTCTCTGACCCCCGGCGACTGGGTCGTCACGACAAAAGATTCCTGGCGCACTTGCGGCGCCGCCAGGGTCACCCTGGAGCCCGGAACGAAAGAGGCCGTTCTGGATCTACAGATCCCTCCCGAAGTGGAGGTCGAGGGGAAGGTCTTCGCGCCGGACGGCATGCCGGTCGACGGCGTGCGTCTCACCTTCCGCTCCCTCGACAAAGAGGCCCCCGCCTGCGCCTCGGTGTTTGAGATGATGACCTCCTATAAAGGCGACGGCTCCTTCTCGACTGAGCTTCCGGAGGGCCGATTCACTGTGCTGGCGGACGTGGAGGGCTACGCCCCCACGGTCCAGGCGACGCCGCTGACGGTCGCGGCCCGCCCGGTGCAAGGTCTGGAGATCCGTCTCAATCCCAGCAGCAGCCTCCGTGGCCGGCTCCTCGGCCTGCGTTCCGAGGAGGCGGACGCCGCGTCCGTGAAGGCCACGAACGGATCGGTCTCCCAGGAGACCAAGGCCGCTGCCGATGGCACCTATCGCCTGGACGACCTGGGCCCTGGAGACTGGTCGGTGAGCGCGGGCTTCGGCCTGGAGGGAAGTTCGAGACGGCTGCAAACCCGGGTGAAGCTGGAGCCCGGGCAGACGGAGGCGGTCCGCGATTTCGATCTTCTGGGAGAGCTGAGCTTCGCCGTCCGCTTCGCCAGCGGCGACGAGCCGGTCCTGGTCGGGATGCAACTGTCGCGCTCCGACTCGCGAGGAGAGCTCATCAATACGGCCAGCCTCATGAACACCGACCGCTACCGCTTCAACCGGCTCCCTGCCGGCAGATACCGCCTTCACATCGAGGATACCGGGCACCACCGGAAGCTCGAACGGATGATCGATCTCACGTCAGACCAGGAGATCACGATCGACCTGCTGAAACCGGACGGCCTATGAAGCGCTTCAAGCGCACCGGGTCGCGGGCACCAGCTCATGAACCGGCACCGGAGCTCTTCAGCCCCGGAGCAGCGCCACCGCCGCCCCGATCGCCGCGCTCGCCAGCAGCGTCGGGATCATCCCGATCTTGAAGCGGAAGAGCGCGATCATCGCCGCCACGGCCAGCAGGAGCGAGGGGAGGTCGAGCGTGGCCCCGTCCGGCACCAGCAGCCGCGCCCCGAGCACGCGCGCCTCCCCCACCCGGCCGAACAGGGTGTGGATCGAGAACCAGACGGCGAGGTTCAGGATCACCCCCACCACCGCCGCCGTCACCCCGGAGAGGGCGGCGGTCAGCGACTTTCGGCCGCGCAGCGACTCGATGTAGGGCGCGCCGAGGAAGATCCAGAGGAAGCAGGGGACGAAGGTCACCCAGGTGGTGACGGCGGCGCCGAGGATCCCCGCCGCGAGCGGCGAGAACGGAGCCGGGTTGCGGTAGGCGCCGAGAAAGCCCACGTACTCCAGCACCATGATGAGCGGACCGGGGGTGGTCTCGGCCATGCCGAGGCCGTCGAGCATCTCGCCCGGGCGCAGCCAGTGGAAGACCTCGACCGCCTGCTGGGCCACATAGGCGAGGGCTGCGTAAGCGCCGCCGAAGGTCACCATCGCCATCTTGCTGAAGAAGACCCCCTCGGTGACCAGCGCGTGACGCCGGCCCAGCAGCGCCATCAGCAGCAGGACCGGCCCCCACCAGAGCATCAGATGAATGGCGAGCACCTTCACGCCCCGGGCGAGCGAGGGTCGGAGCGCGACCGCCGCGGCGTCGGCGATCGGGCGCTCCTCCCCCGCCTCCGGCTCGGCCCGGATCTCGTCCTTGCCAAGGCCGTCGAGATACCCGGCGATCCCCGTCGCGACGACGATCAGCGGGAACGGCACCTGGAAGAGGAAGATGGCGAGGAAGGCCAGCCCGGCGAGGATTACCCGGAAGCGGTCCTTCAGGGCTCGCCGGCCGATGCGCACCACCGCCTCGGCGACCACGGCGACGACCGCCGGCTTGAGGCCGAAGAACAGGGCGGCCACCAGCGCCGAGCCGTGAAAGACGGCGTAGAGGATCGACAGGCCGAGGATCGCCACGAACCCGGGGAGCACGAACAGAGTGCCGGCGACCAGCCCGCCCAGGGTCCCGTTGAGCAGCCAGCCAACGTAGACGGCGAGCTGCTGCGCCTCGGGGCCGGGGAGCAGCATGCAGTAGTTGAGGGCGTGAAGGAAGCGCTCCTCGCTGATCCAGCGCTTCTCCTCGACGAGCAGGCGGTGCATCACCGCGATCTGCCCGGCCGGGCCGCCGAAGGAGAGCGCGGCCACCTTGGCCCAGAGCCGGACGGCTTCAGAGAAGGGAACGCCGGTTCGCACGGCGAGGGAGTATGGCAGAGCGGGGGCACGGCATGCCGCGCCCCCGGGTGAGGGCTAATACCGGAAGATCGCCGCCATCGCCTGGCCGTCCGGCACGTCCTGCTGCGGGACGGCGTAGACCTGCCCGCCATTCTGGAAGGTCAGGATCGCCGCGAGGTCGAGGAGATCCTCGTTCCCCTTGCGCTGCCCGTCCTGATCCTCCTGGAGCCGGGCCTTGCGCTCCTGGACATCGTAGGCTCCCCAGAGGCGGACGCCACGGGCAACGAACAGCGTGTCGATCCGCCCGTCCTGGGCCGCCGGCAGGATTTCGTCGTAGCGGCTGGAGGAGCGGCCGGTGCCGAGGAAATCGCCATAGCGCTCCGCGGCCTTGCGCCGGTCGGCGTTCAGCACCGGCTCGACGATCTCCCAGGCCTTGTCGCGCAGCTCCTCGGGCGAAAGACCCTCGGCATTGCCGGTCAGCCCCTCGTCGAGGACGTGCGGGAGCTCCGTGGTCTCCTTGTAGCGCGGCAGGAGGTATTCGACCCCGGCGAGCACCACCGGGATGGCGCGGTCCATGTGCTTCAGGAGGGCCTTGTCCGCCAGATTGAAGAACTGCACGATCTCGGCCTTGAGGTTGTCCTCGCCCGTTCCGTGCCCATGGAAAATGGGCGACCGGGAGACCGTCTTCGAGCTGGTGCCGGCCTGGAACTGCGAGTACTGCCGGGTCAGGTTCCCCAGGGCCTCGGTGAGGTTGTGCGGGACGTCCGGAATCTCCAGCTCCTCCGCGTGATGGCGGGTCGCGGCGATCAGCCGGATCTTCTTGAGGCTGATGGCGAGCACATAGAAGGGCCGATCTTCCGCCAGCAGGGTGAACAGCGGCTTCACGTGGAAGCGTTCGTTCACCATCGCGAGTTCGTCGACGGGGGTGGACAGGCGGTAGGTCCGCAAGACCTCCGGGGAGCGAAAGACGATCAGTCCCTCGCTCAGCTCCTGCCAGAAGGCCGGGTCGTCCACCAGCTCCCGGACCGGCGCCATCAGCCCGGCGGCCTCGGCGCTCTCCATGCCGGATTCCGCCAGTTTCTCCTGGACCGTGCGCAGCAGGTTCTTCAGACGGATGGGGTTCTGCTGCGCCTCCGACCCGGCCCGGACGGTCGGCATGTAGATCGAAACGCAGGGTTTGCCCGGCAGTTGGAGAAGGTCGCGGATCTCTTCGCGGGTGATCGTGGTCAGGCGGGACGTAGATTCCTGGGTCAATAGCGCCATATGGGCACCTCCTGGCAAGTGAAACGGAGCCTGTCGCCGCGCCCTCGCCGGGCGCGACGGACTGTCTACCGTTGCAGCAAGGGGCGTGCCGCTACGATCTTCTTCCCCCCGTACACTCCGATCAGCAGCACCGCTCCGAGCAGGATGATCGCCGGCCCCGAGGGGAGGTCGTACTGGAAGGAGAGGAGCAGCCCGCCGAGGGTGATGCCGACGCCGATCCCGACCGAACCCAGCAGCACGCTGCGCAGATCCTTCCAGAGCATCAGGCTGATCACCGAGGGGATAGTCAGCAGCGCCACTACCAGGATGATCCCCACCACCTGGATCAGGATGACCACCGAGAGGGCGACCATCCCCAGCAGCAGCGCCATCAGCAGCCGTACCGGCAGACCCCGCACCCGCGCGAACACCTCGTCGAAGGCTACGGCGACGATCCCCTTGAAGAAGAAGGCCAGCGTGGCAAGGACCGAGACCGCCAGGATCAGGATCGCCAGCAGGTCGCGGCGGGTCACCAGGAGGATGTTGCCGAACAGGTAGGTCATCAGGTTGGGGGCGTAGCCCGGCGTCTTGTAGACGAAGACGACGCCGACGGCCATGCCCACCGCCCAGAGGACGCCGATCAGGGCGTCGTAAGAGCGGATGGTCTCGCGGTCCACCGCGCCGAGGGTGAAAGCGCAGGCGAGGGCGACCGGGATCGCTCCCAGCAGGGGGTCGATGCCGAGGAAGAAGCAGAGCCCCATGCCGCCGAACGCCGCGTGGCTGATGCCGTCGCTGATGAAGGCCAGCTTCTTGACCACCACGAAGGTGCCGATGACGCCGCAGAGGACGCTCGCCAGCACGCCCGCCAGGACGGCGTTGCGCAGGAACTCGTAGGAGAGGGCGTCGAGAAAGCTGGGCATCAGGGTCTCAATGCGCTGGTTAATGGTGATGATGGTGGTCGTGCAGCACCCGGTGCGGCACGCCGTGGGTGACCAGCTCGACCGGGCAGCCGTAGACCTCCTCCATCACCTCCAGGGAGAGCTCGGGGTCGCCGTGGTAGAAGAGCTTGCGGTTGATGCAGGCGATCCGCCGCACCATCGGAGCCAGGGAGGTGATGTCGTGGGTGACCACGACGATCGGGATCGTGCGGTTGAGATCCGCCAGCAGGTCGCGCAGGGTCTCGCGCGACTCGGCATCGATCGAGGCCGTGGGCTCGTCGAGAAAGAGGATCTCCGGATCGCCGACCAGGGCGCGGGCGATCAGCGCCCGCTGGAGCTGGCCGCCAGAGACCTCGGAGGCGTGCGCGCGGGCCACCCCCGCGAGGCCGAGGCGGTCGATCGTCCGCTCGGCGGCGGCGCGGTCCTCCCGCGAGTAGGGGCGCAGCAGATTCCGGCGGCCGAGCCGGCCCATCAGCACCATGTCCGAGATCCGCAGCGGGAAATCGCGGTCGAAGGTCGAGAATTGCGGCACGTAGCCGAGCCGGCCGCGCGGATCGTGCCCCGAAGGGAGGTTGTAGACGACCTCGCCGGACCAGGGGCTCACCAGCCCCAGGATCGCCTTCAGCAGGGTCGTCTTGCCGCCGCCGTTGGGGCCGATGACGGCCAGGAAGTCGCGCGCCCCAATCTCCAGGGAGACGTGGTCCAGCACCACCTCGCGGCCATAGCCGAAGGTGACGTCGCGGATCTCGACCAGCGGCTTGCCGGTTTCGAGTCCGGATGTAGGGGCGGGGCTTGCCCCCGCCCGGGAGGGGACAAGCCCCTCCCCTACTTTCATGCTCGTTTCATTATTCGGCATGCGGCAAAGCCTCCTGGAGCTCTCTGGAGACCCGGCGGAGATTGCCGAGCCAGTCCGGGTCCTGCGGATCGGCGATCAGCACCCGGCCGTGGACGGCCTCGGCGATCACCTGCGCGCTCTTGCGGGGGAAGCCGGCCTGGACGAAGACGACCTGGACCCGCTCCCGCCGCGCCCGCTCGATGAGCTGGATCAGCCGCTGGGCGCTCGGCTCCTTCCCCTCGGCCTCGATCGCCACCTGCTGGAGGCCGTACTCGCGGGCGAAGTACCCCCAGGTGGGGTGATAGACCATGAACCGCTCCCCCTCCCGCCCCGCCAGCCGCGCCCGGATCTCGCGGTCGAGGGCGGCGATCTCCGCCTCGAAACTCCGCAAGTTCGCCTGATACTCGGCGGCGTGGACGGGGTCGATCCCCTCCAGCGCGGCGGCGATATTGCGGGCGGCCACCGCCACGGTGCCCGGCGCCACCCAGACGTGTGGGTCCCCCTCGGCATGGCTGTGCCCGTGCTCGTCCTCGCTCCCCTCCCCTTCCCCGGCGAGCAGCCGCATGCCGCGCGACATGTCCACCACCTGAATCCTGGGCAGAGCCTTGAGGACGGGTGCGAGCTGAATCCGCTCGAACTCGAAGGCCGGGTGCCCCACCGCCACGTAGACCTGTGCCCGGCTGAGCGCCGCCACCTGCCGCGGAGTGAGCGGATAGTCGACGTGGGAGTAGCCGGGCGGGATCATCACGTCCACCCGCACGCGCTCACCGCCGATCCGCTCGACGAAATAGGCCTGCGGCGGCACGCTGACGGCGACGCGGATGCGGCCGGTCTCTTCCAAAGGCGCGGGCGGGAGGACGGGGCGGCAGGCGGTCAGCGCGAACAGCAGGGTGAGAACGGCGAGGCGGTCTGCCCTCCGAATCCTCACCCCCTGGCCCCCTCTCCACGAAGTGGAGAGGGGGGACCGTATCTGAAGAGACCTTGGCGGGATCTTGGCAATCCCGTAGGCAGGCGCCCCCCCTCTCCACTTCGTGGAGAGGGGCCGGGGGTGAGGCCTCGAAGGGCAGGACGACCCGACGGGAACAGATGCATGGAAGCCCCTCACGCCGAGCACGCCGCACACCGCCCATAGAGCACGACCTCGTGGGATTCCAAAGAGAAGCCCGCAGGCGTCAGGCTGCGCAGCCCCTCCGGGCACCCCTCGAGCTCGTAGACGCGGTCGCACGCCCGGCAGTGAAAATGATGATGATGCCGCTTGCCGTGGGTCTCGTAACGCGGCGGCTCCCCCGGCAGCTCGACCTGGGTGAGCGCCCCCTCCTCCACCAGGGCCTTGAGCGTGCGGTAGACGGTGGCGATGCCCAGCCCCGGCTGATAGGCCTGGGCGGCTTCCAGCACCTCGCGCGGGCTCAAGGGACGCCCCGCCTCGTCGATGGCCCGGCGGATCGCCTGGCGCTGTTTGGTGTCCCGTTGCATGACCTCAAAATGATAATGCAATCTCAACAAGCAGCGCAACGCCTCGACTCCTATAATCGCCTCCATGACGACAACGACACCGCAGCAACGCATCGAGGCCGAGGTCAAGGCCGCCATGAAATCCGGGGAGAAGGAGAAGCTCTCCACCCTGCGGATGCTCCTGGCGGAGATCAAGAACGAGCGCATCCGCCGCGGCGACGATCTGGACGAGGCCGGCTTCGTCTCGCTGGTCCGCAAGGCGATCAAGCAGCGCGAGGACTCCATCTCCCAGTATCGGGCCGGCGGACGCGAGGAGCTGGCCGCCAAGGAGGAGGCCGAGCTCGCCACGCTCGGCGCCTACTTGCCGGCGCAGGTGGACGAGGGGCAGATCCGCGCCGCTGTCGAGGAGATCGTGACGGCGCAGGGGCTCTCCGGACCGGCGGCCATGGGGGCGATCATGAAAGGGGTGATGGCCCGCTTCGGCTCCAGCGCCGACGGCTCCACCATCAACCGCATCGCCCGCGAGGTGCTGGCGAAGAACGCCGGTTAGTCCCCCGCCCATGCAGAGAGTCATCATCGGCACCGCCGGACACATCGATCACGGCAAGACCAGCCTCGTGCTGGCTCTGACCGGGATCGACTGCGACCGCTGGGCGGAGGAGAAGGCGCGCGGCATCACCATCGACATCGGGTTCGCCCACCTGACCGCGGGGGATCTCCAGCTCGGCTTCGTCGACGTACCCGGGCACGAGCGGTTCCTCCACAACGCCCTCGCCGGCCTGGGGGGGATCCGCATCATGCTGCTGGTGGTCGCCGCGGACGAGGGGGTGAAGCCGCAGACGCGGGAGCACCTCGCCGTCTGCTCGCTGCTCGGCATCCCCGCCGCGCTGGTGGTGCTGACCAAGGTGGACCTCGTCTCCTCCGACCTCCTGGAGCTCGCCCAGCTCGAGGTCGAGGAGCTGCTCGCCCCCACCCCCTTCGCCAGCGCCGCCGTCCTGCCGGTCTCCAGCACCACCGGCCAGGGGGTTCCCGAGCTCAAGGCGGCGCTGCTCGATCTCGCGGCGAAGAACGCGATGCCGGAGGAGCCGGACCGGCCGGCGCGCCTGCCGGTCGACCGCGCCTTCCATCTCAAGGGGCTCGGCGTGGTGGTGACGGGAACTCTCGGGAGCGGCGCCATCCGGCCGGGCGACACGCTGGAGATCCTGCCCAAAAAGGAGCGGGTGCGGGTGCGCAGCATCCAGGTCCACGGCCAGCCGCGCGAGCAGGCGGACGCCGGAGAGCGCACCTCCCTGCAGTTGACCGGCATCGCCCTGGAGGATCTCGCCCGCGGCATGCAGCTCGGCGCGCCGGAGGCGTTCGAGGCGACCACCAGCCTGCTCGCCCGCTTCACGCTGCTGCCGGATGCCCCGGCGCCGGTGCGCGGCTTCGTCCCCGTGCGGCTCCACATCTACGCCAGCGAGGTGCTCGGGCGCATGCGCCCCCTCAACCCCGAGGGGCTGGCGCCGGGGGAGACCGGGCCGGTCGAGATCCGCCTCCAGGCACCGGTCTCGGCGTTGCGGGGGGACCGTTTCATCCTCCGCCGCCCCTCGCCGCCCGCGACTCTCGGCGGCGGCGAGATCCTCGATCCGCGCTGGCGGCGGCACCGCGGCACCATCCTTCAGCAGGCGCTGACCGCGCTCCAGAAGGACCTCCACGCCGCCCTCCCCTTCTGGGTGCAGGAGGCGGGAGAGCGCGGCGTCGAGGCGGCCGAGCTGGCGCGCCGCCTGGGGGTGCCGCCGGCCCAGGTCGCCAAGCGGCTGGCGGCGCTCGCCCGCGACCAGAAGCTGATCGAGGTGCCCGAGGAGCATGGGCGGGCTCGGCGCTGGATCGCCCCCGCCGCCGTGCAGCGGGTCACCGAGCGTGCCCGCCGGGTGCTCAAGGAGCATTTTCAGAAGGACCGCCTGGCCGAGTCGATCTCCAAGGCCGAGGCGGTGCGCCGCATCCTGCGCGGCCGGGGGGCGGAGCTGGCGGATGTCTACCTCGGCTGGCTCTCCGCCCAGAAGGTGCTCACGGTCCAGGGGGATCAAGTGACCCTGCCCGGCCGCAGCGCCCAGCTCACCACGGAGGAGTCGAAGCTCTCCGTGGCCGTGCTCGAGCGCTACGAGAAGGCAGGGCTCGCGGCGCCGTCGCCCGGCGAGGTGGCGCTGGCGCTCGGCGCCAAGCCGCAGATCCTCGAGGGGGTCATCCGCCATCTGGTGACCCGCGGCCAGATGATCAAGCTGCCGAGCGGCCTGCTGCTCGCCGCCTCGGCGCTGAACGGCCTCCGGAGCGACCTGCTCGCCACCTCCTGGGACCGCTTCTCGGTGTCCGACTTCAAGGACCGTTTTGGGCTCACCCGCAAGTGGGCCATCCCGCTCCTCGAGCACCTCGACTCGACCGGAGCGACGCGCCGCATGGGGGACGACCGGATGATCGTGCGGCCGAGCGTGTAGGGGCGGCCCTATGTGGCCGCCCTGTCGCGGAATTTGGAGGGCGCCCACATAGGGCGCCCCTACATGGGATCAAGGAGGATTTCGATGCAACACCCGTTGCAGTACCCGCTCACCCTCAACTTCAAGATCGCGGCCCTGGCGCCGCAGATCTCGGTGACCGACGCCTCCGGGCGCGAGATCCTCTACGTGCGGCAGAAGCTGATGAAGCTGCGCGACAAGATCCACGTCTTCGCGGACAGCTCGCAAGCCCAAGAGCTCTACGAGATCAACGCCGACCGCATCCTCGACTGGTCGGCCCGCTTCGTCTTCACCGACCCCCAGGGGCGTACCGTCGGCGCCGTCCAGCGGCAGGGCACACGCTCGATCTGGAAGGCCACCTACGACATCCAGGAAGCTTCCGGGGGAGGCCTCTACACGATCGTGGAGGAGCAGCCCTGGCTCAAGGTGATCGACTACTTCGTCGAGGAGATCCCCTTCGTGGGCATCTTCAGCGGCTATCTGTTCAGCCCCACCTACGGCGTCCAGAGTACCGCCACCGGCCAGACCGCCCTGCGGATCACCAAGCGCAAAACGTTTCTGTCCAAGACCTTCGTGATCGACAATCTGGCGGGGATGCTGCCGGAATCCGAGGAGGTCGCGACCCTGCTCGGCATCATGATCATGGTCCTCCACGAGCGCCGGCGCGAATAGGAGCACGGGATTGCGCGCCCACCTCTCCGACGCCGAGCTGCTCGCCCGCCTGGTCGGCTTCGATTCGACCAGCCGCAACAGCAACCTGCCGATCGCGGACTTCCTCTGCGACTATCTCGACCGCCCCGGCGCGCGGATCGCCAGGAACCCTTCGCCCGACGGCGACAAGACCAACGTGATCGCCTGGCTGGGACCCGAGCCGGACGACCCGGAGAACGACCGCCGCGGGCTCGTCCTCTCCGGTCATATGGACGTCGTCCCCGCCGACGAGGAGGGGTGGCGGCACGACCCCTTCGCCCTGGCGGACGAGGGGGACCGCTGGGTGGGCCGCGGCTCCTGCGACATGAAAGGGTTCCTGGCCCTCGCCGCCAACCTCGCCGTCGAGGCCGATTCCCGGCAGTGGCGGGCGCCGCTCGCCCTCGTCTTCACCTACGACGAGGAGGTCGGCACCCTGGGAGCGAAGCGGCTGATCGAGAGCTTCCCGGCGGCGGAGCGGCTGCCGCGGAGCGCGATCATCGGCGAGCCCACGTCGCTGCGCGTGGCGCGGACGCACAAGGGGCACGCCAAGCTGCGGGTCACCCTTCACGGCGTCTCCGCCCACAGCGGCTACCCCCACCTCGGATCCAACGCCATCGAGCCCGCCGGACGGGTGATCGTGGCGCTCGCCGCTCTCCGCCGGGAGCTGGAGGCGGAGGCTCCGCCCAACCGCGAGCTCTTCCCGGAGGTCCCCTACGTGCCGCTCAACGTCGGCACGGTCCACGGCGGCTCGGCGATCAACGTCGTGCCCGACCGCTGTGCCGTCGAGGTGGGATTCCGGCCGCTGCCGGGGGTCACCTCGGAGGAGCTGATCGAGCGGGTGAGCCGCGCCGCCCGCGCCGCCGCGGCCCCCTTCGAGCCGGCGATCGAGCTGCTCTCGGACAGCCCGCCAATGCTGCTCGACGAGGCCTCCCCCATCCACCGCCACCTCTGCAATCTCACCGGCCAGAGCGCGGGGGCGAGCGTCTCCTTCGCCACCGACGCCGGCTGGCTGCAGCGGCTCGGGATGGACTGCGCCATCTTCGGCCCCGGCTCGATCGAGGTGGCCCACAAGCCGAACGAATTCCTGCCGAAGGACGAATTCGCCACCGCCCGTGGATTGCTGGCACGGACGATCCGCCATTTCTGCGAGGAGGAAGCATGACTGTCCTTGAAGCCGACCTCACCTGGACCGGCGCCCGTTTCGAATCCGGCGTCCAGATCGCCATTGGCGAGAACGGTCGCATCGCGGAGGTCGGCGCCCTCGGCCGCACGCCAGACCGGCGGCTGACCGGCCGCGCCCTCCTGCCGGGCATGGTGAGCGCCCACTCGCACGCCTTCCAGCGGGGCTTAAGGGGGCGCGGCGAGACCTTCCCCGCGGGGGCCGGCAACTTCTGGACCTGGCGCGAGGCGATGTACGCCCTGGTCGGACGGCTGGACGCGGACGAGCTGCGGGCGCTCTCCCTCCAGACCTTCCGCGAGATGCGGGCGGCGGGCATCACCACCGTGGGCGAGTTCCACTACGTCCACCATCGCGATCCGGACGCCCACGACTACGCCTTCGACGAGGTCGTGCTCGCCGCCGCGACCGCGGCCGGCATCCGCATCGCCTTCATCCAGTCCTACTACCGGACGGGCGCCGTGGGCCAGCCGCTCGAAGGGGCGCAGCGCCGCTTCAGCTCCCCGTCTCCAGAGGTCTATTGGGAGCAGATGGACCGCCTGGCCGCGCGCCTGGATCCCCGGCGCGAGAGCCTCGCCGCCTCGGTCCACAGCCTGCGCGCCGGCAGTGTCGAGGACATCGCGGCGATCTACCACGAGGCCCGCCGGCGCGACCTCCCCTTCCACATCCACGTCGAGGAGCAGGAGCGGGAGATCGAGGACGTCATCGCCTATTACGGCCGCCGCCCCATGGCGCTGCTCCTGGAGACCCTCGGCACGGCGACCGATCTCACCGCCGTCCACTGCACCCACACCGACCCCGAGGAGATGGACCGCTTCCTCTCCGCGGGCGGCACCGTCTGCCTCTGCCCGATGACCGAGGGGAACCTGGGCGACGGCATCGCGACCGTCGCGCGGAAGCATCCCCGAAGCGGCGCCTTCTGCCTGGGGAGCGATTCCAACGCCCGCATCTCCCCCATCGAGGAGATGCGCTGGCTGGAGTACGTCCAGCGCCTCGCCACCGAGAACCGCGGCATCCTGCGGGACGGGGAGGGGAACGTCGCCCGCGTCCTGCTGGAAGCGGCGACCGCCAGCGGCGCCAGGGCCCTCGGCGTCGAGGCCGGCCGCATCGAGTCCGGCCTCTGGGCCGACTTCGCGGCGATCGACCTCGAATCACCCCTGATCGCGGGGTGGACTCCGGAAACCCTTTTAGAATCGATGATCTTCGGCGCCACCGAGGAGGTGGTGGCGGCGACGTGCGTGGGTGGGGAGTGGGTGGAACACCGTTGACTTCAAAAGCCCTCAGAGGGGGCAAGCTCCCTCTGGACTCCCCCTCCGAAAAGAGGTCCAGAGTTTCAGGGATCAGAAGGTTCAGAGGCCAGAGGAGAATGGGAGTACGACGACACGAAACCCGACGTAGCCGCTGCGGATGTCCACCACACCCCAGTTGCGGTACGCACAACGGGCGGCCCCAGCGCCTAGGAAGTACAAGCCGCCGCGCACAACCCGGGAGTGTCCCGAAGATGCTTCAATATCCTCGCGGCCGTCCCAGCTCACGTAGGGATAGGCCTTGAAGAGACTCCTCGTCCACTCCAAGACGTTGCCGCTCATCTCCTCGCAGCCCCAGGGGCTCGCTCCTCCGGGGAAACAGCCCACGGCGCTGACCTCGCCCACTCCGCTCTCATCAACGTTTGCCCGCTCCCCATCGAAATCGTCACCCCAGGGATAGCTCCTCCCATCAACCCCATGCGCGGCCTTCTCCCACTCCGCCTCGGACGGCAGGGTGACTGCCAGGCGTCCGCTCGCGAGCCCCTCCCAGAAGTCCCGCGGCTCGGCTCGCGGCCCTCCCTCGGCAAGGCGCTCCGCCGCCTCCTCTTTCAGCTTCTCGCCCAACCAGCGGCAATAGGCCAGGGCATCGAACCAGGTGACGAAGACCGCCGGGTGGTTGGAAAAATCTGTCAGGGCCCGAGGATCCTGACGCGCGTTAGAGCTGTCCGTTACAAAGGCGGAAAGCTGCTGGACCGTCACCGGATATCGCGCCATATAAAAGGCCGGCAGGACTACTTCGTGCTGGGGCCGCTCATCTTTATGGTCTTCGGGATCTGCGCTCCCCATTAGAAACGGACCGGCGGGAACCTCGACGAAACCCAGGAGCGGATCGCGCGGCAGGAACCAGCGGTCCGGATCGAAGCGCGGATCGCCCAGCTTCGCGAGGGTGCGGCCGGCCAGGGCCCGTTCGGCGGCGGGAAACCGGGTGTCGCCGAGGAGGTGGGCCAGCCAGCGCCGCAGCCGCTCCAGCTTCGGCTGGTTGGCGGGGCTGATCTGGGACAGGCTCGCCGATTCAGCCACCGCCTGGCCGGCTAGATGGGCTCCCGAGGCGTCGGCCAGACCAGCGTCCGCCGCTTCCGGCTCACGGAAACAGAGAGCCTCGGCAAGCTGCCAGACGCTCGGTACCGCCCCTCGCGCCGCTTTGGCCCCGGCGAGCAGGACCACCTCCCGCCAGCGTGCCGGATCGTCGCGCGCGAGCTCCGCCACCCGGTCCGGCCACCAGCGCTCCCCGGTGAGGTGGCAGGCCGCCAGATACTCCTGGAACGTGCGGTGCGGGAAGGTGTACACCCCCACCCCGCGAGGCTCCAGCAGGCCAGCCCGGTCGCGCAGGAATTCAACCAGGAGGCCAGGCCTCGTCTCAGGGTTCCCGCTCACCCGCAGCAGGCCCGCCACCAGGTCCTTCTCGGCGAGGTCGGCGGTACCGGTCGTCCCCGTCTGAGCGCCATGGCATTCGCAGGCCAGCTCCTCGAGTACGGAACGCACCTTGTCCCGTCCTGCGTCCAGGAACTCGCTCAAGCTCGGCTGCGGTAGCATCGGATCGCCGCGGGCGTCGAACCGCACCCGCTGCTTCTCCCAGACGTCGAGGAGGAGGTCGACGGCGTTGGCGTACAGCTCCTCCCGCCGCTCCGGCAGGCTCCCCCCGCGCCAGGCGTGGAGGCTCGCCATCAGGGTCAGCAGCAAGGGGCGCCGGGCGAGGCCCAGCAGACGGTCGCCGGTGAAGACCGCGCGCTCGAGCAGCACCGCGCGGCCTCGCGCATCCTCCTCCGGGAGCCGGCCGAGGGCGGCCATCTGGGCATACCACCGCGAGATGAACCAGCGGATCTGACCGTGGCTGAACGGCGCCAGCTCGCCCGCCGCGAAACCCCGCAGCTTCCAATCTTGGTTGCGGTAGGCATACGTGCGGCTGGTCAGCAGGCACTTTCCGAGACCCTGGCAGAAGCTCTCCACCGCCTGCAGGATCTGCCGGCGGCGCGTCTCGGCCTCCGGCACCTCGTCGAGCCCGTCGAACAGCACGAGGCCGCCTTTCGTGAGCAGCTCCTCCTTCAGGTGCGGCATGTACTCGCGGAGACCGCACGCCTGCAGGTCGCGTTCGAGGAAGGCCCAGAGGTGCTGTGCCGTGGCCTCCTCGCCCGGCTCCGGCAGCCCGGTGGCGGCGAAGTCGCGCAGCACAAACCGTACCGGCAGGAGCGCCCGGTGCCGCCAAGGCTGGAGGTTCGGCTTGTCCTGCTTTCCCCCGCGGCGGAAAACCTCCTCCTCCTCCGGCAGCGGCGACCGCAACACCTTCAGGTTGACGTCCTGCCGGCCGAGGGCTTCTCCGGCCAGGCAGAGAGCGACGAAGCTCACGAAGGTGCTCTTGCCGCTCCCCGGGTCTCCCAGGAGGACGAGGCGGGGCTCGCGGTCGAGCAGAGCCAAGGCGGAGAGGGGGCGGGGCCGGTCCGCGAGGTCCGTATCACGCCGCTTCCTGGCAAGCTTTTCCTCCGTGCTCGTCGTGAGCAGGGCGGTATAAACGGCGTCGAGCCGCAGCAACGCTTCACGGTCGTGCGCCAGGGCCGGATCGATTCCGGAGAGGGCCAGGCCCTCAGTCTGGCTCACGAGGCGGTGCAGATAAGCGGACCGCAACGTGGCCGCGTCCGCCCCCGGCGCGGGCTGGATGTAGTTGTTGGTGACGTGGTCGCGCCCGACCGCCGTACCGCCCGCTCCTGCCGCCACCCCGCCGGACTGGGCGATGGCACCCGAGCCCTGGAGCCGGGCCTCAAGGGCGGCCACCTGAGCGCGGAGACGCTCGAGCTCGCTCGCGGCGTCAGGATCGGTCATCGGTCTCCTCGCGAGACCGCCTACTGGCCGAGACGCCGCCGCTGACGTTGCCGCCCACCGCGACGCCCCCTTCTCCCGCCGCCACGGCGCCGGGACCCTGGGCGATGGCGCCCGAGCCGTCGAGGCTCGTCTGGTACGAGGTGCCCCGGCCGGCGAAGTCCAGGAGCGTCGCCATCTCGGAAGCCAGATCAGGATCGGCTTCCAGGATCTTCACGAGCTGACGGCGCAGCCCGGCCCGGGCGTCGTCGTCGTCCGGAGCCTCGGCGACCTCCTCCGCGGCCCCAAGGGCACGGGGGCTCTCCTCCACCGGCTTATGAAGCCTTGCCCAGAGCTTGCGGCCGAGGTCGAGCGACTCCTCTCCCAGCTTCTTCCCCGCCGCCTTGACCGCCTCCGAGCCGCCGGCGACCAGGTGAGGGAGTACCGGTGAGAGAGCGATCACCAGAGCATCAGCAAGTAGCTTCAGGTCCATGTGGGGCCTCCTTTCCAGCAACGATTTTAGCGCGAGGGAGAAACGTCCGTGGCCTGCACCGAGATCCAGAGCTTCAGAGGTCAGAGGTCAGAGGAGAATGGGAGCACGACGACACGAAACCCGACGTCACCGCTACGGGGGGCCGGCTCGAACCCGAAGCGGGATGCACAACGGGCGTTCCAGGCGAAGTAGGAGCACGAGCCGCCGCGCACAACCATGGTAGGTTTAGAAATTCCTTTAATATCCTCCCGGCCGTCCCAGCTCACGTAGGGATAAGCCTTGTCGAGGCTCCTCGTCCACTCCCACACGTTGCCGCTCATCTCCTCGCAGCCCCAAGGGTTGACCCCTCCTGGAAAACAACCCACGGCGCTCACGTCTTGGACCTTGGTATCCCGGGTGTTGGCCCGGTCCGGATCGAAGTCGTCACCCCAGGGGTACCTCCTGTCGTCGCCCCCGCGCGCGGCCTTCTCCCACTCCGCTTCGGACGGCAAGCTCACGCTCCAGCTTTCCGGCAACCGGCCCTCCTCACGCCAGCGATGTTCCAACCACCGGCAGAATGACAGAGCCTCGGACCAGCTCACCAAGGTCACTGGACGGTTGCCGGAGCCGCGCAGGCTGTCCAAAGCTTCCGGCTGCTCTCCGGTGGCTTCCACGTACTCCCGGAACTGGGCCACGGTCACCGGGTAGCGGCCGATCCGGTATTCGTAGGAAAGGTCGCAATCGTGAGCCGGCCTCTCGCCTTCGAAACCCTGCCTGTCATCCTTCTCGCTCCCCATTCTGAACGGTCCGGCGGGCACGGCACGTAGGTCCAGAGCGTCCACGGTCATGACCTCGGGCCGGGGGTCTCCCACCGCGGCCAGGACCTTGCCGGCAGCCGCCCGCCTCAAGGGCTCGACCCGGCCGGCCGCTCGCAGGACATCGAGGAGGGCGGTGAGCACCTTGTTCCGGCAGGCCGCTGTCACGGCACCGGGGCCGGCATCCGCCACGGCTTCTCCCATCCAGACCGCGGCCTCGCCCGCCAGGCCCGGTGCCCGGTCCAGCAGGCCCGCGACGACCTCGCTCGCGGCCTGCTCCCACTGGTCGATGATGGCCAGGTGCCCGATGGTAAGGACCACCACCTCGTGCCATGAGGGCTCGCCGATATGCGGCGCCAGGGCCTCGATGAGGACGTCGGCCCCCTCCCGGGCTTTGCGCGCCAGGGCCACCGCCGCCAGGTACTCCTGGAAAGTCAGATGGATGAAGCCGTAGTGGTGCTCGCCGCGGCTCAGGAGGAGCGATGAGTGGTCCCGGACGTCCTTTAGGAAACTCTCGGCGGCGCGGGCCGGGTCCGCGTGGCCGCGGCCGGCGCAGAGGGACTCCAGCTTGCGCAGCAGCTCCCCCTCCTTGACCAGGCCGACGCCGGGCGAGACCTCGTGCATCCAGAGGGCGAGAGGCTCCAGGACCTTCAGGGTCTCCACCAAGTCCACCTCTCGGCCGGAACGGCCGGCCAGGCTGCGGGCCAGGTTCCAGTGCTTGAGGAGCGTCTCGACGTAGTTCCTGTAGAGCTCCACCCGGCGGTCCGGGAGCGCGACGCCGCCGCGCTTCATCAGCGCCAGGATGGTGAGCAGCAGCGGGTTCGCGGCCAGGGACCGCACGCCGGGGCTGGTGCGGACCGCCGCCAGGAGCTCTCCGCGCTCCTGCTCCGCCTGGGCCCGGGCCACTCCGGTCTCGCCGCCCACGGCCTTTTCGAGAGCAGCCGTCCACTTGCCGAGAAAGGCCTCGATCTCCTCGCCGTCGAAGTCCACCAGGGTGGCTTCCACCAGTCCCTCCGCCGCCAGCCGGACCTCGCGGTAGCCGACGATCCGGCTGGTCAGGACGAAGCGGTTGCCCGTCTTGCGGTGCCGGGAGTAGAAGTCCCGCACCCGGTCGACGACCAGATGCCGGCGCCCCGCATCCCGCACCTCGTCGAGGCCATCCATCAGAAGGAGAGCGCTCCCTTCCTGGAGCGCCCGCGCGAGCAGATCTCCCAGGGGAACCTGGATCTTCCGCTCGTCCTCGTAATAGCGCGCGATGAAGTCGTCGAGAGATACATCCCGGTCGGCCAGAGCGTTGGCATAGGCCGCCAGCGGCAGGAGGATGGGCAACCTTCCGCCCAGTCCCAAAGCCTCTCCCTGACCGGAGGCGAGAGCCAGGGCCAGGACCTTGAGGAAGGTGGTCTTGCCCGCACCGGGATCCCCCAGGAGGACCAAGCCGCCGTGCTCCCGGAGGAGATCGAGCACCGGCAAGAGGTCGGACAGACGCTCGCCCATATCCGTGCCCTCCTCCACGCCCGGCAGCCGGCCGGCGACGCGGAGCTGGCGGGCCCAGGTCTCTCCTTCCGGCGTATGCAGGCGGGCCTTGAGCGGGACGTACATCTCCAGGAGCGGCAGCTTGAGGGCGACGCGGTCCGAGATGCCCATGCCTCGGAGGTCGAGGTAGCGGTAGGCCTCCACCAGATATTGCAGATAGGCGCGGGTGGCCGCTTCCAGGTCCGGCGCCGGCGATCCCAGCCCGAGGCCACGCAGGAAGTCCCGGGCCTCGGGAACCTCGACGTGGACGGTCAGATTCTCGATCGAGGGCGCATTGACGTTCCCTTGGACGTTACCCCCGACGGCCGCCTGCCCGCCGGCCACCCCCCGATCCACCGCGACGGTCGAGCCGCCGTGCGCCGCCAGGGACGGCCGTAACGGGGGCTCGACCGTCCCAGGTTTATGCGGGAGCCAGAAACGAACCGCCGCCACCGTTGCGGCACCGAGCCAGAGAACGAGTTGCACCAGGCTGGCCAGCCCCTGGATTCGCGCTGACTCCGTGCCGGTCAGCTCCAGCAGGCGCGGCCACCACCACGGAGCCGACAGGCCCAGAAGGATCAAGGCCAGCATCAGCACGCCGGGAAGGAGCCATCTTTTCAGCATGGTCTGCGGAGATCGTACCGCAACTCACTTCGTAGGATAATGCTCCCATGTGCGGACGCTACACCCTGACTTCCTCGGGCGAGGAGCTCGCTCTCCTCTTCGATCTGCCGGAGCTGCCCCTGCTGCCGCCCCGCTACAACATGGCTCCCACCCAGGGGGCGGCGGTGGTGCGCGTCCCGGAGCCCGGCGCGCCGCGGCGGCTCGATCTCCTCAAGTGGGGCCTGATCCCCTACTGGGCCAAGGAGGCGAGCATCGGCAACCGGATGATCAACGCCCGCGCCGAGAGCGTGGCCGAGAAACCCGCTTACCGCTTCAGCTTCAAGAAGAAGCGCTGCCTGGTGGCGACCGATGGCTTCTACGAGTGGAAGAAAGAGGGAAAGGCCAAGCAGCCTTTCCTGATCCGCCGCGAGGACGCCAAGCCGTTCGCCTTCGCCGGCCTCTGGTCCACCTGGAAGGACGCCGAGCACGGCGGCCAGACGGTCGAGACCTTTACCATCCTCACCACCGCCGCCAACGACCTGCTCCGCCCTCTCCACGACCGCATGCCGGTCATCGTCGCTCCGGAGAACTTCGATCTCTGGCTGGATCCGAAGATGGAGGACGCCGCGATGCTCCAGCCACTCCTGGTCCCCCATGCGGTGGACGGCTTCCATGCCTTCCCCGTCAGCCGGACGGTCAACAGCCCAGCGAACGACGTCGCGAGCTGTATCGAGCCGCTGGTGCAGGACTAGCGCGACGGTCCGTCGTACCCTTACGACGGTTTGCCTCCGCGTACGACGGTTTATCTCCAGCTACGACGGTCCGTCGTATCGGTACGACGGTTTTGCGCACGGTACGACACTCTGCCTCTGGCTACGACGATCCGCCGTACCCTTACGACGGTCTGCCTCCGCGTACGACGGTTTATCTCCGGCTACGACGGTCCGTCGTATTGGTACGACGGTTCTGCGCACGGTACGACGGCCTGCCTCCAGCTACGACGGCTCGTCGTACCCTTACGATGGTCTGCCTCCGCGTACGACGGTTTATCTCCAGCTACGACGGTCCGTCGTAACGGTACGACGGTTCTGCGCACGGTACGACGGCCTGCCTCCGGCTGCGACGGTCCGTCGTACGCTTACGCCGGTCTGCCTCCGCTTACGACGGTTCATCTCCAGCTACGACGGTCCGTCGTATCGATACGACGGAGAATCTTCCCGGGACGGCGGCCCGTCGCCGTTGGAGAAAAACCGTCGCCGCTGGAGACAGATCGTTGTCGCTGGAGGATTTCCGTCGTCTGGAGAAAATGCTCCGCCTCCAGAGACGACGGAGAATCTTCCCGGGACGGCGGTCCGTCGTCACTGGAGAAAAACCGTCGTCGCTGGGGGCAGGCCATCGCCGCTGGAGGATTTCCGTCGTCTGGAGAAAACGCTCTGTCTCCCGAGACGGCAGAGAATCTTCCCGGGACGACGATCCGTCGTCGCTAGAGGATTTCCGTCGTCGTACGACAGCCGGCCCCGGTCAGACGGCCAAGGGCATGAACGAGGTGTCCTGGAGGGACTTGGAGGCAAAAAGAAAGCAGGCCTGGATATCTTCCGAAGCAAGACCTTCGTACTCTTCCAGGATCTACATGACCGTCGATCCGTGCGCGAGCAGTCCGAGGATGTACTCGACGGCGAGACGGGTCCCCTTGATCACGGGCTTTCCGACCATGACGCGGGGGTCGACGGTGATTTGGGAGAGGAGTTGATCGTCACGCATAGGGAAGCCTCGTAGCGAAATTCTACCGTGAGAGCCCTTACAGCACGTAAGCCGTCAGGAAGATCCCCACCATCGTGAAGACCAGCGTCAGCTTGCCGGCGATGCCGAGGAGCATGCCGATCCAGGTGCCGAGGCCTACCCGGCTGGCCTGACGCCAGTTGCGGCGCGCGGCGTACTCGCCGGCCACCGCGCCCACGAACGGCCCGAGGATGAAGCCGGGGAGCCCGAAGAAGAGCCCGACGATCGCTCCCGCGGCGGCGCAAAAGAGGGCCGCCCAACTCGCTCCCACCCGCTTGGCCCCCAGGCTCGAGGCGAGGAACTCCACCACGAAACTGAGGAGGGTCAAGATCGCGAGGATGGTGAGCGTGAACCACCCCACTTTCTGAAACCCCTCCGCCCAGGCCGCGATCAGCAGCCCCACGAAGACCACCGGCGCCCCGGGCAACGCCGGCATCACCGTGCCGATGATGCCGAGCACCACCAGGGCGCCCCCCAGGAGCAGGAAGACGTTTTCCGCGCCGGCCATAACCTACCCCTGCGGGCTCAGCGCGAGAGGACGGCTCAGGCGCTTCCGGCAGAGCTCCACGAACCGCCGCTTGTGAAGCTCCCCGTCGCAGAGGTCGTAATGATTGGGGAGGATCCACCGCGGATCGAGCCGCAGGGCCTTGCGCAGGCTTCCCGGGATCAACTCGGGCCGGCTGTTCAGAATCGCCGGCGGCAGATGGATGAGGAAGAAGTAGCTCGCGAAGAGGTCTCCGGAGAAGAGCAGGTCGTGCCGCGTGCTGTAGAAGCCGCAGTGACCCTCGCTGTGCCCGGGCAGATGGACCACCCGCAGCCCGCCCCAGAAGGGGAGCTCGTCGCCGTCCGCGATGAATTCGTCGATCTCTGCCGTCCGGTAGCGGAACGCCCAGCGTCCCGCCGCCTCCAGCCGCCCGCACCAGCGGGTGATCCCCTCGTAGGGATAGCGGCCGTCAATGTGGACCTGCTCGTCCGGATGCCCGTAGACCGGCGCGCCCGTCCACTCCTTGATCGCCGCGAGATTGCCGGCGTGGTCCAGATGGCCGTGCGTGAGCAGGATGCCGCGGATGGATTGGGGCGAGAGCCCCAGCCGGCGCAGCCGCGCGCGGACCAGCGCCAGCTCCCCGAACAGGCCGGTGTCGATCAGCCAGGCGTCGTCCCCCTCGACCAGCAGGTGGCAGACGCTCATGGCACCCCGGATCGGGTAGAGGCCCGGGGGCACGTTTTTCAAAGGCCGCATGGCATCCCTCCCTCCTATCGGGTCGGGGGACTCTTCAGCTTGCGGTCGAAGAAGTCCGCTGTCGCATGATACGCCGCCAGCCAGCTCGCATTACGGAGGAAGCCGTGGATCTCGTCCGGCAGCACGAGCTGCTCCACGGGAACCTTCCGCTCCCGCAGCGCCTCGACCAGCCTCACGGTCTGGCTGAAGAAGACGTTGCGGTCGTCGTCGCCATGGATCAGGAGCACCGGCGAGCGCCAGCCGTCGAGCCAGGCCATCGGCGACGACTCGAAGGCGAGCCGCTCCTCCTCCGGCTTGGGCTGGTAGTCCGGGATGAAGTTCCGGATCCCCTCGTTCCAGTCGTGGACGCCGTGCAGATCCACCCCGGCGGCGAACAGGTTGGAGGCGCGGGCGAGGCCGAGCGCGGTCAGGTACCCGCCGTAGGAGCCCCCCCAGAGACCGATCCGGTCCGGATCGACGTCTGTCCGGCCGCGCAGGTAGAGCCCCGCCCCCAGCACGTCGTTGAACTCGCTCCCCCCGCTCGCCCCCTGGTTCGGCGCCTCGCGGAACGCCAGCCCGTAGCCGGTGCCGGACCGGTAGTTCACGGCGAGCACCACATAGCCCCGGCTCGCCAGGTACTGGTTCATCGCATAGGCGCGGTTGTAGTACCCGGAGTAGTGCCAGCCGAGCAGCATCTGCCGGTGCGAGCCGCCATGAAAGAAGAGCAGCGCCGGGTGACGCTCCCCCTTTTGGGCGTTCGGAGGCAGGAAAAGCTGGCCATGGATGCGCAAACCGTCCGAGGCGCTGAGGATCACCGGCTCGGGCACCACGAGAGCGCTCTCTGGAAACTCGGCCGGCACCGTCCCTGGGGCCAGCTCCCGCGCGGGGCTCCCCGCGACCTCGATCACCGGCCGCGCGGGCCTGCGCGCTCCCGAGCGGAGGTAGGCGAAAGCCTTGCCGTCGCTGGTCCTCACCGGCAGCCACTCGATCCCCTCCCCCCGGGTCAGCGCGGCCGGCCGCCCGCCGGCCGGATCGACCTGCCAGAGATGGCGGCGATCGATATCATCCTGGTTGGAGCTGAACAGGACCTGACGGCGGTCCAGGGTCAGGTTGACGGACTCCACCTCGAACTCGCCCGGCGTGAGCAGGGTCGCCTTCCCCCCGACGGCGGGCACCGAGTAGAGATGGAGCCAGCCGTCCCGCTCCCAGGGGAAGACGAGGCGGTCCCCCGCCGTCCAGAGCACCTGGTTGGCGGCGACCATCTCCGCGAAGGCGCTCCCCGGGCCCGGCTCGGCACGCCAGGCGGTCTTCGCCTCCCCCGTCGCGGCGTCCGCCACCAGGATGGACCAGGGCTCGGCGCTCGGATTCGGGTGGAACAGGGTGGTCTTGATAGAAGCCGGGACGCGCAGGAATGCCAGCCGCGCGCCGTCCGGCGACCAGGCGGGCTCGCTGTCCTCGTCCACGCTCGGGGCGATCCAGCGCAATGCCTTGGCGGCGACGTCGTAGACGCCGACGAAACCGTGGTTCCCGCGCGCGCTCACGAAGGCGAGCCGCGAGCCGTCCGGCGAGAAGCGGAGTTGCCGGAGGCCGCCCCGGGCCTTCACCCACGAAACCGGTTCCTTGCCCGCGAACGGCTGCCAGACGATCTCCCCGCGGCGGGAGTAGGCGATGCCGTCCCCCTTCGGCGAGACCGCCGCTCCACTCCCGGTGCCGAGCCGCACCGGCTCGCCGCCGTCCAGGGGCACGCGCCAGATCGCCTGCTCCGCCCCCGCCGGGTCGCTCGCGGGATTGGGGACCTCCCCCTGCCGGTTCGGGCCGCCGCCGCGGACATAGATCAGGGATTTTGCGTCCGGCGTCCACTCCAGATTGTCGATCGACTGGCCGTCGTCGGCCGTGTAGCGGGTGACCTGCCGGCCCCGGTATTCCGGCGGCTCGGCCACCCAGACGTTGCGGACTCCCTGCGCGTTGTCGATCCAGGCAAGCCTGCCCCCGGCCGGCGAGGGCAGCAGCTCCGTCGGAAACGGCGAGCTCAGGAGACGTTCGAGAGTGACCGCCGGCTGCTGGGCGGCGAGAGGGGGAACGGACAGCAGAGCGAGAACGGCGGCGGCGGCGAAACGAGCGCGGACTCGGAGCATCGACCCCTCCAGGTTGGAGATTGCTCAACCAGAAGGGTCATTCTGTCTCAGAATCGGTGTCCCAGAATCGCTTAGCGGAAGATCCCGGTGCGCTGCGGGCCGGTGGTGCCGGCGTCGCTCAGTTTCTGGTTCAGCTCCTTGATGCGCTCCATCAGCTTGTCGATCTTCTCCTGGGCCTCCTGGCGCAGGCGGGCGTAGTCGCCGCGCAGGCGCTCGCGCTCCTGGGACGCCTCCCCCATCTTGGCCATGATCTCCTCGATCTGCTGGTCGCGCTGGCGGATGACCTGCTGGAAGGCGACGATCTGCTCGTCCTTCTCCACCAGCTTGAGCTTGATCTTCTCTTCCTGCTCCTCGTACAGCCGCTTGAACTGCTGGAGCTCGGTGATCTGCGAGAAATCGGATGTGACTGGGCTCAATTCGCCTCCTCGTTCCTCGATCATCGGGAACATCTTGCGGAGCTTCAGGGAAAGGTCTTCCGGATCGGACGATTGACGCATCGCCTCGGCGTAGGTGATCGTGCCGTGGACCAGCAGCGCGAGCAGCGACTGGTTCATCGACTGCATGCGGTAGTAGCCGACGGAAGACTCCATCTCGTCGTGGATCTGGCTGACCTCCCCCTCCTCGATCATCTTCGAGACTTTCGGGGAGGCGCGCAGGATCTCGAGCGCCGCGACCCGCCCCTGATTGTCCGGCCGCTCGACGAGCTTCATCGAGACGACTCCCTTGAGGACCTGGGCGAGCTGGGCGCGGACCTGCGGCTGCTGGTCGGACGGGAAGGTGTCGAGGATGCGGTCCACCGTCTGCGGGGCGCTGTTGGTGTGCAGGGTCGAGAAGACCAGGTGGCCGGTCTCGGCGGCGGTGATCACGGTCGACACCGTCTCCGGATCGCGCATCTCGCCGACCATGATGACGTCGGGGTCCTGCCGCATGGCATTGCGCAGGGCATCGGAGAAGGCGCTGGTGTCGGTCCCCACCTCGCGCTGGGAGATCGAGGCCATGTCGTCCGTGAAAAGGAACTCCATCGGGTCCTCGATGGTGATCACGTGCACGGGGCGATGCGTCGTGATGTACCGGATCATCGCCGCCAGCGTGGTCGACTTGCCGCTGCCGGTCGGCCCGGTGATCAGAACGAGGCCCATCGGGATCTCGCAGAACTCGAGCAGCACCGGCGGCAGCTCCAGATCCTCCAGGCTCTTGATCTGGTAGGGGATGCGCCGGAAGCAGGCGGCGATGTTCCCCCGCTGCACGTAGATGTTGCAGCGAAAGCGGGCAAGGCCGCGCACACCGTACCCGGTGTCGACCGACATCCGCTCCTCGAGCATGGTCTTCTGCCGCGGGGAGAGGATCCCCATCAGCATCTCGGTCAGCTCTTCCGGCTTGAGCGGGGGCGCCTCGATCGGCAGCAATTTGCCGTTGATGCGCAGCAAGGGCGGACGGGTCGGCTTCAGATGAAGGTCCGACGCCCCTTTATCCGTCATGAACTTCAGGAGACGATCAAGATCCATGATTAGTGCCGCGCATTCTACAGGAGATACGGAGAAAGGCCATAGGGGGGGCAACTTCGGTGGCCTGCGACCTCACCCTCGGTCCCTCTCCTGAAGGAGAGGGAGGGCCTTGCAGGACCGGAGGGTGCTTGTAGGGTGCGCTGTGCGCACCATGAACGCCTGAAGGTGTGCACAGCACACCCTACGGGCAACCCGGCACGCAGGCGTCCCCCCTTCTCCTTCAGGAGAAGGGGATAGGGGTTGAGGTCGCAGGCCGCGGGCGCCCCGAGACCGGCGAAGACCTCTAGAACCCCCTAGAACTTCCGCATCAGCCCCACCACCACGCCCTGCACCTTCACGTCCCGGGCGGGAACGCGGATCGGCTGCATCGTGGGGTTGGCGGGCTGGAGACGGACCACCGGGCCTTCGGGGTAGAAGCGCTTCAAGGTCGCGTCTTCCCCGACCAGCGCCACCACCATTTCGCCGGGCTCGGCCAAGTCGCGGCGCAGGACGATGACGAAGTCGCCGTCGTGGATCCCCTCCTCGATCATCGACTCGCCGACCACCCGCAGCACATAGTGTTCGCCGCCGCGCGGGCTCAGCAGATGCCCCGGCACGGTCACCCGGTCGTTGCCGGAGAGCGCCTCGATGGGGCGGCCGGCGGCGATATCGCCGAAGTAGGGGAGGTCTCGCTCGGAGGACTCGTTGCCGGGGATCGCCCGGATCAGCTCGATCCCCCGCTTCTGGTTCCAGTCCCGCTTCAGGAAGCCCTTCTGCTGCAGGAGCTTCAGGTGCTTGTAGGCGGTGCCGTACGAGGAGAACCCGAACTTCTCGCAGATCTCCCGGTGCGTGGGAGCGATGCCGCGCTCCCGGCGGTACGCCTGGATATACTCCAGGATCTCTTTCTGGCGCTCGGTCAGGTAGGACATGGGCGGAAGTATAGGCGGTAACCTAGCGTAATGCAAGCGGCAGAGAGTCGATCTCTTCCTTGACACCTCGCGAGAGGGCTCAATACACTGGCCCGGCGCCGGGGAGCAGACCCCAGTACACACTCCAGACAGACCCCAATCATCGATGAGCTCCCACGCGACGAATCTCAACCTCGATCTCCAGCGACACACGCTCGACAACGGCCTCCAGGTCGTTCTCCATCGCGACGCCTCGCTCCCACTGGTGGCCGTCAATCTCTGGTACCACGTCGGCTCGAAGAACGAGCGGCCGGGGCGGACCGGGTTCGCCCACCTGTTCGAGCACATGCTCTTCCAGGGCAGCGCGAACGTGGGCACCAACGAGCACTTCCGCTACATCCAGCAGGTGGGCGGAGTCGCCAACGGCTCGACCTGGTACGACCGCACCAACTATTACGAGACGGTCCCCGCCCATCATCTCGACCTCGCCCTCTGGCTGGAGTCGGACCGCATGGGCTTCTTCCTGCCGGCGCTCACCCAGGAGAACCTCGATACCCAGCGCGACGTGGTGATGAACGAACGCCGGCAGCGGGTCGAGAACCAGCCTTACGGCGGGGCGGGCGAGCGGATCAACGATCTGCTCTATCCGCCCACCCACCCCTATCACTGGCCGGTGATCGGCTACATGGAGGACATCGCCGCCGCCACCCTGGAGGACGCGCGGGCTTTCTTCAGCAGCTACTACACGCCGAACAACGCGGTGCTCTCGGTGGTGGGGGACATCCAGCCGGAGGACGCCCTGGAACGGATCGAGGCCTGGTTCGGGGAGATCCCGCCGGGCCCCCCGGTCGCTCCGGTGGTGCCGGTATCGACGCCGCTGGGCGGCGAGCGCCGGGGGATGATCCCCGACGACGTGAGCCTGCCCCGGGTCTATATCGCCTTCCGCGCTCCGGCCTACGGCCAGCGGGACTGGTACACGGCGGACCTGCTCGCGGCGGTGCTCGCGGGGGGCAAGTCGAGCCCGCTCTACCGCGACCTGGTGTACGGCCGACAGATCGCCCAGGACGTCGGCGTCTCGGTGGGGCCGCAGGAGTGCGGCGGCACCTTCATGCTGGTCGCGACCGCCCGGCCCGGCGTACCTGCCGAGGCGCTGGAGGAGGCCCTGCTGGGCCATCTCGCGGCGGCCGCCGCCGCGCCCCCCGATCCGGCCGATCTCGAGCGCGCCCGCAACCGCATGCTGACCGATTACTACAGCAGCCTCCAGCGGCTGGACACCCTGGCGGACCTCTTCTCCCAGTTCGCCACCTACTTCGACGACCCCGCGGCGGGCTTGGCCGAGGCCGACCGCTATCTGGACGTCGCGCCACGGGAGCTCATGGAGTACGCGGCCTCCTGGTGCACCGAGCCGGAGCGGGTGGTGGTCTCCGTGGTTCCGCGGAAGGCGAGCTGATGGCCGCGGAACGCCCACGGGTCGATCGCTCGGTCTCTCCGCCGCCCCGGGAGATCCGCCCTTTCCAGTTCCCCCCCTTCCTGCGCACCCGCCTGCCCAACGGCTTGGCGGTGATCGCGGCGCGCCTGCCCAACCTGCCGCTGGTCAGCCTGGAGCTGATCGCTCCCGCGGGAGCGCAGTACGATCCGCCGGAGAGGCCGGGGATCGCCACCCTGACCTCGTCCGTGCTCGACGAAGGGACCGCCCTCCGGTCGTCGCTCGAGGTCGCGGCCACGGCCGAGCGGCTGGGCGGCTACTTCACCACCGGCGCCGACTGGGACGTGGGCTATCTCACCACCGGGCTGCTGTCGAGCCACCGCCGGGAGGGTCTCGAGCTGCTGGCCGAGGTCCTCACCACTCCGACCTTCCCCGTGGAGGAGATCGACCGGCTCCGCCGGCAACGGATCTCCGAGATCCTGCGGCGGCGCCAGGACCCCTCGGCTCTCGCCGACGAGCGGTTCCAGCGCGAGGTCTTCCGCGGCACCGCCTACGCCGAGCCGCTCCAGGGCACGGAGGAGAGCCTCTCGCGGCTCGACCGCGACGCTCTGCTGGATTTCTACCGGAATCACTACGGCTTCGACGGCTCGACCCTGATCGCGGTGGGGGACTTCGATCCCGAGGAGCTCCTGCGCGAGACCGAGGCGGTCTTCGGCGCCACCAGCTCCCCGGGGTCGGTGGCCGCCCGGCCGGAGATCCACCCCACTCCCCCCCGCGGAGTGTCGGTCCATCTCGTCGACCGTCCCGGCGCCGCCCAGACCGAGCTGCGGCTGGGGCACGTGGGAGTCCCGCGGACCGATCCCGACTACGTCCCGTTGCTGGTGCTCAACACGCTCCTCGGCGGCAAGTTCACCAGCCGGATCAACCTCAATCTGCGGGAGCGCCACGGCTATACCTACGGCGCCTCGAGCCGCTTCAGCACGCGGCAGGGCCCGGGTCCCTTCACCGTCACCGCGGCGGTGGAGACCTCGGCGGCGGCCGCCTCCACCCGCGAGGTCCTGCACGAGCTGCGGCGGGTCCGCGAAGCCCTGGTCGAACCCGAGGAGCTCGCGGAGACCGCCGGCTACATCGTCGGGGTGTTCCCCTACAGCCTGCAGACCGTCGGCGATGTCGGCCGGCGCCTGGAGAATCTGGCCGTCTTCGACCTGCCGGACGATTACTACACCCACTACCTGCGCAAAATCGCCGCCGTCACCCGCGAGGAGATCCAGGAGGTGGCGCTCCGCCATCTCGATCCCGAGCGGATCGTCGTCGTGGCGGTGGGCCCCGCCGAGATCCTGGAGCCGCAGTTCGAAGGGGTGGGACCGGTGACCGTCTGGTCGCCTGAGGGGGAGCCCCGTGCCGCCCAGCCGCTGCGGTCTAGTTGAGCTGGACCGTCAACTGCGTCGGGCCGGCCAGATGGATGTCGAGAGACCGCGAGCCGCCGCCCTGGAAGCTGCCGGAGACCGGCTTGACCAGAGCTTTGCTCCCCGTGGGCGCGACGTGCACCCGGAAATCGACCGTCCCGGCGGGGACCGTGAATGTCCAGCTGGCGACGTAGGGCACCTGTTTGCGCGCGCGGAAGATGTTGATTCCGCCGCCGCGAGGTGACGAGAAGTTGTCGCGCTTGATCTCCTGACCGTTCATCCAGAGGATCAACGATCCTTCCGAGAGCTCGGACCGGAAGTGCACGCGCACGATCGCCGTGGTCGCCTCGGGGCGGGTGACGGGCGCGCTCGGGCTGGGAGGCTGCCCTTCCGAGGGCGCCGGCATGGCCGCGGCGATCTCTTCCCCCTTACGGCGGCGAGAGTCCTGGGAAGCGGCCGCCGCCTGGCGCTGCCTGTCCTGGCGCGCCTTCCCCTCCTGCGCCTTGACCAGGATGGCCCGCGCCTCGAAGTTCGAGGGCTCGAGGCGCAGCACCTCATTGGCCGTCATCAGGGCATTGTCATATTTCTGGGCAGCGAGGGCCTTGTTCGCGCCGTCGAGCCCCATCGCCACCATGCTCGCCGTGCCGGACTGTTTCGAGAACTGCTGGCCGGCGTTCTGCGCGGCCGTCACACGCATCGCGCGAATCTTCTTCGCGTCTGGAGCGAGTCGCTCTGCCTTGTAGAAGAGATCGGCGGCGCCTCTCCAGTCGCCGACCTCCTGGGCCTGCCTGCCCGCCCGGAGCATCTCGAGGACCTTCTGCCGGTTGCCGTCCTCCGTGGCGTTGCGCTGCGGACCGGCGGGCAGCGCCCACCCCAACCACAGAAATGCCGCCGCCCAGAAGAGCAGAGACGCCACCAGGGCGGACCCGCCCGCCACGAGAAGACGGCGCGGCGAGGTCCGGCCGGGCGGCCTCAGGACCGGCGCCTCGGCCGCCACCGTGTCCGCGAGAGCGTCGGCCGTCCCATCGGCAGCGGCCAGCACCGGAGCCGGCGTCACGGCGGAGCTCCCGGTCCCCGTACCGGTGCCGGTGCCCCCTGTGCCGGAGCCGGAGCCGGTGCCGTCGGCCGCCGGTTCCACCGGCGGTGGCGACGGCGCCGGCGGCGCGGCGGCGCGGCCGCGCAGGCGGTCCAGGAACGAGCCTCGGGAGGCCGGAGCGGCCGGGGCCGGCGGTACCAGGGCGGGGGCGAAAGCCGGCGGCAGCACCATCGTCGACGACAGGCTCTGGGTCTCGTTGAGGGCGTCGACGCGGGTGGTGTTCGACTCCACGACCTGGCGCAGGTCCTCCACCATCTCCTTTGCCCGCTGATAGCGCCGGGCCGGATCCTTCTCGAGCGCCCGGCCGAGGATGCGGTCGATCCCCGGCGGGAGATCGCGGGCGTAGTCCCGCGGCGGGGTGAAGTGGTCGTAGACGATGCGATGGCTCACCACCGTCAGGTTCTCCCCCTGGAACGGCTTGTGGCGGGTGAGCATCTCGTAGAGGACCACGCCGAGCGAGAAGAGGTCGGCCCGCGAGTCGACCTCCTTGCCCTGGATCTGCTCGGGCGCCATGTAATTGGGCGTGCCGAGGAGCTGCCCCTCCTGCGTGAGGTTCGAGCTGTCGAGCCGGGCGATGCCGAAGTCGGTGATCTTCACCCGGTTCTCGCCGGTGATCAGGATGTTCGCCGGCTTGACGTCGCGGTGCACCACCCGGTTGGCGTGCGCATAGTCGAGCGCGTCCCCCACCTGGGAGATGATGTCGAGCACCGCCCGCAAGGTCAGCGGCTGCTCCCCCTGGAGCAACAGCTTCAGGTTGGTGCCGCGCACGTACTCCATGGCGATGAAGGCGAGCCCCTCGTCACTGGCCTCGACGACGTCGTGGATGGTGACGATGTGGGGATGGGTGAGAATGCCGGCGCTCTGCGCCTCGCGCATGAAGCGGATGCGGAACTGCTCCATCTCCTGATCCTTGATGGAGTAGCCGATGCGGAAGGTCTTGAGCGCCACCAGCCGGCCGATCAGGGGATCGCGGGCCAGGTAGACGATGCCCATGGCCCCCTTGCCGATCTCATCGACAATTTCGTAGCGGCCGAGCTTGGTCGGGGTCAGAGGCAGCATGACAGAGCGCTTTTCGCGTCGCCATTCTAGGCCGGCCCGGGTTCCCGAGTCAAACGGGAAAAGCGGGGGTAAGTCCCAGTCCTTTTTACCATTTAGGAGGGGTTTCCACGGGCTGCTCCGGTCCGCTCCCCTGTGGTATATTTGCGCCCCTTGATCTTTTGAAGGAGGTCCAGACGATGCAGGTGGACAGTCCTGAGAAACTCCGCAATGTCGCCGTGGCGGGCCACAACGACACCGGCAAGACCACTCTCGTAAGCGCTCTCCTCTACGCCGGTGGCGTCACCACCCGCCTGCACCGGGTCGAGGACGGCAACACCCTGACCGACTTCGACCACGAGGAGAGCGAGCGCAGGATCTCGATCGGCCTCGCCGCCTGTTTCCTCCCCTGGCAGCAGCACAAGATCAACCTCCTCGACTGCCCCGGCTACGGCATCTTCTTCTCCGAGACCCAGCAGGGCCTGCGCGCCGCCGACGCCGCGATCCTCTGCGTCAACGGCGTCGCCGGCGTCGAGGTCAACACCGAGAAGGTCTGGAAGGCCGCCGCCGAGCTCGAGCTGCCGCTGATGGTCAACCTCACCAAGATGGACCGCGAGCGAGCGGACTTCGACCGCGCGCTCGAGGACTTGCACAAGCGGTTCGGCCGCGGGGTGCTGCCGGTCCAGATCCCGATCGGCCAGGAGGCTGGCTTCTCCGGCGTCGTCGACCTGGTCAACCTGAAGGCCTATCAGTTCACCCGCGACGGCAACGGCAAGGCCACTCCGGCCGACATCCCCGCCAACCTCGCGGAGATGGTCGAGACCCACCGCGCGCGGCTGGTCGAGGCGGTCGCCGAGACCGACGACCGGCTGATGGAGGGCTTCTTCGAGAACGGCACGATCCCGCAGGAAGATCTGGTCCCCGCGTTGCGCCGCGCCGTCGCCCGCCGGCAGATCTTCCCGCTGACGCTCTCGGCCGGCGGTCACGGCATCGGCCCGTCGGCGCTGCTCGACGCCGTCCTCGCCCTGCTCCCCTCCCCCGCCGACCGGCTCCCCTTCCCGGCGACGAACGTCGGCGGCGAGGAGATCGGGCTCGCCGGCGATCCCGCGGGGCCGCTCGCGGTGCTGGTGTTCAAGACGCTCTCCGACCCCTTCACCGGCAAGATCTCGCTGCTGCGCGTCGTCTCCGGCACGCTCAGCGCCGACACCAACGTCTGGAACAGCCGCGCCGAGGAGGCCGAGCGGCTCGGCCACCTGATCGCCGTCGAGGGCAAGCAGGGGGGGAACGTGCCGCGCCTGATCGCCGGCGACATAGGCGGCGTCGCCAAGCTGAAGATCACCGTCAGCGGCGATACGCTGTGCGCCAAGGACAAGCCGATCAAGCTCGCCTGGATCAGCGTCCCCGAGGCGGCGATGGCGTTCGCCGTCGAGCCCAAGTCCAAGGGGGACGAGGAGAAGATCGGCGACGCCCTGCACCGGCTGATGGACGAGGATATCGCCCTCCACGCCGGCCGCGACCCCGAGAGCCACGAGCACCTGCTCTCCGGCAACGGCCAGCTCCACATCGAGATCGCGGTCGCCAAGCTCAAGCACCGCTTCCACGTCGACGTCCTCCTGCATCCGCCCCGGGTGCCCTACCGCGAGACGATCCTCAAGCCCGCCGACGGCCACGGCCGGCACAAGAAGCAGACCGGCGGCCGCGGCCAGTTCGCCGACTGCAAGATCAAGGTCGAGCCGCTGGCGCGCGGCGAGGATTTCAGCTTCGCCGACGAGATCTTCGGCGGCGCCATTCCGCACAACTACCGGCCGGCGGTCGAGAAAGGGATCCAGGAGGCCCGCCGCCGCGGCTACCTCGCCGGCTACCCCATGGTCGACTTCAAGGTGCGGCTGCTCGACGGCCAGTACCACGACGTCGACTCCTCGGAGATGGCGTTCAAGATCGCCGGTTCCCTGGCCTTCAAGGACGCCATGCAGAACGCCAAACCGACCATCCTCGAGCCGGTGATGAAAGTCGACATCACCACTACCGAGGAGTTCACCGGCGACATCATGGGCGACCTGTCGCATCGGCGGGGGCGCCCGCAGGGGATGGACGCGGTCAACGGCAACCAGATTATCAAGGCCCTGGTGCCGATGTCCGAGATGCTCGACTACGACCGCATCCTGCGCGCCATGACCCAGGGGCGGTCGAGTTTCCACATGGAGTTCTCGCACTACGAGGAGGTCCCCAAAATGGTGCAGGACAAGCTCGTCGCCGAGGCCCAGAAGCACCGCCAGGAGGAGCACGAGTAGCCCCCCTTCGCCGTCCTTCCTCCGACGCGTTACAATCCCCACTTCCAGGCGCCCGATCGGGCGCCTGGAATCGTCCTTTCAAAGACCCTTCACGGAGATCGAACCTTGATCCAAGCGAGTCAACTACGCACCGGCATGTGCATCCTCTTCGAAGGTGACATCTGCCGTGTGATGACTTCCCACCACGTCACGCCCGGGAACCTGCGTGGCTTCGTCCAGGCCAAGATGCGCAACCTGCGCAACGGCAACAGCTTCGAGCACCGCTTCAGCTCCACCGAAAAGGTCGAGCGGGCGATCCTCGACACCCAGCAGATGGAGTACCTCTACTCCGACCCCTCGGGCCACCACTTCATGAACCAGGAGAGCTACGAGCAGATTACGCTCGACGACGAGGTCCTCGGCGACTCCATGCTCTACCTGCTGCCCAACACGGTCATCCAGATCGACTTCTACGACGAGAAGGCGGTGGGCATCGAGCTGCCGAACACCGTCACCCTCGAGGTCGTCGACACCGAGCCCAGCATGAAGGGGGCCACCGCCAGCGCCTCCTACAAGCACGCCAAGATGGAGACCGGCCTGACGGTGAGCGTGCCCCCCTTCATCGAGGTGGGGACCAAGATCATCATCGACACCCGCGAAAACAAGTACCTGAGCCGGGCGTGAATCCCCAACTGCTCGTCGAAGGCCTCACCTGGTTCGTGGTCTTCATCTTCTCGACCACCCTCCATGAAGCGGGGCACGCCCTCGCCGCCTGGAAGCTTGGCGACTCCACCGCCTACGAGGGCGGGCAGGTCTCCTTGAACCCGCTCCCCCACATCCGGCGGGAGCCGGTGGGGATGGTCCTCGTCCCTCTCATCTCCTTCGCCATGAGCCACTGGATGATGGGCTGGGCGAGCGCCCCCTACGACCCCCTCTGGGCCCACCGCTACCCGAAACGGGCGGCGCTGATGGCAGCCGCCGGTCCGGCGGCCAACCTCCTGCTGGTGCTGGTGGCGGGGCTGCTGATCCGGGCCGGGGTCTGGCGGGGGATCTTCGAGGCTCCCGACATCGCCAACTTCACCGCGATCACCGCCTCGGTGGTAGACGGGGGTTGGGCCGCGGCGGCAGTGACGCCGCTGTCGATCCTCTTCTCGCTCAACCTCCTGCTCTTCGCTTTCAATCTGCTCCCCCTGCCGCCGCTCGACGGCAGCGCCATCCTGCCCGGCATCATGAGCGACGACATGGCCCGGAGATTCCACAACTTGCTGCGCCAGCCGATGTTCTCGATGATCGGCCTGCTGGCGGCGTGGCGGATCTTCCCCCTGGTCTCCGATCCCCTGCAGACGCTGGCGCTCAACCTGCTGTATCCCGGAGCGGGCTACCATTGAAGACTGCTGCCATCGCAATCGCGGTCCTCTTTCTTGCCGCCTTCGCCTTCGCCGCGCCACCGGCTCCCGCTCCGCTCCTGCTGACCGGCGCCCGGGTCCTCGATCCCGCCGGCGAGCGCCTCCTCGACGGCCGCGACGTGCTGATCGAGAACGGCCGGATCGCCGCGGTCGGCGCCGCCGGCACGGTCCAGGCGCCGGCGGGAACGCGGAGGATCGATCTCGCGGGGCTGACGCTGATCCCGGGGCTGATCGAGATGCACTCGCATCTCCTCCTCCACCCCTACGACGAGACCCCTTGGGACGATCAGGTCCTGAAGGAGCCGCTCGAGCTGCGGACGATCCGCGGCGTGGTGGCGGCGAAGGCCACCCTGGAGGCGGGGTTCACCACCGTGCGCGACCTCGGCACCGAGGGAGCGGGATTCGCGGATGTCGCTCTGCGGGACGCGATCGCCGCCGGCATGATCCCCGGGCCGCGCGTCCTCGCCGCCACCCGCGCGCTGGTCGCCACCGGCTCCTACGGTCCGTCCGGCTTCGATCCGCGCTGGGAGATTCCGAAGGGGGCACAGGTGGTGGACGGTCCCGTCGAGATGCGCAAGGCCGTGCGCGAGCAGATCGCCGCCGGCGCCGACTGGATCAAGGTCTACGCCGACTATCGCCGCCGTCCGGGCGTCACGACGCCCACCTTCACGCAGGAGGAGATCGCCGCCGCGGTGGACGAGGCGCGGAGCGCCGGTCTTTCCGTCGCCGCCCACGCCTACACCGAGGAGGGGATCCGCCGCGCCGTGCTCGCCGGCGTAAAGACAATCGAGCACGGCACGAACGTAACCGACGAGTTGCTCGCCCTGATGAAGCAGAAGGGCGTCGCCCTGGTCCCCACCCTCGCCGCCTCGGATGCGATCGCACGCTATGCCGGCTGGAAGCCCGGCGAGCCCGAGCCGCCGCGCGTCAAGGAGTCCCGCGAGATGTTCGTCCGTGCCCTGAAGTCCGGAGTGACGATCGCCAACGGCAGCGACGTCGGCGTCTTCGCCCACGGCGAGAACGCCCGCGAGCTGAAGCTGATGGTCGCCTATGGCATGTCGCCGCGGCAGGCCCTGCAAGCCGCCACCTCGATCGCGGCGGCCGTCCTGCGGAAAGACAAGGAGCTGGGGCGGATAGCCCCCGGCTACTTGGCGGATCTGGTTGCGGTGAAGGGCGATCCGCTCGCCGACATCTCGGTGATCGAGCGGCCCGCCGTCGTGGTCAAGGACGGGCGGGTGGCGCTGGAGCGTCGCTAACTTTCGCCGGCGCCATCCCCGGCTGATACAGCACCGGCCGCCCAGCCTTTTCCTTCGCTTCCTTCACCATCCGCCGCACGTCCGCCAGGAGCTTCTTCGAGTCGTAGACGATTCCGTCCTTGATCGTGTACTTGGCCCCTCCCACCCGCACTACCTCGTTCTTCTCGTTGAGCTTGATGACGCCGGTGCCGTAGAGCACCGCCAGGTTCTCCAGAGGATTCTCTTCGACCACCACGAGATCGGCGAGCTTGCCGGGCTCGACCGAGCCGATCTCCTTGTCCATCCCCAGCGCCTCCGCGCCTTTCAGGGTGGCGGCGCGGATCACCTCGAGCGGATGGAACCCCGCTTCGCGCAGCAGCTCCATCTCGCGGATGTAGGCAAAGCCGTAGAGCTCGTAGATGAAGCCGCTGTCCGTGCCCACCGTCACCCGGCCGCCGCGGTTCTTGTACTCGTTGACGAAGGCCATCCAGAGCCGGTAGTTGTTCTTCCAGTCGATCTCGTTCTCGGTCGTCCAGTTGTACCAATAGGCGCCGTGCGACTGGCGGCTCGGGGCATAGAAGTCCCAGAGCGAGGGGAGGGTGTACTCGTCGTGCCACTCGGCGCGGCGAGCCCGCATCAGGTCGCGGTTGGCCTCGTAGATGTTGAACGTGGGATCGATCGTGAAGTCGAGCCGGATCAGCTCGTCCATCACCTCGTTCCACTTCTTCGAAAACGGCGGCGCCGCCTGCTTCCAGAGCCGGCCCGCCTCGCCGAAGCGGTGCGACTCGTCGGCGTAGTTGTAGTCGAGCGGATAGTCCTGGATCGTGCGGTCGTCGAACAGCGCCTCGGGCAGCCCGTACCAGTGCTCCATCGAGGTGAGCCCCCAGCGCGCCGAGGTCAGGACGTTGACCCGCGCCACGTCCATCTGCGCGTGGTGGCAGGCGGAGCGCAGCCCCTTCTTCTTCACCTCCTCGATCGCCGCCTGCATGATGTCCGGCCGGTAGCCGAAGAACTTGACGCCGTCGGCGCCGCGGGCGGCGATCTGATCGACCCACCGCCGCGCCTCCTCCGGTTTCGTGAACGGCTCGTCGTGCCCCATGCCGAAGAAGATGTAGGCCTTGATGCGCGGCGCCGTGATCTCGTTCCTGGCGCTCTTCGCCCGCTGATCGAGCGTCCAGTCGAGGCCGTTGCCGCTCCCCGGATCGCGGACGGTGGTGATGCCGTTCCCCATCCAGAGCTTGTAGACGTACTCGGCCGGGGTCCCCTGCTCCTTGCCGCCGATGTGCCCGTGCATGTCGACGAGCCCCGGCAGGACGTACATGCCGTGGAGGTCCATCTCGCGGTCCCCCGCCTCGGCCTTGGGCCGGCCCTCGGGGTCGGGCGCCACCCCCGGGCTGCCGACCGGCACGACCGCGGCGATGCGGTTCTTCGCGATCACGATGTCGACCGGCCCGATCGGCGGCGCGCCGGTGCCGTCGATCAGCGTCACGCCGCGCAGGATCAGCCGCTTGAAGGGGCCCTCCCCTTCGGCCCGCGGCGGCGCCGGGAGGATCGACTCCTCTTTCTCCGCTTTACCCTTCTCCTCCTTCGCCGCGGCCTTCTTCTCGGCCCCGGACGAGACCAGGCCGCCCGCGAGCAGCAGGACGGCCCACACCCACAAAGTCTTTTTCATCAGAGTCGTCCTCATGAGCCGGCCAGCAGGCTGACGTCGGCGCCGTTCTCCCGCGCCTTCTTCAGAGCCTTGTCCAGCTCCTCCTTATGGCCGGTCGCCCGGGCCGAGATCGCCATCAGGGCATACCCCTCGCTGCTCTCCTGCCCCTTCCGCAGCCGCTGGAAAGCCTTGTCGTAATTGCCGCGCCGCACGTCGAGCCGCGAGCGCAGGATCTTGAACTCCTCGTCGTCGCCGAGCAGGTAGTTGGCCTTGCCGAGCGCGGTGTCGGCTTCGTCGTCCTTCCCCTGGTCGAGGAGGAGACGGGCGCGGCCGAGCTCGATCTGCGCGTTGATCACCCGCCGCGCGTACTGGAGGTCGGCGTAATAGACCGTCTCGCCGGTGTCCGGCGGCGGCTCCTCGGTGTTCAGCGCCTTGTCGTAGAGGGCCACGGCCTCGCCGGCCTTCCCCTCCACGGCCGCCTTGAGGCCCCGGTAATAGAGCATCCGCTTGGGGTGGCGATTCTCGTCGAAGAAGAGGCCGAAGACCTTGGCGTGCTGGTCGAGGTAGAACGCCTTGGGCTCGTGCTCGACGGGGATCTCGAAGGCGGTCGATTCCCCCTTGACCAGGATGTTCCCCCGCACGATGGTGTTGGCGCCGTCCTTCCCCTTCCCCTTGCCCTTCTTCGGGTCGTAGACCTCCAGGTCGACGGGCACCACCAGCGTGGACTGCTTGATGTCGACCTCCCGCACCGCCTCGGCGGCGACGTCGAAGGTGCCGCGCGGGGTCTTGACGACCTTGTAGTGGAAGCGGTGGGGCGTATCCTGCCGGGCCTCCCCCTTCACCACCCACCCCTTGTCATTCTTCTCGAAGCGGTAGTTGTAGAGCACCTGCGGCAGGCCGGTCGCGTAGACGAACTGGCTGGTGAACGCCTTGAGGTCCTGGCTGGTGATCCGCTCGATCAGCGTGAAGAAGTCCTCGGTCGAGATCGTGCGGCCGTTCTCCACCTTGACGATCTGCTTGAGGATCTTCGGGAAGCTCTCCGCTCCCAGGCCGCGGGCCAGCATGTCGAGGATCACCGCCCCCTTCTTGTAGACGATCGCCTCATAGGCGTCGTCCGAGTGGCTGGAGAAGAGCCGCGCGCCGAGCACCACGGGACCGATCGATTCGAGCGAACGCCCGTCCGGCAGGCTGGCGGTGAGCTCGCTCCGCCACCCCGAGGTGAGATCGACCCCGGAGTACTTGTCGCCCAGGCGCTCCTTGCCGAAGAGGAGCGCGGCGTAGCCCGCCATCGCCTCGCTGATCCACTGGTCCCGGTAGCTCGTCCAGCCGACCTGGTCCCCCCACCACTGGTGGGCGACCTCGTGCGCGATGACCAGCCTGCGGTCCTCGACGCCGAAGAACCGGTTCCATACCCCCAGGTCGTTCATCACTCCGTTCGCCAGGGTGACGAAGCCCAGCATCCCCTGCGAGAAGTTGCGGTTGGCGGTGGTCACCGTCAGCTCGTCGAGCGGGTAGGGGCCGAACTTCTCCTCGTAGAACTGGAGCGAGTCGGTGACCGCCTTCATCACCTCCTCGCGGACCCCGCGGCCGGTCCACCCGGAGCCGTTGCCGAAGGCGAACCGCACCGCGACGTGCCCGGCCTGGGCGGTCTCGACCCGGAAGCGGCCAATCTCGAAGGAGAAGCCGAACGCCGGGTAGTCCAGGGTGCGCCGCTCCCAGCGAGTGCCGTCCGGGCTCTCGCCGCCGTCCATGCGGTGGCCGCTGGAGACCAGCTCCAGCCCCTTGGGCCAGTGGAAGGTCACGTCGTAAGGGGCGCGGTCGATCGACCCCGCGTGGGGGTACCACCCCATAGTGTCGAGGAGCGTGAAAAGGTTCCAGTCCTTGTCGACGGGGCGGCCGGAGTACTCGACCACCACCGAGGCCGTGCCGCCGGACGGCGGTGCCTGGGGGAGGATCACCGTCAGCTCGCCGCCCTTGCGCAGATAGAAGAGCGGAGCGCCCCCGGGATCGGTCACCTTGCCGACCTGGAAGTCGCTGGGCAGGATGAGCGACACCGCGCGGGAGCCGGCGATGACCGGCTCGAGATCGATCCGGGCCTTGCCCGTCAAGCGGAGATCGCGCTCCGTCAGGTTCACGTCCAGGGTGTACTTCTTCGACTCGTAGGTGGGAGCCCCGGGCGCCGGCTTGCCGGCGGCGGTCCGCAGCGACGCGCTGAGCCAAGTGTCCCACTGCCCCAGATCGTCCACCTCCACCCCGAGCAGCCGCCCCTTCCGCTGCTCGCGGGAGATCTGCTTGACGAGCTTGCGCTTCTCCTTGTCGGTGGCCTCGATGGGGATGAAGTGGCCGACGGTGACCTGCTCCCGCTCGCCCGGTTGCACGCAATAGAAGATGTCCCCCAGCTCGCCACCGCGGAACCAGGCGGCGAAGTAGCCCGCCGCCACGGGGTCATGCAGGGCGTTGAGCAGCATCCCCCGCTCGACGCTCATGTACTTCCACTCCCCCTTCTTCCGCCAGTCCGCGTAGAGGGCCTCCGCCCGGCGCGTCTGATCGGCGTCCGGCGCCACCGCCGGCCGCTTCAGCATCGCCGACGCCGCCGCGTCCTGGCCGACCACCAGGACGGCCTCCTTGAACTCCTCATCCAGGCGGGAACCGCCGGTGAACAGCTCGAGCTGGCCCCCTTCGATGGCGTCCGGCGGCTCGACCTCGATCCGCCCCTTGCCCAGGAAGACCATCTCGATCGTCTTCCCTCCCACCGCCGTCGCCGGGATCAGCACGCCCTCGTCCAGCGAGAGCTTGCCGAGGCCGACGCCGAGCTTGACGTTCCTCAGCGTCACCGCGCGGGCGGGATCGAGCCTGGCGCCGGCGATCGCGGCCTGGAGCGCGGCGGGATCGGGCGCCTGGGCACGGACGGCGCCGGCCGCCAGGAGAGCAGGGATAAGGCATGAAAAGACGAAGAGACGGCGAGCGATGTACATCCAAAAAACTCCTTGGAAGGGCGATTTCTCTGATTTTACGACATTAGGCGGCGCCGCGGCGCTACGACCGCCATTCCCAGCGCCGCCGCCAGGGCGAGCAGGGCGCCGGCATCGAAAGCGGCGGCCGAGCCCCAGCGATCCCAGAGGGCGCCGAAGAGGAGCGAGGCGGGCAGGGCCGCCAGCCCGATCGCCAGGTTGTACCAGCCGAAGGCCACCCCGCGCCGGTCGGCTGGCACCAAGTCCCGCGACCAGGGCTTTCTCGACCCCCTCCGTCAGGCCGAAGTAGAGGCCGTAGACGGCGAACAGCGCCCAGGCGTGCCAAGTGGCCGCCGCCCGGCCAAAGGCGAAATAGACCGCCGCGTAGAGCAGCCAGCCGGCGACGATGAGAGGGCGGCGGCCGAGCCGGTCCGAGAGCGCCCCTCCCGGAACGCTGGAACCCGACTTGACGACGTGGAGCATCGCCCAGAGGATCGGGATCAGGGCCGGAGCGACCCCGAGCTGATTGGCGCGCAGCAGCAGGAAGGCGTCGGTCGAGTTCCCCAGGGTGAACAGAAGGAGGACGCCGAGGTAGGCCCAGAAGCGCCGCCCGAGCGGGGTCTTCATGTCGAGCGCCCGGCTCGCTTCCGACAGCGCTCTCGGCACCTCGCGCACGCCGAACAGGAGCACCGCGAGGGCGAGGGCTCCCGGAATCGCCGTCAGCAGAAAGACGGTCCGCAGGTCGAGCCGGCTCCAGCGCAGAATGGCGAAGGCGAGGAGCGGACCGATCACCGCTCCGGCATGGTCGGAGGCGCGGTGAAATCCGAAGGCCCGGCCGCGAATGGCGGGATCGACCGAATCGGCGATCAGCGCGTCGCGTGGCGAGGAACGGAGCCCCTTGCCGACCCGGTCGGTCACCCGGATCGCCAGCACCTGCGAGACCGACTGGGCGAGACCGATCAGCGGCCGGATCGCCGACGCGATCCCATAGCCCAGCACGACCAGGGGCTTGCGCCGCGGCGCGCGGTCCGACCACCAGCCGCTCGCCAGTTTGAGGAGAGCGGCCGTGGACTCGGCCGCCCCCTCGATCACCCCCACGGACGTGGCGCTCGCCCCGAGGACGGTGGCCAGGAAGACCGGCAGGAGCGGATAGGTCATCTCGCTCGCCACGTCGGTCAGCAGGCTGACCGCGGAGAGCGCCAGGACGTTGCGGCCGAGACGGGCGAAGAGAGAAGGGGAGCGAGCCATCGGCGGCGATTCTAGGCTGAGAACCCGGCACACAAACAAAACGGCCGGCGCGAGGAGCGCCGGCCGTTCAAAAAATCTGTAGCTGTCTGGACTAGACGCCCATCTTCTTCGGCGCCGCGGTCTGAGCCCGGCCTTCCTTCTTGGGCTTGGCCGAGACCCGCTTCTCCTCGCTCCTGCCGCCGTCCCGCTTCGGCTTGGCGTCGCCCTTGCCGGCCGCGTCCTTGGCTTCCTTCTTCGGCTTCGGCTTCGGAGCCCTGGTCTTCGGGGCCTCCTTCACCGGCTCGGCCGCCTCGGCCTCCGGCCGCTCGACCAGCTCGAGCACCGCCATCTCGGCGCCGTCACCCTGACGGGGTCCCAGCTTGACGATGCGCAGGTAGCCGCCCGGCCGCTCGGTGAAACGCGGCGCGATGACGTCGAACACCTTCTTGACCAGGTCGCGGCTCAGCACCCACCGCAGCACCCAGCGGCGGTCGTGCAGAGTGCCGTGCTTGCCCCGGGTAATCACCTTCTCGGCGATGGGGCGCAGCTCCTTGGCCTTGGGGAGCGTGGTGATGATCCGCTCCTTCTCCACCAGCGATTGAAGCTGGTTGCGGAACAGGGCCTCCCGGTGGGAGGAGGTCCGCCCCAGCTTTCTGTGTCTCATCGCGTGACGCATGATCTCCTCCCTTTACGCCGAAGCCGCGGCCCGGTCCGGCACTTCCATGCCGAGCGAGAGCCCGAGCTTGTCGAGGACTTCCTGCACCTCTTCAAGCGACTTCTTGCCGAAGTTCTTGGTCTCCAACATGTCCTTCTCGGTCCGGCGCACCAGGTCACGGAGCGTGTGGATGTTGGCGTTCTTGAGCGAGTTCGCCGAGCGGACCGAGAGGTCGAGCTCGTCGATGTTCTTGGCCAGCAGGGCATCGAGGCCGGCGAGCTCCTCGCGGCCCAGCTCGCCGCCGTCGTGCCGCAGGCTCTCCTCGGTCTGGATGAAGATGCCGAGGTGGTCCTTGAGCAGCATGGAGGCGAGCGAAACCGCCTCCTCCGGCCGCACCGTGCCGTTGGTCCACACCTCGAGGATCAGGCGCTCATAGTCGGTCGCCTGACCGACGCGGGCCGCCTCGACCCGGAAGTTGACCCGCCGGACGGGGCTGTGGGCGGAGTCGACCGGAATCCAGCCGATGCCCATCGTCTCGTCGAAATTACGGTCGGCCGAGACGTAGCCGCGTCCGCGCTTGATCTGCGCCTGCAGCTTGAACCGCCCCTCCTCGTTGAGGGTGGCGACGTGGATGTTGGGATCGAAGATCTCGATCTGCGGGTCCTCGGTCATCTGGCCGGCGGTCACCTTGCCCGGTCCCTGGACGTCGACCGACAGCACCTTCGGCTCTTCCGAGTGAAGGGTGAACGACACCTGCTTGAGGTTGAGGATGATGTCGGTGACGTCCTCGACCACGCCGGGGATCGACGAGAACTCGTGCAGAACGCCCTCGATGTTGATCGCGGTGATGGCCGCGCCCTCGATCGAGGAGAGCAGGCAGCGCCGCAGGGCGTTGCCGATGGTCGTAGCGAAGCCCCGCTCGAACGGCTGGGCCGTGAACCGGCCGTACGTCGCCGTCAGGGTGTCGGTCTCGACCTCGACCCGCTTGGGGCGCTGAAATCCTTTCCAAAGCATAGAAAAACTCCTTCCCTGGGGTTCGACTCCACCGTCAGCGGCTGTAGAGCTCGACGATGAGCTGCTCCTGGATCGGGAGCTTGATATCCTCACGCACCGGCAGCCGGAGCACCCGGCCGCTCGTATTCTCCGCATTGAGCTCCAGCCACTCGGGCACCCCGCGGCCGCGCGCCGTCTCGACGCTCGAGCGGATCAGCGGGTTCTTGCGGCTGGGCTCCTTGATCGCGACCGTCTGACCCGCCTTCACCTGGAAGGAGGGGATCGTGATCTTGCGGTTGTCCACCTGCACATGGCCATGGCGGATGAGCTGGCGCCCCTGGGCGCGCGAAGCCGCGAACCCCAGGCTGTAGACGATGTTGTCCAGGCGCCGCTCGAGCTGCACCAGGAGGTTCTCGCCGGTGATCCCCTTGCGGCGATCGGCCTCGGCGAAATAGTTGCGGAACTGGGATTCAAGCACTCCGTAGATGCGCTTGACCTTCTGCTTCTCGCGGAGCTGCAGGCCGTAGCCGAGCGTCCGCCGGCCGCGCCGGGTGCCATGCTGGCCCGGCGGGAAGTTGCGGCGCTCGACGGCGCACTTCTCCTTGAAGCAGCGGTCCCCCTTCAAGAACAGCTTCATCCGTTCCCGCCGGCAGAGCCGGCAAACGGGTCCTGTATATCTGGCCACTGGATCTCTCCTTGACTTGACGTCCTCTCCCCGAGGCTACGGGGACTTCAACTTGGGAAGACGCACGACAACCCCCGGCACGCCCGGGGGCTCAAAGCTCGGCGGTCCCGAGACTGCGAAACAGCTTGCTCCAAACGGCGGGCTAGACGCGACGCCGCTTGCGCGGCCGGCAGCCGTTGTGCGGGATGGGCGTGACGTCCTTGATCGACTTGACCTCGATCCCCGCGGCCTGGAGGGCGCGCACCGCCGACTCGCGGCCCGCCCCCGGACCCTTGACCATCACGTCCACGGAGCGCACGCCGGCGTCCTTGGCTTGGTTGCCACAGTTCTGCGCCGCCACCTGAGCCGCGAAGGGGGTTCCCTTGCGCGAGCCTTTGAAACCGATCCGGCCGGCCGACGACCAGGCGAGGACGCTCCCCTCCGGATCCGCGATCGTGACGATCGTGTTGTTGAAGGTCGCCTGGATGTGCGCGACGCCGTGCGGCACGTTGCGCTTCTCCTTACGCTTGGCGCCCTTCTTTTCCTTCTTGCTGCTTTCCGCTTTGGCCATCTCCGTCCCCTAACCTGGATTTACTTCTTGGTCGCCTTCTTCTTGCCCGCCACGGCGCCGCGGCGCGGCCCCTTACGGGTGCGCGAGTTGGTCTGGGTCCGCTGGCCACGCGCCGGCAAACCCCGCCGGTGGCGCACGCCGCGATAGCAGCCAATCTCCATCAGACGCTTGATGTTCTGGCTAATCTCCTTGCGGAGATCGCCCTCCACCCGGCCCTCGTCCTGGATGACCTTGCGGATCCGCTGGGCCTCGACCTCGGTGAGGTCCCGGACCTTGGTGACCGCGGGCACCTCGGCCTTGCCCAGGATCTCGCGCGAACGCGAGCGGCCGATTCCGTAAATGTAGGTCAGACCTACCCAGACCTGCTTGTTCTGCGGCAGGTCGACTCCTGAAATACGTGCCATAGCGACTCCCTATCCCTGACGCTGCTTGTGTTTCGGGTTCTCGCAGATCACCCGCACGACGCCCTTGCGACGGACGACCTTGCACTTGGGGCAGATCCGCTTGACCGATGAACGTACTTTCATGTCCGACTTCCTTTCCCGCCGTCTGCTTCAGTCGCCTATTTCAAGCGATAGACGATCCGGCCCCGGTTGAGATCGTACGGCGACAGCTCGACCAGCACGCGGTCGCCGGGCAGAATGCGGATGAAGTGCTTCCGCATCTTCCCCGAGATGTGCGCCAGGACCTGATGCTTGTTGCCGTTCAGCTCCACCTCGACGCGAAACATCGCGTTGGGGAGCGGCTCCACCACCACCGCTTCGACCTCGATCGCCTCTTCTTTCGTGGACAAACGTCCTTCCTCTCTCTGCCGTTGAAACGTCTTCTAAACGCGATCCGTGCCCAGCACCCGGGCTCCCGAGGCGGTCACCGCCACCGAAAACTCGAAGTGGGCCGACAGCGACCCGTCTTCCGTGCGCGCCGTCCAGCCGTCGGGGTCCATCTTGATGCCGCTCGCGCCGGCGTTGACCATCGGCTCGATCGCCAGCACCATCCCCGGCTTGAGCTTCGGCCCCTTGCCGGGGATACCGAAGTTGGGCACCTGCGGATCCTCGTGCAGCGCGGTCCCGATGCCGTGCCCCGTGAACTCGCGCACCACCGAGTAGCCGTTGCTCTCGGCGTGCCGCTGCACCGTGTAGCCGATGTCCTGCAACCGCGCCCCGGGCCGCACCTGCGCGACCGCCAGATTCAGGGCCTCCTCGGTAACCCGCAGCAACCGCTCGGCCTTCTCGTCGACCTTGCCGACGGCGAAGGTCCGCGCCGCGTCGCCGCAGTACCCCTTGTAGAAGACACCGCAGTCGATCCCCACGATGTCCCCCTCCTCGAGCGGGACATCCCCGGGGATGCCGTGCACGATGACGTCGTTGACCGAGATGCACAACGTCGCCGGATAGCCCCGGTAGTTCAAGAAGGCCGGGACCCCTCCAGCTTCGCGGATGATGCGCTCAGCGAGACGGTCGAGCTCGCGGGTCTTGACCCCCGGGATCATCCGCTCGCCCACCGCGTTCAACACCTTGTGGACGATCCGGTTCGCCTGATCCATCAGGTCGATCTCGCCCAGGGTCTTCAGAACCGCCGCCATCAATCCGCCCCAGCCGCCTCGACCCCGAACAGATCGAACATCCGGGCCGTCACCTCTTCGACCGGGCGGTTGCCGTCGATCTCGCGCAGCAGACCGCGTTCGCTATAGTAACCGATCAAGGGGGCGGTTTTTTCCCGGTAGACCCGCAGACGCTCCCGGATCACGGTCTCCTGGTCGTCCGCCCGGCCGCGCAGCAGGGTGCGGCGGACCAGCTCGTCCTCCGGCACGTCCACCAGCAGCACGGCGTCGAGGTCCTGGCCGGCGTCGCGGAGGATCCCCGCCAGCGTCTCGGCCTGGGGGAGGGTCCGCGGGTAACCGTCGAGCAGGAAACCGCGCCGGGCATCCGGCTTGGTGAGCCGGTCGCGGACGACATCCGCCATCGTGGCGTCGTCCACCAAGGCTCCAGAAGCCATGATGCCCTGTACTTTATTCCCCAGCTCCGAGCCTTCCGTCACCGCCTCGCGCAGCATGTCGCCGGTCGAGATGCTTGGAACGCCGAGGCGCTCGCAGAGCACCTTCCCCTGCGTCCCCTTGCCGGCGCCGGGGGGTCCCAGAAGGACCACCCTGGCTCCCTGACTAGCCGCGTCGGCCACGAATCCGGCCCCTCTTCATGAACCCTTCGTAGTTGCGCATCACAAGCTGGCTCTCGACCTGCTGGATGGTGTCCATCGCGACGCCGACCACGATCAGGAGCGAGGTGCCGCCGAAGTAGAACTGGATCCCCAGCCCTTCGTTGACCCACCGCGGAATCAGCTCCCCGATGACCGGGAGGCTCGACAGGTGGATGCCGGTGAGCAGGAACTCCGGCAGCACCGTCACCGCCGAGAGATAGAGCGCGCCCACCAGGTTCAGCCGGGTGAGGATGCGGTCGATGTACTCGGCCGTCCGCTTGCCGGGCCGGATGCCGGGGATGAACCCGCCATACTTCCGCATGTTGTCCGCGAGGTCCGTGGGGTTGAAGATGATCGACACGTAGAAGTAGGAGAAGAAGACGATCGCGAGGACCTGGAGCAGGTAGTAGATCGGCTCCCCGTAGGAGAGGTAGTGCGCGACCTTCTGCACCCCCTCGTTCTGGATCATGCCCGAGATCACCGTCGGCACCGTCACCACCGAGCTCGCGAAGATCACCGGGATGACGCCGCCGGTGTTGACCCGCAGCGGCAGGTAGGTGCTCTGGCCGCCGTAGACCTTGCGGCCGACGACCCGCTTGGCGTACTGCACGGGAATGCGGCGTTGCGCCCGCTCCATGTAGACGATGAAGGCGACCACCAGCACCATGAAGACCAGCAGCGGGACCAGCACCACCGGCGACAGGTTCCCCTTCTGCATCATGTCGACCGTCGTGCCGACCGCCGGGACCAGGCCCACCACGATGCCGGCGAAGATGATGAGCGAGATGCCGTTGCCGATCCCCCGCTCGCTGATCTGCTCGCCCAGCCACATGATGAACGCCGTGCCGGTGGTCAGCGTGAGAACCGTCAGCATCCGGAAGCCCCAGCCGGGGTTCGGCACCAGCGCCGCGCCCCCCGGTGCCGACATCCGTTCGAGCCAGATGGCGATGCCCGTGCCCTGGATGATCGAGATCAGCACCGTGCCGTAGCGGGTCCACTGGGTGATCTTGCGCCGGCCGAGCTCGCCCTCCTTGGAGAGCTTCTCGAGGTACGGCCAGACCACCGTCAGGAGCTGCAGGATGATCGAGGCGGTGATGTAGGGCATGATGCCCAGCGCGAACACCGCGATCTTCTGCAGGCTGCCGCCGGTGAAGGTGTTGACGAATCCGAGCAGCCCGTTGGCCTGCGACTGCATGAAGTCGAGCAGCGCGTTCGGGTCGACGCCCGGGCTAGGGATGTGACAGCCGATCCGGTAGACGCCGAGCAGGCCGAACGTGAACAGCACCCGCTTGCGCAGATCCGGGATCGCGAAAATATTGCGGAAACTCTCGATCACGCCTGGAGCTCCTCACAGCGACCGCCCGCGGCCTCGATCTTCTCGCGAGCCGATTTACTGAACTTGTTCGCGACGACGCGGAGCGGCTTGGCGAGCTCGCCGTCGCCGAGGACCTTGACCTTGCGGCCGGCACGGACCAGCCCCAGCTCGCGCAGCGACTCGGGGGTGATGTCCCCCTCGAGTTCGGCGAGCTGCGACAGGTTCACCACCGCGTACTCGCTCCGCCAGATATTGGTGAACCCGCGCTTGGGGACCCGGCGGACGAGCGGCATCTGGCCGCCCTCGAAACCGGGACGGCTGCTGTAGCCGGTGCGGGATTTCTGACCCTTTTCGCCACGGCCGGCCGTCTTGCCCAGGCCGGAGCCGGGGCCGCGCCCTACCCGCTTCTTCGAGTGCTTGCTCCCCTTGGCGGGGGACAGGTCATGCAGCTTCATGATTCTTCAACCTCCAGCAGATACTGGATCTTCCGCACCATGCCCCGCACCGCCGGGGTGTCGGGACGCTCCACCTGGTGGCGGATCCGGCGCAGGCCCAGGCTCTTGAGCACCTCGCGGTGCCCCTTCTTGGTACCGATGCCGCTCTTCACCTGGGTGATCTTGATCGTCTTCACTTCGTTCGCCATGTCGGTTAATCCCCTCTGCCCTTACGCCCCGGCCTCGGCCGGCTGCGGTGGCGGCGCCGCGGGCGCCGCGGGCTTTTCACGCAGCCGGTCGGAGAGGCCGCGCATCGCCATCACGTCCGCCTCGGTACGCAACGAGAGCAGGGCGGCGAAGGTCGCCTTCACCACGTTGTGCGGGTTGGTCGAGCCCAGGGACTTGGTGAGAATGTCCTGGATGCCCGCGGTTTCCACCACGGCGCGGACCGGTCCGCCGGCGATCACCCCGGTGCCCTCGGAGGCCGGCTTCAGCAGCACGCGGCCGGAACCGAACTCGCCCAGCGTCTCGTGCGGGATCGTGGTTCCCTTGAGCGGCACCTGGATCATGTTTCGCTTGGCGATCTCGATCCCCTTGCGGATCGCCACCGGCACCTCTTTCGCCTTGCCGGCGCCGTAGCCCACGCGCCCCTTGCCGTCCCCGATCACCACCAGGGCGGAGAAGGAGAAGTTCTTTCCTCCCTTCACCACCTTGGTCACCCGGTTGATGTGGACGACCTGCTCGAAAAACTCACTCTCGCGCTCGAAGTCCCTGGCCAAGCTCGTCTCCTTCGCTGAAACTTAAAACTGCAATCCTTTTTCGCGGGCCGCCTCGGCCAGCATCTGGACCCGGCCGTGGTAGATGTAGCCTCCACGATCGAAGACCACCTTCTCCACGCCCTTTTCCTTCGCCCGCTGGGCCACCAGCTCGCCGACCCGCTTCGCCGCTTCCTTGCCGGCGGTCGAGTTGCCGACCGCCTCGCGGACCGCCGGATCGGAGGAGTTGGCCTGCGCCAGCGTGACCCCGCGCACGTCGTCGATCACCTGCGCATAGATGTACCGCAGGCTCTTGTAGACCGACAGCCGCGGCCGCTCGGCACTGCCCTGCACGCGCTTACGCACCCGCAGATGGGCCTTGTCGCGGCGTGCCCGCTTCGCTTTCATCCGCTTCGTGATATCGCTCATCTCGGGGTTTTCCTCTCGCTTCTACTGCTTCTATTTGCCGCCGGCCTTGCCGACCTTGCGCCGCAGGACCTCGCCGGTGTACTTGATGCCCTTGCCCTTGTAGGGGTCGGGCTTGCGCAGGCCGCGGATCTCGGCCGCCACCTGCCCCACCTTCTGGCGGTCGGCGCCGGTGATGGTCACCCGGTTGGCCTTGGTGTCGATCTCGATCTTGATCCCCTCGGGGATGTCGTACAGCACCGGATGAGAGTAACCGAGCGCGAACTGCACCTGATTCCCCTTCACCTCGGCGCGGTAGCCGACGCCGACGATATCGAGCTGCTTGGTGAAGCCGGCCGAAGCACCCTGCACGGCGTTGGCGAGCAGCGCCCGCAACAGACCGTGCAGTGAACGCTCGGGCCCGCTGTCGCCAGGACGCATGACCTCGATCGACCCGTCGTCTTTCACTTCGACCGGGTAGCCTGCGAAGACGGACTGCTCCACCCGTCCCTTGGGCCCCTCGGCCACGAACCTCCCGTCCCGGAGCTCCACCTTGGTGCCCTGGGGAACGGGAATCGGCATTCTTCCAATCCGCGACATAAGCGTCTCTCCTACCAGACTTGGCAAAGCAGCTCGCCACCGACGCGGCGATCGCGCGCCTGGGCATCGGTCAGCAGACCCTGCGACGTCGAGACGATCCCGATGCCGAGGCCGTTTCTCACCGGCTGGATCTCGTCCGACTTGCGGTAGACCCGGCGTCCGGGCTTGCTCACCCGCTCGATATTGGAGATGGCCGGGACGCCGTCCTGGCTGTAGCGCAGGAAGACGCGAAGCGTCCCCACCGGCGTGCCCTCGATCTCCCGGAAGTTCTTGATGAAGCCCTCATCCTTGAGAAGCTTCACGACCTCCAGCTTAAGCTTGGAGGCCGGCACGTCCAGACGGTCGTGCTTGGCAACCTGCGCGTTGCGGATCCTGCTCAGCAGATCCGCGATCGGGTCGGTCATGCTCATTGCCTGATTCTCCTCACTACCAACTCGCCTTGATGACGCCCGGCAGATATCCCTGCAGCGCCAGGTCCCGCAAATGGATGCGGCAGAGCCCGAACTGGCGGTAAACCCCGCGCGGGCGGCCGCAGATCCGGCACCGGTTGCGGTGACGCACCTCGAACTTCAGCTTTTTTCTCTCTTTTGCAATCTTCGCAGTGGTCGCCACGCAAGCCTCCTAGCGCGTGAACGGCATGCCGAGCTCGCGCAGCATGTACAGCGCTCGCTCGTCGTTGCCGGCCGTCGTCACGATCGTGATGTTCATCCCCTTCGGGCGCTCGACCCGGTTGTAGTCCACCTCGGGGAAGATCAGGTGGTCCCGGATGCCCAGCGTGTAGTTGCCGCGGCCGTCGAAGCTCTTGCTCGGCACGCCGCGGAAGTCGCGTACGCGCGGCAGCGCGACCGAGATCAGCCGATCGAGGAACTCCCACATGCGGTCGCCGCGCAGCGTCACCCGGGCGCCGATCGGCATCCCTTCGCGCAGCTTGAAGGCCGCGATCGACTTCTGGGCGCGGGTGACCGTCGGGCGCTGGCCGGCGACCGCCGCCAGCTCCTCGACCGCGTCGTCCAGGATCTTGATGTTCTGGATCGCCTCGCCCATACCCATGTTGAGCGAGATGCGCTCGATCCGCGGCACCGCCATGATGTTGTCGATGCCGAATTCCTTGCGGATCTTGGGCACCACCTCTTCGGCGTACCGGGTCTTCAGGCGCGGCACGTAACCCTCGGGGGTTTCGCGCACCGGTCCAGTCGGAGCCGGAGCCGCCTTCGCTCCACCCCGGGAACCCTTGTCCTTCTTCTTCGCGTCTCTTGCCACGTCTTTGGCCATAATCAAACTCGCCTCATTCCCATCGATTCGCTTAGCTGAAGGTGGCGTCGCAGTTCTTGCAGACCCGCACGCCCCGCCCGTCTTCGAGCCGCTGGCGGCCCATCCGCGAGGGCTTGCCGCACTCCGGGCAGATCACCTTGAGATTGGAGATCTGGATCGGCGCCTCGCGCTCGAGGATACCCCCCTGGACCCCTTTGTTCGGGTTCGGCCGGGTGTGCCGCTTGATCATGTTCACGCGCTCGACGATCGCCTTGCCCTCGCTGGCGAGGACCCGCAGGACCCGGCCGCTGGCGCCCCGGTCCTTGCCCGTCGTGACGAGCACCTGGTCGTTCTTCTTCACGTTCACCTTCATTTCAGATGACCTCCGGCGCGAGGGAGACGATCTTCATGAACCGCCGCTCGCGCAGCTCCCGCGCCACCGGGCCGAAGACGCGCGTGCCGATCGGCTCGCCGGCGTCGTTGACCAGGACGGCGGAATTCTGATCGAAGCGGATGTAGCTGCCGTCCTTGCGCCGCTGCTCCTTGACCGTCCGCACGATGACCGCCTTGACCACCTGCCCCTTCTTCACCGTGCCGTCGGGCGACGCCTCCTTGACCGAGGCGGTGATGACGTCGCCCAGCCGGCCGTACTGGCCCGAAGAGCCGCCGCGCAGGTGGATACAGAAGATCTTCTTGGCTCCTGAATTATCCGCCACGTCGAGAATCGTTCCCATCTGGATCATGATCTCAACCCCTTACTCGGCCCGCTTGACGATCTCGCGGACCCGCCAGCGCTTGGTCTTCGACAACGGACGGCTGGAGACGATCTCCACCTCGTCGCCGACTTTGCACCGGTTCTCCTCGTCGTGGGCGTGAAACTTCTTGGTCTTCTTCATCGTCCGGAGGTAAAGCCGGTGAGTGGACGTGGTGCCGACCGCCACGACGACGGTCTTGTCCATCTTGGCGCTCACCACCCGGCCTATCTTGACCTGCTGGCGGCCCCGCTCCGAGGCACCCGCCGCGGCGGGATCCTGCGCCGTCCCAGTCGTTTCAACCATATCCGCCATGTCGTCTCCTACTTGCTCTGCCGCTCGTGCAGAATGGTCAGCACCCGGGCCAGGTCTTTGCGCACCTGCCGCACCCGGGCCGGCTTCTCGAGCTGGCCGGTGACCTTCTGCAGGCGCAGTGCGAAAAGCTGCTCCGAGAGATCGCGCTCCCGGTCGTTCAGCTCCTCGATCGTCTGATCACGCATTTGCGAAGCCTTCATCGTTTTACCTCAGCTCGTCGTGCCGCGTGATGAATCGGGTCTTGATCCCGAATTTCTGGGAGGCCAAGCGCATCGCCGCCTCCGCCACGTCCTGCGGCACGCCTTCCAACTCGAAAAGGATGCGCGCCGGCTTCACCACCGCGACCCACTGCTCCGGGGGACCTTTGCCCTTGCCCATGCGGGTCTCGAGCGGCTTCTTGGTGATCGGCTTGTCGGGGAAGACCCGGATCCACACCTTGCCGCCGCGCTTGACGTGGCGGGAGATGGCGATACGGCCGGCCTCGATCTGCCGCGCGGTCACCCAGCCGGTCTCCAGCGCCTGGAGCGCGAAGTCGCCGAAGGCGATGTAGCTGCCCCCCTTCGCCAGTCCGGTGCGCCGGCCGCGCTGCTGCTTTCTGTACTTGACCTTCTTCGGCATCAACATATCTAAAGCTCCTGGGGGCTACGCCGTGGGGCGGCGCCCCTTCTCCTTGAGCAGATCGCCCTTGTAGACCCACACCTTGACGCCGATCACACCATAGGTGGTCCGCGCCTCGCCGAAGCCGTAGTCGATGTCGGCCTTCAGGGTGTGGAGCGGCAGCCGCCCTTCCTGGTACCACTCGCGGCGCGCGATCTCGGCGCCGCCCAGGCGGCCGCCGACCATGATCTTGACCCCCTTGGCGCCGAACCGGAACGCCGACTCCATCGCCTTCTTCATCGCCCGGCGGAAGGAGACGCGCCGCTCGAGCTGGCCGGCGATCGATTCGGAGACCAGTTGAGCGTCGAGCTCCGGACGCTGGATCTCCTGGATATTGATGTGCACCTCGCGGCCCATCTCCTTTTGCAGGTCGTCCCGCAGCTTGTCCACCTCGGCGCCGCGGCGGCCGATGATGATGCCCGGGCGCGAGGTGTAGATGGTGACCCGCAGCTTGTCCGCGGCGCGCTCGATGTCGATCTCCGACACCCCGGCATGACCGAGGCGGTTCTTCAACCGCCGGCGCAGCCTGAGGTCCTGGTGCAGGGTGTCGGCATAGTTGGCGTCGCCGTACCAGCGCGAGTGCCACGTCTTGTTATAGCCGAGCCGAAACCCGTACGGGTGCGTTTTCTGACCCACGTTCGTCTCCTACTTGCCCTTGCCGTCACCCTTGCGGGTATCGAGCTTGATGGTGATGTGGCTGTAGCGCTTCAGGACCCGGAACGCCCGGCCCATCGGCGCGGGACGAACCCGCTTCATCATCGGGCCGCCGTCGACGAAGACCTCCTTGACGAACAGCCGGTCGACGTCCACGTGGTCTTCCCGGTTCTCGGCGTTGGCGATGGCCGACTTCAGGCATTTTTGCACGTGCCGGGCCGCCACCTTGTTGGTCACCGTGAGCAGGTTGACCGCATCCTGGACGCCCTTGCCCCGGATCAGATCGGCCACCAGACGCATCTTCTGGGCCGAGCCGGGGGCGTAGCGAAGCCGCGCTCTCACTTCCATCGTTCGACTCCTCTCAAGGTCCCGCCCCTTACCGGGGACGGGCCCCCTTCTCGGCCTTCTTGCCGCTGTGTCCGCGGAAGGTGCGGGTCATCGCGAACTCGCCCAGCTTGTGGCCCACCATGTTCTCGCTGACGTAGACGGGGATGAACTTCGCCCCGTTGTGCACCGCGATCGTGTGGCCGACCATCTCGGGGATGACGGTGGAGCGGCGCGACCAGGTCTTGATCACCCGCCGCTCGCCACGATCGTTCATCGCCGTCACTTTGTCGATGAGGTGATCATCGATGAAGTAGCCCTTCTTGAGTGAACGCGCCATGGGTCTCTGGCTCCTTACTTCTTGTTCCGGCGGCGGACGATCATGCCGTCCGTGCGCTTGTTATTGCGGGTCTTGTAACCCTTGGTCGGCAGGCCCCACGGCGTCGTGGGATGGCGGCCGCCGGAGGTCCGGCCCTCGCCGCCGCCCATCGGATGGTCGACCGGGTTCATGGTGACGCCGCGGTTGTGCGGCTTCCAGCCCAGCCAGCGATTGCGCCCCGCCTTGCCGATCGACACGTTCTCGTGATCGAGGTTGCCCACCAGGCCGACGGTGGCGTAGCACTCGACGTGCACCCGCCGCACCTCGCCCGAGGGGAGCTTGACCTGCGCCCAGTGGCCGTCGCGCGCCATCAACTGAGCTCCGCCGCCGGCGCTGCGGACCATCTGGCCCCCCTTGCCGATCTTGAGCTCGATGTTGTGCACCACCGTGCCCAGCGGGATCTTGCGCAGCGGCAGCGCGTTGCCCAGGTTGACCTCGGCGGTCTCGCCCGACATCACCTCGGCGCCCACCTTGAGGCCGTCCGGCCAGAGGATGTAGCGCTTCTCGCCGTCCGCGTAGTTGAGCAGCGCGATGCGGGCCGACCGGTTGGGGTCGTACTCGATGGTCGCCACCTTCGCCGGCACGCCGTGCTTGTCGCGCTTGAAGTCGATGATCCGGTAGCGCTGCTTGTGGCCGCCACCGCGCCACCAGGACGTCAAGTGGCCGCCGTTGTTGCGCCCGCCGCTCTTCGTCTTGCCTTCCGTGAGGGACTTCTCCGGGGTGTCCCGGGTGATCTCCTCGAACGTCAGGTAGGTCTGGAACCGGCTGGAGCTGTTGATCGGTTTCCGCTGCTTGATCGGCATCGCTTACATCCCCTCGAAGAACTCGATCGGCTTCTCGCCCTCGGCGAGCCGCACATAGGCCTTCTTCCAATCCGGACGACGGCCCACGAACCGGCCCTGCCGGCGAACCTTGCCGTGGCAGTTGGCGATCCGGACCTCGGCGACCTTGACCTTGAACTGGGTCTCGACCGCGCGCTTGACCTGGATCTTGTTGGCGTCGCGAGCCACTTCGAACGCGACGACGTTCTTGTCTTCCCGCAGCTCCGTCGACTTCTCGGTGATCAGAGGACGGCGGATGATCTCCTGGACTCTCATTTCGCGAGCACCTCCACCAGACGGCTCAGCGCGTCCTCGCTGACGATGACGACCGTGCGGTCGACCACGTCGTAGACGTTGACCGCCAGCGCGTCGACCGTCTTCAGCGCCTTGACGTTGCGGGCCGCGAGCGTCAGCGACTCGTTGTCGCGGCTGTCGATCAGCAGCGTCTTCTTGCCGGCGATGCCAAGCTTGCCGAGACGCGCCAGCAGCTCGCGGGTCTTGTGATTGCCGACCTCGAGGTTCTCGACGACGACGATCTCCTGATCGGCCAGCTTGCGCGACAGCGCCGACTTCAGGGCGTTCTTCTTCTCGCGCCGCGTCAGATCCTTGGCGTGGCTGTGCGGAACCGGGCCGTGGACCGTGCCGCCGCCGCGCCATTTGGGGGTGCGCAGATCCTTGACGCGGGCGCGGCCGGTGCCCTTCTGGCGCCAGAGCTTGCGGCCGGAGCCGGAGACCTCGGAGCGGGTCTTCACCTTGTGGGTGCCGCGGCGCAGCCCCGCGAGGTAGGCCTGCACGGCCTCGTGGATCAGGTGCTCCTTGTAGGGATAGCCGAAGATCTCCTCCGGGAGGTCGATCTCGCGCACCTGCTGATTGTCGAAATTCTTTACCGTGATCTTCATGATGTCCTTATCCCCGCTTGGCTCGCCGGATCGCCACATAGCCCGAGCTCGGACCGGGAACGGCGCCCCGCACGTAGATCAGGTTCTGCTCGGCGTCGACCTTGACGATCTGCAGGTTCTTGGTCGTCACCCGGTCACCGCCCATCCGGCCCGTCATCCGCATGCCCTTGAAGACACGGGAGGGGTAGGCCGACGAGCCGATCGAGCCAGGCGCGCGGTGGAACATCGAGCCGTGCGAGCTGCGGCCGCCGCGGAATCCGTGGCGCTTCATGACGCCCTGGAAACCCTTGCCCTTGCTCGTGCCGACGACGTCCACGTAGTCCTTCTCGGCGAACATCGAGGCCTTGACCTCGTCGCCTGCCTTGAGCTCCTCGCCGGCGTCGATGCGGAACTCCTCGAGCTGGCGCAGCGGCGCGACCCCGGCCTTCTTGAAGTGGCCGGCCTCCGGCTGGTTGAGCTTCGCCGGCTTGTCCTCGACGAGACCGATCTGGACCGCTTCATAGCCGTCGTTGTCCGTCGTCTTGACCTGCACGACCAGGCAGGGGCCCGCCTTGATCACCGTCACCGGGATCGCCGTCCCGTCCGCGATGAAAATCTGCGTCATCCCTACCTTGCGTCCCAGGATTCCTTCCATGACGTGCTCTCCTTGCAATCCCAGGGTTACTTGCCGAAAGCCTTGATTTCGACGTCGACGCCGGCCGGCAGCTCCAGCTTCATCAGCGCGTCGACCGTCTGGCTGGTCGGCTCGAAGATGTCGAGCAGCCGCTTGTGCGTGCGGATCTCGAACTGCTCGCGCGACTTCTTGTCGACGTGCGGCGAGCGGTTCACGGTATACCGCGAGATGTGGGTGGGCAGAGGGATCGGCCCCACCACCCGGGCGCCGGTGCGCCGCGCGGTGTCGACGATCTCGTGCGTCGACGTGTCCAGGATACGGTAGTCGAACGCTTTCAGACGGATTCGGATCTTCTCGTTGACCATGACCTCTGCCCTTGTCTATCAGAAAAAAAACTACTTCACGATCTCGGTGACGGTACCAGCGCCGACGGTACGGCCCCCCTCGCGGATGGCGAAGCGGACCCCCTTCTCCATCGCGATCGGCGCGATCAGCTCGACCTCGAGGTTCACGTTGTCGCCCGGCATCACCATCTCAGCCCCCTCCGGCAGCGTCGCGACTCCCGTCACGTCCGTTGTCCGGAAGTAGAACTGCGGACGGTAGCCGTTGAAAAACGGCGTGTGCCGGCCACCCTCTTCCTTGGTCAGGATGTAGACCTCACCCTTGAACTTCGTGTGCGGCTTGATCGAGCCCGGCTTCGCCAGCACCTGACCCCGCTCCACGTCGTCCTTCTTCGTGCCGCGAAGCAGCACGCCGATGTTGTCCCCCGCCTGACCCTGGTCGAGAAGCTTCTTGAACATCTCGACACCCGTCACGATCGTCTTGGCCGTGTCGCGAATGCCCACGATCTCCACCTCGTCGCCGACCTTGACGATCCCGCGCTCGATCCGGCCCGTCACCACCGTGCCACGGCCGGAGATCGAGAAGATGTCCTCGATCGGCATCAGGAACTCCTTGTCGATCGCGCGCTCCGGCAGCGGAATGTAGTCGTCCACCGCCGCGATCAGCTCCATGATCTTGGCGCCCCACTCGCTGTCCGCCGTGCCGCTCTCCAGAGCCCGCAGCGCCGAGCCGCGGATGATCGGAATGTCATCGCCCGGGAAGTCGTAGGACGAGAGCAGCTCGCGCAGCTCCAGCTCCACCAGGTCCAGCAGCTCCGGATCGTCCACCATGTCGCACTTGTTCATGAACACCACCATCGACGGCACGCCCACCTGACGCGCCAGCAGGATGTGCTCGCGAGTCTGCGGCATCGGACCGTCCGCCGCCGACACCACCAGGATCGCGCCGTCCATCTGCGCCGCGCCGGTGATCATGTTCTTCACGTAGTCGGCGTGCCCCGGGCAATCGACGTGCGCGTAGTGGCGCTTCTCGCTCTGGTACTCCACGTGGGCCGTCGCGATCGTGATGCCGCGCTCGCGCTCCTCGGGAGCCTTATCGATCTGGTCGAAGGCCACGAAGTTCGCCAGACCCTTCGAGGCCAGAACGCGCGTGATCGCCGCCGTCAGGGTCGTCTTGCCGTGATCGACGTGACCGATGGTGCCGACGTTGACGTGCGGCTTCGAACGATTGAATTTTTCCTTACCCATGGTCTCTCCTCGAATTCCTGGATCTCGCGGTAAAGGTCCCCGGTTGTCTTTTACTACCTAGAATCAACCGGCGGCCTTGGCCACGATCTCCTCACTGACGTTCTTCGGAGCCTGCTCGTAGGCGGCGAACTGCATCGTGTACTGGGCGCGCCCCTGCGACATCGAGCGCAGGTCGGTCGCGTAGCCGAACATCTCGGAGAGCGGTACCCGGCAGGTGATCACCTGGGCGTTGCCGCGCCCCTCCATGCTCTGAATGCGGCCGCGCCGCGAGGTGATGTCGCCGATGACCGAGCCCATGTAATCCTCGGGCGTGACCACCTCGACCGCCATCACCGGTTCCATGATGACCGGCCGCGCCCGCTTGCAGGCGTCCTGGAAGGCCATCGAGCCCGCGATCTTGAACGCGATCTCCGAGGAGTCGACGTCGTGGTAGCTCCCCTCGTAGAGGTCGACCTCGACCCCGGTGCACGGGAAGCCGGCCAGCGGCCCCGTCTCCAGCGCCTCCTTGATCCCCTGCTCGATCGGCTTGATGAACTCCTTGGGGATCGAGCCGCCCACCACCTTGTTGTTGAAGATGAAATCACCCTCGGTGGTCGGCCGCATGTGGATCTTGGCGTGGCCATACTGGCCGCGGCCGCCGGTCTGGCGAATGTAGCGCCCCTCGCCGGAAGCCTCCTGGGTGATCGTCTCCTTGTAGGCGACCTGCGGCTTGCCGACGTTGGCGCCGACGTTGAACTCGCGCACCAGGCGGTCGACGATGATCTCGAGGTGCAGCTCGCCCATGCCGGCGATGATGGTCTGACCCGTGTCCTTGTCCGTGTGAACGCGGAAGGTCGGGTCCTCCTGCATCAGCTTGGCGAGCGAGGAGCCGAGCTTCTCCTGGTCGGACTTGGTCTTCGGCTCGATCGAGACCTCGATCACCGGCTCCGGGAAGCTCATCGACTCCAGGACCACCGGGGACCTGGGATCGCAGATGGTGTCGCCGGTGGTGACGTTCTTCAGGCCGACCGCCGCCGCGATGTCCCCCGCCCAGACCTCCTCGATCTCCTCGCGCTTGTTGGCGTGCATCTTGAGCAGCCGGCCGATGCGCTCGGTGCTGTTGCGCTTCGAGCCGAGCACCGTGGCGCCCGACTGGACGAACCCCGAGTAGACACGGAAGAAGACGAGCTGGCCGACGAACGGGTCGGTCATGATCTTGAACACCAGGCCCGAGAACGGCTCCGAGTCGTCCGAGTGGCGGAGGACCGGCTGCTCGTTGTTGGGATCGATCCCCTGGATCGGCGGAATGTCGAGCGGTGACGGGAGATAGTCGACCACCGCGTCGAGCAGCGGCTGGACCCCCTTGTTCTTGAAGGCGCTGCCGCAGGTCACCGGCTGGATCTGGTTGGAGATCGTCGCCCGGCGCAGCGCGGCCTTCAGCTCATCGTTGGTGACCTCCTCGCCGGAGAGGTACTTCTCCAGGAGCTGGTCGTCGGTCTCGGAGATCGCCTCGACCATCACCTCGCGCATCTTGTGCGCCTGGTCGGCGTGCTCCTCCGGGATGTCCACCAGATCGTAGGCGGCCCCCATGGTCTCGTCCTTGTAGAAGAGCCCCTTCATCTGCAGGAGGTCGATGATCCCCTTGAAGCGATCCTCGCGGCCCCAGGGGAGCTGGATGACGACCGGGTTGGCGCCCAGGCGGGTGCGCATCATCGAGACCGTGCGGTCGAAGTCGGCGCCGATGCGGTCCATCTTGTTGACGAACGCGAGCCGCGGCACCTTGTAACGGTCGGCCTGACGCCAGACCGTCTCCGACTGCGGCTCGACGCCGGCGACCGAGTCGAACACCGCGACGGCGCCGTCGAGCACGCGCAGCGAACGCTCCACCTCGGCCGTGAAGTCGACGTGGCCAGGGGTGTCGATGATGTTGATCCGGTGCTTGTTCCAGAAGCAAGTAGTGGCGGCAGAGGTGATGGTGATGCCGCGCTCCTGCTCCTGCACCATCCAGTCCATGGTGGCGGTACCCTCGTGGACCTCACCGATCTTGTAGTTGACCCCGGTGTAATACAGGATCCGCTCGGTGGCAGTGGTCTTGCCAGCGTCGATGTGGGCCATGATGCCGATGTTGCGCGTATCTTTCAGGGGTGATTGCCGTGCCATGGTCTAAACCTTTGACGTCTCGTCTCTCTAACCGCTCGTTATGTCTCGTCTCTTAGGCTCGAAGGAGGATTCCGCCCGGGGCCGCCAGCCGCCCCGAGGGGAGACCGGCGAGACCCGCGACTACCAACGCCGGTTTTTTACCAGCGATAGTGAGCGAACGCCTTGTTGGCTTCTGCCATACGGTGCGTGTCTTCCTTCTTCTTGATCGCGCCGCCGCGGTTCTCGGCGGCTTCCAGCAGCTCGCCCGCCAGACGGGCGCGCATCGTCTTCTCGCCACGCCCGAGAGCGGAGTTGATGATCCAGCGCATCGCCAGCGCCAGCTTGCGGGAGGGGCGCACCTCGACGGGGACCTGATAGGTCGAACCGCCGACGCGCCGGGACTTCACCTCGACCGCGGGCTTGACGTTCTCGATCGCCTTCTTGAACACCTTCATCGGGTCGTCGCTGGTGCGCGTCCGGATCGCCTCGAGGGCGTCGTACAGGATGCGCTCGGCCACCGACTTCTTGCCCTGCTTCATCACCACGTTGACGAACTTGGTGACCAACTGCGAGTTGTAGAGCGGATCCGGCAGGATCTCGCGCTTCGGAACTTCTCTGCGCCTCGGCATGACTTACTTGCCTCCCTGAGCCTTCGGTCGCTTGGCGCCGTACTTCGAGCGCCCCTGGCGACGAGCCTGCACGCCGACCGCGTCGAGCGTGCCCCGGATGACGTGGTAACGGACGCCGGGGAGATCCTTCACGCGGCCGCCGCGAATCAACACGATCGAGTGCTCCTGCAGGTTGTGGCCGACCCCCGGAATGTAGGTGGTCACCTCGATGCCGTTGGTGAGGCGCACACGGGCCACCTTGCGGAGCGCCGAGTTCGGCTTCTTGGGCGTCTGGGTGTAGACGCGAATGCAGACTCCCCGCTTCTGGGGGGAAGACTGCAGCGCGGGGCTCTTGGTTTTGGTCTCCACGCGTTCGCGACCCTTGCGCACCAATTGATGAATCGTAGGCATGCGTCCAGATCTCCTCAGACCCGTTGATTCGATGTTCTTCCGCGGAGCGACAAGACCCCAGCCCATCCAAGATGGGTCTGCTGGCCCCAACTCCGGCCCCGAACGGTGTTCAGGGTTCAGTGGTCTTCGGTTTGAAGACTGTAACCGCCCCCGTCCCTGGCGGGACCATCGGCGGCGAAACCCGCAGAGTCTACATTGAGAGGCCGGCGCGCGTCAACAGACGACCGCGCCTCGCCTGATCCCAGGTCGGCCAGCGGGACGCGCAGTATAACCGGAGCGTCCCCACTCCGCAAGACCGGTGGTTTGAGCTCCCTTCCTGATCCCTATCTATATAAGGATGAGGGGAAGACCCACCTCCCGGCCCCAACTGCCCAGCACGGACCTCACAACGACTACGGGGTGGAGTGTATTCCCATCCGGGGCTGGTGTCCAGGGGCCCTCTTCCTCTTACTATGGCCACAACCACCAGATCGCCCCGCCCCCCGCCAGCACCGCCGCGAAGAGCACCGCCACCCGCCCGAGCATCCGCCGGCTGCCGAGGACGGCCACGATCCCGGCCTTGAAGACGAGGTTGGAGAGCACGGCGAGGAGGATCGCCCGCCAGCCGTCGCCGGGGGCGAGGCGGCCGCCGTCGACGAGGCGGGCGGTCGAGAGGGTAAGGGCGTCGACGTCGGTCAGCCCTGAGAGCGCGGCGACGGTATAGAGGCCGGCGGTGCCGAAGCGGTCGCGGGCGAAGGCGACGGCGAGGAGCACGGCGGCGTAGATCACCCCGAAGAAGAGGGCCGCCTTGAGCTCCGCCGGGTTGCCCGGCGCCGGCGGCTCCTGCGCGGCCCGGCGGTCGATCAGCCAGGCGAGCACCGAAAGCACCGCCGCCACGCCGAGCATGCCGGCGAGTGGCGGCGCCAGGGCGAGGAAGCTGCCGTGGGCCGCTACCGCGATCTCGACCAGCACGCGGGCGAAGACCACCGCCGAGGCGATCATCACCACCAGGGCCGCCAGCCGGGAGATCTCCGGGTCCTGCTTCGTCCGCCGGGCATAGCTCGCCGTGGTGGCCGTGCTCGAGATGACGCCGCCGAGGATGCCGGCGAGGACCGTCCCCGCCCGGGCGCCGAACAGCTTATAGGCGACGTAGCCGAGCAGGGAAAGGCCGACGATGAGGACGACCATCCACCAGACCTGGTAGGGATTGAGGACGCCGTAGGGGCCGAACGTCCGGTCCGGCAGCAACGGCAGGATGACCAGGGCGATCAGGACGAGCTGCATGATCGCCTTGATGTCCGGCTCCCCCATCCGCCCCGCGAACTGATGGAGGGGCTCGCGGAGTTGCAGCAGCACCGCGACCACGCCGCCCAGCACGACCGCCTGGGTCATCGACCCGACGACCACCCAGGCGCCGATGCCATACATGAGGAGGGCCGCGAACTCGGTCGTCTGCCCCGGCTCGGCCTTCCCTTCCGGCAGCCGGGAGAGATTGCCCGCCGTCACCAGCCCCGCCGACGCCAGCAGCCCCACCGCCACCACCCACCCGCCGAACACCTGTCCGAGCTGCCCCGCCACCGCCCCGAACAGCGTGATCAGCGCGAACGTCCGGATCCCCGCGATCGCCGAGTCCATCCGTTCCCGCTGAAGCCCGACGAGAAGGCCGAGCCCGAGGGCGACCGCGAGCTGGAGGAAGGGGGCGGGGAGCATGGGGGGATTGTATGGCGGCGAGCGGTGACAGCGGAGCCCATTTCCTAGGCATGACTTGACAAGTCACGCCTAGGATCCGCTTCCGGGCACGGGCTGCCTTGAGCTCGCGGGAGGAGGGGTTGGCGCTCCTGGACCTTCTGGATCGCGAAGGCTGAGGAGGCCACGCCGAGAAGCCCCAGGCTCGACCGCTCCGCCCTGCGGAGGTCCCCTACAACGGGACCGCTGGCTGGCATCTCTTCTCCCCGCCCGCCAAAATGCCTCTGCAAACTACGAGCAGCAAAGGATTTGTCAGAAGAGGCGAGATTTTACGTCTTATTAGGGGTATGGGACGAAAACTTCGCTACCTTCCCGAGGAGGGCGCCCTGGTCGAGGTCACCTGCCGGACCTTGCAAGGACGCCTGCTGCTCCGGCCGAGCCCGGAGCTCAACGACATCGCCGCCGGGGTCCTCGGCAGGGCCCAGCGGCTCTATCCGGTCGATCTCATGGCGCTCAGTCTGGTGTCGAACCACTACCACATGATCGTGCGGGCGGAGAGTGCCAAGCGGCTCTCGCGGTTCGTCGGCTACTTCAACTCGAACCTGGCGAAGGAGGTCAGCCGGCTCACCGGCTGGACGGGGAAGATCTGGGACCGGCGCTACCAGGCGATCCTGATCAGCAACGAGGAGGAGGTGCAGGTCGCAAGGCTGAAGTATGTTCTCAGCCATGGGGTCAAGGAGCAGCTTGTCTCCCACCTCCGCCAGTGGCCCGGTCTCCAGTCCATCCGGCAGCTTGCGGACGGCGAGCCTCTCGTCGGCACCTGGTTCGACCGCACCCAGGCGTACCTCGCCCGGCGCAAGGGAGAGGAGATCGACCGCCTCCGCTACGCCACCTCCGAGACCGTGACCTTCTCGCCCCTCCCTTGCTGGAAGCACCTCTCCCCAGAAGCCTACCGGCAACGTGTCGCCAACATGGCCATCGAGATCGAAGAGGACGCCGCCGCGACAAGGAAGCAGACAGGAACCGAGCCCCTCGGCGCGGCGGCGATCCTGGCCCAAGACCCCGCGAGCCGCCCCAAACGGCTCAAGAAATCGCTCGCCCCGCTCTTCCACGCGGCGAGCAAAGCCATGCGCCATTACTTCTATGAGGGCTTCTCCTGGTTCGTGGCGGCCTACCGCACGGCGGCCGAGAAACTCCAGAAGGGAGATCCCGACCCGCGCTTCCCCATCGGAAGCTTCCCACCGGCGTTGCCGTTCGTCGGCGGATAGGACGCGACCCCCGCGGCAGATCCTGATCGGCTATCTGGCGGTCTCGACCTTCACCGGCTAGAGGGGAAGGAGAAGGTGTATCCAGGAGGCCGATTTGGCGTGAATTTCAGGAAATCGCTGTCGTAAGTTGCCGTCATGAGAGGCCTCTCGACACCCCCAAGGCTCCCAAGGCTGCTTCCTGGGGACTTGACAAGTCGAAAAGCCCCTCGGCGAGGCGCGATTTTCTCCAGGGACGTGGCACTTGGGGGCACTTGGGGGAGGTAGAGAATGAAGGCTTATCCACGGACGTGGCACCTAGTTCTCGGGGCTCCATCTCTCCTCCTCGCGGAGGGGGGGAATTTTAGCGTCCAACAGGGGGGAATTTAGGCGTATCGATGACACCTGGCGCGGGAGGTCAGCCGGCTCACCGGCTGGACGGGGAAGATCTGGGAGCGGCGGTAAGGGAGAGATCGTCGATCGCCTCCGCTACGCCACCCCCCGAGACGGCGACCTTCTCGCCCCTCCCCTGCCCCAAAAGGGTGAAGAAATCGCCTGCCCCACTCTTTCACGCCGCGAGCAAGGCCATGCGCCACTACTTCTATGAGGGCTTCTCCTGGTTCGTGGCCCGCCTACCCCACCGCGGCCGAAAAACTCCAGAGAGGAGATCCCGACCCGCACTTCCCCATCGGGAGCTTCCCGCCGGCGTTGCCGTTCGTCGGCGGGTAGGTAGACGACTCGGTTCCGCCGCTTGGGTCAGGGGTGGAGGGGAGAGGTGTGTCCAGAAGGCAGTTTCGGCGTGAATCTCACGAAATAGCTGTCGCATATCGATGTTCTGAAGAGCCTTCGGCCTCCTCAAGGGTCGCTTCCTGAGGGCTTGACAAGTCGAAAAACGCCTCGGCGAGGTGCGATTTTCCCCAGGGACGTGGCACTTGGGGGAGGAAAGAGAATTGAAGGCTTATCCATAGACGTGGCCCTAGTTCTCTCTGGCACCTAGTTCTCTCGGCATGATTCTCTCTCCCTGTTTCATTCGGGTAGCCCTGTATACGGCTTGCTGTGCATTGAGCCGGCCATGGCCGATACATGGGTTTGGGACTGTCTGTCCCAGGGGATCGCAGGTCGTGGTCAAGACCTCGGCCACCTGTTGCCAGGTAAGGTTTGGGTTTGCCGCCAGCACCAGAGCCGCGACGCCGGCCACGCACGGGGCAGCCAGACTGGAGCCCTTACACTTGTTCGTGCCCCGCACCCCATTAACATATTTGAGCACCCTCACGTCAAAGCCGGGCGCTATCAGGTCCAGAGCCGCTCCGTATCCGCTTTGGCGGCGGCGGTCCTGTTCATCGCTCTGGGAGACGACGATAAGATCTCTATAGTCTTCTACGGTGTCTGGGCAGATCGGTTTGTTCTGATCAAAGCTTGCCCAAACGATGACGGCACCACGATTACCATTGGGGTCAGGCCGCCCATTTTGATGGACGTCATCGATCGCCTTTTTTAGCCATGGTTCCAGGATCCAGTTGTTCGCGTTTAAACCGAGACTACAACAGATGATATCTGCCCCAGGTTCTCCGTTGGGCCCGTAGAGACAGAGCCGTAGAGCATTTCCGAGGGCCACCTGTGACAGGGCCTGCTGTGATTTCTGAATGGCGACCAGGATAAGCTTGCATTCAGGTGCTGCGCCGTTTACTAACTTGTCGTCATCATGCGCCCCAACCAAGCCTGCGCAGAGCGTTCCATGAGAAACCTTCGGAAGAGGACCTTGCCCGACGTAGTCGCCGTCCTGGCTGAGCAGAGCGGTCCAGGCGACAGGGATGAATTCCTCGTCTTCAAAGAAGCCATGATCGATCACTGCCACTCGGATATCCTTCCCGCGTGTTGTTTTCCAAGCTTCCGGGAGCTCAATCTTGTCCCAATGCCACTGTTGGGACTCGTCTTTCTTCTTCGCCATCCCTAACTTGCGGAGCTCAACGCCATCCTCGGGCTGATCCGCCCAGGTGCTCACATGGTAGAACAGGGTGGGCTCGCAGAAGAGAACGTTGCGGTCTGCCGTTAAAGAGGCGATTGTCTTCAGGATTGCTTCCTCTAGACCAAGGCTGCGCTCCGGGATCTTCAGCACAACTTCGAAGAGGTTCCTCGCACCGAACCTAGGTGATATAATCCTGGCCCTGCTAGCCTCCGGTACGACTTTGTCGATCTGTTCCGGCGCCAAAGATGGCTTGAGTTGCAGGACCACGCGGTTGCGAATGATGACAAGGCCTCCTCCGGGATATCGAGCGAGAAGGCCGGGCTCGATTTCTGCGCCTCGGTTGTAGGCGATCACCTCCGCCCAATCAAGATCTTTTCCGGTGCTGAATTGCCAGCCGGAAGCCAGGAAAGCGTTCAGGTCGTCCGTCTCCCGGTCTCCAAGGCCGGGGAGCTCTTTGAGATCGTGAGCGAACGCAGCCAACGCAGGAGGTAGAGTGCCGTTTTGCAGCCCGACCCCAACAACTTCAAGGTCCAGACTGACCTCGCCTATTCGATAATGCGCCATCGTAAGATTGTCTCCGTTCAGGTCTTGTCCACGAAGTAGACTTGGTTGCAAATAGGTCGGCCAGTGCGTCTTGTATCGACGACCTTGGGAATCTGGACAGGCATAAGGGGATCGGCTAGATTCTCTAAAAAGGCCATGTGGTGGAGCTCGGTATCGCCGTCCGAATATGACGAGGGAACTATTTCCATGTCGTTGCTGACGCAAAGGTACAGATCAGATTCCCGGTCATACGACAGTTGTTTGTCGTCCCAGGACACGAGAAGCTGCTCGAGGCCCTCAGCGCGATAGACGATCTCGTTGGCAAGAGCCCGTTGAGCGCCGGATCCAGGAAATCCCCACACGAAGTACTCATCGTCTTCGTCTTTGAGGATGTTCCGAGCGAAGAGCCGCCCCGGAGGGAGGCTCATACGAGAGCTCATTCCCCGCGCGAGCAGGATATTATCGTCCTGAACGCCCTGGGAGTATTTCTGCGCGGTGTTCCGGGAGGCCTTCCTAGAATGGCGTCTCTTCCCATGGATGTGATGGAGGTGCTCATGGGCGTCATCCTCCTTAAGCCGAATGCCGGTCAGGCCGAGGTCGGCGATAGAGGGAATCCACTGCATCCAGCGCTCATCGACATCGTACGGAGGAGTTTTCTTCGTTGTATCTCCCCACTCCAAGGAGAACTCTGCCGCATTCGGCCGAGCCTGCAGGGAGAGAACCCTGTCCCGAATATCGAGAACGGCGATCCTTTGACCGGTGGAGTCGACGCAGAGCTCCGGTTCCACCTCACCATCTGCAGAGACGAACTCTGGTGGATAGCTCAACCGTGACCGGTGGCCGTAGGCCGCTATACACACGATGTCCACGGCGGTTGGCGTAGGCGGCCGGTCGTTCGGCGACTTCAGCACGATCACACACAGTCCGGAAATCGTCAGCTCGAGATTGAAAGGCATCACACACCTCCGTTGTCCAGATCTCCTGCGATCACAGTGAAGCCGCCCCACGAGGCTGGTGAGCGCTGTTCCGGGTTACCGGAGCGCAGTAGCTCGAGAACGGCTTGACGAAAGGCGACTCCTGCCGAACGATGCTTCTGATAGGCACGATGGAAGGCAACCATCACCGGGACCGCCGAGCGGTCGTTAACGTCCCAGGGGCTCGCCACAACCTCGGGGACGCCGGCGGCGAAGAAGGCGCCGGCGATGCCGAGGAGGCCTTCCCGGTCATCCACCAAGCTGTCCTGCGCCCGGCAGGCCGAGAGCACGACGAGGTGCGCGTGGCCGAGCCCGGCATCGAACAGCTCCCCGAGGGACAGCGGCTCCAGGGCGTCGGGCGCGCTACCGGCGAACAGTAGAACCGACCGGCGGGGTGACTCCAAATCCACGATCGCGTGTCCCGCGAAGTGCATCACGTCTTGAGAGACGGACATACGGAGGAAATTCGCCTTGCTTGCGGCCGCGCCTACGAGAGCTGTCGGTTGTTGATAGAGCGCCGCCACGTCGCGGGCCTCTTCTTCGGCGTGCGGCAAGCTGTGCAGGACCTTGCCGCCGAACAAGCCGGGCCGGGAGACGCCCAGGACGAGCGCCGAGAGCTTCGCGGCTGCGAGGGGGCGGCGCGCCCGAGAGCCCCGCAGCAACAGTGTTGCACTGGGCACCATCGTGACCGTCCGCTGTTCGATCAGGTATTGGCCGGACTGGCGATCGAAAAGAGCGGCGAAGGGGAGGCGGGTGAGCCAACGGTCCGGCACGATGATCAGCGATCCCTCACGGTCCGGAGCGAGACCGAGCGGCCGGACCAGGGCGTCGTACAGGGGCGTGGCGGCGTTCTGGATCGCCGACTCCGCGGCTCCACGCGTCATCTCCAGCCGGAGAGTCTCGATTGTGCTCGCGAGATCACCGCGGTGGATCGGCAAGACTTGGAGGCGGGCGCGGCCGTTCTCCACGACCCAGGCCAGCGTCTGGTCCTCCAAGACCGCATAGCTTGCCAGAGCGACGCCTGCCGGAAGGAGCTTTTCGAGATCGGTGAGGCGGGCGAACTCCTGTCGCTTCGGGGCCGGCGCGTCGGTTCTCGTTCGCAGCTCGAGGAGAACTCGGGCACGCGCGCGTTCCGAGAGACGAAAAGGCTCTTCCCGATCCCCAGCCAGAACGCCGGTACGTAGCCGGATCAAGTGGTCGAAGGCCGGCTGCGCCTGGCGAAACGCCTGCATCCGGGAGACTGGATCCTCGACTGTGGCGCGGATCGCTTCAAAGATCGAGAGGGCGCCTTCCAAGCTGGCCGCGCTTTCCTGCAAGTCGCCGGCGGCGAGTTGCGCGGTAGCCTTGGCGGTGGTGTAAGTGATGGCCTCGAAGCGGTTGCCGGAGACGGACTGCTCGTCCAGCGCCTGTTGCAGAAGCGAGGCGGCACGGGCGGGATCGGTCGCCTGCTCATAGAGGCCCTCGGTGAGGAGAACGATGGAGGCCATCTGCTTCTTAAGTCCACTCTCCTCCATCTGCGACAACGCCTGCTGCACCTCCCGGAGATCGGCCAGGGCGGCAGGGCGCGCTCCGATCTCGAGCCGGTAGGCGGCGCGTTCCACATGGGCCGACACCTGGCCCAGGGGCCTTCCCCAGCGAGCTGCCTCCGCCACCGCTTCATCAACGAAGGGGCCGGCCAGATCCAGACGGCCTTGCCGGAGGAGGGCCTCTTTAGCCTCAGTCCACATGGCGATGTTGCGCCGCGGCCCTTCGGAGAAACAGACCCGTTGGAACGCGAGGCGGCGTTGTTGCCAGCCAAGGGAGTGCTCGCCGAGCAGGCTGTACGACTCCGCTAAGAGGACGGAGACAAACGCGGCCTCCGGGCCGCCGGAGCGACGGAGGGCCGCCGCAGCGTGCGTATACCGGCGGACCGACGACTGGATCCGCCCCTGGACCTTGTCGGCCGTGCCGGCTAGCCACTCGAGGCGACCCGTCAAGGCCGGGTAGCGGTTCTGGGGGATCTCCGCAAGCAGAGCTTTATACTCCGCGAGACCCCGATCCGCATCGACGTAGTACTTATCTATTGCGAGATAGAGACGCGCCCAGAAGCTCAGGGGACAATCGACGGCGGCGAGGTTGTCCTGCGCCCGCACTAAGAGCTTACGCGCTGAGGCCAGGTTTTGCTCGTTGTAGTGAACGACCCCGGGCCCGAAGTCCTGCAAGCCTTGGAGAAGGGCTCTGCGCTGGTCCGGGCTTCCGTGCTCCATCGTGCGCTGGACTGAGACGAGAGCGTCGGTGAGGAGCGTCTCGCCATGGGACCGTTCGAGCACCTCTCCAATTATTGTGGCCAGACGTAGAGACCTTTCCGCAACGGCGAGATCACTGCGCGAAACGGCTGCAGCCCATCGCGGCAGGAGGACTTCTTCGGCGTAGGATCGTGCGTTCGCGGGGAGGCGCTCGACGCGGGTGGTGATCTGTTGCAGGTCCGCCGCTGGCGCTTCGATCTCTGGGAGCAGGCGTTGCCATTCCTCCTCCGCGCTCGGCCCGCTGAGCTTCCGCAGGTGAGCGACCGCCTCTTCGCGCCAACCGCTCGGTGTCGGGTCGTCCACAAAGGGGCGCCAAGCTTTCGCCCCAATCCGGGGCGTTCCCAGCGTAGAAAAGGCCAGAGCCCTGTTGAAGAGGAGAGAGGGCTGGGCAGGCGCCAGGGCGAGCCCGCGGTCCGCGGCTTGGACGGAGCGGAGGAGGTCCTGGAGATCCCCTTCCGTCTCGAAGCGGGCCAGGTAGGCCGCAGACAGGTCGGTGAGTGCGGCCATCGCCGTCGCTGGCCGGCCGGCCGCGAGCTCGAGATGGGCAATCGCCTGGGGGACTTTTCCGGAGAGCAGATGAAGAAGGGCGAGATCGAGAAGACCCTCCTCGGTGTTTGTCTTCATTCGGTTGCGCACAGTACGCTGGAGAGCCGTCCACTCGCGGGCGCCGAGAACGCACTTCTTCCCCCAGGGTCGATAATCCGCCTCGCCCGCCAGCCGGCCCGGAGTGAGCCGGGAAGATCCGCAGGCTGCCAATAACTCCGACCGTGGCGAACCCTGCCCTTCGAGGAGCGTCATTCCTAGAGCAGCGAGACCCAAGAGGGTACCACCGATCCCCCATCGACTGAGACGGAAGCGGCTGCGGAGAGACATCACCTGTCAGGTACCCTGGCTTCTGATGCAGCTTGTTGGTTGATCATCAGCAATATACCACAGGAGCGATAAACTTCGTTTTACTCTCGTCAGAGAGGGCTTGATGTTCATGGTCGAAACGAGCCCAGCCACACATGCGCCAGAATATCAATGAAGCGAAATAAGCAACTATTCGAATTACTCTCCATTGCAAATGACAAGCTGCATCATAGTTAACCAACCCCCGCCGCAGATAAATCGGGCACGCATCTAGATAAAAAGCCGGTACATCTTCAGTGCTAACTAGAGAAGTTCTTAGGAACGTCCGCCTAAGACCCGTCCGGATTGACACTGCTATCTCCAACTTTGCCTTCCGACTTGTTTACCAATCTTCTTCACAAGGCGCAGGAGGGTTGTAGGTGACCGAGACAAGCTGAAGTCTCATCTCACAGGAGGGAAGGATTAGTGGCATCACCGCGTGGCCTTGAACGCGCCTCCAGAGGCTCCAAGCTCCTCTCCCAGAGAAGCTTGAGTTTCCCGGGTGACCCGACTCCTGTAGAATCCTCGCCGCCAAGCCCTAAGAGAGGACACTCCGTACTGTTACCTATGACGCCTCCCCCTCCCCCAGTAGATGGCCGCCTTCTGAAAATGTTCCAGGAGAATCTGCGCCTCATCGAGCAGATCATCGGCTATTGCTGCCGGCGGGCTCACTTCAGCCCGCAGGAGGCGAAGGACTTTTGGGGGGACGTCATGCTCAAGCTCGTCGACGACGACTACCGGGTCTTCCGGGAGTTCCGGGGGCGGAGCAGCATCAAGACCTACCTCACGGTGACCATCAACCGGTTGCTCCTCGACTACCAGAACCACATCTGGGGAAAGTGGCGGTCGTCGGCGGAGGCAGAGCGGCTCGGGCGGGTGGCGATGCGGATGGAGAGGCTGCTCGTGCGGGACGGGCTCTCTTTCGACGAGGTCTGCAAGATCCTCCGGGGGGAGGGGGTGGAGATGACGGTGCTGGAGCTCGCCGACCTCAGGGCCAAGCTGCCGGTCAGGAGCCTCCGGCGGTTCGTCAGCGAGGAGCGGCTGCAGGATGAGATCACCCGGGAGCCGCGGCCAGACGAGCGGCTGGAGGGGAAGGAGCGGGCCGGCTTCCGGCGGCGGGTCTTCGCGCTCCTCCTGCAGGCGCTCAAGATCCTGACCTCGGAAGAGCAGGTCCTCGTCCGGATGCGGACGGAGTTCAAGGTCTCGGAGATCGCCCGGTTGCGCGGGATGGAGCAGAAGCCTCTCTACAAGCGTTTGGAGAAGATCTACGAGAAACTGCGGAAGGAGCTGGAGCGGCATGGCATCCGGCGCTCGGACATCCAGGACCTTCTGGGGGGCCTCCAGCCCGATGATGAAGATGATGACGAGGATGACAAGGGCGGGTCTTAGTAGCGTAGGAACGGAATCGGAGTAATCTTCTATAGATGTCCGTCTAAGTAAGGGACGGAGTTTAGGCGGTTCACGAAAATGCAGGAATTTGCACAAGAAGATTCAGCGCCCCCAAAGGGACAGTGCCCTTCCGCTGAAGACCTGGCCGCCTATATCGATGGCGAGCTCGGAGAAGCGGAGAGGCAACGCATCACCGAGCACCTGGCTTCCTGCGAGGACTGCTACGCCGTCTACACGGAAACGCTGCGGTTTCAACTGGATACCGAGTCCGTATTCCTGGAAGGCGAGGTGCTGCCGTTCCCTTCCCCTGATAAGAAGGAAAGGGCCGCCGCCAGGGCCTTTGCTGTCCGCCTGTGGCTCCCCATCGCCGCACTTCTCCTAGTCAGCGTTGGAGCCGGCTCATTCCAATTCCTGGCCCTTCCTCCAGGGCTGGTGCCAACCAAGCTAGTCCCTCCCCTCGCGGATCCATCGAGTGTGGACGGCCGGTTATGGCTGGGGCCGACCTTCCGTGGAGAAGGAGGCGACCAAGAGGTCAAGCTCGACGAAGGAGCTTTCCGCATGGGGGTTCAGCTGGTAAATCTCCAGGCCAGCCTCCAGGCGGGCAACGTTCCGGCAGCTCAGGACGTGGTGGCGCGCATCCTGGGGCTCCTGAAGGCACAGTCTTTTACCGATGATCTTCAGAAGGGCTATACAGGAATCACGGTCGCTCTGGAAAATCACAAGCCCCCGAGCGAGCTCCTCCCCGAGGCCTCCCGCCTGGCGCAAGAGTCTCGCGATTTATTCGATCCCGCCACCCCTCTCGACCTCGGCCAATGGGTAGAGGCCGGCCGGCTGGCCGCCCTCGCGCACAACCCGTCCTTCTTCCAGCAGTCGGACACCCAGAGTTTCCTCCGTCGCCTCTATTGGCGCGACAAGCTGGGACTCGGCGACACGAAGCTCGATCCAGTCTCTCGCGAGAGCCTCAACCAGATCTCCGAGATCGCGTCCAAGAGCGCTCTCCAAGCCTCTGATTACGCCGAGTTGCAACGCCAGTTCGACAAAATCCTCGAAATCTACTACCCCAAAACCTAGAGGAACGCTCACCCGCCTGCTGGCGCCGAGACAAGGCGCCTGTACGGCATTAGTGCCTCCAGAGAATCATCCAGGAACGTCCGTCTAAGGTTTACCTGGAGTGACAGTGCTACTTCTAGAGAGCCTCTCACTGCCTGCCAACCCATTTCATGAGTTGCATCCAGGGTAGGAGGTACCATTCGCCGTGCTGGAGATAAGCAGAAGTCTCATTGCACAGAAGGGGGGGACGAGTGGCATCGTCTCGCGGCCTTGAACGCTCCTCGGGAGGTTCCAAGCTCCTCTGCCAGAGAAGCTTAAACGCTCGGATGCTCACAACTCCTGTAGAACCCTCGCCACGGGACCCCGATCGCCCTCTGGAGATGTTCCGGGAAAACCTGCCCCTCATCGAGCAGATCATCGGCCATTACTGCCGGCGGGCCCACTTCTCCCCGCAGGAGGCCGAGGACTTCGGGGGATGGGTCATGCTCAAGCTCGTTGAGGGTAAGTACCGGGTCTTCCGGGAGTTCCGGGGGCGGAGCAGCCTCAAGACCTACCTGATGGTGACCATCGAGCGCCTGCTCCTCGACTACCAGAACCACATCTGGGGGAAGTGGCGGCCGTCGGCGGAGGCGGAACGGCTCGGGCGAGTAGCGATACGGATGGAACGGCTGCTCGTGCGGGACGAGTTCTCTTTCGACGAGGTCTGCAAGATCCTCCGAGGGGAAGGGGTGAAGATGACGGTGCTGGAGCTCGCTGATCTCCGGGCCAAGCTGCCACCCAGGAGCCGCCGCCGGTTCGTCAGTGAGAAGCAGTTGCAGGATGAGATCACCCGGGAGCCGCGACCGGACGAGCGCCTGGAGAGGAAGGAGCAGGCCCGGGTCAAGCGGCGGGTCCTCGCGATCCTCCTGCAGGCGCTCAAGACCCTGACCTCGGAAGAGCAGGTCCTCGTCCGGATGCGGACGGAGCTCAAGGTCTCGGAGATCGCCCGCTTGCGCGAAATTGAGCAGAAGCCTCTCTACAAGCGTCTTGATAAGGTCTACGAGAAACTGCGGAAGGAACTGGAGCGGCACGGAATCCGACGCAAGGACATCCAGTACCTTCTAGGGGGAACTGCAGCCTGGTGACCTGTCGCGAACTTTCAAGCGCTTCTCCAAATCCCCGGCCTGTCGCCAGATCTCTGGCGGCCTTGTCGCAATGACCTCAAATAACGCGACATCTCCCGCGATTATGCGTCCCCTCCACGGACTACGCGACCTCTCCGGGCGCATTGCATCGTCTCTAGCGTTATCGCGACGCCTCCGCGCTCTATGCGACGCTGCACAGAGACATCGCAACATCTCCACGGTCTATGCGTCGTCTCCAGCGGTTATGCGTCATTTCCAAGATACATTGCAACGCCTCCGCCGTCTATGCAACGCCTCCACTGGCGCCGCTTCGTCGCCATCAGACATCGCGACACCTCCAGTGAGTATGCGACGCCTCCGGCGGCATTGCGTCGCCTCCCATGGCGACGCGACGCCGCTGGGTGACATTGCGACTGCACTGGTGGCGCAAAACTAGCCGGCGGGGCGATGATCCGTCTCGTAGAGAGAGGCCAGCTCTTCTACCTGCTTCAGGACCCCTTCCCGCCTCTTCTTGAGCTCTTCGGCGAGGCGTCTTCTCGTCCTCAGAAGCAGGAAGGCCCTCGCTTCGTGCCAGAAGATGGCCCGGCGGTCGTGGAAGAGGAGGGCGATGTAGCCGGTGGGCGGGGCGATCAGGGTGACGGCGAGGCCGATCCAGCCGTTCAGGTAGTGGCCGGCGAGCCAGCCTTCGGCGATCCAGGCGAGGGGGAGGAAGAGGAAGGAGCCGAAGACTTTGTAGGTGGCTTTCTGGTCGCGGTCGCGGATGACCCTTTTCACGAGCTCCCCCACCAGACGGTAGGCGGGGTAGTTGAGGACGGTCCCCACCGCCGCCAGGGGGAGGTGCACGAGGAGGCGCAGCAGGGTGTGGCCGATGAACTTCAGGACCGGCGAGGGGGGGTAGGCCGCTCCCACCTGATCGTCCCGGAGGTCGAAGGCGCGGAGGAGGTCGTCGTACTCCTTGACGCACTGGGCCGCGGCGGCCACCTTCTCGGGATGGCTCTCCCGCATCTCCCCATACCCCTCCAGGAAGGCGCGGCGGAAGGCGTACCCCTCGGCGAGGCTCCCCCGCGTCGGCAGCTCGGCGGCACGGTGGCGGTAGAGGTCCGCGGCGCGGGCGATCAGCCGGGCGTCTTCCCAGGTCTCGTAGTTGAGGGTGACCTCTTTCAAGGCGTCGTCGATGCGGGCGGTCAGGGCGCGGGCGGCGGCCACGGGGTCCTGGGCGTCGAGGGCGATCTCCGGCGCCGGGTCGACCGGCTCCCCCACCTGCAAGAGGACGCGGGAACGGAAAGTGTGCTTGGAGTCGAAGAGGAGGCCGACGGGGACGATCCGGACACCGGTGCCGGGGAACTTCCGCTCGGCTTCCAGGGTAATGCGCGCGGCGCCGGTCTTCAGCGGCTTGAGCGAGGGCTCACTGTGGCTCGTCCCCTCGGGGAAGAGGGCGAGCGAGCCCCCACTGGCCAGCAGCTCATGGCAGCGGGCGAAGGTGTCGGCGTTCTTGGTGAGGTCGGACCCCTCGTCCTGCCGGCGGTAGACGGGGATCGCCTGCGCCACGTCGAGGAACGGGCGGACGAACGGGTTCTTCCACAGAGTGCTCTTGGCGAGGAACCGCGGCGTCACCGGCAGCGGCCCATACAGCAGGGCCGGGTCGATCAGGCCGTTGCCGTGGTTCGCCACCAGCACCAGCGGCCGGCCGCGCGGGATGCGCTCCGCCCCGGCCACCTCGACCTCGCGGAAGAAGGCCTTGAGGATCAGGCGCACGAACGCCCGGAGGAAGCGGTCGGCGGGCCGCATTCCCCTCTCTCCCGGCGGCCCGGGGGGGAGGCTGGGAGAGAGGGGGTAGGGGGAGTGAGGGTCCGGCTCGGCGGCCATGATCGGTTTTTGGGCTCTCCGGCACCTCTTCATTGAAGAGAGGCGCCCTTTGTGGTGTGGAGTCGCCGGGTACGTTGCAAGATCTTGCGCACTCTGTCAATCGGCGCTTCGGAAATTTGGGGCTGTGCTACCCTCGTTGACAAGCAAACTGGCAGCGCCGGCCGGCATGAACGGACCCGGCGACAGGAGACAAATCGATGGCCATCAACAACCCTGTACCCGCTAAGAAGAGCACGCTCGATACCGTGGCGAACATCGCCATCATCCTCGTCTGTGCGATCGCGGCCGTGGTGCTGGTCCGCAACCAGTTCTTCCCCAGGACGCAGGCGCCGGGGGGAATGCCGCAGGTCGAGAAGGGCGAGCAGTATGACCAGCTCAAGGCAGTGGTGCCCGCCGGCAGCAACCGCGCCCTGGTGGTGGCGGTCGCTCCCGGATGCCACTTCTGCAACGACAGCATCCCCTTCTACAAGAACCTCATCGACCAGCGGAACCAGAAGAACTCGGACGTCAAGTTCATCGCCGCGGTCCCCGCGAACGAGAAGCCGGAGGAGGCGCAGAAGCTGGTCTCCGAGGAGTCGCAGAAGTTCGCCGCCGGCGGCGCCCAGCCGGACGGCATGGTGAACCTCGACTTCGCCGCCATCAAGGTGCCCGGCACCCCCACCCTGATGCTGGTGGACAACACCGGCAAGGTCCTCGACGTCTGGGTCGGCAAGCTCGACCCGAAGGCCGAGCAGAAAGTTTTGAAGACGCTGTAGGAACGGCGCTCTTCAGGGCTCCCTCGCCTGACGGCACCCTGCCCTTCGAAGCCTCACCCCCTGGCCCCCTCTCCACGCGGTGGAGAGGGGGAAGCTGGTTCCAGAATCTTTTCGATTCAGACAAGTCTCCCCGACACGCGCCCTCCCTCTCCACGGAGTGGAGAGGGACCGAGGGTGAGGATTCGAAGGGCACCCGTTCCGAGTTTCCCCGCCCTCTCTGGCACTCCTCTTGCTTCGGCAACGGCCGAGGGCAATGGCGCCTGTATGGAAAAAAGGAGTGCATCATGGAGATCGATTCCCTCAGGAAGCTCTACGTCGACGAGCTCAAGGACCTTTACAGCGCGGAGAAGCAGATCCTCCAGGCGCTGCCGAAGATGATCAAGAAAGCCCAGAACGAGCAGCTCAAGAAGGCCTTCGAGGATCACCGCCAGGTGACCGAGATGCAGGTCGAGCGTCTGGACCGCGTCTTCGAGATGCTCGGCAAAGCCGCCCGCGGCAAGAAGTGCAAGGCGATGGAGGGGCTGATCGAGGAAGGCAAGGAGATGATGCAGGAGGACATGGAGCCCGAGGTGATGGACGCCGCCCTGATCGCGGCCGCTCAGCGTATCGAGCATTATGAGATCGCCGGCTACGGCACGGTGCGCACCTACGCCCAGGTCCTCGGCGAGAAGGAGCACGCCAAGCTCCTGCAGCAGACCCTCGACGAGGAAGGGAACACGGACAAGCTGCTCACCCAGCTCGCCGAGAGCTCGATCAACGTCGAAGCCGCCGTGGAGGCTTGACGCTTTTGTAGGGAAACCGCAGGGGCGCCCTTCCGGGCGCCCCGCCACCTCCAGGGCGGCCATGCGGAGGGTGTGATAGTTTCACCGGCCGGACGATGGCCCACCTCCCCTCACACAAGCACGGGACTCGCGACCTCCTCGGGCTCTCTCTGGGCGCCCTGGGGATCGTCTATGGCGACATCGGCACGAGCCCCCTCTACTCGATGCGCGAGTGCTTCCACGGCGAGCACTCGGTCGTTCCCACCCACGACAACGTGCTCGGGGTGCTGTCGCTCGTCTTCTGGGTGCTCATCGTCGTCATCTCGATCAAGTACCTGATCTTCGTCATGCGCGCCGACAACCGGGGCGAGGGGGGGATCCTGGCGCTGATGGCGCTGATCCCGAAGAAGCTCCGAAGGGTCGGCCCGGAGGGGCACTGGGTGCTGGTGGCGCTCGGCCTCTTCGGCGCCGCCCTGCTGTATGGCGACGGCATGATCACGCCGGCCATCTCGGTGCTCTCGGCGGTCGAGGGGCTCTCGGTGGCGACGCCGTTCTTCACCCCCTATGTCGTGCCGATCACGATCGGCGTCCTGCTCGTGCTGTTCGTGATCCAGCGGCGCGGCACGGCCGGCATCGGCGCCCTGTTCGGCCCGGTGATGATCCTCTGGTTCCTGGTGCTGGCGGTGCTCGGCGTCCTGTGGACCCTGCGCTACCCCGCGGTGCTCGGCGCCGTCAACCCCTGGCACGCGGTGCGGTTCTTCCTGGAAAACCGGTGGCGTGGCTTTCTCGTCCTCGGCTCGGTCTTCCTGGTGGTCACCGGCGGCGAGGCCCTCTACGCCGACATGGGGCACTTCGGGCGGCGGCCGATCCGGCTGGCCTGGTTCACCGTCGTGCTCCCCTGCCTGCTGCTCAACTATTTCGGCCAGGGGGCGCTGCTGCTGACTCACCCCGACGCCGCCAAGAACCCCTTCTTCGAGATGTCGGCCCGGCTCGGCACCTCCTGGCTGCTCTACCCGATGGTCGTGCTCTCGACCTTCGCCACGATCATCGCCTCGCAGGCGGTGATCTCCGGCGCCTTCTCGCTCACCCGCCAGGCGGTGCAGCTCGGCTACATCCCGCGGATCGCGATCATCCACACCTCGCGCAAGGAGATCGGCCAGATCTACATCCCGTCGGTCAACTGGCTGCTGATGCTCGCCACCTTCGCGCTGGTGTTCGGGTTCCAGAAGTCGACCCACCTGGCCGCGGCCTACGGGGTGGCGGTCACCGCGACGATGGTGATCACGACGATCCTCTTCCACGTCGTCGAACGCCAGGTCTGGGGTTGGAAGCGGGCGGCTGTGGTACCGGTGACCGCCTTCTTCCTGATGATCGACAGCTCGTTCTTCGGCGCCAACATCATCAAGGTGGAGGACGGCGGCTGGTTCCCGCTGCTGGTCGGCATCGCGGTCTATGCGCTGATGGCCACCTGGAAGAAGGGGCGCCAGATCCTCACCCAGCGGCTGCAGGAGGACTCCCTGCCGCTCGAGAGCTTCGTGGCGCAGGTCAAGCCGGACTCGCCGCACCGGGTCCCCGGCACCGCGGTCTTCCTCGCCCGCGACCCCAACGGCACCCCTCCGGCGCTCCTCCACAACCTCAAGCACAACAAGGTGCTGCATTCCAAGGTCGTGGTGCTGACCCTGCTCACCGAGGAGTTCCCCGTGGTGGGGGCCGACGAGCAGATCGAGATCCAGCCGCTGGGCAAGGAGTTCTACCGGGTCCTCGCGCACAACGGCTTCATGCAGACCCCGGAGGTGCCGGAGGTGCTGGCCCTGCTGCGGGAGAAGGGGCTCGACCTCAACCTGATGTCGACCACCTTCTTCCTCAGCCGCGAGACCCTGATCCCCAGCAAGGCGCCCGGCATGGCCCTCTGGCGCGAGAAGCTGTTCACCGTCATGATGCGCAACGCCCAGCGCCCGACCGACTTCTTCCGCATCCCCGCCAACCGCGTGGTGGAGCTGGGATTGCAAGTACGCCTGTAGAAGGCTGCCGCGGGGGAGCCCGTCCGGACCATGACGCATTCATCCACATCCAAAACCGGCAAGGGCTACCTGTTCGCCCTCTCCCTCGGCGCCCTGGGAGTCGTCTATGGCGACATCGGCACCAGCCCGCTGTACGCGCTGCGCGAGTGCTTCCACGGCGAGCACGGCATCGCCCCCAGCCATGACAACGTGCTGGGCGTGCTGTCGCTGGTCTTCTGGGCGCTGATCATCGTCATCTCCATCAAGTACCTGGTCTTCGTCATGCGCGCCGACAACCGGGGCGAGGGAGGGGTCCTGGCGCTGACCGCCCTGGTGCCCCACGACCTGCGCGAGCACGCGCTCGAGAGGCGATGGCTGCTGACCGCGCTGAGCCTCTTCGGCGCCGCCCTGCTCTACGGCGACGGCATGATCACCCCGGCGATCTCGGTGCTCTCGGCGGTCGAGGGGCTGGAGACGGCGACGCCGTTCTTCAACCCCTACGTGGAGCCGATCACGATCGCCGTCCTGTTCGCGCTGTTCGTCATTCAGCGGCGCGGCACGGCGGGGATCGGGAAGCTTTTCGGGCCGGTGATGATCCTCTGGTTCGTCACCATCGGCGTCCTCGGCATTCTCTGGGTGATCCGCGTCCCCTCCGTGCTGGCGGCGGTGAACCCCTGGCACGCGGTGCGGTTCTTCCTGGTCAACCGGGGGCACGGCTTCCTGGTGCTCGGCTCGGTCTTCCTGGTGGTCACCGGCGGCGAGTCGCTGTACGCGGACATGGGTCACTTCGGCCGCCGCCCGATCCGGATCGCCTGGTTCGCGCTGGTGCTCCCCTCCCTGCTGCTCTGCTACTTCGGCCAGGGCGCCCTGCTGGTGACCCATCCGGACGCCTCCGCGCAGCCTTTCTATGAGACGGTGCGGCGGCTCGCCCCCGGGATGCTCTATCCGATGGTCGTGCTCAGCACGGCGGCGGCGATCATCGCCTCGCAGGCGGTGATCTCGGGCGCCTTCTCGCTGACCCGCCAGGCGGTGCAGCTCGGCTACATCCCGCGCATCGCGATCGTCCACACCTCGAACGAGGAGATCGGCCAGATCTACATCCCGGCGATCAACTGGGTGCTGATGATCGCCACCTTCGGGCTGGTGCTCGGGTTCCAGAAGTCGACCAACCTGGCGGCGGCCTACGGCGTGGCGGTGACGAACGCGATGATCATCACCACCCTGATCGGCTACGTGGTCGCCCGCCACCGCTGGAAGTGGAGCCGGCTGGCGGTGGCGCCGGTGGCGCTCGCCTTCCTGTTCATCGACAGCTCGTTCTTCGCCTCGAACATCATCAAGGTCCCCGACGGCGGCTGGTTCCCGCTGCTGGTGGGGATCGCCGTCTACACCCTGATGTCCACCTGGAAGCGCGGACGGCAGATCCTGGTCGAGCGGCTGGCGCAGGACTCCCTGCCGCTCGAGAAGTTCGTGGAGGGGGTCCGGCCGGACTCTCCGATCCGCGTGCCGGGAACGGCGATCTTCATGTCCCGCGATCCCGCCGGCGTGCCCACCGCCCTGCTGCACAACCTCAAGCACAACAAGGTGCTGCACTCGCGGGTGATGGTGCTGACGATGATCACCGAGGAGGTGCCGGCGGTGCCGCCCGAGGAGCGGCTGGAGGTCCAGCCGCTCGGCAAGGAGTTCTATCGCGTGATCACCCACTACGGGTTCATGCAGAACCCGGGGGTGCCGGAGGTGCTGGAGCTGCTGAAGGAGAAAGGGATCGAGCTCGACGAGATGTCGACCACCTTCTTCCTCAGCCGCGAGAACCTGATCGCCAGCAAGGAGCCGGGCATGGCGATCTGGCGCGAGAAGCTGTTCGTCCTGATGGTCCGCAACGCCCAGCGCCCGACCGACTTCTTCCGCATCCCCGTCAACCGGGTGGTCGAGCTGGGGATGCAGGTCCGGCTGTAGGTGCCGCGATAGGGCGCCCCCTCAGTGCACCTCGCCCATCAGCCGCTTGAGCGGGCGGATCAGGACGACGGCGATCAGGGTGAAGAGCATGCAGACCCCGAAGACGGCGCCGAAGATCCAGGGCAGGGGAAATTTCTCGAACACGCCCGCCACCCGGCCGCCGATGAAGTTGCCGAGGGCCGAGGCGAGGAACCAGACCCCCATCATCTGGCTCACCACCCGCGCCGGCGCCAGCTTGGTCATCGTCGAGAGGCCCACCGGGCTCAGGCAGAGCTCGCCGATCGTGTGCAGCAGGTAGACGGTGAGCAGCCACATCGGCGTCACCTTGCCGCTGGCGGGTCCGGAGGCCAGGGCGGCGCCCACCATGACCAGGAAGCCGGCCCCCACGAAGAACAGGCCGTAGGCGAACTTGGTCGGGCTTGACGGCTCGCGGCGGCGCCGGCCGAGAGCGACCCAGAGCCAAGCGAAAACCGGCGCGAGCATCCAGAGGAAGGCCGAGTTGACCGACTGGAACCAGGAGGGGGGGTACCGGAAGCCGAGGATCGTGTCGCGGGTGAAGCGGTCGGCGAACAGGTTGAGGGTCGATCCCGCCTGCTCGAAGGCGGACCAGAACAGGGAGGCGAAAAGGAAGAACGCCAGGATCGCCCACAGGTGCTTGCGCTCCTGGGGCTCCCACTTCTGATTGAACAGATAGACGAAGTAGAGGATGGGGACGAGCGGCAGCAGGTAGCTCATCACGTCGGTGACGGCGAACGGCTGCACCCAGAGGATGACGGCGAGCAGCGCGGTGACGGCGCCGCCGATCAGGAGGTTGCGGCGATCGCGGACGCGGGTCACGGCGTCGGTGGAGGGAGCCAGGCCGGTGGTGCCCAGGCGCCGCCCGCCGAGGACGTACTGGATGACCCCCAGCGTCATGCCCACCGCCGCGGCGCCGAATCCCCAGTGCCAGCAGCTCTTCGGATCGAGCCCGTGACCCTGGAGGAAGGCGCGGAACTGGACGCTCTGGGCGAGGAAGCCGCAGACCAGAGGGGCGGCGAAGGCGCCGATGTTGATGCCCATGTAGAACACCGAGAAGCCGGCGTCGCGCCGCGTGTCCTCGGGGCCATAGAGCCCGCCGACCATGGTGCTGATGTTCGGCTTGAGCAGGCCGGTGCCGCAGATGATCAGGAACAACCCGAGAAAGAAGAAGGGAGTGCTGCGGACGGTCAGGCTCACGTGTCCGAGGGCGATCACGATCCCGCCGATCAGCACGCTGCGCCGCTGGCCGATGAGCCGGTCGGCGATCCAGCCACCCGGCAGCGCCGTCAGGTAGACCAGCGAGGTGTAGAGGCCATAGATCGGCCCCGCCTTCTCCGTGCCCCACGCCAGCCCGCCCACGGCCGCCGGGGCGGTCATGAAGAGGAGGAGGATGGCGCGCATGCCGTAGAAGCTGAACCGCTCCCACATCTCGGTGAAGAAGAGGGTCGAGAGGCCCCGAGGGTGCCCGAAGAACCCTCCCAACTCGGGGACGACGTTGCCGGCGCTCGTGCCGGTCGCCGGATTGGCGATTTCCAGATCAGGGGTCTTGACCATGAGCACCACCTAAAAAAAGGTTGATCTTGCCTGCCTTCGATTCGAGAATCGCGAGCTTACCGCACCAGGGCGCAGCAGCAAGCCCAGTGCCACCCGATCTCGCGCCGGGACGGAGCCGGCCTCCGTCTTTTTCTGAGGACGGCACCGTATGCGGGACCGTTCACTCCAGAGGTCGATCACGGACCGGAAAACCCTCCTCCTCCTATAGAGAGCGGCATGGCACCCCCCTTGCGATATCTCCTTGACGGTTACGAGCTTCACCCATCTGACCCGCGGCAGCACATCGCCGCGCGGCACCCCGGGGGAAGTCGGGCGCCCCCGCCCGGCTTCCCTCCCCTCCTCAATATCTCCATCAACATCAACGCGGCGTAGAATCGCGGCCTGTCGCCGAAGGACTCTGAAGGAGATCGCCATGGCCTCACCCGATCCGCTCTCTCCGCTGCGCGACTCGATCGCCGAAGTCGACCGCGCCCTGCTCGAGCTGCTGCGCCGCCGCATGGACCTCGCCGCCGAGGTGGGCCGCGTCAAGGCCGCCGCGGACCTGCCCGTGGTGGTGCGCGACGTCGAGGACCGGGTGCTCGGCCGCGCCCGCCAGCACGCCGAGGCCTGCGGAGTCTCGGAAGAGGTGATGGCGGAGGTCTTCCAGGGGATCATCCGGGGCTCGGTCGAGCGACAGTACCGGGTGGGGATCTCGCTGCGCGAGCAGCGCGGCGAGCGGGTGCTGATCGTCGGCGGCGCCGGCGGTATGGGCGGCTGGTTCCGCGGCTTCCTCGAGCTCGCGGGGCACAGCGTGGACCTCACCGATCCCACGCTCGGCACCCTCCCCCGCGCGCCGGGACGCTTCGCCTCCTTAAGCGAGGTGGCGGACCTCGACGCCTACGCCGCCATCCTGGTCTCGGTGCCGCTCGGCCGCACCGCCCAGGTGCTGGCGGAGGTGGTGGCGCGGGAGCCGCGCGGGCTGGTAGTGGAGATCGCCTCGATCAAGGACCCGCTCTCGCCGGCCCTGGCGCGGGCCCGCGACCGCGGGGTACGGGCGTTCGCCCTCCACCCGATGTTCGGACCCAGCAAGTCGCTCTACGAGCCGCTGACCTTCGTGCTCGCCGCCCAGGGGGACCCCGCGGCCGAGAAGAAGGAGCTGGCGCCGCTGCTGACGCACCCCTACACCAAGCTGGTGGCGGTCCCCTTCCCCCATCACGACCGCTTGATGGGCTGGCTCCTGGGGCTCGCCCACCTCTCGAACATCCTGTTCGGAGCCGCCATCGCCCGCTCGGGAGTGGAGGCGGACGAGCTCCACGCCTGCGCCTCGACGACGTTCACCCGGCAGGCGACGACCGCGGGGTTCGTGCTCTCGGAAAATCCGGACCTCTACCTCGATATCCAGAATCTCAACCCGCACCGGCACGAGGTCTACGCCGCGACCCGCGAGGCGCTCGGCCAGATCGAGCGGCTGGTCGAGGAGCGCGACCGCGAGGGGTTCCGGCAAACCTTCGACGCCGCCCTGCGGGCGCTGACGCGGGAGCGGTAGGAGGGGGAAGGAGGAGCACGGACGAACAGGGACAAACACGGACCCACACGGACAGCAAAGAGCGGGGCCCCTTGTCCGTGCGTGTTTGTCCGTGTGGGTCTGTGCTCGTCCGTGGTGCCTTCCTAGCTCTTCTTGGCGGCCTTCTTCGCCGGAGCAGGCTTCTTCGCGCTCGCCGCCTTCTTGGCGGGCTTGGCCGCCTTCTTCTCGGCCTTCGCCTCGCCGGAGGCGGCGGGCTTGGCGGCCGGTGCGTTCTTCTTGCGGACCACGGCGGCGATCCCCGCCGCGGCGGCGGCTACGCCGGCGACCGCGGCCGCGGCCGACGCGAGGACGGTCTTGCGGCTCGCGGCGGGCTTCTTGGCGGACGGGGTCGGCGGAGCGGTCTTATCGGACGGCTTCTTGCTCGAGGCCATGGAAAGCTCCTTTCTGGAGAGCCAAACGACAACAGTTCCTGCTGCCGCGGCTTACAGCAAGAAACGTGCACACTCGCTTCAGGAGCCGCCGAGCGCCTGGGCGAGATCCTCGATCAGGTCATCCGGGTGCTCGAGGCCGATCGAGACGCGGATCAGCTCCGGCGGCGTACGCGAGCCGGGTCCCTCGCTGGTGGCGCGGTGCTCGATCAGGCTCTCGACGCCGCCGAGCGAGGTGGCGCGGGTGAACAGGCGCGCGCGGCCGACCGCCTCGAGGGCCGCCTCCCGCCCCCCCGCCACCCGGAAGGAGAGCATGGCGCCGAAGCCTGACATCTGGCGCCGGGCGATCTCGTGCCCGGGATGGGAAGGGAGCCCCGGGTAGTGAACCACGGAGACCGCCGGGAGGGTCTCCAGGGCGCGGGCGACGGCGAGGGCTCCCGTGCTCTGGGCCGCCATCCGGCAGGCGAGGGTGCGCACGCCGCGCAGGACCAGCCAGTCGTTGAACGGCGCGGCGACCGCCCCCAGGATATGGCGCAGGTGGCCGACCCGCTCCCAGAGCGGATCGCGGCGAGCGAAGACGAGGGCGCCCCCCTGGACGTCGCTGTGACCGCCGAGGTACTTGGTGGTCGAGTGGAGGACGACGTCGGCCCCGTGCTCGATCGGACGCTGGAGCACGGGGGTGGCGAAGGTGTTGTCCACCGCCACCAGGGCTCCGGCCTGGCGGGCGAGGGCGGCGGCACCCGCCAGATCGACCACGTTGAGCAGGGGGTTGGACGGCGTCTCCAGCCAGACCAGACGGGTCTCCGGACGGATCGCCGCCGCCAGCGCCGCGAGGTCCCCCATGGCCACGAAGTCCGACCGGATCCCCCAGTTGGGGAGGACCTCCCCGGCGGCGGCGCGGAAGCCGTAGTAGACGTCGTCCGGAAACAGGACGTGGGAGCCCGGCGGCAGAGCCTGGAGCAGGGCGATCCCGGCCGCCATCCCGGAAGCGAAGACCAGCGCCGCCTCCCCCCCCTCGAGGGGGGAGAGGGCGTCCTCGAGCTGCTCCTGGGCGGGGTTCGACTCGCGGATGTAGGTATGGCCGCCGATCGGGACGCTCTCCGGATCGCGGGCGAAGGTAGTGGAGAGATAGATGGGCGGAGCCACCGAACCGGTCGCGGGATCGATCCGGTGGCCAGCGTGGACCGCGAGGGTCTCGAATCGCATCAACGGCTCTTTTGCGCGCAGCTCCGGAGGGCGTCTCCCTGACCGCCCGAAAGGGAGCCCGCCTTGCCGAGGCTATCGGCGAGGCGGCCGACACAGCTCACGAAGGCGTCGTGGCCGTTCGCGTCGACCTTGCAGTCGGCGATCTGGTCGGAGATCCGGCAGCCGTCCGAGAACACCGTGTTGACGACGCCCGAGTCGCAGCCGTCGATGATCACGGTCGGGTTGCTCGACGAGCCGATGCACTGATCGACGCCATCCGCCACGCCGTCCTTGTCGGAGAACCACCCGATGTCGGTCAACTGCTGGCGGGTCAGATCAGGGTCGTGCGTGAGGTCGCCGTTGATCGACGGCTCCATCAGCAGGTTGGGGAAGGCGACCGGGTCCCAGTGCGAGTACGACGAGCCGAGGGCGACCGGGTTGGGGGCGTAGAGGAGCACCCGTCCCTGGGCGTCGGCGCCGGCGCGGATGCGCGGGTTGACGCCGATCGTCGCCTGCGCCTTGCCGCGGGTCGCCTTGGCCCGCAGCTTGTTGCCGTCGGCCAGGCTGATCCGGACCGCGGGGATGGTGATGCTCGGATCGGTGCCGGAGATCCCGGAGGGCGGACTGCCGGCCACGTTGTCCGCGACGATCACGCCGATCGCGCCGGCGTCCTGGGCGTTCTTCACCTTGACCACGAAGTCGCAGGTGCCGCGGTCGATCAGCGCGATCTTGCCGCGGAGGCTGGAGGAGATCGCCGAGCAGCCATCCGTCGCGGTCGATCCGCCGCCGGGGCCGTCCTCGTCCGCGTCCTTGGCCAGGAGGACGTTGCCCTTGACCCCCGGCGAGGTGAGAGGCGCGCCGAAGGTGGCGGTGCCGACGGCGAAGCTGCCCAGGGAGGCCGGCACGTTGACCGTCACCAGCGGCGTGCCCGACTGCAGCACGTGCGGCGCGGCGGCGCTGACGTTCTTGCCGATCCAGACCACGTGGTTGGTGTCGATGGTGGCGGCCCTGCGCTGGGCGTCCTTCAGCTTGGGCCAGGCCTTCTTGAAGGTGGTGCTGTAGGTATAGGTGCCGTAGACGTCCGGATAACCCTGGAGCTGGGCGCCGGTCGTCTTGTCATAGTAACCGGCGAAGCCCAGGCCGTGGGCGAACTCGTGGAGCAGCACCGTCACCAGATCGATGTTGCTGCCATGGTTGCCGTCGAGGCCGTAATACCAGCCGAGACTCGGCAGGCAGCTCGCCTTCCCCAGGTCGCTGTTGAACACGGCGACGATGTCGTCCGCGTTGGTGTTCGGGTCGCCGGGGGACAGGTCGTCGCCCGCCATCTTGTTGGCGAGCGCCACCGGGTACCAGGTGTTGTGGAGCTCGGCGTGCGGAAAGTTGCCGAAGAGCTGGATCGTCGACGCCGCGCCTAGCGTGCCGCTGGTCGCCGAGCAGGGCAGGGCCTGGAAGGCCGACTGGATGTTGATCGTCACCGGACTGTTCAGGATGGCTCCCCAGAGGTCGGCGGCATACTGGAAGGCGATGAGCCGCTGCTGGCCGACCGTGGTGCCGGAATTGCCGCCGACCGGCGTCGCCGGCGCGGGATCGTTGAAGCCGACACCCGCCGCGTTGGTGTTGACGATGACGATCTCGGCGGCGGCGAAGGACGGGCCCGCGAGCAGCAGCGCGGCGAGAGCGAAGAGCTGGACGCTCCGGTACGATCTGGTCATGAACATCCCTCCGTGTTACGGGGTACCTTGAGAAATCATTATACCGCAGGGCTTCCCGTGGATTGAGTGAAGGAGTGGAATGAGAAAAGGGCCGGCGCTCGCGCACCGGCCCTGGCAGCTCTACGACGAGGCGAGCGAGTTATCCAAGTGGATTAATGGCTCGCGTGCGCCGCGCAGCTCTGGATGGCGCCCTTCTGGTTGGCCGAGATGGCGCCCTGATTCTTGAGCGTGTCGGTGAGGTGCGCGACGCAGCTCACGAACGCGCCATGATTGCGCGCGCCGACCGCGCAGTCGTTGATCTGGTCGGTGATGCGGCAGCCGGTGGCGAACGTGGTGTTGGCCACGCCCGAGTTGCAGCCGTCGATGACCACGGTCGCGCTACGGGAGGAACCGATGCACTGGTCGACGCCGTCGGCGACGCCGTCGCCGTCGGAGAACCAGCCGATGTCGATCATCTCCTGGCGGGTCAGGTCGACGCCGTGGGTCAGGTCGCCGTTGATCGCCGGCTCCATGAGCAGGTTGGGGAAAGCGATCGGATCCCAATGCGAGATCGACGAGCCGGAGACCACCGGATCAGGGGCGTTGAGGAGCACCCGTCCGGCCGGGTTGGCGCCGGCGCGGACGGCGAGGTTGATGCCGAGCGTGACGTTGACCGTGCCGCTGGCGAGCGCCGCCTTGAGGGCATTGCCGTTGGCCAGGCTGATCCGGACCGACGGGATGGTGATGGTGGCATCGACGCCGGACATGCCGGCCGGCGGGCTGCCGGCCACGTTATCGGCGATCAGCACGGCGGTGGCGCCGGCGTCCTGCAGGTTCTTCACCTTGATCGCGAAGCCGCAGGTGCCGCGGTCGACGAGGCCGATCTTACCGGTGAGGTTGGTGGTGATGGTCGAGCAGCCGTCCGTGGTCGACGGGCCCGCGGCGTCCGCCGCGTCGAAGCCGACGAGGAGATCGCCGGTCACGCCCGGCGAGGCGAGGAGCGGGCCGAAGGTCGCGGTGCCGACCCGGTAGCTGCCCAGGGCGGGCGCGTTGACCGTCACCAGCGGCGTGCCGAACTGCAGCACATTCGGCACCGCGGCGGTGACGTTGATGCCGCTCCAGACCACGTTGTTGGTGTCGATGGTCGCGGCCTTCCGCTGGAGATCCGTCATCTGCGGCCAGGCCTTGTTGAAGGTGGTGCTGAAGGTGTAGGTGCCGTAGACGTCCGGGAAGCCGGCGAGCTGCGTGCCGGTCGACTTGTTATAGAAGCCGGAGAAGCCCAGACCGTGGCCGAACTCGTGGAGCAGCACCGTCACCAGGTCGATGTTGGTGCCGTGGTTGGTGTCCAGGCCATAGTACCAGCCGATCCCGGCGAGGCAGTTGGGCTGGCCGAGGTTGCTGTTGAAGTTGGCGATGATGTCGTTCGTGTTGCCTTGGCTCGGGTCCGCAGCGAGGTCCTCGCCGGCCAGCTTGTTGGCCAGGGCCACGTGGTACCAAGTGTCCAGGAGCTCGGTGTTCGGGAAGTTGCCGAAGACCTGGATCGCGCCGGCCGAACCCAGGGTGGCCGCGGTCGCCGTGCAGGCGAGCGGGGTGAAGGACGCCTGGATGTAGATCGGAACCGGGCTGCTCAGGATCGAGCCCCAGGCATCGGCGGCGTACTGAAAGGCGTTCAGCCGCTGCTGGCCGACGGTGGTGCCGGGGTTGCCGCCGACGGGAGCGGCGGGAGTGGTTTCGTTGAAGCCCACGCCGGGAGCGTTGGTGTTGACGATGATGATCTGGGCGGCGCCGAAGACGGGGCCGGTGAGCAGGAGGGCGGCGATGGCGAAGAGGCCGAGGAGTTTGGTGGTCTTCATGGTGTTTTACTTGTTCTCGAAGGCCGGGGCGGCGGTTAGAACGGCATTGGCATCGGCGGCACTGTCAACGCAGACCTCGCGGACGGAGCCATCCGGCTGCACCTGCGCCATGGAGATGTTCAGGTACGAATTGGAGAGGTCGACCGACATCGTGCCGTCCGCGAACTGCTTCAGCTCCGGCTTGACGGCCGAGGCCTTGGTCATTTCCTGGATGCCGGCGACGAGAGCCTTGCTCTCGGCCGCCGTGGGCTGCCGGATCTTGCCGGTCGCGGGATCGATCGCGACCATCATGCCGGACTGGGCAGTCGGGGCCGGAGCCTTGGCCTGCCGCGCCTTGGCGGCATGAGCCGGAGCCGTCAGGCTCAGCACCGTCGCGGCGGCGAGACCCAGAGCGGCGATACGGACGCCTTTTCCATACGAATTCGTCATAACCATCCTCCCGTTAGGGGTTGCATCGAGGCATGTTCCGGAGAGAGACCAGCACCATGCCGGCCAGCGCTCGCGAAACAGAAGATCCAATCTAAGAAGAAACGAGCCAATGCTTCAGTGCAGGATCCCGTGGAGTTCGGGACACTGGGGTTCAGGTCTGGTACTTTCCAAAGACACCCAGAGACACTCCTGCCGCCGTCCTACGTCCTTCTTCTTTCGGCAACCCGGCTGTCTCTGTGAGACCCGCGGCTTTGCGTCACCGCCTCGCGGCGGCTTTGCCTTTTCGATGTGTGAGATCTGCGAGTTTGGAGTCGAACTTGTCTAATGTCAAGGCTGTTTTTGTAATTCGCTCTACACCAAGCACAACAGGCCCCAGGAGACCGTTATTCCCACAGCCTGAAAAAACCCGAAGAGAATAAGTTCTAATATCGAGTGTTTATATGAATTTGTTAATAAGCTGCAAAGAATAGAAGCTGTTCACCAGCGTTTTATTCCCTACCAGGGCCGCCGGTCCAGAAATCTGGCTGGTAAAAAATTCAACCCGATCACAGCAGCTCCACCTCATACTGCCTCTCGTGGAGCGCTTGGCGCAGCTCGTCGATGTGCCCGGCGTTCCGGGTCTCCAGGGTGACGTCGACCTGGGCCTCCCAGAAGCCGGCGTGCATGAAGACCCGGTCGTGCTGGATGCGCACCACGTTGCCGCCGTGCTGGCCGATCACCTGGAGCAGCTCGGCCAGCGCCCCGGGACGGTCCGGGACATGGGTACGGACGCGCACCAGGCGCCGGCTCTCGACGAGGTAACGGTCGATGATGCGCGCGAGCAGGGCGATGTCGACGTTGGCGCCCGAGAGGAGCATGACGACGTGGCGCCCCGCCACGTCGGGGATCCGGTGGGCGGCCATGGCGGCCAGGGTGACGGCGGCGGCCCCCTCGGTGACCGTCTTGCCGGTCTCGACCAGGCGGACCATGGCGGCGCGGATCTCGTCTTCCGAGACGGTGACGACGGCATCCACATAGCGGCGGATGTGCTCGAAGGTGCGCTCGCCGGGTGTCTTGACGGCGATGCCGTCGGCGACCGACCGCTCGGCCGGGCAGACGCGGATCTGGCCGGCCTGGAAGCTCTCGGCCATCGCCGGGGCGGCCACGGTCTGGACGCCGTAGATCCGCACCGACGGCCGCTTCGCCTTGATCGCCGTGGCGACGCCGGAGATCAGCCCGCCGCCGCCGATGGGGACCACCACCACCTCCACCTCCGGTGTCTGCTCGAGGATCTCGAGGCCGATCGTCCCCTGCCCCGCCATCACCTGCTCGTCGTCGAATGGGTGGACGAAGACCAGCCCCCGCTCGCGCTCGAGCCGCCGCGCCTCGTGATAGGCCTCGTCGAAGGTCTCCCCGGCCAGCACGACCTCGCCGCCGAGCCGGCGGGTATTCTCGATCTTGATCAGGGGAGTGGTCACCGGCATGACGATGATCGACGGCACCCCGGCCTGGGTGGCGCTGAAGGCCACCCCCTGGGCATGGTTGCCGGCCGAGGCGGTGATCACCCCCCGCCGGACCTCGTCCGCCGGCAGCCCGGCGATCTTGTTGTAGGCGCCCCGGACCTTGAAGGAACCGGTGAGCTGGAGGGTCTCGTACTTGAACCAGGCGTGCGCGCCCAGCTCCTCGGAGAAGGCCCACGAGCGCAGGCACGGGGTGGGTTGCACGATCCCGCCGATCCGCGCGCGGGCCTCCTCGATGTCTTTGAGAGTGATCAAGACCGGCGGGAGTGTAGCAGGAGAGGAAGGGGAGCTGTAGGGGCGGCCCTGTGTGGCCGCCCTGGGTTGCGGAACAGGGCGGCCACACAGGGCCGCCCCTACGGAATTCCGGTTAGTGCGGGGCGCTCAGGGCGCCGGCGAGCGCCACGCCGGCCTCGGCGTCGACCGTCTCGGGGGCCTGTGCGTAGTTCGCGCGCTGGAGCAGAGCCCCGGCCAGGCTGGAGCGGACCTGCCCCTCCATCCGGCCGTCGAGCTGGACCGCCTTGGCGAAAGCCTCGCGGGCGGCGCCGGTCTCCCCCTTGAGAGTCAGGATGGTGCCGAGCTGGTCGTAAGCGCGGGCCTGGTCCTCGGGAGAGGAGTAGAGGGCCAGGGCCATGCGGGTCACCTGCAGAGCGGCGTTGTACTGCCGGGCGCCGCTGTAGGCGCGGCCGACGCCGAGCAGGCAGTCGGGGCAGGGACCGCCAGCGAGCTCGCTGGCCCGTTCGAACTCGGCCGAGGCCGCCTTGTAATTTCCCTCCTGGACGAGACGCTCACCTCTCTGCATCGCCCGCGCGGCATCCTCCTGAAGGGGGGCGGCATCCTGGGCCCGCGCGGCCGGAGCCAGCGTGAACAGGGCCAGGGCTCCGAGAAGCGGCAGGAGGGGGAAGCTGCTATATTTTGGCGTCATCGTCGGTACTCCTTGTTGTATCTCTAAAAGCTGGGCGGTAAGTCTTCGCTTCGTCTCAATTCCGGGAGCGACCCCGCCAGCCGGGACGCAAAGGGTCAAGAGCAAGGGACGTGCCAGTCTCCGTCAAGAACTTTTCTCCCCCGATCATCGTTAGCATCCATACGACCGGCACCCTCGCCGCCTTCCGTCCGACCTCAGGACTCATTGGACCTCAGGAGATCTCGATGGACCCTCAACTCCGCCAACATTCTCATCGCGCCTCGCGGCTCCTCGCCGGGGCCCTGGCGCTCGCGGCCCTCGCCGCCCCAGCCATCGCTGCCCCAGCGCCGCCCGCCTGGGTGGTGAAGAGCGACCAGAACACCCAGATTCTGCTCGACCAGCTCGCCCGTTTCGCCCCCGAGAGCGCCGGCGAGCTCGGCGTGCCGGGGCTCGACGAGCAGATCCTCGACCGCACACCCGGCTTCGAAGAACGCGCCAAGGCCGCTTCCCGGAAGATGCGGGAGGAGCTGCGCCGCCGGCTGGGCGCGGAGACCGACCCCCGCGTCCGCCAGGATCTAGAGATCCTGATCCAGACCGTCGAAGACGACCAGAAGGGAGGCGAGCTCGGACGCAAGTACAACCTCCCCTACTCCAACGTCACCCAGACGGTCTTCGGGGGCCTCCGCGCCCTGCTCGACGATCAGGTGGAGCCGGCGCGGCGCCCGGCGGCCCTGGTGCGCCTGCGCAAGTACGCCGGCATGGCGCCCGGCACCACGCCGCTGACCCGGCTGACCGAGGACTACACGCGCGAGAAGCTGAAGAACCCCAAGCTGCGCGGCCCGTTCAAGGACCGGATCGAGCGCGACCTCGCCAACAACCAGACGGTGGTCGCCGGCATCGAGGAGCTGTTCAAGAAATACGGCATCGCGGGGTACGAGGAGCCCTACGCGAAGCTCAAGGAGCAGCTCGCCGCCTACGACGATTTCCTGCGCCGGGAAATGCTCCCCCGCGCCGGCAACGACTTCCGCCTGCCGCCGGAGCTCTACGCCTACAGCCTGCAACAGGTGGGGATCGACATGCCGGTCGAGGAGCTGGTGAGGCGCGCCGAGGTGGCCTTCAAGGAGATCCAGAGCGAGATGGCGACCTTGGCGCCGCTGGTCGCCCGCGAGAAGGGGCTCGGCGTCACCGACCTACCGGGGGGTGATCCGCGAGCTCAAGAAGCAGCAGATCACCGGCGACGCCGTCCTCCCCTTCTTCCAGGAGCGGATCAAGGCGCTGGAGGAGATCATCCGGCGCGAGGGGATCGTCAGCCTCCCCGACCGGCCGATGAAGTTCCGGCTGGCGAGCGAGGCCGAGAGCGTGGCGAGCCCCGCTCCGCACATGCAGCCGCCGCGGCTGATCGGCAACACCGGCGAGATGGGCGAGTTCGTGCTGCCGCTGCGCATCCCCGGCGCGCAGGGGAAGGCGAACCTCGCCCTCGACGACTTCACCTACGACGCCTTCTCCTGGCCGGTGACCGCCCACGAGGGGCGACCCGGCCACGAGCTCCAGTTCGCGTCGCTGATCGAGGGCGGGGTCTCGAAAGCGCGGGCGATCTTCGCCATGAACAGCGTCAACGTCGAGGGGTGGGCGCTCTACGCCGAGGCCGAGGTCAAGCCCTACCTGCCGCTCGACGGCCAGCTCGCCGCCCTGCAGAGCCGGCTGACCCGGGCCGCCCGGGCGCTCATCGACCCCGGCCTGCAGAGCGGCCAGATCACGCGCGAGGAGGCGACGCGCATCCTGCGCGAGGACGTCGGCCTCTCGGAGGGAATGGCCCTCCAGGAGGTGCAGCGCTACACCTTCCGCAGCCCGGGGCAGGCGACCGCCTACTTCTGCGGCTACACCCGGCTGATGGAGCTGCGGCAGGAGACCGAGCGCGCCCTGGGTCCGAAGTTCGACCGCAGGACCTACCACGACTTCCTCCTCGCCCAGGGGCTGCTCCCCCCCTCCCTGCTGCGCAAGGCGGTGTTCGAGGAATTCGTCCCGCGGCAGCTCAAGAAATAGCGGTTGACTGGCACTGTTCTTGCTCAAATCTTCCTCAGGCCGCGCTCTGGATCCCGGTCCAGGGCCGTCTTCTTATGCCGTTTGGCGCAGTCCTCATCTTGAAAGGAGAGGAGACATCATGAATAAGAACAGCAAGTACCTCGCCGTGGCCACCACCCTGACCGGCATCCTGATAGTCGGCCCTGCCCTCATCGCCCAGAGCACCTCGGGCTCGTCCGGAGGCGGGTCCATGGATTCACACCCCGGGGCGACACAGTCCACGAGCAGCAGCATGTCGAAAACCACCACGACCATGACCATGACGTCGAAGCTCAGCGCCAGCGACACCAAGTTCATGAAGGAAGCGGCGATGGGCGGCATGGAGGAGGTCGAGCTCGGGCAACTGGCGGCCCAGAAGGCTTCCAGCCCGGAGGTCAAGAACTTCGGCCAGCACATGGTCGACGACCATTCCAAGGCCAACGACCAGCTCAAGCAGCTCGCCGCCCAGAAGGGCGTGACGCTGCCGACGTCGATGTCCGCCTCGCAGAAGCAGGAAATGAACAGGCTCTCCAAGCTCTCGGGCGCCGCGTTCGACAGCGCGTACGTCAGCATGATGGTCAAGGACCACAAGAAGGATGTCGCCGAGTTCCAGAAGGAATCGAAGAACGGGAAGGACTCGGACGTCAAGAGCTGGGCTTCCACGACCCTGCCCACCCTGGAGGACCATCTGAAGATGGTGCAGGACATCCACTCGACGATGATGAAGACCAGCAGCATGAGCCACTCGGGCCACTAGGCATCCCGTCCCCCTGAGGGCGGCCCACGGGCCGCCCTGTTTCCCGCCCCTCCGCTACAATCCCCTGCCATGACCGACGGCTCACTGGACCGGCTCCCCCGGACGCGGGAGGCGATCGAGGCGGGAATCCACGCTGGGCTCCACCTCGGCGCGCAGATCTACGCCTCGCTACGAGGCGAGCCCGTGGCCGACGCGGCCCTGGGCGAGGACCGCCCCGGCGCGCCGCTCACCCGCGCTCATCTGATGCTCTGGCTCTCCTCCACCAAGCCGATCCCGGCGGTGGCCATCGCCCAGCTCTGGGAGCGCGGGCGGCTCGAGCTGGACGATCCGGTGGCGCGGCACATCCCCGAGTTCGCGGCCAACGGCAAGGAGGGGATCACCCTTCGCCATCTCCTCACCCACACCGGCGGCATCCGGCTGCTCGACACCGGCTGGCCCCAGGCCTCCTGGGAGGAGATCGTCGCGAAGATCTGCGCCATGAAGCCGGAGCCCCGGTGGGTTCCCGGGCAGAAGGCCGGCTACCATCAGGCGTCGAGCTGGTTCATCCTCGGCGAGGTGATCCAGCGTGCCGGCGGCCGCCCGTTCTCCGTCTACATCCGCGACGAGATCTTCCAGCCGCTCGGGATGGCCGACTCCTGGATCGGCATGACCCCCGAACGCTACCTTTCTTACCAGGAATCCGGCCGGATCGGGGCGATGTGGAACACCGAGGGGGGCGAGCCGAAGGACCACGGCTGGGACACCGAGGAGCGCTGCGTTCGCCCGAGCCCCGGTGGCAACGGCTACGGCCCCTTGCGTGAATTAGGGCGCTTCTACGAGATGCTGCTCGGGCGGGGCTCCTGGAACGCCCGCCGCATCCTGCTGCCGCAGACGGTCGAGGCCTTCACCACCCCGCACCGGATCGGGATGACCGACGTCACCTTCAAGCACGTGCTGGACTGGGGATTGGGTTTCATCGTCAACTCGATCCAGTACGGAGCGGAGACGGTGCCCTACGGCTACGGCCACCACGCCTCCCCCCGCACCTTCGGCCACAGCGGCTACCGCTCGTCGGCCGGCTTCGCGGACCCGGAGCGCGGCCTCGCCGTGGCGCTGGCCTTCAACGGCACGCCGGCAGGTGACGCCCACGAGCGGCGGATCCGCTCGGTGCTCGACGCGCTCTACGAGGATCTCGGGCTGACCTGAGGCGGGGCTGACCGGGGAAAGGGGGCGGCCACACAGGGCCGCCCTGCACGTCTCAGTACTTCAAGCCGGCTTCTTGCAGGCACCCTTGTAGGCTTCGCGCGCGCCAGCCGTCAGCAGCTCGCACTCATTCGCGTAGGTGGTGCCGTCGCAGCCGCACACCTGCGACCCGCCCGTCGGGCAGGGGCTCTTGACCTTCACGCAGGTGCCGGCAAGGTCGGCGACGTTGCACATGTTGACCGGATACCGGCAGGCCTGCCCCTCCGGGCAACGCAGGCCGGCGATGCCGCCGCACATGGCTCCCTTCTTGTCGGAGCTGGAGCCGGTGCCGGACTGTGCCCATCCGGAGGTTGCCGCACTGACCAGAAGGACGAGGACGAGGAGCGTACACAACCTGACGATCGCATTACGAGCCATGACTCAAGCCTCCTTGAGGAAACCGCGTCGACGGTTGGAACAGCGGGAACGGCGCGGCCAGCCTTTAAGAATAGCTCAAAAGACCACCGAGGAGACCCCCTGCCAGATCCACCAGAGCCCGACGAGGCGGAAGATCCAGAGCAGGTTCCGCACGCCGAGCAGAAAGAAGTTGTGGACCGGGAAGGGGACCTCGAGGGGGGAGTGCTCGCGGGCGAGAAAATATCCGAGGGCGGCCACGTTCACCGTGACGCCGACCACCAGCTTGAACCAGGTGGTGGCGATCGGCACCGGCGCCGGCTGCCCGGCGGCGGAGGCGGCGAGCGCGGTGAGCAGGAAGAGCAGTGGGAGGAAGATCCCCAGCCGCAACGGCCAGCGCCAGGCGTGCAGGAACGAGAAGAACTTCGCCGCCGGCTGACGGTGCTCGGCGCAGCAGCGGGCCGCGACCTTGCGGGCGCCGGAGCGCAGCTCGAGCTCCACGGGCGTCCGCGGCGGGACCCGGTTGCACCAGAGGCATTTGACCGCCAGAACCCGCTCCATGTAAGGCCGGGCGAGGAAGCGGTGAGCGACGATCAGCACCACGCCGCCGGCCAGGCTCAACCCCACCGGCTCCGGGTGGCGCACGAAGAGGAACAGCACCGCCGGGATGAACAGGAAGAGAAGGACGCCGGTCGCGTAGATCGCGAACCGGTTGGGCGCGGATTGAGGGGTGGTCATAGGAAGGGCGGATTATGGCATGAGACGGCGAGCGTGCAGGGCTTCTTCCGCAGGGCGGGTTGGCTTTCGGAACCCCCGCCTTAAGCTGCCGTCCGAGATCCCTCAAAAGGTACTCAGGATGGCTCGCGGCTTGCATTTACGGAACTTCCAGATGATGGCCGAGCTGAGAGCGATCTTACGCGGTGGCGTGAGGAAGGGAGGAGCGGACAGGCTGCCCCCCTCCTGGGAGACGCTGGCGAAGGATTTTCCGGCGGTCGAGCTATGGTGGCCGACGTCCGCGAATGGGAGGGGGCTGCCGAGCCTCCTCGTACCCTCCGCGGAGTGGGAATCCCAATTTTTCAACTTCTACGAGCTGGACGGAGATCTCGATGCCCTCGCGGAGCGTGGCGGGCCGTTCGCCGTGGAGATCCTGGGCGGCGCGCCGCGGATGGCGCGCGAGGTCCTCACCCGCTGCCAGCGGTGGATGGACCGCCGCAACGGCGCCTCGCGCGGCGAGCTCTTCGACCGCGTGCTGAACCGGCACCGGCGGGAGCACGATCTCTCGAAGCCGCTGGTGCGGGCCGATTACAACCATGCCCTGGACACCTGGCAGTGGGCGCTCCGGCTCGATCCGGAGGCGGACCTCGCCGTCCAGCTCGCGGCGCTCCTCCACGACATCGAGCGCCTGGACACCGAGGCGGACCGGCGGATCGAGCACCGCGCGGACGACTACCAGGTGTTCAAGGACGGTCACGCGGCGCGGGGAGCCGAGATGGCGGGGGCCCTCCTCGAAGAGGCCGGCGTCGACACCCAGACGCGGCGGCGGACGGCCCGCCTGATCGCGGGGCATGAGCACGCCGCGGCGCCGGGCGATCCGGACGCCGGGGCGATCGCCCTGCTCAACGACGCCGACGCGCTCTCCTTCTTCTCGCTCAACAGCGTGGGATATCTCGACTACTTCGGGCCGGAGGCGACCCGCCGCAAGGTGGCCTACACCCTGCGGCGGCTCCGCCCGGAGGCCCGCCGGCACCTCGACGGCATCCGCCTGCGCCCCGTTGTATCAAGGGAACTGGAGGCGCTTCTGGAGGAAGTACCGGAGGTCGTGGCATGAAGCTGGTGATCTTCGGGCTGACGATCAGCTCGTCGTGGGGGAACGGCCACGCCACTCTCTGGCGAGGGCTCTGCCGGGCGCTGGCGAAGAGCGGCCACCGGGTCGTCTTCTTCGAGCGGGACGTCCCGTATTACGCCCTCCACCGCGACCTGCGCGAGCTCCCCGGCACCGACCTGCGCTTCTATTCGAGCTGGGAGGAGGTCCTCGCCGCGGCCCGCCGGGAGGTGGCGGACGCCGACGCGGCGATGGTGACCTCCTACTGCCCGGACGGCGTCGCGGCCTCCGAACTCGTGCTCGGGACGGACGGCCCGGTCTCCGTCTTCTACGATCTCGACACCCCGGTCACCCTCGAGCGGCTCAGCGCCGGCGAGAAGGTGCCCTACCTGCCGGCCGAGGGGCTCGGCGGCTTCGACCTCGTGCTCTCCTACACCGGCGGCCGGGCGCTCGACGAGCTGCGCGAGCGCCTCGGGGCCCGCCGGGTGGCCCCGCTCTACGGCAGCGTCGATCCGGAGACGCACCGGCCGGCCGCTCCCGTCCCGGCCTTCCAGGCGGATTTCTCCTATCTCGGCACCTATGCCGCCGACCGCCAGGAGGCGCTCCAGCGGCTCTTCCTGGAGCCGGCCCGGCGGCTGCCGGAGAAGCGGTTCGTGATCGGCGGCGCCCAGTATCCGGTCGACTTCCCCTGGGGGACCAACGTCTGGTTCGTCCGCCACCTGCCGCCGGCGGACCACCCGGCCTTCTACGCCTCCTCGCCCCTCACTCTCAACGTGACGCGGGCGGCCATGGCTGGAATGGGCTACTGCCCCTCCGGCCGGCTGTTCGAGGCGGCGGCCTGCGGCACGGCCGCGCTCTCCGACCGCTGGGAGGGGCTCGACCGCTTCTTCGAGCCGGGCCGCGAGATCTTCACCGCCGGCGGCACGGAGGAGGTCTTCGAGATCCTCTCCCTCCCCCGCCAGGAGATCGACCGGGTCGCCCGCGCCGCCCGCGAGCGGACGCTCGCCGAGCACACGGCGGAGCGGCGGGCGGCGGAGATGGTGGAGATGCTGCGGGTGGGAGTGCCGGCATGAGCATCTGGGGGCTCGTCCCCGCCGCGGGCGTGGGCAGCCGCATCCAGCCGCTCGCCTTCTCCAAGGAGCTGCTGCCGGTGGGCAGCCGCCAGGACGGCGGGACGGAGCGCCCCAAGGCGGTCTCGGAGTACCTCGTCGAGCGGATGATCCTCGCCGGCGCCACCCGGATCTGCTTCACGATCTCCGCCGGCAAGTCGGACATCGTCGAGTACTACGGCGGCAGCATCGGCCCGGCCCACATCTGCTACGTCGTGCAGCCGGAGCCGCAGGGGCTCTGCGACGCCCTGTTCCGCGCCCTGCCGCTGATCGGCGCCGGCGACCAGGTGCTGATCGGACTGCCGGACACCGTCTGGTTCCCGGAGGACGGCCTCTGCCGCCTCGACGCGGACGCGCTCTCCTTTCTCCTCTTCCCCGTCCGCAACCCCGAGCTGTTCGACGCCGTGGTGACCGACGACGATGGCCGGGTGCTCGAGATCCAGGTCAAGCGGCCGGGCGCGTCCAGCTCCTGGGTCTGGGGAGCGTTCCGCATGCCGGCCCAGGTGTTCCACGACCTCCACGCCCTCTGGCGCGAGCGCGAGGGGCGCGACGTCTACGTCGGCACCCTGATCAACGAATGGCTGGCGCGCGGCGGCGTGGCCCGCGGGGTCCGCGCCGGCGAGGCCTATGTAGACGTCGGCACGCTCCACGGCTACCGCGAGGCGATTCAACTTCTGGAGCGGCGCGAGGTGCTGGCGTGATCGAAGCGGTGAAGCTGTGGAACGAGCCGAACAACAAGTCGCACTGGGATTTCGAGATCGATCCCGAATGGAAGCTGTTCGCCCGCATGGCCACGCTGGCGGGCGACGCCGTCCGCGGCGAGAACGGCACCTTGACCCGCGTCCTCGGCGGCATCTCGCCGATCGACGCCAAGTTCGTTATCAACATGAAGGACCAGGGCGTGCTCGACCATGTCGACGCGATCGCCGTCCATGGCTTCCCGCTCGACTGGAACCACTGGCAGATCAACGAGTGGCCCGACCGGCTGGCCGAGGTCCAGGCGCTGACCGACCTGCCGGTCTGGGTGACCGAGGTGGGGGTCTCGAGCTTCGGCGCCGAGGAGGTGCAGGAGTTCGGCCTCCGCCGCACCGCCGAGCTCCTCCTCGGCCGCGCGCCGCGCATCCACTGGTACAGCCTCTACGATCTGCCGCGCGCCTGGCCGGCCACCACCCGCCACCGCGAGGCCGAGGGCTCGTCCTACTACCGGCACTTCTACATGGGCATCCTGCGCGAGGACGGTACCCCCAAGCTCTCCCTCAAGCATTTCTCTGACTTCACGCCCGAGCTCGGCATCTGCCAGTGGTTCCACTTCGAGGACCACCGCCTCGACGATGCCATCCGCTGGCTCCGCCAGCTCGGAGTCAAGCGGCTGCGCACCGGCCTCTCCTGGGCGGACAGCTTCCGCCCGGGCGCCGACGCCTGGTTCGATCACCAGATGAAGGCCCTCGACGAGTTCGACGTCACCATCACCTACTGCTTCACGCCGGAGCACCGCGGCATCCAGCCGCACCACACGAGCCCGCCGCAATGCCTGGAGGAGTACGCGGACTTCTGCGCCCGGATGACGAAGCGGTACGCTTGAATCCGCCGAATCCGCGCGTCCTTGTCGTCGTGGCCCATCCGGACGACGAGACGGTCGGGGCCGGCGCCCTGCTCGCCCGCCTGCCGGACGCCTGGATCCTCCACGCCACGGACGGAGCGCCGCGCGATCCCCGCTTCATGGCGCGGGGCTTCTCCGGGACCCGCGAGGAGTACGCCAGGGCCCGGCGACGGGAGCTGGAGACGGCCATGGCGCTCGCGGGGATCGGACCCGATCGCCTGCTCAGTCTGGGAATCGGGGACCAGGAGGCGGTCTTCGAGCTCCCCCGGCTCGTGGAAGGGATTGCCGAGACCCTCCAGAAAATTCAGCCCGGCAGGATCCTTACCCTCGCCTACGAGGGTGGCCATCCGGACCACGACGCCGTCGCGCTGGCCGTCCGGCGGGCGGCGGCGGGGATCGAAACTTTCGAAATGCCGCTCTACCATGCCAATCCGGGGACGGAGAGAATGACCGTCCAGGAGTTCCTCCCCGGCCCTGACGAGGTACTCCTGATCCTCACCGATGAAGAACGGGATCTGAAACAACGCATGATCCAGTCCTTCGCCACCCAGGAGGAGACCCTCGGCGCCTTTTTGCCCCCCCGCGACGAACGGTTCCGTCCGGCTCCGGCCTACGACTTTACCCGCCCGCCCCACGAAGGGCGCCTGCAGTACGAAATCTGGGGATTTCCGGTCGACGGCGAGCGCTGGAGGGATGCGGCGCGGTCCTCATAAGACGGAACCTGGCGTTCCCTTTGCACGTGCCGTCGTGCGATGTTGGTTGTTGCTGTCGCGTACCCTTTCTCTTCTGTCGGTCCGGATGCGGTAGGTGGAGCGGAACAGATCCTGACGGCTCTCGATGACGCGCTGGTCCAGGCCGGGCACCGGTCGATCGTCATCGCCCGCGAGGGGTCGTCGTGCAAGGGGACCCTGTTGCCGATCCCCTCCCCGAACACCCTTGACGAGCAGGCTCAGGCCCAGGGGCACGTCCACGTCCGGCGGGCGATCGCCGTAGCGCGAGAGCGCTTCCCCGTGGACCTCCTCCACTTCCACGGCGTGGACTTCGCCTCGTATCTGCCGGCGGACGGTCCGCCGGCTCTCGCGACGCTCCACCTGCCGATTCATCTCTACCCCGCGGAAGCGCTGTTCCCGCGCCGGCCCCGGACGTGGCTGCACTGCGTCTCGGCATCCCAGCAGCGCGACTGCCCGCCGCGGGTCCCTCTGCTGCCGCCGGTGCCCAACGGGGTCGATCTCTCGGTCCTGCGGCCCGGCCCGCGCAAGCACCGGTTCGCCCTCTCGCTGGGCCGGATCTGCCGCGAGAAGAATTTCCACCAGGCGCTCGACGCGGCGCGGGAGGCGGGCGTCCCCATCCTGCTCGCCGGCGAGGTGTTCGCCTATGCGAACCACCAGCGCTACTTCCGCGAGAAGATCCGGCCCCGGCTCGGGGGAAACATCCGCTTTCTGGGCCCCCTGGGGCTGGCGCCCAAGCGGCGGCTCCTGGCGGCGGCGCGCTGCCTGGTCATCCCCAGCCGGATCGCCGAGACCAGCTCGCTGGTGGCGATGGAGGCGCTCGCCTGCGGCACCCCGGTCGTGGCGTTCCGTGCCGGCGCGCTACCCGACATCATCGCTCACGGCAGGACGGGCCTCCTCGTCTCCGACATCCACGAGATGGCCCGGGCGCTCCGCGACGTCGAGGCGATCGATCCCGCCGAGTGCCGCCGGGAGGCCGAACAGCGCTTCTCGTCCGAGCTGATGATCTCCCGCTACTTCGACCTCTACCGGCAGCTCGTGCCCCAGGCCGTCCATGCCGGCTGAAGAAATTACATCTCTCGACGACCTGGAAGCGCTTCGCGGCGACTGGACCGCGCTCTGCGACCGTGCGCCGCGCGCCACCCCCTTCCAGCGTCCGGAGTGGCTGATCCCCTGGTGGCGCGCCTTTCAGCCGGGTGAGCCCTGGGTGGTGGCGGTCCGGAATCCGGAGCGGCTGGCCGCTCTGGCTCCCCTGCTCGTCTATCTCAAGGAAGGAAAGAGGATTGTGGCCTTCTGCGGCGGCGGTATCTCGGATTACTGCGACGTGATCACCGGGCCGGAGGGGGAAGAGGAGGCCGTCGCCGCCCTGCTCGATCATCTGGCGGCGCGGCGGGAGCGCTGGGACGCCGGAGACTTCGAGCCTGTCCCCGGCGACAGCCCGCTCCTGCGAGCCACGCCGGACGGCCTCCAAGTCCGGACCGAGCCGCGGGACGTCTGTCCGGGGCTGGACCTGCCGGACCGCGTCGAGGAACTCCGCGAGGTGGTCTCCACCCGCCAGCTCGCGAATCTCCGCAAGTACCGCCGCAAGGCCGAGGCCCTGGGAGAGCTCCGCCTCCAGACGGTCGACGACCGCCCTTGGGAAGAGTTGCTGGACACCCTGATCGACCTCCATGGCGCCCGCTGGAGCGAACTGGGCGAGGCGGGGATGCTTGGGGGGGAGGGGCTGCGCGCCTTCCACCGCGAGGCCGCCGCCGGCTTCCACGCCCGCGGCTGCCTCGGCCTCTACGCGCTCTGCCTCGACGGCAATCCCCTCGCCGCGCTCTATGGCTTCCGGGAGAAAGACACCTTCTACTGCTACATGCAGGGGTTCGATCCCGAGCGGGCGAAGCTCAGCCCCGGAGCGATGGTGGTCGGCGCGGTGATCGAGGACGTCATCCGCCAGGGGGCGAAGCGGATCGACTTTCTCCGCGGGCGCGAGGCCTACAAGTACGCGTGGGGAGCGACGGACCGGGAGACGTTCCGGCGGACGGTCATCCCTAAAACCTAATCCGCCTCGTAGTAGTTCAGCCCGAGGTGGGTGATCTGCTCCTCGCCCATCAGGAAGCGCAACGTGTTCTTCAGCTTCATCCCCTGGATGAACAGGTCGTGCTCCGGGTAGAGCTCGGGCAGCGTCATCGGGCTCTTGAAGTAGAAGGAGAGCCACTCCTGGATGCCGTGCATGCCGGCGCGGCGGGCGAGGTCGAGGAAGAGAGCGAGGTCGAGCACCAGCGGCGCAGCCAGGATGCTGTCGCGGCACATGAAATCGATCTTGATCTGCATCGGGTAGCCGAGCCAGCCGAAGATGTCGAGGGCGTCCCACCCTTCCTTGTTGTCCCCCCGGGGCGGGTAGTAGTTGATCCGCACCTGGTGGTGGAACCCCTCGTAGAGGTCCGGGTAGAGGTGGGGCTGGAGGATGTGCTCCAGCACCGACAGCTTGCTGACCTCCTTGGTCTTGAAGTTGTCGGGATCGTCGAGCACCTCGCCGTCGCGGTTGCCGAGAATGTTGGTCGAAAACCACCCCTGCAGGCCCAGCATGCGCGCTTTGAGCCCGGGGGCGAGGATAGTCTTCATCAGCGTCTGGCCGGTCTTGAAGTCCTTGCCGCAGATCGGCACCCGCTTCCTCGCGGCCAGCTCGCGGAGCGCCGGCACATCGATCGTCAGGTTGGGCGCGCCGTTGGCGAAGGGGATGCCGAGCGAGAGCGCCGCGTAGGCGTAGATCATGCTCGACGAGATCTCGTCGGAGCTCTGCTTCAGCCCCTCCTCGAAGGCGTCGAGCGACTCGTGGACCTCGGAGGCATCCATGAAGATCTCGGTCGAGCCGCACCAGACCATCACCGAGCGGTCGACGCCGCGCTCGCGCTGGAAAGTCTCGATCTCCGCGATGAGCTGGCGGGCGAGCTCCCACTTGCTCCCTTCCTTGACGTAGGTCCCATGCAGGCGCTTGACGTAACGGGGATCGAACACCCCCTTCATCGGCCGGATCGCCTCGAGATCGGGGCGGAGCTGATCGAGCAGGCTCTTCTCGAGGACATTGGCCTCAGCGGCGGCGGCGTAGGCGTCGTCGGGGAAGATGTCCCAGGCGCCGAAGACCAGATCCTCGAGCTTGGCGAGGGGGACGAAGTCCTGGATGCGCGGCACCCGGTTCTCCGTCCGCTTGCCGAGGCGGATCGTGCCCATCTGCGTCAGCGAGCCGACCGGCTTGCCCAGGCCGCGCTTGACCGCCTCGACCCCGGCGATGAACGTGGTGCTCACCGCCCCTAGCCCCACCAGCAGCACGCCCAGTTTCCCGTCCGCCGGCTCGATGTGAACGCCCTTCTGGCTCATGAGGATCTCCCTTCGAAGCACACCAACAGCTTCTACAATCTTGTGCAACGCATGTGCCATGAAGATGTAAGAAAATCGTTCCCATGAATGATCCCCGCCCTGATTCCCGCCCGATCGTCTGCGTCGATCTCAACGGCGTGCTCGACCGCTACACCGGCTGGAAGCACGAGAAGCACTGGGACCCGCCCCGCCCCGGCTCGGACGAGTTCCTGCGCCAGCTCGGCGAGCGGGGGTTCCGGGTGGTCGTCTTCACCACCCGTTGGGCGGACGACGCCCGCGCTTGGCTCGCGGAGCACGGCCTCGACCGCTGGGTCTCCGAGGTGACGGACAGGAAGCCCGCCGCCCACGTCTTCGTCGACGACCGCGCGGTCTGCTTCCGCGGGGACTACGGCGAGACGCTGGAGGAGATCGCCCGCTTCCGGGCGCACTGGGAGGAAGAGGCGTAAAGGACGGCGAGGACTAAGGCGCCGTCCCCACCCCCTGGGTGATCGCGCGGCGCAGCCTCTCGGCGTAGCGCTCCATCTCGGAGCGCATCCCCGCCGACTCCGCGGGAACGGAGTGCTCCAGGGCCTCTGCGGCCAGCGTGTGGCGGCCGGTCTGGAAGGCCAGGTAGGCCAACCGGTAGAAATCGAGCTGGACCCGCTCGGCGCGCGGCGTGCCGCTCCGGCGGGCCACGGCGTCGGCCAGGAGATCCAGCTCGGCCGCGTCGAGATCGAATTCGACGGCGGCGCCGGCGAGGTCCCAGGCGAGGTCCTGGGGGCCGACGAGATCGTTCCCCCGGTGGTGATCGAGGGCGTCGGCTTTGAGGATCTTCCCGCCGCGCGTGACCAGCCACTCCCAGGCGTGCATCTTGTTGTCGGTGAGGACGAGCCGCTCCAGGCGGGCCACCTCCGGCAACCGGCGGCGCCAGTCCTTGACGATCCCCGCCAGCATCGGCCCGAGCGCCCGCTGGGTATTGAAGACCATCATCTCGAACAGCTTGACCGGCGTCGCCCCGCGCTCCTCCACCGCCGCCGGCAGGTGGACGGCGCGGCAGGCGAGATAGCCCGCCACGGCGTCGAGCAGGCGGAGGCGGTCGACCTCGGGCGCGAGCGGCAGCGGGCGGACCTCCTCCAGCCAGGGGCCGGCCAGGAAGCCGTGGCGCAGCCCGGCGACCGGCGGGATTAGCCCGGCCTCGCCGAGGACCCGGGCGACCGCCAGTTTCTCCCGGCCATAGCGGCCGAGCCCGGCGAACTTGAGCAGCCAGCGCCGCCCCCCCGCGGCCAGCAGGTACTTGCGCCGCTCCCCCTGGACGTCCGCCGCCGGCCACAGGGAGCGGTCGGGGAAGAGCTTCTCCCGCCACCGGCCGGCGCTCAGATCCTCCAGCGCCCCCTCCGGCTCGCCGGTCAGGTCTTTCACCCAGCTCGCCAGCGGCCAGCGCGCCTGGGGAGAGGCGAAGAGATCCTCGAACTCGACCACCTGCCGGCGCGCCCGCTCCCAACGCGCCCGGTGACGCTCGCTGGAGTAGGGGCCCAGGCCGCCTTGGTGGCTGGGGAAGAAGGAGATCGACTCCGGCGCCACCCCGCGGTCCTCCAGCCAGTCGGCCACGCAGCCGAAGGAGCTGCCGGAGAGCCCCGGCCCCTCGTCCACCACGGCGTAGCGCGGCCGGGCGCCGCCGCCGCTCTCGCCCAGCAGCTCGCGCCCGAGCCACTGACTGATCCCGACCTTGCGCGAGAAGGGGTGCCCCTCGGGACGCACGCTGGCGGTGGTAGCCTGCTCGCCCGCCACCGCCGCCACCGCGGCGGCGAGCCCGGTGCCGATGCTGCGGATGCCGATCACCCGCAACGGCCCCTCCTCTCCCTCCCTGCGCCCCTCTCCGCGCAACGCGGTCTCGGCGGCGGAGAAATAGGTCTCGGGATAGAGCCCGTAGAAGGCATACCCCTCGGGGACGGAGACCTCGATCGTCTTCGGGAGCTCAGCGGCGAGGAGCTCGTCGAGCGCGCGCTCGATCGGCGCCGTGGCGAAGCGCGCGTCCTCTCCCACGGGAAGAGAGCCGAAAGTGCGGAACGAGGGGAGCAGCACCGCGGCGACCGTCCGGGTCAGCCGCGAGGCCGCCTCCCCCACCGGGCTCGGCCGCTCGTCGCCGTTGACCGCGAGCTGCTGGTCGAGCAATCCCTGCTCCAGCTCCCCGGCCTCGACCAGCAGCTCGGCCAGGATGGCATGGCGCTCGATCCGCGGCTGGGTGGTCACCAGCCGTTGCAGGCCGGCACGCATCGCCGCAACCTTCTCCCGGGGGTCTTCGACCCGCTTGGCATCTCCGTAGACGAGCATGGGCGTCTCAAAGCGGATGCAAACGGCGGACCGAAATTACTTGCCGAGCGCCGCCTGGGCGGCGGGCAGGGCGAGCCGGGCCCATTCGGCGTACATCGTTCCGGAGGGGTGAAGGCCGTCGATGGCGATCAGCGAGCGCTCGGTCGCCGCTTTGCGGGAGATCGGGGTCACATCTACATAGTGGGCGCCCGCGCGCGCCGTCTCTTCCCGGTTGATCTGATTGAAGCGGTCGATCTCGGTGGCGATCTTCCCCCGGTCGCGGCCGCTCTTTTCAGCAAAGGGGGTGACGCCCCAGTCGGGGATCGAGAGCACGACCACGCGCTCCACCCGCCCGCCGGCGAACCCGGCCGCCCGCCGCAGCATCGCCACGAAATCGGCCCGGTAGGCCTCCGCATCCCCTCCCCGATACTGGTCGTTGACGCCGATCAGCAGCGTCACCAGTTCGTAAGCACCGTGAGGAGCCGCGGCATCGATCCCCTGGGAGAGCTCGCGAACGGTCCAGCCAGTCCGCGCCACGATCTCAGGATCGGCGACCGCCACTCCCCGCTCCCGCAGCAGCGCCGCCAGCCGGACCGGCCAGCGGTCGGCCGCGCCGACGCTCTCCCCGATCGTGTAGGAATCGCCCAGGGCCAGGTAGCGCGGAGCGTGTTGTTGTCCCCCGGCCGCGAGCATGATCCCGACAATCAACGTAAGCCATATACTTGACACGTCAACTATGTACCCCTACAATGATTCCTGTATGGAAGATCTGAGCCCATTGCAGCGGGAGATCCGGCAGGGAAAGCCCTTCCGCTCCCGCGGACAGGAGGTAGTCGTGTCGCTGCTTCGCACGGCGGACCTCGTCCGGCGCGTGGTGGGCCGGACGCTGGAGCCCTACGACATCACGGCCCAACAATACAACGTGCTGCGCATTCTGCGCGGCGCGGGCGAGCAGGGGCTGCCGACGCTGGAGATCGCCGAGCGGATGATCGAGCAGGCGCCCGGCGTCACCCGGCTCCTCGACCGCCTCGAGGTCAAGGGGCTCGTGCGCCGGCAGCGCTGCGCCCAGGACCGGCGGCAGGTGCTCTGCTGGCTCACCCCCGCCGGCCTCGAGCTGGTGGAGCGGCTGGACGAGCCCGTCGACTCCGCGGACGCCGAGGCCGTCGCCATGCTCACTCCCGAGGAACAGGACCGTCTGCTCCGGATGCTGGACGCGATCCGCGCCAGCCGCCGGTAAAAAAATTTAGTCAAAAGGTTGAACCGACAACCTTTAACCCGACACTTATCCCGTAAGGGACTTTTATCAGGAGGAAACGCCGATGACCAGAAAACTTTTTGCCGCTGCCGTTCTCACCACTCTCGCCGCCCTGCCGCTGCAGGCGGAGAGCTACAAGATCGATCCCAGCCATTCGGAGGTGGGTTTCACCATCCGTCACATGGTTTCCAACGTCCGCGGGCGCTTCAACGACTTCTCGGGCACGGTCGACATGGACCCCAAGGCCCCGCAGAAGGGCTCGGTCGAGTTCAGCGTCAAGACCACGAGCATCGACACCGGCAACGCCGACCGCGACAAGCACCTGCGCACGGCCGACTTCTTCGATGTCGAGAAGTACCCCGAGATTACCTTCAAGAGCGACTCGGTGAAGCCCGCAGGCAAGAACAAGTACAACGTGGCCGGCACCCTGACGATGCACGGCGTCAGCAAGAAGGTCACGCTGCCGGTGACCCTCAACGGCGAGGCCAAGGACCCCTGGGGCAACACCCGGGCCGGCTTCGAGACCGCGACCACGCTCGACCGCAAGGCGTACGGCATCGTCTGGAACAAGGCGATCGACAACGGTGGCGTGCTCCTGGGCGACGACGTGAACGTCTCCATCAACCTGGAGACGGTCAAGGCGGCCCCGACCGCCGCCGCGAAGTAAGAGCGGGATCTTCAAGGAAAGGCATGGGCTGGGCAACCAGCCCCCTTCCTCTATATATAGGTCTCCGTGAAGACCAACGCCGCCCGCCTCCTCGACTCCCTCGGCATTCCTTACGAGCTGCGCGACTACGAGGTCGATCCCGAGGACCTCGCGGCCGAGTCCGTGGCCCGCAAGATCGGGCTCCCTCCCGAGCAGGTGTTCAAGACCCTGGTGGCCCGGGGGGACCGCACCGGCGTGCTGCTCGCCGTGGTGCCGGGGGACGCGGAGCTGGACCTGAAGGCGCTCGCCCGCGCCTCCGGAGACCGCAAGATTGAGGTGGTGCCGCTGCGCGAGGTGACGCCGCTCACTGGCTACGTGCGCGGCGGAGTCACGGCGCTCGCCGGCAAGAAGGATTACCCCGTGTTCGTGGACGAGACGATCGAGCTGTTCGACGTGATCTCGGTCTCGGCGGGTGTCCGTGGCACCCAGCTTCTGCTCGCGCCGGCCGGCTACCTGCGCGCCGTCCGCGGCACCGTCGGAGCGATCGCGAAGGACAAAGAGTAGTATATTGGCGTTGTTGCATGCGTCGCTCCGTTCGGAGCTTCACGGCCATGTCCAACCCTGCCACCGCCCATCCACTGACCGCCGCCGAGCTGATGCGGCAACTGGGGTTCAAGTTCCCAGCCCAGGGCGGTATGGCCGTGGCCCGGATTCCGGCCCAGCGCGCTGAAGGCCCACAGACGATAGGGGTCCGGCCGGCACCGGCGCGGCGGGTGCTCCACGTCACCAACGGCGACGTCGCGGCGGGGACGATTCGCGTTTCCGGAGTCGCCGGGGAGAGGGGCGAGGTCGCGGTCACCGCCGACCTGCTCCACGAGGGCCCGGCACCCGGCGGCCTCCCCCCGGAGCGGTGGCGGAAGGTGCGCGCCCGCTACCTCGCCGAGAGCGGCTATGACGACTACGACTCCTGCCTCGCCCGGCTCACCCGCTGGGACCGCACCCTCGAGGACTACCCCTCCTATGACGAGGTCGTCCTCTGGTTCGAGCACGATTTGTTCGACCAGCTCCTGCTGATCCGCGCCCTCGATTTCTTCGCGGGCCGCAGCCTCGACGGCACGGAGCTGTCGCTGATCTGCGTCGGCGAGTTCCCCGGGATCGAACCCTTCCACGGCCTGGGACAGCTCACTCCCCAGCAAATGGCCACCCTGCTGCCGCGGCGCCAGCGGGTCGACGAGGAGCAGAAGCTCCTGGCGCGCGACGCTTGGCGGGCCTTCCGCGCCCCGGACCCCACCGCCCTGGTGGCGATCTTCGGGCGCGACACCTCCCCGCTCCCCTTCCTCGCCGGGGCGCTGCGCCGGCATCTCGAGGAGTTCCCCGCCGTCGCCAACGGCCTCTCGCGCTCCGAGCGGCAGATCCTGAGCGCGGTCGCCGCGGGGGCCGGCACCTTCGAGGAGGTCTTCCGCGCCACGCAGGCGATGGAGGAGCGGGTCTACATGGGGGACAGCTCCTTCGAGCGCATCCTGCGCGAGCTCGCCGCTCCCCCCCGCCCCCTCCTCCGCCTCGAGCCGGGCGCCCAGGGCACCCTGCGCTCGCTGCGGGTCGCTCTCACTGCCAGCGGCCGCGGGGTCCTGGAGGGGCGGGACGACTGGGTGCGCAGCCGCGGCATCGACCGCTGGCTCGGCGGGGTTCACCTCCAGGGCGCCGAGGCGGCCTGGCGGTGGGACACTGAAACGAAACGGCTGTTCCGCACGTAGGGGGCCTGGAATAGCGGATCGCCCCCGCTCCGTTTTGTTGCTTAGATTTCGGAGGTTAAACCCCATGCATGCACACCCGGCGAGCGTTTGGATTCGACAAGCTTTTCTTTCTCTCGCCCTGCTCCTCGGCAGCGCGTTGACCGCGGCCGCCACCACCCGGCCGGCGTCCATCCTCGACGACGAGCAGTTCCGCACCGACGTCCGGCAGGGGCTCGACCGCCTCTACGACATGGACTACGACGGCGCCAACGCCGCTTTCGCGATGATCGAGCAGCACTACCCGGGCCACCCCGTCGGCCCGTTCCTGCGCGCGCTGCTCCCCTGGTGGGAGATCCTGGTCGATCCCGACGACGACTCCCAGGACGATGCCTTCTTCAAGGCCATGGACGAGGTGATCAAGCGCTGCGACCGGCGGCTCAAGGCCGATCCGCAGGATCTCGACGGCATGTTCTTCAAGGCCGGCGCCCTGGCGTTCCGCGGCCGGCTGAACACCGACCGCAAGAACTGGCTGCGCGCGGCGCTCGACGGCCGCAAGGCGCTCCAGTTGCTCGAGGAGGTCCGCAAGCGCGACCCGGAGAACCCCGACCTGCTGCTGGGAATCGGCCTCTTCGACTACCTGGCGGACGTGGCGCCCAGCCAGTACCCGGTCCTGAAGCCGTTTACCCGCTTCTTCCCCAAGGGGAGCCGCGAGCGGGGGCTGCGGGAGATCGCCGAGGCGGTCGAGAAGGGGCAGTTCGTGCAGGCCGAGGCGGCCTTCTGCCTGGTGCAGATCCACTACATCTTCGAGCACGACTACGCGACCTCGCTGCACTACGCCCGCTGGCTGCGCGACCGCTACCCGAACAACGCCCTCTTCCACGTCTACGAGGGGCGTACCCTCGCCCGCCTGAACCTCTGGCCGGACGAGCACCAGTCCCTGCTCGACGTGCTGGAGCGGCATTCGGAAGGAAAGCCCGGCTATCGCGGCGATGTGATGACGCAGGCCCTTTATGTGCTCGGCCGGGACGACGTGCGGTGGCGGCAGTTCGGCGAGGCGATCCCGGTGCTCTCGCGGCTCGAAGGGCTACCCTCGGGCACGGCAGGCGACTACAAGGCCTATGGCCGCCTCTACCGGGGGATGGCGCTCGACGCCCTGGGGAAGCGCGACGAGGCGGTCTACTGGTACAACCGGGCGATCGCGTCGAGGCCGCCCGGCGAGGTCCGCGACAAGGCGCGGACCTACCTCAGGTCTCCGTACCCGGGGTAGTAGCCGGCCGTCTGCGCAGCGCGTAGATCACCCCGCCGACGGCCAGGGCGATGGCGCCGGCGATCAGGTTCTCCTTCTTCGCGCTCGCCGCGAAGACCAGGCAGAGCAGCGCGGCGGCGATCGGGATCAGCGGTCCGCCCGGCAGGCGGACCGCGCCCTGCCGCGGCAGCTTGCGGCGCAGCACCGGCACCGCGAGAGCGGTGCCGAAGTAGGTCGCGAGCCGGGCCACGGCCGACAGGGTGGCGAGCGCCTCGAAGGAGCCGGTGAAGGCGAGCGGCAGGGCGATCGCGGTCTGCACCAGGATCGCCGCCGCCGGCGTGCGGTAGCGCGGATGGAGGTTCGACAGGAAGCGCGGGCCGAAGCCGTCCTGGGCCAGGGCGAAGAGGTAACGCGGCCCGGAGAGCACCGTGTTGCTGTTGGTGCCGAGGATCGAGATCACCCCGCCGATCGTCATCAGCAGGCCCCCCCCGCTGCCCATGAAGCGGGCGGCGGCATCGGCCAGCGGGGTCTGCGAATTCACCACGCCCGGGAGGGTCCCCAGCGCCACCCACTGCACGCCCGAGTAGATCAGGGTGACGATGACGATCTGCACGATGAGGGCGAACGGCACGTCCCGGCGCGGATTCTTGAACTCGCCGGCCGGGGCCGCCGTGTTCTCGAACCCGGCGTAGGCGAAGAGCAGGAGCAGCACGGCGTCCCCCAGGGTCCCGGACCCCGGCTTCGCGGCGACCGAGGTGGCGAGGCTGGTCGAGACGTAGAAGATCCCCACGAAGACGAAGAGGAGGAGCGGCAGGGTCTTGGTGATCGCCAGGAAGACCGCCGTGCGCACGCCCGACTTGACCCCGATGATGTTGATCCCGGTCAGGATGAGCACCGGCAGAACGATCGCGAGCCCTCTCCCCCATCCCACGTTGGCGGCCGGCCAGAGGTAGCCGAGCGCCCGCGCGAAGCCCACCGACAGCGAGGAGACCGAGGCGACCCGGGCGAGCCAGGTCATCCACCCCACCTCGAAGCCGATCAGCTCGCCGAACGCTTCGCGGGTGTAGACGTAGGCGCTCCCCGGACGATCGAAGTAGCTCCCCGCCTCGGCGAAGCAGAGCACCAGCAGGAGCACGGCGAAGCCGGCGATCACCACCGCCCCCACGCTCGCCGCCCCCAGGATCGCCGCCGCCGCCGCCGGCAACAGGTAGACGCCGCTGCCGATGACGTCGTTGACCGAGAAGCCGACGATCTCCCAGCGGGAGACCGCGCGGCGCATGCTCACGCTCTGGGGTGCGGCCGGGGAAGGGCTGGAGTCGATCAAGCCCGGTGATGGTATCCGAAATTCAGTGGAAAGCCGAAACAAGGGACCCAAGGGACAGCAGGGACAACAGGGACGAGAAAGCCAGGGTCCCTGCAGTTTCCTGACGTCTCTGGTGTCCCTGAAGTCCCTTTCGTTCCTTGTTGTCCTTGCTCACTAAACTTCAATTCTCGCGCCGACCGTCTCCGGCAGCGTCCACACCCACAGACCCGCCAGGGCGGCGAAGCCGGCGGCGAGGGCCACCCCTCCCGCCAAGCCCCAGCGGCCGGCGACGCCGGCGATGACCAGGGGCGCCACGAACTGCACGCCGCGGGTGACGTTCATGATGATCGACATCGCGGCGCCCCGCACCCGCGTCGGGAAGATCTCCGAGAAGTAGGGCCCATAACAGGACCAGGTCCCCGTCCCCACCCCGGCGATGAACATGCAGGCGAGCCCCACCGCCGGGCGCGACGCCAGGACGTCCCAGAACAGGGTCACCATCAGCAGTCCCGCGGCCGTGATCGCGCAGTAGATTGCGAAGGCGCGCCGCCGGCCGATCGAATCCGAGATCCGGCCGAAGGTGAGGTACCCCAGCAGCGAGCCGGCCACGAAGGTCAGCGTCCACCAGCCGGAGCCGAAGATGGACAGGCCGCGGTCCTTCTGGAGATAGCGCGGCAGCCAGACGATGGCGAACCAGTAGGCGGACATGTTGAGGATGGTCAGGATGAAGGCGCGGGCGAAGAGCCCGGCGAGGTCCGCCCCCACGAGCTGCGCCAGGATGGGGCGCCGGTCGCGGGCGCCGAGCTCGCCCGCGCCCAGCCGCCGGCGGTGCTCGAGCCAGAGGTCGGACTCCGGTAGGCGCTTCCAGGCCAGCAGCACCAGGACCGGCGCCGCCGAGAGCAGGAAGATCGGACGCCATCCCAGGTGGGGCGCGAGGAAGGAGCCGACGATGGTGGCGAGGCCGAGACCGGCCGGCGCGCCACTCTGGGCGATGGCGCCGTAGCGCCCACGCAGGGCCGGCGGGAAGGTCTCGCCCAGCATCGCCTGCCCCGCTCCCCAGGTGCCGCCGATGCCGAGACCGGCGAAGGCGCGGGCGGCGAGCAGCCAGCCGAATCCAGGGGCGAAGGCGCAGGCGGCGTTGCCCAGCGAGAAGGCGACGATCGAGATCGCCATCGAGGCGCGGCGGCCGAGCCGGTCGCTCATCCAGCCGAAGAGGAGCCCGCCGACGCCGGTCATCCCGACGCCGACGGCGGTGAGGGTCGCGAGGTCCGCCTCCGTTGCCCCCAGCTCCCCCTGGATCTGCGGCAGCAGGAAGGAGAGGAGGGTCAGGGAGTAGAATCCCGTGCACCAGATCCCCCAGGCGGCGGCGAGGATCCATCGATGCGCCGCGACCGGGCGGTCGTGGTCGCTGAGGCGGGCTGGAGCGGGCCTTGGTGCCGTGAGCAAAGCCCTGACATCGTACCCGAAAATGCCATGAGATCTCCCCTTCTCCTGCTGCTGCTCCTTCTCGCGATCCCCTCCGCGGCGCAGAGCGATGCGCGCGGCGAGCTCCTGAGGCGGATCAACGCCGAGCGGCAGCGGGCGGGCTCGCCGCCGCTCCGCCTCTCCCCCGAGCTCACCCGCGCCGCCCAGGCGCACGCGGCCGAGGTCGCCGCCCGCGGCTCGCTCAAGCTGCGGGCGGGCTCCACCGAGGAGATGCGCGAGCGGTTGAAGCGCGCCGGCTATCAGGCCCACGCCTGGACGGAGAGCCTGGCGGCCACCTCCGGCGGCCTCGAGTCGGTGCTGCGCGACTTCCGGCAGGGGGACCCCGAGACCTGGCGCAAGCTCCTGGACCCCGAGTACCGGGACCTCGGGATCGGCCTCGACCGGGTCGGGCGGACGCCGCTCTACACCTTCCTCTTCGCCGTGCCGCGGGTCGACTACTTCGCGCGCCGGACGGCGGGGCTCCATGACCTCGCCCGGGTGCGCGCCGCGATGCTGGAGAGCGTCAACGCCGCCCGCCGGACCTCTGCCTATCCCCTGCGGCAGAACGCCCAGCTCGACCTGGCGGCCCAGCGCCACGCCGAGGACATGCTCGCCCGCAACTACTTCGCCCACGAAAGCCCCGAGGGGAAAACCGTACGCGAACGCTCACGCGCCGCCGGCTATGTCTGGAGGGTGATCGGCGAGAACATCGCCGAGGGGCAGTTCTCGGTGGACGAGGTGATGGAGACCTGGATGCGGAGCCCCGGCCACCGGAGGAACATCCTCGACCGCGACTTCAAGGAGCTCGGCGTCGGCCTCGCGATCGGGAAGAGCGGCGGCGAGTGGCGGGTGGTGTGGGTGCAGACGTTCGGCTGGAACGGCAAGCCGTACCGTCCGGATCATCCCGCCGAATGAGCTTACCGGACGGACCTAATGGACGTGCCGGGTCCCCGCCTCTTTGATCAGCCCCTCGATCGCCGCGTGGTCCGGCGCCTCGGGCTCGAGGGCGAGATAGCACTCGAGATCCGCGATCCCCCGCGCCGGGTCCCCCCAGCGCAGCGACAGCAGGCCGCGGTCGCGCCGCGCCCCCACGTCGTCCGGATCGAGCAGCAGGACGCGGTCGAGGGCGCCAATGGTGCGCAGGAACTCGCCGCGATGCAGATAGACCCGCCGCAGGTTGTTGAGCATGCGGATCAGGATGTGGCGCGGGCCCGCCGGCTTCAGCAGGCGCGGATCGAAGGCCAGCGTGCCGCCGCTCAGCCGGTCGAGCATCGCCCGGCAGTCCTCCTCGGTGAGCAGCCGGCCGCCGTCGAAGGGGTCGAAGAGGAGGCGCGGGCAGAGCGAATGGCGCAGCAGGAAGTGACCGGGAAACCCGACGCCGTCGAGCGGCACCCCCGCCCGCCGGCCGACCTCCATATAGACGAGCGCGAGGGTGATCGGAATCCCCAGCCCGCGGGCGAGCACCTCGTTGAGCAGGCTGTTGCGGGGATCGTAGTAGTCCTCGGCGTTGCCGCGCAGCCCGACCTCGTCGACCAGGAAGCCGGCGAGCCGCTCCACCCGGTCGAGCTCGTCGGGCACCCTCTCCAGACGCGGACGCAGCCGGGCGGCCATCTCGTCCAGCCGGGCGAGCCAGAGGGCCGGATCGAGCCCGGGCTGCTCCTCGGCGGCGATCCAGAGCGCCGCCTCGGCGAGGTCGATGCGCTCGTCTGGCAATTCGGCGATCGCCGCGAAGCGCTCGCGGGCCGGAGAAGAGGAGGGAGAGGAGGTCGTGTGCATGGCCATCCCTGAAAAGGATAGCGGATCGCTTCTGATTCCCGGTTCACGGACCGATGTATCGTTATCGTGAAGATCGAGGACGATCCGCGCCGGTAAACGAGAGAGAGGGGGAAGCATGGACCGCATCCAGGTGGGCATTCTGATTTTCGACGACGTCGAGGTGCTGGACTTCGCGGGGCCTTTCGAGGTGTTCTCGCGCACCCGCCTCACCCCCGGCGTCGAGTCCCGCCGCTCGGAGCAGAGCGCGCCGTTCCGCGTGTTCACGATCGCCCGCACCCGGGAGCCCATCACCGCGACCGGCGGCCTCGCCGTGATCCCCCATCACGCCTTCGCCGACAACCCCCGGATCGACCTCCTCCTGGTGCCGGGCGGGTTCGGCACCCGCACCCTCCTCCACGACGACGAGATGCTCGGCTGGATCCGGCGGACGGCCGCGGCGGCGCGCCAGGTCTCCTCGGTCTGCACCGGCGCCCTGCTCCTCGCCCAGGCCGGCCTCCTCAAGGGGCACCGCGCCACCACCCACTGGGCCTCCCTCGATCTCCTCGCCTCCCTGGACGCCGAGATCACCGTCGAGCGCGACGAGCGGGTGGTCGACGACGGCATCATCACCTCCGCCGGCGTCGCCTCCGGGATTGACATGTCCTTCCACATCGTCGAGACGATCTTCGGCCGCGAGGTGGCCGACGAGACGGCGAGGTACATCGAGTACCGGCGATAGCTGAGTCGCCGGCTGTCAACTTCAGCCATACTGAGTGACCAGCACGCAAGTCTGGAATGGACACCCCCGTCCCCTGGTTATCCTGGTACGAGACCACGACCCTCTGAGGCGCCGCGGTCGACAAGGAGATCCAGATGAGTGAAAGAATGACCCTTCCCGTTCTACCGCTGAGGGACTTCGTACTGCTGCCGGGCGTGACGGCGCCGATCAACGCCGGCAAGCCCGCCACTTTGAAGGCGATTGAAGCCGCTCTGAACACGCCTGGGCGGCTGGTGTTCGCGGTGTCTCAGCGTGAGGACGTTCAGCCGGTCACCCCCGAGGTGCTCCACACCATCGGCACTGTGGCCCGCATCGGCCAGCTCCAGCGGGGGCTCGCCGGCATGCAGCTTCTCCTCCATGGCGAGAACCGCGGGATCGCGATGAAGATCGTCGAGAAGGATGGCTATTTGCAGGCCATCGTCCGCGAGGCCGAGGAGATGCAGCCTCTGAATTCACAGGATCCGGCTTTTGTCGCTCTCTCCAAGGAGCTGCGGGAGCGCGCGGCGGAGCTGGGTACCAAGTCCGGCCTGCCCGAGGAGGTCGTGCAGCAGGTGCTCGAGGGAGTGGAAGAGCCGAGCCGGCTCGCCGACCTGGTGGCCGGCTACACCGACCTCAGCAAGACGCAGCGCCAGATGCTGCTCGAGACCCTCTCGGTCGAGGAGCGGATGCGGCGCGTCCTGGTGCACGTCCAGCGGCAGCTCAACGTGCTGGAGGCCCAGGAGGACATCAAGAGCAAGGTCCAGGAAGAGCTCGGCGACCGCCAGCGCGAGATGCTCCTGCGCGAGCAGCTCAAGGCGATCCAGAAGGAGCTCGGCGAGGGGGAGGGGGGCAACGACATTGACGAGCTGCGCGAGAAGCTCGCCGGTCTCGAGCTGCCGGCGGGCGTCCGCAAGGAGGTCGACCGCGAGCTCGGCCGCTTGAGCCGCATGGGCCGCGAGGCGATGGAGAGCCAGGTGATCCGCACCTATCTCGAGACCATCTCCGAGCTGCCGTGGGGCACCCGCAGCCCCGAGCACCTGGACATCCCCACGGCCTCCGAGATCCTCGATACGGATCACTACGCCCTGGGCGACGTCAAGGACCGGGTGCTCGAGTTCCTCGCCGTCCGCCAGCTCCGGCAGGCCGAAGAGGAGGCCATCAAGGCCGAGGAGGCCGCCGAGGGCACCGACGAGATCAACAATTTCGCCAGCAACGAGGTCGGCGTCCTCGGAGCCGGCTTCGGCAAGGACGAGGTGGTGCCGCCCACCACCGCCGAGGAGAAGCGGAAGTCCAAGGGTCCGATCCTCCTCTTCGTCGGCCCTCCGGGCGTCGGCAAGACCTCGGTCGCCAAGTCGATCGCGCGGTCGATGGGACGCGAGTACGTGCGCATCTCCCTCGGCGGCGTGCGCGACGAGGCCGACATCCGCGGCCACCGGCGCACCTACGTCGGCGCCATGCCCGGCCGGATCATCCAGGGCATGCGGCAGGCCGGCACCAAGAACCCGGTCTTCCTGCTGGACGAGGTCGACAAGCTCGGCACCTCCTACCAGGGGGATCCGTCGAGCGCGCTGCTCGAGGTGCTCGATCCGGCACAGAACGACTCGTTCACCGATCACTACCTCGGCGTGCCGTTCGACCTGTCGGAGGTGCTGTTCGTCGCTACGGCGAACTTCATCCAGAACATCCCCGGGCCGCTGCTCGACCGCATGGAGGTGGTGCAGTTCTCCGGCTACACGGAGCGGGAGAAGCTGGCGATCGCACAGCGCTTCCTGGTGCCGCGGCAGCTCCAGGAGAACGGCCTGAAGGCGGAGCATATCGACATCAGCGACGCCGCCCTGGCCGAGGTGATCACGGGCTATACCCGGGAATCCGGCGTCCGGCAGCTCGAGCGTGAGCTCGGCAAGCTCGGCCGCAAGGTCGCCCGCAAGGTCGCCGCCCGCGAGGTCGAGCGGGTGGACGTCGACGCCGACAAGGTGCACGAGCTCCTCGGCCGGCCGAAGGTCCACCCCGAGCGGGCCTCCCGCGAGGATCAGGTGGGCGTCGCCACCGGCATGTACTACACGCCGATGGGTGGCGACATCATGTTCGTCGAGGTCTCGACCATGAAGGGTAAGGGCGAGCTGGTGCTCACCGGCCAGCTCGGCGACGTGATGAAGGAGTCGGCCCGGGCCGCCTGGAGCTACGCCCGGTCGCACGCCGATTCGCTCGGCATCGCGCCCGAGTGCTTCGACCGCGACCTCCACGTCCACGTGCCGGCGGGCGCCATCCCGAAGGATGGTCCCTCCGCGGGCGTGGCGATGGCGACCGCCATGGTCTCCGCCCTCTCCGGCCGCAAGGCGAAGCACGACTTCGCGATGACCGGCGAGATCACCCTCTCCGGCCGGGTGCTGCCGATCGGCGGCGTCAAGGAGAAGGTCCTCGGCGCCGTGCGGGCGGGGATCAGCGAGGTCCTGCTGCCGAAGGACAACGAGGCCGATCTCGAGGATCTGCCCCGCGAGGTACGGGACACCTTGACGATCCACTTCGCCGAGGATCTGGGCGACGCCCTCGCCCTGACCCTCCGGGGCGCCAGCTACCGCGAGGGGCGCCTCCTGTTCGAGACGCCGCTCGAGGACGGCACCTTCGCCAGCATCCCGCACTGAGCCGTCCCTGATCGTTCGGCTCAGTCTCCACGGCCGCCGCCCCTCCCGGGACGGCGGCATTTTTGTTTTCAGGTCCCATCATCGGTCGTGGCATTTCCCTGCGGCGGACCCGAATGCCTGCATGCCCGGCAGCTCTGGCCTGTGGCTATATTCAATAAGGCTAAATTCGTTGCGTCTTTACTTTCGCGGAGCTACGATGATTGCAGGAATTTTCGTAGACCGACCGTCTCTATAAAACAGGAGGATCGCGGCTGCCATCTTGATTCAGGGATGTTCCAATCTTCAAAGAACAGGAGTCATCATGCACGTCAATACCGAGCACGCCGATACCGAGCTTCTGATCGGCGCCATCTTCGTTCTTTTCTCTGCCCTGGACCGCTTCAATACGCCCGAGACTAATCGCTCCTCAACGACAGCGCTCCGCTACTATTTGGCAGCATTTTCCTATTTGCTCTTTGGCATGATGCTGTACCTGGGCCTCGCCTACTCGCCGGTGCTACTCGAGGTGATCAAAGTTGACTCGACGTGGGCCCACTCGCTAAAGGACCTCCCGGTCGCTCCTTTTGCCGCCCTGTTGCTGACCGTGCTGCTACCCAAGGTTCCCATCTTGGCGGAGGCGGACAATTGGATCCGGGAGCAGCTCCAGGAGATGGGATCAATTCCTCACGAGGCGAGGCGCTTGGCGGCCGAACTACGCAAGTCTCCATTTTCGGTTCCACCTCACGTCCGCGGAGAAGTCACGACGCGTTTGCGCAATGCGGGCTTTCACCCCAACGACATCCAGTTCGAGGATAGCTCCGACCTTAGATACTTCTGGACGAAGGCATCGGTTCTGATGATCGAGATCGAGGAGTGGGAGAGTGATCGCAGGTTTATCGGCTTCCTATCGAGGTTCTCCTCCGATTTCGACCGGATTCAGAGGCGCTACCGGGCCCTTACGCCCAGGGTCAAGAACTGCCTGCGTCTGCTCCAGGATGTTACGATAGAGAACGAAAGCGTGAAGAACGATGGGGCGGTGCTCCAGTTTCAGACCGACCTCACGGAGCAGTTATCCGACCTACTGGGCGATCTCTACAGCTTTATCAGCCGTGGACTGTTACAGTGTGGAACAACTTACAACATACGGGCCGCAAGGCTAACGACTCTAGGCTTTGATCGCAATGCCATAGAAGTCAATGGCGTGTTGAGCCTGGATCAGCTTATGATCGTGTTCGGCTTTGTCGGAGTCGTCGTCCTCTCCAGCTTCGCTCTCCTCCCCAATTCTGCAGATGATAGTATTTCTGAACGTATTGAGAGGGCGATGCTAATCGCCTCCCTCTACAGTATTGCCGTGGTCTGCGCCCTTTATCCAAAGGATCGCTGGAAGCTGGCTCGTAGGGATCCCAGGAAAGTGCGACCTGTGACCTTCTATGCCTTAGCTGGAGCCATGGCTGCCGCGATCAGCTTGAGCGTGAACTTCGGATTCCAGGTCATCATCCACCAGGGCTTAGTCACAGGTTGGGGTCACTTCCTGGAGAGCTATCCTTGGGCTCTTTCCTCCTTTGTCACCGCTTTCATGTTGGCCTTGATGAGCGACGATCAACCGACAACCAGAATATCTCGTCGCCATTTGCGATGGGTCGAAGGCTTGATAGGTGCGGGTTCGCTCGCGCTTACCTCCCTCGTCATCCGCTCCTGGCTGGCTCAATTGCCGCCGGTGACCAGCGCCATCGCGCATGAGCACGTGCTTCCTCCTCTCATTCCGGCTCTGGTCCGGGCCTGCATCATCGGCTTCGCGGTGAGTTATCTGGTCCCCACCTGGTACCGCGAAGCGCCGCGCGGGAACGAGCTCCCTGAGGGAGCGGTGGCCGGCGTTTGAGATCATTGGGCGCAGTTGCCCCGGCCCATCACGGTGCACGAGGAGCATGGTAGCTTCCATCGGTTTCAGGCGACGAAATCGACCGGCTCAGTCTCCACGGCCGCCGCCCTCACGGGACGGCGGCATTTTTATTTCTGACGGCGGGGATCAGCAGGAGAAGCTGGTCACCGGTCGCGGCCCGCAATCGGTCCAGCAGGCATGCTGGGCGTCGTTGCAGTCGGACAGGCAGGGGTCGCGGACCGTGCAGCGGCTCCTGCAGAGATTGTACTCCGTGGTGCAGTTGCTCCGGCAGGCGTTGTAGGCGTTGATGGCCACGCAGTCGTGGGTCTGCCCGCAGCAGGTGACGGTGCCGCTGGCGCTCGAGCAGGTGCCGGTCGCCACGGTACAGGTCAGCGTCGATCCCCCCGAGCAGGTCGCGGTGCAGGTCTGGGTCGCCGAGACCAGCGTCGGCCCGCCCCAGGTGGCCAGAAACACCACCGTCATCAATCCGATCATCACAAAGGCTCTGCGCATGGACTCTCCTCTCCGGTACGAATCTGGTTGTTCGAGGTTTCTCCCCCTCATCTTCTCCGGTGCCCGGGAGGCCGGTATGCGCGCATCGCACGTCATCGCCTTCGCCGCCGCTCAGGACCCGAACCGCCAGCCGAAGATCAGGCTGGCTTCATAGTCGGTCGCCTTGTAGGAGACCGCGAGACTGTCGTCCCCCGAAAGCGAGGCCTCGTCGTCGAAGTAACGGCGCACCCGGGCCTCCGGGCGCAGGAAGAAGCGGTCGGTGACCTGCCACTGGTACGCCAGGCCAAGATGAGCCGTGAGGATGTTCGAGGTATCGGATTCCGAAAAAGTCTGGCCGAAGGCCGTCACGCGGACTCTGGTATCCAGCCGAGCGACGCCGGGGCCGCCGAAGACCACGAAATTGCTCCCGTTTGGAAACCACTGCAAGGAGAGATCGAGATTGTAGAGGTCGATCTTGAAGTCGGCGTCGAATCCGAGGCCAGGGCCCGGCACCCCTTCATCCAGGGAGAGTGCATCCGCCAGATCCACCTTGCTCAAGGCGGCCTCGAAACCGAAGCTGGGGTGAAAGCGATAACCGCCACGGAGGCCGTACACCTCAGTCCGATCCAGGTCGTTGTCGTCGGGCTGATAGAGGCCGGCGGAGATGCCGAAACTGCCTTGAGCCCGGACCGGAGCCGAGCCACTACCGAGGACCAGGCCCGCGATCACCAGGGCCCCAGTGCTCCAGATCAACCGTGCGTGCATGAGAGTCTCCTTTTGGGTTGAAACCAACATCAAAAAGCCGACCACTCCTATTGCAGGACGAGCGCCATGGGCACTTTATTCGTAAAACCTTCTATACATTATAGCTTACAGCCTTCTCCGGCTGACCCGGGCCGCCGGCGGCCGGGTCGCGCCGTCCGTGATTCTCGACGGCGCGTCTGCTTTTTCCTACTTACACGACGGACCGCCGCCCCTTACGGGACGGCGGCATTCTTACTTCAGGCCGTTTTGGGGATCGGAATCAGCAGGAGAAGCTGGTCGCCGGGGCCGGGCCGCAGCTCGAAAAGCAGTCGATCCGGGCGTCGAAGCAGTCGGACAGGCAGGAGTCGCGGACCGTGCAGTGGCTCCTGCAGGTGTTGTACTGCGCCGTGCAGCTGTTCCTGCAGGCAGTGTAGGCGTTGAGGGCGACGCAGTCGTGGGTCTGCCCGCAGCAGGTGACGCTGCCGCTCGAGCTCGAGCAGGTGCCGGTCGCCACGGTACAGGTCAGCGTGCCCCCCGAGCAGGTCGCGGTACAGGTCTGGGTCGCCGAGACCAGCGTCGGCCCGCCCCAGGTGGCCAGGCAGGAGGATGCTATTCTCCCGGCTCCCGGACGCAGGGGGGCGGCCGGTCTCGCGGCAGATTGGGGGCGCGCTGAACCGCCCCTCCGGGTTTCCGGAACGGTTCCCCCCAAGCCCGAAGACGGCTGCCCTTTTCGTTTCGCCGTCTCCCCGGAGTCGTGCGACGGTTCCCCGTAGCGCGGAGACGCCTCCCCGATTCGGACGGCCGTTTCCCCCGTAGCTCCGGGCGTCTCCCCCACTGGCGAGACCGTTTCCCCCTCTCGCGGAGGCGGTTCCCCAATTCCGAAAGTCGGTTCCCCCAAGCTTCCGGACGCCTCCCCCACTCTCTCCGGCGGCTCCCCTATTTCGACGGCCACCCGCCCTTTCGGTTTGACAGCGCTCAAAACGTTTCGTGCACAACCGGCGTGGTTTCATTACATCCCGGAGCGGCTCCGGTATCTTCCACGCGCCTTCAGCGGTAGCTTGAAGAGCGACAACGTTCTCCGCGAAAGATTCCAGGGCAGGCTCGCGAGGTTTCAGGCTGGCTGCGGAGAGCCTGGCGGGTGGCGCAAAAGCTTTCCGGGCCTTGTTCTGCCCTGACGAAGTAATAGATGCGCGCATCGCAAGGTAACCAGAGTCCGCCTACGGCTCCCATTCCGGGACAGCTCGGTCCTACCTACATGATCGGGCCGTCTTTCCTCGACTCGGCCTGCGGCAGGAGCCGGTCGCGATCGTAGGGCGGGTCTTCATGGTCGGGGAGAACATCCCCCGGCCATTCCTTCAGCCAGCTCCGGCGCTCCTGTTCGCTGGCGTAGTACTTCATGTAGAGGAGCGTGTGCTCCTCGCTGCCGCTCCCGACCATATCGATGTGGCAGGCGTAGGCCGCGTTGTCGGGCATCAGGACCGTCGGCTCCTGCAGCACATCGCCCCACAGCTCGGCATACAGCTCGCGGTCGCTCAGGTGGTTGGTGCTGTGCAGGAAGGTCCCCATCAGCGCGAGCATGTTGATGACCTCCCACAGCTTGGCGCTGACCTGGGCGTCGTCCAACTCGTCCGGCGGCGGCAGGGCCACGCCCGCCTCGGGCAGCACCTCGGTCAGGGGCCTCGGCTCCTGCTGCTCGAACGCGGCGATATAGTCCGCGAACTCTTCCTCGAAATCCTCCGGCTCATCCTTTGACATACGGTCTCCTCGGCACAACGATCTCACACCGCGGGCTTCACGCCGATCTCCCGGTACAGCTTCGCGGGGTCGTATATCACGCCGTCCTTGACGACCAGGATGACGCGGCGGATGTCGCTGATGTTCCGGGTGGGGTCGCCGTCGACCAGGATCAGGTCGGCGAGCTTGCCGGGGGCGATCGTACCGAGGTCGCGGTCGAGCTTCATCACCCGGGCCGCGCCGAGGGTGGCGATGCGCAGCACCTCGGGCGCCGGGATGCCCGCCTGGACGTAGTTCTCCAGCTCGTGGTGCAGGGTGAAGCCCGCCACGGAGTCGGTGCCGGCGACGATCGGAATGCCCTGGTCGTGGAGGAGGCGAATCAGGGCGAGGCAGGCGCGGAAGGAGTCGTGGTAGCGCTTCTCCATGTCCGGCGCGATGGGCAGGCTGCCGCCGAACAGTTGCCGCCGCACCTGATAGGGAAGGCGGTCGGCCACCGGGGCCAGGCTGGCGCTCACCGCGCCGGGACGGCTGATGAACCTATCCTCGAGACTCGAGACGGTGGGGTCCACCACCGTGTGACGCTCCTTGAGCAACCGGAGGAAGGCGCGCACGGGCTCGGAGGCGAGGTCCAGCTCCGCGGCGTGCTCGGCGACGGCGGAGATCCGGGCCAGAGTGCGGGTGTCGACTCCCGGGATGAAGTTGAGGAAGAGGAAATTGACGTGCTGGACCTCGTCGAACCCCGCGCGCACCGCATCGGCGGCCGTCATTCCGTAGGGGATGTGGCCGGAGACCCGCAGGGCGTGCTGATGGGCCTCGGCCACGATCGGCGGCACGAGCTTCGGGTCGAGGGAGCTGTAGAGCTTGATCTGCGCGTAGCCGTGCGCGACGTACTCGTCCACCGCGGCGCGCGCCTTTGTCTCGGTATCCACCAGCACCTTGGTGGGGCCGGCGTAGGGGCCTGGGCCGTCGATGACGCCCGCCAGCACCACGCGCGGCCCCAGGGCCCCGCCGGTATCCCATTGGCTCTTGAGGTCGAGCAGGTAGTCCATGTCGTTGGCGAGGTCACGGCCGGTGGTCACGCCGGCGGCCAGGTCGAGGATGCCGTCGGCCTCGGTGAAGTGCTGGTGCATGTCCCAGAGCCCTGGCAGCAGCATCTTCCCCCGCGCCTCCACGATCTCCGCGCCGGCGGGCACCGGGACCTCGCCGTCCCGGCCCACCGCCTGGATGCGGTTGCCGGAGATGACGACGGTGGTGCCGGACCGCACCGTTCCGGTCTCGGGATCGAAGAGACGGGCCCCCTTGACCGCCAACGCCCCCGCCGGCCGGTGGCTGAGCTTCGCCGCCACCGCCTTGTTCCGCGCCGCCACCGCCTGGGACTGGGCCTTGATCAGTGCGGGAGCCGCATCGTCCCACCCCTCGGGGAAAGCCGTGATGTAGCCGTCGTAGCGGCCGAAGAAGGTCCGCGGATCCTCCATCCAGATATAGAGCGGGGTGAAGCCGAGGCCGGAGATACCGTAGAGGGTGACGTCCCTCGCCTTCTCCCCGGCCGCGATCCGCGCCGAGCCGATGGTCTCGATCGTGGCCTCCCCCTCGGGGAGCAGCGGCAGCCTCTGGTGCGGGCTGCGGAGCAGAGCGGTCGCCAGCAGGGCGAGAGAGAGATTGTCGGCGGTACGGGCGATGTAGAAGGCCGGACCGGTGATCTTCTTCTCACCTTTTTCCGGGACGTTGCTCCAGGTGGCGACCCCGTTGGCGAGCTCGAACCGCTCGTCGAGCGGATTCTTCCAGTAGCCGAAGCCGGTGACCTGCTCCCGCACGGGGATCCCCGCGCCGTCGACCCGGATACGGTCGGTGAGATCTTCGCCGCGCCCACGGTCGCTCACCTTCAGGGTGAGGACGTTCTCGCCATCCGGCTCGATCCGCAGGGTCACGAGACCCGCGGGCCGCAGGTTGCCCAGGCAGACTGTGTAGCGAAACTCCCCTCCGGAGGTCAGCGCGGCCGGCGCGACGGCCGCGGACCCGAGCCGAGCGCACAGGACGAGCGCAAGGGCGCAGGAATACACCTTCCCCATCGGATTTTCCCCCATCCCCAGCAAAGCCCCTCAATAGGCGGGCAAAAAGTCAGTTCAATGTGGCAGCGATGTTACAACAGGAATGTCCTCAGCCTACGGGCTTCACGCCCAGAGTCTGCCAAATCGCGTTGGTATCGTAAGTAGAACCACCCTTGACGGTCAGTACAACGCGGCGGATGTCAGAGATACGATTCAGCGGATCGCCATCCACCAGGATCATGTCGGCCAGCTTGCCCGGGGCGATCGAGCCGAGCTCCTGATCCCGCTTCATGACGCGCGCCGCGCCGAGGGTGGCGATGCGCAGCGCCTCGGGAGCCGGGATGCCGGAGTCGACGTAGAGCTCGAGCTCGCGGTGGAGGGTGAAGCCGGCCAGGCTGTCGGTGCCGGCGACGATCGTCACGCCGGCATCGTGGAGGGCCTTCACCATGTTCTGCATCGCCCGGTACGAATCGCGGTAGCGCTGCACCTGGTCGGCCGGCGGGTTGAGGCCGCCGCCGTAAAGGCTGCGCCGCACCTGTGGCGGCAGGCGGTCCGCGACCGCGGCGAAGCCAGGATCGACCTCGCCGGGCTGGCCCTTGAACATCCCCTCGAAGGTGGCGAGCGTAGGGTCGGAGACGATGCCGCGCTCCTTGAGCAGAGCGATGAAGCTCTTCACCCGGTCGGAGCGGAGGTCGAGCTCGGCCCCATGCTTGGCCACCTCCACGAAACGGGACGGGGTGCGGGTGTCGATCTTGGGATCGAGGAAGTTGAGCATCAGGAAGTTGACGTGCTGGATCTCGTCGAACCCGGCGCGCACCGCCTGCTCGGCGTTCATGCCGTTGGGGATATGGCCGGAGACCCGCAGGCCCAGCTCGTGGGCGCGCTTGACGATCGGCGGCACCAGCTTGGGATCGAGCGAGCTGTAGAGCTTGATCTGCACGTAGCCGAGCTTGGCGTAGCGCTCCACCCAATCCAGCGCCTCCCGCTCGGTCGAGACCAGGACCTTGGTAGGGCCGGCGTAGGGGCCGGGGCCGTCGATGAAGCCGGCCATCAGCACGCGCGGGCCGATCCCCTCGCCCGTTTCCCAGCGCCGGCGCATGTCCTGGAGCTCGTCGATGTCGTTGGCCATGTCGCGTACGGAGGTCACGCCCGCCGCCAGGTTGAACAGCCCGTCCGACTCGGAGAGATGGACGTGCATGTCCCAGAGCCCCGGCAGGAGCATCTTGCCGCCGGCGTCGATCACCTCTACGCCGGGGGGCACGCTGACCTCGCCGTCCTTACCCACCGCCTGGATACGGTCGCCGGAGACGATCACGGTCATCCCCGGCTGAACCGCCAGGGTCGCCGGATCGAAGAGCCGGGCATGGCGGATGGCGAGCCCGCCCCCCTGGGGGTGATGGGTGAGCTTGGCGGCGAGATCCTTGTAGCGCGCCTTCTCGGCCGCGGACTGGATGCTGGTGAGCCGCGGCACGACGTCCACCCAGCCTTCGCGGTAAACCGCCGACCACCCTCCGACCGAGGCGAAGAGGTCACGATTCTCGTCGAGCCAGACATAGCCGGGGGCGAAGCCAAGGCCGGAGAGCGCGTAGAGCTTGATCTTTCGCGTGGCCCCGCCGTTCTTGACCTCCTCGGAGGCGAGCTCCTCGATCCGCGCCTCCCCCGTGGGGAGGAGCGGCAGGCGGTGGTCCGGGGCCGCCAGCAACGCCTTCGCCAGCAGGGCCGCCTCCTGGGGCGGACCGTTCAGGCTGAGGAAGAAGGCCGGCTCGCGGACCTCGCGCTCCCCCTTCTCCGCCGTGCTCTTCCAGGAGGCCCGGGTCCCCTTGCGCTCGAACCGCTCGTTGACCGGGCTCTTCAGGTAGTCGTTGCCCGTGGTCTCGACGAACACCGGCAGCCCGGCGGCATCGAGCCGGTACCGGCTCGTGGTGTTCGATCCGCGCCCACGATCGTTGAACTCGAAGGTGTGGACCTGGGTGCCGTCCGCTTCGACGCGGGAGGCCGCGGAGCCGGTCCGGTTGCCGGAGAGAAGGAAACCGTAATGGAGCTCCCGCGGCTCAGAGGCCAGGGTGACCGGCATGGCGGCCGGCGGCGCGGTACGGCAGCCGGCCAGAGACAGGCCGGCGAGGAGGGCGAAAACGATGGACGAACGGGTACTCCGCATGGGGATCTCCTTGACTGAGCTTGGAAATTATATGGGGAGCGCCGCGGGAGAACCCACTCAAATCTACAGCTTTGTTGCTAATTTAGAATTTTTGATGTCGTCGCCCTATTGCCTGATCATTGCCCGATCTGCTGGAGCAGCCGGTCGACCGGCACCTTCCCCGACTGGGTGACCGGCACGGTGACCTCGCCCAGCACCGGAACGGCGAAGCGGAGATCGGCGTCGAGGGTGTACTCGGGGTCCTTGCGCCCCTGGAGGGTGCGGACGACACGGTAGAGATCCTCGAATTTGATGGTCACCGGCAGCTCGACGGCGGTGCGGCCGCTGGCGGCGATCGTCACCTGCCGGTCGTGCCGCCCGGTCAGGAGGGGCTCGCCGTTGAGCCGCAGCCGGTAGCCGATGCCGTCGAGCACGAGGTCCACGGCGTTGGGGTTGTCCACCCGGAACTGCACGAGCACGTCGGCGCCGGTGAGGCTCGTCCCCAGCAGCTTGACGCCGGTGACATCGACCTCGGGGGCGGTCATCTCGGAGAGGGTGGAGAGACCCGCGCAACCGGCGAGGGCGAACAGCGCAGCGAAGAGGAGGAGACGGAGAGGTCGGTTCATGGGTGGGCTCCTTTCATCCTCACCACCCTACCATTCCACGCCGAGCTTCAGCCGCACGTCCCGCTGCCGGTCACGATAGAACAGGCACCCCTCGCGCCGGCCGTGGAGATAGAGGTCGCGCAGGATCTCGACATCCTTCCGGCAATATTCCTCGACGAGGTCGAGCCGCCCCTGGCGGACCCATTCCAGGGACTGCAGGCCGTCGGCGGACTTCCCGATCCCCAGCGTCTCCTGGGCGAGATGGCCCATCCCCACTCGGAAGCCGATGCGCGAGGCGACGTCCTCCAGCAGGTCGAGCGTCGGCAGGGTGCGAGCGAAGTCCTCCCCCGTGTAGCCGGCGAGGACCAGGTAGTCGAAGCGCTTGATGTTGAAGCCGATCACCAGGGAGGCCCCGCGCAGGGCGTCCACCAGGGCGCGCACCTGGGATTCGGGGTAGACCTCCACCCGCCCCTCCTCCAGGAAGCAGACCACGCCGACGGCGACCCCCATGCGGTAAGCCTTGTGCCAGCCCCCCACGTCGGCGGCGGAGCGGAGGGTTTCGAGGTCGAAGAGGACGGTGCCCTGGCAGCCGTTCTCCACCTTCCGCGCCGGCATCAGAACCGAGCGCTGGAGAAGGAAGGGCTCGGCCCGGATCGGCTCGAACGCGGGCGCCGGGCCGGTCCGCAGATGGGCGTGGCGGCCGCCGGGAGCGAAATTATCAAGGAGAGAGGCCTCGCTCGCCTCCTGCTCTGAAATTACGGCGGAGGGAACGTAGGGGCGGGGCTTGTCCCCGTCCTTTTCGTGGTCCGGCACCCCCACCCGGGCGGGAACAAGCCCCGCCCCTACGAAATCTGTATCGGAAGCGGGAGCCTCCTCCGCCACCACCAGCGTCACCTTCACCGCTTCCCCCCAGGGCACCGCCGGCTCCTCGCGGCCGAGCAGCAGGCGCAGCACCCGGGCCGCGCCGGGCTTGTCGAGCGGACGGTTGCCGTTGCCGCACTTTGGGGACTGGACGCACGAGGGGCACCCCTTCTCGCACGGACACCCCTCGATCAGCAGCAGCACCCGCCCGAGCAGGTCCGTCAGATCCTCGAAACCGCGCGCGGCGATCCCCACTCCCCCCGGGTGGCCGTCGTAGATGAAGACGGCGCCGGTGCCCATCTGCGGATGCAGGGGGTAGGAGATGCCGCCGATGTCCCCGCGGTCGCAGAGCGCCAGGATCGGAAAAAGGGAGATGCCGGCGTGCTCGGAGGCGTGGAGCGAGCCCAGGAAGTGCTCCCCCCGCTGGCGCAGGGTCTCCTCGGCCGGCCGCGGTGCCGCCCACCAGAGCCCCACCGTCTCGAACTCGACGGGGGGGAGGTCGAGCGGCGTCTGGTCGATCACCTCCTGGCCGTGGATGCGCTTGCGCTCGAAGCCGACCACCCGCTCGGTCACCTTGAGGCGGCCGAGCCAGGCCTGGAGCGGCCCCACGCTCTTTTCCTCCAGCACCTCCAGGATCTCGGTCTCCTTCTCGGTCAGCGGCGTCGTGAAGTAGTCGAGGTCCGCCGCCTCGGCCAGCGCCCGCCGCTCCTCGCGCTCCAGCGCCGAGACCAGGAACTGCCGGCCGGCGTGGAGATAGACCGCGCCGGGGTGGCACTCGTGGAGCGCCCGCACGCCGTCGACGGTGCCGATGGTCCGGCCGCCGGCCATGATGGCGTAGGTCTCCCCCGCCCCCCGCAGGTTGACGTGGCGCTGCGGCCGGCGGCGCAGGGAGAAGATCTCGTCCCCCTCGGCGGCGGCGAGCAGGTGCCCCTGGCGCAGCAGCTTCTCCACCCGCTCCTTGTGCGGCGCCAGGTAGCCCTGGTCGTCCCCGCAGAGCGGCATCTCGGAGGCGGCGCAGACCAGGTGCGCCCGCGACACCGGATCGTTGACCGGATCGACGATCAGCCGCTCGCAGGGGCGCTCGAGGAACTGCTCGGGGTGATCGAGGAAATACTGGTCGAGCGCGTCGGGCATCGCCACCAGGGCGGTGATCGACTCGCGGCCGGCGCGCCCCACCCGTCCCGAGCGCTGCCAGGTGGCCATCATGCTGCCGGGGTAGCCGACGAGAATGCAGGCGTCGAGGCCGCCGACGTCGATCCCCATCTCCAGCGCTGAGGTGGAGATGACGCCGTCGAGCTTCCCCTCGAAGAGCGACTGCTCGATCCGCCGCCGCTCCTCGGCGAGGAAGCCGGCGCGATAGCTCGCAACCCGCGAGGCGAGCGCCGGCTCCTGCCGCCGCAGCCAGGAGTAGAGGAGCTCGGTGATCCGCCGGGCCTTGGTGAAGACGATCGTCTTCAGGCCGGCGTTGACGAAGCGGATGAAGAGCTGGAGCGCGGCGGTGTACGGGCTCGCCTCCGGCCGGAAGAGCAGCAGGTGGCGGTCCTCCCGCGGCGACCCCGACTCGGTGATCCAGTGGAACTTCCGCCCGGTGAGCGTCTCCGCGAACTCGCCGGCGTTGGCGGCGGTCGCCGAGGAGGCGATCAACACCGGGTCCGATCCCACCGAGCGGCAGAGGCGGAAGAAGCGCTGCAGGACATGATGGAAGTGGCTGCCGAAGATGCCGCGATAGGTGTGCAGCTCGTCGAGCACGACCCAGCGCAGGTCGGCGAGGAACGGCCCCCAGCCGGTCCAGTGGCCGAGGATGCCGAGGTGGAGCATGTCCGGGTTGGAGATCACCACCCGCGGAAAGTTCTTGCGGATCGCCGTCCGTTTCGCGGCCGGGGTGTCGCCGTCGTAGATCTCGCACCCGGCGACCTCCGGCGGCAGCCCCGCGGCCTCGGCCAGGCGGAGGAACTTCCCCCGCTGATCCTGCCCCAGGGCCTTCAGGGGGAAGAGGAACAGACCATGCCCGGGTCCCCCCCGCGCCGCCTCTTCCAGGGGCGGAACCTGAAAGATCAGCGATTTGCCCGAGGCCGTGGGGGTGGTGACGAGCACGTTCTCCCCTCGCCGCACGGCCTCGATCCCTTCCGTCTGATGCGTCCAGAGGCGCGGCACGCCCCCTCGCCCCAGCGCCCGGGAGATCGATTCCGGCAGCTCGAGATCGCCATAACGGGCCTCGCTCCCCGGCAGATGCGTGGCGTAGAGGAGCTGGGGGCCGAGCTTGGGATCGAGGCTCAGCTCCTCGATCAGGGGGCCGAGCGTAGAGCCGGAAGGAAGAACTACAGAGGCGGTCGCGTTACGGGGCATTACCGCCTGATGGTAGCACGCCGCCGCCCCCGATCCGGAGCGGCCAGGGCGGCGGCGCTGCGGTTCAGGAGATCGTCGAGCAACGGCTGGGCTGGTCGGAGCACCAGAGGATGTGGCCGGCGTCGTCCTTGCAGCAATAGTCGCAGCAGACCCAGCCGGGATCGCCCGGGTAGCAGACGTTGTAGCCGCAGGAGTTCGCCTCGGCGTTCCGCGCTCCGGTCGTGAGCGCGCCTCCAACGGTCCCCAGGGCCAGAGCCAGGAGCAGCAGCTTCTTTTTCATCGTTCCTCTCCTTTCGTCAGGTTGGATCGATCCAAAAGAGAAAGGTGCTCGCGGACCGGCCGCGCGGGCCGGTCAGAGCTGCGAGAGCAGCTCGCGCCGCTTGGCCTCGTACTCCTCGGGGGAGATCAGGCCGTCGTCGAGGAGGGCCTTGAGCTGGCGCATCCGCTCGGCGCCGGAGGGGCCGGCGGGCGCGGCGAGGGGCATGCGGCCGGCGCCGCGGTACTGCTCCGCCGCCGCCAGGATGGCGTTCTTGAACGGCAGCGGATGGGAGATGTTGCGGAACAGGGCCGCGCCCGTCTCGCTGGCGGTGTCGATCTCGACGTCGCCGTAGTTGAGCAGCCGCCCCCAGAGGGTCTGCCGGTGCTCGACGTTGTTGATCTTGTCCAGCCGGGAATCCATCGACCGCCGGGAGAGGACCCCGATCTCCTGGATGATCCGGTGATTGGTCAGCACGTAGTCGTTGGCGCGGCGGATGAAATCCTTCCAGGCGAAAATGAGCCCGGCGACCACCGCCACGGCGAGGGCGACCAGCGCTCCGGGCGCGTTCTGGAACTGGAACCAGGCGACCGCCGCGATCACCAGGCCCGCCGCCACCACGGCCACCAGCGGCGCCAGGGTCAGGCGCGTGACGTAGGCCCGGTAGAGGATCTCCTCGCCGGGCTGAAGCTGGGATTCGATTCTCACGGTTTCATGGCGCCCGGCTTGTAGTCCGGTGGCAGCTCGAACAGGGAGGCGGGGAAATCCTGCCGCTGGACCGTCTTGAAGTCGTTGATCGAGATCCGCTGCCCATGAGAATAGGTGACGGTGCGCACCGGCACTCCCTCCGGCAGGCTCTCGCTCAGGGCAAAGCCGAAATAGGAGGGCGCGCGGAATCCCAGCCGCTTCGCCAGCAGGCGCAGGCCGGCGGCGTCGGCGGGATCGAGGCCGATCGCCTGGGGAGCGGCCAGCCAGACCTCGGCGATCTTCTCCGCCCCCTGGAGGACGTCGTACTGGTCCGCCTTGAAACCGTTCACCTCCACTCCGGAAGCGACCTTCCGGTAGGTGGCGGGAACCGGGTCGGCCCGGGCGCCCGTCTTGTGCTCGCCCTCCGCGGCTTGCCGAGCTCCAATGTCCAGATAGGTCTTCCGGGCCGGATCGAGCAACCAGAACGCGTCGTCGGCTGAGCGGTAGATCATCACCTGGCCGCCTTCCGTCTCGATCCGCAGATCGCCCTTCTGCAGGTAGAGCCTGTCCTTGGAATTCCTGCGGGCCTGCTGCTGGGTCATGATCAGGCTCCCGGCTCCCAGCAGGGCGGGGAAGGTCAGGGCCAGTACGGCAAACGGCAGGACGCGGCGTCGGTTCATGCGGATCTCCTGGTGAGGCAGACACCTGACACGCTGAGATGCTATCCCACCTCAGCGCTGGAAGGCGTAGGAGATCTTGAAGAACAGCGCGCGGCCCGCCGGCTCCAGCCGGTCGTCCACCGAGAGCTCGCGATCGTCCGAGTAGCCGAGGAAGAGGACGGTCTGCCAGTTGAGCTTGTAGGCGAAGAGGGCCGAGCCGGTGATCCCCTCGTCGCGGCGGGTGACGCCGAGCCCGGGGGCGTAGAGGTCCGTATCCCGATCGGTGCGGACGCGCTGGGCGATCAGCCGCAGGAAGGCGCGGGAGGTGAAGGTGTAGGTCGCCTTGACGCGGGCCACGTCGGCGGTGAACAGGCGAGCCTCCCGCGGGCCCGAACCGGTGGGTGAGACGTCGAGCCAGCGCCGGTTGGCGTTGAGCTGCACGGCCAGATGGTCGGTCGGCCGCACCGTCCCCTGCAGGCTGACCGTGGCGCCCCGGGCCGGCCGCACGTTGGCGAAATCGACGTCGTCCCCGAAGATGAGGTTGAACGACACGTCGCCGATCCGTTGCGACGGGCTCATCTGCGCGACGACCGAATAGTAGTTGGAATCGAAGAGCCGGTTCCCGGCCCGTATGGTTTCGGTCCGCCGCTCGACGCCGAAGTAGCTGTTCCAGAACCCCTCGAGCTCGACGCCAGGGACGAAGCGGCGCAGGAGCAGTCCGCCCTCCGTATCGTCGACGTTGCGCAGTTGGAAGTAGGGGTGGATGCGGCGGAACGGCCCCTTGTCGACGTAGACCGACCGCCCGAGGAAGGCGGTGGAGTCTCGCACTCCCACCTGCGGGAGGAAACCGAGGTCCGCCCGGAACTCGTCGCCGATGTCGAGGTACCGGAGGTTCCAGTCCCAGGTGCGCGTCGAGTGGCTCCAGCTCAGGTAGCCGGCGTGCGAGCCGAGATCCTGCCCATTCCACTCCGCGGCGAGGCCGGGTCGGTCCGGGGTCTGCGAATCGCTCACCAGGAGTTGCCCGGTGACCGTGTCGGAGCCGTTCGGGCGCCACTGAAAATCGGGGCCGAGGACCCGGTTGTGCCCGCCACCCTCGATCTCGCGGTCGGTCAACAGAAAGCTCGCGAAGGAGTTGCCGAAATCCTTCCGCCCGCGGCCGATCGCCACCCGCGAGGAGAAGTCCTGGTCGGCCAGGCTCGACCCATTAGGGCCCGGCAGGATGACGCTGCCGCCCCCACGGTCCTCGGTAACCAGAACGGTGTACAGAGCGCCGCCGGCCTCCCCGGTGGCCCGCAGACCCCAGCGCGGGGAGGTGATGGTGCGGGTGTAGACCGCCTGCAGGGGGGTCGAGAAGAGCTCCAGCCCCTCCAGAAAAAACGGGCGCTTCTCGGGGAAGAACAGGGCGAAGCGCTCGTTGGCCGTGATCTGCGCCACGTCCGACTCGATCTGCGAGAAGTCCGGGTTGATCGTGGCATCGATCGCCGTGTTGGCGTTCGGCGTCCACTTGGCGTCGAGCCCGGCTTCCAATTGGGCGGCTTGACGGGCCAGGGAGGTGCCGGCGCCCCCTTCCGGCAGCCACTCCTGGCGCCCCGTGGCGTAGGGGGCCAGCACGAGGTGATTGCCGCTTGGCAGCCCGGTGAGGCCGGTCATCTTCTGGGAGTGGCAGATGAAGCAGCTCGAGCCGCGCGGCAGCTTGCTGTTGAACATCTGATACCGGAAGTCGCGCGGGCGGTTGCGGTAGAGCAGGATGCCCCAGGTCTGGACGTCGGCCGAGTTGTAGCGCAGGGAGGAGAAGGGGATCCGGATCTCCAGCGTCCAGCCGGTGGGCGTGATCCGCGCCGACGATTCCCAGTAGAAGTCGGGAGAGTTGTCCTCGCCGCTGGTGTCGTTGCTGATGGCGTCATATTGGATGCCGCGCGGGTTGGCCAGGAACATGAACGCGGTCTTGCCGTCGTTGCGGGTATCGAGGAGGACGCCGCCGTAGTCGGTATAGCTCGGCACCTCGTCGCGGTCCCCCAGGGGGGCGCGGATGGCCTTCGGGTCGGGGTCCGAGAAGTCGAAGGCGGCGTAGAAGAAGCGATCGTCATAGGTGAGCCAGGCGACCGTCTTCACCTTCGGCTCCACGCTGTCGCCGGGGTTCGTCTCGTAAAAGGTATCCACCCGGGTCGCGCCGCTCCACCCCGGATCCCCCAACTGGCCGTCCACCGTGATCGGCCCCACCGCCTTCGTGATATGGAGCGTCTCCTGCGCCGCCGGCTGGGCGCGCAGGAGGGAAGGAGTCGCGAGGAGAAGTGCCAGGGCCACGGGGTAGGAGCGGATCATGGAGCAGTCTACGACCGAGGTAAGAGGAAAGTTTCGGGGCGCGAAAAAAATCTCTGGCTCACGCCTTGCACGACTTCCAACCTGCTTTGAGCCCCCCCACGCAACGCCTGCTCGTCGTCTCCAACCGCCTTCCGATCGTGCTCGAAAAAAAGAGCGACGGCTGGGGTCTGAAGCCCGGGGCCGGCGGTCTGGTGAGCGCGCTGGCTCCGGTGCTCTCCCATCGCGGCGGTCTCTGGGTCGGCTGGCCGGGGATGGCTCTCGAGCGAGGGGGCGCCTGGGAGGCCGTGCTCGACGCGGGCTACAAAGAACGGGGATACGACCTCCTGCCCGTCCTCCTCTCGGAAGAGGAGGTCAAGGATTTCTACGAGGGGTTCGCCAACGGCATCCTCTGGCCCCTCTTCCACGACCTGCTGGGGCAGTGTAATTTCGACCCCTCGTTCTGGTATGCCTACCTGCAGGTCAACGAGAAGTTCGCCGGCAGCGTCCTCCACAACAGCCGGGAGGGGGACTTCATCTGGGTGCAGGACTACCAGCTCATCCACGTCGCCGAATACATCCGCCACCAGGACGAGTCCGCCCGGATCGGCTTCTTTCTCCATATTCCGTTTCCGCCTCTCGACAACCTCCTGCGGCTCCCCTGGCGCGGCCAGATCCTCAGAGCCCTGCTCGCCTATGACCTGCTGGGCTTCCAGACTCCGCGCGACAGCCGGAACTTCCTCACCTGCATCGAGAACCTGCTGCCCGAGGTCGAGATCGAGGAACGGGGTCCGATCACCGAGGTGCGCGCCGGCTCTCACACGGTCCGGGTCGGGGCCTTCCCCATCGGCATCGATTTCAGATCCTTCGACACCGCCGCCCGTTCCGATGAGGTGACGCGCCGGACGGCGGAGCTCAGACAGCGGATGGGACCCGCCCAGATCATCGTCGGGGTCGACCGGCTGGACTACACCAAGGGGCTGCTCGAGCGGCTGAAGGCGTTCCGCAACGCTCTGCAGCGCCACGAAGAGTTGCGCGAGCAGGTGATCCTCTTCCAGTTCGTGGTGCCCAGCCGCGAGGGGGTCCCCGAGTACCAGGCCCTCAAGGCCGAGATCGATCGGCTGGTCGGCGAGATCAACGGCGAGTTCTCGATGGCGGGCTGGGTGCCCGTGCACTACCACTACAAGAGCCTGGCGCGGCGGGACCTGCTGGCGCTCTACCGCATGGCCCGGGTCTGCCTGGTCACCTCGATCAAGGACGGCATGAATCTGGTGGCCAAGGAGTTCTGCGCGGCCCAAGTGGACGGCGACGGCGTCCTCATCCTCTCCGAGTTCGCGGGCGCCGCGGCGCAGCTCCAGGCCGGGGCGCTGCTGGTCAACCCGCACGACATCGAGGGGACGGCCGACGCCCTGAAGGCCGCTTTCGAGATGGACGAAGAGGAGCGCCGGCGCCGCATGGAGGAGATGCGGACGATCGTGCGCGAGCAGGACATCTTCTGGTGGGTGGACTACTATCTCCAGGCCGCCCTGGGCACCGTGCCCCATGATTTCCGCGCGCTGAAGGAATATTTCCCCCCGATGGGATTCGAAGAGTACCTCTGAGCTCCCGCCCCCATGCGCCCTTCCGCCCTCGAACGCTGGGACGAAATCGCGGCCCGCCTGGACGGCCGCCGTCCCGCCCTCTTCCTCGACTACGACGGCACCCTCTCGCCGCTGGCACCCCGCCCGGAGCTCGCCACCCTGCCGGAGGCGACGCGGGAGCTGTTGCGCCGCCTCTCCGGCCGCTTCCCGGTGGTCATCATCTCCGGCCGTGGCCGGGAGGACGTGGCCGCCCTGGTTACCTTGAGTGATCTCGCCTATGCCGGGAGCCACGGCTACGACATCGCCGGCCCGCCGGCCGCCGACGGGGGCGCGCCGCTGCGGCTCGAGGTCGGCGAGGGGATCCCCGAAAAAGTCGAGCAGGCCACCGAGCGGCTCCGCCGCGACCTCGCGGGCATCGAGGGGGTGGTCATCGAGCCCAAGCGCTTCGCGATCTCCATCCACTTCCGCCTGGCGGACGAGCGCGACCTGCCGCGCATCGAGCGCGCGGTCGACGACGCCGCGGCCGCCGTGCCCGGCCTGCGCAAGGATCACGGCAAGAAGCTCTTCGAGCTGCGCCCCGATCTCGACTGGGACAAGGGGCGCGCCCTCCTCTGGCTCCTCGACGCCCTCGGCCTCGACCGCCCGGACGTCCTCCCCTTCTACATCGGCGACGACCTCACGGACGAGGACGCCTTCCGGGCGGTCGCCGGAAGAGGGATCGGTATCCTGGTCGCCGGCGAGGCGCGCGAGACCGCGGCGGAGTATCAGCTTCGGGATACGGGGGAGGTGGTGGAGCTGCTGGAGCGGCTGCTACACTCCCGCCCCGCGCAATACGACCTGGAGAGACAACCGTGACCGATCCCAAAGCCGTACTGGTGGCGCTGGAGAACGCGCCGGCGCTTCTCGTCCCGCTGATCCTTGACGTCCCCGAGGCCTGGCGCAAGCGCCGGCCCCTGCCGCACAAGTGGTCGGCCCACGAGCACTTCTGCCACGTCGTCTCCCTGGAATCGAAATTCCGGGCACGGCTGGAGAAGATGCTCGCCGAGGACAACCCCGAGCTCGAGCCCTTCTATCCCGCGCCCGAGGACGAGGCCGGAGGGCTGCTGAACGTCGATCTCGAGGAGGCCATCGCGCGGTTCCTCCACGAGCGCGAAGAGCTGATCCTGCGACTTCGAGAATTGCCGCCAGAGGCCTGGAAGCGCCCGGGCCGGCATCCGGAGTACGCGGTCTACAACATCTTCGGAGTGGTCCGGCACATCACCCTGCACGACCTGCTGCACGGCTACCGGATCGAGACCTTCCTGCGGCGCGAGGAGTGGCCGGAGCAGGAGCCGCTGATTCACGTCGAGCCGCCGGCGCCCGAGCCGGACGAGCCCACGGTCGAGGCGGGCATCCCCGGCTCGCTGGCGCGGATGAGACCGGGGGAGATCAACCTCCTGGGCCCCTTCCAGGTGCCGGGGCTGGCGCCGCGCCCGATCCGCGTCTACCTGCCGCGAAACTACAACCCGGCGGAGCCGCACTTCGCCCTTTACATGTTCGACGGCCAGAACGTCTTCGACGACCTGCCGTCCTTCTCCGGCGGCTGGTACCTCCACGAGGCCGTCGAGGGGCTGGCGAGGTCGAAGCGACCGATGCCGGTCGTCATCGGCATCGAGCACGGGGGACCGGGGAGGAACCTGGAGCTCTCCCCCTTCCCCTTCGAGGCCGAGCCGGGGCAGATCGCGATCCTCCTCGACTGGGTGACCAACCACCTGATGCCCACCCTGACCGCCGAGCTCAACCTGGTCCCTGGCCCGTTCGGAGCCGTCGTGGGCGGCTCCTCGATGGGCGGTCTCGCCGCCTTCTGGTCGCACTTCCACTACCCGCACGCCTTCGGCGGAGCGCTGGTGATGTCCCCCTCCTTCTGGGTGGCGAACCAGGCCATCTTCACCGACATCGCCACGCAGCCCACCCCGGAGGTCTCCCGCATCTACGTCGACGCCGGCGCCCGCGAGGACAAAGGCCGTGTCGTCGAGGCCGTCAAGAGAATGGCCGAGCACCTGGTCGAGCGGGACTACGACTCCGACCGCCTGATGTGGCGCGCCGACGCCAAGGGCACCCACAGCGAGGCCGCCTGGAGACGGCGGCTGCCGGCGGCGTTGCGGTTCATGTACCGGCGGGGGTGAGCAGGCCGCCGGCGCGGCGGGGCTACCGGGGATCCGCTTTGGTTGATCTGATCCTATTAAGGAATTGCAGTTTGCGCCAGCGCGTAGGCCTTCAGAACGATCTCGCTGCAAGGTGACAGTCGAAAGTAGAGGTCTTCTGCGGTGGACGTGCGAGGAAAGGGGATGGCTCCGTATACAGCAAAGGACTTAACGCTTGAGTTCGAGGCCAAGATGCCGAAATAACTGGAGCCATCGCTAACCCCTAAGTCAGATTTGCATCGAACGTCCTTCTTCAGCTCAGAAATCTTGTTAAGTAATTCTATCCATTCAGACTGCTGCAGGCTTCCGCGAAGCACTTGGCGCCTGGAAGACATGTTTGAGAACACTGCAATTCCTCTATCGGTTTCGACAAACCACACAACGTGATAGCCGCCTGAATTGATATTCCCGATTTCAAGCCTGAATTGGCGCTTTATTCCTTTGAGGGTTGAAATTTTCCTGCGTACATCGACAAAATCTGATCGGCTATTCCAAGTGGACATGCTCTCCTCTAGAAATTGGCGTAGGCGGCGTGCATCTGCTTGGTTGCTTGTAGTTTTGGCAGCATCTTTAATTGCTCGGTCGTAAGAAGTCTTCAGGGTTGTGGTCGCTTCCATAGAGCCAACCACAAACACGGCTACACAAAAGAGAAGTGTGCTTGGTGCAAGCTTCATTGAGGCCTCTTTTTCGTCGTTGAACTGCGTGGCCGCCTATTGCGAGTATCCTTTGGGGTTTCCTTTGGTTTGGGGACAGTCATTTTGCCGTAACGTGTCCTAGGGTTATCTGGTCGAAGCTGATTCTGCATCCGAACAGCTTTCACTTCTGTATCAGGAGCACAACCCTGGCAGGAAGATCTATCAGCGCGAGTTCCGGTATCGTTATCTTCCGCATGAGATAGTTCATGGGCTAATACCTCGTCAATGGTCACGAGGTTCCCGTCCGTATCGAGCATGTATAAGCCCACATAGGTTGTTGTATTTGTGCCTTTCCCGTTGGCGCCGTCTTCTCGAGAAGCAGGTGCATTGAAACCATTGTCAGCTTGTGACGATTCCTGAATAACGTGGACATGGGTGGAATTGCGCAATCCCTGGACCATTGTTTCCAGCCGAGGCGTAGCTCTCTCCAAGTGATCTAAGGCGCCTTCTACCGAAGCTTTAAACGCGGGACTATAAGCAACGATACGAATTTCTTGACCATCCGGATCTATAGCGGTCAGGGGATTGTCTCGCGCGTATGTATAACGATTCCAGCTTTGAGGAAATTTTAAATCGCCGTCCGTACCATTCCCACTGTCCACACTCAAGAACCGCCCCATCACCGGGCTCTCATGCCGCGCATGCATATAGTCCAGGTCATCCCCCGCCCCCGTCGGGCTCGCGAGATCCCGTTCGTGGCCAGTGAACTTCATGCGCTCGGCGTCCTGGTTGAAGGCGGTGGCTTCTTCTCCGAAGGGGTAGTAGACGTGGTAGCTCGCGGGGTACCCGGAGGCTCTCGTGATCAGGCGCGGGGTGCCCAGGTGATCGAGATGGAAGTGGCGCTGGCCGGTCGGAGTCTCGGCGGCCAGCAGGAGACCGTCGCGGTAGATGTAGTCCGTCCCCGCGCTCCAGCGGCCGTTGTCGCTCAGGTACTCGCGCAGGACTTTGCCGCCCAGGTCCCGAACGGTCCAGCGGGAGGAGTTCCTGGGGACGTCGTAGGACCAGAGGCGCTCGTCGTCGGCCGTGTAGAGGTAGACCCAGTCCTCGGCGCCTGAGGTCATGTGGGTCATCTGGTTGAAGGCGTCGTACCGGTAGACCGCGCCGTTCCAGCTCGTCAGGTTGCCCGGGGCATCGTAGGTGACGGCGCCGGTCAGGCGGTTCGTCTGAGCGCTGGTGGGCGTCATCCGGCCGACCGTGCCCGCGATGTTCGTCAGGTTGCCGAAGGCGTCAAAAGTGTAGCTCTGCTGCTTCTGAGTCCCCCCTCCGGTTGGGCCGTCGTAGAGGGTCGCTGAGACCAGACGGTTCACCTTGTCGTAGGCGTACCAGGAGGCGCCGATCGTCTTGATGTTGCCGGCGCCGTCGTAACCGTAGGTCCCCGAGGTCCAGTTCGCGTAGAGCCCGGAGGCGGAGAGCGACGAGGGGCGGCGCATCTGGTTGGGGTCGTTGCCTTGCGTCTCCGTGACGCCGTTGCCGTGTGCGATCTGGCTCACCAGGAGGTTCGGATAATAAGTAAGAAGACTGACGTAGCCGGCCACGTTGGTCAGCAGGCCCTGAGTGTAAGCGAACTGGACCGTACGCGAGGTGTTCGGATCCGTGGTCACCGGAAGATCGAAGCCCCGCGTCAGCATCACCGCCATCTGGGCGCGGGTCAGCGGCGTATCCGGACAGAAGAAGCCCGGGGTGCAACTCACCGCGATCTGCCGCCGCCCGGCTTCCACGATCCACGCCGCCGAGCCGGTGGTGGCGCAGGAGACGTCGAGAAACGGCGGCGCCGAGCACGGCGGCGGCTGATAGCCCGCTCCCTCCTTGCTGCGCAGCAGGAAGATCGCCATCTGGGTGTTGGAGACGTTGCTGTCCGGGCAATACCGCAAGGGACTGACTCCACAGCCGGCCGTGATACCCCGATGGTACAGGTCTTCGATCCAGTCAGCCCAATTGCCGGACGGACTCGGACAGGGCACATCCGCGAAGATTCCGGTGCAAGCCGGCGGAATGTAGCTCGGCCCCGCGGCGGCCTTTACCAAAAACTTTGCCATCTGGGATCGCAGAAGCTGGGCCTCCGGGCAGTACCGCAGAGGATTGGTCAGACAACCATCGGTGATCGCGGCCTTGTAGATCGCTTCGATCTCGAGCCGCGCCCCATACCCCGCCGGCACGTCGAAGAACACCGCGGGAGCCGGCTGGACGCACTCCGCGTGGGTGCAGGTCGGGTAATCCAGCGAGCTCACCAGCCCGAGATCGTTGTAGGTGAACCCCTGGGTAAAGGCATGGGCTGCCTGGGCCGTGCCGTTGATGGTAGGGGTCACCAGCGTGTCGCGCCGGGAGACCCGGCCGTCCCGGCCACCGTAGACATACGTCTCGTCGACCTTCACGGCGATGGAAGCCCCGAGGGCGGTCTCGTAGTTATAGCGGCTGGCTTGCTGGAGCCTGCCCTGCCGCCAGTCGTCGGCGCCGTTGGCGCCGGCGTAGAGGAACTCCTTGAGCAACCGGCCAGAGGAGCCGGCCTCCTGGACCCGGAACAGCCGTTCGGCGGGATCGTAGGTGAAGCTCAGATCGTGCGGGCCATCGGTCTTCCGCAGGACGTGTCCCCGGGAGTCATAGAGCGGATACGTGACGGTGCCGTTGCCGGAAGCCCCTTTCTCCGGATGGGTCTCGGACTTGAGCAAACCGGCAAGGTCGTAGCTGAAGCCGCGCGTCTGAGTGATGGAGCCCGACGTCGTCGAGACGGACGCGAGGCGGTTGCCGACGTCGTAGCCGTAGCTGGTCGTCACGTTCGCCCCGGCGCTGCCGGAGGGCTCGGTGACCGAGATCAGCCGGCCCTGGCGGTCGTAGACCTCGGTCGTGGTGGCGGCGGCCTCGGAGCCTTGAGCGGTGGCGATCTTCACCGCGCGGCTGACCTGCCGCACGCCGAGGTACGTCAGGGTGACGTCATGCGTCGAGCCGTCCGCCGGCCGGATCGTCCCCGGCCGGCCGAAGGGGTCGTAGGAGAGGAAGCGGGTAAAGTTCGCCGGCGATCCGACCGTCCATTCGGAGACCGTGCTCTTGTTGCCGACGCTGTCGTAGGCGGTCTGACGCTTGGCCGTGGTGCCGTCCGGAAGGGTTTTCAGCTCCTGGTAGACCCGCCCGAAGGAGTCGAAGACGTGTACTTCGAGATCTTCCGTACGCCGGAGACATAGGTATGGTCGATCTGGATTTCGGGCGAGGCCGGCAGCGTCATCGTGCAGAGAGCGCTCGTGCCGATCCCGTGCCCGAGAAAGTCGCCGCCGTAGGATTTCTCGGAGGCCACGTTGCCGGAAACCCGGGAATCGGGAGGAGGCAGGGTTTCCAGGTCGTAGACGGTCAGCAGATCATTCGTGGACGGCGCCGCTCCAAGGCGGTGAACTCGTTTGCGCGTTACCGCGGGCGTGTCCGGCGCGTAGCAGAGATCGACTTGCGCGGTCGCGCTCCCCTCGGAGTCCGACATGGACGAAGGCGCCTCGAGCACCCACGGCGAGCCCGCCGGGAACAGGGAATAGCCCGCGCCGGTGTTGGTCACGGGGTTGACGGCGTAGGTCCCCTGGGCCAGGTTGTAGTTGGCGAAGTGGGTGCGAACGTTGCCGGCGTCGAAATTGCCTTCCGTGGTTTGCGTCCGGTAGTGTCCCAGGCCGTCGAAACCGGAGCTCACCACGCCCGCGTAAATGTTGGGATTCCCGTCGTCGTTGTAGACCGTTCGGCCGCGCACCATCCGCCGGTTGGTGTTGTAGCTGTCCGGCGGGTCCGACGAGAAGATGGGATCCCGCTCGTAGAGCACGTACTCCGAGCGTAGTAGCGTCGGGCCGTCGTAGGTCTGCCGCGAGAGGTTCAGCGTGGTGCCGGAGGCGTTCACCGTCTGGTCGTGGGTGAACGGCAGGCTGTACTCGTACGCGCTCCAGCCGGTGAAGTTGGGGTCGGCGGCGGTCGAGAAGTAATTGACCGTCCGGTGGCCGAGCGGATCGACGACCGTCGTCGTGTGCTCGCGGCTGCTGAGGGCGGCGGGAAAGCCGGGGGCGTGCGCGTAGGTCCAGGTCCCCTGCACGGTGCCGTCCGCATTGCGCATCATCCGCGTCGCCACGCCGGAACTGGTCCTCAGGTGCAGCCTCGCGGTCGAGCCGGTCGGGAAGACGATCCTTTGCCAGCTCCACTCCATGCGCCCGCGCGTCGGCAGGGTTAGCCCGGTGAGATTGCCGCCATTCTCCGTGCAGGCGTTCTCGGACCAGGTGGGACCGGACGGGATCGTGGTCACATAATCGCTCACCGCCGCCGCCCACGACGAGCCGTCCGCCAGGGTGACGCCGGTCAGCAGCGGCACGGACACCGTCGGTCCGATGCTGTTCATCTGATCGGTGTCGTTGTGCGGGCAGGCGCGGCCGATCGTCCGCGACGTGTAGCTGAACTGATAGGGCGTGGTGACGCCGCCGAACGTCATCAGCTCGATGCGATCGATCACCTGGCTGTAGCTGGCCAGGTCGGTGCGGAAGTGGATCCGGTGCGTGCGGCCCTGGGTGTCGGTCAGTACCCACTGATCGGCGATCGCATAGCTGATCGACAGCTTGTTATTGAACGAGTCGCGGATCTCGGTCGGCAGGCCGTCGTTGCCGAACTTGCGCACCGAGCCGTCCGGAAACTCGATCTCCCGATAGCCGGCCGTGTACTTCTTCAGCCGCAGGTAACTGCCGTCGCGCGTGTACTGGACATCGTAGACCCCGGAGACCGGGGCATCCTCGGCATCGCCGGCGTGCAGAGTCGGGTAGAAGAGGTGATCGGTCCCGTTCTCGTCCTGATAGACCGGATCCAGGGGGGGCTGATTGAATTCGTCCGGCACCTGGCAGAGAGGGTTCAGGCGGCCGAACGACACCCGCCAGCCCAGGCCCGCGTTCGAGCAAGGGTTCGGATACGCCTGCGTCCGCGAGACCTCGTGGAAATCGGGCGGGATCAGATAACGGACGGTCTTGAACAGCCAAGGGCTGGAGTTGTAGGTGAGCTTCAGGCTGTAGGAGAAGCCGCCGTTGACCGGATAGGACGTCCCGATCGGGATCGTCAACGTCAGCGCGCCGTTGAACAGGTTGACGCTGTCGACATCGCCCACGTGGAACGACTGATCGACCGGGAAGCCCGGCGCCGTGTTCGGGTGGACATCGGCCAGGACCGGCGCGGCGAGGAAGGCGAGAGGAAGAAAGACCTTGCGCCAGCTCATTGCGCCACCCCGCCCTTGTGCACCGAGATCTCCATGGTCAGTGGAGCGACGATGAACCAGAGGTCGGCCTTCTGCGACCTCGCCGGCGCGGCGGGGCTGCCGAGGAGCGGATCGAGCTTGTCGAGCGCGAAGCGCAGATGGCCGTCGCTCGCGCCGTCCTCGTCGCGCGGGCCGCCGTCGCCTCCCGCGAAGGCCCAGGCTCCCCCGCCGGGACGGACGACCAGACCCATGAGATAGGGACGATCGTCGAGGATCTCGTCGGACGCGGCTCCCTCCAGCGCCCGCAGGCGCGAGGGGTGGAGGGGCTTCGCCAGCCGATAGCCGCCCGGGGCAGCGACCGCGAATCCACCGCTTTCGAGGTCTACCGCCACCCAGAACGAGCGCGGGGCCAGAGGCTGAGGCAGCTCGAGGCGGGCCGTGCCGTCGGCGGCGGCCGTGCCGACATCGTAACGCTGGATCATTTCGCCGGAGTACCCGGGGTCGATCCGGTGCTCGACGCCGAACCAGGCCACCGCCTTGCCGGGAGTCAGGCCGCTCGCCACCACCGCACTGTCCTCGAACGTGAGTTGAGGATCGGACGGTGGCGGCGTCCCCTGACCGGTGGCGGCCCCGGCGATCAGCAGACCCAGCAGCAACGACGACAGCGCGACGGCTCGCTTCATGAGCTTCTCCTTGAGAATCTGTCAACAGAGTATGTACGAGAAGAGTTCATAAATTGTCTACCTGGAGAGACTCTCGAATTCCGCGAATGGAAACCAACGAGGAGGCTCGCGATCTTCTCACGCGTGAGCACAACAAATCGCTGGCGCAGTCTTTCCGGTCGATGCCGTAGACGAGGTGCTCCCTCCCCAGAATCTCAGCGCGGCCTCGCAGGCTCTCGCCGAGGCGTTCGGCCACCCGGATGGAGGCGTGGTTCTCCGGGTGGATGAGGCTGATGACGCGGTCCTTGTCCAACGCGGTGAAGGCGTGGACCAGGGCGGCGCGGGCGCCTTCGGTGGCGTACCCGCGCCCCCACCAGTGCCTCAGCAGAGTCCAGGCCAGCTCGCAACCCGGCCAGCCGTCCGGATCGGCGAACCCGATCCGGCCGACGAACGTGCCGGTCTCCCTCTCCTCCACCGCCCACATGCCGTATCCCCGCAACTCCCAGTGTCCCACCAGGAAGGCCAGGTGCCGCCAGGACTGCTCGCGGCTGAACCGCGTGCCGAGGTAGCGCGCGACCTCGGGGTCCCCGCACATCGCAGCGTAGTCGTCGAAGTCGCTCAGCCGAAACGGCCGCAGCCGCAGGCGCTCCGTTTCCAGAATCGGGATGACGAGATCGTCCATTGAGATTCTCCCTCCGTCAAAGTCCTTGTCCGCGAGTTGGCAGAAGCAGACACTTCAGCCATAGGAGCTCCTGTCGCGAGCAATGCCGCTCGTGTGTCCAGGCCCCTGAAGGGAGAAGCTGTGCTTCGAATCCTCTTACTCTTCGCGATCCTCCTCACCGGCGCTCTCGCGGCTCACGAAAAGGTCGTCGCGGGAGTCGATCCCAACAGCCACCCAACGGCGACTCAAACGTCCGATCAGATGCCTGGGCTAGACCCGAACGGAGCGAAGTAGTCGCGGTGCCGTGCTGAACCGGGGGAGGGCAGAGAGAAGCCTCCCCCTTTCCCAAGCAGTAATGTACAGAGACTCGTACTTTGAGTTAGGCTAAAGAGAGATTGGTACATCCTTCGTTTAGGAGAATGTGAAATGGCGCATGTCTCGAAAGAGGCACTCTGGCGGCTTGTCATGGGTGAAGCCGCAGAAGTTGAGGCCGAAACGCTGGCGCAGCATGCGCTCACCTGCCAATCCTGCCGGGCTCTGGTTGCCGGTCATATCGAAGATATTGCCGCGCGGGTTATGCGAGAAGGGCCGCTCAAGGCACTTGTTGAGCTTACGAGGACGGACAGGGAGAAGGCCTTAGACGTCCTCCTGGCTAGAGCGGAATGGTCCTCCTGCCGAAGATTGACTCGAAGAGCCCAGAAAGACCGCGTGATTCAGTCGCGCGCCTGTCACTCCTGGGCATTCGTGGAGATCTTTCTCGCGGAGTTGCGCTCGGCGAGTTCCTGGGAAGAATCAGAGTTTCTCGCTAGCCTTGCCACCTTGGCAGTGCAGGGCATGGACGCGAAGAAGTACCCCACTGCACTCAAGAATGACCTCCTTGCAGGAGTGTGGACCGAGGTCGCCAACGCCCGCCGGATCGCGACCGAATGGACCCACGCCGCCGCCGCCCTTCGGAAAGCCGAGCAATACCTGGAGGAGGGAACAGGGAACCCGTTGCCCAAGGCGAGGGCGCTCTCCATCACCGCATCTCTACGAGAAGACCAGGGATATCCCTCCGAAGCGGTGGCACTCCTGGAGCAGTGCCGACAGATCCATGAGACCAGCAAGGACTGGCCCCTGGTGGCTCGTACTCTGGTGCAGATGGCCTATGTTTTGATTGACCAGGAGCCGGAAAGAGGCCTGACCCTTCTCGACCAGGCCAGTCCCTTGATACCTGCTGAGGAGACCACTCTGAGGTGGCTCGCCGCTACGCTTCGCACGGAAGGCCTGATCGAGACCGGGCAGGTCGCCCAAGCGCTCATAGCTTTTCAATGGGCGGAGTCGCTGCGGGATTTCCAAGCACGGCCGGACGCAAAGCAGAGGAGCACGTTTACCGCGGCGCGCCTTTTAGAGGCGATGGGCCGCACCCAGGAGGCGGAGAGGCTGTTCGAGGAGGTGATTGCCGGGGATCTCCACCAGGAGAACTACCACACAGCCTTTCTCGACTTCCTCTATCTCTTCGGGTTCCACATCCGCGCGGGCGCGGCGGAGAAGGCGGTCGACATCTGCCGGCGGGCGCTCGCGCAGCTCGAATTGCTCGAGCTCGGGCACGACCAGCTCCGCGCCGTCTGGACGCAGTTGAGGGACGCCGCCGAGCGGCAGGCGCTGACCCGCCAGTCTCTCGCCATGGCGCGGAGTTATCTTCAGGTCTATTGGAAGCATCCAGCGCCCAAGACGCCGGTCTTCACCTCAGGATCGAACAGGTAGAGGCGGTCTACGGAGCGTCAGGCGTCCTTCGGCACAGGCGCCAGCAGGTTGGCATCCCGCGCAAGCACCCACTTGCCGCTTTCCTTCTTCAGAATGGTCAAGGTATGGCCCGCACGCGTCATGGGTTTAGCGCCACCGGGCGGAGTCGCGACGACGGTGAGCCTGGTCCACATAAAGGCCCAGTCGCCGAGAATCTTGATCTCCTGAATCTCGCTCGAGCCGTCGAATTGGGGACCGTCCGGGCCTGATTGAGCCCGCGCCGCGGCAGCGAAGTCGGCTTTGCGCATGACCGGCTGGCCAGGCACGAGAAAGACGACGTCATCCGCCATCAGCGACAGGACCTGCTCGACATCACCCGCCTTGGTGGCAGCCATCCAGGTGGAGACGAGTTGCCGTATTTCCTGTTCATCGTTCTGCATGTGCTCTGCCTCCGCGTACGACGGTTTGTCTCCAGCTACGACGGTCCGTCGTAACGGTACGACGGTTTTGCGCACGATACGACGATCTGCCTCCGGCTACGACGGTCCGTCGTACCCTTACGACGGTCTGCCTCCGCGTACGACGGTTTGTCTCCAGCTACGACGGTCCGTCGTAACGGTACGACGGGTTTGCGCGCGATACGACGATCTGCCTCCGGCTACGACGGCTCGTCGTACCCTTACGACGGTCTGCCTCCGCATACGACGTTTTATCTCCAGCTACGACGGTCCATCGTAACGGTACGACGGTTTTGCGCGCGATACGGCGGTCTGCCTCCGGCTGCGACGGTCCGTCGTATCCTTACGACGGTCTGCCTCCGCGTACGACGGTTTGTCTCCAGCTACGAAGGTCCGTCGTAATGGTGCGGCGGTTTTGCGCGCGATACGGCGGTCTGCCTCCGGCTGCTACGGTCCGTCGTACCCTTACGACGGTCTGCCTCCGCGTACGGCGGTTTGCCTCATGCTGCGGCGGCTCGCCGTATCTTACGACGGTCTGCCTCCGCGTACGGCGGTTCGCCTCAGGCTGCGGCGGCTCGCCGTACCTTACGACGGTCTGCCTCCGCGTACGGCGGTTCGCCTCAGGCTGCGGCGGTCCGTTATATCAGTAGACAGTGTTGCTCCCGGTACGACGGCGGCGTTTTGGGTCCGAGGAAAGCTCGTCCTCTAAAGCGCTCTCACCCAAGCGGCGGATGATACGCGGAGCTCGCCCCGATCCAGGTCTTGTCCTTGTTGAAGTCGACGCCCATCATCTTCCCCTTGCTGATGCGGACGAGGTTGTTGACGAGCATGGGGCGGTCCTTCCAGACGAACATCATGCGGACCTCGGCCTTGGCGGGCTCGTCCGGGGTCTCGAGGGCGGGGGCGTAGTCGACCCGCCGCTGGAGGATGAAGTTCTCCGGGTCCGGCAGCGAGCGAAGACGCTCCCGCGTGGGGCCCAGCTCGACGCCGAGGCCGGCGAAGGAGAAGAGCGGCTTCAGGACGTAGCTCTCCAGATCCTCCGGATATTCCTTGAGATCGCTCACGAACCAGGTCGGCGGGCAGTAGCGGCTCTTGATGAAGGGGAGCGAGAACTTGCTGATCTTGAGGTACCAGTTCGGGTGCCCCACCCAGGTGACGTCCACCAGGTCGCGGTGGAAGATGCGCGAGAGGTCGATCCCCTTGCGCTCCAGCTCGTCGAAGATCACCCGGTTGTAGATCCGCCGAATCGGCACCTCCCGGCCATCCCGCGGGTAGAACAGCCGGCCGCCGCGCTCGATCACCTCCCGGGCGTCGACCACCGGGATGCCCAGGAGCTGCTCGGTGACGCAGAAGTCGATCCGTGTCTTCTGGTGCGCGGGATCGATCTCCAGGAGGACGGCCTGCTCCGGATCGCAGTCGGCCACGATCACGTCCCGCAGGGCGGCGGGGTAGGTCTCGGCGGTCAGCCCCGAAAAGTAGGGGGACCAGCCGTCCGGGACCGCCGGGAAGTGGGAGCGAAACTCCTTCTCGAGCAGCCACTGAAAGCCGTAGAGCGAGGGAAACCCCTGGAGCTCGATCAGCCGGGGGGTCAGCTCGCCGTCCTCCCCGCGCACGATGGCGAAGTCGACCTGGAAGAAGACGGTGTGCCCCTCGTCGCCCGGCACCCGGAGGTGCGGCGGCACGGCGCGGTCGGACTGCTTCAGGTACTCCTCGGAGGTGACGAAGCCCAGCACCTCGTCGGACGCCGCGATCAGCTCGCGGGTCAGGCGCTCGGAGAGGAAGAGCGGCGTCTCGCAGATCCGGAAGATGGAGGGGCAGCCCGCGTCCCGCTCCAGATCGCGGACCATGTCCTCATAGCGCTGTTGAGTGAAATCGGCGTTGTAGGCGCGGCGGATGTCTGGAACCATCGTGGACCGTCACTCCAGCCCGAGGTGGGTTTCCTGCACGATGTAGTCGACGACGCTGCGGATGTCGTTGGTCTGCTCCCAGACCGCGAGCTGGCGGTCCGCCCCGGTCCCCATTTGCAGGATCTTGTGGATGGACTCGATCTCCTCGCGGCTCCCGAGCTCGTCCAAGACGTCGTCCACGAAGGCCAACAGCTCGTGGATCAGCGCCACGCAGTCCACCTCCTCCTGCTTGCCGAAATCGATCAGCTTGCCGGAGATGCCGTGGCGGGCGGCCCGCCACTTGTTCTCCGCGAGCAGCAGGCGCCGGTAGAGCCGGAAACCGAGGTTCTGCCGGATCAGCTTGTAGAGTTTGACGGTGACCGCCTGGATCAGCGCCGCCAGCGCGATCGTCTCGTCCACCCGCATCGGCACGTCGCAGATCCGGAACTCCAGGGTGTTGAAGAAGGGGTGCATCCGGATGTCCCACCAGACCTTCTTGGCGTTGTCGATGCACCGGGTCTTGATCAGCAGCTTGATGTAGTTGTCGTACTCGGAGAGGCTGCCGAAGTGATCCGGGATGCCGGTGCGCGGGAAGCGGTCGAAGACCTTGCTGCGATAGGACTTCAGGCCGGTGTTCTGCCCCTGCCAGAAGGGGGAGTTGGTGGACAGCGCGAAGATGTGCGGCAGGAAGTAGCGGGCGGCATTCATGATGTGAATCGCCACCTCGCGGTCCTCGATGCCGACGTGGACGTGGAGGCCGAAGATCAGGTTCGCCCGCGCGATCTGCTGGAGATCCTCGACGATCTCGGTGTACCGCTCGTGGGGGGAGATGAGCTGGTCCTTCCAGTGGGCGAACGGGTGGGTGCCCGCCGCCGCGATGGTCAGGCCGTTGCGCCGCGCCAGCTTCGACAGGTTGGCGCGCAGCGAGGTGACCTCGCGGCGGGCCTCGTGGATGTCCCGGCAGATGTTCGTCCCCACCTCGATGACCGACTGGTGAAGCTCGGGCTTCAACTGGTCGGCGAGCGTGTGCTCGTCGTCGAGCAGGTACTGGACGTGCGAGCGAAGGTCGCGCGTCTCCGGATCGATGAGCTGAAACTCCTCCTCGATCCCCAGCGTGAACAGCTTCGCTTCGGACATGAGGGTCTACCCCTTGCTGGTGACCGCCTGGGATGCCTGAGCGGTGGTCTCGGTGGCCATTACGGGGGTGGCCCCCACGGCCGGAACCGGCGGCGCGGCCGCTCTGCGGACGTACTGCCCCCAGCGCAGGTTGTCGCCGCCGCCGATGTGCAGGGTGGCCTTGCGGATCACCATGTCGGCGGCCTTCTCGACGATCCAGGAGAAGTTGTCCTCGCCGATCGAGTTGACGTCGGCGTCCGGCGCCGGGTTGCAGAAGTCGATCGCATAGGGGATGCCGTCGCGCACCGCCATCTCGACGGTGTTGAAGTCGTAGCCGAGCCAGAGGTTCAAGGCGAGCACGTCGTCGTGCACTTTCTTGAGCAGAGCGGGGTCGACCGGCGGGCCGTTCCGCACGTAGCGCTCGTGGAATGGCCGCCGGGGGTCGTACTGCATGATGTGGATGTCCTGGCAGTCGAGGGCATAGCAGCGGAAGTACTCGTTGAAGACGATCTCCTCCTGGAGCATCATCACGAGCTGGCCGGTCTCCTCGTAGGCGCGGAAGAAGTCGTCCGGGCTCGTCACCCGGTAGACGCTCTTCCAGCCGCCGCCGGCGAAGGGCTTGAAGAAGGCCGGGAAGCCGATGTACTCGAAGATCCCGTCCCAGTCGAGCGGATAGGCGAGGTTGCGGAACGACTTGCCGCTGGTGTCCGGCGGGTGCTCCTTGGAGGGGAGCAGCACGGTCTTGGGGACCGCGACGCCGATCTTGGTCGCCAGGCAGTTGTTGAAGAACTTTTCATCGGCGCTCCACCAGAACGGGTTGTTGATCACCGCCGTGCCGTTGAGGGCCGCGTTCTTCAGATAGCCGCGGTAGAAGGGGACGTCCTGGGAGATGCGGTCGATGATGACGTCGTATCCCGAGGGCTCCCCCTGGATCAGCTTGTCGATGCGGACCGCCTCCGCCACGATTCCATCCGTCTTCCTGGAGTTCACCCGGTCGATCAGGGCCTGAGGAAAGGTGTCCTCCTGCCCGAAAAGGATGCCTGCTTTCTTCATCTGTTCCCTCCGATTTCGTCCCGATCTTCGGACTTCCGGGCAACATACCACAGGGCTCAATGGCGGGCTCCCAGCCCCCCATTTCGGGGCAGGAGCCGGGCGGCGGGATCGCCTACTTGAAGAAACCCCAGCTAACTCATCTTGGCCGTTGACTTTTGGGAATTCGTGCCCCAACATATTGTTGTGTCTAGGGTCCGCGCCTCCTACCTGGAGTGACGTGGCGGTTCCAAAGAGGCTTGGGCGGCCCACGGAACCGGGCGGGTTGGGACCCGCCGATGATGCATACGCCCAGGAAGGAGGTGGTCCAGTGATAGAAGGTAAACACGGTTTAGTGGAGGTGGCGTCCTCGTAAAGGGGATTCTCCACGTGTCCGTGGCACCGGAGGGTAGTCCCGAAGGGGAACCCAACGCCACCGAAACAGACCCTTAAGACCCCGGCCCCGAAAGGGACGCCGGGGTCTTTCGTTTATGGGGGTCACGGAATCGGAAACCCTCTTGACGAAATAGAACGATCGTTCGTATAATTATCATCCTCATGAGGAAGGGAGCCGAGACCCGCGAGCGCATCCTCGACCAAGCCGTCCGGCTGGCCAGCCGGGACGGCCTGGAGGGTTTGACGATCGGCATCCTCTCGACCGAGCTGGGGCTGTCGAAGAGCGGCCTTTTCGCCCACTTCGGGTCCAAGGACGAGCTCCAGCTCCAGGTGCTTCAGGCGACGGTCGAGCGGTTCGAGGAGATGGTGATCCGACCGGCTCTCTCGGCGCCGCGGGGCGAGCCCCGCATTCGGGCGTTCTTCGAGAACTGGCTGGCCTGGGAAGACGACCCCGGGATGCCGGGGGGCTGCCTGCTGGTCGCCGCCTCCGTCGAGTTCGACGACCGCCCCGGACCGCAGCGCGACTTCCTCCAGCAGGCTCACCAGCGGCGCTTCGATTTCATCGCCAAGGGAGCCCGGATGGCCGTCGAAGCCGGCCACTTCCGCGGCGATCTCGACACCGGACAGTTCTCCTTCGACGTGACCGCCATCGCCCTCGGCTATCACCATACCCACCGCATGTTGCGCGACGCCAAAGCGGGCAAGCGCGCACGCGCCGCGTTCGAGCGGCTGCTCGCGGATGCCCGAGTCTGACTTTGTCTAAATAATCGAACGACCGTTCGTATACCAAGGAGATACGCCAATGACCGACGCCTACATTCTGGATACCGTCCGTACGCCTCGTGGCCGCGGCAAGGCGGGCAAGGGCGCCCTGTCCAACGTCCACCCCCAGGAGCTTCTGGCCCAGACGCTCAACCGGCTCGTCGAGAGGACTGGGATCAACCCGGCGGACGTCGACGACGTCGTGGCCGGCTGCGTCTCGCAGGCCGGCGAGCAGGGAGCCAACATCTCCCGCAACGCGGTCCTCGCCGCCGGCTGGCCCGAGGAGGTCACCGGGACGACCGTCAACCGCTTCTGCGGCTCCGGGCTGCAGGCGATCAACTTCGGCGCCATGGGCGTGATGGCCGGCGCCCAGGATCTGGTGGTCGGCGGCGGCGTCGAGAGCATGTCGCGGGTGCCCATGGGCGCGGATCGCGCCGGCCAGGACGGCGAGAACATGACGCTGCGCGGGAAGGTTTTCCAGGTGCCGCAGGGGATCAGCGCCGACTTGATCGCCTCTCTCGAGGGGATCTCCCGCGAGGAGCTGGACGCCTTCGCACTGGAGTCGCAGCGCAAGGCGGCGGTCGCCCAGAGCTCCTGCTTTTTCAGCCGCGGCATCTTCCCGGTCATGGACCCCGCCACCGGCGCGGTGCTGCTGGAAAAGGACGAGCACCCGCGGCACGACACGACCCTTGAGGGGCTCGCCACGCTCAATCCCGCCTTCGTGGCCCTGGGCGCGACCCCGGTGGGCCCCGCTGGGGAGACTCTGGATCAGATCGCCCTCGCGCGCTATCCGCAGCTCTCCGCGATCCAGCACGTCCACACCGCCGGCAACTCCAGCGGCATCGTGGACGGCGCCGCGGCCGTGCTGATCGGCTCGCGAGAGTACGCCGAATCGCGGGGGATCAAGCCGCGGGCGCGCATCCGGGCGATGGCCACCGTCGGCTCCGAGCCGCTGATCATGCTCACCGCTCCGGCCCCGGCATCGCGCAAGGCGCTGGCGAAGGCCGGCATGGAGGTGAGCGACATCGATCTCTGGGAGATCAACGAGGCCTTCGCCGTGGTGCCGCTGCAGACCATCCGCAGCCTCGGGATCGATCCCGCGCGGGTCAACGTCAACGGCGGCGCGATCGCCCTCGGCCATCCGCTCGGGGCGACCGGCGCGATCCTCCTCGGCACCGCTCTCGACGAGCTCGAGCGGCGGGACCTCAACACCGCCCTGATCACCCTCTGCATCGGCGGTGGCCAGGGGATCGCGACGATCATCGAAAGGGTTTAAAAAACCTGAGAGGAGGGAGGAAGATGGACGTTCGGATCGACGACGGACTCCGCATTCGCGCGCTCGACGGCTTCGAGCTCGCGGCTACCCTCTACGAGCCGGCCGCCGGCACGGACCGGCGGACGGCGGTACTGATCAACTCCGCCACCGCGGTCAAACGCCGCTACTACGACCCTTTCGCCCGCTATCTGGCGGGCGAGGGTTTCACCGTTCTGACCTACGACTACCAGGGGATCGGCGGCTCGCGCCCGCGCAGCCTCGTCCGGTTCCAAGCCCGGCTGCGCCAGTGGGCAGAGGAGGACCAGGGGGGCGTCCTCGACTGGATCGCCGGCAGCCTGGACACCTCCAGGCTCCTTGTCGTGGGGCACAGCGTGGGTGGGCAGATCGTCGGGCTCGCTCCCGGCAACGAGCGGATCGCCGGGCTGGTCGGCGTCGCGGCCCAGAACGGCTACTGGGGGCACTGGCCTTCCCCTTCCCGCTACCGGATGGCCCTGCGCTGGTATCTGGCCTTGCCGCTGGCGACGAGCCTCTTTGGCTATGTCCCCGGCTGGCTCGGAATCAAGGAAGACCTCCCCGGCGGGGTCGCCCGCGAATGGGCCGCCTGGTGCCGCCGTCCAGGCTTTCTCTTCCAAGGGCACGACGAGCGCCGCCGCGGCTTCGAGCGCTTTGCCAAACCCTTCCTCGCCTACAGCTTCGCGGACGACGACTACGCCCCTCGCGCCGCGGTCGAAAGCCTGCTCGACGCCTACCGCGAGGCGCGGGTGGACCACCGGCACGTCACCCCCCGCGAGGTGGGCGCGCCGGCGATCGGACATTTCGGCTTCTTCCGCGAGCGTTTCCGCGAGACGCTCTGGCGGGAGTCGGCGGCTTGGCTCACGGCTCAGGCCGCCTAAAGCGAACGGCGCCGCTGGAGGAGGAGCAGGGCGCCCGCGACCAGAAAGAGCGTCAGCAGGGAGAGCCCGGTGGCGCCCAGGGTGGGGATGCCGACGGCCAGCGGCGCGTTCGTGAACAGATAGCCCGCGCCGCAGTTTGCTCCCGCGGCGCAGGGAGCGCCGGGAGCGCCGGCCAGGGCGGTGCGGGCATCGCCTGACAGCGCCACGACGCCGAATTGGTGGTCGGCGACGGCATCGGCCGCGGTCAGCTTCTGGACCTGGGTCCAGTCTCCGCCGTTGCGCCGGAAGACGTAGGCGGCCCCGCACCGCGGTCCGGCGGCGCAGTCGTGCCAGATGGCCCCGACCAGGGCTGTCTCGCCATCGCCCGAGAGGGCCAAGTGCTCGCTGAAGCGGTCCAGGAAGGCGGCGTCGGTAGAGGAGAAGATGTCCTCTTCGGACCACGTGGCGCCGGAGCGGACGAAGACGTAGGCAGCCCCGATCTGCCCGAAAGAGGCGCCGTGGATCAGCGCGATGTTGCCGTCCGCGGAGAGGGCCGCGGCGAAGCCGAAGGCGAGGACGCTCGGCGAGTTCGAAGGGGACAGCTTCGTCTGCAAGCTCCAGGCGCCGCCGCTCCGGGTGAAGACATAGACCTCTCCATGAAAGGCGCCGCCTTGCCGGTCCCCCGCCACCAGCGCGGTGTCGCCGTTCGCGGAGAGCGCCACGGTGCCGCCGAAGTAGTTGTTGGGGCTGGCCTCTCCGGTGAGCTTCTGCTCCTGGGTCCAAACCTCACCGCTACGGGTGAAGACGTAGGCTGCGCCGCAACTGGAGAAGGCTCCGCACCTTACCTGATAGGCCCCCACCAGGGCGGTAGTGCCGTCCGCCGAGAGTGCCACCGCAAGGCCGAAGAAATCGCCGGCCGTGGTGTCGGCCCCCGCGATCTTCTGCTGCAGGCTCCAGGTGGTCCCGGTACGGACGAAGATGTAGGCCGCGCCGCAGTCCGCGCCCGCGGCACAGTCCGCCTTCTCGGCCCCCACCAGGGCCGTGTCGCCGTCGGCCGAGAGGGCCACGTCCTCGACCCGGTCCCCCGGGGCGCTGGGTAGCGGCAGCTTCACCTGCTGGACCCAGGTCCCGCGGTCACGGACGAAAACATAGGCCGTTCCGCAGTCCGCCCCGGCGGCACAATCGGCCAGATGGGCCGACACCAGGGCGGTGGAGCCGTCCGCCGAGATGGCGACCCCAGTCGGAAAACCGGCGCCGAATTCGTCTCCGGCGGCGGCATCCGAAGCCGTGATCTTGATCCAGGGGACGAAGGGGTCCCCCTGAGCCAGGACCGGGCCAGACGTCGACATCCAGACCAGGAACGCGAGACTCCAGGCACAAAGAGATCTCATCCTCTCCTCCTTTTCGTGACCGCGGGAGTGGCCACCGTCAGCTCAGCCGGAACCTCTTCATGCTACAAAAGCATGAAGGAAAACGCAAACGCGCGGGCTTAACGCCCCTCGCGCAGCCGCTTGAGGAGTTGGATCTGCCCGGCGTGGTAGATGTCATGGTAGGCGGCGCCGAGGACGAGGTCCTGCACGGTCGTCTTGCTCCCCTCCGGCACGGCGTCCAGATCCTGGTCCCGGAGGGCGGTGACGGCCGCGCGCAGGTCGCGGTGGATCTCGCCCAGAATCCGCAGGTCCGCCTTCCAGGCCTGCTCATCGATCTCCCCTTCCGGACGCGGGAACCAGTTGCTCCCTTTCAGGGGGAAGCGGACCTCGCGGCGCAACCGGTGGAGGACGGAGTACTTCCAATAGGCGGCGTGAAGAGCGAGCTCCCAGACGTTGTGACGGTCGGGGCGGGGGCGCCAGGCCGCCTCTTCGGCCGACATGCCGCGCAGCGATCCGCGGAGGATCGTGCCGTGCCAGGACTTGTGGTCGTAGCCGGTGTCGAGGGCGCGCAGAAGGAGCTGGACGCGGGGATTGTCCATGGGGATCAGCCCTCCGGCAGCGGATCGCTCTTCGCCTTGCAGCCGGCGATGATGCCGTCGAGGATACGGAGTACGTCGTCGATGTTGGTGGCCGGCATGCTCCCTCCTTGGACCGGGGAGCTTATCGCCTCTGGCGACGCTACGAAACCGCGACCACTCGCAGCCGTTCCGCCACGCCGCGCAGATCCGCCACGAACAGCGCCCGTGCCTCGCGGCGCGCGATCTCGTCCGGCATCCGCAGGAGGGCCGAGGGGTGGTAGGTCGCGGTGAGCCAGGGGGCCCAGGGGCTCTCGAAGAATTTGCCGCGCTCGAGGGTGATCTTGAACTTCGGACCCATCAGCGTCTGGGCGGCGGTGGCGCCGAGGCAGACGATCACCCGCGGCTTGACGATCGCCAGCTCCGTCTCCACCCAGGGGCGGCAGGCCTTGACCTCCCCCATCGTCGGCTTGGCATGGATGCGCTTCTTGCCGCGCGGCTCCCACTTGAAGTGCTTGACGGCGTTGGTGACGAAGACCTCCCCCCGCGGGATCCCCGCCTCGACCAGCGCCTCGTCGAGCACCCGGCCGGCCGGTCCCACGAAGGGCTTCCCCGCCAGATCCTCCTGATCCCCCGGCTGCTCGCCGATGAAGAAGGCCGCCGACTCCCGCGGGCCCACTCCCAGCACCGCCTGGGTGGCGTTCTTATAGAGGTCACAGGCCGTGCACCCCTGGGCCGCCTCCCAGAGCTTCGGGATCGTCGGCCGCTCGGGGATGAACTCGAAGGCGGACGGATGAGTTATGATCTTCGGCATCATTATCTCCTCCATGTCGCGTAAATACAAGATGTGTGCCACGGAGTCGCGGCTTGCCGCTACCGCCTCGCAGGCCTCCCCTGCCTTCCCCCCGCGCCCTCTTCTTTTTCCCAAAAGAATGTCAGCAGATGTCCCGGTTCGCCTTTGGGGGTACACTTACGGGATAGAACCGGTTCTGAAGTTGGAGTTGTTGACGCGGGAAGCGAGGCATAACGTCAAGCAGGCCCGCAATCTGTTGCTATATATCTATTTGAGAGGAGAGAAGTCATGAACCGCATTTCCAGCACCGCCGTCACGGTCGCCCTCGCCGCCACCCTGCTGGTCGCCGCCGCGCCCGCCGCGCAGGCCCGCAACCTCACCAAGCCACAACCTTCCGCCTCGGTCGTCGCCGGCGGATTGTTTGATGCCGCCCTGAAGTGGCTGGGTGGTTTCTTCGTAGGTACGCCGCAGGGACAGACGGCCCGGAGCACGGAGAAGGTGACGATCTACCCGATCCCACTCGACGGTGGATACAAGCCGATGACCGGGTCTTGTATCGACCCCAACGGCTGCGTCTTCGGAGGCGGGATTTAGCCGGCGGCTGTGCCGCCTTCCCCCCGCGCCCATGGCGCGGGGGGATTTTCTGGATTGAGTTGTTTTCGGGAGGTGAGTGATGCTGCAAGATCATCCGACCGTTGAGGATCTGACAGGCTTCCTGCGAGATGCTTCCAGGCCTGGTCATGCCGCGCGCAATGCGAAAGTCCTGCGTCATCTGCTCGCCGAGTGCCGGGCCTGCCACGACCGGCTGGATGCCCTGGGATGGTCCGGCAGCCGGTTGGAACATCTGGTCTATCTCCCAGGGCGCATGGATGGACGCGAGGAGCAACCGCGGGCAAGGGCGAACGGCTACAACTACGACCGCGCGTTCGCCCGGGCCGAGCAGGCGATCGACGATTTCCTGGCGGTCGCCCCGCTGCCACGGATGTCCCCCGGCCAGCTCCTCAAGGAGCTTGACCAGGTGCCGCACGACCGCCAGCTCGCGCGGGTCGAAGAGGACGAGAAGTTCTGGGTTCCGCAACTCGTGGAGTTGCTGATCGAGCGCAGCCATACCGCCCGCTACGCGGACCCGGAGATGATGCTCCACTGGGCTCGCATGGGTCGCGGCGTCGCCGCCCGCTCGGCTGCCGAGTCGCTGGGCAGCGCTCCCCGTCTGGCGGATCTGCGGGCCCGGGCCTGGGGTCAGTATGGCAACGCTCTGCGCGTCGCCAGCCGGCTCCCCGAGGCGGAAGAGGCGATGGTCACCGCTCAGGGGTACCTCCAGGAGGGGACCGGAGATCCCGCCCTCAAGGCCAGATTGAATGAGCAGATCGCCTCTCTCCATACGTTCCAGCGGCGCTTCAGCGCGGCCATTACGGTGCTCGCCGACGCCGCCGAGATCTACCGTCAACTGGGCGAGACGCACGCCTTCGCGCGGACACTCGTCCAGGAGGCGATCGCCTCTCTGTACGCGGGCGAGGCGGACAGCGCTGTCGGCCTCCTCAACCGGGCGATCCCTCTGATCGACCACGAAGGGGACCCCCACCTGCTGCTCGCGGCCTGCCATAACCTGGTGCGTTGCTACATCGATCTGGATCTGCCGGAGCAGGCACTGTCGATCTACTCGGAGACCCGCGACCTCTACAAGGAGTTCGGCGACAGCCTGATCCTGCTGCGGGCCAACTGGCAGGAGGGCCAACTGCTTCGCGACCTCGGCCACCTGCGCGCCGCCGAGACGGCGCTCCTCCGTGCCCGCCAGGGCTTCCTGGATCGCGACCTGATGTACGAAGTGGCGGTCGTCTGTCTCGACCTGGCGGCCCTTTATATCAAGCTCAAGAATGTCGAAGATCTCAAGGAGACCGTGATCGCCACGGTGCCCATCTTCCGCGCCCTCCAGGTCGATCGCGAGGCGCTGGCCTCCCTGCTCCAGCTCCAGCAGGTCGCGGACCAGGAGCACCAGGCGATGGAGCTGATCCGCTTCCTCAACGCGCGGATCGAGCCGTTCGCGAAACACGGACTGCTCAAATGAATCTTCCGCGGCGGCGCCGGCAGCCCTCGGGCGCACCGGCGCCGCTTCGCGGCATTCCCCCCTCTCACCGGCTCCTGCCATGCCCGCGGCGGGCGAGGCCTTCGGGGCCGCAGACGGCCTGCACTACGATCCTCTCTGTGTGTCACGTTTTTCCCGGCCGGCACACCGACTTGTTTAGAGACGTATCCATTGAGGGTCGTAATTTCCGCGGTTTCCGGTGTCGGACTTCGAGTTGGAGCCGCGTTTTGTTGGAGAGGAGATGATTGCCATGTCTTGTATGCCCCGCGTTCGTCTGGTTCTCGCCGTCACCGCCCTTCTCACCCTGCTCATCGTGCCGATGGCCGGCGCCCGTACCGTGGGTTCTCCATCGATTCACCCGGCTGACGGCGACTGGATCGGTGGCGTCCTGAGCTGGGCGCAGAATCTCGTCGGACTACACCGCCCCGGCCACGCTCATGGGCAGTCCGGGCGGCAGACGCCAAACCAGAAGACGGACAGCACGATCAACGCCGTCCAGAGCGGCGGCTGTATCGATCCGCTTGGGCGTCCCAGGCCCTGCTACTGAGCGCCGACGATTCCATGGATTCCATGCCTCATCTAATTCCAGGTCAAGAGGTGTAAAATGTTTTTAGAGCATCCAAGCAAGGAGGATTTCGAGAGTTTCTTGCGAGGGAATCCTCGTTTGGGTAGAAACCCGCGCAATCCGCAGGTCATGCGGCACCTCTTGAATAATTGCGCCCCCTGCCGCGACCGTCTCGTCCTCATGGGCTGGAGTAAGGACCGGCTGGGCCGTCTGCTCCAGCCAACGGCTGAAGAGGCTTCCATGGAAGCGGGCGCCAATGCCTATGATTACAGCAGTGCGTTCGCCGTTGCAGAGCGGTCGGTCTCCGCTCTGCTCACGACCGAGCCACCTGCGGATGTCCCCGCTCCCGTCCTCTTAGCAGAGCTTGAGGCCCTTGCTGCCAGTGAGCAGGCCGAAAGGATGCGCGGCGGGGCACCGTTCGTTACACCCGCGCTCGTGCGCCTCCTGGTCGACCGCAGCCATTCAGTCCGGTACACGGATACCGGCGAGATGCTGCATCTCGCCAACCTGGCCCGCCTCGCCGCCGACGGGTGCTCCCCCGAACAGATGGGAGACGAGATGCGGCTGGCCGATCTCCAGACGCGTGCCTGGGGGCAGTACGGCAATGCCCTGCGTCTCTGCGGTCGTCCGCGGGAAGCCGAAATGGCGCTAGCGACCGGCTGGGATCATCGCGAGCAGGGCACCGGGGATCCCGTGCTACGCGCCTGGATGCTCGAAAGGGCCGCTTCGCTACTGGTCTTCCAGGGGCATTACGAAGTAGCCATTGAACAGTTCGAAGAGGCGGGACAGGTTTATCAAGGGCTCGATGAAAATCACCAGTTTGCCGGCACGATGGTCCAGAAGGCCATCGCTTCGATCTACTCCGGAGAAGCCGAGCAGGCGGTCCACACCCTGAACCAGGCGATCCCCTTGATTGATCATGAGGAGGACCCGCACCTCCTGCTCGCCGCTTGCCACAACCTGATCTGGTGCTACGTCGACCTCGACCAACCCGACAAGGCCTTGACGCTTTACAATGAGGTCCGCGAGCTCTATCAGGAATTCGACGATCCATTGATCCTCCTGCGGGCGACTTGGCAGGAGGGGCGGCTCCTCCGCGACCTCGGCCACCTCCGGGCCGCCGAAACCGCCCTGCTTCAGGCCCGCAAAGGCTTTCTGGAAGAAGAGCTCATCCACGAAGTCGCGCTTATTTCACTCGATCTCGCGACCGTATACGTGAAGCTGGGACTGGTTGAGGAGGTCAAACGGACGGCGTTGATGGCGATTCCAATCTTCCATGCCCTGCGGGTGAAGGTCGAAACACTCGCCGCCCTGCTGCAGCTTCAGCAGGTGGCCGACCAGGAACAGCAGGCTCTCGAGCTCATTCGCACTCTCAACGCCCGAGTCGAGTCCCTGGCGAAGAACAAATCCGCCCACTGATTTCCGGGGCTGGAGTATGGGACGGTTGCGGCGGGGCAAGACTCAGATCTTGCCCCGCTCCTCTTTCCAGGCCTGCCGGCGGGAGATCGCGGCTCTGACCACACGCAGGCTCTGCTCGAAGCGGCGATCGAGCGCTCTCTGGGCCACGGAGTCGTTCGCCAAAGTCGTCAGTTCCATCTTCCCCTTTCCCGACGCATCCGAATCCTTGGCGTCGAAGCCGTAGAGCCAGGCGAAGAAGTCGGTCGGCGTCGTGCTCAGCAGCGGGAGAAGCTCCAGGACGTCCTCGAATCTCAACCTCAGACGGCCGTCGAGCAGGCTCGACAGGCGTCCCAGCTCCCAGCCGAGACGACTCTCCAGGGTCTCCGGAGGAGTGCCACTCTGGACGATCAATTCCCGGAGCAGGCCGGCGATGCGGCGTTCTTCAGGGTGTAAAGTCATTTCAGCTCTTCTGATCTTTAACTATGTTACAGGATTATGCGGAGCGGGACCAGCTTCTCGAAGCCGCGTAGAGTATCATCCCGCTCCAGCCCATGCGCCGCCGAATTCCCCGCCTCCTGCTCGTTCCTCTCACCGATGTCTTGAACGGGCTCGACCGCTGCCTCGACCGCGGCGCGCGGGGCCTCGCCTTCGCCGTCCTCGGGCTCCTCGCGGGCTGGTGGATCTACGTGCCCACGCACGAACTGTTGCACGCGGCGGCCTGTCTGGCCTTCGGTGGCGAGGTGACGCGGCTGGAGATCGACCGGCTCTATGGCGGTGCCCTGATCGCGCGGGCCGTCCCTTTCGTGGTGCCGGCGAGTGAGTACGCGGGGCGCCTCTCGGGGTTCAACACCCGCGGCCGCGATCTCATCTATCTCGCGACGGACCTCGGCCCCTTTCTGCTGACTCTGTTCCCGGGCGTCTGGGCGCTGCGCCGGGCCGCGGCGGCACGGAACGCGGCGCTGTTCGGGGCCGCGCTCCCTTTCGCTCTCGCCCCCTTCCTCTCGCTCACCGGGGACGCCTACGAGATCGGGTCGATCCTCACCACTCACCTCCCGCCCTGGACGGAGCCGGCGATGCGAACCCTGCTGCGCGGGGATGACCTCGGGAAGAAGTTTGGCGAGCTGGCGAGCGTGCCGGGCGCCCCCTGGGGGGGCGCCCTCCTCGCCGCGATACTCGGGGTGGTCTGGGCTTTCCTGACCTATGGCCTGGGTCACGCCGTGGCGCGGGCGCTCAAACAAGAACCGGTCAGGCCGACAGCTTCTCCCAATCCGAGTCCGGAGCATCCGTCGCGATAGCGAGGCCGCCGTCCGAGCCGACGAAGATTGGGTCCTTGACCACCCGCACCTTGCCGCCGCCGACGACCTGCAGCTCCTGCTCCAGACGGGGTCCGAGGCCGCGGATCAGCCCGGTGCCGCCGGAGAGGACGATGTTGTTGCGGACCTTCTCCTGGTACTCGGGCTGCACGCGGGAGAGCAGGTCGAGCATCGACTCCACCATCGGCGGCAGGATGCTCTCGCACGCCTGGCGCATGTCCTGGGTGATGTCGAGCTGGGTCGGCTTGCCATTGACCGGGGCGGTGACGACCACCGGGCTCTTCGGCGGCCCGACGAAGCTCCCCGCCTCTTTCCACTCACGGACCATGTGGACGGAAAACTTCGCCTCCGGATAGCGGCCGCGGACCAGCCGGGTCAGCGTCTCGTCAATGAAGTCGCCGGCCTGGGGGAGGGTGCGCTGGTCCTCCTCGGTGGGCAGGCGGCCGTTCATGACACAGAAGTCGGTGGTGCCGGCACCGCTGTCGATGATCATCGTGTGGAGCAGCGCCTCGATGCCGTAGGCGACGGCGAACGGCTCGGAGACGATCAGCAGGCTGTCGACGGCGTTCTGCAGCGCCTTGCGCACCTGCTGCTTGTTGACCCGCAGCGCCTCGGCCGGCACGCCGACCACGGCGCGCACCCGGCCGTTGCGCGAGTCCGGCTCGACCCCCACCAGCGTCAGCAGGTGGCGCAGCAGCTCGCGCACGGCCTCCTCGTCCTTCTCCGAGCCGTCCTTGATCAGCCCCTCCTCGAGCGGCCGGTGGAGGTCCAGCATGGAGCGGTTCTCCAGCGCCTCGCGGCCGATCAGGACCGACTTCTTCAGCACCCGCTTGGCCACCATGTCGAGGGGCCAGCCGACATAGCTCTCGATCACGTGACGCTGGCCGTTGGACGCCGAGATCGAGCTCCTCGACGTGCCCAGGTCGATCCCCACGTGGAGAATCTCGTTTTTCTTGTCACTCATCGCGATTCCTTTCTTGCAGCCGGGGCCACTTCCGGGGTTTCCTCGACGCTTTCCGCGTAGGAGCGTATCCCTTTTGCGAGGGCCTCGGCGATGTACTGCCGGTATAGCGGTCTGGTCAGCAGCCGGGCCTCCCCCTCGTTCGACATCGAGGAGACCTCGGCCAGGATGGCGGGCATGTCGGTGGTCAGCAGCACGATGAAGGGGGCGGTCTTGACCCCCCGGTTCTGGATCTCGGGGCTGACCTTGCCCAGCGACTGGAACAGAGCGGTCTGCACCGTCTCGGCCAGCTTATGCGACTTCTCCTGCCGCACGCCGGCATAGATGCGGTCGAGCAGGCGCCGCATGTCGGTCAGCGAGTAGCCGGACTCCCGGTTCTCGGCGGCGGCGAGCCGGTTGAGGTAGGGGTCGTCGGTGGTGCCCATGTAGTAGGTCTCGACCCCCCGCGAGCGCCGGTTCTCGATCCAGTTGAGGTGGATCGAGACGAAGATGTCCCCCCCGACCCGATTGGCGAGGGCGCCGCGCTCCTTGAGCGTGACGTCGTGGTCGCTCTCGCGGGTCATCACCACCTCGAAGGCCTGCTGGGCCAGCAGCCGGCGCAAGCGCTCGGCGATGTCGAGCGTCAGCTCCTTCTCCAGCATCCCCTCCGGAGTGCGGGTGCCGGTGCTGCCGCCGCCGTGCCCGGCATCGACGACGATCTTGCGGACGGCCAGCGGGAAGACCGCGGCGTCGACCGGCTGGAGCGGGGCGGCCGGCAGCGGCATGGACGCCGGCGCGACGGCGGCAACTTTCCCGGGAGCGCGGTTCAGGGCCGCGCGAGCCGGGACGGCGGGCCGCTCCGGAATCTGGGGATTCAATCGCGAGGAGATCAGCCGCGAAGAACCGAGCAGGATGACCGCGAACAGGATCCCGGCGACGACCCGCGCGGCCGGCGTCCAGCGGCGCCGCTTGCGCAAGGTCCGGGGCAGACGGCCCTCGGCGAGGTCGACATTCTGTTGCACCAGGTCGTGCAGGAGCTGGCGCTTGACGCGGTCCACGTTCGCCATCAGCGATTCCTGAGCGGCTTCAACGGCGTGCTTCGTTCCGGCGCTACTTCAAAAAGGATATTCAGGGGGAGGAATATTACTACACCGCGGGACCGCGCGGCGGCCTTATTTCCGCTGCAGGTGAATCCGCAGCCGGTGCGGACCGGACTCCACCTGGGTGACGGTAACGTTCGGATGCGCCAGATCGAGCACCACGTGGAGCTCGCTGCCGTGCTCTCCGGCGTGCAGGCCGGTGCGGATCTGCAGGACCTCCGGAGTGCCGACGACCAGGCGCGCCTTGGCGAACTGCTGGCGGATTCCGGAGAGGCGGAACAGCTCGCGCGGCGGATTGCCTTCGAGCCGGGTCTGCGTATAGACGGAGGCCGGGATTGCCCCGTTCCCCCAGAGGATCACGTCCGTGCCGCCGCCGGCGGCCTCGAAGGTGATCTTGTCGACCGCCGTGAGCACCGTACCGCCATCCTCGGGGACCGCCGGGAACGGCGCCACGGGAGGCCGGGCCGGGGGCGGAGCCGCGGGAGCGGGCGACCCGGGGATCGCCGGCGCGGGAGTCCCAGTAGCCACGCCGCCGGCGACGGCGCCCGGAGTGGCGGCCGGCGGGGTCGCCGACGCCTCGGGGAGAGCCGAATCGCTCGTGCCGGATTCCGGGGGCGTGGCCGGCGCGGACGGCCGGGCCGGAGGCACCGTTTTCGGCCGCCGGGGAGGCGTCGCCTGGGCGACCGTCCCCTCCTCGCCGCCGAGACCCACCCAGCCCATCAGCCGGTCGCGGAACAGGAAGAGCACCACCGCCAGCAGCAGGCCGGCCGCCAGCAGCGCCAGCGGGAGCACGCGGCGAGGCTGCCGTACCGAAGCATGGCCAAAGGTCGGGGCGAACATCGGCGCCGCTTCGGCTCGAGGCGGCTCCGGCCCTGAGAAGAGATCGGGGAACGGCTCATCCAGGGAAGAGACGCCAGGGCGGCCGGGCTCGTCAACGGCGGGAAGCCACGAGGAGAGCTCCGGCACCGGAGCGGGCGTGGGATTTGCCGGTACCGGCGGCAGATCGAAGACGTCCCGGTCGATTGGCGGCGGCTGATTCAGTGGCGGCGGCGGCGGCGCCGGCCGGGGCCAGGACGTCGCGGTGGAAAGCGGCGGCGCCAGGTCAGGCGGCGTCAGGGGCACCGGATCCCGGGGTTGTTGCTCCAGGTCGAACGGCGTACCGCCGAGCGCGACGTGCTGGTCGACGATGCGGTAGACGAGCTCCCGGCTCCCCTCGGCGAGCTCGAGGAAATGGAGCCCCATGCCGCCGGGCCGCGTCGGACCCTCGTCTTCCAGACGGTTCCAGACCACCTCGCCCCGCCCGCGGATCAACTCGAAGCCGTCGCCGAGGCGGAACTCGAAATCGAGCACGGTGCCGGGGGGCTGGGGCACCCGCGTACGGATGAACATGCCACCGGGCGAGATGTTCGCCGAGTACTCGCTGATGAAACCGTCGAAACGGTCGAACTTGAACTGCACGCGCGTTTCGAGAGGAACGCGCCGCGAGTCGCGGGGGATATTCGAGTAGTCGACCATGTCACAAGCTGGCTGAGGCCCCGAATCATAGCAGCATCGTGGTAGCTTCGAAACCGGAGAGCCAACCGGTCGCTTCTTTTCAAACTCTCCAAAGGAGACCCGCCCATGAGAAAGCTCTTTCTTCCGGCCCTGCTGCTCATGACCTTCGCCCCCGCCATGATCCCCGTGGACGTCCACGCCGACGAGAAAGCGGACATGCGGCGCATGGCGCAGGAGCACCAGCACGACAAACCGACGCCGAGCCCGGCGGCGATGCAGGAGCCGGCGCAGCCAGTCACCGGCGCGGAGGTGACCTACGGCGAGGCCGGCGGCAAGCCCCTGCACGGCTACGTCGCCCGCCCCAAGTCGGCACAGGGGGCGCTGCCGAGCGTGATCGTCATCCACGAGTGGTGGGGGCTGAACGACAATATCCGCGCCATGACCCGGCGGCTCGCCGGCGAGGGGTACCAGGCCCTGGCGGTCGACCTCTACGGCGGCGCCCACGCGGACACCCCGGACGCGGCGATGAAGCTCATGAACGCCGTGATGGAGAAGCCCGCCGCCGCCCAGGACAACCTGAAGCAAGCCGCCGCCTGGCTGGAAGGCAAGGGAGCGAAGAAGCTCGGCGTGGTCGGCTGGTGCTTCGGCGGCGGCTGGTCGCTCGGCACGACCCTGCTGATGCCCGGCAAGATCGACGGCACGGTGATCTACTACGGCCACCTGGAGACCGATCCCGCCAAGCTGGCGGCCATCAAGCACCCCGTGCTCGGGCTGTTCGGCGCCGAGGACAAGAGCATCCCGGCCGCCTCCGTCCGCGCCTTCGAGAGCGCGCTCAAGAAGCAGGGCACGCCGGTCGAGATCAAGATCTACGACGGCGCCGGCCATGCCTTCGCCAACCCCTCGGGCGGCAACTACCGGCCGGACGCCGCCAAGGACGCCTGGCAGCGGACGACCGCCTTCCTCGCACGGACCCTCAAGAAGTAGCCCTGATCGGCAGCCTGATCAACAAAAGGGGGGGCGGCGAATCACTCGCCGCCCCCCCTTGAACATCGAAAGAAAATCTGTCTTTACATCTTGGCGGCTTTGGTGACGATGACGCGGGTGGCGTCCCACTTGTCGCCGTTCTTGGTGTAAGTCACCGAGACGGTGTCGCCCACGTGCAGGTCGGCCATCATGATCGCCTTGCCCTTGGCGGTGATCTTGGTGGCGTCGGTCACGGTGTAGGTGTCCTTGACCGTAATCGTCCTGGCCGTCGCGTCCATGGCGGTGAGCGCACCGCTGGTGTGGCCGGGCTTGGTCTTGGTGGTGGTCATGGTGGTCGTCTTCGCGGCCTTGGTGGTCTTGGCCATGGTGCCGCTGGTGGCCGGCGGGGTCGTCTGGGCGGCCATAGCCGCCGTCGCACCGAGGGTCAGACACGAAACAAGGGCAATCGTCGAAAGCTTGCGCATGGTAGCGCCCTCCAAAGATAGGCCGGAGATCATCTCCGTCCATGATGGAAGATCTACTCTGCATTGAGGATGCCAAGAGGTAAAAATTTTTACAGACTGTTTACTTCTGTAAACTTTCCGCAGGAGAAAGGGCCTGAGGCTCGCTCCAGGAGACCTACTTGGCATGCCGTTCGGACGCAAATGCGCCAAAACGGCAGTATTGATGGGAGAGACCTTCAGAGCAGGGAGGCGTGCCGGGCTGCTCCCAGGAGGGCCGCCTGATCGTTCAGGATCACCCGCACGGGGATCTTCTCGACATAGGGGACGAAGCGCCCCTTGGCGATGAACGCCTGCATGAAGGGGCCGGGGACGAGCCGTGGCAGGATCTTGGGCGCGATGCCGCCCCCCAGGTAGAGGCCGCCGGTCGCCGTGCCGAGCAGCGCCAGGTTCCCCGCCAGGGCGCCGTAGGCGACGACGAGCATGTCGAGGGCCCGCGAGCAGAGGTCGCACCCCTGCGGTCCGGAGGCCATGGCCGCCTCGCCGATGACCTTCGCCGGGTCCTCCCCGCGGCCAAGCGCCTCGCGCACCCGCGGATTCTCCGGCACTTTCCGCACGTCCCGCAGGAAGTTGTAGATGTTGAACAGGCCCATCCCGGACACCACCCGCTCGCTGCTCACCCGTCCGAAAGGCTCGCGCAGATAGCGGAGCAGATCGATCTCGTCCTCGGTCCGTGGCGGATAGTCGGCGTGCCCCCCTTCGGACGGGACGGGCACCCAGCGGTCCCCGACGCGTGGCAGAAGGGCCATGCCGAGCCCGGTGCCGGCGGCGATCAGCGCCCGGTTCCCGGCGGGCTCCGGGCTCCCCTCCTGAAGCACCGCCACCTCATCCGCCTTCAACAGTTGGATCCCCTCCGCCGTGGCGACCAGGTCGTTGATCAGGGCGAGGCGCTCGACACGGAGGTCCGCGGCGATCCGCGCGCCGTCCACCACCCAGGCGAGGTTGGGGGTGCTCGCCCGGTTCTCGATCACCGGCCCCGGGATGCCGAAACAGGCGGCCTCGATCTCCCGGACCGTCCCGGCGCCCAGGAACACGTGAATCACCGCCGAGAGGCCGGGAAAATCCGGGCTGTGGAACTTGTCCGAACGGACCAGGCGCAGCCCGTCCTCTTCCCGCTCGAACAGGCCCAGGTTGGTCTTCGTGCCGCCGACGTCCCCCGCCAGGATCATTCGCGTCTCCCTTCCCTTGGCTTTCTTCCTTTAGAAGGCTGTCTCCAGATCCTGGATCAGACGGCGGAGCCCCTGGTCGTCGTCGCGGCCGAGCTGGACGCGCAGCACCTCGCGCCCCCGCTGCTCCAGCGCCTGCCGGTCCCCCTCGGCCTGGGCGTGGATCAGGGTGCCGAAGGTGTAATTGGTCTCCGGCACCGGCAGGTCGTCCGCCGCGCGGTCGACGAGCTGGAGGAAACGGCAGCGGTCCGTCCCCCCCTTGTGAAGCTGCCCCGTCGAGTGGAGGAAGCGCGGACCGTAGCCGAGGGTGACGGCGAGCCGGGTCTTCCCGTGCAGCGCGGCCTGGAGAGCGCGCAGCTCCTCCGACCTGCGCGGGGTCGGCGCGAGATAGGCGTGGATCCCCAGGTAGTCCCCCGGCCTGGCGCCGCGCACCCAACCCGTCAGCGCGGCGGCGAGTGCCTCGGCGTCGGCGGCGCGGACCTCGCGCTCGGAGGGGGGCAGGATGCCGCTCTCGGCGGCCTGCATCATCTTGCCCGCCAGCTCCTTGGCGAGTTGCACGTCCGGCTGATCGAAGGGGTTGACCCCGAGCACCGCGCCGGCCGCGGCGGTCGCCACCTCCCAGCGGAACATCTCGGCGCCGAGGTCGTAGCGGTCCGAGAGGCGGAAGCGGGCCACCGGATGGCCGGCCCCCTCCAGGGCGATGAGGCGCTGCTCGATGGCGGCGACATCGTCCCCCTGGAGCAGCAGGGCGGCGAAGAAGCGGTCGTCGCCGTAGGCCTCCGGCGGTCCCAGCGGCTCGCCCGCGACCGGCACGATCCCCCGGCGCTCGCCGCCCGCGAGGATGGTCTTGCCCGTGCTCTCGGCGATGAGCTGCTCGATCCAGTCCGGAAACGACTCCAGCGAGTGGGAGGTGACGAAGGTCACCTTGTCGCGGCCGGCCAGGGCCAGCTCGCCCATCGCGGCGCCCAGGCGCAGGCCGGGATTGCCGTCGGCGTTCTCATTGGGACCGCAGGCCTCGGCCATGCCGCGCGCCCGCGAGAGCAGGCGGGCAGGGTCGACGCCGAGCAGCGCCGCCGGCACCAGGCCGAACGGGGTGAGAGCGCTGTAGCGCCCCCCCACCTCCTCGGGCGCGTTGATCACCATCCGGAAGCCCCGCTCGCGAGCCATCTTCTCGAGCGGCGTGCCGGGATCGGTCACCGCCACGAAGTGCCGCCCCCGCTGCGGCACGTCCTTCAGCAGCTCCCAGAAGTAGAAGAAGAAAGAGCGCATCTCAGTGGTGGTGCCCGACTTGCTCGACACCACGAACAGGCTCTTCTCGGGATCGAGCCGGGTGCCGAGGGCGCGCACGGCGTCGGGGTGGGTGCTGTCGAGCACCGTCAGCGCCGGATGCCCGAAGGCGGGCGCGAACGTCCGCGCGAACACCTCCGGGGCGAGGCTCGAGCCGCCCATCCCCAGCACCACGGCGTCGCGGATCCCCTCCGCCGCCACCTCGCGGGCGAGGCGCGAGAGCGTATCCACCGCGGCCGTCATGCTGTTCGGCAGATCCAGCCAGCCCAGCCGGTCGCTCAGCTCCGGAATCGGCTCCGGCGACCAGAGCCGGTAATCCTTCTCCCACAGCCGCCTGCCGAAAGCCTCCTCCTGCCATCTCGCCAGCCGCGCGTCGACCGCGGCGGCGTATCCACCCAACCGGAGATCCCCCTGATCGCTCATGCTTCTCCTCCCTTCCTCAACCGTCACCTACCTTATCAAACCCTTACCCAGGGCCCATGCTACGATCCATCGTCGAGGGAGGGAGAATGCGGGAAGCGCTGAAATCGAGTCTGATCCTGGTCTGCCTGGCCGTCCTGCTCGCCGCCGGATGCCGGCCGCCGAGGGGGCAGAACTACACCGTCCGCGCCGAGGTGGTGGAGCTGCCCAGCGACGCCAACGGTCATCTCTTCGTCCTTCACCATGAAGCGGTCGACGGTTTCGTGACCCGCGACGGCAAGGTGGAAGGCATGGACTCGATGACCATGCCATTCCTGGTCGCCAAAAACATTCCGTTGACGGAGATCCGGCCCGGCGACAAGGTCGAGGTCCTCCTGCACGTCGACTGGCAGGCGGCCGACCGGGCGGTCGAGATCATCGGCCTGCGCAAGCACTCCCCCGACCTGCATCTCGAGTTCCGCGCGGCCCGGCCGCCCGGGAAGCCATAGCGCCACAGAATCTGAAGGTATCCAATCCGAAGGAGGATGTTTTTATGCCGGTACGTAAAGCCAGTGCGGTCTGGGAAGGGAATCTCAAGGAAGGTCACGGGACGGTCAAGCTGGGCAGCGGCGCCTTCGAGGGGCAGTACTCGTTCGGCTCCCGCTTCGAGGAGGGGACGGGCACCAACCCCGAGGAGCTGATCGGCGCCGCGCACGCCGGCTGCTTCTCGATGGCCCTCTCGGCGGGCCTCGGCCGCGCGGGCTTCACGCCCACGCGCGTGGCCACCACCGCCAAGGTCCACCTCGAGAAGGTCGGCGAAGGGTTCAAGATCACCCGTATCGAGCTCGACAACGAGTCCGCGGTACCGGGCATCGACGAGGCCGGTTTCCAGGAGCAGGCCCGCAAGGCCAAGGAAGGGTGCCCCGTCTCCCAGGCCCTGGGCGGCGTCGAGATCACCCTCAATGCGCGGCTGGCGGGTTGAGGCTCCGAAAACGCCTCCGATGAGGCGTCCGTGGCCTGCGACCTCATCCCCTATCCCCTTCTCCTAGAGGAGAAGGGGGACAACTGCGGGTCGTGTGGCCCGTAGGGTGCGCTGTGCGCACCATGAACGGCCTCGAAGGTGCGCACAGCGCACCCTACGAGCTCCACCCATCCAGCCAAGCCCTCCCTCTCCTTCAGGAGAGGGACCGAGGGTGAGGTCGCAGGCCACCGACGCGTCATCGGAGAGCTGTGTCACCCCACGTGCACAAGCATCCAAATCCTCTTCTTCCGCAACGGAAATATCGACAAGCTTCTATTTTCTCCTTGACTTCTCCTCCTGTGGCCCATACCCTCCCGTTTACTCACTCCAAATGTAGAGAAGGAGAAGTTTGCAATGGTTTGGAAAAAGAGTGACGACCCACCGACCCAGCACCCTGAGCCGACCCCCGCACCGCGCCCGATGACCGCCTCGGCGCCCGCGCCGTCGCCCGCGTCCACGTCCGCCGCGAACGAGCCCCCCCGGCGCAGCTCGACCAACGCCACGATCGGCCCCTCGATCTTCATCAAGGGGGACCTTTCCGGCGAGGAGGACCTCGTGATCGAGGGCCGGGTCGAAGGGAAGGTTGACCTCAAGCAGAACAACGTGACCATCGGCAAGAACGGCCGCGTGCGCGCCGACGTGTTCGGCAAAGTCGTCATCATCGAGGGAGAGGTGGACGGCAACGTCTTCGCCCGCGAGCAGGCGATCCTCCGCCAGGCCGGAGCGATCCGGGGCAACATCACGGCCCCGCGCGTGATGCTCGAGGACGGCTCCCGCTTCAAGGGGAGCATCGACATGGAGGCTCCGAAGGAGACCGGCGGCGGCCCTTCCCGGCAGGACCGCGACCGTGAGGCGAACCGGCCCGAGGCCACTGGAGTGAAGGCCACCGCCTGATGAGTTGGTTTTCCTCCCGCGGCTCCGGCCCCCGCAAGGAGCAGGGCCGGGTTCAGACCGAAGTCGAGCCCGACGTCCATCGTTCGCTCGCGCTGGCGGCCCTCTGCGAAGAGATCCGCCGGCGCAAGCTGCAGGTGCTGGACCTCGGCTCGGCCGTCGGCTCGAACGTCGAGTTCCTTTCCCAGTACGGCTGCAAGCTGTTCATCGAGGACCTCTACGCCGCCCTCGCGTCCCGCCCGCCGGGGAGCGACGGCGAGCTCGCGGGTCCCAGCTTCTTCGCCGAATTCCTCTCGCTGCCCGAGGATACCCGCTTCGACGTGGTCCTCGCCTGGGACCTCTTCGACTATCTCCAGCGCAAGGAGCTGGCGGCCTTCTCCGAGCAGCTCCGGAAACTCACCAACAGCGGCGCGCTGGTGTTCGCGCTGGTCTCGTACCACAAGACGATCCCGGCCCAGCCGTACCGGTTCCGGATCAAGGACGAGCAGCACCTGATCTACGAGCGGCGCACGGGCGCCGACCGCCCCTCGCCGCGCCTCGCCCCGGCCGAGGTCACCGGCCTGCTCAAGGGGTTCCGCGTCGACCGCTCCTTCCTGTTGAAGCACGGCATCCAGGAGTACCTGCTGGTTCGCGAGTAGGGACGGAGCCTAGGAGCCTGCGCGGCAGGAATCGTTGGCATGCGGTAAAATAGCCGTATGCCAACGACCTTTCGTCGCTACGTTCCGGAACAGTCTCTTCTTCTTCCGCCGTCGCCGCGGGATTGGCTTGCGG